>Ga0315336_1000042_pt1:97500-747043 | contig 747043 bp, 709 predicted proteins | sample ASW5metaG_FD_204512 | JGI IMG/M metagenome (GOLD analysis project Ga0315336, IMG submission 204512) | Ammonia-oxidizing marine archaeal communities from Monterey Bay, California, United States - ASW #5 | ecosystem: Environmental > Aquatic > Marine > Intertidal zone | place: USA... | reverse complement strand
CAACCTCCTCCTCGCCCTCTACAACAACACGCCCCGCAAATGCCTTGACTTCCGTACCCCCGCAGAACTCTTCTCGGAGAAACTGTTGCACTTCAAATGTGAATCCACACCCCGGCTTTCGCCGGGGCGACACTTTCTATTATTCTTTATACGGAGTATATGGACGGTCACGCCGAAAATATCTTCCCCGGGTTGAGGATGTTCTTCGGGTCGAGCGCCTGCTTGATGGCGCGCATGACACCGACGCCCGCCCCATGTTCCGTTTCGAGGAACTTGATCTTGCCTTCGCCGATGCCGTGTTCGCCGGTGCATGTGCCGCCGAGCGCGAGGGCGCGGGCGACCATGAGGTCGTGGATGCGGGTCGCTTCCGCGAGGTCTTTCCGGTCGGCGGGGTCCATCAGCAGCAGCATGTGGAAATTGCCGTCGCCGACATGGCCGACGATGGGCGCCTTGAGGAAAGAGGTTTCGAGATCGGCGAGCGTGCCGGAAATCGCCTCGGCGAGGCGCGAGATCGGTACGCAGACATCCGTCACCATGCCCTTCTTGCCCGGCGCATAGGCGAGCGCCGCGTAATAGGCATTGTGCCGCGCTTCCCAGAGACGCGTGCGGTCCTCCGCCTTCGAGGCCCATGTCGCGCCGCCCGCACCATGCTCCGACGCGATGGCAGCAAAGCGCTCTGCCTGCTCGGCGACGGAAGCCTCGGTGCCGTGAAACTCGACGAACAAGGTCGGCACTTCGGCGAGCGTCAGTTTCGAATAGGCGTTGCAGGCGCGGATGGACAGGGGATCGAGAATTTCGATGCGCGCGATGGGAAGACCCGACTGGATCGTCTCGATGACGGCGTCGACCGCGCCTTCGATGCTCTCGAAGGGAACGACGCCGGAGCGCACGGCTTCCGGAATGCCGTAGAGGCGGAGCGTCACCTCGGTGACGATGCCGAGCGTGCCTTCCGAGCCGACGAGAAGACGCGTGAGATCGTAGCCCGCCGAAGACTTCCGCGCCCGCGTGCCGGTATGAACAATGGAGCCGTCGGCCATGACGGCGGTGAGCGCAAGGACGTTTTCGCGCATCGTGCCGTAGCGGACCGCATTGGTGCCGGAGGCGCGCGTTGCGACCATGCCTCCGAGTGTCGCGTTGGCGCCGGGGTCGATGGGGAAGAAGAGACCGGTGTCGCGGAGATGCTCGTTGAGCGCCTTGCGCGTCACGCCCGCCTCGACGCGCACGTCGAGATCGTCGGCGTTCACTTCGAGGATGCGGTCCATCCGCGTGAGGTCGAGCGAGAGCCCGCCATGCACGGCGGAAACATGGCCTTCGAGCGAGGTGCCCGCGCCGAAGGGAATGACCGGCAGCCCATGCGCGGCGCAGATGCGGACGATCTGCGCGACTTCTTCCGTCGTCTCGGCGAAGGCGACGGCATCGGGCATCGCGACCGGATGCCAGGATTCGTCACGGCCATGCGCCTCGCGGACCGCCTGGGTCACGGTGAAGCGGTCGCCGAGCAGCGCGCCGAGTTCGGCCAGCGCCGTCTCCCTGCCCTCTTTCCGCACGGCTTCGCTCATGGGGTTCCTCCGTCCTGCGAGGAGAGACTATCACGACGAGAAGGTCACGTAAGGGACCGCACCTCGCCGTGGAAACGGCTCGCATTATTGAACCCATCTCTCACCACATTCTGTGTCATCCCGGCGAAAGCCGGGATCCATGTGCCTCGCCCAAGCCCCCATAATTGCCGGTCCGCCCATGGACCCCGGCCACCTTGAATTCAAAGGAGGGCCGGGGTGACATCGTGTTTTGGAGACGGGTAAAGTCGGAAGAACGAAGAAAAATGACCGGGAAGGAACGACATGACCGATACCGCCCTCGCCGCGCCCTTCGAATGCCCGCTGCGCACCGTCGAACATGAATGGGTCGATTACAACGGCCACCTGAACATGGCGTATTACCATGTGCTGTTCGACCAGTCGCTCGACACGCTGTTCAACGAACTCGGCATCGGCTGGGATTACACGAAACAGGGCGAGGGCTCCTGCTTCACGGCGGAGGTGCATGTCTGCTATCTCGACGAGCTGCTGGAAGGCGACGAGGTGCGCATCACCTATCAGGTACTCGACGCCGATGCGAAGCGCGTTCACGTCTTTGCGCATATGTATCACGCGGAGAAAGGCTATCTCGCCGCGACGAGCGAGCAGATGTGCATTCACGTGGACATGATGACGCGCCGCGCGGCGCCGTTTCCCGAAGCATCGCAGAAGAAGATCGAGGCGTTGGCGAAGGCACATGCGGGGCTTGCGAAGCCGGAGCAGGCGGGGCGGGTTATCGGGATCAAGCGGAAGTAAGAGGAAACGTCTTATCTCTCCGCCCACCCTCCCCTCGGGGAGGGTCGAAATTTGGAAGCGAAGCGCGCCAAATTTCGGGGCGGGGGAACCGCCGATGCACAGCCCCCGCCCCGAGAAATTCTGCGCTAGCTTGAATTTCTCGACCCGCCCCCAAGGGCGGGTGGGAAGCAACCATCGAAACAATATTCACCGCATCTGCGTCGTCAGGATCGCGTCCGCGATCTGCGGTTTGCCGATGATGCCGAGGACGTCGGCGGGGCGCGGGACGCCGGGTTTGTCCTTCACGACGAGGGCGAGCTTGGCGTTGCGCTGGGCGAGGCGGCGCATGACTTCCTCGAGGATGTTGTTCTCGCGCACGATGATGTAGTCGGAGATCGCCATGTCGCGCACGGTTTCGGGCTTGCGGCCGAGCAGTTCCGGCGTGCGGATGCGGCTGTCGAGCGAGACGACGCCCTGGATGCGCCCGCCCGCCTGCAGCACGAGGAAATTCGGCATTCCCGCTTCCGTCACCCATTGCGCGGCGTCGGCGACGGATAGTTCCGCCGACATGACGGCGATATTGCTGTCCATCACTTCCCGCGCGCTGCGCACGAGATAGAGATTGGAATAGCGGTCCTTCGGGACGGGACGGCCACGGCGCACAAGTTCCGCACTGAAGATGTTGTCGCGCATGAGCCCGCGGCGCACGCCGATCGAGATCGCGACGGCGATGATGAGCGGCACGATGATGTTGTAGTCGCGCGTCATCTCGAAATTCATGGTGATGGCGGTCATCGCCGCGCCCGTGCCGCCGCCGACGACCGCCGCCATGCCGATGATCGCGTAATCGGGAATGCCGATGCCGTGGCCCTCGTCCACGAGATGCAGAAAGGCACCGAAGGCGCCGCCAAGCGCCGCGCCGATGAAGAGCATGGGCGCAAAGACACCGCCCGACGCGCCCGAGCCGATGGAGAGCGAGGTCGCGAGCACCTGCGCAAGGCAGAGAACGGCAAGCAGCGCGAAGGTCGTCACATGACCTTCGAGGATGGCGGCGATGGCGTCGTAGCCGCCGCCGATGATGTAGTAGTGGCCGGTGAAATGCGCGAACAGGAAGAGCGCGATGCCGATGCCGGTGAAGCCTGCCGCCGCGCGGACATATTCGTTCGGGAAGCGGCGCGGCATGACCTCGCCCGCGAAGAGGAGCGTGCGGATGAAGCCCCAGGCGACGAGGCTGGAGAGAAGCCCGAGCACGACGAAGGCGCCGAGATTGAAGATGTGATCCATTTCCGAGGCCGCGAACGACATCTGCGGCAGGACGAAGGCGGGGTACGAACCGAAGACGACGCGGCCGATATAGGTGGCGGAGCCGGTCGCGATGACGACGGGGAGGAAAGTGCGCGCACTGACCTCCGGCAGGATCAGTTCGAGCGCGAAGAGCACCGCGCCGAGCGGCGTGTTGAAGGTCGCCGAGATGCCAGCCGACGCGCCCGCCGCCAGCAACGTGATCCGCTGCCAGGACGGCAGCCGCGAGAACTGCGCGACGGCGGAGCCGATGGCCGAGCCGATCTGCACGATGGGGCCTTCGCGGCCGACCGTCGCGCCCGAGCCGATGGAAAGCGCCGACGCGATGGTCTTCACGATGGCGACGCGGGGACGGAGTTTTCCCTCGCGGTGATAGACCGCATCCATGACGTCGGTGATGCCGCCGCCCTTCGCCTCCGGCGCGAACCGGCGCGTGATCCAGACGACGGCGACGCCGCCGATGACGGGCACGAGGATGATGAGCGCGCCCAGCGGACTGACGGGACCCGTCGCACCCGATGTCGGGGTGAGGGAGAGCTCGCCGAAAAAGAAGAAATTGTGGAGCCCGACCAGCATGGAGCGGAAGATCACCGCGCCGATGCCGGTGGCGAGCCCGACGGCGAGCGCCAGCACGGAGAGGACGATCATGTTGACCTCGCGCGTGTCGTCTCGCGTATCGGCCGCCCCGTTCACGCCCCGCCCTCTTTTTTCAGGAATTACAATGACTTAGACATGGAGACCTGTTTAGCATGGGGCCCGGAACCGCTCAAGCCGCATGGGCAAGGCGGGCCCCGCTCCCCATGTTATGCTTGAGCCCACGGGATTCGCCCCATCGAGGCCCCCGCCCTTCACGCCGGAACGGTCCAGAAAGAGTAATGACGAGTGATCCCTTCGATCTCGGGAGCATTCCCGAGGAAACGACAGCCCGCTCCATCAGCCAGCAGGCGGTAGCGGGCATGCGCGCGCCCTATCTCGAGGGGCTGAATGCGGAACAGCGCGAGGCGGTGGAGAGCCTGGACGGGCCGGTGCTGGTGCTGGCGGGCGCGGGCACGGGCAAGACCCGGGTGCTGACGACGCGGCTCGCCCATCTCCTCGCCACGCGGCGCGCCTGGCCGGGGCAGATCCTCGCGGTGACCTTCACCAACAAGGCCGCGCGCGAGATGCACCACCGGATCGGCGGGCTGATCGGCGGCGCGGTCGAAGGCATGCAGTGGCTCGGCACCTTCCATGCGCTGGGCGCGAAGATGCTGCGGCGCCACGCGGAACTGGCCGGCCTGCGCTCCGACTTCACCATTCTCGACGCCGACGACCAGCAGCGGCTGATGAAGCAGATCATCCAGGCCGAAGGCATCGACGAGAAGCGCTGGCCGGCGCGGCAGCTTGCGTCCCATATCGACGGCTGGAAGAACCGCGGGCTGACGCCGGAGAAGGTCCCCGCCGGCGAGGCGCAGGCCTTCGCGAACGGCAAGGGCGGCGAACTCTATGCCGCCTACCAGGCGCGGCTGAAGGTGCTGAACGCGGCGGACTTCGGCGACCTTCTGCTCGAAGTGCTGACGATCTTCCAGACGCACGACGAAGTGCTGAAGGAATGGCAGGAGCGCTTCAAGTACATGCTGGTCGACGAGTACCAGGACACCAATGTCGCGCAATATCTCTGGCTGAGATTGCTGGCGCAGAAGCACAAGAACATCTGCTGCGTCGGCGATGACGACCAGTCGATCTATGGCTGGCGCGGCGCGGAGGTCGACAACATCCTGCGCTTCGAGAAGGACTTTCCGGGCGCGAAGGTGATCCGCCTCGAACGCAACTACCGCTCGACGGCGAATATTCTGGGCGCGGCCTCGGGCCTCATCGCCGCCAACGAACAGCGCCTCGGCAAGACGCTCTGGACCGAAGCGAACGACAATGAAGGCGAGAAGATCAAGATCGCCTCCTACTGGGACGGCGAGGAAGAAGCGCGCGCGATCGCCGAGGAAGTCGAGCAGTTGCAGCGGCAGGATCACCTGTTGCGCGACATGGCGATCCTCGTGCGGGCCTCGTTCCAGATGCGCGAATTCGAAGACCGTTTCATCAATCTCGGCATTCCCTACCGCGTCGTCGGCGGCCCGCGCTTCTACGAGCGCGCGGAAATCCGCGATGCCAACGCCTATCTGCGCCTTGTCGCGCAGCCGGACGACGATCTCGCCTTCGAGCGCATCGTCAACAAACCGCGCCGGGGCATGGGCGATGTCGCGGTGCAGACGATCCACAAGCTCGCGCGGGCGGAGAACACATCGCTCTACCGCGCCTCGAAAATGCTCGTCGCGAGCGAGGAACTGAAGCCCGCCGCCCGCCGCGCGCTCGCAGGTTTCATCGAGATGATGGAACGCTGGCGCGCGCTGGTGCCCGGCATGCCGCACACGGAACTCGCGGAGATCATCCTCGACGAGTCCGGCTATACCGAGATGTGGCAGAACGACAAATCGGCGGACGCGCCCGGCAAGCTCGAAAACCTCAAGGAACTCGTGCGCTCGATGGAGCATTTCGAGAACCTTGCCGGCTATCTCGAACATATCTCGCTCGTGATGGAGATCGAGCAGAACGACACCGCCGACAAGATCAACCTGATGACGCTGCACAGCGCCAAGGGGCTCGAATTCGACACGGTGTTCCTGCCCGGCTGGGAAGAGGGCCTGTTCCCGCACCAGCGCTCGCTGGACGAGAACGGCCTCGCGGGGCTGGAGGAAGAGCGCCGCCTCGCCTATGTCGGGATCACGCGGGCCAAATTGCGCGCCTATATTTCCTTCGCAGCGAACCGCCGCATCCATGCGCTGTGGCAAAGCTCGATCCCGTCGCGCTTCGTGGACGAACTGCCGAAGCATCATGTCGAGGTGACGGAAACGGCAATGGCGGGCGCGAGCTATCAGAACTACAGCCAGAGCCGCTTCGCGCAGGACTTCGCGCGCGGCAGCGACTATTCGAGCCCCGGCTGGCGCCGCGCGCAGGCGAATTCGGACATGCGCACGAAGCCGCCCGCCTATGAAACGCATGCCGAACTCGTCGCAACTTCCGATCCCTCCGCCGCGAGCTACGGCGAAGGCGAGCGCGTCTTCCACCAGAAATTCGGTTACGGACATGTCGCCGAAATCGACGGCAACAAGCTCACCGTCGATTTCGACAAGGCGGGCCGAAAGAAGGTGATCGACAGTTTTCTGGAGCGGGCGTGAGAGTGGCGGTGCCGGCGATCGACGTAACATTTTCCACCACCACAATGTCATCCCGGCGAAAGCCGGGATCCATGTGCCGTTCGGCAAATACGGTATGTGGCGAGATGCCCATGGACCCCGGCTTTCGCCGGGGTGACAATTTTTATTTGGGCGGGGCGGAAAATTGACCCCTCTCTGGAAGCTCTCCCTTGTCGTGCCCTACGAGGCGGCGGAAGCTTTTTCCGATGCGCTGGAAGCGGCGATCTGGCCGGAAGTGCTGGCCGTGACGACGACGGAAGCGGAGCCCGGTTCATCGCCGCTCGTGAAAACCGCCTCCGACTGGAACGAGGTCGAGGCCCATGGGCTCTGGCGCATCGAGGCGCTCTATGCCGAGGAGCCGGAAGAAGACGCCCTTCGCGAGACCATCGCGCGTGCAGAAAAGGAAACGGGGACGACGGCGCAAGGCATCCACGTCGATCCCGTGCCGGACGAGGACTGGGTGGCGCGCTCGCTGGAGGGACTGGAGCCCGTGCGCGCCGGGCGCTTCTTCGTTTATGGCAGCCATGACGCGGCGAAACTGCCTTCGGGCGCGATCCCGCTGCTGGTCGATGCGGGACAGGCCTTCGGCACTGGTCATCACGAGACGACGGCGGGCTGCCTCGAATTCATTTCGGAGATGCTGCGCCCCGGCGTACCGCTGAACGCGCTCGACATCGGCACGGGGACGGGGGTACTCGCCATCGCCATCGCGAAACTCGCGCACGTGAACGTGCTCGCCTCCGACATCGACCCTGTCGCCGTCGCGGTCACGAAGGCGAATGCACGGGCGAACGGCGTCGGGCCCTTCGTCACGGCGCTGACCGCCAAGGGCTTCGGTCATACGGGCCTCGCCGCCCGCGCGCCCTACGACCTGATCGTCGCGAACATTCTGGCGCGGCCCCTTGTCTCGCTCGCGCCCGCTTTCCGCGCACACATGAAGCCCGGCGGCACGCTGATCCTGTCCGGCACGCTGCGGAGCCAGGAAAACATGGTGGCGGGCGCCATGCGGATGCAGGGATTGCGGCTCGTTTCGCGGAAGCCGAAGGGGGATTGGGTGACGCTGCGGATGGAGAGATAGCTGCTCTACCACCCTCCCCATTGCCGCCCTTCCCGCCTCCCCCTACATTGAAGCCATGTTCCAGACCTATGAAGACAGCGCCAACCCGGCTCTCGGCATCGAACGCGCAGCGAAGCTCCGCGCCGAACTCGCGCGCCGCGGGCTCGACGGTTTCCTCATTCCCCGCTCGGACGAGCATCAGGGCGAATATGTCCCGGCCCATGCCGAGCGGCTGCGCTGGCTGACGGGCTTTTCGGGCTCGGCGGGCATGGCGATCGTCATGCTCGACAAGGCGGCGATCTTCGTCGACGGGCGCTACACGCTGCAGGTGCGCGGACAGGTCGATCTCGACACCTTCGAGGCGAAGCACCTGATGGACGAGCCGCCGTCGCGCTGGATCGAGGAGAATCTGCCGAAGGGCGCGAAGCTCGCCTACGACCCCTGGCTCCACACCATCGACGCGGTGGCGCGGTTCCGCAAGGCCGCGGAGAAGGCGGGCGGCACGCTGGTGCCGGTCGACACGAACCCGCTCGACGCCGTCTGGGACGACCAGCCGGAACCGCCGGTCGCGAAGATCGTCCCCCACCCTATCGAGTTTGCGGGCGAGCCCGCCGCCGACAAGATCCGGCGGCTCGCAAGCGACCTGATGTCGGGCGATGCGGACACGGCGGTCCTGACCATGCCGGACTCGATCGCCTGGGCGTTCAATATTCGCGGGAACGACGTGCCGCACACGCCGCTGCCCTTGTCCTTCGCGCTGCTGCATGAAGACGGCCATGCCGAACTCTTCATCGACGAGCGGAAACTCGACGACCAGGCGCGCGCGCATCTCGGCAACATCGTGACGGTGCGCCCGCGCGGCGACCTTGGCGGCGCGCTGGACGAGCTGGGGCAAGCGAAGAAGACCGTGCTGGTCGACCCGGCCACCTGCGCCTCATGGATCGAGGCGCGGCTTTCGGCGGCGGGCGCGGAAGTGAAGCGCGGCACCGACCCCTGCGAGCTGCCAAAGGCGATCAAGAACGAGGCGGAAGTGAACGGCACCCGCGCGGCGCATCTGCGCGACGGGCAGGCGCTGACGAAATTCCTGCGCTGGATCGCAACGGAAGCGCCGAAAGGCGGGGTGACGGAAATCGACGCGGCGCAGCGCCTCGAAGCCTTCCGCGCGGAGACCGGCGAACTGAAGGACGTCAGCTTCGACACGATTTCCGGCGCGGGCGCGAACGGCGCCATCGTGCATTACCGCGTGACGACGGCGACGAACATGCCGCTCAAAAGCGGCGAACTGTTTCTGGTCGATTCCGGCGCGCAATACATGGACGGCACGACGGACGTGACGCGCACCATCGCCATCGGCACGCCCGGCGCGGAGGAGCGCGACCGCTTCACCCGCGTGCTGAAAGGCCATATCGGCATCGCGACGGCGCGCTTCCCGGAAGGGACCTCCGGCGCGCAGCTCGACGCCTTCGCGCGCATGGCGCTCTGGAAATCCGGCCTCGACTACGACCACGGCACGGGCCACGGCGTCGGCTCCTACCTTTCGGTGCATGAAGGGCCGCAGCGCATCTCGAAGATGGGGCATCAGCCGCTGAAGGCGGGCATGATCGTCTCGAACGAGCCCGGCTACTACAAGCCTGGCGGCTACGGCATCCGCATCGAGAATCTCTGCGTCGTGACGCCGCCCGCGCCCGTCGAAGGCGGCGAACGCATGATGATGGGCTTCGAGACGCTGACGCTCGCGCCCATCGATCTCGCGCTGGTGGAAAAGAGCCTGCTGACGGAAGAAGAAGTGGACTGGCTCAACGCCTACCACGCCCGCGTGCGCGAAGCGCTGTCGCCGGGGCTCGATGCGGAGACGAAGGCGTGGCTCGGGGAAGCGACGCGGGCGATCTGACGCACATTCTGCGCCATCTTTCCACCCTCCCCTTGAGGGAGGGTGGGAAGAGGAGTGAGCTATTTGATGCTGAGAAACCGCAAGCGCCGCCTGACGGTCAACGGCAACTTCTCGTAGAGCCACTTCGCCGCCGGACGGATGAAGGCCGCGGAGGCGAGCGCGGCATAACCGCTCCATGACAGCACCACGCCATAGTCGCGCACCGCGACGCGGCGGTTGCTCCAGGCGAGCTTGTACTCGGAAACGGGCGGAAGCGGGTCGTATTCGGAAAGCCCGGCCGCGAGGCAGTCGCGGATGGTGAATTCCGTCGCGAGCACGCCCGGACCATGTTTCGCGAAGGCGGGCGAGAACGCGCCCATATAGGCATAGTGCCTGCCGCCGCGCCGGAAACCGATCTCGATGGCGGCACTTTTGCCGCCGACCGAGAGATGCGAGACCACGAGGCCCGAGTCCGGGCCCTTGCCGTGTGCGAGCGCGGCGAGGCATGCCTCGGCCCGCCGGTCGATCAGAGCGCGGCCGTAGAATCCGCGCTCCGCAAGCCAGTTCCGCTTGAAGGCGAAGGCGCGCGCGACGAGCATCGAAGCCTTCGCACCCGGCGTCACCATTTCGAACCGGATGTCGCCCATCGCGCCGAGTTTCTTCGCTCGCCGCCGGTTGCGCTTCAGTTCCGGCCAGCGCGCCGCTTCGAAGGCCTGTTCATTGCCGAAGGGCGCCGCATCGAAGGACGGCGCCTCGCTCGCGGGACCGATCTCCCGGCCCTTGCGCGCGGCCCAGGCGGCAATCGCCCCATCCGCCCGCACCCCGCGCAGGCAGAGGAAGTCAACATCGTCCCAGCGCCCGATCTCCGCAAAGGCGGCATCGATCCATGCCTCGCGCATCGTGCTTTCCGGCGCGACGACATCGCCATATTGCCCGATGGGATCGCCCGCCCAGGACGCGGTCCTGCCGAAAGGCGTGCGTTCGACGGCGAGCGGCCAGACAAGCACCAGCTCACCGTGACAGCGCACCGTGACGACACGAAGCTCCGTGCGCGCATCCGTGAAATGCCGCGCCCAGGCGAGAACGAGGTCGCAGGACTGAAAGGCCGTGGCCGCGTGCGGCGCCCGCGCCTCGAGCGCGCGCCATTCGTCCGCAAGCCTGCCGGCCGCCTCGCCCTTGAGCGAAGCCGCAACGATTTCCGATGCCGCCTCCGCCCGGCGCCCGCGCGGAATCGCCGCCCCGGCCGCATAGATCAGCTGGTCGAGGAAAAGCGCTTCCTGAAGGAACAGAATGGTTTCCATGTGTCTCCGCCCGGAGGCTGCACCGCCGCAGCCGGCTTCCGGGGAGTGTCGCCCGAGCGGGGTTAAGAACGCCTAACCGGGGGAAAGCCTCAATTTGAGGCCATTTCCATCCACTGGTCTTCGTCGATGACCTCGATACCGAGTTCGCGCGCCTTCGCGATCTTGGAGCCGGCGCCGGGACCCGCCACGACGAGATCGGTCTTGGCGGAGACGGAACCGGCGACCTTCGCGCCCATCTGCTCGGCCCGCGCCTTCGCCTCGGAGCGCGTCATCCGCTCCAGAGAACCGGTGAAGACGACGGTCTTGCCGGCCACCGGCGAGTCCGTTTCCTGCGCTTCGAGCGGCACGGGCTTCACGCCCGCCTTGCGCAGACCCTCGACCACCTCGCGATTGTGCTTCTCGGCGAAGAAATCGACGATCGAGTCCGCCAGCACCTCGCCTACCCCGTCGATGGAGAGGAGCTCGGCGCGCGCCTCGCTTTCCGGGTCGGCGGCGGCGCGCATCTGTTCCTCGAAATGGTCGAGCGTGCCGTAGCTTCGCGCCAGCAGCCGCGCATTGGTCTCGCCGACATGGCGGATGCCGAGCGCGAAGATATAGCGGTCGAGTTCGACCTCGCGGCGCTCGTCGATGGCCTCGAACAGCTTCTTCACCGAGGTCTCGCCCCAGCCTTCCCTGTCCTTCAGCTTCTTGAGAGAGCGCTTGTCGCGTTCCTCCAGCGTGAAGATGTCGTCCGGCCGCGCAACGAGACCGTCCTCGTAGAAGGCGGCGATCTGCTTCTCGCCGAGCCCCTCGATGTCGAAAGCGTTGCGCGAGACGAAATGACGGAGCCGCTCCACGGCCTGCGCCGGACAGACAAGCCCGCCGGTGCAGCGCATCACGGCGTCGAGCTTGCCCGTCTTCGGGTTCGTCTCGCGCACCGCATGGCTGCCGCATTCGGGACACTTGTCGGGAAACGCGAACTTCTTCTTGCCGCGAGGGCGGTCTTCCACCACGCGGACGATCTGCGGAATGACGTCGCCCGCGCGCTGCACGACCACCGTGTCGCCGGGGCGGACGCCGAGCCGCTCGATCTCGTCGGCATTGTGGAGCGTCGCGTTCGAGACGACGACGCCGCCGACGGTGACGGGCGTGAGGCGCGCGACGGGCGTCATCGCGCCGGTGCGGCCGACCTGGATCTCGATCCTTTCCAGCACCGTTATCGCCTGTTCGGCCGGAAACTTGTGCGCCAGCGCCCAGCGGGGCGAGCGCGAGACGAAACCGAGGCGGCCCTGCCAGTCGAGCCGGTCGACCTTGTAGACGACGCCGTCGATGTCGTAGTCGAGACCGGCGCGGCGCTCTTCGACGTCGTGATAGAAGGCGAGAAGCTCCTCAATGCTCGTCGAGCGGTGGAAGAGCGGGTTCACCGTGAAACCCCACTTCTCGAAGCTCTCGATCATGCCCTTCTGCGTGTCCGCCGGCATGTCCGACATCTCGCCCCAGGTATAGGCGAAGAAACGGAGCGGGCGCGACGCGGTCACCTTCGGATCGAGCTGACGGAGCGAGCCTGCCGCCGCGTTGCGCGGATTGGCGAAGACGGGTTTGCCCGCCTCGCGCTGGCGCTCGTTCATTTTCGTGAAGTCGGCATGGGCCATGTAGACCTCGCCGCGCACTTCCACGACATCGGGAACGTTTTTCCCCTTCAATGTCTTCGGAACATCGGAAACGGTGCGCAGGTTCTCCGTCACGTTCTCGCCCTCGCGCCCGTCGCCCCGCGTCGCACCCTGAACGAGCCTGCCCTTCTCGTAACGCAGCGCCGCCGAAAGCCCGTCGATCTTCGGTTCGGCCGTGACGGCGAGTTCGTCGCCTTCCTTGAGATTCAGGAACCTGCGGATGCGGTTCCAGAAATCGGTCACGTCCTCGTCGTCGAAGGCGTTCGAGAGCGACAGCATGGGCACGCTGTGCACGACCTTGCCGAAGCCTTCGGCGGGCGCCGCGCCGACGCGCAGGTTCGGGCTGTCTTCGCGCTGCAGTTCCGGGTAGCGCGCCTCGATGGCGTCGTTCCGCTTCTTCAGCGCGTCGTAGTCGGCGTCGGATATCTCCGGCTTGTCCTTGCGGTGGTAAAGTTCGTCGTGATGCGCGATCTCGGCGGCGAGACGCGCGAGCTCTTCCGCCGCCTCCTCCATCGTCAGATGGTCGACGTCCTTGCGGGAAAGCGCCTCGTCCTTCTCCGCAGGTTTCTTCTTCACACTCTTGCCCGAACTCCTGCTCAAGGGTGCCCTCCGATCAGCCGGTCGGCGGCGGCCCTCGCTTCATCCGTCACTGTGGCGCCCGCAAGCATGCGCGCGATCTCTTCGCGCCGCGCGGGCGCATCGAGCGTCTCGACCTTCGTCGCGATCTTCGCCGCCTTCGCTTCGCCACCCTTCGAAATCCGGAAATGATGCTGCGCCCGCGCGGCCACCTGCGGCGAATGCGTGACGACGACGACCTGCACATCCTTTGCGAGTTCGGCAAGACGGAACCCGACCGCCTCGGCGACAGCACCGCCGACGCCGGAATCCACCTCGTCGAAGATGAGCGTGGGCGCGCTGCCGCGCGAGGCGAGCGCGACCTTCAGCGCCAGCACGAAACGCGAGAGCTCGCCGCCAGACGCGATCTTGATGAGGGGCCCATGCGGCGCGCCGGGATTGGTCGACACCAGGAAGGAGACGCGGTCGATGCCATCGGGACCGCCCTGCGCTTCCGCGAGCACGTCGATATGCGTCTGGAAGCTCGCCTTGTCGAGTTTCAGCGGCTTCAGTTCCTTCATCACTTCCCTGTCGAGCTTCGCCGCCGCCTTGGCCCGCGCCTCGGACAACGCGCGTGCTTCCGCGCCATAGGCGGCCGCGGCCTCGTCCGCGGCCTTCCGCAACGCGGCGAGCTTCGCCTCGCCTCCCTCGATCTCCTGAAGCTGACCGCGCAATTTGTCTGCCAGCGCCGCGAGATCGTCCACCTGCACATTGTGCTTGCGCGCGGCGGCACGGAGCGCGAATAGCCTTGTCTCCGATTGTTCGAGGCGGGCGGGATCGAATTCCAGCGCGGTCATCGCCTGCGCGATCTGGTCGCGCGCTTCCGCCGCCTCGTTGAGCGTGCGGTCGAGTGCAGCGATCGCAGCGTCGAGACGCCCGCCCGCCTGCTCTGCGACGCGGGAGAGGCGGCGCAGCGCCACATTGAGGCGCGCATCGAGCCCGCCATCGCCGGAAAGCGCTTCCTCCGCTTCCGAAAGATCGGCCGCGATCTTTTCCGAATGCATCATCAGCGTGCGCTCTTCGGCGAGCGCCGTCTCTTCGCCCGGTTGCGGCTGCAGTTCGTCGAGTTCGCCGACGACATGGGTGAGATAGTCCTGCTCGGCCTTCGCCTTCGCGAGCATCGCCTCGTGTTCCTCGAGCGCCCCGCGCGCGGCCGAGACGGCGGCCCAGAGCTGGCGCAGTTTCGCGACGCGGGGCTCGAGCCCGCCAAAGGCGTCGAGCATGGCGCGGTGGCCGGACGCATCGAGCAATCCCCGCTCGTCATGCTGGCCATGCACTTCCACGAGTTCGTCGCCCACCTGCCGCAGCAGACCGATGCTCACCGGCTGATCGTTGACGAAGGCGCGCGACCGCCCGTCCCGCGTCTGCACGCGGCGGAGAATGAGGTCGCCCTCGGCTTCGAGGCCATTCTCGGTGAGGATCGCGCGGGCGGGATGGCCGGGTGCCACGTCGAACACGGCGGTGACGCTGCCCTGCTCCACGCCCTGGCGCACGAGGCCCGCATCGGCACGCGCGCCGATGGCAAGCCCCAGCGCGTCGAGCAGGATCGACTTGCCGGCGCCGGTCTCGCCCGTCAGCGTGCAAAGGCCGCCGTCGAGCGCGAGCTCCAGTCTTTCAATGAGAACGATGTCGCGGATCGACAGCGCGGCGAGCATCAAACACGCCTTCTATGGACACATCCAAAGGTCAGAAAACGGTATTCCAGGCCCTGCTTATCCAGGAGTCCTTGTTCTCCTGCGGCTCGAGCCCCTGATCCGCCAGCAGCGCGTAACTGTCTTCGTACCATTCGCTGCCCGGGAAGTTGTAACCGAGGATCGCCGCAGCCGTCTGCGCCTCGGTCTTGATGCCGAGCGCGAGATAGGCTTCCGTCAGCCGTTCGAGGGCTTCGGGCGTGTGCGTCGTCGTCTGGTATCTCTCGATCACCTCGCGGAAGCGGTTGATCGCAGCGATGTAGTCGTGGCGGTTCAGATAGTAGCGACCGATCTCCATCTCCTTGCCCGCCAGATGGTCGAGCGTGAGATCGATCTTGAGCTGCGCATCGCGCGCATACTCGCTGGTCGGAAAGCGGCGCGTCAGCTCGTAGAAGGAGTTGAGCGCGTTCTCCGTCATCTTCTGGTCGCGGCCAACGTCGGAAATCCGCTCGTAGTAGGAAAGGCCGATCAGGTAGTAGGCGTAAGGCACGTCCTTGTTGCTCGGATGCAGTGAGATGAACCGCTGCGCGCTGAGGATCGCCTCGTCGTATTCATTGATCTTGTAATGCGCATAGGCGCCCATGAGCATCGAGCGGCGCGCCCATTCCGAATAGGGGTGCTGACGCTCGACCTCGTCGAATTCCTTGGCGGCCGGGGTGTATTCCTTCTCGTCCATGTGATCCATGGCCGTGTTGTAGATCTGCTCGACGGGACGTTCCTCATAGGGAAGTTCGTCGCTATCCGACGAGCAGCCCGCCAGCGCGGCGGCGGCGAGCACGGCGGCTCCCGCAACGGCGGCGCGGAAGAAGGAAGGACGGCGATCTCGGATGGGCAGCCTGGCCTCACGCATGCGGGCAAAGTCCATTTTCGTTCTCTCATTCCGGCACCGCCGCGCGGACCGGCGCCAAAACCCGCCGACTCGCCCGGCCAGGGGCCGATCCGGCAGTCTTTCTATCCCAATAAGCCCTGTGAGACCATAGCGAGGGGCGTCTCCGCCGGGGGATTGAACCATAAAGAAAAGGCGCGCCGGAGCGCGCCTTCATGTTCTTCAGCGGGGAAATCCCGTCAGTCCGCCGGGATCGCCGCCAGTTCGCCGCGCATGGAGATCGCCGGGCGGTTCGTTTCGGCATAATCCACGATTTCCCAGGCCGACCGGTCGGCCATGAGCGCGCGCAGCACACGATTGTTCATGGCGTGGCCGGCACGCGAGCCCTCGTAGCGGCCGATCAGCGGCAGGCCGGAAAGCGCGAGGTCGCCCACCGCGTCCAGCATCTTGTGACGCACGAACTCGTCGTCGTAGCGCAACCCCTCTTCGTTGAGGATCGCATGCTTGTCGACCACGACCGCGTTTTCGAGCGAACCGCCCTTCGCAAGCCCTGCCGCCCACATCGCCTCGATATCGTGGCGCAGGCAGAAGGTGCGCGCGCGCAGGATGTCTTCGGCGAAGAAGGGATCGCGCAGATCCGCTTCGATTTCCTGGTGGCCGATCACTTCGTTGTCGAAATCGATCTCGAAGAAGAGCTTGAAGCCCTCACCCGGCAGGAGCGCGGCGCGCTTCGCACCGTCTTCCACCACCACCGGCTTGAGGATACGGATCGCCTTGCGCGGCGCGTCGAGCTTTTCGAGCCCGGCGGCCTCGATCTTCTCGATGAAGATTTCGCTGCTGCCGTCGAGCACCGGCACTTCCGCGCCGTCGATCTCGACCAGCGCGTTGTCGATGCCGAGCGCCGAGAAGGCCGCCATCAGATGTTCGACCGTGCTGACGGTCGTGCCGGCAGCATTGCCGATCGCCGTCGACAGCGTCGTATCGGCGACATGATCGAACGCCGCCGGAATATCCGAAACCTCGCGCCCCCCGGCCACGAGATCGGTCCGCCGGAACACGATGCCCCGATCGGCTTCCGCAGGATGCAGAACCATGTGGATGTTGCTGCCGCTGTGCAGGCCCACGCCGTCGATCACGACGGGCCGCACCAGCGTCATCTGCGGAAAGGCAATGGCCCGCACGCGACGCTCGCGCCGGACATTTTCCAGCATGATTGTTTCAAACTCGGACTTCGGCACTGTGAACACCTTCGATACCCCCAAAGCAAACCCCGCCCCCTCCGGTTCGCTGAGAGTGGTTCTAGCAGCGCCCTGAATCTCCCTCAAATAACAGATTTTTACTGAATGTTACCGTTGTCTAATGGAGCTAATATATTGATCTGAAAAGGAAAATTCGTATTCCGTTGGGCGACCAGGAAAACGGTGTGTTTCCCCTGACTTGCCCAAGCGGGACACATGCCACCCCGCCGGCCAACAGCCTGCGATCGGGTTTGACACCCGTTTCGGAGATATCTATTCCCAAGGGGCGTTTCAAACGAAGATCTGGACAATGGCCCTCAGCCTGTAGGCGGTTGAACGTCAAATCCGAGGCCGCCTCCCGATGAGTATGCCCTATCGCCCTTCCATCGATGGCTTGCGAGCGGTCGCGGTCCTGGCCGTCATGCTGTTTCACGCCGAGGTACCCGGGTTCTCCGGCGGCTTTGTCGGCGTCGACGTCTTCTTCGTCATCAGCGGCTATCTGATCACCAGCATCATCCTGAAGCAGCAGGCCACCGGGTCGTTCTCACTGCTTGGCTTCTACGAGCGCCGGGCACGGCGCATTCTCCCCGCCCTGTTCCTCGTCATGACGGCAACCGTCATCGCTGCCGTCCTTGTCGTCCCGCCCTACCGCTTTACCGAAATCTCGGAATCGGCGGCGGCCGCGCTCACCTTCACGGCGAACATCTATTTCTGGGCGACCAGCGACTATTTCGCGACCGCGAGCCGGCTCCAGCCGCTCATTCATACCTGGTCGCTCGGCGTCGAAGAGCAGTTCTATATCGTCTTCCCGCTCCTGATGATCGCGCTTGCGGCCGCGAAACGGTCCGCGCTCGGATGGATCTTTTCCGTCCTCGCCATCATTTCGCTCGCGGTGAGCGAGATCGCGGCGCGGCATTATCCCGACGCCGCTTTCTATCTGCCCCACGCGCGCGCCTATGAGCTCCTTGCCGGCGTGCTGGTTGCGCTCTGGCGTCCGGCCGCCGGTCAGCTCCCTCCCCTGGCAGGCACGGCCATGCGGGTCCTCGGCGCGGTCCTCATCGTGTGGCCGGTATTCACCTATCACGACAGGATGGTCCTGCCCGGCATCGCGATGCTGGTGCCTGTTTTCGGAACCGCGCTGATGCTGTTTGCGGATGACCGCGACGAAATCGTCGGCAAGGCGCTCGCCTGGCGGCCTCTCGTCGCGATCGGGCTTTTTTCCTATTCCCTGTATCTCTGGCACCAGCCGCTGCTTGCCCTTTCCCGGCTAGCAACGCTCGACAATCTCGATCTGAAGGACAACCTCGTCATCCTTTTGCTTTGCTTCCCGCTCTCCTGGGCAACCTGGCATTTCGTCGAGCAACCGTTCCGCGACGCCAGACGCGTGAAGCTCAGGCCCTTCGTTCTGACCGCGGGAACCGTCGGTATCGCCATCGTGGCGACGGCCGCCGTCATGATAAAGACGCGCGGCCTCGAATTCATGACCCGACCCGAATATGTCGACATCCGGGCGCTGCGTGAGAGCGAGGGGCTGAAGCGCGTGGCAGGCATCCGCACGAACGAATGCCACTACCGCGCGGGGGAGGGCTCGCTCGAGGATTTCCGGAACCAGTGGGGATGCCTTGGAGAAGGGCCGGGAATGTCGGTCATCGTCCTCGGCGACAGCCATGCAGCAGACAAGGCGTTTGCCCTGCGCGCTGCGGGTGTCGAACCGGCGCAGATGACGGGGGCCGGCTGCGCCGTGGTGCCCCGCCTGATGTCCGAGGAATGTGCCACGTTGTTCCGGCTAGCGATGCAGCGGCTCAAAGACCGGACCGGTCTGCGAATACTGCTCACCCAGTCCGTAACGCACACGCCGCTCACGGCGGAGGACATCGCGGCCGCGATGGAATTCTTCAGGCCGTTCGGCAGGCCCGTCGTCTGGGCTTCGCCCATGCCCGCCTTTCCGAATATCGAAGACGAGATGGCGAGGCGCGCGCTTGCCGGTGAAGACCCGTTCACGGGAGCTTACCCCTTCGAGGATGACGCCGCTCGTACTGCCCGGGCGGCCATGATCGAGGTCGCCGGTGCTGCAAACGTGTTCGACACCCAGAAGGCCTTCTGCGAGGCCGACAGTGGCGCCTCTTGCGGGGCCTATATCGGGCGGCAACTTCTACTCGTCGACCCGGACCATGTCTCCAGCGTCGGCGCCCTTGCGATCGGCCGTTCCCTGACCTCTTTCCTGTTCGGAGAGGCACAGCCTGCCATGGAGACTGCCGCCGAAGCCGTCCCGGTCGAAGCTGCCGCTCCCTGAGCTTTCTCCAAAAAGAAGGCGGGGCCTCCGTTTCCGGAGGCCCCGCTCGTCTGTTCGCCTTGCCGGCCGCCTAGTTCGCCTGGCGGCGCAGGAAGGTCGGGATCTCGAGCTGTTCTTCCTCATGGGAAGGCTGCACGAGACGGCTTTCCGTGGACGGGGAAAGGCTTTCCGGAGCGCGGGTCTGCTCCGCATGGGCCGGACGCTCCGGCCGGGGACGATGCGCGACGGTCGGCTCGCGGCGCGGCTGCGGCGCGGGCTGCTCCTCTTCCGCTTCCTTGCGGCGGCCGCCGGTCAAACGCTCGAAGAAGGTCGGACCCTTCTTCGGGGCGCGGGACTGCTGCACCGGCTGAGCCTTCTGGCCGAGGAAGGACGGCAAGTCGCTCTTGCCCGTCTGCACCCGGTCGAGGTCGCCCGGAATATACGGGCGCTGTGCCTTCGGCTCCGCCCGGACAGCGCTCGCCGCGACGACGGGCGCTTCCGGTTCCCGCGCGGGCTGCTGCCGTTGCTCGGGCTTGTGAATGATGACCTCGGCCTCGTAGTCCTTCGGGTCGAACTGGCCGGACGCACGCGGCGCCGGGGCGCGCTCTTCCGCCTCGATGCCGAGTTCGGCCTGCGTCGAAGCCGGCGTCATCCGCTCCTCGATCCGCTCGACCTGCGCCTGAACCGGGTTGGCCGGACGCGAAGCATGCGCCTGGGCGGGCGCTGAGGCCTGAGCCGCCGCACGGGCGGCGGGACGTTCCGCCGCGATGGCGCGGAGCTGCGGCGCCTGCGTTTCGGACCGCGGTTGTTGGCCTTCCTCGACCTCGATGCCGGTTGCGACAACGGAGACGCGCATGCGCCCGTCGAGCGAGGTATCGAAGGTCGAGCCGACGATGATGTTCGCATCCGGATCGACTTCAGAACGGATACGGTTCGCCGCCTCGTCCACTTCATAAAGGGTGAGGTCCATGCCACCCGTGATGTTGATGAGAACGCCTTTGGCGCCCTTCATCGATACCTCGTCGAGGAGCGGGTTCGAGATCGCGGCTTCGGCTGCCTCGATCGCCCGGTTCTCGCCGGCGGCTTCGCCCGTGCCCATCATGGCCTTGCCCATCTCGTTCATCACGGTGCGCACATCCGCGAAGTCGAGATTGATGAGGCCGGGCTTCATCATGAGGTCGGTAATGCCCGCCACGCCCGAATGCAGCACCTGGTCGGCCATGCCGAAGGCATCGGCAAAGGTCGTGTTCTCGTTCGCGACGCGGAACAGATTCTGGTTCGGGATGATGATGAGCGTGTCGACATATTGATGCAGGTCGCGGATGCCTTCCTCCGCGAGCCGCATCCGGCGCGAACCTTCGAACTGGAAGGGTTTCGTCACCACGCCGACGGTGAGGATGCCGTGCTCGCGCGCCGCGCGGGCGATGACGGGACCCGCCCCTGTGCCCGTTCCGCCGCCCATGCCGGCCGTAATGAAGACCATGTGCGCGCCCTGAAGGTGCTCGACGATCTCGCCGAGCGCCTCTTCGGCCGCCGCGCAACCGACTTCCGGACGCGAACCCGCGCCAAGACCTTCGGTAATCGACGCGCCGAGCTGGATGCGCCGTTCGGCGGAAGACAGCGAGAGTGCCTGCGCATCCGTATTGGCGACCACGAAGTCGACGCCTTCGAGGCCCGCCTCGATCATGTTGTTGACTGCATTACCGCCGGCGCCGCCAACGCCGAAAACGGTGATCTGGGGCTTGAGTTCCTGTGACTGGGGAACCGAAAGTTTGATGCTCATGTCTGCCTCCTGGGAGCGAAATTGAAAACCGGGGTCGCGTTGGCCGCACATCGTCGGGGCGGCGGTTTCTTGGCCCCTTTGCCGGGCGGCGCCGCAAGCCGCCCCAGAGCACGTTCGACGAAAGCCGTTCCGGGCTTTGCCCTCTTCATCAGAAATTCTCCTTCAGCCAGCGGCCGAACCGGCGGAACTGTCCGCGCGGCATGGCCGACTCGGCGCCGTCGTCCGCGCCTGCTGCCTCGAGGGGAGAGATTTGCGAATAGGTGAGAAGTCCCGCACAGGTCGAGAAGGCGGGGCCGCCCGTCGCGTCGGCAAGGCCCGTAAGCCTGACCGGCTGCCCGACGCGCACCTGCTTGTCGAGCATCCGCGCGGCGAGTTCCCGCGCGCCGTTGAGCTGCGCAGCGCCGCCTGTCAGCACCACACGCCGTCCCGCGAGCCGGCCGTAGCCGCTCGCCTCCATCCTGTCGCGTACAAGTTCGAAAGTTTCCTCCAGCCGCGGCTGAATGATGCCTGTCAGCATCGACCTCGGAATATGATTCGCCGAATCGGCATCGCTTTCACCCACCTGCGGCACGTCGATCATCTCTCTTTCGTCCGACGGGCTTGCAAGCGCGCTCCCGTACAGCGTCTTCATCCGCTCCGCATGGGCGAGCGGCGTGGAGAGCCCCCGCGCAATATCATTGGTAATGTGATTCCCGCCGATTGACACGGAATCGCAGTAGACCATCGCGCCTTCGAAGAAGATTCCGAGTGAGGTCGTACCGCCGCCCATGTCGATCATCGCAACGCCGAGATCGGTTTCGTCCTCGACGAGGCAGGCAAGCCCGCTCGCATAGGGCGATACGGCGATTCCCGCTACCGAGAGGTGACAGCGCTCGATGCAGAGTTCGAGGTTCCGGAGCGGGCCCCGAAGCACGCTTACCATATGAACCTCGACACCGAGCTTCTCGCCGAACATGCCGCGCGGGTCGCGCACGCCCCGGCTGCCGTCCACGGAGTAGTTGGTCGGGATTGCGTGCATGACGTCGCGGCCGTCCGGCTGGAAATTCGTCTGCGCGTGGTGGATGAGCCGCGACACATCGGTATCCGTCACCTCGCCGCCGGCGATGGACGCACGTACGCCGACCGTCTGGCTTTTCGGCTCGGCGCCGGAGAAGCCCACCACGACCTCGCGGATCGTGACGCCTGCCATCCGCTCCGCCGCATCGACGGCGACGCGGATCGCCTCTTCCGCGGCGTCCATGTCGACCACCGCGCCCGCGCGAATGCCGCGCGAGACCTGGTGCCCGATGCCGATGACGCGGACCGGCGCATGCCCGTTCGCGAGTTTGCCCGGTTCGATCTTCGCGATGAAGCACGAGATCTTGCTCGACCCGACATCGAGCGCGGCGATCGTGCCCGACCGCCCCGCCGCAACGGGCCTGCCCTGAAAGCTCCTCGAACCCAGAGAAACCATATTCATGTGTTGCCTCCACGCGCGGGCCCACCCGGCCGCGCCACGCCCTGTTTCATCTTTGCTTCCGTCGCGATGCCGCCGTCCGCCGCCGCGCTCTCCGTAAGTTCGACCGATACGCGGTCCGGCAGACGCAGATCGACCGCGACGATGTCGCGCGACAGAATCTTGTATTGCGTGTCGTAATCCCTGAGCCCCGCCAGCGCCGCCTCGACGCCGGCCTCCGGCAACTTCACGTCGACGCCGTTTTCGAGACGCAGGTTCCAGCGCCTGTCGCCCACGCGCACGAAAGCGCGCACACGGGCGAGAAGCTGCGGCTGTTCGGCGCGCATCATCTTCAGCAGGACCGGCGCCTCGCGCGGTGCGCCGAAGCCGACGATGAACGGGAGATGGGCAAAATCCTGAACGCCTTCATCCGTAATCGGCCGCCCTTCCGCGTCGATCAGCGACAGCTCGCCGCCACGCTGCCAGAGCGCGAACGGCTCGCGCTCCACCACCTCTATGCGGATCGTGTCCGGCAGCAATCGCGTTACCGTCGCCGAGCGCACCCACCCGAGCCGCTCGATCCGCTGCCGTGCCGCTTCCGTGTCGAAACCGAAAATCGGATCACCGCGCTCGACGCCGACCGCGACGAGAAGGTCGTCCTTGCGTGTCTGCGCACGGCCCGTCACGCGCACGTCCTGGATCGAAAATCCCGACAGCGCGAGAGCCTGGTTCGTCTTGGCAACAGCCGCATCGCGCATCGCCTGCGCGTGGCCGCCGACCGCGAAGCCATAGATGGCAACGAGGCCGAGGAGCACGAGCGCGCTCCAGGCGAACGGTCTGGTGCCGAAATTGCCCTCTCGCACATTGTCGATCCACTGCATGAGCGGACCGGCGGGCCGCTCCTTGCGCCGTCCGAACGTGCTCATTGCGCTCGCATTGCGCCGCTTGCCGGGCGCGATCTTCGAGCCCTTCTTCTTCGGCGCCGTCCGGACGCCGGTGCGCGAGGCCTTCTTCACCTGTCGCATGATGCGTCCTCCACCATCCAGCTCACGAGTTCGCCATAGGAATAGCCCGCGAGCCCCGCGAGTTCGGGCACAAGCGATGTCGGCGTCATGCCCGGCTGCGTGTTGACCTCGAGAAGAATGAGTTCGGGCTTGCCGGGGCGCGTATCGTCGAAGCGGAAATCCGCGCGGCTGACACCCCGGCAGCCCAACGCCTTGTGCGCGGCGAGCGTCAGCCGCTGCACCTCGGCATAGGTGTCCGCATCGAGCGGCGCGGGAATGACATGGCGCGAGCCCCCCGCCTTGTATTTCGCTTCATAGTCGTAGAACTGTGTCGCTGCGATGATCTCCGTCACGCCGAAGATTTCCTCGCCCATCACGGCGCAAGTAAGCTCGCGCCCCGCGATGTAGCGTTCCGCCATCACCTCGTCGCCGAGGTTCCATTCGGGCGAGGTAAGCTCGGCGGGAGGGCGGTTGTCGCCGGCGCGCACGATGAAGACGCCGACAGACGAACCTTCGCTCACCGGCTTGATGACATAGGGCGGATCCATGACATGGCCGTGCGCCGCCTGTTCGCGCGGCACAACGACGCTTTCGGCAACGGGAAGCCCCGCCGCCCGGAAGACCGGCTTCGCTCGCTCCTTGTTCATGGCGAGCGCCGAGGCGAGCACACCCGAATGCGTGTATGGCACGCGCAGGATTTCGAGAAGACCTTGCACACAGCCATCCTCGCCCCAGCGGCCATGCAGCGCGTTGAAGGCGACGTCGGGCTTCACCGTCAGAAGCTGGTCGGCAATATCCCGGCCGACATCGATTTCGCTGACGCGGTAACCCATCTGCTTGAGTGCGTCGGCGCAGCCGCGCCCCGACACGAGGCTTACCTCGCGTTCCGCGCTCCAGCCGCCCTTGAGGACGGCGACGTGCTTTCCGCCGCTCATGCGCCCTCTCCTTCGCGCATACCGATGCGCCTGATTTCCCATTCGAGCGTGATGCCGCTCGTCTCCTTCACCCGCGCGCGCACTTCCTCTCCGAGTTCCTCGAGGTCGCTCGCCGTCGCATCGCCCGTGTTGATGAGGAAGTTGCAATGCAGCTCCGACACCTGCGCCCCGCCGCGCCTGAGACCGCGGCACCCGGCAGCGTCGATCAATTGCCAGGACTTCTGGCCTTCGGGGTTCTTGAAGGTAGAACCGCCGGTGCGCGTGCGGATCGGCTGCGTCGCTTCGCGCGACGCCGTGATCTCGTTCATGCGTCTCAGAATTTCTTCTGCATTGCCGGGTGCGGCCTGGAATAACGCTTCCACGAAGATCAGGTCTTCCGGCGCGCCGCAATGGCGATAGCTGTAATGCATGTCGGCATTCGAGAGCACATGACGTTTGCCCTTGCGGTCGATCGCGACCGCTTCCACCAATACGTCTTTCGTCTCGCGGCCATAGGCGCCACCGTTCATGCGCAGGGCGCCACCGATGGAACCCGGAATACCGCGATAGAATTCGAGTCCCGCGAGGCCGGCCTCCTGTGCCGCGCGAGACACGGCGACGTCGAGCGCCGCCGTGCCCGCGCGGACACAGGCCCCCTCTGCAACCTCGATATTCATGAACGGACGGCCGAGCCGGATGACGACGCCCTTCACGCCACCTTCGCGCACCAGCAGGTTCGATCCGACACCGATCACCGTCACCGGCACGTCTTCCGGTGTGCCCGCGAGGAAATCGGCGAGATCGTCGGCATCCGCCGGACGGAACAGCACTTCCGCCGTGCCGCCGACGCGGAACCAGGTGAGCGGCGCGAGAGCGGCGCCAGCGACGAGTTCGCCGCGCACTTTCGGCAACCGGTCGATCAGAGATGTGGCTTCAGCGGCCATCATTTCTTCCTCCCCGGCTTCTTTGTTTTTGCGGTCGTTTTCTTCGCGGGAGCTTTCTTCCTGCCCTTCGCGTCGAGCTTCGCGAGGTTCACGGCGAGATCGTTCGCCCAGTAGGTGATGCTTCCCGCGCCGAGACAGACGACGAGATCGCCGGGCTTCGCCACTTTTGCGATCAATCCGGGAAGCGCTTCCGGTCCTTCGAGCGGCATCACATCGCGGTGCCCGCGGTCGCGCAGCCCCTGCACCAGTGCATCGCGATTGGCGCCCTCGATGGGCTTCTCGCCCGCTTCGTAGACATCCGCGACGATCACGGCATCGGCATCGTTGAAGCAGGCACAGAACTCGTCGAACAGGTTGTGGAGCCGCGTGTAGCGGTGCGGCTGCACGACGGCGATGGTCCGTCCCTGCGTCGCCGAACGCGCGGCCTGCAGCACCGCCGCAATCTCGACCGGGTGATGCCCGTAATCGTCGTAAAGCTTGACACCGTTCCATTCGCCGACGGGCGTGAAGCGCCGCTTGACCCCGCCGAAGCCTTCGAGCGCCTCGCGGATCTGCGCGTCGCCGATCCCCATCTGCAGTGCAACGCCGACAGCCGCCAGGCTGTTCAGCATGTTATGCGTGCCGTGCATGGCCAGTCGGACCGCCTTCATGTCGCGCGTCTTGCGCGTCTTGCGGTCCGTGATCGTCACGTCGAACACGTTGAAGCCGTCCTCGACACGAATATTGGTCGCGCGGATGTCGGCCTGCGGGTTGGTGCCATAGGTGACGATCCGCCTGTCGCGCACGCGCCCGATCAGCGCCTGCACTTCGGGATGGTCGATGCACATCACGGCCGCGCCGTAGAACGGCACCTTCTCGACAAAGGCGAGGAAGGCATCCTTCGCCGCCTCGAACGTGCCGTAATAGTCGAGATGCTCGGGGTCGATATTCGTGACGATGGCGATGGTCGCAGGCAGCTTCACGAAGGTGCCGTCGGACTCGTCCGCCTCCACCACCATCCACTCGCCTTCGCCGAGGCGCGCATTGGTGCCGTAGGCATTGATGATGCCGCCATTGATGACGGTCGGATCGACGCCGCCCTTGTCGAGGATCGCCGCGACGAGCGAGGTCGTCGTCGTCTTGCCATGCGTGCCGGCGATCGTGACGCAGCTCTTGAGGCGCATCAGCTCGGCGAGCATTTCCGCGCGGCGCACGACGGGGAGGAAGCGCGCACGCGCCTCCATCAGTTCCGGATTGTCCGGCCGGATCGCCGAGGACACCACGATCACCTGCGCGTCCTTCAGGTTCTCCGCCTTCTGACCGATGAAGACCTTGATGCCGAGCGACTTGAGACGCTTGACATTGGCGCTGTCGGCAAGGTCGCTCCCCTGCACCGTGTAGCCGAGATTGTGCATGACTTCGGCAATGCCGCTCATGCCGATGCCGCCGATGCCGGTGAAATGGATGTTGCCGATGTCGAGAGGCGCCGGACGCATCACAGGCCTCCCGCGACGAATTTGAGCATTGTCGGTCCGTCTTCGTTCGGGGCATCCCTTGCGGCCGGATTGCGGAGCGCGCGATATTCGCCGCGGCCAAGCGCCTCCACGAGATCGGCAAGCGCCCGCACGGCACCGGGCTGCCCCTTCTCCCGGGCGGCCTTCGCGGCGGCTTCCAGCGCGGCAGGCGTGGCAAACAGCTGCGCAAGCCGCGCAGCCAGCGCCTCTTCGGTGAAATCCTTCTGCTCGATCATGACGGCCGCTCCCGCCTCGGCGAGTTTTTCGGCATTGGCCTTCTGGTCGTTGTCGAGCGAATGCGGCAGCGGCACGAGAACCGACGGACGCCCGATCACGGCAAGCTCGCTCACCGTCGAGGCGCCCGAACGCCCGATCACGAGATGCGCGGCGGCGATCCGCTCCGGCATGTCGTCGAAGAAGGAATTGAGTTCCGCTTCGATGCCCGCATTCATGTAAATCGCGCGCACGCGCGCAATATCCTCCGGCCGCGCCTGCTGCACCACGCGGAGCCGGCCGCGCATGTCCTGCGGCAACCGCGCAAGCGCGGCGGGCACCACATCGCTCATCACCCGCGCGCCCTGGCTGCCGCCGAAAACCAGCAGATGGATCGGTCCCTTGTCTTCCGGTGCGGTGTAGGGCGCATTCGCCTGCGCGATCACGGCGTCGCGCACAGGGTTCCCCGTCAGGGCGAGCTTGCCCGCATCGCGCGCCTTCAGGAACTTCGGCGCATCGAAGGTCGAGGCAATGGCTTCCACATGAGGCGCAACGAGACGGTTCACGCGTCCGAGCACGGCATTCTGTTCGTGCACGCAGACCGGTATCCCGCGCAGGATCGCAGCCGCAACCGGCGGCAGCGTCGGATAACCGCCGAAGCCGATCAGGGCCGCAGGCTTCACCCGCTGCAGGATCGCGAAAGACCGGGCGACACCCGCAATAATCGCGGGCGCCGCCCTCAACAGGCCGGCGAGGCCTTTGCCTGAAGGTGTCGCCGACGGAACCTCGTAGATATCCGCTTCCGGGAAAAGCTTGTCGAACCGCTGCACGCGTTCGTCCGTGATCAGCACGATCCTGCGGCCGCGGCGGCGCAGCTCCTGCGCGAGTGCCTGACCGGGAAAGAGATGTCCGCCCGTGCCGCCCGCTGCGATGACGATGGGACCGTGAGGATGGCGCGTCATGCGTTGGCCCTCCGCCCGCTTGCCGCAGACACGTTGCTGCCTGCACGGCGGCGCGTCAGCGCGAGAAGCATTCCCATCGCAAAGGCGAGCGCGAGGAGCGAGGAGCCGCCATAGGAGATGAACGGCAGCGTCATGCCCTTCGCGGGCATCAGGTTCACATTGACCGACATGTTGATGAGCGCCTGCAGCCCGAACAGGGCGACCAGGCCGCAGGCCGCGAACTGCACGAAGAGGTCCTGCTCCTCCATCGCCTGGCGAAGCGTCCGCATCACGATGGTGGCGAAGAGGCCGATGATGATGAGCCCGGCAATGACGCCGTATTCCTCGGCCGCAACCGCAAAAATGAAATCGGTATGGGCATCCGGGAGAATGCGCTTCACCACGCCCTCGCCCGGCCCGCGGCCGAAGAGCCCGCCCGCGTTTACCGCATCGAGCGCCCGGTCGATCTGGTAGGTGTCGCCCGATTCCGGATCGAGGAAGCGGTCCACGCGGCTCGCGACATGCGGCATCATCGAATAGGCGGTGATGGCGCCCGCAACCGCGATGACCGCGAGCGATCCGATCCAGCCCCAGGAAAGCCCGGCCATGAAGAACATCGCACCGAAGACGAGGGTGACGAGCATGAGCTGGCCGAAATCGGGCTGCACCGCAAGCACCGCAACCACCATGCCGTAAAGCGCAACGGCAAGCGCCGTCCCCGGAATGCCCGGCGTCCGCTGCGCCTCGGCGAAGAGCCAGGCGACGAGCACGATGAAGGCGGGCTTCACGAACTCCGACGGCTGAATGCCGACCGGACCGAGCTGCAGCCAGCGATGCGCGCCCTTCACTTCCTGTCCGAGCACCGGCGTCAGCGCCATCAGCACGAAGGCGACCGCGAAAACGAGCGCCGCGGCGCGGCGCACCTGCCGCACATTGAGCAGCGACACGCCGACCAGAACGACGATGGCCGGGACAAAGAAGGCAAGCTGCTTGTAGACGAAATAAAACGGCGGCAGGTGAATGCGCATGGCGACGGCCGGGCTCGCGGCGAGCGCAAGCACGCCACCGACGATCATCAGGCAGACGAGCATCAGAAGCGTCCACTTGTCGACGGTCCACCACCATTCGGCGATCAGGCTGCGGTTCGTGCGGGCGAGGCGGATCATGCGGCAGCCCCTCCCTTCACCTTGAGACGCTCCTGCACGGCGGCACGGAAGACATCGCCGCGCTCCTCGAAGCTCGAGAACTGGTCGAACGAGGCGCAGGCGGGAGAGAGCAGGACGATCTTCAGTTCCGCTTCATCCGCTGCCGCATCGCGCGAGGCCGCCTCGACCGCCCGGTCGAGCGTGCCGCAATGAACCGCCTCGACCTTGTTCTTCAGCGTTTCGGCGAACTGTTTGGCCGCGTCGCCGATCAGATAGGCGCGCCGGACACGCGGGAACCATTCCTCGAGGGAGGCGATGCCGCCTTCTTTCGCCTTGCCGCCGATGATCCAGTAAATGTTGTCGTAGGTCGCGAGCGCCTTGGAGGCCGCGTCGGCATTCGTCGCCTTGCTGTCGTTGACGAAACGCACGCCGTCCGCTTCGCCGACGATCTCCATGCGGTGCGCAAGACCCGGGAAACTTTCGAAGGCCGCGAAGATGCGCTCACGCGGATAACCGAGCGCGCGGCCAGCGGCATAGGCTGCGGCCGCGTTCTGCCAGTTATGCGCGCCCGCCAGCGTCTTGATCTCGCCGAGATCCCCCGCCTTCACCGTCTGCGTGCCCATGCTGTCATAGATGACGCCGCCGAGCGCATAGACGCCGCGCGACAGGGTCTTGCCGACGGAGACCGGCACGACCTTTTCCACCCGCCTCGCGCCTTCATGGGTGCAGATTTCGCCGGTGCGCGGATCGTCGATACCGATCACCGCGGTATCCTTCTCGGTCTGATGCGCGAAGATGCGCGCCTTCACCTCGGCGTAGTGCTCCACCGTGCCGTGCCGGTCGATATGGTCCGGCGTGATGTTGAGGAGAACGCCGACATTCGGCGCCAGCGAAGGCGCAAGATCGATCTGGTAAGAGGAAACCTCCACCACGTAAACGGTTCCCGCCGACGGCGCATCGAGATCGAGCACCGCCCTGCCGATATTGCCGCCCACCTGCGCGTCGCCGCCGCAGCGCCGGACCATGTGCCCGATCAGCGCCGTCGTCGTCGACTTGCCGTTCGTTCCCGTCACCGCGACGATCCTTGCACCCTTGCCGCTTGCCGCGACCGCGCGCTGGAAGAGTTCGACATCGCCGATCACCTCGACACCCGCGCCTTTTGCCTTCTTCACCGCGGCATGCGGTTCGGGATGCGTCAGCGGAATACCGGGGCTGAGCACGAGTGCGGCGAAAGTCTTCCAGTCCCAGCCCGAGGAATCGGCAAGCGTGAAACCTTCCTTCGCCGCTTCCGCGCGTTTTGCTTCCGCATCGTCCCAGGCGAACACATGTGCGCCGCCGGCCTCGAGCGAACGCGCGGTCGCAAGGCCGGACTTGCCGAGGCCCAGCACCGCTACGTTCTTTCTCTCGAAGCCTGTCGCCGCGATCATCCCTACCTCAGCTTCAGCGTCGCAAGGCCCGCCATCGCGAGCACGACCGAAATGATCCAGAAGCGCACGACGACGGTCGATTCCGCCCAGCCCTTCTGTTCGAAATGATGATGAAGCGGCGCCATCCGGAAGACCCGCTTGCCCGTGAGCTTGAAGGAGGCGACCTGCACGATGACCGACACGGCTTCGAGTACGAAGAGCCCGCCGATGATCGCGAGCACCAGTTCGTGCTTCGCCGCGACCGAAATGGCACCGAGCGCCGCACCCAGCGCGAGCGAGCCGGTGTCGCCCATGAAAACCATCGCAGGCGGCGCGTTGTACCAGAGGAAACCGAGGCCCGCGCCGATCAGCGCACCGCAGAAGACCGCGAGCTCGCCGGACCCGGGCACGAAATGGAGTTGCAGGTAATCCGCGAAGACCGCATTGCCGACCAGGTAGACGATGAGGCCGAAGGCCGCTGCTGCGATCATCACCGGCACGATGGCGAGCCCGTCGAGCCCGTCCGTGAGGTTCACCGCGTTCGACGAACCGACGATCACCAGCGCCCCGAACAGGAAGAAGAAACCGCCCATCTGGATCAGCACCGTCTTGAAGAACGGCACGGTGAGCGCCGTCTGCAGGGGCTCGCTCGACGCCAGCACCAGCGCCCACATGGCGACGAGCGCGATCGCGAATTCGAACAGCAGCTTCACGCGGCCCGGTACGCCCTTCGGCGAGATTTTCGACACTTTCAGATAGTCATCCGCAAACCCGACCGCGCCGAAGCCGAGCGTCACGAAGAGCACGATCCAGACGTAACGGTTGCTCCAGTCCGCCCAGAGAAGGACGGACGGCACGAGCCCGACCAGGATGAGAAAGCCGCCCATCGTGGGCGTTCCCTGCTTCTGGATGATATGCGTCTGCGGTCCGTCCTCGCGGATCGGCTGTCCGCGCCGCTGCCGCGCGCGCAGAAGCGCAATGATGCGCGGACCGAACAGGAAGCTGATCAGCAGCGCCGTCACCGTCGCACCGCCGGTGCGGAAGGTGATGTAGCGGAACACGTTCAGCGCCGGCACATCGCCCGCCATTCCTCCGAGCCAGTCGTAAAGCATCAGTTGCCCCCCCTGTTGCGCCGGATGCTCTCGCCTTCGTCGTCGCCGAGCCCCCTCAGCAGATCGACGATCGGCCCCATGCGGGAACCGAGAGATCCCTTCACCATCACCACGTCGCCCGGCTCCACCGCCTCGCGCAACGCCTCGCCGAGTTCATCCGACGTTTCCCCATAGGCGCCCTGCGTCCCGGCGGGTAGCGCCTTGAAGAGTTCGCGCATATGCGGCCCGCTCGCGAAAACGAGATCGACATCCGCCTCGCGGATCGTTTCGGCAAGCCCGCGATGCATCGCAATGGAGTCGTCGCCGAGTTCCAGCATGTCGCCGATAACGGCGATGCGCCGGCCCTGCGCTTCCGGTTTCGCCTGCCCCAGCGCTTCGAGCGCGGCGCGCATCGAGGCGGGATTGGCGTTGTAGCTCTCGTCGATGACCGTGAAGGGACCGAGCGGCGTTTCCACGCGGTGCCGTTCGCCACGGCCCTTCGGTGCCTTGAGATGCGCCATCGCAAGTGCCGCCATCGCGAGATCGGCATCGAGCGCATGCACGACCGCGAGCATCGCCAGCGAATTCATCACGATGTGACGCCCCGGCACCGAGAGCTTGTATGTGACGGGCTGTCCGCAAATCGTCGCCGAAACGCAGGAACAGTCTTCCTTCAGCGCCACCTTGTCGAGCCGGGCTTCCGCGTCCGCGTGTTCGCCGAAGGAAATGATGCGTCCGGCGCCGCTCGCCTTTGCCTTCGCAAGCAGGCGCTCGAAATGCGGGTTGTCGCGATTGAGGATCGCGACGCCGCCCTTCTGCAGTCCGTCGAAGATCTCGCCCTTTGCATCCGCGATCTGTTCGACCGAGTCGAAGAAGGCCATGTGCACGGCCTCGACGGTCGTGATGAGCGCGGCGAACGGCTCGACGAGCCTCGACAGCGGCGTGATCTCGCCGGGATGGTTCATCCCCACTTCGAAAATGCCGAACCGCGTATCGGCGGGCATCCGCGCCAGCGAAAGCGGCACGCCCCACATGTTGTTGTAGGAAGCGGCAGAAGCATGGGTCGCGCCCTGCTCGGAAAGGATGAGCCGCAGCGCCTCCTTCGTGCCGGTCTTGCCGACGCTGCCGGTAACGGCGACGACTTTCGCTTGCGTGCGCGCCCGTGCCGCGCGGCCGAGCGCCTCCAGGGCCTTGAGCGTGTCGTCCACGACGACGAGCGATCCCGCGGCGCGCATCGCCTCGTCGGAGCGGGCAACGATGGCGGCGGACGCGCCGCTCTTCAGCGCTCGCTCCACATATGTATGTCCATCCGAATTTTCACCGACGATGGCCACGAAGAGATCACCCGCCTCCAGCGTACGGCTGTCGATGGAAACACCGCTCGCCGACCAGTCCGCGCCCTGCGCGCGGCCTCCGGTCGCGGCGATCACCTCGTCTCGCGTCCACAGAGGGGCCGTCATGCGCCACCTCCATGTCTTTTCGCTGCCGCCAGCACCGCCTCGTGGTCGGAAAAGGGGACCGTTTTCTCCCCGATGATCTGTCCGGTCTCATGCCCCTTGCCCGCGACGACGAGAACGTCGCCGGTATCGAGCGCTGCGGTCGCCGTTTCGATGGCTTTCGCCCGGTCGCCGATCTCCGTTGCGCCGGGACAACCCTTCATGATGGCCGCGCGGATCGTGCCCGCATCCTCGCCACGCGGATTGTCGTCGGTCACATAGACGGCATCGGCAAGTTTCGCCGCGATCTCGCCCATGATCGGGCGCTTGCCCGGATCCCGGTCGCCGCCGCAGCCGAACACGACGTGAAGCCGCTTCTTCGTGTGCGGACGCATCGCTTCCAGCACGTTTTCGAGCGCATCCGGTGTATGCGCATAATCGATATAGACCGAAGCACCGTTTGCGAGGTGCGCCGCTTCTTCCATCCGGCCCTTGGCGCCCGTGAGTTTCTCGAGTGCCGCAAAGACCTTCGCGGCATCCGCGCCGCAACCGATGGCGAGCCCCGCCGCGACAAGCGCGTTCGAGGCCTGGAAGCCACCGACCAGCGGCAGCTTCACTTCATAATTGTCACCGTCATGGACAAGGGCGAGCGTCTGGCCGCGTGCATGGGCCTGCGTGCTCACCAGACAGATGTCGCGGCCCTTGCGGCCGACCGAGATCACGCGGTGCCCACGCGCCCAGGAGACAGCCTCGAACTCGGCGAATTGCGCGCTGTCGGCATTGATGACGGCGACGCCGCCCGGGCCCATCACCTCGCCGAAGAGACGCAGCTTCGCATAGAGGTAATCGTCGAAACTGGCATGGTAGTCCATGTGGTCGCGGGTGATGTTGGTGAAGCCCGCCGCCGTGAGCTTCGCACCGTCGAGCCGGTACTGTGCGAGGCCATGGCTCGATGCTTCCATCGCAAGATGCGTCACGCCCTCTTTGGCGAGCGCGGCGAGTTCGGCCTGCAAGGCCACGGGATCGGGCGTGGTGTAGCCGAGCGGGCGTTCGCCCTTCGGGCTCGCAATGCCGAGCGTGCCGAGGCTCGCCGCTTCCTCGCCGAGCGCCGCCCATATCTGCCGGAGGAAAGTCGCGACCGAGGTCTTGCCGTTCGTGCCGGTTACGGCCGCGATGGTGCGCGGCTGCGCGCCGAAGAAGCGAGCCGCCATATGTGCAAGCCTGCGGCGTGGGTTGCGGTCGGCAATCACCGGCACGCCCGCCTCGACAGCCGAGCCCTGCGGCACAAGAAGCGCCGCCGCGCCCTTTTCCAGCGCCTGCGCAATGAAGGCCGTGCCGTCGAGCTTCGTGCCCGGCAATGCCGCGAAGAGATAGCCGGGTTTGACGGCACGGCTGTCCGCCGTCAGCCCGGCAATCTCCGTCGCCCCCCCTTCGGGGAGCGGCAGGGCATCGGACCCGATCAGCGCCGCCAATTGCATATCACCCAACATTCCCGCTTGCCGCCTTCAACAAACTCACGCCACCCGGCGATCTTTCACTGTCCGCTCAACGTCTCGTAGGAGACGAGCTTTGCTTCCCGCATCATTTCGTTCTCCTGCGGCTTCGTCGCCGGACGCAGACCCAGCAGCGGCGCCACGCGCGAGACGACGCGCGATGTCACCGGCGCTGCGTTCCAGCCGGCCGTCGCGTAACCGAATGTTTCCTTGTTCGCCTTCGGCTCATCGAACATCACGATCATGGCGTAACGAGGATCGTTCGCCGGGAAAGCGCTGATGAAGGAGGTGATGAGCTTCGTCCGCGAATAGCCGCCATTGAAAGGCTTCTCCGCCGTACCGGTCTTGCCCATCACGGGATAGCCGGCGACATCCGCCTTGCGCCCCGTACCTTCCATAACGACGAGACGGAGCAGCCCCCGCATGGTCGCGCTCGTATCCGCCGAGATCACGCGTTCGCCGAGAGCCGCCTCGTTGCGGCGCATGAATGTGGGCTGCACCTTGAAACCGCCGTTCACGATGGTGGAAACCGCGCTCGCCACCTGCAGCGGCGTTACGGCGATACCGTGACCATATGACGTCGTGATCGTGGCAAGCTCGCCCCACCGCGCGGGCGTGAGCGGCGCACCCGATTCCGGCAACTCGATTTGCGGGCGGGTGAGAAGACCGAAGCGTCGCAGATAGTCGCGATGCTCCTCGCCCCCGAGCTGCAGCGCAATCTTCGCCGTACCGATGTTCGAGGAGTGAATGAAGACTTCCGGCACGGAGAGCCAGCGGTTCTCCGCATGGTAATCATGGATGGTGAAACGCGCGACCTTCAGCGGCTTCGTCGCATCGAAGCGCCCGTCGAGATTTACCTTGCCGCTGTCGAGCGCTGCCGCAAGCGTAACAGCCTTGAAGACCGAACCCATCTCGTAGACGCCGAGCGTCGCCCGGTTGAAACGGTTCTCGTCGGGCGATGCCATCGGGTCGTTCGGATCGAAATCGGGAAGCGAGCTCATCGCCACCACTTCGCCCGTATGCACGTCCATGATGACGCCTGCGGCGGCCATCGCGCTGAACTCGCCCATTGCCTTTTCGAGCTCGTCGCGCAGCGCATGCTGCACATGGAGATCGATCGACAGCATTACCGTCGTGTTCCGGTCGAAGCGAGGTGCGCCCGCCGCGTCCTCCTGGGCAAGACGGCTGTCCATGTAGCGTTCGATGCCCGCGATACCCCGATTGTCGATATCGACCATGCCGAGCACGTTGGAGCCTGTCTTGCCGTTCGGGTAGACACGTTTCTGTTCGCTGCGGAAGTCGAGCCCGGGCAGGCCGAGATAGTGCACCGCATATTGCTGCTTCGGTGTGAGATCCCGCTTCAGCCAGATGAAGGCACGGCCCGAGGAAAGTTTTTCCGTCGTATCGGCGAGATCGAGATCGGGCAGAACGCTGGTCAGCTGACGCGCGGTCTCCGCCGGATCGATCACATAGCGCGCATCGGCAAAGAGCGAGGCAGTCGCAATATCCGTCGCCATCACCTCGCCGTTCCGGTCCACGATGTCGGGACGATGCACCTGCGTGGCGGCGCTCGCGACGACGGCGGCACCCTCGCCGCTCCCGCCCATGATCGCGAGCCCGACAAGCCTTGCGCCAACCAGCGTGAAACAGGCGGCGAAGACCGCGAGCGAAAGGAATATGCGCCGCTGCGACGCTGTGCGCCCGGCCCCCTGATGCGGTGCGCGCCGCATTGAAATGGCGTCATGGCCCGGCGGAAGGTAGCGCCCGTGAGACGCGCTGTTGTTGCGGCCGATCATTGGATGGTACTCCCGGGCATACCGATGCCCTGTGTCGAAACCCCCGCATAGCCACCGAGCGGCTGACGGCCGGACGGCACATAGAAGTCGTCCGCCATGTGCGGCATCGGAACATCTTCGAAGCTGCCGATCTGCTCCGCCGTCAGCGGCTTCAGTTCCGTGTAGCGGTTCGCCAGCTCCTGGAGCCGCTCCGGCTGGTTGAGATAGCTCCACTCGGCGCGCAGGACGCGGATTGCTTCCTGCTCCTTGGCGATGCGCTGTTCGAGCTGGCGCGCATGGCGGTCCGCGCTCTCTGCCCGGTACTTGATGTCGTAGAGACCGACCGAAAGACCGATCACCGCCATCACGAGAAGAAGATTGATGAAACGGATCATGCGGCGCCTCCCGCATGCGAAATTCCGTCAAGCGAGGGAACCGCGCGGAAGCCGAGCGCGCCCATGTCGAGCGGCAGAGCCGGAGCGGCCGTGCGGATTGCCGCGCGCAATTTCGCCGAGCGCGCCCTTGCATTCGTTTCCACTTCGGCGCCGGAGGCCTTGCGCGCCCTGTGCGCGATCTCACTGAAGGAGGGGACCACCTCTTCGCTCGCAGGCATGTAGCGGTTGGCGCGACCCGCCCTGCCCGTCCGCTCCGTGAGGAAGCGCTTCACGATCCGGTCTTCGAGCGAATGGAACGCGACCACCGCGAGCCGTCCGCCCTCGCCGAGCAGCGCCTCGGCGCCGGAAAGCCCGCGCGCAAGCTCGCCGAGTTCGTCGTTCACGAAGATCCTGAGCGCCTGGAAAGTGCGCGTCGCGGGATGAATCTTGTCCTGTGGCTTGCGGCCGATGACCTTCGCCACCAGATCGGCAAGCTCGAGGGTGCGGTGAAGCTCCGCCTCCTCGCGCGCCTTCACGATCGCCCGCGCCACGGCCCGCGCCCGCCTCTCCTCGCCATAGACGGCGATGATCCGGGCAAGATCGCCCTCGTCGAAACCGTTGACCACATCGGCGGCGGACGGTCCTTCCGCGCTCATGCGCATGTCGAGCGGTCCGTCCTGCTGGAACGAGAAACCGCGTTCCGCCTCATCGAGCTGCATCGAGGAAACGCCGATATCGAGGACCACGCCATCGACCGCGTCATGGCCGAGCGCACGTACAAGCTGCTCCATATCCCCGAAACGGCCTTCGATCAGCGTCAGGCGTCCCGCAAATTCGGTCGCAAGCTCTCGCCCCCGGAGGATCGCATTCGGATCGCGGTCGATGGCCAGCACCGCACAGTCGGCCGCGCCCAGGATCGCGCGCGTGTAGCCGCCGGCGCCGAAGGTGCCGTCCACATAGATGCCGCCGTCGCGAGGTTGAAGAACGTCGAGAACGTCGGCCAGCATCACCGGAACATGAGGAACTCTGCCCTGGCCGGTAGCGCTCATCGCGTCCCTCCGGTTCCAGGGTTCGCGGGCGCCGAGGGCGAGCGCAGCAGATCGCGGTACTTCTGCGCGTCTTCCAGCGCCTTCGCATAGTAGGCGTCGTAGGCCTTCGGCTCCCATATCTGGAAGCGCTGCCCCATGCCGACAAATGTTGCCTCGTCGCTGATGCCCGCGAGGTTGCGCAGCGTCTCGGGCAGGATCACGCGGCCGTCGGAATCGAAGGTGAGTTCCGCGCTCTCGCCGATCAGCACCGCCGCGAGGGATTGGCGCTCCGGGGCGAACGGGTCGAGCCGGTCGAGCATCTGGTCGACGATCTCGGAAAAGGCGGGGCCGCAGCCCTCGATGAAGGAGCCGGGATTGAGCGGCGGAAAGCAGATCACGCCATTGAGCCCCTGAGCCATGGTCACGGCACGGAACTTCGCAGGCACGGAAACCCGCCCCTTCGCGTCGATCCTGTTCGTGAAACGCCCCCGGAACGACTCCATCGTCCGACCTGCTCCCTCTGTCGGGTTGTCTTCCCCTGCCGGAAAGACCCGCCCTTCGCTCGTCTCCCATCCGGACATCCTGTCCTCGGGCATCCCCTCCCGTCGGGAAGGTCTTGTCCACGGGACCGGCTGGCACCAATCGGGGCAGCATGGCCTTATACGGGACATCATGGGATATCATGGGATTACATGGGCGTCAACGGGAAACCCTAGTATTTTCGCGGTTTTGAGCGGTATTGGGAGGCTTAACAGACCGTTAAAATTGTAGATATTGTTGAGAACATAAATAGAACATTCGTCTCTACTTTGTTCTCATTGTTTCACGGTGACACACCTGTGCCAGCCAGAGGGATCGGACGGGGATAACCGTGTGGGGAAAGATGCCGGTCTTCTGCAAGTCGGGCTTTGCGGTCGGGAAACGGTCCAGAACCGTGAACGCGAAGCGGCCCCTCCATAGCTCGCACCGGATGCGTGACGGTTCGATGACGGTTCGATGACGGTTCGATGACAGTCGACGGGAAAACGAGGTGTCAAAAGCGAGGTGTCAGATGGCCTGTAAGCCGGGTTCTGTACCCTTGCGGGCGATGGCCATTCATCTGGGACGCCCGTTACCGGACGCCTCGAGCAACCAACCCGGGCGGCCGCCCGGAAACGGGTTCTCAGGCAAGCCTGAAATGCCGCCCCTATTCGGTTTTGCTCCCGGTGGGGTTTGCCCTGCCGCGCCCGTTACCGGCCGCGCGGTGCGCTCTTACCGCACCCTTTCACCCTTACCGGGCCGGAGCCCGGCGGTTTGCTTTCTGTGGCACTTTCCCTGGGGTCGCCCCCGCCGGACGTTATCCGGCACCGTGTTTCCGTGGAGCCCGGACTTTCCTCTGCGCTTGCACGCAGCGGCCATCCGGCCATCTGACCCTCTGGACATGAGCCGAAAACTCATTTGCGTCAAGGGACTTGCAGTTTGAGCGCGAGCGTCCGACATAGGCTGAAACCGAAACTCAGCACGAGGAGGAATGCCATGAAAGCCGCCGTCTATTACGAGAACGGCCCGCCCAGAGTCTTCAAATACGAGGATGTGGAAGACCCGGCCTGCCTGCCGGAAGGCATCGTGATCGAGGTCGGCGCCGTCAGCATCGAAGGCGGCGACACGCTGAACCGCGGACGCGGTGAACTCGCGACCGTGCCGCATATCGTCGGCTACCAGGCGGCGGGTACGATCATCGAGGTCGGTGAGAAGGTGACGGACCTGAAGCCCGGCCAGCGTGTGACGACGGTGAACTTCGCAGGGTCGCATGCGGAAAAGCGCTCCGTCTTCGCGCGCACTGCCTGGGCCATCCCCGACAGCATGGACATCAGGACGGCAGCCGCGATCCCCGTTCCCTTCGGCACGGCGCACGATTGCCTGTTCGAATTCGGCCGCCTGCAGAAAGGCGAGACGGTTCTCGTGCAGGCGGGCGCCGGCGCCGTCGGCCTCGCCGCGATCCAGCTTGCGAAACGCGCAGGCGCAACCGTGATCGCAACGGCATCGAGCGACGACCGGCTCGAAAAGCTCCGCGAATACGGCATGGATCACGGCATCAACTACAGGACGCAGGATCTCGTCGCGGAAGCGAAACGCCTCACCGACAATCAGGGCGTGAACCTCGTCGTCGATCCGGTCGGCGGCTCGACGCTGCAGAAGTCGGTCCTCTCGCTCGGCTATCGCGGACGCATCTCGATGGTCGGCCAGGCCGGACGCGAGGAAATGAAGCTCGACGTCTCGACCATGATGGCGGGCAACCAGTCGCTGTCGGGCGTCTTCCTCGGCGCGGAAATCTTCACCGACCGCGTCCACAACAACATCCAGAAGATGATCGAGGAGATCGCGAAGGGCGAGCTGAAGGTCGTGCTCGACAAGAACTTCGCATTGAAGGATGCGGCAGCCGCGCATGAATTCATCGAGAGCCGCAAGGCCTTCGGCCGCGTGACGCTGACACCCTAAGCGGCGGATTTCACGGTATCGAGAAGACGGCGAAGGGTGGCGACGGTCGAGACGTCCGCCACCCCGTCGACTTTTTCGGGCCGGAAATGGCGCTGAAAGGCTGCAACAACGGCCTTTGTCGTTTCGTCATAGCGGCCAAGCACTTCGATCCCGTAGCCATAATCGGCGAGCAGATATTGAAGCTCGGCAACGGTGTCGCCGCGGTCGCCTTCCGCAAGCACCGGGCCTTCCATGACGGGCTCCGGCTCGATCCAGATGCCGATGCCGGCGCGCGACAGCCGCGCCCAGTCGAACCACTCGCCGGGGTCCGCCTTCCGTCCGGGCGCGATGTCGGAATGACCGAGCACGCGCCGCGCCGGAATCGCATGACGCGAGAGAATGTCGAGACAGAGCGCCTCGACGGCGCGCATCTGAACATCGGGATAGGGCGGTGAGCCGAAATCGTGACCGCCATTCGCGATCTCGATGCCGATGGAACATCCGTTGATGTCGGTCTCGCCCGCCCAGTTGCCGGCGCCCGCATGCCAGGCGCGCAGATGCTCCGGCACCATGCGCGTGACGGCGCCCGCCTCATCGACGAGATAATGCGACGAAACCTTCGCTGCGGGATCGCAGAGACGTGACGCCGCCGCTTCCGCGCTTTCCATGCCGGTGTAGTGCAGAAGCAGGATGTCGACGCCCCGCCCGCTTGGGCGCTCGTTGAAATTCGGCGATGGCCGTTCGATGCAGGCGAGAGACATCAGAACCCCGTATCCACGATCCGCTTCTGCCGGATCGACACGATGAGAACGCCGGTGAGCGCGATCAGCGCTCCGACGAGCATACGCGTCGTCAGCACTTCGCCAAGCAGCAACACCGCGAAAAACACCGTGAATATCGGCGCCAGCAGTGTCAGCGGCGCGGTCTGCGTCACCTCGTAGCGCTGCAGCAGGTAATAGATGCCCGCATGACCGACAAGACTGGAGGCGAAGGCGACATAGAGAATGCCGGACCAGTCGAGAAGGTTCGCGGTCATGATCGTCTCGACCAGGTCGCGCTCGAAGATGAGCGACGCACCGAGCATCAGCGGCGCGGCGGCAACCGCGACCCAGGCCTGCAGTTCGAAGACGCCGACATTCTTTATCTGGCGCTGATATATCGTCCCGACGGAGCCGACCAGCGCCGAGGCGACAACGAAGAGCAGCCCGTCGATATAGCTGAAGACCGCCGGATCGAAGCTGATCACCATGACGCCGAGGAACGACAGCGAAATGCCGAGCCAGCGCCGCCAGTGAACCTCTTCCTTCAGGAAGACGATCGACATGATGGTCGCGAAGGGCACGCCGAGCTGGCTCGTGACCGCGACGACGGAGGCATTGGAGAGCGCAAGACCGAGAAAGAAGAAGCCGAAGCCGACCGGTCCGGCGCAGAGCGCGATGATGATGACTTGCTTCATCCGTCCGCGATGGACCTTCAGGAACGGAAACAGCACGGCTACGATCAGGATGAAGCGCAGCGCCGCGAAGAGCAGCGGCGGAAAATGGTCGAGCGACACCTTCGCCGCAATGAGCGCGAATCCCCAGATCAGATTGATGAGGACCATGAAGCCCAGATGGAGGGGGGTCATCGCGAATCCATGCCTTCCGGAGGCCCCGTCCGGCCGGTGCCCTGCGGCCCGTTGTTAGCGCAGCAAGAGGACGGCGCATAGGGCAGAGAAGAGAAAAAGGGGTCCCCTCCGCCGCTCACGCCAGGCACCGGACCGGGGATAAATACCCCGCTTCCGGACCGACCGTCACCAAACCGCCATTGAAACGTCATGGAGCGCCGCAGGAGCGATTAGGGTGTGCGATTCCCGGCCCGGTTTCCCGAAAACTTTGCCCCCGCCCCGGTTCGGCGAACGAGATATCCCCACAGCCCGGCAAGGACCGTCATCGAAACGTTATTCAAACGTCACAGAACGGAATTTGGCTGTTTATCACCGGTTTTGAAGGCTTGCGCTCTACTCCGCTTTTACTTGGGTTCTATTGAAACGGCCTGAAGTACTTTACCCAACCCCTGCCCGGCAGCGCGCCGCGAATGACTGCCGAATTAAATTAGTTTTGACTAATTCATTAGTTATTGCTATTTTTTTGCATGATCGAAGCAGCACCCATCACGACCGTCATGCGCGCGCTGGCCGACCCCACGAGGCGGGCCGTGTTCGAACGGATCGCCACGTCGGACGAAATCACCGTCATCGACCTGACACGCGGAAGCGGCGTAACGCAGGGCGCCGTTTCGCAACACCTCAAGATCCTGAGGGAGGCCGGCCTCGTCGCCGAGCGGCCCGAAGGGCGGAAAGTCTTCTACCGCGCGAAGCCCGAAGGCCTCGAGCCGCTGGTCGAGTGGATGGACCATTACGGCGTCTTCTGGCGCGAGCGCTTTGCCGATCTCAGAACACTGCTGAAGGAAATAGAGTCATGAGCAAAGCCGCATTGAAACCCGATACGCAGGAAATCGTGATCGACGAGGTCTTCCCGCATGCGCCGGAGACGATCTGGAAAACGCTGACCACGGCCGAACTGATGGGCCGCTGGCTGATGGTGCCGACCGGCTTCGAGCCCGTGGAAGGCAAGCGCTTCACCTATCAGACGACGCCCGCAGGCGCGTGGGACGGCACCATTCACTGCGAGGTGCTGGAGGTGAAGAAGAACGAACGCCTCGTCTATTCCTGGAAAGGCGGTCACGAGGGCAACACCGGATACGGATCGCCGCTCGACACCGTGGTCACCTTCACGCTGACCGAGGTCGAGAACGGCACGCGCCTCCGCCTCGTCCATTCCGGCTTCGTGACGCCAAAGAACGACACCGCCTACGAGAAGATGAGCGGCGGCTGGAAGAAGGTCGTCCGCGACATCGGCACGATATCGGGTGAAACGGATTGAGACGGCTGGTGCCGCCACGCTGAAGCCGGCCGCGAACCGGCTCACGGTTCCGCTCACTCCGGATGCGGGCTTTCCCTGATGGTGCCGGAGCGGATGGCCAGCGCCGCGGCCGCTGCAAGAGCCGCCGTCCCGAGGAACATCGGCGCCGCGCCGAACGCTTCGGCGGCCGACCCGGCAACGACCGGACCGAGAACACTACCCGTGGCAACGGCAAGAAGCACCGCCGTGAAGCCGCGCGACGGGAACGACGGGAACAGCCGGTCCGACCAGAACGCCATCGTGGCGCTCATCATCATGACGTTGATGCCTTGCAGTCCCGCCGAGACGACCACGCCCGTCCAGGACGTCGGCATCCACGCAATAAGCGCGGAAGACAGGGCGGAGGCCAGCATCAGCAGGCGCAGCAGCAACGGCAACCCCAACGCACCCTTAACGCTCCCCGTGAGAAGCCCGAGAAGGCCAAAGACGCCGTAGCAGATGAAGACGAGGCTGCCGGAGACATTGGCGGGAACGCCTGCGACGCCACCGGCCTGCGCGATCCGGTCGGCGGCAAAGGAAATGTAGACCGTCGACGTGACGCCGAAGCAGAAACCGATCCCGAACAGCGGCACGGCCGCCCGATGAAACAGCGCCCTCCATCGCAGTGCCGGACGCACACCCGGCCTTCCGGCAGCATCCCGCAGCGCCACCCAGTTACCGAGCAGCGAAAGGGCACTGCCGATGGCGAAGATGGCCCAGCAGAACCGCCAGGAAACGCCGCCGATGCTCATGAGAAGAGCGGCGGTGCCCGCAGCCGTGATCCCCAGGCTCGTGCCGGTGCTGACGAGGGAGAGCGCGGTGGGCCTCAACGCCTCCCTTACCCCGTGGTTGACGGCGTCGCTGAACGGCGTCCACGAAAAGCCGGCACTCGACATCGCCAGAAGGATACCCAGGGAAAGGACCGGCAGGTTTGGCGCCGCCGCAACCATCCCGATACCGGCGGTCGCGGCGGCCAGACCGAAAACAATCGGCAGTCGCGGCCCTTTCGAGGCCGTCATGGCCTGCGAAATCAGTAGGCCCGCAAAGAAACCGAAAAAGCCCAGGCTCGAAATGATGCCGGCTTGCTGGATCGAGATCGAGAACACCGACCTGAATTCCGGCAGGAACAGGCCGAAGCCCATGCGGGCCGGGCCGTAGGTAATGGCGGTGGCGGCAAAGCCGGCCGCGGAGAGTTTCCAGAACGGCGTCATCACGCCGCCAGCGTCAATGGCAGACCGGCACCTTCCGGCCATGTGACCGCTGCAACGCTCGTCCCCTCTCCGGCAAACGATCCCTGCATCTAGGCCGCGATGCCGCGCGTCTTCGCGATCTTGCCATAGGCGACATTGATCGCCGCGAGCTTCTCGTTCGCGATGGTGACGAGTTCCTGCGGCACGCCGCGCGCGATCAGCGTGTCGGGGTGATTCTCGCGCACGAGTCGGCGATAGGCCTTTTTGAGGTCCTCGTCTGAAATGTCCGGCGTGATGCCGAGCACGAGATAGGGATCGCCCTTCTCGTGGCCGAGATGGCTCGCGCGGATGCGGGCGAACTCGATTTCCGAAAAGCCGAAGATGTCGGCAACGGTCCGCAGATATTCGAGTTCCTGCGGATGGACATGCCCGTCTGCCTTGGCGATGTGGAAGAGCGCGTCGAGCACGTCTTCGAGCACCGCCGGGCGGTCCTGATAGATACGCGCGACCTGCCGCGCATAGGCCTCGAAACCCGCAACGTCCTGCTGCGCGACCTTGTAGACGCGGGCGACATTGCGAGCCTCGCCGGGCGGTATCTTGAAGATTTCCTCGAAGGCGCGGATTTCGGAATCGCTGACCTCGCCATCCGCCTTCGCCATCTTGGCCGAGAGCGCGATGAGGGCGATCGTGAACACGACCTCGCTGTCCTGGAGCGCCCGGTCGATGACCACATGGCCGGCGACCGCGCCCAGAAGCGCACCCAGGGGCCCACCGACGGCAAGACCCACGCCGGCGCCCGCGATTTTTCCCCAAATCGACATGAGGAGACTTTAGGACGTTTTGCTCCGTCTCGCACCTGCGAAATCGGCGGATACCCTTGCGTAAATGGGGGGATTTGGGGGTGGCCCCAGGGTTCCATGCCATCTCCTGACATTCGATGTCATCCCGGCGAAAGCCGGGATCCATGTGCTGTCCAGCAAGCGAGGGAATCGAGGAGATGCCCATGGACCCCGGCTTTCGCCGGGGTGACACGGCGTTTTGAGAAGGGAGGAATCGCAAAGTCAGAAAGCGACCGCCCGTCTCGCCGGAGCATGAGACAGACCGGAAAGCCTGTGGCAATTTGCAGCGCATGACGCGGAGCGACACGCATAGAGACCGTTGGGATTTCTGGATCGACAGGGGCGGCACCTTCACGGATGTGATCGGCCGGGCGCCGGACGGCGCGCTCCATGCGCGCAAGCTGCTGTCGGAAAACCCGGAACATTACGAAGATGCGGCGCTGCAGGGCATTCGAGAGATGCTCGGCGCGAAGGCGCACGCCGCGTTTCCCGGCGAGCGGATCGGCGCGGTGAAGATGGGAACGACGGTCGCGACCAATGCACTGCTGGAACGCAAGGGCGACCGCACGCTGTTCCTCACCACGCGTGGCTTTCGCGATGCGCTCGCCATCGGCTATCAGGCCCGCCCTCACCTCTTCCGCCTGAAGATCAAGAAGCCGGAACTGCTTTACGAGCAAGTCGCGGAAGTCGATGGACGCATGACGGCGGAAGGCGCGGAACTGACGCCGCTCGACCGCGACGCGGCACGCGCGGCACTCGAAGCGGCTTATGAAGAGGGCATCCGCTCCGTCGCGATCTGCTTCATGCATGGCTACCGCTATCCGGCGCATGAGCGCGAAGCCGAAGAGATCGCGCGCGAAACGGGTTTCACGCAGATTTCGGCGAGCCACCGGGTGAGCCCGCTCGTCAAATTCGTCTCGCGCGGCGACACGACGGTCGTGGACGCTTACCTGTCGCCGCTGCTGCGCCGCTATGTCGACCGGGTGGCGGACGCCATCGGCACGGAAGACCCGGAAACGCGTCTCTTCTTCATGCAGTCCTCCGGGGGGCTGACCGACGCGACGCTGTTTCAGGGCAAGGACGCGATCCTTTCCGGGCCGGCGGGCGGCGTGGTCGGCGCGGCGATGACGGCGGCGGAAGCGGGCTTTGCGAAGGTGATCGGCTTCGACATGGGCGGCACCTCGACCGACGTCTGCCACTATGACGGCGAGTACGAGCGGAGCTTCGAGACGGAAATCGCAGGCGTGCGCATGCGCGTGCCGATGATGCGTATTCACACCGTCGCGGCGGGCGGTGGCTCGATCCTCCATTACGAGGACGGACGCTTCCAGGCGGGACCGGACTCGGCGGGCGCGAACCCCGGCCCGGCCTGCTACCGGCGTGGCGGACCGCTCACCGTCACCGACGCGAACGTGATGCTCGGCAAATTGCAGCCCGATCTTTTCCCGCGGGTCTTCGGGCCCGGACAGGACGAACCGCTGGACGCAGAAGCCGTGCGGCAGGGTTTCGCCGACCTCGCGGCCCGCATTGGCGGCGGACGGACGCCGGAAGAAGTGGCCGAAGGCTTCCTCCGTGTCGCCGTCGAAAACATGGCGAACGCGATCAAGAAAATCTCCATCGAACGCGGGCACAACGTGACGGGTTACACGCTCTCCTGCTTCGGCGGCGCGGGCGGTCAGCATGCCTGCCTCGTCGCCGACGCGCTCGGCATGAAGACCGTTCACATCCATCCTTTCTCCGGCCTGCTCTCGGCCTACGGCATCGGACTTGCGCGCATCGCCACCTCGCGTGTGCGCGCCGTCATCAAGCCTTTCGACGAGACGTTGCTCAGCGAACTCGATGCGGCCATCGCGGAACTCTCGGACGAAGCGCGAGAAGAAATCACTTCGCAGGGCGTCGCCTCCGAAGAGGTGGAATGCACGCCGCTTCTTCATCTGCGCTATGACGGCAGCGACACGGCGCTCGAAACCGGTTTCGCGAACCGCGACCGCATGAGTGCGCTCGAAAATTTCAAGGCGGCGCATCGCGCGCAATTCGGCTTCAGCTTCGAGAACAAAACCGTCGTGGTGGAAGCGGTGGAAGTCTCCGCGGCGTCGCGCGGCATGGCGGGCATGGGCCACAGCGAAGCGCGGCCGGAAGCGCGCGTGCCGGAAACGAAGGACAGGCGCAGCATCCGCTTCGGCGGCGAGCGGCACGACACGAAGGTCTTTCACCGCCGGGACCTCGCGCCCGGCGACCGCATGGAGGGGCCTGCCCTCGTGATCGAGGACAACCAGACCGTCGTGGTGGAGCCCGGCTGGACGGCGGAAGTGACCGCGCTCGACCACATCGTGCTCACGCGGACCGTGGCCCTGCCGCCGCGCCGCTCCATCGGCACGGATGCCGACCCGGTGATGCTCGAAATCTTCAACAACCGCTTCATGTCCATCGCCGAGCAGATGGGCGCGGCGCTGCAGAACACGGCGTCTTCGGTGAACATCAAGGAGCGGCTGGATTTCTCCTGCGCCGTCTTCGATCGCGACGGCGGGCTCGTCTCCAATGCGCCGCACATGCCGGTGCATCTGGGGTCGATGGGCGCGAGCGTGCGCGCCGTGATCGAACAGAACCCCGACATGGCCCCCGGCGACGTCTTCGTGCTGAACGCGCCCTACAATGGCGGCACGCATCTCCCCGACGTGACGGTCGTCGCGCCCGTTCATGACGAGGCGGGCAAGGAGCGGCTGTTCTACACCGCCGCGCGCGGCCACCACGCCGATATCGGCGGCATCTCCCCGGGCTCCATGCCCGCGCATTCGCGGACCGTGGAAGAGGAAGGCGTGCTGATCGACAATTTCCGGATCGTCGAAGGCGGGGCGTTCCGTGAAGCGGAGATGAAGGCGCTGCTGACCGGCGCTGCCTATCCGGCGCGCAACCCCGAACAGAACCTTGCCGATCTGCGCGCGCAGATCGCGGCCTGCGAAAAGGGCGCGCAGGAGCTCCGCCGCATGGTCGCGGAATTCGGCCTCGACGTCGTCGAGGCCTATATGGGGCACGTGCAGGACAATGCGGAAGAGAATGTCCGCCGCGTGATCGGCCGGCTGAAGGATGCGCGCTTCGAGCAGAAGATGGATGATGGCTCGGTGATCTGCGTGAACGTCACCGTCGACCGGCAGGCGCGGACCGCGAAGATCGACTTCACGGGCACGAGCGCGGCGCTTTCGAGCAACCTCAATGCGCCCTCCTCCGTCACGCGCGCGGCGGTGCTCTACGTCTTCCGCTGCATGGTTGATGACGACATTCCGCTGAACGAGGGTTGCCTGAAGCCCATCGAGATCGTCATTCCGGAAGGCTCGATGCTCGCGCCGGAATATCCCGCCGCCGTCGTCGGCGGCAATGTCGAAACGAGCCAGGCCGTGACCGACGCGCTGTTCGGCGCTTTCGGCGCGATGGCGGCGGCGCAGGGCACGATGAACAACCTTACCTTCGGCAACGAACGCCACCAGTATTACGAGACGATTGCGGGCGGCGCGGGCGCGGGGCCGGATTTCGACGGTGCGGACGCCGTGCAGACGCACATGACGAATTCGCGGCTGACCGATCCCGAAATCCTCGAATGGCGCTTCCCTGTGCTGCTGGAGGAGTTCTCGATCCGGCGTGGGTCCGGCGGTGCGGGACGCCACAAGGGCGGCGACGGTACGACGCGCGCGATCCGCTTCCGCGAGAAGATGGGACTTTCGATTCTCTCGACGCACCGGATCGTTCCGCCCTTCGGCCTCGACGGCGGCAGCGACGCGGCACTCGGCGAGAATGAAATCCGCCGCGCGGACGGGCGCACCGAGAAGCTCGGCGGTTCCGCTACGGCAGAACTCGAAGCGGGCGACACGGTGATCGTCAGGACGCCGGGCGGCGGCGGATACGGCAAAGCCTGACTCCCGCAAGCAGCACGATTGCCGTAGGCTCCCGGCATTAAAATCAGCACCGTCATTGCGAGCGAAGCGAAGCAATCCAGGGGCGGCTGGCACGGAGCAAGCGGCCCCTGGATTGCCGCGTCGCGGCTTCGCCGCTCCTCGCAATGACGACAGAAAAGAATGGAAGAAAAAATGAAAGCGATCCGCTGCCTCGATTACGGGGCGCCCTCCGCGCTTGTGCTGGACGAGATGGACGATCCCTCACCCCGCGCGGGCGAAGTCGTGATCGAGACGGAAGCGGCAGGGCTCGGTTATGTCGATGCGCTGCTTGTCGCGGGCCGCTACCAGGTGAAGACGCCGCTTCCCTTCGTGCCTGGCAGCGAGGTCGCGGGTCGCGTGGTGGCGCTCGGTGACGGTGCACCGGAAGCGCTGATGGGAAAGCGCGTAATGGCGCTCTCGCCGCGCGGCGCGCTCGCGGGAAAGATCGCGCTGCCCGCGATGGGCTGCGTGCCCGTGCCGGACGCGATGAGTGCGGAAGCGGCGGCGGGTTTCATCGTCTCCTACTGCACGGCGCTTTACGGCTTCGAGGATTGCGGCAAGCTGCAGTCCGGCGAAACCGTGCTCGTGCTCGGCGCGGCGGGCGGCGTCGGCATAGCGGCCATCGACATCGCGAAGGCGATGGGCGCGAAGGTCATCGCCGCCGCCTCGACGGAGGAAAAGCGCGAAGCGGCGAAGAAGGCCGGTGCGGACTTCGCGATCGACTACACGAAGGAAGACTGGCGCAAGGATCTCGAACCGCTGACGGGACGGCGCGACGTCGACCTTGTCTACGATCCGGTCGGCGGCGATCTGTCGGAAACGGCGCTGCGCTGTCTTGCGCCCGGCGGCCGTCATCTCGTCGTCGGCTTCGCGGCAGGAGAGATACCGCGCATTCCGCTCAATCTCGCGCTGCTGAAACGCTGTTCCATTGTCGGCGTCGACTGGGGCGGGCACATCCGCGCGAACCCGGCAGCGAACATCCCACTGCTGAAGACGCTGACCGCCTGGGCGAGCGAGGGAAAGATCCATCCCGAACCCGCCGCGAGCTATCCGCTGGAGGAAGCGCCCGCCGTGCTGCAGCGCCTGCTCGACCGCGACAGCATCGGCAAGCCGGTCATCCGATTCCGCGCCTGATCCACACGCCCGAAATGCTAAATGCACAGGCGAACCGGAAACCGGCTGAAAACGCCGGTCATGCGACCTTCCGATGGCACTGACAGAATCTCATCCACACGGCATTTGCCCGCCAGACTCAAGGGGTTGGGAAAATCTCTTCGCACCCGCCCGGTGTCATGTTGCAGCGCAGCCATGAATCCGCTTGCGAAACGGGGCCCTTCGGCCCGAGAGTCCTCTTCCCCCAACGAGTGGAGGCTGAAATGCTGGCGATGAAGGCTGGATATCTGGCGACCGGGCTTGCGTTTCTGTTCGTCGGCGCCATCACCATGGGATTGTTCTGATCCCGCGACAGGCAAGACGCTGTTCCTCGAAATTCTGAAGGGCGCATCGCGCAGGATGCGCCCTTCTCTTTGTGGTTTCCTTTCAGGCGGCCGGAAAGCGCGCCGCATAATCTTCGAGCGGCAGGCGCAACGCATTCACCGTGAACGAGACCATATGATAGAGGCCGGTGAGGACCACGAGTTCGATCAGCTGCCCGTCCTCGAATTCCTCCTTCAGCGCAGCCCATAACCCGTCGCCGACTGTGTGCGTTTCGTGAAGTTCGTCGACCAGCCGGACGATGAGCCGCTCGCGCGGCGTCCAGCAGGCGGCGTGCGCGCCGGGCGCGACCGTCGCCGCGATTTCATCCGCACCGAACCCGGCCTTGTCCGCGAAGAGCGCGATGTGAACGCCCCACTCATATTCGCCGCCACAGCGCGCGCAGGCGCGGTCGATGGCGATCTCGCGTTCGCGCAGCGTGATTGAGCCCTTGTCGAGCAGTCCGCCCGCCATGAAGCGGCGGAAGACACGGGGATTGCGCGCCAGCGTGCGGAAGAGCACGAGCGGCTCGACGCCCGGCGGCATCAGCTTTTCGAGGGTTGCTTCCATGTCCTTTTCGTATGGCCTCGCGGCCGGTTCGACGCGATGGGTCATCTTTCGCTCCTTGCTACGATTTAAGTAGCAAGAAAGATGATGCTTCTATTTTCGTAGCGCAAGGGATATATTGGCCGCATGAACGACAGAACGACGAACCCGCCCCGCCCGGGCGCCCGCGTGCGCGGCTCGCAGACCGGCCGTCCGGTCATGGCGCTGCTCGACCTTCTGGGGCGGCGCTGGGTCTTGCGGATTCTCTGGGAACTGCGAGGCGAGCCGCTGAACTTCCGCGCGCTGCAGGCGGCCTGCGGCGGCATCTCGCCGAGCGTGCTCAACACGCGTCTTGCAGAATTGCGGGAGTCGCTGCTGGTCGAAGCCCGCACGGATGAAGGCTATACGCTGACAAAAACGGGGCGCGAGCTGCTCACGCAACTCACGCCCCTCACCGTCTGGTCCGAGAAATGGGCGAAGGCGCTCAAGTAGGCCTTACGCCGCTTCGTCTTCCGCTTCCTCGCCCGGCGTGTAGTTCAGGATCGGCGCCAGCCAGCGCTCCATCACCCTGAGCTCCATGTCCTTGCGTTTCGCATATTCGACCACCTGATCGCGCTCGATCTTGCCGACGCCGAAATATTCGGACTGCGGGTGGCTGAAATACATACCGCTCACGGACGCGCCCGGCCACATGGCAAAGCTCTCGGTGAGCTTCACGCCGATCTTCTCTTCCGCATCGAGCAGCTTGAAGAGCGTCGCCTTCTCCGTGTGGTCCGGCTGCGCGGGATAGCCCGGCGCCGGGCGGATGCCCTGATATTTCTCCTCGATCAGCTCCTGGCTGGAGAGCTTTTCGTCCGCCGCATAGCCCCAGAACTCCTTGCGCACACGCTCATGCATGTGCTCGGCAAAGGCTTCCGCCAGACGGTCGGAAAGAGCCTGCGAAAGAATGGCGCGGTAGTCGTCGTTCTTCTGCTTGAAGCTCTTGGCGATGTCGTCCTCGCCGAAACCAGCGCTGACGCAGAAGCCGCCGATATAGTCCTCGACGCCGCTCTCCTTCGGCGCGATGAAATCGGACAGCGCATAATTCGCCCGCTCCGACGAACGCTTCATCTGCTGGCGCAGCGAGTGGAACACCTCGAGGCGCTCCTTGCGATCCTCATCCGCGTAGATCTCGATATCGTCGGTATCGATTTCGTTGGCCGGCCAGAAACCGATGACGGCGCGCGCCTTCACCCACTTCTCCTCGACCATCTGCTTCAGCATTTCCTGCGCATCCGCAAAGAGCGACCGTGCGGCTTCACCGACCGTCTCGTCTTCGAGGATCTGCGGATAGCGGCCCTGCAGCTCCCATGTCTGGAAGAAGGGGGTCCAGTCGATGTAGGGAACGAGTTTGTCGATCGGATAGTCGTCGAAGACCTTCGTGCCGAGGAAGGTGGGCTTCGCCGGCTTGTAGCCGTCCCACTCGACCTTCAGCCGGTTCTTGCGCGCGGCCTCGAGCGGCTGCCGGTCCTTCTTCTTCTGGCCGGAGGCATGGCGCTCCGCGAGTTCCTTGTACTTCTCGCGGATCTCCGTGACGTAGGCGTCCTTCCTTTCCGAAATGAGATTGGAGGCAACGCCCACCGCGCGGCTCGCATCGGTCACGTAGATCGCCTGCCCCGCCTTGTAGTTGGGGTTGATCTTGACCGCGGTGTGGATCTGGCTCGTGGTGGCGCCGCCGATCATCAGCGGAATGTCGAAGCCCTGACGTTCCATCTCGGCCGCGACATAGCACATCTCGTCGAGCGACGGCGTGATGAGGCCGGACAGGCCGATGATGTCGACCTTGTGCTTCTTCGCTTCCTCGAGAATCTTCTCGGCCGGCTGCATCACCCCGAGGTCGATCACCTCGAAATTGTTGCACTGGAGCACGACGCCGACGATGTTCTTGCCGATGTCATGGACGTCGCCCTTCACGGTCGCCATCAGGATCCGGGCCGCGGCATCGTCGTCGGTGATGCCCTTCTCCTCCTTTTCCTTCTCCATGAAAGGCATGAGATAGGCGACCGCCTGCTTCATCACGCGGGCGCTCTTCACGACCTGCGGCAGGAACATCTTGCCCGAGCCGAAGAGATCGCCGACAACATTCATGCCGTCCATCAGCGGTCCCTCGATGACATGGAGCGGCCGCTCGTAATTGTGGCGCGCCTCTTCCACGTCTTCCTCGATATAGGCGTTGATGCCCTTCACCAGCGAATGCGTGATGCGTTCAGCGACGGGCTTCTCGCGCCAGGAAAGGTCTTCCTCGCGCTTCTTGCCGCCTTCGCCCTTGTAGCGCTCCGCCGCGTCGAGCAGACGCTCCGTCGCATCGTCGCGACGGTTCAGGATCACGTCTTCCACGAGCTCGCGCAGTTCCGGGTCGATATCGTCATAGATCGCGAGCTGACCGGCATTCACGATGCCCATGTCCATGCCCGCCTGGATCGCGTGGTAGAGGAACACGGAATGCATCGCCTCGCGCACCCGCTCATTGCCGCGGAACGAGAAGGAGATGTTGGAAACGCCGCCCGAGATATGCGCGTAAGGAAGGTTCTGCTTGATGCGCTTGCAGGCTTCGATGAACTCGACCGCGTAGTTGTTGTGTTCCTCGATACCCGTCGCAACCGCGAAGATGTTCGGGTCGAAGATGATGTCTTCCGGCGGGAAGCCGATCTCTTCCGTCAGCAGCTTGTAGGCGCGTTCGCAGATCTCGAACTTGCGGTCCGCCGTATCGGCCTGCCCCACTTCGTCGAAGGCCATGACGACGGTCGCCGCGCCGTACTTGCGAAGTTTCCGCGCCTGTTCGAGGAACTGCTCTTCGCCTTCCTTCATGCTGATCGAGTTCACGATCGGCTTGCCCTGCACGCGCTTCAGGCCTGCCTCGATGACATTCCATTTCGAGGAGTCGATCATGATCGGCACGCGCGAGATGTCCGGCTCGGCCGCGATCAGGTTGAGGAACCGGATCATGGCCGCTTCGGAATCGAGCATGCCTTCGTCCATGTTGATGTCGATGATCTGCGCGCCGTTCTCGACCTGCTGCCGCGCGACGGCAAGCGCATCGTCGAAACGGTCTTCCATGATCATCTTCTTGAAGCGCGCAGAGCCCGTGATATTGGTCCGCTCGCCGACATTGATGAAGTTCGCCGTGGTTTGAGTCATCTCATCCCGATCTTGCATTTACTGTTCGGTTTCAGGCATGCGCAGCCGCCGCCCGCTTCCAGAGGAAGCGCGGCGGCTGACGCACAATTCAAGTCAGTCGGCCGCGAACGGCTCGAGCCCGGAAAGCCGCATCTTGCGCTCGACTTCCGGAATCGCCCGCGCCTTGCCGCCTTTCGATGCTTCCGCGATCGCGCGGATATGGTCCGGCGTCGTACCGCAGCATCCGCCGAGGATGTTGACGATGCCGGACGATGTGAACTCGCCGACAAGCTTCGACATCTGTTCCGGGCTTTCGTCGTACTCGCCCATCTCGTTGGGCAGCCCGGCATTCGGATGCGCCGACACATACGTATCCGCGATGCGCGACAGCGTATCGATATGCTGGCGCATCTCCTTCGCGCCAAGCGCGCAGTTGAGCCCGATGGAGAAAGGCGACACGTGCCGCACCGAATTCCAGAAGGCTTCCGGCGTCTGGCCGGAGAGAAGCCGCCCGGACATGTCGGTGATGGTGCCCGAAATCATGATGGGCAACTCGACGCCTTCTTCCTCGAACACGTCCTGCACGGCATAAAGCGCCGCCTTGGCGTTCAACGTGTCGAAAATCGTCTCGACGAGGATCGTGTCGGCGCCGCCTTCGATCAGCCCCTTCGTCGCCTCCTTGTAGGCTTCGTAGAGCTTGTCGAAATCGACATTGCGGAAACCGGGGTCGTTCACGTCCGGCGAGATGGATGCGGTCCGGTTCGTCGGGCCGAGCACGCCTGCCACATAACAGACCCGGCCCGGCTCTTCCTTTTCGCACAGGTCTGCCGCCTCGCGCGCAACACGGGCGCTTGCCACATTCATCTCATAGGCGAGGTCTTCCATGTGGTAATCCGCCTGGGCGATCCGCGTCGCACCGAACGTGTTGGTCTCGGCGAAATCCGCGCCTGCCTTGTAATATTGAAGGTGGATGTCGCGCAGAATATCGGGCTGCACGAGCGAGATGAGTTCGTTGTTGCCCTTCACGTCGCTCTTGTGGTCCTTGAAACGCTCGCCGCGATAATCTTCCTCGCCCAGCTTGTAACGCTGGATCATGGTGCCCATCGCGCCGTCGAGAATGAGCACACGTTCCTTCACCTCCTTCTTGAGGTGGGCGATGCGTTCTTCGCGCGTTTTCGGGTGGGACATTGTCTTTCCTCTCAATACTTAATCTATCCGCGGATCACACGGTTTCCGGCTCGGCCGGAACCGTCTGGGGACGAAGCCCCAGCAGGTGACAGATCGCGAAGGTAAGATCCGCCTGGTTCAGCGTGTAAAAATGGAACCGGTCGAAGCCATAACTGCGCAGGCAGTTCACCTGCTCGGCCGCGACATAGGCGCCGATGAGCCTCCGCGTCGCGAGATCGTCGTCGAGACCGATATAGTACTCATCAAGCCATTTCGGGATGCTCGCACCGCAGCGGCCCGCCATGCGCTTCGTTCCCTTGAAATTCGTCGTCGGCATGATCCCCGGCACGATCGGCACCTCGATGCCCTCCGCGCGCGCCTTTTCGAAGAAGCGGATATGCCGGTCCGTATCGAAAACGAACTGCGTGATCGCCCGCGTCGCGCCCGCATCGATCTTTCGCTTCAGAAGTTCGACATCCGATTCCAACGTTTCCGATTCCGGATGCTTCTCCGGGTAGGCGGAGACGATGACGTCGAAATCCGCGATCTTGCGAATGCCTTCTATCAGTTCCGGCGTGGACTGATACCCCTCCGGATGCGGCTGATAGGGAGCGCCGAGCTCGGGCATGTCGCCGCGAAGCGCGACGATACGGCGAATGCCGGCGTCCCAGTACCCACGGATCACATCGTCGACCTCGGCCTTCGACGCGCCGACGCAGGTCAGATGCGCGACGGGCTCAAGCGTAGTCTCGTCGTGAATCCGCTTCACGGTCGCATGCGTACGCTCGCGCGTCGAACCGCCCGCGCCATATGTCACGGACACGAACTCCGGTTGCAACGGCTCGAGACGGCGGATCGACTTCCACAACGTTTCTTCCATCTCGGGCGTCTTCGGCGGAAAGAATTCGAACGACACCTTCGTGCGCTCTTTTTTCTCCGTCTTGTGCGCTTTCGTCATCTCTTCACTTAGCTCCCTCGAATTCGATTGAACGCTCCGTTTGCCGGCGCTGTTTCCTGGTCTTGTCGGCGACCCAGATCAGCACCGTCAGCTTTGCGTCTTCGCCGCCCTCCGGCGGCAGGATTTTCGTCTCTCCGACCTCGAGCCCGGCATCAGCCAGCCAGCCAGCCACTTCGTCCTGCGAGAAGCCGAGCCGGCGATGCGCGTGACCTTCGCGCAGAAAGTCCAATTCATGCGGCGCGAAGTCCGCGATCAGCAGACGCCCGCCCGGTTTCAGCACCCGCGCCGCTTCTGCAATCGAGGCGGCGGGGTCGTCGAGATAGTGCAGCACCATGTGCAGCGTCACGAGATCGACCGTGTCGTCCTGCATCGGCAGGTCGTAGAGATCGCCCTGCCGCACCGAGCAATGCTGCAGCGCCGGCTGCGCCAGCTGCGCCCGGGCCAGCGCGAGCATTTCCGGACTGAGGTCGATGCCGATGCCGGATTTCGCCATCGGCCCGAACAGTTCGAGCATGCGGCCCGTGCCCGTTCCCAGATCCGCGACCAGTTCCGCATTCTCGCGCATGCCGAGTTCGGCCATCGTCTGCTCGACCTTGTCTTCCGGCACATAGAGCGAGCGAATCCGGTCCCATTCCTCGGCATTGGACCTGAAATAGGCCGCCGCCTTCTCGGCCCGCGCCGCGCGAACGGCCTCGAGCCGTTCGAGATCGCGCGCAATGACAAGGTCTTCCTGCGGAATGAGACCGCTCAGCACCTCGGCAAGTTCCGCGACCTGGCCCGATCCCGCCAGCCGGTAGAAGACCCAGCTGCCTTCGCGGAACCTTTCCAGCAGCCCGGCTTCGCAAAGGAGCTTCAGGTGACGGCTCACCCGTGGCTGGCTTTGCCGCAGAATCTGCGTGAGCTCGGTAACGGTCAATTCGCTGCGCGCCAGAAGCGCCAGCAACCGCAACCGCGTGGGCTCACCGGCCGCCCTCAATCCCGCAAGAAGTTGGTCCATCAGGTTTCGCTCTCTGAGTTTTCGAAAAACATATAAACATATCTTTATGTCTTTCCCAACCCTTTTTTCCCGCATCGCGCTTTCGTGACGCGCGCCGGAATCTGCGGGCCCTGTGGCCTTGGTGTTCTGGTTAACCTACCTGTCATATGGTAGCTAGGTGGACCGCTGAATGGCGGGAATCGGCGGGAATCTCGTAATTTTTCAGCGCCGTTCACAAGGTTTTAATCCGCGCGCGGAATGCTCGCGGGAAGCGGTTACCGGACGGTCTGCAATCTGACGTCCGGAACGCGGGGCATTGATCGGGGACGGGCTCACTATGAAAGTTTCGCAAGGCAACAAACGGGGAATCGCCGCACGGCGTGTCACAGCGGCACCGCGCTTCGCCCTGGCACTTCTGCTTGCCGCAACTGCCGGTTCGGCCGGAGCGCTGTTTGCGCCGCAGCCCGCCATGGCACAGGAAGCAGCCGCCACGGACAACGCGAACAATGGCGAGGACGAGAACGATCCGCTCGAGCCGATGAACCGCTACTTCTTCGAGCTCAACAAGTTCTTCGACACGATCCTCATCAAGCCCGTCGCCACCTGGTACGACGGCGTGGTGCCGGAACCGGGACGCGACGGCGTGCGGAACTTCCTCGACAATCTCAGGAGCCCGGTGATCCTCGCGAACGACCTGCTGCAGGGCGAATGGGAGCGCGCCGGCACGACGGCGAGCCGCTTCGGCATCAACACGACGGTCGGCGTGCTCGGCCTGATGGATCCGGCGGCTGACTGGGGCATGCCCCAGCACAGCGAAGACTTCGGCCAGACGCTCGGCACCTATGATGTCGACGAAGGCCCCTATCTCTTCCTGCCGGTGCTCGGCCCTGCCCCGCCCCGCGACCTGACGGGCTTCGTGGTCGACCAGTTCTTCGATCCGCTGACCTATGTCTACTGGAACGAGTCGAGCAACGTGCCGCTGATCCGCTTCGCCGTGAACGGCATCGACCAGCGCGCGCGCAGCCTGAACACGCTCGACCAGATTGAACGGACCTCGGTTGATCACTACGCGACGGTCCGCAATCTCTACCGTCAGATCCGGAAGAGCGAAATCGCCAATGGCGAAAGGGATTTCGACGATCTGCCGGATATCGACAACCTAAGTTTCGACACAAACGAACCGGACACTCCCGGCATGCGTTTCTGATACGAAGCCGGTGCCACGATCGGAACCGGCGGCGCAACGGGGCGTATTACTGTGCAGGAGAATGCAATGGTCTTCACCTTGACGGCTTTCCGCGCGAAAACGCTTTTCGCCCCGCTCGTGCTCGGCATGGCGCTCTTCGCCGCGCCCGCCGGCGCCTCCACCGGCGACGAGGCCAAGGCCTTTGTCGAAGATGTGTCGCAGCAGGCAATCGACATCATCAGCGACAAGGATGCCTCGAAAGCGGAACGCGAGGCCGAGTTCCGCGCGCTTCTCGCCAAGACCGCCGACATGGACAAGATCGCTGCCTTCGCGCTCGGCCAGTACCTGCGCACACCGACGCCGGAACAGAAGGCGGAGTACCGCGAACTCGTCGAGACCTTCATCGTGAAGGTCTATGTGACGCGGCTTTCCGACTACAACGACGAAAAGCTCGACGTCCTCGGCGCCAAGACAAAGGGAGACAGCCAGGCCATCGTGAACAGCGAGATCAAGTTCAACAATGGCCGCGAACCCGTCACGGTCGACTGGTGGCTGATCAGGAAGAATGGCGACTTCAAGATCTTCGACGTGAACGTCGTTGGCGTCTGGCTGGCGCAGGAACAGCGCTCCACCTTCACCACGGTGATCCGCAACAATGGCGGCGATTTCAACGCCCTCCTCACCCATCTGCGCAAGCAGATCGGCAAGGCGGAAACGGGCGAGATTTCGGACATCAGCGCCGCGAACTGAGCGGCTGGAAAATCCTTCAGCCTACGGACGGCGCGCTTCCCGGAGCGCGCCGTTTTCGTTTGAAACGGGGATAAACCGGGGCGACTGTCATCGAACTGTCAACAAAACGTCACATGCGCATGGCCGCCGTCCAAAACCGGACTTATCCCCGCTGCTGCCTAGGCACCGCAGCCTCCAGGCCACCCCTGCCACCGTGACAGCAACGACACACCCGACCGGAAATCGCGTGCCTCCCGCCTGAAACTTGTCCCCGGAAAACACCCTCCCCCTCCGGACCCCGGATTGGCGCCTTTCGGAAAATCGCTGTAAGCAGAAACGGCAACCCCGGGACGGCGAGCGACGTGAGCGAAGAGGAAGTCCGGACTTACCGGGAAGAAGGCGCGGTGAAGCTCTCCGCGATCCTCGCGCCCGACTGGGTGACAAGGATCGGCGAAGGCATCGACGAGGCGCTATACGGCCAGTGGCAGGACGAGCGCGTCGTCAAATACGACACGAGCGAACTTGCCGATATGCTGCTCGCGAATGGCGGCACGGTGCTGAGCGACGCGCGCGCGGCGGCGATCGAGAAGCGTGGCCGGTTTCTGACCATGATCGGCGCTTGGACCGTCAACGACAAGATCCGCGACGCGGCGCTGAACTCGCCGCTCGGTTACATCGCCGGGCGTCTCTTCGGCGCCTCGAAGGTCAACTTCTATGACGACCAGACGCTGACCAAGGAGCCGGGCACGCGCGAATACACGGCGTTCCACACGGACGAGCCCTACTACCATCTGCATGGCGACCAGGTCTGCGGCATGTGGGTGTCGCCCGACATCGTGACGGAGGAGAGCGGCGCCATGCGCTATGTGCGCGGCTCGCACCGCTGGGGCACTTACTTTCGGCCCAACAGCTTCGTCAACCAGCAGACGCTGGGCGAACTGCTCGACCCGTCGCTCGATGACGACGCCCAGGTTCATCTGCCCGACATCGAGGGCAATGAGGGCGATTACGACATCGTGACCTACCCCTCGAACCCCGGCGACGTGCTGGTGCATCACTCGAACCTGATTCATGGGTCCAAGCCGAACTATCTCGGCGACCGGGCACGCCGCGCCGTCTCGTTCCGCTATGCGGGCGACGATGTGACCTACCATTTCCACAAGTCGGCGCCGCCGCAGCCGCATCACAGGCACGCGTTGAAGGACGGCGACGTTCTCGATTGCGATCAGTTTCCGGTGGTGTGGCGGAGGTAGAAAGGGGGAGCGCCGTTTTTTGCCGCGAACAGAGTGACGGCAAATCCGCCGACGAGCGCTTCTCATGCGCGCGACGCGCGCGATGGAATCCGTGTAGCATGGCCGCTCCCAGCATGGCGCGGAGCAGATGCCCTCAGAACCCGATCTTCTTTATTCCGGCGTGTCCGTTCTGGAGGTCCTGATACGGGGTGGCGCCGTCGGCGCCTTTGTCGGGCTCGCCATTGCGATGGTGCGACCGCCCTTGTCGCCGGCACGCGTCACGGGCTCCCTGTTCTGTCTCGCAGCAGCGGCGCATACGCTGACGCAGCAACCTTCCATCGAACAGACGCTCGGTTTCGCCCGGCCTTTGGTCTGGGCTTTCTCGATCATGGGTGCAGGACTTTTCTGGGCCTTTGCGACCGAACTCTTCGGCGACCGCCGCCGTCTCCGGCCTGTGCGCTTCGCACCGGCCGCCCTGCTGCTCGCCATCGGCATTGTCGCCGTGCTTGCGACGGGGACACCCACCACCAAAGGATTCCTGCTCGCTCACAATCTTGTCGGCGCGGGTCTGATGGCGCATGTGCTGATGGTCGTCTGGAGCGGCTGGCAGAACGATCTCGTCGAATCGCGCCGCCGCCTTCGGGGCCCGATCCTGGCCGCGGCGGCGCTCTATGCCGTTTCGGTGTTCGCGGTTCAGACATCCGAAATCTTCTGGCGCCCCGCCGATGCGCTGTCGCCGCTGGCGGCCGCCGTTCTTTTCGTTCTGGGCCTTGCCGGCATCGGCGCGTTGCTACGCGCGGATGCCGATCTCTTCGCGCCGGTAACGGAGCCGCCGGCGCTGCTGCCGGCGCCCGCGACGGCGGTCTCGGACGAAGAGGCGACGATCGCGCGGAAACTCGACCGCCTGATGCGCGAGGAGTGCGTCTATCGAGAGGGAGCGCTGACCATCACCGCGCTGGCACTGAAGCTCGGCGTGCCCGAATACAAATTACGCCGCCTGATCAACCGGCAGCTCGGCCATCGCAATTTCAGCGCCTTTCTCAATCAGTGGCGCCTCGCCGACGCCAGGCAGGCGCTCGCCGATCCCGGCCAGCGCGACGTTCCGATTTCGACCATCGGGCTCGATGCGGGCTTCCAGTCGCTCGGCCCCTTCAACCGCGCCTTCAAGGCCGAAACGGGCCTGACGCCGTCGGAATTTCGGGCAGAGGCCCTCGACAAGGCGTAGGCGCCCCGCCCGCCAACACGGCCGCAATACCCTGATCCCAAAGAATAATTCCGGAATCGGCGAGCGCCGCTCCGGAACCGGCTAGCCGTCTTCCGAACGCGGCGAGCCGAATGTGTCGACATGCAGCAAAGCTCTCCCTCGCTGGAATGGTCCAGCCCTGGAGGGCCCCATGAACAAGTTCAAATCCGTCGCTGCCTGGCTGACCTTTCCGGTGATCCTCACCGGCCAGATCGTCGCCTTCGAGCACAGCCTTTCCCTCGGCTTCGATCCCGCGCTGACGCTGCTTGCGAACACCGTCGCCAACGTGGCGTTGATCGCCCTGCTCGAACTCTGGCTGCCCGACCGGCCGGAATGGCGTTGGACGCGCGACGGGCAAGTCGTCAATGACGCCGTGCACGGCATCGGCACTGTCTTCGGCGAGAATCTCGGTCGCAGCGCACTGCTGATCTTCTTCGCCGTGATCGGCGGCAAGCTCGCGGCGCAAGGCAATCTGGAGCTCTGGCCCACCGACTGGCCACTCTGGGGGCAGGTTCTCCTCGCCGTCGCAGTCGTCGACTTCTGCGACTACTGGAAGCATCGCACCTATCACGCGTGGAGCTTCGCCTGGCCGATCCATGCTCTGCACCACAACATGGACCGCATGCATGTCTTCAAGGGTGCACGGCTTCATTTTCTCGAAGCGACGATTCGTAGCCTCGTCGTTTACGGGCCGCTCGCGGCACTAGGCGCATCCGCTGAGGTGTTACTCTGGATAGCAGCCTTGATGAATTTCGGCGGCAATCTCAACCACTCTAATCTGATGCAGAAACTGCCGCGTTTCGTGCATGCGATGTTCCCGACACAGAAGGCGCACTGGCTGCACCACAACAAGGACTACAGCCGCGGCGCCTGCAACTTCGCGCCACTGACGATGCTGTTCGACCACATGTTCGGAACCTTCCGGCATCCGCTGGACGAGCCGCTCCATGAAGTCGGCATCGTGCCGGACCCAATCCCTTCCAACATCCCGGCGCAGCTCGCTTCGCCGTTCCTGTGGCCCTTGCTGATGTGGCGCAACACGCGCCGCCGTTCCGTGGAGGAAAATTCATGACCTGGCTCAACCACCTCGTTCGCGAAATCGGCGCGACATTCCCGATCATTCTTTCGCTTGAGTTCGGGCGCTATCTCATCGCGGCCGGTCTCGTCAGCCTCATCATCCACGTGTTCTGGAGAAGCCGCTTCAAGGCGCGCAAACTCCAGAACCGCATCGCCGGGGCAGGCGACTACCGTCGCGAGGTCGTCGCTTCCTTTCGCACGGCATTGATTTTCTCGGTCACCGGCTTCGGCATCTATCTGGCGAGCAAATCCGGCTGGCTGACCATTCATCACGATTTTTCCAGCCGGGGTCCGGTCTATTTCACCGTCACCCTGCTCGCGATGATCCTTGCCCACGACGCCTATTTCTACTGGACGCACCGGGCGATGCATCATCCGCGGCTGTTCCGGCTTTTTCACTGGACGCACCACAAATCCAGAACGCCGACGCCCTGGACCGCTTATGCGTTCGACGCGCCCGAGGCAATCGTCATCATCGCCTTCGTGCCGCTCTGGCTCGTGCTTGTGCCGATGCACGAACCCGCCATCTTCGTCTTCGCCACATGGCAAATCCTGCGCAATGTGATGGGACATGCCGGTGTCGAACTCTCGCCGGTCTCGGGACGGCCGTCGCGGCTGTTCGGGTGGCTCAGCACAACGACGCATCACGACCTGCACCACCAGGACGGTCGCGCCAATTTCGGCCTTTATTTCACATGGTGGGATCGCCTGATGGGAACGGAGCATCCGGACTATCAGGCGCGCGTCGCCGATGTCGCCGAACGCGGGCGAACGCGCGGCAGACCGCCCGCCGGAACGGCCACAAGCAAGGCGGTGACATTGCTGCTTGCCGTCGCCTTTACCGGCATCACGCTCGGCGGAGCGAGGGCTGAACCCCGCCCGGACATCACCGGACGCTGGGCGACGCAAGGGTTCGGTTCGATCGTCGAATTCGCGCCCTGCGCCGGCGCGGAAGAAACCATGTGCGGGCGTCTCCTGTGGCTCTGGGAAGCAAATGACGGTTCGGGACGGGCGCGCACCGACCGCAACAATCCCGACCGCACACTGAGAAGCAGGCCGCTGGTCGGTGTCGTGATCGTGCAGGGCCTTCTGGAAACCGCGCCCGGCGTCTGGACCGGTGGCGCGGTCTACAACCCCGATGACGGGCGCACCTACAGCGGCGAAATCCACTTCAGGAACGGAGCGCTCGAACTGCGCGGCTGCGCCCTCGCCATCTTCTGCCAGACACAGACCTGGCATCGCCCCGACGCCGTCATCGCGGCGATCGAGGCGCTCGACTGACGGCACATCGCAGTTGCACCGCACCGCCGCATCAGACTCGCATTCGGAAAAAGAAACCGCATGAAAAGACCCCGTTTCATCGCAGAACAGGCCCGCCACGCAAAGGGGCCGCTTGGCCGCTTCGTCGCCTTCGTCATGGCGCGCGAAACATTCGCAGGCAACATGCGCGCCATCGACGCGCTCGACGTTCAACCGCATGATCGTGTTCTCGACATCGGCTGCGGACATGGACGCAGCCTCGGCGTGCTGGCGGCGCGCGCGACCGGCGGGCACGTCGCGGGTGCCGACCCCTCGGCGCTGATGACCGAGATCGCAGTGGAGCGAAACAGGAAGCTTGTGAAAAAGGGCCGGATCGAGGTGGCAATCGCGGGTGCCGACCACCTACCCTTCGCCGACGGCACCTTCGACAAGGCGCTCTGCATTCAAGTGACCTATTTCTGGAAGCATCTTGACGCTGCCCTGCAGGAGATCGCGCGCGTGATGAAACCGCAGGGGCGCCTCGCCCTGATGTTCCGGACCGATGCCGACAAGGCTGCGACGCGGGCCTTCCCGGCCAATATCTATTGCTTCCGGTCTCTGGCCGAAACGGTGGCCGCGCTCGAGGCGGCAGGGTTCGCCGTCGACACAAAGCATGACCCTGCCGCCGGGCAGCCGGAAGAGCCCGTTCTGCTGCTCGCCACGAAACGTGCAGCCGGCGCCGGGTCGTGACGATATTTGCCCCGGCCTTTTTCCTGCGTGAAACACTCCCCTTGCCTCTTTTCGCAAACCTCCCCACATTCCGCCTGCGCAGCCGGCGGGATTGCGTATTTTCGCGGGGGCAAGCGATCTCATGACTTTCGGCCAACCGATGCACCGGCAGGTGCTGCTGCTCGCGACCGCGCAGGCGTTGTTCCAGACGACGACCGTCCTTGTGATGACGATCGGTGCGCTGGCAGGCGCTACGGTGGCGCCGCAGCCGGAACTGGCGACCGCGCCGATTGCGGCGATGCTGCTCGGGACCACGCTCGGCACCGTGCCGGCCTCGATGCTGATGGCGCGTGTGGGGCGGCGGCCGGGCTTCATCGTCGGCGCGCTCGCCGGGACGGCGGCCGGCATCCTGGCGGCGGCCGGCATGTGGGCCGGTTCGCTGCTGCTGCTCTCGGCCGGCACGTTTCTGGTCGGCATCTATCAGGGTTTCGCGCAATTCTACCGTTTCGCCGCCTCCGAAGTCGCCGACGAGGGCTTTCGCCCGCGCGCGATCTCGCTGGTCATGGCCGGTGGCGTCGCGGCGGCGATCCTCGGCCCGATGCTGGCGCAAATGGGCGGACCGCTGCTGACACCCGCCTTTACGGGTTCGTTCCTGCTGCTGGCGCTGGTGTCGCTGGTTGCGGCGGGCCTGTTGACCGGCCTGAACGTGCCGCGCCCGGCACCGCGCGCCGCCGATGCGGATGGCGGCCGCCCGCTCCCGGCGATCATCCGCCAGCCTGCCTATGCCGTCGCGCTGTTCGGCGCCGCGACCGGCGGCGGCGTCATGATCCTCGCGATGACGGCAACGCCGCTTGCGATGACCCATCATCAACACGCATTGCCGGCCGCGGCCCTCGTGATCCAGCTTCACGTGCTCGGCATGTTCCTGCCGTCCTTCTTCACCGGATCGCTGATCGCGCGCTTCGGCGTGTTGCGCATCATGCTGACGGGTGTCGGACTGCTGGCGGGCCATGTGCTGCTCAGCCTGTCGGGCACGGGCCTTGCCTCTTTCGCCTCGGCGCTGGTGCTGCTCGGCATCGGCTGGAACTTTCTCTATATCGGCGGCACGACGCTTCTGACCGAGACCTACAGCGAGGCCGAGAAAGGCCGCGCGCAGGCCACCAACGACATGACGATTTTCGGCGTCAGCCTCCTCGCCTCGCTCAGCGCCGGCCTGCTGCATCAGCTCTTCGGCTGGCAGATGCTCAATCTGCTGTTGCTGCCATGGCTCGGCACGGCGGCGCTGGCGCTGATCTGGCTGGCGAGCCGGCGGCGGCCGGTTGCCGAGACGCCGTAGCGCGGGTCGCGCGCCTTCGTCCCGATGTCAGGGCGGCCAGCGCCCCGGCTTACATCGTCATGGCCCGCTCTATGCGGGCCATCCACGTCTTGCTTGAATGGAAAGCACGAAAAGGCAGACGTGGATGACCCGGACAAGCCGGGTCATGACGGGTTTGGGTTGGTCTGCGAACAGAAGAGAAATCCAGGCTCACCGGCGAAAATAATCTACACACCATCATTGCTTCGTCGCTGCGCTCCTCGCAATGACGGAAGAAAGGCGGGCGCTTCAGATGCGCGCCGCCCACTGCTCCCGCAGCGCCGACTTCAGGATCTTGCCGTAGCTACTCTTCGGCAGTTCATCGACGAAGATGTAGTCGCGCGGGCGCTTGTAGCGCGCGAGGTGGTCGAGGCAGAGGGTGTCGAAGGCTTCGCGGGCCGGGCGCTCGCCGCTCGCGACGACGAAGGCGACGGGGACCTCGCCCCACTCCGCATCGGCGACGCCGATCACCGAACATTCCGCGATTGCCGGATGCAGCAGCAGCACTTCCTCGATCTCGCGCGGATAGATGTTGGAGCCGCCGGAGATGATCATGTCCTTCGAGCGGTCGACCAGGGTCAGATAACCGTCTTCGTCCATGAAGCCGAGATCGCCGGTGTGGAGCCAGCCGCCGCGGATCGCCTGCGCGCTCGCCTCTTCCCTGCCCCAGTAGCCCGCCATGACGACATCGCCGCTGACGGCGACCTCGCCGACCTCGCCCGCAGGACAAGGCGCACCCGCCTCCGAGACGATACGCAGCGCGACGCCGCTGCGCGGAATGCCGACGCTGCCTAGGCGCCTGTCGTCGCCACCGTTCAGCGCCGCCTCGATCAGATGCGGCGGCATGTAGCTGATCGTGCAGGGCGCCTCGCCCTGCCCGTAGAGCTGCCAGAGACGCATCGTGCCGAAATGCGCGGCGGCGCGCTTCAGATCCTCGACATACATGGGCGCGCCGCCGAAGAAGATGCGGCGGATGGCGGGCACGAGCGCCGCATCGAGCAGCGCGGGCTCCATGAGGCGGCGGACGACCGTGGGCACGGCAAAGAAGGACAGCGGCGCAAAGCGCGTCAGCGCCTCTTCGAGCGCGGGCTTGCCGAGCACAGGCAGCACGACATTGTTGCGGCCGCGCGCGACATAGGCGAGGCCGAGCATGCCGCTCGCATGGGAAAGCGGTGCAAGGTGCAGAATGTTGTCGTCGACGCAGGTGCCGCTGTCGGCAAGGAAGCTCACCGTCATCGCCATCAGATTGCGATGGGTGAGCACCGCGCCCTTGGGTTTGCCCGTGGTGCCGCTGGTGTAGAAGAGCCAGGCGGGGGCGTCGCCCGCGGCTTCGAGCATCGGCGCGGGTGCATGCGAAAAGAGCGCGTCGAAAGCAGTGCTTCCGATCTCCACGACGCGGCAGGAGGGCTCGACCTCCGCGGCGAGCGCGGGCGCGACATCCGCCGTCGCGAAACAGAGGCGCGCGCCGCTGTCCGCTATGGCGAAGGAAAATTCCTTCACATGGAGACGCGGGTTCATCGGCGCGACGCAGAGCCCCGCCATCCAGGCGCCGAACATGACTTCGTAATATTGAGTGCAATTCGACATGGCGAGCGCGACGCGCTCGCCGGGCCGGAGCCCCGATGCGGCAAAGCCGGCGGCAAGCCGCGCGGCGCGCGCGCGGAAGGCGCCATAGGTGAGGACGGTTTCGTGCGGCGACGAAATGGCCGGGCTGTCGCGCGCGGTGAGCGCGGCTGTTTCGAGGAGCGTTGCGATGTTCATGGGGCTGGTGTCATTGCTGTCGGCAATTTTCTATTCCGGAAACAGCCCCCATTTTCCACCCGCCCAGCTTGTCCGCCTTGGTGGACAAGCCACCAAGGTGTGGGGCGGGTCGAGAAATTCGAGCTTGCGAAGAATTTCTCGGGGCGGGGGACGGCATCTCAGCACCCCCGCCCCGAAATTTGGTGCGCTACGCTTCCCAAATTTCGACCCTCCCCGAGGGGAGGGTGGGTAGAGAAGCCGAGTCTCGTGGCACAACTTCAAACGTGGTTCCCGCCCGTCCAGCCATGCGCCGCGAGATGCGCGCTGGCGTGGGTGAGCGGCCCGCTTTCGAGCGGCGTCGCGAAGGTATCGTTCCAGCGGTTCAGGAAACCGAAGAAGGCGATGATCGAAACGATTTCGACGATCTGGATTTCGGAGAAATGCTTTCGGAGTTCCACGAAATCCGCGTCCGTCACCTCGTTCGGCGTAACGCCTGCCGACTGCGCCACGCGAAGCGCCGCCCGCTCGGCCTCGGAGAAGAGATCGCTGCGCTCGTAGTTCCAGATGTCGTCGAGCTTCGCGCCTGGCAGGCCGTCGCGCGCGGCCTGATGATGGGTATGCGCCTGGCAATACTGGCAGCCCGACGAATGGCTCGCCATGTAGGCGACAAGGCGGCCGAGGCCCTCGGGGAGGTTCTCTCCCTGCATCGCGACGAGGCCGAGCCCGGCGAAGGCTTCGACCAGCCCCGGCTTTCGCGCCATGATGAACATGCTGTTCGGAACGAAACCCATCGACGCCTCGACAAGCTGGAACATCGGCTCCAGTTGCGGAAGGTCCTTTCGGTCGAGCGGTGCGAGCCTTGCCATGTTTCCCCCTGGATAAGCTGAATTTCTCGGGGCGGCGGACGGCCTCTCAGCGCCCCCGCCCCGAAATTCGTGTGCGCTACGCTTCCCGAATTTCGACCCTCCCCGAGGGGAGGGTGAATAGATAACCGCAATACTGCCGCAACCTAGTGCCGCCGGACCACCTTGTTGCGCAGGACGCCGATGCCCTCGATTTCGAGTTCGACCACATCGCCATCCGCGAGTTGCCGGCCGAGTTCGAGACCGCAGCCGCCGAGAACGGTGCCCGAGCCTATCATCTCGCCGGGCACGAGCGAACGGTCCCGCGAGAACTCCGCCACCGCGTCCTCGAAGGAATGATGCATGCTGCCCGTGGTGCCGCGCGACCATTCCTCGCCATTGACGCGCGCCGTCATGGTGAGCTTGTAGGGATCGTCGAACTCGTCGACCGTTGCGATGCAGGGACCGATGCCGTTCGACAGCGCGAAATCCTTGCCCGCGCCGGGCCCGAGATTGCATTCCATCACCGCAAGCTGCGTGTCGCGCGCCGACCAGTCGTTGAAGATGGTGTAGCCGAAGATGTGCTCGCGCGCCTTTTCCTTCGTCACGTTCTCGCCCGGCTTGCCGACGACGCAGGCCCATTCGAGTTCGTAATCCATCCAGTTCGAATCCGACGGCCAGACGATTTCATCATCGGGACCGCTGAAGGCAAGCGTGTCGCAGTTGTAATAGATGACGCGCTGCTTCAGGAGCGGGTTGAACCGGAAGCGGCCGCCCTCCCCTGTCAGCTCCGCATATTTTGCCTCCGGGTCGGGATCGGCATCCGCCGTCTGTCGCGCGATCTTGTTCAGTCCCGCTTCCATGTGTTCCAGAAAGAGCGAGCAGTCGCGCATTCTGACCGGGCGCGGCAGCGGGGCCGCGAGCTTCACCGAGGAGAGAGGCGAGACGGCATCGCGGGAAGCGGAGGCGGCGAGTTTTTTCGCCTGCGCCAGCGCGTCCGCGCCGGCATCGATCAGCGCCTGCATCGAGGCGAAGGCGGGCTTGCCTCCGGAGGCCTGCGCGAGATCGAGCACGGCGTCGCCGCCGATGAGCGCACCGAGACGCGAGTCTCCCTTGCCCGTTCCATAGGTCACGAGTTTCATGGCTTCATCCTCAGTGCTTGTGGCCGGCATGCCCGCAGGCCGCCTTCTGTTTCTTTTCGAGTTCGGCCATGCGCGTGAACATGGCCACCACATCGCGCGGCGAGGTGTCCTCGTTGATTTCCCGGTAGATCGTGTCGACGGTGACGGCGAGACGCTCGGCATCGGGCCATTCGCCGAAGGCGCCGAGCGCGATGTCCTGCGCGGCGTCCCAGGAATCCATGCCCGCCGCATGGCGCGCGCGGGCCTCCCTGTCCACGAAGACGAGATAGTCGCGCATGGTGCGCACGCCCGCCTTGTCGGTGAGGGGACCGTGGCCCGGCACGATGACGTCGACATCCATGGCGCAGATGAGGTCGCAGGCCTTGATCCAGTTCGAGACCGGCCCGGCCCAGGCAATGGGCGTGCCGTCGATGAAGAGAATGTCGCCGGTATAGACGACCTTGTCTTCCGGCACATGGACGAGCGTGTCGCCCGCCGTATGTGCGGGGCCGACCTCGATCAGCTTCGCGGTCTTGTTGCCGACCTTCACTTCCATCGTACCGGTGAAAGTCTCTGTCGGCTGACGCATCTGGATGCCGTCGAAATGGAAGTCGCCGAACTTCGCCTTGAAGAACTCGCCCGCAATGCCGAACTGGTCGGCCGCCTTCATCATCCCGGCGAGCATTTCCGGCGGCGCCTCCTCCGCGATCTCATGCGCGCTGGCCTTGGAGGCGATGATGTTCGCGTTGACGGCAAGCCCGTTGCCATAGGTGTGGTCGCCATTCGCATGCGTGTTGACGACGGTGCCGACCTCCGCGCCGCCGACCCCGGTCGCGTCCTTCATGGCGGCGAACATTTCCGCCGTGAGCTTCTCGTCGAACAGCGTGTCGACAAGGAGCGACTGGTCGCCGTCGACCACGAGCCCGGCATTGCTGTAACCCCAGGTGCCGCTCGGCAGGAGCCAGACGAAATGGCCGTTGCCGACATCGTGAAGGCCGCGCGTATATGGAACGGGTGCCATGAAATCCTCCCTCGGCGGCCTGTTTTGCGGGGCCCTCCCGAGACCCCGTCTTGTGCCGCTCGAAAAATATGATACGAACGTTCCACCAAGAGTCAAACGAAACGGAACGATCGTACCAATCCGGAGTACTCGATGCCCGCGACCGCCGCCCGAAAGCCCGCCCCCCGCGCCTCCAAGCCGAAGGAAGCTTCGAGCGCCGGGCAGAAGACGCGCGACCTGATCCTCGACACGGCGGAACGCCTTTTCGCGGAGCGCGGCTTTTTCGGTGTCTCGGTGCGCGACATCACGGACGCGGCCGAAACCCGGCTCGCCAGCGTGAACTACCATTTCGGCACCAAGGAAGACCTCTTCAAAGCGGTGGTGGAACGGCGCTTCCGCGAGATCGACGCCGACCGGCAGGAACGGTTCGCCGCGCTCGAACCGGCGCTCAAGAGGATGACCCGCCGGGAAATCGTGGAGGCAGTGGCCGACATCTTCATGGTGCCCATCCTCGATCGCGTGACGACGGGGGAACCGGGCTGGGCCGCCTATGCGCAGATCGTCGCCCATGGCTGCAACGTGAAGATGTGGGCGACGGGCATCCTCGCCTCCGTGCTCGACCCGGCGGCGCGCGACTTCATCGCGCTTCTCGCCCGCGCCTATCCGAAGGCGAGCGACCACACGCTCTATTGCGCCTATGAACTGATGATCGGCGGCATGTCGCATGCGCTCGGCCAGAACGGACGGCTCGACACGCTGTCGGCCGGAAAATACAGATCGACCGATCTCGCGGCGATCTACCCCACCGCGCGGCGCTTCGTCGTCGGCGGCATGATGGCCGCCTGCGAGGCGAAGCAGGACTGAACGCCTTTTGGGGGATTCAGGTCCCGTTAACCGGCCCGAACGACAATCCGGCCCAGTTCCAGTTGCGTTGTACAGAAAAGGGGCCGGCCGTGAGTTCAGGCCAGATCCGTCAGACGGCGTACGCGCCGACCCGCCGCTCCGAAAAGAGCCGCGCCTTCGAGGCGGCATGGAGAGGGATTCCCGCAACGGGCTTCATTCCCGACAAGACGGCCTTCCGTGCCGAACATTTCGCCCCCTTCCTGAACGACATCTATCTCATCGAACTGCATGACGATCGGGAACGGCGCCTGCTCTTCCGCATTGCCGGGCAGGCGATCCGCGAGGCACTCGGCCTCGAGCTCAAGGGCCAGAACTACATCGACTTCGTTCCGCCGGAAGATCGGGAACGTTCGGGCCTTTCGATGCGGTTGATGTTCGGCGCGCGGCCCTGCGGGCGCTGGGTCGGCAAGCAAATCGTGCATACGGACGGCTTCCGCCAGCCGATCGAACTGACGCAGTTTCCGATGATGGATGCGGATGGCGGCACGCGGCTCGTGATCGGCATCGCGGAAGGCTTCGCCACGGCGCTCGAACACGAGGCCGGGGGCGAATTCCGCTTCGAAAGCCATGAGGCGGAATGCTTCATCGATATCGGGGCGGGCGTGCCGGACTAACGCGGCTCAGGCGCGGCGGCCTTCGGGGAAAGCGCCCTGCGGCATCGGCACGCGGCCGAACTTCTCCTCCAGCACCCGGCCGATCTCCAGGATGAGTTCGCGGTGGTCTATCGGCTTGCCGACATAGCCGTCGGCGCCGAGCGCGGCATAACGCGCCTTGTCGGGACCGAGCGAATCCGCGGTCAGCGCGATCACCGGAATGTCCCTGACATGCGGCTCATGCGCGCGGATGTGGCCAAGCGTCTCCGGCCCGTCCATCACCGGCATGTGCATGTCGAGAAGCACCAGGTCGAAGGATTGCGTCTGCAGACAGCGAAGCGCCTCCTCGCCATTCTCAGCCTCCACGACGGAAATACCGATGGGCTCAAGGAAGAGACGCGCGACCTTGCGGTTGAGCGCATGATCGTCGACAAGCAGAACCGAAAGCCCCTTCGCCCAGCGCACGCCGCCCGTATGGGCGACATCGGCATTGGCGGGCGCTTCCTCCGTGCGGCGGCCGGGCGCGGCGCGGAAGGTCAGCGTGAAGGCGGAGCCCTTTCCCTCCTCGCTCTCTGCGGCGACGTCGCCCTCCATGAGCTGCGCCAGCTTGCGGCTGATCGAAAGCCCGAGCCCGGTGCCGCCGAAGCGGCGCGAGGTGGAGGAATCGGCCTGTGTGAACGGCGCGAAGAGTTTTTCGAGCGTCTCCGCGCTCATGCCCATGCCGGTGTCGGCGACACGGATGCGAACCTCGAACAGGCCGTCTTCCGCAGGCGCCGCCGTCGCCGAAACCGTGATCGCGCCCTTCTCCGTGAACTTGATCGCGTTGGAGACGAGGTTCGACACGCATTGCCGCACGCGCACCGGGTCGAAGCGCAGAAAGGAAATCATGTCCGGGTCGATGTCGAGGCGGAGCTTGAGCCCCTTCTCCATCGCGCGCGGCGCCCAGAGCTTTTCGAGGCGGCGCAGCAGATGCCCGAGATCGTTGTCGATGGGCGAGATATCGAACTTTCCCGCCTCGATCTTCGAGAGGTCGAGCACGTCGTTCAGGATCGCCATCAGCGTCTTGCCGGAATCGAGAATGGTGTCGATCTGGTCCTTCTGCTCGGCATCGAGATTGCCCGTGGCGAGATGCTGCGCCATGCCGAGAATGCCGTTGAGCGGCGTACGGATTTCGTGGCTGATATTGGCGAGGAAGGCGGACTTCGCCTCGTTCGCGGCCTCGGCTTCCTTGCGGGCCTTCTTCAGTTCGCGTTCGCGCTCGTGAATGGCCGTGACGTCGGCACCGACGGCGACCGAACCGCCGGAGGAGAGTTTCGTTTCGGTGACCTGCAGGATCGCGCCGCGCGGCGTCATCAACTCGATCGGCTCACCGCTCTCCAGCGTCGAGACGATCGTCCGGGCAATCTGGAGCGTCTCGTCGTGGCCGAGACTGGTCAGGATCGCCGCCACACCGCGCCGGATCGATTCGAGATAGGTGCAGCCTTCCCGGAGCGCGGAATTGGCCGCCGCAAAATCGATTTCGTTCTGCTCGTTCGTCAGCAGGATCTCGTGATTGGGCCCATAGACGACGAAACCACCCGGCAGGCGGTTCACCGCCTCCTGGATGATCGCCGCCATCTCCGGATCGATCGCTTTGCTGCCGCTCATTGCCGAGTCTTCCGCCCATGGAGGATGGCGGCACGTCATGCCGCGCACCCGTCCCGAAGCGCCCCTCCTGGTCCCCTTTTCCCGAGGGCAATCTAGGCGGGCAGGCTTAAGGCGAGGTGAACACCGTCACGGAAACGTCGCGGAAAGCTCAGGATTTCCCCGGTTATTTCTGTTCTTGCGTGAGTCAACGTGACGGTTTGGAACGTCAGCGGCTGAAGCGCTTGTACTTGATGCGATGGGGGATTTCGGCTTCGGGCCCCAGGCGGCGCTTCTTGTCTTCCTCGTAGTCCTGGTAGTTGCCCTCGAACCATTCGACATGGCTGTCGCCCTCGAAGGCGAGCATGTGGGTGGCGATGCGGTCGAGGAACCAGCGGTCATGCGAGATGACCACGGCGCAGCCCGCGAAGGCGACGAGCGCGTCTTCGAGCGCGCGCAAGGTTTCGACGTCGAGATCGTTGGTCGGTTCGTCGAGGAGGAGCAGGTTCGCGCCGGACTTCAGCATCTTGGCGAGGTGAACGCGGTTGCGCTCGCCGCCCGAGAGAAGGCCGACCTTCTTCTGCTGGTCCGAGCCCCTGAAATTGAACGAGCCGACATAGGCGCGGCTCGGCATGGTGGTGCGGCCGAGTTCGATGATGTCGGTGCCGCCGGAGATTTCCTCCCAGACGTTCTTGTTCGGGTCGAGCGAATCGCGGCTCTGGTCGACATAACCCATCGTGACCGTGTCGCCGATCTTGAGCGTGCCCGAATCCGGCTGTTCCTGACCCGTCAGCATACGGAAGAGCGTGGTCTTGCCCGCGCCGTTGGGCCCGACGACGCCGACGATGCCGCCGGGCGGCAGCTTGAAGGAGAGATCGTCGATCAGAAGCTTGTCGCCGAAGCCCTTGGAGATGTGTTCGGCCTCGTAGACGTTGCCGCCGAGACGGGGGCCGGCCGGAATGACGATCTGCGCCTTGCCGTCCTGCTGCTTGCCGGCTTCGGCGAGCAATTCGTCATAGGCGCTGATACGCGCCTTGGACTTCGCCTGGCGCGCCTTGGGGCTCTGCCGGATCCATTCGAGCTCGCGCGCCAGCGTGCGCTGCTTCGCCTCTTCCTGGCGGCCTTCCTGTTCGAGCCGCTTTTCCTTCTGTTCGAGCCAGGAGGAATAGTTGCCTTCGTAGGGAATGCCCGAGCCGCGGTCGAGTTCGAGAATCCAGCCCGTCACATTGTCGAGGAAATAGCGGTCATGGGTGACCATGACGACGGTGCCGGAATATTCCTTGAGATAGTTCTGCAGCCAGGCGATCGATTCCGCGTCGAGATGGTTCGTCGGTTCGTCGAGCAGCAGCAGGTCGGGCGCGGCGAGCAGCAGACGGCAGAGCGCGACACGGCGGCGCTCGCCGCCCGAGAGATTGTTCACATCCGCTTCCGGGTCCGGGCAGCGCAGCGCGTCCATCGCCATCTCGACCTGGCTGTCGAGGTCCCAGAGGTTCTGCGCGTCGATGATGTCCTGCAGCTTCGCCATTTCCTCGGCCGTCTCGTCCGAGTAGTTCATGGCGAGTTCGTTGTAGCGGTCGACCAGCGCCTTCTTTTCCGACGCGCCTTCCATGACATTGCCGAGCACATTGAGCGCGGGGTCGAGCTCCGGTTCCTGCTGGAGATAGCCCACCCTGGCGCTCTCGGCCGCCCAGGCCTCGCCGGTGAAGTCCTTGTCGACCCCCGCCATGATGCGCAGCAGCGTCGACTTGCCCGCGCCGTTGAGGCCCACCACGCCGATCTTCACGCCCGGCAGGAAGGAGAGACGGATGTCCTTCAGGACCTGCTTGCCGCCCGGATAGGTCTTCGACAGGCGGTCCATGACATAGACGTACTGGTAGGAGGCCATGTGGCGCGGTTCCCTGAGGCAAATGGAGAATTGGCGCCCCTTCTAGCGGATCGGCGGGGAGCGGGCAATCTCGGGCCTATGGCGCCGCCGCGTCCGTCACGGTGTCGATGAGTTGCGTCGGCACCACCGGCACGTCGAGCCAGGCGATGGCGGCGACGAGGGCGGCGAGCAGGATGAGCCACATCGCGAAATTGAGCCGGAGCGAGGCGGCCGACGCCTTCTTCTCCCACCAGGTGCGCGGGCGGATGCCCTTGGCGACGAAAACCCCCTGCGCGGCGAGATTGACGCAGACGACGTTGACCGCAAGGAGGACGGCGGCGCCGAGCGCGCCTTCCGGATTGCCCGCGCCGAGCATGATGCCGATGGCGACGGCGGGCGGCATCAGCGCGACGGCGACCATGACCCCGACCAGCGCGCTCGAAAGCCCCGCAACGAGCGAGAAGACGGCGGCGGCACCGGACGCGAGCGCGAGCGCGATGCCGTCATAGCCGACCCTGGTGCGGTTCAGGAGTTCGGGCGCGTCGAAACCTTCCGTCCACATCAGCGCGATGACGACGCCGAGCGTGACCGTGAGCGCGACGCCTGCGGCATTGGTAATCATCGCCTTCTGCATCAGCGGCCGGTCGCCCAGCGCCGTGCCGAGCGCGAAGGCGAGATTGGGGCCCAAGAGCGGCGCGATCACCATGGCGCCGATGATCACGGCAACATTGTCCTTGAGGAGACCGATGGCGGCGACGATGGCGGAGAGGAAGGTGAGCGTGAGGAAGGTCGAGTCGAGCCTCGCATTGCGCGCGATCTCCTCGTGGATTTCCTCGCGGCTTGCGGCACCCGCGCGAAAGGCCTCCCGGTGCTCGACCTTTTCGGGTTCGTATTTCGGCACCGTACCCTCGACGGCGAGGATGACCGCGCGCCAGGGCTCGCCCCGGCCGATCGCCTGCTGCACGGCGTCGGTGAATTCCTGCACGCGGTTCGTCTCGCAGACGAGATGGACAATGCAGCGCGCCTCGCCCGCATCGGCGCTGCGCGCAGCGAAGACCTCGATCGCCTCATATTGTTCGGCGAGAGCGACAATCGTGTCCGCATAGCCGGACGGCGCGGTGATTTCGAGAACACGAAGCGTCATGGGCCTCCTCCCTGTTGTCCCGCACTATCGCAGGAGCGGGAGGAAGCCGCATCTTATTAGAGCGAGGTCCTGGCATATTCGACGAGCTGGTCGAGCGCGGTGCCCCAGCCGTCCTGGAAGCCCATTTCCTCGTGGCGCTTCGCGCTCGCCTCGTCGGGATGCATGGCGATGGCGGTGTATTTCGTGCCCCCGCCCTCAGGCTCCATGAGAATCCAGGCGGTGAAGAAGAGATCGTGCACCCGCGCCATGGCCGGCCGGTAACCCGGCCCGAGGGCGGAGGTCCAGACGAGCTTCCGTTCCTTTTCGATGTCGAGATAGCAGCCGGAGCCGCCCTCCATGTTCTCGCCTTCGGGCGAGCGCATCTGGGTGTAGAACTCGCCGCCGGGCTTCAGGTCGATCCGGCAGTCGACGGTTTGCCATGGGCGCGGACAGAACCAGGGCATCAGATGCTCCGGCTCCGTCCAGGCGCGCCAGACGAGGCGCGGCGGTACGGGAACGACGCGCTCCAGCACGAGATCGGTCTTCGGGTCGATGGGTGGCTTACTCATGTCTCACTTTCCTTCATCTGCAGGAGGTAACTGTCGAGCTGGTCGAGGCGGGTCTCCCAGAGGGCGCGCTGGTCGGTCATCCATTTCTCCGCCGCTTCGAGCGGCTTCGGCTCGAGGCTGTAGATGCGGCTGCGCCCCTGCTTGCGCGAGGTGACGAGACCGCATTTCTCGAGCGCGGCGAGATGCTGCATGAAGGACGGCAACGCCATTTTGAAAGGCTGCGCGAGCTCGCCGACAGCGGCCGGGCCGCGGCCCAGACGCTGCACGACGGCCCGCCGGGTCGGATCGCCCAGGGCATGGAAAACGCGGTCGAGATCGAGATGTTGTTGGTTAGGCATATGCCTAAGTAACAACGGAAGAACAGTTAGGTCAAGACCTAAGTTTCGAGAAGGGGCCGATGGCGCGGCCCGCCACTGGCAGCGCGGGAAGCTTGCTGTTATATGGCGGGAGCTGGGGGCCTGTAGCTCAGTTGGTTAGAGCGGACCGCTCATAACGGTTTGGTCGCAGGTTCGAGTCCTGCCGGGCCCACCAGCCTTCGCTCGCTTCGCGAGCTACGGCTCGGCGAGCCAGCCGGGGTTTCGAAGACCGAAGGGCGAGGGAATCATCGCGAAGCGAGCGAAGGCTGCCGCGCCGGAGCCCGGAGGGCGAAGGCGGGCTCTCGGCGAGCCAGCCGGGGTTTCGAAGACCGAAGGGCGAGGGAATCATCGCGAAGCGAGCGAAGGCTGCCGCGCCGGAGCTCGGAGGGCGAAGGCGGGCTCTCGGCGAGCCAGCCCCCTTCCGCATGCGGCCCCAATTTTGCCCCTATCCGGCCCGAAGCTCGCGGCAATTCATTCAGGCCGGGTTCAGCGCGGGGCCTCCATAAAGACCGCAACGACAACCCCGCCGCCAAGAAGGAGGCATAGAAAATGCCGCGCTCCCGCACCGCTTTCGTTCATTCCGCACTCCCCTTCGCAACGCTCGCGCTCGCCCTTGCGCTCATCCTCCCCGGCATCGCGCTGGCGCAGGACAAGGACGAAGCGCCTCGCACCATCACCATCACCGGCGAGGGCGAAGTCTCCGCCGCGCCCGACATCGCCTATGTCGAGACGGGCGTCGTGACCGAAGGCAAGACGGCGGCGGAAGCGCTCGCCGCGAACACGGCCGCGATGGAAAAGGTCTTCGAAGGGCTCGGAGAGGCGGGCATCGAGAAGAAGGACATGCAGACCTCGCAATTCTCCGTCTACCCCGTTTACGAGCAGGTGAAGAACGACGACAACCGCCCGCAGACGCCGAAGATCGGCGGCTACCGCGTGCAGAACCAGCTCACCGTTAAGGTGCGCGACCTCGACAATCTCGGCGCCATTCTCGACAAGGTGGTGACGCTCGGCTCGAACCAGTTGTCCGGCATCCGCTTCTCGATCGACGAACCGAAGCCGCTCATGAACGAGGCGCGCAAGGAAGCCGTGAAGGACGCGGTCGACAAGGCGAAACTCTATGCGGGTGCGGCCGGCGTCGCGCTCGGCGAGATCATGTCGATCTCCGAAAGCGGCTACTCCATGCCCCAGCCCTTCTATGCAAAGGACATGGCGATGTCGATGCGGGCGGAATCTGCCCCGGTGCCGATGGCCGCGGGCGAGCAGACCATTTCCGCCAACGTCACCCTGGTCATCAAGATCAACTGAGAGACCTCACGGGCTCGGCCGAAGGGGACTTCAGCCGAAACCTCGCCCTTGCGCGGCTCCCCCCACGCGTAAAGGACCGGCAGTTCGGGCAAGGGCGGCACCTGAGCATGGTGCCGCCTTTTTTCTTTGGCCGGCCCTCGTGAGATTTTATTATTGAAATGAGACAAAAGTCTCATTAAATGATCGCCGGACCCCGCTCCGCCCCGGAGCATGCGAACGGAGAACGATCATGGCGATGACCCCCGCCGAGATGGACAGGAAGATCGACGAGCATTTCGGCTTCGAGGCGCGCGACGATGTGGAGGGCGTACTGGCGACGCTCGCGCCCGACGTGGTGCATGACGTGGTCGGCTGGCCGACGGGCCCCGCGCATGGCCGCGAGGCGGCGCGGCCCTTCTACGAGACGCTGTTCGCGGATCTCGCGGGCGGCGAGGTCACGTGTCTGCGCCGCTATCACGGGGACAATTTCCTGGTCGACGAGTCGCTCTGGCGCGGCACCGCACCGGGCCGCCCCTTCGGCATCGAGGGCCGCGGCCGCCCGCTCGAATTCCGCCTGCTCCATGTGATCGAGTTCGCGGGCAATGGCGAGATCGCGCGCGAGAATGTCTGGGTCGACCTCGCCGCCGTGATCCAGCAATTGCCGGCGGCGGAAGACGCGGCGGCATGACCGCAGCACCCAAATCTGCACCGAAGGCTCGCGCCAACCAGAAGCGGCGGACCCGCAAGGACCTGCTGCAGGCCGCCGCCCGGCTGATGAAGGAGGGGCGGACGCCAAGCCTCGAGGAGATCGCCGGGGAGGCGCTCGTTTCGCGCGCGACCGCGTACCGCTACTTCCCGAATGTGGAGGCGCTGCTGATCGAGGCGCCGCTCGACCTTGCGCTGCCGGACGAGGAAGCGATGTTCCGCGGCGCGCCGGCGGCCGACCCCGTCGCGCGCATGGAGCGCGTGGACAGGGCCTTCCACGACATGATCCTCGACAACGAGACGCCACTCCGCCTGATGCTCGCAAAGACGATGGAGCGCCGCGCGGCCGGCGACGACGGCCTCCCCGCCCGCCAGAACCGCCGCACGCCGATGATCGAGGCCGCGCTCGCCCCCGCGAAGGCGGAGTTCAGCCGCGCCTCGCTCGACAGACTGCAGAAGGCGCTCGCGCTCGTTATCGGCACGGAAGCGATGATCGTCTTCAAGGACGTGCTGCAGCTCGACGAGAAGGAAGCCCGCGAGGTGAAACGCTGGGCGATCCGCGCGTTGATCGAGGCGGCGAGGAAGTAAGCGCACGGCCCCGCCCTCCTTTGGCAGAAAATGCCTGTACCCTGTCCTTTCCGCCTGAGCCGGGCGGCGCGAGGATGCGGGGCATCGTTCGACACGAGCCCCGGAGGTCCCCATGCGCGCCCAGAACATCGTCCTTCCCTTCGCCTTCTTCCTGCTGATCGGCCTGATGATCGCCGCGACGGCGGCGGGCGCGGCAACACCCATCGAACCGAAGCCGGGGCGCGAGCGCGTCGTCGTTGCCGTGACCGCGCTGAACGAGGGTACGGAAGTGACGGACTTTCTCGTGCCCTACGGCATTCTCTCGGAAGCAGGCGCGAAGGCCGTCGCCGTGGCGCCGGAAGCGGCGCCCGTTGCACTCTGGCCGGCGGGACGCATCCGTCCCGACCAGGATTTCGCGGGCTTCGATGCCGCGTATCCGCAAGGTGCGGACATCGTGATCGTGCCCGCGATGATCGACCCGGAAGACGCGGCGGTGCGCGGCTGGCTGAAGGCGCAGGCCGCGAAAGGCGCGCTCATGGTGTCGATCTGCGAGGGCGCGCGCGTGCTGGCGGGCACGGGGCTGCTCGACGGGCGGCGCGCAACCGGCCACTTCTACGAACATGACGGCCGCGAAGCCGACTTCGAGGCGGTGCAGTGGCAGCGCAACGCGCGCTACGTGGTGGACGGCGACCGGATTTCGTCGGCCGGCGTGAGCGCATCGCTGCCCGTGTCGCTGATGCTCGCGGAGCGAATCGCGGGACGCGCCCGCGCGGAGGAGATCGCCGCGCGCTACGGCGTGAGCGACTGGAGCGCGGCGCACAACAGCGACGCCTTCGGCATCGGCGCGGGCGAAATGGCGACGGCCCTGAAGAACCTCATCCTCGGCTGGCCGCGCGCGCAAGTCCTCGTCGCGGCGGAAGACGGCGTGAGCGAAGTGGATGTCGCCTTCCCGCTCGACTTCGCGGCGCGAAGCTGGCGGAGCAGCGCCGGGCTCTTCGCGGAGAAGAGCGATGTGACGACGCGGAACGGGCTGACGCTGCTTGCGGACGAGACCGGCACGCTGCCCGAGGGCGCTCATATGGTCCGCCTGCCGGGGGATGAAGGGGAAGCCGATGTGACGCTCGGCAGCTCCGCGACGCTGCGCGAGGACATGCTCGCCTGGATCGAGACGCGCTTCGGCGAAGGGACGGCGCGCTTCGTCGCGATCCAGCTCGAATATCCCGTTGCGGCAGACTGACCCCTCGCCTCTCTTCTTTGTGAGTGGACGGTGATCGGCCGCCCATGCAGCCTGTGCCTCCGGCAAACAGACGGAGCGGCACATGACCATCGAGACGGTGAAGGACTATTACGGCAAGACGCTGACGGGCTCGGGCGACCTCAAGACGGATGCCTGTTGCGACGCAAGCGCCGTGCCCGAGCATGTGAAGGCCGCGCTGTCGCAGATCCATGACGAGGTACTGACGCGCTATTACGGCTGCGGCCTCGTCATCCCGGAAAAGATCGAGGGCATGCGCATCCTCGACCTCGGCTGCGGCGCGGGGCGCGACGCCTATGCGCTGGCGAAACTCGCCGGGCCGGAAGGCCATGTGACGGGCGTCGACATGACGCCGGAACAGCTCGCCGTCGCGCGGAAACATGTGGACTGGCACATGGACCGCTTCGGCCATGCGGCGACGAATATCGACTTCCGCGAAGGCTATATCGAGGACCTCGGGAGCCTCGGCCTCGAACCGGGAAGCTTTGACATCATCGTCTCGAACTGCGTGGTGAACCTCTCGCCCGACAAGCGCGCGGTGCTCGAAGGCGCGCGCGGCCTGCTGAAGCCCGGCGGCGAGTTCTATTTCGCGGATGTCTATGCCGACCGGCGGCTCGACGCGGGCCTTCGCGAGGATCCGGTGCTGCTCGGCGAATGCCTCGGCGGCGCGCTCTACTGGAACGACTTCCAGAACCTCGCCAGGGAAGCGGGCTTCGGCGACCCGCGCCTCGTGCGGAGCCGGCCCATCGAGGTGACGGCACCCGCCATCCGCCGCGCCCTCGGCAATGCGCGCTTCTTCTCCGCGACCTATCGGCTCTTCAACATCGATGGGCTGGAACCCGCCTGCGAGGATTACGGCCAGGCGGTGATCTACCGTGGCGGCATCGCGCATGCCGAAGGGACGTTCGCGCTGGACGGGCACCACGAGATCGAGAAAGGCCGCACCTTCCCCGTCTGCGGCAACACGTTCCGGATGTTGAGGGAAAGCCGCTTCGCGGCGCATTTCGACTTCATCGGCGACTTCTCGCGCCATTTCGGCATCTTCCCCGGCTGCGGCACAGCGATGCCCTATGCGGAAGATGGCGGAACGGCGGGTCCGGGAGCCTGCTGCTGAGCGGGGCTTGTAATCCCGTGCAGGTACCCCATATAGCTACTACCGAGGCTTTTCAGCGCGCAACGCGCGGCAGGAAGGCCGCCCGGCTAACGGCCGGGGCCCGAATGGGCCGGTAATTCATTTCGGCGTCCGACCACGGATGTAATGGCGGTTGAGCCGGAATGTTTGGGACAAGGCCGGGCATTCCCGGCCTTTTTTCATTTCAGGTTCTCCGCGCGGGATTTGGCGTGGTGCGCCGCCCGATACGGCCCCGACACGGAAAGGAGCGACCTCATGTCCGCACGCAAAAAGGCCCTCTTCAAGGAAACACCGACACAGGTCCGCGCCACCAAGGCCGACAAGACGACGGAGATCGCCATGCAGATCGCCGAGAAGGAAACAAGCGACCGCGTGGCGAAAACGGAAAAGCTGAGGGCGCTCCGGCTGAAGAAGGAAGCGGCGGAAGCCGTGGAAGCGAAGAAGGCCGAGGCGGAAAAGAAGAAGAAGCCCGCCGCGCCCAAGAAAAAGGCGAAGGCGAAAGAGACGGAAGTAGCGGAACCGGCGTAAGCGTCCCCTTCCGACAAATAAAAAGCCCGGATCCTTCGATCCGGGCTTTTTGTTTGTGAGAGGGGCGTCAGCCTCAGTTGTCGAGGAAGGAACGCAGCTTCCGCGACCGGCTCGGATGCTTGAGCTTGCGGAGCGCCTTCGCCTCGATCTGGCGGATGCGTTCGCGCGTGACCGAGAACTGCTGGCCGACTTCTTCGAGCGTATGGTCGGTGTTCATGCCGATGCCGAAGCGCATGCGCAGCACGCGCTCTTCGCGCGGCGTGAGCGAGGCCAGAACGCGCGTCGTCGTTTCGCGCAGGTTCGACTGGATCGCCGCATCGATGGGCAGGATCGCGTTCTTGTCCTCGATGAAGTCGCCGAGATGTGAATCTTCCTCGTCGCCGATGGGCGTTTCGAGGGAGATCGGCTCCTTCGCGATCTTCAGCACCTTGCGGACCTTTTCCAGCGGCATGCCGAGCTTCTCGGCGAGCTCCTCCGGCGTCGGCTCGCGGCCGATCTCGTGGAGCATCTGGCGCGACGTGCGCACCAGCTTGTTGATCGTCTCGATCATGTGGACCGGGATGCGGATGGTGCGCGCCTGGTCGGCAATCGAACGCGTGATCGCCTGCCGGATCCACCATGTCGCATAGGTCGAGAACTTGTAGCCGCGGCGATACTCGAACTTGTCGACCGCCTTCATCAGGCCGATATTGCCTTCCTGGATGAGATCGAGGAACTGCAGCCCGCGGTTCGTGTATTTCTTCGCGATGGAGATCACGAGGCGCAGGTTCGCCTCGACCATCTCCTTCTTCGCGATCCGCGCTTCGCGTTCGCCCTTCTGCACGGTGGCGACGATGCGGCGGTATTCCTGGATGTCGAGACCGGTTTCGGCGGCAAGCGTCTGGATCTCGTTGCGAAGGTCCTTCACCTGGTCGCGCTCGTCCTTGGTGAAGCTCACCCAGCCCTTGCCCTTGAGGCGGCTGACACGGCGAATCCAGTTCGGGTCGAGTTCGTTGCCGAAATACTGCTTCAGGAATTCGTCGCGCGGTACACCGTGGCTCTCGGCGAGACGCAGCAGGCGGCCTTCGAGACCCATGAGGCGCTTGTTGATCGCGTAGAGCTGCTCGACGAGCGACTCGATACGGTTGTTGTTGAGGGAGAGGCTCTTCACTTCCTCGATGAGGTCGGAGGTGAGCTTCTGGTATTTCTTTTCCTGCGCGGCGGCGAGTTCCTCGCCCTTCAGCGCGAGTTCGACCTTCTGGTCCTGCAGCTTGCGGAGCTTCTTGTAGTCGCCCGCAATCGTGTCGAAGGTTTCGAGCACTTTCGGCTTGAGCTCGGCTTCCATCGCGGCAAGCGACATGGAGTTGTCGTCGTCGCCATCCTCGTCGACTTCTTCCTCTTCCGGCTCGACGCGCGGCGGCGCCTCGCCCGCCAGCGCGGCCTGGGAATGGTCGACCTTCTTCGCATCGGGACCGGCGAAAGTCGCGTCGAGGTCGATGATGTCGCGAAGGAGAATCTTTCCTTCGTTCAATTCGTCGCGCCAGATGATGATGGCCTGGAAGGTGAGCGGGCTTTCGCACAGCCCCGCGATCATGGTTTCGCGACCGGCCTCGATGCGCTTGGCGATGGCGATCTCGCCTTCGCGCGAGAGCAGCTCGACGGAACCCATCTCACGCAGATACATGCGGACGGGGTCGTCGGTGCGGTCGAGCGCGGAGGACGTGGTGGTCGTGGTGGCGACGGCCTTGCCGGTCGGCTCGGCCTCGTCGTCATCGTCGTCGGAGTCACGCTCGGCAGCGCCTTCCTGATTCTCGTCCGCCTCGTCGTTCTCGACGACGTTGATGCCCATTTCGGAGAGCATCGAAAGCGTGTCCTCGATCTGCTCGGAGGAGAACTCCTCGGAGGGCAGAACCTTGTTCAGCTCGTCATAGGTCACGAAACCGCGCGTCTTGGCGGCCTTGATCATCTTCTTGACTGCCGCATCCGACATATCGAGGAGAGGACCGTCCTGCGACACTTCGGGCGCTGCTTCCGGAGCTTCCACTTGTTCCGCCGTCTTGCTCGCCATTCACACTTTCTCCGACATTCGAGGCTGTTCCGGCGCTCCACGAGAGGGAGGCATGCCCGAAAGGCCCAATTCCTAGAACCAGATAGGTCACGATTGCGTACGGACCAGAGCGCCGCGGCAACAAACCCCATGCCGCAAAGGCAAAGGAGGGCGCTAAAAAGAGGAGTGACATGCCGGTGCGCACCGGATGCCGCATCCTCACCCTCGCTGTCGTTTGTCGCCTGAAAGCTCCGGCCGTCCCCTGTGCGGGAATTTCACCCGCGACCGCCCGAAGCTGCTCTGCCCTCGTCCCGCTGGTTGACCGATCCCCGTAGTAGCACGTTCCGAACTAACCGAGCCCGTCCGCCGTCTCCGTGCGCTCGAGTTGCGCATGGATGGCCCGGAGCCGGGCGAAATTCTCTTCCGTCATGTCTTCCGCGAGCGCGCGCTCGGCAGCCTTCAGTTCCGCTTCCAGCCCGATGGCGCGCTGGTGCCGCGCAAGCGTATGGAGGAAACCTGCTTCCGCCTCGTCCGGCGCCGCATCGGGCCAGGCAAAACGGTCGCTTCTGAAGGCCGTGCCGGCCTCCAGCCGCCGGGCGATTTCCGCCAAATTCCTGCTCAGCAAGTGGCCCTTTAGCGCCTCCCTTTCAAGAGGCGCATGAAGGGCCGCTATATCTATGATTTCATTGCGTAATCTGTCAAGAAATACGCAAATTCAAGCGAAGTGCCCCTCTAAGGCTTTGGCGCTGCTTCGATATTTGTCCTGGAATTGAGAATCTCTCATGACCCTCAAGCGGCTGGCTTCTTCCATCAGAAGCATAGCGTCCATCGCTAATTTTGCTTTCAGGGCCTCAATTTCCGCTAGCAACCCCACAAACCGTCGATGGTTTTCTTCTGTCAAATCATTTTCATAGTCGGTGAAAACTTCATTCCGATGAACAACCATTTCCTTTAATCGCTGCACATCGACAAAATGAAGCATGCACGCTTCCATAAACTCAGTATCGGGCCTCAACCTCGCTATGGGAAAGCGTCTGTAAAATTGATGTCCACGGGGAAGATTCTTCTCAGGCACAGCCTCGCCGTGCACCAAATCCAATAGAACAAAAAAGCCGTCGTCTATCTCCTCGTAGAAGGTTGCGATTTCGGTCACTCCGGGCAGCACAAGAATTCTTATCAGCTCATTCCGAAATCTGGCATGAATAGGAGATGCAAAATAGGTCTCCTGAATAATGTCTTGGTTTAGGTCAAAGATGTCGGGATGCTCAACAAGCGCTCCTAGCAATATGCGCTCTTCCTCAAGCTCTTTGACTCGCGTTGGCGTTTCCGACGCCATACTCATTCGCGCTAGGGAAAAATTCTCTCTGTCATAGCTCCAGAAGAGCCTGCTGAGACGAATGTTGAACAGTTGTCGGTAGAATCTTTGAACCGTTCGATCCTCAATCACTGCGATCAATTCGTCAAAACGCCGAGACAATCCAGCTTTTCTTTCAGGCGTATCGATCTGGGCTCCACCTGTTTCACGCTCATAGAGCGCGTCCGCAAACGACTTCGCCCCGTAAACCAGTGTTGCGATGCCATCTGAGCCGTTCGCCTTGACAAAATCGTCGGGATCCTGCCCGGACGGCAGATACGCAAACCGCAGCGCATACCCACTCTTCAAAAGAGGAAGCGTTCTGTCAATCAGCCTACCCGCTGCACGCGCGCCTGCCGCATCACCGTCCAAGCAAATGACAGGCTCTGGCGCCAATCGCCACAACTCCGAAACTTGCCTCTCCGTGATAGCTGTCCCCAATGCAGCAACTACATTTTTGACCCCCGCTGCGTAGAGCGAGATAGCGTCCATGTAGCCTTCAACAACAAGGACGGTTCCCGTATCAAATGCAGGCTTCCGTGCACGGACAAAATTAAAAAGTACATCACCCTTGTGAAACAACGGAGTCTCTGGCGAATTCAGGTACTTAGGCTTTCCCTCGGGATCGAGTGTTCGCCCACCAAATCCAATTGTCCTGCCACGCGCATCGGAAATTGGAAACATCACCCGATTTCTAAAGCGATCGTAAGGTTCTTGGATGTCCGGGCCTGAGATGACGAGCCCCGCCTCTTCCATCTGAGAAAGCGTCACACCCATCGATTTCATATGAGAGATGAGCGCCGTTCGCGAATTAAGCGAGAACCCCAATCGGAATTCCTTGATTGTCTCCTCTGAGAGACCTCTGCGGATCAAATACCGGTGAGCCTCTTTTCCTGAGTCCGATCTAAGCTGACGCTCAAAGAACTCAGCAGCCATCTCCATGACATCAACAAGAGAGGCCTTCTTCTTTTCCTTTTCAGCAATAAATGGATCGCGCTCCGGCATTTCCATGCCGGCTTCCGCGACAAGCCGCTCGACGGCTTCGATGAAGGAGAGGTTCTCGGTCTTCTCGAGGAACTTGATGACGTCGCCATGCTCGCCCGACGAGAAGCAGTGATAGAACTGCTTGTCGTCGTTCACCGTGAAGCTCGGGCTCTTCTCGTTGGAGAAGGGCGACAGCCCGACGAACTCCCTGCCCCGCCGCGTCAGCTTCACCTTGCGGCCAACGACTTCGGAGACGCGGATGCGTCCCTTCAATTCGTCGAGAAAGGCCTTCGGGAAGCTCATCTGTTTTCATACTTAGCAAAAGTGGCGCGCGCCTAATTGGGCGCGCCCGCGGTTAAAGTCGCAAAAGCGTAGGGTTTCCGCGCCGAGAGGACAACATCGTCAATCTCGGCGCTATCTCCGGTGCCGTATGTCAAGCGCAGCGCACGCCGTGCGCCGTGCGCCGTGCGCCTTCGACCTATCTAGGCACATGTTCCTATTTTAGCCGATTCGCGGACTTATCCACAGGCGAATACTGTCCTGCGTTGTCAAGCCAGCTTCTCTTTCACCAAGGCGCCCGCCTTGGCGAAGTCCATCTGGCCGGCGTGGCGCTTCTTGAGTTCGCCCATCACGCGGCCCATATCCTTGATGCTGGCCGCGCCCGTTTCAGAGATCACGGCCTCGACGGCGGCGGCCGTCTCCGCGTCGGAGAGCTGCTTCGGCATGTAGCTCTCGATGATCTCGACTTCTTCCTTCTCGCGCTCGGCAAGCTCCATCCGCCCGGCAGACTCATAAATGCCGATCGACTCGCGGCGCTGCTTCACCATCTTGGAGAGGACGTCGAGGATTTCGGCATCGCTGACGCCCGCGTCGCGCCCGTCGGTGCGGCCCGCAATGTCGCGGTCCTTCAGCGCCGCCTGGATGAGACGCAGCGTTGCCATGCGGCGCTTGTCCTGCGCTTTCGTGGCTTCGGTCAGCCCCTGCTTGATGCTTTCGCGCAGGCTCTGGGTCATTGCCTTGTCTCCGATGAAAAAGGGAGCGCAGCAGCATGTGGCTCACGCGCCCCCGGAATCGGCGACACGCTAAACCAAAGCCCGAAGCCGCGCAATCCTGCAACGCCTCGCCGCACCCTTCATAAGCATATGATTTTATTGATATTTTTCGCGCATAAGCCTGCTTGACGGAAATCGGGCGATCCCTTAGTGTCCGCCAAATTCAACGGGAAACCGAGTCTGTCCGCGCGAGGCGCACCACGCCGCGCGCCTGATCCTGACGGGCACGTTCCTCCCCTGGAGTTGCCAGTATGAAGGTGTCGACGAGAGCCGCCACGGAACGGCGTGTGCCCAAGGCCGCGCAAAGTTCCGGGGAGGAGTCGGCATGAGCAATTCGCCGTCCGAAACGAAAGCCAGAGACATGACCGCGACCGAAAAGCCGACCGCCCTCCTCGTCCTGAAGGATGGCACGGTGCTTCAGGGGCGCGGCATCGGCGCAGCGGGCGAGGCGGTCGGCGAGGTCTGCTTCAACACCGCGATGACCGGCTATCAGGAAATCCTGACGGACCCTTCCTATGCCGGCCAGATCATCACCTTCACCTTTCCGCATATCGGCAATGTCGGCACCAACGACGAGGACATCGAAACCTCGAACCTCGCCTCGACGTCGGGTGTGCGGGGCATGGTCATCCGCGCGGACATCACGCAGCCCTCGAACTACCGCTCGGCGAAGCACCTCGATGCATGGCTGAAGACGCGCGGCATCATCGGTCTTTCCGGTATCGACACACGCGCGCTGACGAGCCGCATCCGCGACAAGGGCTCGGTCGACGGGCTGATCGCGCATGACCCCGCCGGCAATTTCGATATTCCCGCCCTGCTCGAGAAGGCGAAAGCCTGGCCCGGCATGGTCGGCCTCGACCTCGTGAAGGACGTGACCTGCGGCCAGAGCTACAGCTGGAACGAGGCGCGCTGGAAATGGGGCTGCGGCTACGAGCCCGGCCACGAGCTGAAATACCGCATCGTCGCCATCGACTACGGCATCAAGCGCAACATCCTGCGCTGCCTGACGAGTGCGGGCTGCGAAGTGACGGTCGTTCCCGCCGAGACGAAGGCGGAAGACATATTGTCGATGAACCCGGACGGCGTGTTCCTGTCGAACGGTCCGGGCGACCCGGCGGCGACCGGCGCCTACGCCGTGCCGGAAATCAAAAAGCTCGTCGAGAGCGGCAAGCCTGTCTTCGGCATCTGCCTCGGCCACCAGATGCTTGCGCTGGCGCTCGGCGCGACGACGGAAAAGATGCATCAGGGTCATCACGGCGCGAACCACCCGGTGAAGGACCACACCACCGGCAAGGTCGAGATCACCTCGATGAACCACGGCTTCGCCGTCTCGCGCGAAAGCCTCGGGTCCGATCTCGAGGAAACGCATGTGTCGCTCTTCGACGGCTCGAATTGCGGCATCCGCCTGAAAGGCAAGCCCGTCTTCTCGGTGCAGTACCACCCCGAAGCCTCTCCCGGCCCAATGGATTCACACTACCTCTTCGAACGCTTCGTGAAGCTGATCGAGGAGGCACGCGGTTAGGTCATGCCCAAACGTACAGACATAAAGAGCATCATGATCATCGGCGCGGGGCCGATCATCATCGGACAGGCCTGCGAGTTCGATTACTCGGGCACACAGGCCTGCAAGGCGCTGAAGGAAGAGGGCTACCGGATCATCCTGGTGAACTCGAACCCCGCCACGATCATGACGGACCCGGAACTCGCCGACGCGACCTATATCGAGCCGATCACGCCGGAAGTCGTCGCGAAGATCGTCGAGAAGGAACGCCCCGACGCGCTGCTGCCGACCATGGGCGGGCAGACCGCGCTCAACACGGCGCTGGCGCTTGCCGACATGGGCGTGCTGGAAAAATTCGGCGTCGAGATGATCGGCGCGAAGCGCGAGGCCATCGAGATGGCCGAGGACCGGCAGCTCTTCCGCGACGCGATGGACCGCATCGGCCTCGAAAGCCCGCGCTCCAGGCTCGTCCACAACATGGAAGAGGCGATGGAGGCGCTCGAGGCCACCGGCCTGCCCGCGATCATCCGCCCCTCCTACACGATGGGCGGCACCGGCGGCGGCATCGCCTACAACAAACAGGAATTCTCCGACATCATCGAAAGCGGCCTCGATGCGAGCCCCGTGAACCAGGTGCTGGTCGAGGAAAGCGTGCTCGGCTGGAAGGAATACGAGATGGAAGTCGTCCGCGACAAGGCGGACAACTGCATCATCATCTGCTCCATCGAAAATGTGGACCCGATGGGTGTCCACACCGGCGATTCGATCACCGTCGCGCCCGCGCTGACGCTCACCGACAAGGAATATCAGGTGATGCGGAATGCGAGCATTGCGGTGCTGCGCGAGATCGGCGTCGAGACCGGCGGATCGAACGTGCAGTTCGCGGTGAACCCGAAGGACGGCCGCCTCGTCGTCATCGAGATGAACCCGCGCGTCTCGCGCTCATCTGCACTCGCCTCCAAGGCGACGGGCTTTCCGATCGCGAAGATCGCCGCGAAGCTCGCCGTCGGCTACACGCTGGACGAATTGCAGAACGACATCACCAAGGTCACGCCCGCGAGCTTCGAGCCGACCATCGACTATGTCGTGACGAAGATCCCCCGCTTCGCCTTCGAGAAATTCGCGGGCGCCGAAAAGCTGCTCGGCACGGCGATGAAATCCGTCGGCGAGGCCATGGCCATCGGCCGCACCTTCCAGGAATCTCTGCAGAAGGCGCTGCGCTCGATGGAAACCGGGCTCACCGGCCTCAATGAAGTGACCGTGCCCGGCATGGGCGAAGGCGACGACAAGAACGCAATCCGCGCCGCGCTCGGCCGCCCGACGCCCGACCGCCTGCTCGTGATCGCGCAGGCGCTGCGCGAAGGCATGAGCCACGACCAGATCCGCACATCGTGCAACTACGATCCGTGGTTCCTCGAACAGCTTCAGGAAATCGTCGACGCGGAAGCAGCCGTGCGCAAGGACGGTCTGCCGCAGACGAAGGCCGAAATGTGCCGCCTGAAGGCGATGGGCTTCTCCGATGCGCGGCTGGCGGAACTCAGCGGCTCCGAAGAGGAAGCCGTGCGCAAGGCGCGCCGCGAGATGGGCGTCCGCCCCGTCTACAAGCGCATCGACACCTGCGCGGCGGAGTTCGAAAGCCTGACGCCCTACATGTACTCGACCTACGAAACGGATTTCGACGGGAAGGCCGATTGCGAGGCCGACCCGTCGGACCGCAGGAAGGCGATCATCCTCGGCGGCGGCCCGAACCGCATCGGCCAGGGGATCGAATTCGACTATTGCTGTTGCCATGCCGCCTTCGCGCTCGACGAAATCGGCATCGAAAGCATCATGGTGAACTGCAACCCGGAAACCGTGTCGACCGACTACGACACCTCGGACCGGCTCTATTTCGAACCGCTGACCGCCGAAGACGTGCTGGAACTGATCGACCTCGAAATGTCGAAGGGCACACTGCTCGGCGTGATCGTGCAGTTCGGCGGACAGACACCGCTGAAACTCGCGAACGATCTGGAACGCGCGAATGTGCCGATCCTCGGCACCTCGCCCGACGCCATCGACCTTGCCGAAGATCGCGACCGTTTCTCCGCACTGCTTGGAAAGCTCGACCTGAAACAGCCGCCGAACGGCATCGCACGATCCGCGGCCGAAGCGAAGGCGATTGCCGAGAAGATCGGTTACCCGGTCGTCATTCGCCCGTCCTATGTGCTCGGCGGGCGCGGCATGGAAATCGTGCGCGATACGGCGCATCTCGAACGCTACATCAACGAGGCCGTCATCGTGTCGGGCAAGAGCCCGGTGCTGATCGACGGCTACCTGCGCGACGCCATCGAAGTGGATGTCGATGCGCTGTGCGACGGCAAGGATGTCGTGATCTGCGGCATCATGGAACATATCGAGGAAGCGGGCGTGCATTCCGGCGACAGCGCCTGTTCGCTGCCCCCCTATTCGCTCAAGCCCGAAACCATCGCCGAAATCGAACGGCAGACGCGCGACATGGCGCTGGCGCTCAATGTCGGCGGGCTGATGAACGTGCAATACGCGATCCAGGACGGCACGATCTATGTGCTCGAAGTGAACCCGCGCGCCTCGCGCACCGTGCCGTTCGTCGCCAAGGTGATCGGCGAGCCGGTGGCGAAGATCGCGGCCAAGGTCATGGCGGGCGAGAGCCTCGCAAGTTTCAACCTGAAGCCGAACGCGCATGGCCGCGTCGCGGTGAAGGAAGCGGTCTTCCCCTTTGCGCGCTTCCCCGGCGTCGACACGGTGCTCGGGCCGGAAATGCGCTCGACCGGCGAGGTGATGGGTCTCGACCGGAGCTTCGCCGTCGCCTTCGCGAAGAGTCAGCTTGGCGGCGGCACCAAGGTGCCGGTCAAGGGCACGGTTTTCGTGTCGGTAAAGGACGCCGACAAGACGAAGGTCGTCGCGCCGGCGAAGAAGCTCCTCGACATGGGCTTCAAGCTCGTCGCGACCGGCGGCACTGCGCGCTTCCTCGCGGATCAGGGGCTGGAAGTCCGGACCATCAACAAGGTACTGGAAGGCCGGCCGCATATCGTGGACGAAATCAAGAACGGCGAGGTCCAGCTCGTTTTCAACACGACCGAGGGGGCGCAGGCGCTCGCCGATTCGATGTCGCTCCGCCGCGCGGCGCTGATGATGAAGGTGCCTTACTACACGACCGTGGCGGGCGCCCGGGCCGCCGTGGAGGGCATCGACGCCATCCGCAAGGGACAACTGGAGGTCGCCTCGCTCCAGTCCTATATCTGAAGCCCGCAAATCGCATTTGACGGGCGCCAACGCCCTCGCCCACAATCAGCCTGTTGTCCCGCCACATGGGTTCCCGGACGGAGCCCGGCGGGATTTTCATCAGGCGCAAGACGAAACGGCCCGCGAGACAACGCGCGGGCCCCGCAACTGCAAGAGAGATCGTCGAGAGAAATGGAAAAGATTCCAATGACTTCCGAGGGCTACAAGTCCCTGGAAGAGGAGATCAGGTTTCTGAAGTCCGTGGAGCGGCCGCGCATCATCAAGGCGATCGCCGAAGCCCGCGCGCATGGCGATCTCAGCGAAAATGCCGAATATCACGCCGCGAAAGAGCAGCAGGGCCTCAATGAGAGCCGTGTGGCGGAGCTTGAAGACAAGATTTCGCGCGCCGATGTGATCGACGTGACGAAGCTTTCCGGCGATACGGTGAAGTTCGGCGCGACCGTCGACCTCGTGGACGAGGATACGGAAGAGGAAGTGTCCTACAAGATCGTCGGCGAGATCGAGGCCGACGTGAAGAAGGGCCGCGTCTCCATCACCTCCCCCATCGCGCGCGCGCTGATCGGCAAATCGGTCGGCGACAGCGTGGAAGTCGTGACGCCCGGCGGCGGCAAGAGCTACGAAATCCTGAAGATCAGGTTCAAGTAGGCAGCGCCTACTCCTCTTCCAGCGTTTCCACCGGCACACCCGGCTCGTGCTTCGAGCGGCGGATGGTGAGCGAGGTGCGCACGCTCGCGACATTCTCCGCGGGCGTGAGCTTTTCGGTGAGAAAGCTCTGGAAGGTGGAAAGGTCCGGCGCGACGCACTTCAATATGAAGTCGATCTCGCCGTTCAGCATGTGGCATTCGCGCACAAGCGGCCAGGTCGCGACCTGCGCCTCGAACGCCTTCAGGTCGGCTTCCGCCTGACTGTGCAGCCCGACCATCGCGAAAACCGTCACCTCGAAACCAAGCGCGCGCCCGTCGAGATCGGCGTGATAGCCCTTGATGAAGCCCGCCGTTTCAAGCGCACGGACCCGGCGCAGGCAGGGCGGCGCGGAAATGCCGACACGCGAGGCGAGATCGACATTGGTGATCCGCCCGTCGGCCTGAAGCTCGGCGAGAATCTGCAGATCGATATGGTCGAGCTTGGCCCGCTTCATGGGCTCCCTCCCGCGCACCGGAGTGCCTTTCCGGCGTGACTTGTGGCCTTCGGCGATTTACTTACTCTGAAAGACGCCGCGATTCAGCAATAATATTACCGGATAGCGCACGAATATGACCGAAACCGGGGCACCTCCCGCCCACAGCCGCCTGCCCGCGGGCACCACCTGCTGGGTGCTGACGAATGGCATGGCGGGCTTCGAGAGCCAGGTGCTCGGCGTCGCGGAGGCATTGGGCCTCGCGCCGGAGATGAAACGTGTTTCCTCCGCCCCGCCTTTCAAATGGATGGCGCCCTGGGGCCCGGCCCAGCCGAACGAAACCGTAGCTCCGCCCTGGCCGGACCTGCTGATCGCTTCCGGACGGCAATCTATTCCCTACGCCCGAATGATCGGCAGAAAGTCCGGCGGGCGGACCTTCACCGTGATCCTGCAGGACCCGCGCGTCGATCCGGCCAAATTCGATTTCGTCTGGGCGCCCGCTCATGACCGGCTGACGGGTCCGAACGTGCTTTCCACCGCCGTCTCGCCTCATCGGCTGACACGTGAAAGGCTAGCGAGGGAAGCAACTCATTTCGAACCGCAGGTCGCGCACCTGCCTCATCCCCGCGTCGCAGTCCTGATCGGCGGCACGAATGCGGTCTACCGGCTGACCGAAGAGGTCGCTGCCCGGCTCGGCAAGGACCTTGCCGCCATTGCGGACAAGGGCGCCGGGCTGATGGTGACGCCATCCCGCCGCACGGGCGAAAAGCAGACGCAAATCCTGATGGAAACGCTGAAGGACAAGCCCGCGCTCGTCTGGGACGGGACAGGCGCCAACCCCTATTTCGGATTCCTGGGGCAAGCCGACGCCGTCATCGTCACCTGCGACTCGGTCAACATGGTCGGCGAGGCGGCATTTACGGGAAAACCGGTCCATGTGGTGGAACTCGAGGGCGGCTCGCCGAAATTTCGTCGGTTTCTCGATGCCATCTACGCAACCGGCGCCGCACGCCCGTTCCGGGGCGAGCTTGAAAGCTGGGTGTACGAGCCATTAAATGCTACCGAGGAGATCGCGGACGCGATCGCAGCGCGCTTCGCGGCAAAAAGAGCGCAATCGAAAAAGGGTTAATCGGGTGCGGCAATTCGTTGCCGCGACATTTGGGACGTTGCGGCAGCCGCGTTAAGCTCCGCATCATCCTCCGCGAGCTAGAACAAGGCGCCCGGACGGCGGGCGGCACAGACAAGGCAGACGGCATCATGAGCCTGATCGACATCGACGCGCTGCGCGCCACCCCGCTGAAGACAGAGCCTTACGACTATCTCGTGGTGCCCGCCTTCGTGACGGGCAAGGCGCTGGACAGTGTGATCGCCGACTTCCCGAACATCCAGTCGACCGGTTCCATTCCGCCGAGCGAGCTCGACATCTATGGCAGCTTCGGACAGTTGCTCGACGAGATGAACGGTCCGGATTTCCGTGACGTCATCGAGGAAAAATTCGGCGTCGATCTTACCGGCCGGCCGACAATGTTCACGGTGCGCGGCTATTGCGCGCGCAACAATGGCAAGATCCACACCGACACGCCCTCGAAGATCATCACCGTGCTGCTCTATCTCAACCAGGAATGGGAAGCGGGCGGCGGCCGCCTGCGCATTCTCCGTTCCGGCACGGATCTCGACGATGCGGCGGAGGAAGTCTCGCCCAATGGCGGCACGCTTCTGATCTTCAAGCGTTCCGAAAATTCATGGCACGGCCACGAGCCCTTCGAGGGCCAGCGCCGCGCGATCCAGATGAACTGGGTTACGGATGAAGACGTGGTCGCCCATGAGCAGCGCCGCCATCGCTTCACCTCGACGCTGAAGCGCCTCAACCCGTTCGGCAACCGCGCCACCCGGGAAACCGCATGACCCTGCAGATCGAAACCTTCAAGAACGCCGATCTTTCGCATGGCTGGCGGCCGGGCAACAACGCCGGCGGCGCAACGCTCTTCAAGGCGCTCGGCCACCCGCTGACCGCGCCGAAGGGACAGGCGCTGATCGCGGACCTCGCGAAAGCCGGTCCCGTCGCGGTCTACGACCCGACCGGCACCATCGGCAATTTCCACGCCTACTACGATCTCGGCCGCCTCGACATCGCGGGCTATTACGTCCAGCGCGTCGAGGACCTGGGCGGAACCTTTCTCGGTCATGACGCAAAACCCGTCAGCGCGATGAAGACGTCCGGCGCGAAGGCCGTGCTCGTCCTCCTCTTCGATGCGCAGAAGACGTTGCCGTCCATCCAGCACGTCTTCCCGGACGGTGCACGTGTCGCAACGCTCGACGAGATTCGCCTGCCCGACGACATGCTGACCAACAAGTCGAACTATCTCGACCCGATGAACTTCGCGACCAACTTTGCGCTGATGCGCGAGAAAAAGGGCGCGAACGGCCATGACGGGATGCATACCCGCGTTGCGAGCGCGAACTACTGGGCGCTGCACGGCGCGGAGAATCCGGAACTCTGGCTCTGCCTTTTCGGCGAAACGGGCGAGCAGCTTGCCGAGTGGCGCGAAACGTTGCCCGGGCCCGGCGCCCCCTTCACCATCGACAGCGCGGAAGTGCGGACCCGCTTCGGCCTCGACGACTTCACCGGCTCGCTCTTCATTCATGCCGTGCGCATCAAGGGCCACGATGTCGTCAAATACGCGCTCGACATGTATGGCGAGAACGGCCTCGCGCTGTCCTGCAGCCATGACGCCAACGCCTGGCCGGCGGACTACTACGCCGGCATGCCCGCGGGCGACGCGGATGAGCGTGTCACGCTCTTCGTGCAGAACTCGCATCCGATGCCGATCCCGCCGCGCACCGTCGGCCTCAACATCATGGGCGCGCAGGATGTCGTCTGGTACGAGGACGAAATCCCGCCCTTCGGCACGCGCGGGATTCCCGTCGAAAGTCTGCTGCCGGACGCGAAATGGCCGGATCAGATCGAGGTCGTCGCCGGGCGCTATTTCGTGCGGCCGCGCTACGAGGTCAAGCGCGAAGGCGGCCAGCGCCGCATCGCGCACGCCAATGTCGAGCGCACAGACCTGAAGCCGAACCCGGACATTCCCGGTCTCGAGAAGCACATGGGCAAGGGCTACATCATGCCGCTGCCCGTTCTGCCCCGCGATCGCTTCGAAACCGTGATGCTGCCGACGCCGATGGCGCGCGACGAGCATGAACTGCCGCTCCGCGCCGAGATGATCGACGCCGACGGCACGGTTGTCGCCTCGAAGTATCTGGGCCGCATCCCCCGCCGCGAAAGCGTCGAGGTCGATATCGAGAAATGGATGAAGGAAGAGGCGCTGAAGCTCCCCTCGGGCTACGGCCATGTCGAGTTTCTGTACGACTTCCGCGAAGGCGGCGAGGCAAACGGCTGGCTCCACGCGCTCGGCCGCTTCGAGCAGAAGTCGAGCGGACACCGGGCGGAAACGATCTTCGGCGCGCATATCTACAACACCGCCGTGATCTACAAGGACGAGCCGCAGAGCTACACCAACAAGCCGCCCGGGCTCACCACCCGCCTTTTCCTCCGGATCGCCGGCCCCGCGCTCGAGGACGGATCGCTCGACACGCTCTGCCACCTGATCTATCCGGCCTCGAGCGACTGGCACCCGAAGAGCTCGACGCTCCTCATCCTTCATGACGCCGACGGCAAGCCCGTCGCCGAAAGGAAGGTCGAGATTGCCTGCGGCGGTTCCTTCCACTGGCGCCTGTCGGAAATGTTCAGCGCGGAAGAACGCGAGCGCATGGGCGGCACCGGCTATGTCATCATCCGTGACACGACCTGCCGCCTCTTCGGCTTCCACGGGCTCGTGAACGGCGACAGGAGCTTCTGCCTCGATCACATGTTCGGGTTCTGAGCTCTCAGAGCCGATCGAGCGTTATGCTTTCCGGATCGAACGCCGCCGCTTCCTTCAGCAACTCGGCAGTGTAGCTCGCCGTTGCTTCACCGGCGGCCTCCTGCGCTTTCATCAGCCCATAGAGCGACCACGCATTGTTCGGATGCCGGACAAGCGCGGCGCGGAATTCATCGGCCGCCGCCTCTGCATCGCCGGAGGCCAGCAGCACCGCACCGAGCGTCTGCTCGACGGGATAGTACCAGTAAGGCGGTTCGGTATAGGCAAGCGCGCTCTGCAGCGTCACCGCTTCTTCCAGTTTCGTCTTCGCGGCGTCGAACGCGCCTTCGTGCCAGTCGATGCGGGCCCGCAGAACCAGTTCGGAAAGCCGCAGGATATCGGGCGCAGGCAGCATCTGGTCTGCAAGCGCAATTGTCTCCGGGTCCTCGCGCAACGCGGCAATCGCGTCGGCTTCCGCAGCCGCTCGTTCCGCATCGCCCGCGCGGATCGCGGCAACGCCATGCACATAACGCCAGATCCCCTTGACGAAGGGCAGCTCCTCCGGCGGCTCCGGCATGTTGGCGATGTCTTCATCCGTACCGAAATCGAGATAGGCGTAGTAAGGCGCAACCTTGACCGGCTGCACCAGCGCCGCCGTTTTCACCGCCTCGAACGGCACCAGCGCATCGAGCTTGCGCGCGTATTCAAGCGCCGTCTCGCCGTCGCCCGCCATCTGCGCCGACACCAGCACGAAATGAACATTGTGCGGGTAATAGCCGTAGCGATAGAGGTCCGAGCCCTGCGTCTTCGCCAGGTAGTCCTCGTCGACGCCCACCGCCTTCACGTTGGTCTCGAGCGAATCGAGATAGCGTCCGATGCGGAAATAGATGTGCCCCGGCATATGGACGAGATGCCCCGCGCCGGGCATCAGACCGGCCAGACGGTCCGCCCCGGGCTCGGCGCGTTCCGGCATGGCGGAAGCTTCCATCATGTGAATCTGCAGATGGATCGCACCGGGATGGTTCGGGTTGGCGTCGAGAACGCCCTCAACCGCCGCAATGGCCTTTGCAATATGCGGCTTCGGCGTCTGGTAGTCGCGCTCCCAGTAGTCCCAGGGCGAGAGGTCCATGAGCGCTTCGGCGTAAAGCGTGGCGATATCCTGATCGTCCGGAAACCGCGCATGCGCTTCGCCGAGCGCATCGGCATATTGCCGGTCGAGTTCCGCCCGCTCGCCCGGCGCATAGCGAAGCGCCAGTGCCTCGATGAGCGCGCGTTCCTTCTCGCTCGCTCCCTCCGCCAGCTCCTGCGCCTTGGCTATGGCAACATTGGCGGGCGTCGCCGCCGCATCGGCCATCGGCGCATTGATGTTCGGGCCGTGCGCTTTCGCCTCGCCCCAGTAGCAGAGGGCGCAGGACGGGTCGAGCGCCTGCGCCTTGCGGAACGAGCGGATCGCTTCCCAATGGTTGAATCCGTAGAGAAGCGCGAGCCCCTGATCGAAATAGGTCTGCGCTTCGGCGCTCGCTGTCGTAACGGGGAAACTCCGCTCGCCGAGCCCCGGCCAGAGCGGCACCTGATCCGCGTTCCCGGTCGAGGCCTGCGCGGCAGAAGCCAGCGCAAGCTGGAAGGACGGCTTGAAAAAGGCCGCCCGGCTCTGCCCCTCGCGTCCGCACTGGTTCTGCGCGATCAGCCGCGGATCGAGCAATATATCGAGATCGCCTTCGGAGAGCTTCGTCTCCTGCGGAAGCACGCTCGCAAAGAATGCGGCACCCGCAATCGCGGTCGCACCGATGGTGATGAGGAAGGACGGCCTGGCCATGGGACCCTCGCGCTTTCTGAATGGTGAATGGCGCGGAAGCTACCCGAACTGTTCCCCGGTTCCCAAAACAAACACGACCGGAAAGCGGAACAGTCAAAAGAGCCGGAGTCTCGGTCAATCGCCCGCCCCATAGATCCTCTTGCGGCGCGAAACAGGCAAACATCTGGCAATCGCGTTCGAATCTCCCTACATCGCAGAAAGCCGCAGAAACCCTGCCGCTGTCCCCCTGCCGGCGCCTGCCCTGACAACATGTCGCAGCGCAGCAAAATCCCTTGAAATACTTTTAGAATAAGTCTAACTAGCGGGAAAGGGCGGCGCGTGCCGTCCAGCCAGTTTCTCAGCCAGTCAAAGGAGTTTTCCGCATGGCCGTTCTCGTAGGCAAACAGGCCCCCGATTTCACCGCAGCCGCCGTTCTGCCGGATGGCGACATCGTCGAGGACTTCAACCTCCGCGAATATCTCAACGGCTCGTACGGGCTCGTTTTCTTCTACCCGCTGGACTTCACCTTCGTGTGCCCCTCGGAAATCCTCGCCTATTCGAACCGCGTGCCGAAATTCGAGGAGATGAACGTGAAGGTCGTCGCCGTCTCGGTCGACAGCCAGTTCACGCATGCCGCATGGCGCAACACCGCGCCGAACGACGGCGGCCTCGGCCCCGTGAAGTTCCCGATGGTGGCCGACATGACGAAGCAGATCGCGCGCGACTATGACGTGCTGATCGAGAAGGACGGCGTGGCGCTGCGCGGCACCTTCCTGATCGACCGCGATGGCGTCGTCCGCCACCAGCTCGTGAACGACCTCCCCCTCGGCCGCAATGCCGACGAAGCGCTGCGCATGGCCGACGCGCTCCAGTTCCACGAGGAACACGGCGAAGTCTGCCCCGCCGGCTGGAACAAGGGCGATGAAGGCATGAAGGCGGACGCCGAGGGCGTCGCGAAGTACCTCAGCACCCACGCCGAGGCGCTCTAAAGCCTCTCTTTTGGCGGGCCCCGCCGGTCCCTATATAGTGGACTGCAGGGCCCGCCTCTCGACCCGCCCATCCGCCCTTCACGGCCCCAAGCGCACGGAAGCATCATGTCCGACACGAAACACGCGAAAGTCCTCATCATCGGCGCCGGCGCCGCTGGCTATACGGCCGCGATCTACGCCGCGCGCGCCATGCTGGAACCCGTCCTCATCCAGGGCATCCAGCCGGGCGGCCAGCTCACCATCACGACCGATGTCGAGAATTATCCGGGCTTCGCCGAGGCCGTTCAGGGCCCCTGGCTGATGGAGCAGATGGAAGCGCAGGCGCGCGCCATGGGCACCGAGATGATCGCGGATACGATCGTCTCCGCCGACCTGAAGAAGCACCCCTTCGAACTCAAGGGCGACAGCGGCACGGTCTATACCTCGGACGCGCTCATCATCGCGACGGGCGCCCAGGCGAAGTGGCTCGGCATTCCCTCCGAAGAAAAGTTCCAGGGCTTCGGCGTTTCGGCCTGCGCGACCTGCGACGGCTTCTTCTATCGCGGCAAGGAAGTGATCGTGGTCGGCGGCGGCAACTCCGCCGTCGAGGAAGCGCTGTTCCTCACGAATTTCGCGACGAAGGTAACGGTGGTTCATCGTCGCGACACGTTCCGCGCCGAGAAGGTCATGCAGGAGCGCCTCTTCAACAATCCGAAGATCGAAGTGGTCTGGGATTCGCAGATCGAGGAAATCGTCGGCGACGACAACCCGCCCGGCGTCACCGGTGCGCGGGTGAAAAACGTCAAGACCGGCGAGATCACCGAAATCAAGGCCGACGGCGTCTTCATGGCGATCGGCCATTCGCCCGCGACCGAACTCTTCAAGGACCAGTTGAAGACCAAGGCGGGCGGCTATCTCGTGACCGCACCGGACTCGACCGCGACCAGCATCCCCGGCGTCTTCGCCGCAGGCGACGTCACGGACGACATCTACAGGCAGGCCGTGACAGCGGCGGGCATGGGCTGCATGGCTGCCCTCGAAAGCGAACGCTGGCTTGCGGGCCAGGAAGCGGAAAAGGCCGGCAAGGGCCCCGGCCCGCTCGAGCGCTCCCGCGAGGCGGAAACCGCCTGATAGCCCGCCAGAATCGCGGAACCCCACGGAAATCAGGGCCGTCCGGATACCTTCCGGGCGGCCCTTTTCTGTGCCTTTTCCGCCACTTCCAAAATAGACCGTGTACGCATAATCTCCGCCGCGGTTTGGCGGTGAGGGCAGAAAACCCGCGCCGCCTCTTTTGGTATGAACCCACCCCGGAGATCCAGAATGTCCTCCCCCGACATTATGTGGCCGAAGAAGACGCGCGAGCTGCACAGCAATCATTTCATTTCGACGATCTGGAACGATTTCAAGTTCCGCGACGATGACATCGTGATCTCGACCTATGGCAAGGCGGGCACGACCTGGACGCAGCAGATCGTGGGTCAGCTCATCTTCAATGGCGCCGAAGACGTGCCCGTGAACGAACTTTCACCCTGGCTCGATCTGCGCGTTCCGCCGCCTGAGATCAAGTTGCCGCTCATCGAGGCACAGACCCACCGGCGTTTCGTGAAGACGCATCTGCCCGTCGATGCACTCGTCTATTCTCCGAAAGCCAAGTACATCTATATCGGACGTGACGGGCGCGACGTGCTCTGGTCGATGTACAACCATCACGCCAATGCCAACGACGCCTTCTACGAAGCGATGAACGAGACGCCGGGCCTCGTCGGCGAGAAACTCGAGCGCGTGACGAGCGAAGTCCGGACCTATTTCAATACCTGGGTCGAACGAGACGGCTACCCCTTCTGGTCGTTCTGGGAAAACGTGTCGAGCTGGTGGGCGATCCGTCACCTGCCGAACATTCACTTCATGCACTTCGAAGCGATGAAGCGGGACATGGAAGGCGAAATCCGCCGCCTCGCGGCCTTCCTCGACATCGAGATCGACGAAGCGCGCTGGCCGGCGATCGTCGAACATTGCAGCTTCGACTACATGAAGAAGCACGCGGACAAGAGCGCGCCGCTCGGCGGCGCATTGTGGGAAGGCGGTGCCTCCACCTTCATCAACAAGGGCACGAATGGCCGCTGGCGTGACGTGCTGAGCGCAGAAGAATGCGCGAGCTACGAAGCGCTCGCGCGCGACAAGCTGGGCGAGGAATGCGCTCGCTGGCTGATGACCGGCGAAGGACTGGATATCGCCCGTTCGGCCTAGTCCTCGATCAGCAGAGCAATCAGGGCGCTCATGTCGGAAATGACATGGGCGCCTTCCCGTGTGAGCGCCGCCTCATCGGTCATCGGGTCACCCGCATAGCCGATCACGGTCATGCCCGCCGCAACACCCGCCTGCACGCCCGGCACACTGTCCTCGATCACGAGACAGCGCTCCGGCGCATGGCCCATACGGGCGGCGGCGTGCAGAAAAAGGTCGGGCGCAGGTTTCCCATGCGCCACTTCCTCCGCGCTGAACAGCACGTCCTCCACAAGCGGCAGCAACCCCGTCGCCCCGAGCGTGAAGCGCATCTTCTCGAACTTGCCAGACGACGCGACGCAATAGGGCATGCTTCGTGCGTCGAGACCGGAAAGCACGTCTCGCGCACCCTCAACCGGCTCAACCCCTTCCGCAAACGCCTTCAGCGTCGCATCGCGAATACGCTCCGGCCAGTCCTCCCCGAGCGGCCGCCCTGTCGCCTCCTCCACATGCGCCTGTACGGCCTGCATGGTGCGTCCGACAAAGAGGCGCCGGCATTCCTCATAGGAAATCTCGTAGCCGCACTCGCCGAGAAAGCGGGCAAGCGCGCGGTTCGCCACTGGCTCGGTGTCGACCAGCACGCCATCGCAGTCGAAAATGATAAGGGAGGGAGAAAAGGAAAACGCCATGACCGCGTTATAACCGCGATCATGGCGCTTTCGGTATCACATTCCGTGTCCGGCTGTTACACCGTCGGCGGATTACTCGACCATGCTGCGAAGCATCCAGGCCGTCTTTTCGCTCGCCTGCATCCGCTGCACCATCAGGTCCGCCGTCACCTCGTCGCTCGCCTCGCTGGCGGAAGAGAAGAGATCGCGCGCGGTCTTCACGACCGTTTCATGACCCTTCACGAGGTTCTTCACCATCTGGTCGGCGTTCGGCACGCTGTTGTCTTCCTGGATCGAGGACAGCTTGCTGAATTCGGCATAGGTGCCCGGCGCGAACTCGCCAAGCGCGCGAATGCGCTCCGCGATTTCGTCGGTCGCGGCCCAGAGCTCCTGATACTGCTCTTCGAACATCAGATGCAGCGCGCGGAATTGCGGCCCCGTCACGTTCCAGTGATATTGGTGCGTCTTGAGGTAGAGCGTGTACGTGTCCGCGAGCACGCGCGACAGCCCTTCGGCGATGTCGTTCCTGTCATTCGCTGCAATGCCTGTATCGACTTTCACGTGTCACCTCCTTGGTTCGTGTTCTTGCCTATATGTAGTGCGTAATCAAACCAATGCAAGATATATTGGAATAATTCTAATATAAGGAGCCGCAACCCGTGATACGATGCTCACCGGCTTACGGCACCAGACGACCTGTCCTAAACTGGGACCAGACATTCCCCCGACAGCGGAGAACGAGATGACGTCTACTATCCAGTTTCTCGGCGGCAAGCCGATCGAACTCAACCGCCGCCAGATCGTGAAAGGCCTTGCTGCGGGCTACATCGTCGCCGTCGGAGGATGCGTCCAGAACCAGGCTCTGGGGCGGCAGCAACTGCTGCTCGTTTCCGAAGCGCAGATGACACAGCTTTCCGCCTCCGCATGGACTCAAATCCGCAAGGAGCAAAAAGTTTCCACGAACAGGACATTAAATCGCAGGCTTGGGACAGTCGGCCCGAAAATCGTGAATGCCGCAGGGCTGCAGAATCAGCCCTGGGAATACACCGTTTTCAAGGGCGACGAGGCCAATGCCTTCGTGCTGCCGGGCGGCAAGGTCGGCTTCTACGAAGGCATCTTCAAGCGCATGGAAAACGACGACCAGCTTGCGACCGTGATGGGCCACGAAACGGGACATGTCGCCGCGCGCCACTCCGCCGAGCGCTACAGCCAGCAGATGGCGGCGGGCGTCGGCATGCAGGCTGCGCAGGTCGCGCTTCAATCGGGCGATGTCAGCGGCGCGGGCGCGATCGCAGCGGTGCTCGGCGCAGGCGTGCAGTTCGGCGTGCTGCTCCCCTATTCCCGCACCCATGAACTTGAAGCGGACCGGCTCGGCCTGAACTACATGGCAAAGGCAGGCTACGATCCGCGCCAGTCGCTGCGCTTCTGGCAGAACATGACGTCGCAACGCGGTAGCAAGGCCCCGCCGCCCGAATTCATGTCGACGCATCCTTCCGACCAGACCCGCATCGCTTCCCTGACGCAGCAATTGCGCCAGATGGGCTATCAGGTCTGACAGCGACGCCCCTGCAAACGAAAAAGGCCCCGCACTGCGGGGCCTTTCTTGTTGGGGCGTGCGCCTTCAGATCAGGCTGGCACAGAAGCGCTGGATGCGCTCGCAGGCATCCGTCAGTTCTTCCGTGGACGTCGCATAGGAAATCCGGAAGAACGGTGAAAGGCCGAAGGCCGCGCCGTGGACGACGGAAATGCCTTCCGCCTCGATCAGCGCCATCGCGAAGTCCTCGTCCGTCTCGATCACCTTGCCGTCGGTGGTCTTCTTGCCGATGCAGCCTTCGCAGGAAGGGTAGACATAGAAGGCGCCTTCCGGCGTCGGGCATTTGAGACCCTTGGCCTGGTTCAGCATCGAGACGACGAGGTCGCGCCGTTCCTTGAAGACCTTTGCCCGCTCGGGGATGAAGTCCTGCGGCCCATTGAGAGCCTCGACCGCCGCATACTGGCTGATCGATGTCGGGTTCGACGTCGACTGGCTCTGCACCTTCGTCATCGCCTTGATAAGCGGCTCGGGCCCGGCGCAATAGCCGATGCGCCATCCCGTCATCGCATAGGCCTTCGAAACGCCGTTCATCGTGAGCGTGCGTTCGTAGAGCCCGGGCTCGACTTCCGCCGGCGTCGCGAACTTGAAGCCGTCATAGGTCAGGTGCTCATACATGTCGTCCGTCAGGATCCAGACATGCGGATGCTTCATCAGAACGTCGGTCAGCTTCTTCAGCTCGTCATGGCTGTAGGCCGCACCCGACGGATTCGACGGCGAATTGAAGATGAGCCACTTGGTCTTCTTCGTGATCGCCTTGTCGAGCGCTTCCGGCTGCAGCTTGAAGCCGTCTTTGAGCGTCGTTTCCACCGGCACCGGCGTACCGCCCGCAAGCAGAACGATGTCGGGGTACGACACCCAGTAGGGCGCGGGAATGACGACCTCGTCGCCGGGGTTCAGCGTTGCGACCATCGCATTGAAGATGATCGGCTTGCCGCCCGGCGCCACGAAGGCCTGATGCGGCCCGTAGTCGAGATTGTTCTCGCGCTTGAACTTGGCGCAGATCGCCTGCTTGAGTTCGGGAATGCCGTCGACCGCCGTGTACTTCGTCTTGCCGTCGCGGATCGCCTTGATCGCGGCTTCCTTGATGTTGTCCGGCGTGTCGAAGTCGGGCTCGCCGGCCGCAAGCGAGATCACGTCGCGGCCGAGGGCTTTCAGGTCGCGCGCTTTCTGCGTGGCGGCAATGGTTGCCGACGGCTGAATGCGGTTGAGCGCGTCCGAAATGAAGCCCATGACATGTCTCCTGTGGCGGGCGGATGAAGAAACGCGCGAAACCTAAGCCCGCCCGTTCGCACGCGCAACAGGCTTCCTATCTATCGAGACAATAAAACACCAGCGCGACCAGAAGGAGCGCCGACCCGGCAATATCGGCCACGGCAACCTTGGAGATATAGCGGCTGGGTTCATCCTGAAGCCGGGCGAAAACCACGAAGGACAGCATGCTCGCAAAGCCGAGCACGAAGCCCGCGGGCTGCAACTCCCGCCGGAAGGCCGCCACGATCAGGAACACCCCGATGAGTCCGAGCATCACCGCCCGGTGCTGCATCAGGGTCAACAGGTTCGCATCCGTCATGGGAATGCCGTAGAGCCCGCGAAGCTGCTTCGCACCGAGCATTCCGATTGCCGGGTAGGCGTTCAGCAACCCGACCAGAACGAAAATCAGGCCGACCACAATGCCGTACATCAGACGGTCTCCCTTTCCGGTTTCATCGCGTCGGCAAGCGCCACGTCGCCGCCCTCGCGCGTCAGCCCGGCAACCGCGCCGAGCCGGTCTTCCTCCGCCATGTGCTGGCCGAGCTTCCATTTGCCTTCAAGCCGGACGACCGGCATCTCGAAGACGACGAGTGCCGTGAACAGCTTGTCCGCCTCGCGCTCCGGCAGGGACGACATCTCCCACGGATCGGGCCGCCCGGTCTCGAAGCGTGCCGTCAGCGCGGCAATCGCCTTACAGGCCGCCCCGGCATCGTCCACGATGCGCGGGGCGCCATAGGCATGGACCGCGATGTAGTTCCATGTCGGCATCTTCGCAGACGTCGCATACCAGGCAGGCGAAATGTAGCCATGCGGCCCCTGAAAGACGGCCAGCGCCTTCCGCGCGCCGTCGAACGCCTGCCAATGCGGATTGGCCCGCGCGACATGACCGACAAGCACCGCCTCATCGCCGCGCCTTTCCACGAGAAACGGCAGGTGGGTAGCGAAGGGCACACCATCGTCGCCCGCCGTCGCCAGCAGACCGAAAGGCTCCCGTTCGATCAGCGCAAGACACTGGTCGCGGTCCGTCTGCGCAAAACGCGGCGGCACGTACATGACTTCCTCTCCTACTCTGCGGGCACGGCGGCGATGTCGCGCACCGGTTCGCCGAACGTCATCGCCATGGGCACCACGCCCGCCCAGACCGGCAGATCCATGTCTTCCGGGTCGTCGAGCGGCCCGCCGGTCCGCACTTTCGCCGCCACCTCGACCAGCGGCAGCCGCAATATCTGCGTTGCTTTCGTCTCCTGCGCATTCGCGGGCCGCGTCTCCTGCGGCCGCCCCTGCCGGACCCGCGCCGTGAAGAGCGAAAGCGCCCGTGCCTTCTCCGCCTCCGCCACGACTTCCGGCACGCCATGCGCCATGACGGAGCGATAGTTCATCGAGTGATGGAAGGCCGAGCGCGCAAGCACCAGCCCGTCGACATGGGTGACGGTGAAGCAGACCGGCGCGCCCCCGCCGAGCAATCGCATGAAACGGCTCTTCCGCGATCCGTGGAAAAGAACGGCCTCGCCATCGCGGACGTAAAAGAGCGGAAGTGCGACCGGCCCCGCATCCGCGGCAAAAGCAACATGGGCGACATAGCCCGCATCGAGAATGGCGTGCACGGTTTCCCGGTCGTAGACGGCCCGCTTCGGCACCTGCCGGACCCTGTGTGCCTCTGTCGTCTGGTAGTCGCCCATCTCTTTCGTCCTGAAAATCACCGTTAAAGATCGAGGGTCCGCTTCGGCCGCGGCAGAAGTTCACCCCCGCAATTCGGGCAGACATGCGCCATCCCCTCGGCGCAGGGCGGGCAGAAGGTGCATTCGAAGCTGCAGATTTCCGCCGCGCCATCCTTCGGCGTCGCTGTCTCGCATTTCTCGCAAGCCGGTTTCATCTCGAGCATCGGCCCCTCCATCATTCGTGACGGCCCGGACTATTTGCCGAAATTGGCCCTGTAAAAAGGTCCATTAGGGGAAATATGATAGGGCCATAACAAAACCGGGATTGAAGCCATGCCCGCAAGCCCCCTGCCGCTCGGCACCATTGCGCTCGACAGCGGCGCGGAACTGCCGCTCTACCGTCAGCTTTACGACGCCTTGCGCGAGGCGATCCTCGAAGGCCGCCTCCATCCGGGCGCGCGGCTCCCCTCCTCCCGCACACTGGCAGGCGATCTCGGCGTCGGTCGCAACACCGTGCTGGCCGCCTATGACCAGCTCACCGCCGAGGGTTATCTCGAAGGCCAGGTCGGCGCCGGTACGCTTGTGGCCGCCACCCTGCCCGACAGCCTGTTGCAGCTCGACCGGCAGGCAAGCCCGCGCCGCACCGAGCCCCCCGCCAGCAACGCGCGCACCCTCTCGAAGCGCGGCGAGGCCCTCTCCGCCTCGCGCCGCCTCGCACCCGCCTACAAGCGGGGACTCGGCCAGCCCTTCCAGCACGGCCTGCCAGCCATCGACGAATTCCCGGCCATGCTCTGGAGCCGCCTCCTCGCCCGCCATTCGCGGGACACGCGCAACGGCCACTTCGGCTACGAGGTCGGCTTCGGCGTGCCCGCGCTGCGCGAAGCGATCGCCGCCTATGCGGGCGCGGCACGCGGCGTCGTCTGTTCGGCGGATCAGGTGATCGTCACCGTCGGCGCGCAGGGCGCGCTCGACCTCACCGCACGCATGCTGCTCGACCCGGGCGACCCCGTCTGGATCGAGGAGCCCGGTTATCTCGGCGCCCGCGGCGCATTGGCGGGCGCAGGCGCGCAACTCACGCCTGTTCCGGTGGACGCGGAAGGCATCGACGTCGAGGCGGGCATCGCGCGCCAGCCGTCGCCGAAGCTCATCTATGTGACGCCCTCGCACCAGTTTCCGCTCGGCGCGACGCTTTCGCTCCCGCGCCGGCTCGCCCTGCTCGAGCACGCCCGGCAAAGCGGCGCCTGGATCCTCGAGGACGACTACGATTCGGAATACCGCTATCAGGGCCGCCCGATCCCCTCGCTGCAGGGCCTCGACCGGGCCGGCACCGTCATCTACATGGGCACCTTCGCCAAGACGCTCTTCCCGGCCCTGAAGATCGGCTACCTGATCGTGCCGCAGAACCTTGTCGACGCCTTCGCCACCGCCATCCGCATCACCGGCCACGTCCCGCCCTCGGCGGTACAGGCCGCACTCGCGGATTTCATCGGCGAGGGGCATTTCGGCAGCCATGTCCGCCGCATGCGCGCGCTCTATGCCGGCCGCCGCGCCTGCCTCATCCGGGCGCTCGAAGGCGAACTCTCGCCCTGGCTGAATGTGGCGCCCGGCGAAGGCGGGTTGCAGCTCTCGGCCTATCTACCCGACAAGACGGATGACCGGGCGGTTGCGGCGGCGGCGACACAGGCCGGCCTCTTCATCAGCCCGCTCGCGCTTTACCGGCTGGAAGAAGGGCGACCGGGCCTCTATATGGGATACGCCTCGGTGCCCGAAGCAGCCCTCGAGCGCGCCGCAACCCGGCTTGCGGAGATACTCCACAGCGGAAATTGGCCACGCTTCACCTGAGGGATCCCATGCGCCTCTACCAGATGCAGGACAGCGGTAACTGCTACAAGGTGCGGTTGGCCGCACATCAGCTCGGCCATTCACTCGAGCTCGCCGATATCGACATCCTGAAAGGCGAGAGCCGCACGGAAGATTTCCTCGCGCGCAATCCGAACGGCCGCGTCCCGGCGCTCGAACTCGACAACGGCGTAACGCTCGCCGAATCGAACGCCATCATGTTCTACCTTGCAGAAGGCACGCCCTTCCTGCCCACGGACCGCTTCGCCCGCGCGCAGGCACTCCAGTGGATGTTCTTCGAGCAGTACAGCCACGAGCCCTACATCGCGGTCGCACGCTTCTGGCACACGATCAGCCCGGGCGGACGGGAAGAGAAGAAGGACAGCTTTCCTGCCTGGCATGAGCGCGGCCACCAGGCGCTTGCCGTGATGGAGCGGCACCTCGCCACGCATGACTGGTTCGCTGGCGGGGCCTACTCCATCGCGGACATCGCGCTCTATGCCTACACGCATGTCGCGCATGAAGGCGATTTCGACATCGCGCCCTACAAGGCGCTCGACGCATGGCTGAAACGTGTACGCAGCGTGCCGGACCACGTACCGATGGACTGGCGTCCATAGCCGGACGGCTCAGCGCGGTGTGAGTCGGCTTGAACACAAAATCGCCTTGAAATCGGTCCGCTCTCGTCCCGTTTCCTGACCCCTTCCGCCCTATTTGCCCGCGACACTTTGTCCGTCTGAGGAGGGCTTGCCTCGGACGCGCATTCAACGCGGGGAGACTGCCATGTCATATCTGTCACAACGGCCATCCGTTGCGGGTTCACCGCGCGGCTGGTCCCATTCGCTCGTCTTGTTTTCGACCTTTGTCTGTCTTGTTCTCTTGTTCATTGCGTCCTTTGTCCAGAACGCCCGCGCCGACACGGGCGGCCTTGTGAAGCTCAACGACGTCGAAAGCGGCGCCCTGCTCTTCAATTCGACCGAGCCCGGCAAATACGTACCGGCGCCGCTTCTTGCCACCGACGTGAAGATCGACGTCACCGGCCCCATCGCACGCACGCGCGTGACGCAGCAATTCATCAATCCGGGCGACGGCTGGGTGGAAGGAAAGTATGTCTTTCCGCTCCCTGAAAATTCCGCCGTCGACACGCTGAAGATGGTGATCGGCGACAAGGTGATCGAGGGAAAGATCAAGGAGAAGGAAGAGGCCCGCCGCGTCTATGAGGAAGCAAAGGCTCAAGGGCAGAAGGCAAGCCTCATCGAACAGCAACGGCCCAACGTCTTCACCAATTCCGTCGCCAATATCGGCCCCAAGGAAACCATCCTCATCCAGATCGAATATCAGCAGACGGTCCGTCGCGACGGCGACACCTTCTCGCTGCGTTTCCCGATGGTCGTCGCGCCGCGCTACACGCCGAAGACCGCCGAACCGCAGCTCGTCGACTTCCAGTCGGACAGCGAAGGCTGGGGCACGGTGCTCCCGCCGGAGCGGAACGAGGACCTCGAACAGCCGCCGGTACTCCACCCAGACACGGGACAGATCAATCCGGTGAGCCTCGCGGTCACGCTCGATGCGGGCTTTCCGCTCGGCGATATCACGAGCCCGCACCACCAGATTGCGCTGAAGCGGGACGGCGAACGCAAGGCGACGCTCACCCTCGCCGAAGAGCTCGTTCCCGCGAACAGGGACTTCGAGATGGTGTGGAAGCCGGCCGCGACAGGCGCGCCGACAGCCGCCCTCTTCCGCGAGCGCATCGGCAACGAGGATTATCTTCTCGTCATGCTGACGCCGCCCTCGGGCAGCGTGCAGCCCGAAGCAAAGCCGCGCGAGGCGATCTTCGTCATCGACAATTCCGGCTCCATGTCCGGCCCCTCGATGGATCAGGCGAAGGAGAGCCTTCTCTGGGCACTCGACCGGCTGACCCCCGGCGACACCTTCAACGTGATCCGCTTCGACGACACGCTGACGGTGCTCTTTCCCGATGCCGTGCCCGCGCATGGCGAAAATCTCGCCGTGGCGAAGAAGTTCGTGAAGGGCCTCGAAGCGAATGGCGGCACGGAAATGCTGCCCGCCCTTCGCGCCTCGCTTGTCGACCGCAACGCCGGCGACGACACCCGTGTCCGCCAGGTCGTGTTTCTTACGGATGGCGCGATTTCGAACGAGCGTGAACTCTTCCACGAGATCACGAACAATCTCGGCCGCTCGCGTCTTTTCACGGTCGGCATCGGTTCCGCGCCGAACAGCTACTTCATGACCCGCGCTTCGGAGGCGGGGCGTGGCACCTTCACCCATATCGGCTCTGAGGAGCAGGTCACCGAGCGCATGAGCGAGCTTTTCGACAAGCTCCGCAATCCGGTCATGACGGACATCACCGCGACCTGGCCGGACGCCCGCACGACGGAGAACTGGCCGAACCCTGTGCCCGATCTCTACAAGGGCGAGCCCATCGTCCTTTCCGCCCGCATGCCCGAGGCGAAGGGCACGTTGACGCTGCGCGGCGAAGTCGCGGGCGAACCCTGGGAAGTGCGGATGCCGATCGCCGCAGGCGAAATGCGCCCCGGCATCGGCAAGCTCTGGGCGCGCCGCAAGATCGAACAGCTCGAAGCGGATGCGCAGATCGCAGGCAACTGGGAACAGAACGACGCCGAGATAACCCGCGTCGCTCTCGAACATCACCTTGTCAGCCGCCGCACCAGCCTTGTCGCGGTCGACGTGACGCCGTCCCGTCCGGATGGCGAGAAACTCACCTCGAAGGACATGCCGGTCAACCTGCCCGACGGCTGGGACTACGAGAAGGTCTTCGGCGAACCCGCCATGCAGCGGGCGAAACAGGCGAGCTTCGGGACAAGCGGCGCCATGCTTGCCATGGCGGCGGCGCCCGCGGCGGAGGCCGACGCCTCGACCGGTCTTGCCCTGCCGCAGACCGCGACGGACGCCCCCGCGCTCATCCATGGCGGCATGCTCGCCCTGCTGCTTGCGGCCATGCTCTCCGCCCTCTGGTGGCTGCAACGCCACTGGACGGCGAGCGCCTGGGCCCGGAGGCGGCAGTGAAAGCGCTGACGGCAAACAAGGCGGCGGTCCTCTGGACCGCCGCCATCCTGCTTTGCGTCGGCCTCGGCGCATGGCAGCTCGGACAAGGCCTTTACATCATGGCGAAGGCCGAACTCGCGCAGGTTCTTCTCGAACGGGCCTGGGCGAAAACACTGGAAGACGGCAAGCCGCACAAGGCCTGGTCATGGGCCGATACATGGCCTGTCGCGAAGATCGAGTTTCCTTCGCTCGGCGAGAGCCGAATCGTCCTCTCGAACACGAGCGGCGAGGCGCTCGCCTTTGGCCCCGGTCATCTCCTCGGCTCGCCGCTTCCCGGCGGCAACGGCACCTCCGTCATCGCCGGGCACCGCGACACGCATTTTTCACTTCTGCGTGATCTGAAAAATGACGACATCGTCATTGTTACCTCTGTCGACGGAATTGGACGCGAGTACAAAATCCGCGAAAGCAAAGTCGTTCTTGCAGATAACTCACGCATCGACCCGAGCGCTGCGGCGGGATTGGTCCTTGTTACTTGCTATCCCTTCGACGCGAGGGAAAGGGGACCGCTACGGTATGCGGTCTTCGCAAACGAGAGCCCAGATGCGATCTGAAATCAGAAAAAATTATGATCCGCTTTTCATCCGTGTGCGTAACGCTAGTTCATCTTCTGGAAGCTTAAGGCAAGACGGCTATTTTCCGGATTATCCTTGACCGTCCGGGTGATATTCGACGTATTGATTGGTACGGGGCAAACAGAGGCCAGAAGCGGCACCCTCAGGAGGCAGCTGTAATTTGGGATTGGCAAGCTATAGAAGATCGGTCAGCGAGACCAAACGAGCCGCTATTCTGAAGGCAGCGCGCGAGAACTTCCTGAAGGGTGGATACAGCCGCGCGGCGATGGCCGAGATCGCCCGTGATGCGGACGTATCGACGGCAACGCTCTACAAGCATTTCTCATCCAAGGACGCCCTTTTCACGGCGATCGTTCAGGACGCCTACACGGGCACGGATGGCTCGCTGCACACCGACATAACCGGTCTGTCTGCGCGAGACGTTCTGAGAAATATCGGCAGCACCTACATGCACCAGCAGTTCGAAGGACAGATGAACGCCCTGCTGCGCATCGTCATCGCCGAAGTTCCCTCCGCACCTCAGCTCGCGCGCGAGGCGTACGAGAACGGCGTCCTGGCCCGTTACGAACAGATCCAGCAGGTCATTGAAGCGCTCGTCGCCCGCGGCGACCTGAAACCGCATAACATCCATGACGGCGCAAGACATCTGGGCGGCATGGTGAAGGAATTCGTCGTCTGGCCGGCTCTCTTCACGCCCGACTTTCAGAAGCCGGACGACATCGATGCCAAGATCGACGCCTGCATCGACGCCTATCTGAAAATATACGGCGCCGAATCCGCAGTCGCTCGCCCGCGGGAAAAAGAAATTGGGACTTGAATCGCATCGCCGGAAAGTCAGTTCGCAGAAGCAGGCCTCCATACTGGTGGCGGCGCGGGACAACTTCCTGAAAAACGGCTACAGCCGCGCCGGCATGGCCGAAATTGCGCGCGACGCGGACGTGTCGACCGCAACGCTCTACAAGCATTTCGCTTCGAAGGAAGCGCTGTTCTCGGCGGTCGTGCGGAATGTTGCGCGCTCGACCGGCGACTATTCCGGCGTCATCGACCCGGGCGATACGGCACGCGAGGTACTCTACAAGCTGTGCCGCGCCTATCTTTCCGTCCAGTTCGACAGCAATGCCAACGCACTCCTGCGGATCGTCATCGCCGAGGTGCCCGGTGCGCCGGGTCTCGCCGGCGACATGTACGAGGTGCTCGGCAACCGCAGGAACGACAGCCTGATGCATGTGCTCGACGAGTTGATCTCGCGGGGCATGCTGAAGCCGCATGACAGCGCTTTCGGCGCCCGGCTGGGCGCGGGCATGCTGAAGGAAATCTTCGTCTGGCCGGCGCTTTTCGACGCCGAACTCGGCTTGCCGCCCGACACGGATGAAAAGATCCACCGCGTCATCGACGCCTATCTCGCCCTTTACGGTCCCGACGCCAGCGACTAGCGCGTGGCGAGGAAGGCATAGCGGTTGAGGCTGAAGAAGAACTCGCCGCGTTCCGCCAGCCGCAACTGGTCGTCGTACCAGGCCTGCACTTCCTCTTTCGAAAGCCCGTGCCTCTCGCCATTCGCGGCCGCATAGCCGCGGATCGTCTTCATGATTCCCGCCGCGTAGGAAACGGGCTGCCATCGCGGCGACAGCATCGGCACGATTTCGACGCGCAGCACCCGGAAGCCCGCACGCCGCATCCGCGCGCCGAGCGTCGCGGGCAGATGCGGATCGGCCAGATGGTCGTCCCAGCACAGAAGCACGCGCTCCATGCGCGCCTTGTCCGACGAATGCCAGACGATGCTGCGCCAGTCCGTGTCGAGAACGAGCGCCCGCCCGCCCGGCTTCAGCACGCGATGGAGCTCCTTCACCGCCTTTTCCATATCGGCCACATACTCGTGCACCTGCGTCGAGACGGCGATATCGAAGGAGGCATCCGGAAACCTGAGATCGGCCGCGTCGCCTTCCATGCATTCGGCCTGCGGCATCGCCGCAAGCCGTGTGCGCGCCACCTTCAGCATCGCCGCCGACGCGTCGAGCCCCACGAGGCGGCCGCTCTCGCCCACCATGCGGGCAAGATCGCAGGCAAGCAGTCCCGGCCCGGCGCCGATATCGAGTACATGCTCGCCGGGTACGGGCGAAAGCATCTCGATCACCTTCGCGCGCTGGCCCACCACGTCGGGCGTGAGATACATCGCCTCCAGCGTGCGTGCTGCGTTGTCGTCGAATTCAAGCTGGCTCATGCCGCGTCTCTTTTTCTGTTGGCATCGTTGATCGCCGCCGCGATTTCCTCCGGCTCCGCGAGATCCGCGACCAGATAGCGCTCACCGCCCCGCGCGATCAGCGCCAGCGCCCCGCCGCCGAACCGGCGCTGCGCGAAGGAGCGGCGCACCTGCGCGAGCGAAATCCCGGGAATGTCGAGCCGCGCGTGGCGGCGATAGGGGAAGCCCCATGTGAGCTCGAGCACCCCGTCCGAAATCTCCGCCCGGAGAACGCGCGCCCGCAGGAACGCATGAACGAGGAGCAGCGGCACGACCACCGATTCGATGGCCAGGGCCACGGCGGGAATGGCCCTCAGCGGCGGCTCCTGCCAGATCGCCCAGAAATAGACCACCGTCCAGGTAAGCGCGACGACGAGCGACGGCAGATAGATCGTCCAGTGTGCGCCCGTCCGGATCGGCGGCGCGGGCGGGGGCGGATTTTCGGCGGCCTGGCTCATGGAACCGAGAATTGCAGAACCCCGGCACTATGGAAAGCGGCGGATTCCCGCCCTTGCCGCGCCCGCCCTCTGCGCTAGTTCCCTCACCAGCGGACAGACAGTCACAGGAGGTACGCATGACCGGCCCCGAAAAGAAAACCGACGAAGCGCGGCAGGGCGTGACGGGCACGGGCACGCGCTATGTCTTCGCCATCTCGACGGCCGCGGCCCTGGTGGCGCTGTTTGCCATCGCCTTTGTCTTCTTCGGCGCCCCGGACATGGGCCTCGACGACGCGCGGAGCGGCGCGGATGCGACGCCGCCTTATGAGCTGCCCGAGGAGACCCCTGACTGGCAGGAGCCCGCCCCGGTCGAGAACCCGTCCAGCCCCTCCGCACCCTGACGCACGTCTCCTGCCGCTTTCCGGCACGAGCGGACGGGCCTCCTCTTTGAACCGGCGCTGACTCGCGCCATATTGGGCGCATGGCGCACAATAACGGTCCCAAAAGCTTCGGGCGCGGCTCCGAAAGGCCGCTGCCCCGGAAACCTTCCGGTCTGGCGGAAGCCCCCGGCGCGAATTTCGTGCCGGAAGGCGGTCTTGCGCCAGACCGCGACACCTGGGCGGGCGCGCTGCAGGGCGACCCGGCAAGCTGGCCGCTCTTCGCGCCGCATCGCCCCGAGCGTCCGGAAAAGTCGGAAGGCGGCCGCCGCTTCAACCTCGTCTCCGAATACCAGCCCGCCGGCGACCAGCCGACGGCGATCGAGGAACTGGTGAAGGGCGTGAGCGAGGGCGACCGCGAGCAGGTCCTTCTCGGCGTCACCGGCTCCGGCAAGACCTACACCATGGCGCAGGTGATCGAGCGCACGCAGCGCCCGGCCCTCATCCTCGCGCCCAACAAGACGCTCGCCGCCCAGCTCTATGGCGAGTTCAAGAGCTTCTTCCCGGAAAACGCGGTCGAGTATTTCGTCTCCTATTACGACTACTACCAGCCGGAAGCCTATGTCCCGCGCACCGACACCTACATAGAAAAGGAAAGCTCGATCAACGAGCAGATCGACCGCATGCGCCACGCCGCCACGCGCGCGCTGCTGGAGCGCGACGACGTGATCATCGTCGCCTCCGTCTCCTGCATCTACGGCATCGGCTCGGTCGAAACCTATTCGGCCATGACCTTCGGCGTGAAGCTCGGCGAGCGGCTCGACCGCAAGCAGCTGATCGCCGATCTCGTCGCCCTGCAATACAAGCGCAACGACCAGGCTTTCGCCCGCGGCACCTTCCGCGTGCGCGGCGACACCATCGAGGTCTTCCCCGCGCATTACGAGGACCGCGCCTGGCGCCTCTCGCTTTTCGGCGACGAGGTCGAGGAGATCGCGGAGTTCGATCCGCTCACCGGCCACAAGACCGACACTTTCGAGGAAGTGAAGCTCTACGCCAATTCGCATTACGTCACGCCGCGCCCGACGCTCAATCAGGCGATCGAGGAGATCAAGCACGACCTCCAGGTCCGCCTGCAGGAACTGAAGGGGCTGGGCAAGCTGCTCGAAGCGCAGCGCCTCGAACAGCGCACGCAGTTCGACATCGAGATGATGGAGGCGACGGGAAGCTGCGCCGGCATCGAGAACTATTCGCGCTACCTCACCGGCCGCAAGCCCGGCGAGCCGCCGCCCACCCTGTTCGAATATCTCCCCGACAACGCCCTTGTCTTCGCCGACGAAAGCCATGTCACCGTGCCGCAGATCGGCGGCATGTTCCGGGGCGACTACAAGCGCAAGTCGACGCTCGCCGAATACGGCTTCCGCCTGCCCTCCGCCGTCGACAATCGCCCCATGCGGTTCGAGGAATGGAACGCGATGCGCCCGCAATCGGTCTTCGTCTCGGCGACGCCCGGCCCCTGGGAGATGGACCAGACCGGCGGCGTCTTCGTCGAACAGGTGATCCGCCCGACCGGCCTCATCGACCCGCCGACGATTATCCGCCCGGTCGCGACGCAGGTCGACGACCTCATCGCCGAATGCCGCGAGGTCGCGGCGAAGGGCCAGCGCGTCCTCGTCACGACGCTGACGAAGCGCATGGCCGAAGACCTCACGGAATACATGCACGAACAGGGCATCCGCGTGCGCTACATGCATTCCGACATCGACACGCTGGAACGCATCGAGATCATCCGCGATCTCCGCCTCGGCGCCTTCGACGTCCTGATCGGCATCAACCTGCTGCGCGAGGGCCTCGACATTCCCGAATGCGCCCTCGTCGCGATCCTCGACGCCGACAAGGAAGGCTTCCTGCGTTCCGAAACCTCACTGATCCAGACCATCGGCCGCGCCGCGCGCAACGTCGACGGCCGCGTCATCCTCTATGCCGACAACATCACCGGCTCGCTCGAACGCGCGATGGCCGAAACCGCGCGCCGCCGCGAGAAGCAGAAGGCCTATAACGAGGAACACGGCATCACGCCGGAATCGATCCGCCGCAACATCGGCGACATCCTCGAAAGCGTCTATGAGCGCGACCATGTCCGCGTCGACACCGGCGAGGCCGACGAAAGCTTCATCGGCCACAATTTGCGCGCCCACATCGCCGACCTCGAAAACCGCATGAAGGAAGCCGCCGCCGACCTCGAATTCGAAACCGCCGCGCGCCTGCGCGACGAGATCAAGCGCCTCGAAGCCACCGAACTCGCCATCGCCGACGACCCCCTGGCCCGGCAATCCGCCGTCGAGGAAAGCGTCGCAAGAACGGCGACAAAGGGCCGCTCCACGAGCGGAAAGCCGGGGACGAGAGCGCGGAAATACAAGAAGCGGTAGCGGCCTTTCTCCCCACCCTCCCCTCGGGGAGGGTCAAACCACCGAAGGTGGTTTGGGGCGGGGGCCTTCGAAGAGGCCGCCTCAATCATCGTCTTTCTCGTCATGGCCCGGCTTGCCTGCACCGGCGAAAGCCGGTGTCCGGGCCATCCACGTCTTTGCCACCCCAACGAAAAAGAAAGACGGGGATGACCCGCATGAAGCGGGTCATGACGTTACAGGTATGACAAGGGAAGACGAGACGTCCCTCAAACCCCCATCAGATACTCGACGAAATCCTTCGCATCGAACACCAGCGACACGATCATCGTCGCGAGCGCCAGCACGAACCACACGCCGAAGACGCTCTTCTTCTCGATCAGCGGCCAGCGCCTGATGTAGTAGATGACGACCGGCGTCCAGAAGATCAGATGCGTGACGCCCCAGAGCTTGTTCCAGCCGACCGCCATGCCGAGCGCCATGGTCGAGACGATGGTCGCGACCATCGCCAGCACCAGCCAGCGCGCTTCCACCCGCCAGAAGGCGAAGATGAGCGGCGCGGCGAAGAGCACCGCCATCATCCAGTACATCCAGTACTGCACCCACATCGGCAGCGCCGCCACATAGGCGTCCTGCGACGCACTCGCTTCCTGAAGCGCCTGCATGAATCCGTCCATTGGGTCCTCCCATCAGCCCTGTTGCGATGCCAATCTGGGAAGCGGGGCCGCGCCCGGCAATTCACGTTTCCGTCAACGGATGAAATCGCCTGGCCTGCCCGAAACCCCTATGCTGCAAGGCAACAGAAAACGCGGAAAGAAACATGGCGAAAACGGCAGCGAAACGAACGCTCTCGAACCCCCAATGGGCCGGCGGCAAATGCCGCTGCGGCGCGGTCCGCTTCGAGATCATGGTGCCCGCGATCTGGGCCTTCCACGATCATTCGCAGGCGACGCGCGAAACGACCGGCGCCGCTTCCATGGCCTGGGTCGGAAGCTGGAAAAAACGTTTCCGCCTTCTCGATGGCGAGGACGAGATAACCCGCTACGAGGAGCCCGGCGTCGCGCGCAGCTTCTGCCGCCGCTGCGGCACGCCGCTCTTCTACGAGCGCGACCGCTCGCGCCACGTTATCAACATTCCCTATGCGTTGTTCGAGACCCGCGTCGGCCGCGAGCCGCGCTATCATGCCGCACTGCGCGAGATGCCGGACTGGGCGTATCTCGGGGAACCGCTCGCGCCGCTCAAGGGTTATCCCGGCATCATGATCGAGCGGAAACGCAGGAAGAAGCGGACCCCTGAAGCCTTGTTCTGACAAGCACGCTTTCGCCATATTCGGCGCCTAAGCTCCCCGTGAAAAGGTTCATTCAAGGAGACTCACTCATGCGCGCGACATTGACCGTCCTTGCCCTGACGGTTTCCCTGGCGATCCCGCTGGCCGCCGCCCCCGCCTTTGCGAAGGATGGCGACAGCGATGAGCGCACGCCCGTGGGCGAGGCCGTCGACGGCGTCAAGGAAGGTGGCCGCACCATCGGCCATGGCGTCCGCGACACGACGACCGCGATCGGTCACGGCACACGCGACGCCGTTCACGCCGTCGGCGACACGGCCGACGAGGTCACCACCGAGATCGGTCACGGCACGCGCGACGCCGTCCAGGAAGGCGGCGAGGTCGCGGACGGTTTCTTCACCGATATCGGCCATGCCTTCCGCGATGCCTGGCACGACCTGACGGACTGATCGGAACGGCATGACGGGAACCGCCCTCCTCCTCGGCACGACCGGCATGCTTTCCGCCGCCGCACGTCACGCGGCGCTGCAGGCGGACAAGGCCGTCATCGTCTCGCGCAAGGCGGAGGGCTTCTCCTTCGGCGATGACGAACTCGACGGGAAATGCGAGTGCCTGTCCCTCTCCTATGAAGACGAGCCCGCCTTTCTCGCCGCGCTGGAAGAGCGCGCGCCCTTCGACGTCGCGCTGACCTGGATACGCCCCCGCGCCGAACTGCTGCGCGCCGCGCTCGACGCACTGGTCGCGCCCGGCGGCCTTCTCGTGGAAGTCATGGGCAGCCGCTCGATCCTCGCGGGCAAGGACGGCGAACCGTCCATCGCCTCCATCCGCGCCGACGCCCTCGCCCATCAGCCGGACATTGCCTACGCGCAGGTCGTGCTCGGCTTCGTCCGCGAGAACGGCGCCTCGCGCTGGCTCAATCATGAGGAGATTTCGGCCGCCGCCATCGCGCAGATGGAAATGCCGCTGCCGCGCCGCATCGCCGGCACGCTGGAGCCGTGGGAAGAACGCCCGCGCTGATCCCCTCACCTCCCCCTTGCGGGGAGGTCGAAAATTCGCCTTCGAATTTTCGGGTGGGGGGCTCTTTCTACCTTCGATACCAGCCGAACCGCCGCAGCCCGAAATGCAGCCTGAGCCCCAGCGCAACGAAGAGGACGGCGGCGATGAACTTCACCTGGATGAAACTGAACACGGCATGCGTCGGGAGAACATGCGTGTTGGAAACCGAGGCTTCCTTCAGCGTCCGGAGCTCCTCCGCCTGCGGCCCCGCCACCACCTCGAGAAGATCGCGCAGGCTCCGGTAGCGCATGATCGCGACCGTATCCCAGGTGTGATGCCCGTCGGGCTCGATGAACGTCGCGAAGGGCCGCGCGAGGAAGACGGGAAACGAGGCGCGCCGCAACAGCGGCGGCAGGATCGCCCGGTCGTAGGTCGCCGCCGCTTCCGCGTCCGCCGGATCGTCGATCAGGTTCACCATGAAGAATTCGCCGCCATCGTCTGCGCGCATCCACGCTTCGAACCTGTCGCCCACGCGGAAGAGCGCGCTCCCGCTCTGCCCCATGCTCTCGAAGCGCGCCAGATAGGTCTGGATTTCCTGTTCGGTGAGCGGCTTCCCCGCGCCCCCGTACCAGAACCAGAACAGGCCGTAGAGAATGGCGAGCACGGCGGCGAGAATCTGCGGTCCGGCAATGCGCTTCATGTCGTCTCCTCCCGAAGAGGAGGAAGACTAGGCGGCGGTCATTCAATTGGCAATATAAATGTCAATAGATTGACGGCTCAGGCTAGCCGCGCCCGCGCCTTCTGCACCAGCGCCATCAGGCGCGGATCGTTCTTGATGAAGCGCTTCACCGCGAAGCCCGAGCGCATCGCCAGCGCAACGGGCACGCCGAGCGCGCTTGCCGCCGCGACGGCATTGCGCATCTCCGTCGGCGTGTCGCAGAAACTTTCCTTGTAGGCCGCATAGCCGACCGAAAGGTCGTAAGTCGCGAGCCCGCGCTCGATGCTCGACTGGATCAGTTTCAGCAGATGCAGCCGCCCCGGCGAGAGCCGCGGCAGCGTCGCCGGATCGTAGGTATGCACCATCAGCGTGTTCCGCCCGTGCCAGACATGGCCGATGCTGCCGGAGAGAAACGCGCCGTCGAGCCGCAGCTCCGCCACTTCGAGCAACTGTTTCTCCGCCGGCAGCGTCGCAAGCTCGCGCCACGCGGCGAGATGGCGTTCGTCGTCGAAGATCGACGAAATGCCCTGCGCCGCGAGCTGCGCCGCCTTGCGTGCGAGAATGTCCTCCACCATCGCCAGTCTCTCGTCCGGCGTCTCCGCGAAACGGAACGTCACCTCGCCCTCCGCTTCGAGCTTGCGCATCTTCGAACGGTCGATGCGCCGCGTCTCCGCGCGGTAGCGCTGCGAGAATGCGTCGAACGTCTCCGGCAGATCGAACACATAGGCCGCGTCCGGTGCCGCCGCCCCCCCGAGTCCGGCAAACGGATTGGCGAAGGGCGCGCCCGGTGTGCCGAGCGAGACCGGCTGGTCTTCCATCACGATGAGATCGTGCGGTGGCAGCGCGCGGCGGATCTGCGTCCAGAGCGCGGCGAAATCTTCGTGCCCCATCCGCGCCGCGAAGTCCGGCGCCACGAGCGGCCCCTTGTAATCCGCAAGCCGCCCGCCCAGCCAGACGAGACGGCGCAGCCCGAAGCGGCGCTCGATCCCGAGCGGCGCAACGAGCAGCGTCTCGCCCTGCCGCGCAACCACGGCGATGGCGGGCGCAACGCCGGTCGCCCCGCCCACATTGCGATGCCAGGCGGAAAGCCAGTCGAAACTCTGGAAGGCGGTGCCTGCCGCGCGCGGCTCGAACGCGCGCCAGACGGGCTCCGCCGCCTCGAAACTCTCATAGATCGTGATCCCGGCGGCATGGGCCAGCCGCGCGTCATATCCTGCCCGGAACCGCGCCGAGCTTCCCCGGGGGCGCCAGCCGCGCGCGGCGCGTTCCCCTCCCATCGTGAAATCTTCGCCCGAAACGGTATTTGAAGCGCTCATTGTCTCTTCCTGGCCCAATTTGTCCTTTATCGGGACACCCCCAGATGCATGGACAGACCCTCGCAAGCACCCGGCCACACCGCCGGAGCAGGCGAAAAACGGCTGTTGTGCTAGGCTTCGGGAACAAACAAGAAAGTATTCCAAGGGAGTTCTGGATGACGCCGCCGCTGATCCCCTTCGACATCACGGGCCTCCGGCCGGACAAGGGTGCGCCGCCGCCCGAGCGCATCGTCTCGGGCAAGCCGCAGAGCCTGACCTGGAATCTCTTCACCTCGCCGGACGGGAAATTCTTCTCCGGCTTCTGGGAGAGCGGCCCCGGCGCCTGGCGCATCCACTACACCGAGCACGAGTTCTGCCACATCCTCGAAGGGGTGAGCGTCATTACGGCGGATGACGGCGCAAAACTGACCGTCCGCGCGGGCGACGCCTTCGTCATTCCGGCCGGCTTCAAGGGAACCTGGGAAGTCGTGGAGCGCACCCGCAAGCACTACGCGATCTACGAGGCCTGAAGCGTTTCCAGGCAAAGTGCCTCCTTTTGAATTGAAGGGGCGGTTTGCCGTCCGGAAACGCGAAAATCAGCTCGCTTCCTCCGGCGCTTTCACCTGCCGCTCATAGACCTCGATGCGCACGCGCTCGATCAGCGTCGACGTCGCTTCCGACGAGGCGCCGATCGCGCGCAGCACATGACCGGAAAGCTGCAGCGAGGCCTCGAGCGCCTCATGCACCACCGCCGTCGCGCCTGCCGCTTCCAGTTCGAGCATGTGCTCGCGGTCGCGCGCGCGGGCATAGATCGGCACCTTCGGCCATTTCGTTCTGAGCGCCCGCACGAGGCGGCTCGCCGCGTCGCTGTTGTCGAGCGTCACCACCACGGCGGACGCCTTCGCGATGCCGACGCGCTCCAGCATCTCCGGCCGCGCTGCATCGCCGTAATAGACGAGTTCGCCCCGCACCCGCGCCGCGCGCGAGCGCACCGGGTCGAGGTCGAGCGCGACGAAAGGCAGTTGCTGCTCGCGCAGGAGCCGCCCGATGGTCCGCCCGACGCGGCCATAGCCCGCAATGATGACGTGTCCCTCAAGCCCCTCCGTCGTCCCGTCCGCGTCGCGCTCGCGGTCGCCCTCGAACCCGTCGAACCGCTTCTGCAGCCATGCGCCAAGCGACGCGAGCCCCGGCGTCATCGCCATCGACACGGCGGCCGAAAGCTGCACCACATGCGCAACAGCCAGCGGCACGACGCCCCCTTCCGCCGCTCCCGCGATCACCACGAAGGCGAACTCGCCGCCAGACGCGAGCAGCAACCCGGTCCTGAGCGAACACAGCCGCGACTGCCCGAACGACAGCGTCAGCGCCGCGATCAGCGCCGTCTTCAACACGAGGAACACCGCGATCAGCCCGAGCACCGCATCGAAATTGTCCCGGAACACGGAAAAATCCATGCCGATGCCGACGCTGATGAAGAAGAGCCCGAGCAGCAGCGCCTTGAACGGCTGGATGTCCGTCTCGATCTGCGGCCGGAATTCCGTATCGGAGAGCAGCAGCCCGGCAAGGAACGCGCCAAGCGCCATCGACAGCCCGGCCGCCCCCGTCGCCACCGCTGTCAGCAGCGCCGCCAGCAGCGACAGCGCCAGAAACAGTTCCGGGTTCTTCGTCCGAGCGACGACGCCGTAGATCCAGCGCAGCACATAGCGTCCGACGGTGAGGATCAGCGCCACCGCAACCGCCGCCTTCAGCACCGCCATACCCGCAAGGCTGAACATGTTGACGTCGTCGCCCCCCGCCGCATAGGCGGAGAAGATCGACACCATGACGAGGATCGGAACGACCGCGAGGTCCTGCATCAGCAGGATCGAGAAGGCGATGCGCCCCGGCTGCGCGGCGAACTCGCCGCGCTCGATCAGGAGCTGCGTCACGATCGCGGTCGAGGAAAGCGCGAGCGCGAACCCCAGAACGGTCGAGGCAGGCAACGAAAGCCCTGCCATGTAGAACAGGCCCAGAAGCGCGAAGCCGCAGACCAGCACCTGCGCCCCGCCGAGCCCGAGCACATAGGTCCGCATCGAGCGCAGCCGTTGCCACGAAAGTTCGAGCCCGATCGTGAACAGCAGGAAGACGACGCCAAGCTCGCCGATCTGCGAAAGTCCGACCCCCTGCGCAATGATCGCGAAGCCATGCGGCCCGATCAGCGCCCCGATGAACAGATAGCCGAGCACCGTACTCGCGCGGAACCAGTGGAAAAGCGGCATCACGGCGACCGCCGCGATCAGGAAGACGATGACCTCCTTGAGGTAGGGAACGTGAATCCCGTCCGCCACCGCCTCGACCGCCGCCCCCGCCGCCAGAACCTCGTTTTCCACAGCCACCTCGCTATCCGCCCGCTGCTTCGAGAGTAACCCAAAGACACCGCCAAAGTCCGGCAAATGGGCGGTTTTCCGCTGATATTCTTGCCATAGCGCCCGGACAACCCTATATGCCTAGCAAGAGGCCCGGGGGCGGACCTGCCGTAACGAGAGAGGATCGAGCGCCGATATGCGGAGCAGAAGCCGCGTAGATTGCCGCGATGAGGCCGGCTTCGCCCATAGACCCGCATCCCCCGAAGGCGAGGCGCGTTGATGCTCGAAATGTATCTCTATCTCGCCGGCGGTCTTCTCATTCTCATCGTCTGCGGCGATCTCCTGGTTGCGGGCGCGGCCTCCCTCGCCGCCCGCTACGGTCTTTCCCCGCTCCTGATCGCGCTCACCATCGTCGCTTTCGGCACCTCGGCGCCGGAACTTCTCGTCAGTGTGCGCGCCGCGCTTTCGGGCGTGCCCGGCATCGCGATCGGCAATGTCGTCGGCAGCAACATCGCCAACATCCTGCTGATCCTCGGCCTGCCCGCGCTGATCTATCCCATCTGCTGCATCGGCCGCACCGTCCCCCACAACATGGTCATCATGATGGGCGCGAGCGTCCTGCTCGTCGTGTTGTGCTTCGTCGGCCCGCTCGGCTTCTGGCAGGGCATTCTGTTTCTCGTGCTGCTCGCCTGCTATCTGGTCTATTCGGGCTGGGATGCGCGGAAGAACCCCTACAGCCCACCGCCTCTCGCTGCGGCGGATGAAGCCCCTTCCCTGCGCGAAGGCACGTGCGATGCCTTCGGCGCCGTCCAGACGGGCCTCGCCCACGACCTGCCGCATGGCGACATCAACCCGCCGAAACTCTCCCGCCGCGTGATCGCGATCAAGATCCTGGTCGGCATTCTCGGCCTTCCCCTCGGCGCCCGCCTCGTTGTCGACGGCGGCACCGGGATCGCCGAGGCCTTCCACGTATCGGATGCCGTCATCGGCCTTTCGCTCATCGCCATCGGCACCTCGCTGCCCGAGCTTGCCACCTCCATGATGGCCGTCTTCCGCCGCAACGACGATGTCGTCGTCGGCAACATCATCGGCAGCAACATCATGAACATTCTGGCGATCCTGGGCGTGACCGCCCTGATCGCGCCGCTTCCCGTCACGGAAGATTTCCTGAATTTCCATCTCTGGGTCATGCTGGGCGCCGTCGTCATGCTGCTGCCCGTGACCATGACCGGCGGCCGCATCGGCCGCGGCACAGGCCTGGTTTTCCTTGCCGCCTACTTCGCCTATCTCTACGCCATGTTCTCCTTCGGTCATCTTCCCGGCGCCATCTGAGGACCATCCGCTTGAGCGACAGCACGCGCAACGCCTTGGTGACAGGTGCCGCCCGCCGGATCGGCCGGGCGATTGCCTTTGCGCTCGCCGAGGACGGCTGGTCGGTGGCCGTGCACCACAACAGTTCGTCGGACGACGCATCCGACGTCGTCGCCGGGATCGAGGCGCGCGGCGGACGGGCCTGCGCCCTGCACGCCGATCTGGGCGATGTCGCAGGCACCGAAGGCCTCGTGCCCGCTGCGGCCTCGGCGCTCGGCCCGATCGCGCTTCTCGTCAACAACGCGTCTCTCTTCGAGCGCGACGAGGCGGCAAGCGTGACGCCCGAAAGCTGGACGGCGCATCTCGATACGAACCTGCGCGCGCCGGCCCTGCTCTCGCGGGCCTTCGCGAGCCAGCTCCCGGACGGCGCGGAAGGCAACATCGTCAACATCACGGACCAGCGCGTCTGGGCGCCGACGCCGCATTTCTTCTCCTACACGATCAGCAAGATGGCGCTGTGGGACATGACGCAGGTTCTTGCGCGCTCCTTTGCGCCGCGGATCCGGGTCAATGCCATCGGCCCCGGCCCGGCGCTCGCCAATGCGCGGCAGTCGGCGGCGGATTTCGAGCGCCAGATGGCGTCCACCATTTTGAAACGCGGCACCACGCCGGACGAGATTTGCGCCGCGGTTCGGTTTATTCTCGCCTCACCCGCCATGACGGGCCAGATGATCGCGCTCGACGGCGGCCAGCATCTGGCGTGGGAAACGCCGGACGTGACCGGCATTTCGGAGTAGACCTCTCATGAGTCAGCCTGAAAACGTGACCCCCCTGAAGATCGCCAGCGCCGAGCGCGCGATCCGCCACGTCTTCGTCCGCGACCTTCTGCTCGACGCCCATATCGGCGCCTACAGGCACGAAAAGGGCAGCGCGCAGCCCATCCGGGTCAATGTCGATCTGACCGTCGCGGAGGCCGCGCATGGCGACGACCTGAGCAACGTCGTCTGCTATGCGACCGTGGTCGACGGCATCAAGGCCATCGTCTCCGAGGGTCACCTGAACCTCGTCGAGACCCTGGCCGAGCGGATCGCCGCCTCCTGCCTCGAAGACGAACGGGTGCGGGTCGCCCTTGTCCGGGTGGAGAAGCTGGCCGTCATACCCGAGGCCGCCAGTGTCGGCGTCGAGATCGAGCGTGTGCGCCATCTTTCCTGATATGGGAAGCTCGACAGAAAGCGATAATGGAATCAACGCTTTGCGGATTCCAAATGCCGCACACGGAAGGTTTGTGCACAGCAGCGCGCGCAGGATGAAGGCTTGCGGGATTGTGGTGAATACCGTGGAACCCCGGTTAGTGGCAGGTTCCATAGGTGAAAAAACCCCATATCTTTCAATGCCTTAAAACAGGACATCTTTTGCCCCGGCGTCACAAATCTTAATTATTACAAGGCCTTGACGTTTCCCTGCCCTCCCTGCCCCCAACTCTTTCAACAAACTTATCCACAGGGTTGGGAACCCTCAAAGGGCTTTCGCGGGTAAGGCGGCGGGGCGCTTCACGGTGATATACAGGGCCCCATGAACGACAACGGCGACAAACCGGCCGAAGAGGCTGCCACCGGCGCGGGAAACAGCGGAGCGGCCGAGGCCGGCCCCACCGGGGCCGCCCTGATCGCGGCCAAGGTGAAGCTGCTGCCGGACAGCCCGGGCGTCTACCGGATGTACGACGCGGGCGGCGACCTCCTCTATGTCGGCAAGGCGCGAAGCCTGAAAAAGCGCGTGACGAGCTACACCAAGCTTGCCGGTCACTCGAACCGCATCGCCCGGATGATCGCCTCCACCGCGCAGATGGAATTCATCTCCACCGCGACCGAGACGGACGCCCTCCTCCTCGAAGCGAACCTGATCAAGCGGCTCAAGCCCCGCTACAACGTGCTGATGAGGGACGACAAGTCCTTCCCCTACATCCTGCTGACCGGCGACCATGATTTCCCGCAGGCGCTGAAGCATCGCGGCGCCCGCTCCCGCAAGGGCGATTATTACGGTCCCTTCGCCAGCGCGGGCGCAGTAACGGCCACCCTCAACGCGCTCCAGAAGGCCTTCCTGCTGCGCTCCTGCTCCGACAGCGTCTTCGAAAGCCGCACGCGGCCCTGCCTGCTCTTCCAGATCAAGCGCTGCAGCGCGCCCTGCACCGGCGAAATAGACGCCGAGGGATACGCGAAGCTCGTCGCCGAGGCGCGCGACTTCCTGAAAGGCCGCAGCCGCAAGACCCAGCAACAGCTCGTCTCGCTGATGGACGAGGCCTCCACCGGCCTCGATTTCGAGCGCGCCGCGATCTATCGCGACCGTATCCGCGCGCTGACGCAGATCCAGCAGCATCAGGGCATCAACCCGCGCACGGTCGTGGAAGCCGACCTCTTCGCCGCCTGGAGCGAGGGCGGCCAGACCTGCGTTCAGGTCTTCTTCTTCCGCGCCGGGCAGAACTGGGGCAACCGCGCCTATTTCCCCCGCCACGACAGGGAACTGACGACCGAGGAAGTGCTCGACGCCTTTCTGGCCCAGTTCTACGAGGATCGCCCTCCCCCTCGCATGGTGCTCCTGAGCCACGACGTTCCCGGCCGCGCGCTCCTCGCCGAGGCGCTCACGATCCGGGCGGAACGCAAGGTCGCGGTGGGCGTGCCGAGGCGCGGCGAGAAGCGCGAGCTCGTCGATCACGCGCTCACCAATGCGCGCGAGGCGCTGGGCCGCCGTCTCGCCGAAAGCTCGACGCAGCGCAAACTTCTGGAAGGCGTCGCGGAAGCCTTCGACCTCGAGGCCCCGCCACAGCGGATCGAGGTCTACGACAACAGCCACATCTCGGGCACCAAGGCCGTCGGCGGCATGATCGTCGCAGGCCCCGAAGGCTTCATGAAGAACCAGTACCGCAAGTTCAACATCAAGGGCCCCGATATCGAGCCCGGCGACGACTACGCCATGATGCGCGAAGTGCTGACACGCCGCTTCACCCGCCTGGTCAGGGAATCGGAGGGCCGGGACGGCAAGGAAGGCGAAGACGCGACCTGGCCGGACCTCATCCTGATCGACGGCGGGGCGGGCCAGCTCAAGGTGGCGCTCGAAGTGCTTGAGGAACTCGGCATCGACAACGTGACGGCCGTCGGCGTCGCCAAGGGGCCGGAGCGCGATGCGGGCCGCGAACGATTCTTCATGGCGGGCCGTGCCGATTTCATGATGGAACCGCGCAATCCGGTTCTCTACTACCTGCAGCGCCTGCGCGACGAGGCGCATCGCTACGCCATCGGCAGCCATCGCGCGCGCCGCTCGAAGGCCATCGGCGTCAATCCGCTGGACGAGGTGCCCGGCATCGGTCCGGGCCGCAAGCGCGCCCTTCTGCAGCATTTCGGCTCCGCCCGCGCCGTCGCCCGGGCGGGCCTCTCCGATCTCGAATCGGTTAACGGCATCAGCGCGAAGGTCGCGCGCGCCGTCTACGATCATTTTCACGGGAATCCGGACAACCCATCTTGAATTACCGCATCCACTCGCGACATTGCCGTGAGGGATGCTAAGCTGACGGCATCACACGGAGCGACCGCAGAATGACAACCAGCCTGCCCAACCTGTTGACCTATTTCCGCATCGCGCTGGTGCCGGCCGTCGTCGTGTGTTTCTACATTCAGGGCGACGCGGCCCACTGGACGGCGCTGGCGCTTTTCATCGTCGCCGGCGTCACGGATTTCTTCGACGGCTATCTCGCCCGCGCCTGGGAACAGCAGTCCAATCTCGGCCGCATGCTCGATCCGATCGCCGACAAGCTCCTCGTCGCCGTCGTGCTGATCGCCCTCACCTGGCAGGACGTCATCGCCGGCTTCTCGCTCTGGGCCGCAATCATCATTCTCTGCCGCGAGATTCTCGTCTCCGGCCTTCGAGAGTTCCTCGCCGAACTCCGCGTCAGCGTGCCGGTCACGCAGCTCGCGAAGTGGAAGACGACGATTCAGATGGTGGCGCTCGGCTTCCTGCTGGCGGGCCCCGCCGCGGACAAGATCGTCCCCGGCATCACGGAAGCGGGCATCACGCTCCTCTGGGCGGCGGCGATCCTGACGCTCTACACCGGCATCGACTATTTCCGCGCGGGCGTCCAGCATCTCGGCGACGAGAAGCCGGAACATCGCCCCGCCGCTCCGCCGACTGCCGCCGCGGCAGAACGGGAAGGCCGGATGTGAAGCTGCTCTATTTCGCCTGGGTGAAACAGAAGGCCGGTCTCGCCGAAGAGGACGTGACCCTTCCCGGCGAGATACGCGACGTATCGGGCGTCATCTCCTGGCTGAAGACGCGCGGCGAGGGATACGAACACGCCTTTGCCGATCTCGCCGTCATCCGCTGCGCCGTCGATCAGGAACATGGCGGCCTCGACACGCCGGTGGCAGGAGCAAGCGAGATCGCCTTCTTCCCGCCCGTCACCGGCGGCTGAGAAAATGATCCGGGTACAGACGGAAGATTTCGACATCGGCGCCGAAGTGAAGGCGCTGACGTCGGGCCGCACCGATATCGGCGCCCTCGTCACCTTCACCGGCCTCGTCCGCGACTCGAACGGCGGCACCGTCGCCTCCATGGAACTCGAACACTATCCCGGTATGACCGAAAAGGAGCTTTCCCGCATCGAAGCGGAGGCAAACGAGCGTTGGCCATTGCAGGCGAGTCTCATCATCCACCGCGTCGGCAAGCTCAGCCCCGGAGACAACATCGTGCTCGTCGTCACCGCCTCCGCGCACCGTCAGGCAGCTTTCGACGCGGCCTCCTTTTTGATGGATTACTTGAAGACCCGCGCGCCCTTCTGGAAGCGCGAGGAAACCGGGGATAAGTCGCATTGGGTCGACGCCCGCGAGAGCGACGGCGAAGCGGCGGCCAAATGGGACACATGACGTTTTTGTGACAGTTCAGTGACAGTCGGGCCTGTTTATCCCCCTTTTCGCCAAATCCCTTGCGCCGAACACGGCTTATCCCGCCCCCTCATCGCCTGTATCCCTGATCCATCTCGACATTGAAAAGGATCAGGATTCATGACATCCGAAACTCCGAATGCTCCGCCTCCGGAGGGTTTTTCGCGTCACTACCGCCAGAGCCCGCTTACCAATCCGTGGGAGCCGCTCTGGTCGCGCAACACGGGCGACGCCATCTTCATCGGCCTCTGGCTCGCAGAACCGCATACCAACTCGCGCGGCTTCGCGCATGGCGGTCTTGTCACCGCGCTTGCCGACAATGCGATGGGACTCACCTGTGGTCTCAAGCTTGAAAACGTCCTCGGTCTCGTCACCGTCGGCCTCTCCATCGACTTTCTGAGTTCGGCGCGCATCGGCGAATGGCTCGAAGTGAAGCCGGAAGTCGTGAAGACCGGCGGCTCGCTCGCCTTCGCGCAATGTCTCGTGACGGCGGACGGCAAACCTTGCGCCCGCGCCAACGGAACTTTCAGCATTCTGCGCAAACTCGAAAGGACAGCCTGACAGGCAAGAAAAAAGGGCGGCTCGAAGGAGCCGCCCTTGTCGTTTCGTTCGCTCGGAGCGTCAGCCGTTGACGGCTTTCGCGCGCGTCTGGTGCGCATGCACCGCGGCGATATAGTCCTCGTGCAGGTTGTGCGAAATCTCGCCCGGCGTGAATTTGTGCGGGCCGATCTCGCCGACTGGCGTCACTTCCGCCGCCGTGCCGGTGATGAAGCATTCCGAAAAATCGCCCAGTTCTTCGGGCTTTATGTGCCGTTCGACGATTTCGTAGCCGCGCGCCTTCGCGAGCCCGATCACCGTCTGCCGCGTGATGCCGTCGAGGAAACAGTCGGGCTTCGGCGTATGGATGACGCCGTCCTTGACGAAGAAGATGTTGGCGCCGGTCGCCTCCGCGACATAGCCGCGATAGTCGTACATCAGCGCGTCGGCATAGCCCTTGTTCTCCGCCGCATGCTTCGAGATCGTGCAGATCATGTAGAGGCCGGCCGCCTTCGCCATCGAAGGCGCGGTCTCGGGCGACGGACGCTTGTACTGCGCGATGTCGAGGCGAATGCCCTTCTTGCGCTGTTCGGGATCGAAATAGGACGGCCACTCCCATGCAGCGACCGCGAAATTGATCCTGTTCTTCTGCGCGCTGACGCCCATCATCTCGCTGCCGCGCCACGCGACCGGACGGAGATAACCGTCGGTGAGCTTCTGCGCGCGCACCGTCGCGATGCAGGCCTCGTCGATTTCCTCGACGCTGTAGGGAATCGTGAAGCCGAGAATCTCCGCCGACTTGATCAGCCGCAGCGAATGCTCGCGCAGCTTGAAAATTTCGCCGCCATACATCCGGCAGCCCTCGAACACGCAGCTCGCATAGTGGAGCCCGTGCGTCAGCACATGCACCTTGGCATCGGCCCAGGGAACGAGTTCGCCGTTGAACCAGATAAAGCCGTCGCGTTTGTCGAAGGGAATGTCTGCCATGACCCAAGTTTCCTGGTGTATTTCCGCGCCGTGCCGCTTTTGTCCGGCCGTCCGCAGTCCCGCCCAACGGGAAATTTGCCGGAGACAGCCTTCTCGGGCGAACATCCTTTATATTGGCTGGCAGATTCGACCTGCCCTGCCCTTGCGCCCATTCTGTCTCATGCAGTTTGCAAGGGGTAGCACTTAGCGGAAAATATGTCAACATGGCTGACATAAAATGACGGTCACGGCAAAACCCATCGGAAAGACGGCGGCAAAGGCCGACGAGCGCACCCCTGGGCGCGCCGCCGGCCTTGAAACCGGGCCGCTGACAGAGGCCATCGAGCTCCTGTTTTTCGCCTATCGGGACTTCATCAGCGACCCGGACGAGTTGCTTGCCAAATACGATTTCGGCCGCGCGCATCATCGCGTCGTCCACTTCGTCGGCCGCAACCCCGGCATCACCGTTGCCGAACTGCTCAACATCCTGCGCATCACGAAGCAAAGCCTCGCCCGCGTCCTCAAGCAACTCATTGAGCGTGGCTTCATCGAACAGCAAACGGGCAAACAGGACCGGCGCCAGCGACTGCTCTATCTTACCGCCCTCGGTCTCGATCTCGAGGAACGGCTCGCGGCTCCGCAGCGCGCGCGCGTCGCCGCGGCTCTCGATCAGGCGGGCCCGGATGCCGAGGCGGCATGGCGCAAGGTGTTGCTCGCTCTCGTCAACGAGGAAGACAGGGCCGAAGTCGAACGCCTGATAACGAAGACACCGGGCCCGCGGGACTGACCCGGCCGCAGGGAGACACGCATTGGCCGCAAACGAAACGATGACGGCGGAAACGGAAAACGCTGCGGCACCGGCCGACGACGCGCCGCATATTCTCGTGGTCGACGACGACCGGCGTATCCGCGAACTGCTGAAGCGGTATCTGTCCGACAACGGTTTCCGCGTGACGACGGCGGAACATGCCGCGGAAGCCCGCGCGCGTCTCGAAGGCCTTTCCTTCGATCTCATCGTCCTCGACGTGATGATGCCCGGCGAAAGCGGTCTCGACCTGACAAGGGATTTGCGGAAAACCTCCGCCGTACCGATCCTCATGCTGACCGCGCGCGGCGAGGCAAGCGACCGTATCGACGGGCTCGAGCGCGGCGTCGACGATTATCTTGCCAAACCCTTCGAACCGCGAGAACTGCTGCTTCGCATCGGCACCATCCTGCGGCGCGCGCAGGCGCCCGGCAGGCAGAAGCATGACGAGATTTTGCTCGGCCCCTGCCGGTTCAATGTGACGCGCGGCGAGCTCTGGAACGGCGATATCCAGGTCCGCCTCACGACGCGGGAGATCCAGCTGATGCGTATTTTCGCCGCCAATCCCGGCAAGCCCCTCTCCCGTCTCGACCTCTGCGACAATGAGGCCGCCGAAAGGTCGATCGACGTGCAGATCAACCGGCTCCGCCGCAAAATCGAATCCGATCCGAAGAACCCGCTTTATCTGCAGACAGTGCGCGGCGAGGGCTACGCACTCATGCCAGATTGATGACCGCATGACAGAGGCACGAACACGGGACGGGGCGGACGCAATGCCTTCGCGGGACCGCGAGAACGGTGCACACTTCTCGCTCCATCCCTTCCAGCTGCTGAAGCGCCTGATGCCCCGGGGGCTCTACGGGCGCTCGCTCATCATCATCGTGGCGCCGGTGGTGCTGCTGCAACTCGTCGTCACCTATGTCTTCCTGGAGCGTCACTGGCAACTCGTAACCGAGCGTCTTTCGGCGAAGACCGTCGCCGAAGTCGCCCTTCTCCTGAGCGAGTTCGAGGAAAACCCGACACCACAGCAGGCATCGAGGATTGCCGCGCGCGCAAGCCAGGACCTCGGCCTCCCTGTTGCTTTCCTCGACGGCGAGGAACTCCCCGATGCCCCCTCTTCGACCGGCGGCCTCCTCGCAGATTCATTGAACGACGAATTGCGCCGCCGCGTTGCCCGCCCCTACTGGATCAACACCGCGCAATACAAACAGTATGTCGACATCCGCATCGCCTATAATGGCGGCGTCATGCGCGTGCTCACGCCGGCATCGCATGTCTATGCTTCCAACTCCCACATCTTCCTCGTCTGGATGGTCGGCACGTCGGTGGTCCTGATCATCGTCGCCATCATGTTCCTTCGGAACCAGATCCGCCCCATCGAACGCCTTGCTTCCGCAGCTGAATCCTTCGGCATGGGCCGCGACGTTCCGAGCTACCGTCCCCAGGGCGCATCCGAAGTCCGGCGGGCGGCCCAGGCCTTCATGGACATGCGCGCGCGCATCCAGCGGCAGATCGAACAGCGCACCGCCATGCTCGCCGGCGTAAGTCACGACCTGCGCACACCGCTCACCCGCTTCAAGCTGCAACTTGCGATGCTGGACGACCGGCCTGAAATCGCGGAGCTGCGGGAAGACATCGCCGAAATGGAACGCATGCTGGACGATTATCTCGAATTCGCCCGCGGTCATCAGGGCGAGGCAACCGAAGAGACGGATCTCGCTGAACTGATTGGCGAGGTGCGAGACGATTCGCAGCGCAAGGGTCACGACGTCCGTCTCGAACTGCACGGCGATCTCATGCTTCCGCTGCGCCGCAACGCCTTCAAGCGATGCCTGACGAACATCATCGACAATGGCGGCAAATACGCTGCCCATGTCTGGGTCACGGCAATCCGCGACGCCGAGACAGATGGCGAGGGCGGCAGCATCGACATTTTTGTCGATGACGACGGCGAAGGCATTCCGGACGAACAGATGGAAGAAGTCTTCCGTCCCTTCTACCGGCTGGACGCGGCGCGCAACCTCGACAAGGGCGGCACCGGTCTGGGCCTCGCCATCGCGCGTGACATCGCCCGGGGCCACGGTGGCGATATCACGCTCGCCCGAAGTCCGATGGGCGGCCTGAGAGCCGTGATTCATTTGCCCGTCTGAGATAAAGATCAGCATTATTGACCTTTATTCTCGACCCGGCTAGCTTCCTTCGAAATCGCTGGAGGAAGCGACATGAACCCGCCTGCAATGGTCCTGAAGTGGCAGTCCGCCTGGCAGAGCCTCGACCCTGACGCGGTAGCGGCTCTCTATGCGCCCGACGGCACGCATATGAGCGACGTCGTCATCAAACGGATGGGCAGGGCGGACGGAACGTTGAAAGGATCCGACGAACTTCGCGCCTATGCGCAGGCGGGCGTGGCACAGCTACAGAGCTTCCGCATCGACATAATCGATGTGATCGCGCAAACGGAGAACAAGCGCGGCCGCGCTTCAGTCGAATACTGGCGTGTCGTGAACGGCGACGAAGCGAGCCGCAAGCGTGTCGTCGAAATTCTCGAATGGACGGATGACAGGATATTCGCCTGCCGTGTCTTCCACTTCTGAAGATCAGGCGGCGTCGCGCGCGCCCTCGCCACGACGGCGCGCGCCGAACCACGACACACGTTCGAGAAAAGCAGCGCCATCGCGCAAGCGGCGGTCGAGTTCGGCCATGGTCTTCGACTGATCCTCGCCATCCTCGAGCCAGACGCGGAAGGCCGCGCCCCACACGAAGGCAAGACCGCGAACGCGCAGGGCCCCAGCAATACCGGACGAATCAATTCCCGCTGCTTCCAGCATCCAGCCCATCGATTGCAGAAGCGGACGGGCAAGCGGCGCAGACGCAATCGGATCCCGGCGCAAATCCGCCGCGATACGCCTGAGGGCTTCCTTCTCTTCCCCCATGGCATCGAAGCGCATCATCAACACATCGAAAAGACGGTCGCGCGCCGTCTCTCCCGACATGTCCTCCGTCGACGACTCTTCCAGAACCTTCGCGTCGATCCGCCGGCCGTAGGCCGCAAGGATCGCGGCCTTCGATGCGAAGTGTGTGGAAAGATCGGCAAGGCTCACCTTTGCCGATGTCGCGATATCCGCAAGCGACAGGCCTCGCCAGCCGCGCGATGCCGCGAGCCGCATGGCGGCGTTGACGATTTTCTCTTCCGGATCGAGCTTGCGGGCCATGAGCATTCTCCTGCCCGCACCATAGGCGCTCGATACGCCTCTGGCGAGCCTACTTGCCGAGTTCTCTCGCCCTGTCCCGGGCCGCAAGCGCCGTCCGCCGCATCAGCGGCGAGAGCCCGCCCTCCCCCATCAGCACATCGAGCGCGGCGGCGGTCGTGCCTCCCGGCGAGGTTACATTTGCACGTAGCTCCGACGCGGGTTCTTCCAGCTGGTGAAGCATCTCACCGGCACCGCTCACCGTTTCCCGGGCAAGCTTCATCGCAAGACCGGCTTCGAGGCCGAGCGCTTCTCCAGCGGCCGCGAGGCATTCGACAAGATAGAAGACATAGGCGGGGCCGCTGCCGGAGACGGCCGTCACGGCGTCGATGAGCGCTTCGCTGTCGATCCAGCCGACTTCGCCGGCCGCGGCAAGGAGCTTGTCCGCAAGCTCCCTTTGCTCGGGCGTCACGCGATCATTGGGACAGGCAACCGTGATGCCGCGTCCGATGGAAGCCGGTGTGTTCGGCATGGCACGGATCGCGTGCACGTCCGGTCCGAGCAATTCCTTTAAACGGTGAAGCCCCGTGCCCGCCGCGATGGACAGAAAGACGGTCTCGGGCTGCACCATCGGCGCCAGTTCGGGAAGCACATTCGCCATGGCCTGCGGTTTGATGGCCAGTAGCACGAGCGCAGGATTCCTGAGCGCGATGTCCTGGACGGATGCGTTGAGCGAAAGCCCTCTGGCCTCAAGCGCTGCGATCTCGTCCGGCGCCGCTGGATCGCGGACGCAAACGAGCTCGGGCGAAAGCCCTTTTGCGAGCCAGCCCGAAAGCAGGGCGCTGCCCATCTTTCCCGCGCCCACGAGAACCAGAGGGCGCTCAAGTGAAAATGTCATGTCTGAAACCGTCGCTTGCGGAAACCCGAGAAGCGCAACACCGCAGCGTTACGCGCATCCCTGCGTTTCGAACATGGCGGCGGCAATTGCCTCTTCGGCCGTCTTGCCCGCCCACATCACGAATTGCAGCGCCGGATAATAGCGCTCACAGGCTTCCACGGCGAGCCGAAGCAGCGCCTCGCACTGCTCCGGGGTGGCGGCGGCGCCGCCGCAGAGCAGCAGGCTGTTGCGATGGAGCACGACCCCGTCATCCGACCAGATGTCGAAATGCCCCGACCAGAGCTGCTCGTTGATGAGCGTGAGAAGATGGCGGACGACGGGCCGCTTTTCCGGGGGGACACGCAGATCGAGCGTACAGGCGATGTGGAGCCCGGAGAGGTCGTTGCGCCAGTTCAGGGAGAGCTGGTAGTCCCGCCACTCCCCCGCTACGCAGATGTTCAACTCGTCTTCATGGCTTCTCTCGAAAAACCAGTCGCGAATGGCGGCGACCTGTTCCAGAAGATCGAGAGGATTGCCGTCGAATTCCTCGGCCTCGGCGACAGAGCCTGACATTCTGTACCCCGCTCGGGTTCCACTTCGGACAAGGGCGTCCAAGCCCGATTGCCCCATATCTAGTGGACCACCCACCCCGTAAACACCACAAAAGGGTGCCCGACACAATGAGTCGGCGCAACCCTTGCCTGCCCGGAAGAGCCGGAAATGCCGAGAGAATCTGTGGAGAAATGCCTGAGGACTTAGCCGAGCGGCGAGGTATCGCCTTCCGGGCCGCCCGCCTTGTCGCCAGACCCGGCTGATGCCTTCTTCGCTTTCGGCGCAGGCTTCCTTGCCGCGGCTTCCAGCGCCTCGATACGGGCCTTGAGCGCTTCGTTTTCCTCACGCGCCAGCTGCGCCATCGCACGCACCGCGTCGAAATCCTCCCGCGTCACCAGATCCATATCCGCGATCAGGCGTTCTGCCTGTCCACGCAACACGGTTTCGACTTCCTGGCGTACACCCTGCGCCGCCCCCGCGGCATTGGTGAACAAGCGGCCAAGTTCGTCGAAGATGCGGTTCTGCGTCTGGGTCATGGGATACTCCGCTCGAGGCTTCATCAAGAAACATAGCCTTTCGCGCGCGAAAAGCGAATCCGGCCCCCTCCTGCACCACATGGGCCTTCCTTGACAGGAAGAGACTGCGGGCCAAACTAGCGCGCCATCGACGGCGCGGCATCGGGTTCGCGCCGGAGCCCATGCCGGAGCGCCATGCCTTTCCCCGACATCGATCCCGTTCTGATCCAGATTGGCCCCTTTGCGATCCGCTGGTATGCGCTCGCCTATATCGCCGGCCTCATTCTCGGCTGGCGATACATCGTCGCGCTCGCCGAAACCGATCGCCTCTGGCAGCCGCGCTCGCCCCTCACCCGGAACGACGCGGACGACACACTGCTCTGGGCCGCACTCGGCGTCATTCTCGGCGGGCGTATCGGCTATGTCTTTCTCTACAACCCCGCCTACTACGTCTCCCATCCGCTCGAAATCTTCTATGTCTGGCAAGGCGGGATGAGCTTTCATGGCGGCGCCTTCGGCGTGCTGGTCGCGATGTTCTTCTTCGCACGCACCCGCGGCATTCCATTGCCCTCGCTCATGGATGCCGTAAGCGCCGCGGTCCCCATAGGCCTCTTCTTCGGCCGCCTCGCGAACTTCATCAACTCCGAACTCTGGGGCCGCGTCACGGATGCGCCCTGGGGCGTTGTGTTCCCGAACGGCGGGCCCCTGCCGCGCCATCCGAGCCAGCTTTACGAAGCCTTTCTCGAAGGCATCCTTCTCTTCATTGTCCTGAGGCTTCTGACGCACCATTTCGATGCGCTGAAAAAGCCGGGTGTGGTAACGGGCGCCTTTGTCTGCGGCTATGGCATCGCACGCACCTTCGTTGAATTCTTCCGCGAGCCTGACCAGCAGATCGGTTATCTTTTCGGCGGCTGGTTCACGATGGGCATGCTCCTTTCCCTCCCCATGGCCATCGCCGGCGCGGCGCTCGTCTGGTATTTCGCGCGCGCTGCGGCAAAACCCGCCCCAGCAAAGCGGAAATGAGCGGCAACGCCCTCGAAGCGCACCTCGTCCGCCTGATCCGCGAAACCGGGCCGATCCCGATTTCGCACTACATGGCCTTGTGTCTCGGTCATCCCGAGCACGGCTACTACATGACACGCGATCCGCTCGGTGCGCGCGGCGACTTCGTGACCGCACCCGAAGTGAGTCAGATGTTCGGTGAACTCGTTGGCCTCTGGCTCGCCGACAGGTGGCTGGCGGAGAGATCCCCCTCACCCATCGCAATAGCCGAGCTCGGGCCGGGCCGCGGCACACTGATGGCCGATGCCTTGCGCGCGCTTCGTTCCGTGCCCGGCATGCTCGACGCGGCCTCTGTCCACTTCGTTGAAACGAGCCCGGTCCTGCGCGCGGCACAACGCGAGCGCCTGCCTGACGCCCACTGGCATTCGAGCGCAGATGAGTTGCCGGATCTGCCGCTTTTCCTTGTCGCCAACGAATTTTTCGACGCCCTGCCCATTACCCAGTATCAGCGAACGGAACGGGGTTGGTGCGAACGATATGTCGGCTATGCGGAAGGCCGCTTCGTGCCGGTCCTCGCGCCCGTCGCCGCGGCAAACGACAAGGCTCTCCCTCCCGCCATCACGGCTGCGGCCGAGGGAACCATCGCGGAAACTTGTCCTGCGGGCATATCGATCATTTCCGGGATCGCATCCCGCATTGCCACCCATGGCGGCGGCGCCCTGGTCATCGACTATGGCCATGAAAGGAGCGCGCCCGGAGACACACTGCAGGCGGTTCGCAATCATGCGTTTGCAGACCCGTTCGCGGCCCCGGGCGAAGCCGACCTGACAGCTCATGTCGATTTCGAAGCGCTGGCTCACGGCGTAAGAGGCGGCGGCGCGACACCCCACGGTCCTGTCGGGCAAGGCACTTTTCTGTGTGCGCTTGGTATCGAGGCGCGCGCCGGACAACTCGCCCGGAACGCCTCTTCCACGCAAAGGGAGGCCATCGGGCAGGCGCTCCGGAGGTTGACCGCGTCTGACGAGATGGGCAGCCTCTTCAAGGTGCTGGGGATCACCCCGCCGGGCAGCGAGCCGCCCGCCGGTTTTGCGTAAAGGACTGTCGATGCTGAAGGCAAAGCCGCTTGAGGTCCTGTCCCACATTCGCCACGGCTTCTTCACGCGCGAAGGCGGTGTTTCGAGAGGCATTTATGCCTCGCTGAATTGCGGCTACGGCTCGGACGACAACCCCGGCAATGTGACCGAGAATCGGGCACGGGTTGCGGGCAAGTTGAGCGTCGAACGCGACAAGCTGCTCACCGTCCACCAGATACACAGCCCGAACGTGATCGACGTGACGAGGCCCTGGACACCGGAGACGGCGCCCCAGGCCGATGCGATGGTGACCTCGACGCCGGGCATCGCTCTCGGCGTTCTCGCGGCCGATTGCGCACCCGTTCTCTTCGCCGACAAGAAGACGCATATCGTCGGTGCCGCACATGCCGGTTGGAAGGGCGCCCTTGGCGGCGTGCTCGAAGCGACCATCGACGCCATGATCCGGCTGGGCGCCGAACGAACAGACATCGCCGCCGCAATCGGTCCATGCATCTCGAAGGATTTCTACGAGGTGGGGGCCGAGTTCCGCGACCGCTTCGTCGACGCCGACACGGCGAACGAAAAGTGGTTCGTTCCGTCCGAAAACGCGGGTCATTTCATGTTCGACCTGCCGGGCTATGCCGAAGCGCGGCTCGAGGCGGCCGATATCGGGACAGTCTCGTCGCTCGGTCATTGCACCTATCAGGACCAGAAACGATTCTTCTCCTATCGCCGCACCACGCATCGCGGCGAGCCCGACTACGGACGTCAGATATCGGCAATCATGCTGCGGAGCTGACCGCCGTCTCACCGCATGATTTCCCCGAATCGCAGTAAACTGGCCATCGGGTACACCCCGCCGATAGCGGCGGGAAGCGGGACGAAGCGGCAGTGCAGACGGCGACACGGCCAGCAAAAGACGGAAAATGGAGGAAAGCGGGCGCGCGCAGACTGCGTGTGGGAACCGCTATCGCCATTCTTGCGACCGCTGCCTGTGTCGACGACGCCGCGTCCGGCAAGACCGAACAGAACGACGGCAGGGAGACGAAGGCCGCCGTAGCGCGCATGACGCCCGCGATCGAAATCGCCGCCCTCGACGGCACACTGCCGACGGAGGCGGAGCTCTTTGCCGGCTTGCTGCAGGAGGAAACCTCGCGGGCGGCTCTGCCGCGCAACACATCGCTTGGACTGGCGGGCGCTCTCGGCACGGGCGAAAATCCGGATGGCACCTACATGGTGGCGGTCATCGATGTCAGGAGCGCGGACGGCGCCCGCCTCCACCGCGTCGTCAGCGAAACGCTGGTGCCGGAGAATGCAAGGCCCGGCGACGACAGCCTGCGGCAATTCGCAAAGGCGACCGCGCGCAAGATATCGGAATGGTACGCCGCATCTTCCGCCGCTCCGGCGGAAATGCTCGTTCGTGCGGCTCCGTCGGAAAGCGAACGGATCGTCACGGGAAGTATCGCCACACCGAAATCCTTCGAGATCGAGATCGGTCCCTCGCCGGGCGACGGGACAGTTTCGCTCGGGAATGCGCTCGAAACGGCGCTCCTCTCCCGGATGGAAACCGTTGCATGGCGCGGACCGCGCGCATTCCGCGTCGAAGGCAGTGTCATCGCCGCATCGCGGAACGATGGACGCACCGATGTTTCCATCGAATGGGTTGTGAAGTCCGCAAGAGGCGAGATGCTCGGCAAGGTCCACCAGAAGAACGATCTCGACGCCGAGCGCATTGCAGGCCAATGGGGCAAAGTCGCGGAAAAGGCTGCGGAAGCGGCGGCGAAGGGCGTTCTCGCCATTCTTGGACCGGCGCCCGATTCCTTCCCCGGCCCCATGGCGGCCAATAGCCGATGATGACGATACCGCCCGAAAGAGCGATTTTCTTCGGGCGTTTGCGTGTTTACAGGGGGTGGACCCCTTGTTAAAACCCGCTCGCGCCGTCACCGGGCTGTCACGTCCGGGCGGCGATTTCAGGTTGGGGCAAGGTCTCTCGCCATCCGGCGGGTCTCACGTGGTGGCAGGGGTCTCGGAATGAAACTCGTATCGGGCAATTCCAACAGGGCGCTTGCCGAAGCCATCGCCGCCTACCTGAACCTGCCCCTTACCAAATCGGTCGTCCGCCGCTTCGCGGACATGGAAGTCTTCGTCGAAATCCAGGAGAACGTGCGCGGCGAGGACGTGTTCGTGATCCAGTCGACCTCCTACCCCGCCAACGACCACCTGATGGAAACGCTCATCATCATGGACGCGCTCCGGCGCGCCTCGGCGCGGCGCATCACGGCGGTGATCCCCTATTTCGGCTATGCGCGGCAGGATCGCAAACCCGGCGCGCGCACGCCGATCTCGGCAAAGCTCGTCGCCAACCTCGTGACGACCGCAGGCGCCGACCGCGTCCTCACCCTCGATCTCCATGCCGGCCAGATCCAGGGCTTCTTCGACATTCCGACCGACAACCTCTTTGCCGCGCCGGTGCTCACCCGTGACATCGAACAGCACTACAAGACGGGCAACGGCGTGATGGTCGTCTCGCCGGACGTGGGCGGCGTGGTCCGCGCGCGCGCCATCGCAAAGCGCATCGGCGCCGACCTCGCCATCGTCGACAAGCGCCGCGAACGCGCGGGCGAGTCCGAAGTCATGAACATCATCGGCGACGTGTCCGGCCGCTCCTGCATCCTCGTCGACGACATCGTCGACAGCGCGGGCACCCTCTGCAACGCGGCCGACGCACTGCTGAAGCAGGGCGCGACCGAAGTCTCCGCCTATGTGACGCATGGCGTTCTCTCCGGCGGCGCGGTCGCCCGCGTCTCGGCCTCGAAGCTCAAGGAACTCGTCATCACGGATTCGATCCAGGCTACGGAAGCCGTGCGCGTCAGCCACAACATCCGGGTCGTCTCCATCGCCCCGCTGATCGGCGAGGCCATGCGCCGGACCGCCGAGGAACGCTCGGTTTCGAGCCTGTTCGACTGAGCCAGTCCCCACCCCTCCCCGGTTGAGTTTTCAAGGACTTGGCGCTATAAGGCGCGCAATCCCGCACTTCCACACCCCTGGAGGAGACTTGCGGGTCATGCGCGCGGGCCTCCTAAGGCCCCGTTTTTATTGGAGAATTTGCTATGGCCGAGACCCAGACGCTCGCAGCCGAGGCACGCGAAAAAGGCAGCAAGGGGGCTGTCCGTTCGCTCCGCCGCGAAGGCCGCGTACCCGCCGTTATCTATGGCGAGAAGAAGTCCCCCGAGCTCATCACCGTCAGCTACAAGGACGTGTCGAAGCTCTACCAGACCGGCACCTTCATGAGCCACGTCCTCGATGTCGAGGTCGGCGGCAAGAAGGAACGGGTGATCCCCCGCGACGTGCAGTTCGAGCCGGTGCGCGACTTCATCATCCATGTCGATTTCCTGCGTCTCGGCAAGAACGCAACCATCGTGGTGGACGTGCCCGTGCACTTCCATAACCACGAAGCCTCGCCCGGCATCAAGGGCGGCGGCGTGCTCAACATCGTGCGCCACGAGATCGAACTCTCCTGCCCGGCCGACGGCATTCCCGAGCAGATCGACATCGACCTCAAGGGCTACGAGATGGGCGACTCGATCCACATCTCGTCCGTCACCCTGCCCGAAAAGGTGAAGCCGACGATCGACCGCGACTTCACCATCGCGACCATCGCCGCGCCGGCCGCCGTCATCTCGGCCGAACAGGAAGCGGAAGCCGCCGAGAAGGCCGAAGCTGCGGAAGGCGAAGAGAGCGAAGGACAGGACGAGGAGAAGTCTTCCGACAAGGAAGACTGATCCGCGCTGCCTGAAGGGAGGCGGCGATGATCCTTCTTGTCGGTCTTGGAAATCCGGGCGCGAAGTACGAACGGAACCGGCACAACATCGGATTCATGGCGGCGGACGCGATCGTTCGCCGCCATTCCTTTTCGCCGCCGCGCGCACGCTTTCAGGGCATCGTCTCGGAAGGCACGTTCGCGGGCGAGAAGGCGATCGTGCTGAAGCCGACCACCTACATGAACGAAAGCGGGCGCGCCGTCGGCGAGGCGATGCGCTTCTACAAGCTGACGCCGGCCGACGTCGTCGTCTTCTACGACGAGCTCGACCTCGAAGCGGCGAAGGTCCGCATGAAGACGGGCGGCGGCGCAGCCGGACATAACGGCATCCGCTCCATCGCGTCGCATATCGGACCCGACTTCCGCCGCGTGCGGCTCGGCATCGGTCATCCGGGCGCGAAGGAGCGCGTGATGCCCCACGTGCTCGGCGACTTCTCGAAGGCGGAAGCGGCGGACTGGGTGGAACCGATGCTCGACGCGATCGCGGATGCAGCACCCCTTCTCGCGGAAGGCAAGGACGCGACCTTCGCGAACAAGGTGCATCTCGCTCTGAACCCCGAACCGCCGAAGACGAAAAAAGAAAACGACGCAAAAGCAAAAGACAGCGGAGAGTAACAGGTCATGGGTTTCAAATGCGGCATCGTCGGATTGCCGAACGTCGGCAAGTCCACGCTCTTCAACGCGCTGACGCAGACGGCGAGCGCGCAGGCCGCGAACTATCCCTTCTGCACCATCGAACCGAATGTCGGTGAAGTCGCCGTGCCCGATCCGCGCCTCGACAAGCTGGCCGGCATCGCGGGCAGCAAGGAAATCATTCCGACGCGGCTTACCTTCGTCGACATTGCAGGCCTCGTGAAAGGCGCATCGAAGGGCGAAGGCCTCGGCAACCAGTTCCTCGCGAACATTCGCGAAGTGGACGCCGTCGCCTATGTGCTGCGCTGCTTCGTCGACGACGACATCACGCATGTCGAGAACCGGATCGACCCGCTGGCAGACGCCGAAATCGTCGAGACGGAACTGATGCTCGCCGATCTCGACAGCCTCGAAAAGCGCGTTGTCGCGAACGAGAAGAAGGCGAAGGGCGGCGACAAGGAAGCAAAGCTCCAGGTCGAACTGATGAACATCGCGCTCGGTTACCTGCGCGAGGGAAAGCCCGCGCGCATCGCGACGGCGGACGGAAAGATCTCCGACGAGGACATGAAGGCATGGGAGGGACTGAACCTCCTGACCTCGAAGCCCGTGCTCTATGTCTGCAACGTGGAAGAAGCCTCCGCGGCGAGCGGCAACGAATACTCGAACGCTGTCGCCGAGCGGGCGAAGGCCGAAGGTGCGCAATGGGTGACGATCTCGGCCCGCATCGAGGAGGAAGTGGCGCAGCTTCCGCCCGCCGACCGCGACGAATATCTCGAAACGCTGGGTCTCGAAGAACCCGGCCTCTCGCGCCTCATCCGCGTCGGCTACACGCTGCTCGACCTCATCACCTATTTCACGGTGGGACCGAAGGAAACGCGCGCCTGGACGATCACGCGCGGCACGCGCGCACCGGCGGCGGCTGGCGTCATCCATACCGACTTCGAGAAGGGATTCATCCGTGCCGAGACGATTTCCTACGACGACTATGTATCGCTGAACGGCGAACAGGGCGCGAAGGACGCCGGCAAGATGCGTCTCGAGGGCAAGGAGTATGTGGTGAAGGACGGCGATGTGATGCATTTCCGTTTCGCGACCTAGAGGGACGAAACGGCATCTCGCCACACCCTGCTGAGGGCGGGGACAAGTTTCTCGAAAACGCGAAACGGGGATAAATCGCGGCGACTGTCACCGAACTGTCATCGAAACGTTACAATTGCGTTCGGGACGCGGTGGCGGAAAAGTAATCCCCGGTTCCGGGCGGGAGCCGAATGACGCGGAAGCGAGTCGCGAGATGAGTTATCCCCGGTTCTGAGGGGCGGCGGCACCGGGGACAAGTGGACGGACGGGAACGAGAAAAGTTACTCCCGGTTTTCAGCACCCGTCGCGTTGGGGACAACATCCCCACTTCGTCATGACCCGCTTTATGCGGGTCGTCCACGTCTTTGAGGTGCCCCTCGAAGGAAGGCGTGGATGGCCCGGACAAGCCGGGCCATGACGGTAAAGGGAAAGCGGAACGACGCATGACCACGCCGAAACTTTACTGGGAAGACTTCCCCGTCGGCGAGACGGTGGAATTCGGATCGAAGCACGTCACGAAGGAAGAAATCCTGGAATTCGCGCGCGAGTTCGATCCGCAGCCCTTCCATCTCGACGAGGAAGCGGCGAAGCAGTCGATCCTCGGCGGGCTCTGCGCGAGCGGCTGGCATTCCTGCGCCATGCTGATGCGCATGATGTTCGACGGCTATATCCACGAGGCCGCGTCACTGGGCGCGCCAGGCGTGGACGAAGTGCGCTGGAAGAAACCCGTCTATGTGGACGATACGCTCCGTGCACGGAGGACCTGCCTCGAAAGCCGCGCCTCGAAGAGCCGCCCGGAAATGGGCCTGACGAAGTTCCGCACCGAGATGCTGAACCAGAAGGACGAGGTGGTGATGACCATGGAAGGCTGGGCGATGTACGGACGCCGCCAACCCGGCGCGCGCACGGAGGCCTGACATGCCCTGGTTCGAGGACATCGAGATCGGCGCGCGCACGGAACTCGGCAGCCACACTTTCACGGCCGACGAGATCGTCGCCTTCGCGAGAAAATACGACCCGCAATATTTCCATGTCGATGCGGAAGCCGCGAAACGTGGCCCCTTCGGCACGCTGACGGCGAGCGGCTGGCACACCACCGCCACCTGGATGAAGCTGATGATCGCGTCGCGGCAGGGACGCGAGGAACCGCTCGACGCCGACGGGAACAGACCGCCGGCGGGCGGCCCCTCCCCCGGCTTCCTCGAGATGAAATGGCCGACACCCGTGCGCGCGGGTGATACGATCAGCTATTCGACGGAAGTGATCGAGAAGATCGACATGCGCTCGCGCCCCGGCTGGGGCATCGTCAGGAGCCGGAACACCGGCGTGAACCAGAACGGCGAGACGGTGCTGAGCTTCATCGGACAGGGGCTGATCCAGCGGCGCATGCCGAAAGACACGTAAGGAAAACGAGGGAGGACGAGATGGCACGCAAGGGAACGGAAATCACGCTGAAGAGCGGCGACGGCGCCGACATCCTCTGCTACCACGCGAAGGCGGAAGGGACACGGAAGGGCGGCCTCGTCCTCATCATGGAAATCTTCGGCGTCACCGCGCATATCAAGGACCTCTGCGACGATTATGCCGCGCGCGGCTATGACGTGCTCTCGCCGCAGCTCTACGACCGGCAGGTGAAGGACTTCCAGGCGACCTACAGCCAGGAAGACATCCAGGAATCGCTGAAGCTCCGCGCCGACAATCCTTACGAGAACACCGTGCTCGACGTGCAGATGTGCATCGACAGGCTGAAGGCGGACGGCGCGAAGAAGGTCTTCATCACCGGCTATTGCTATGGCGGCTCGGTGAGCTGGGTGGCGGCCTGCCGCGCCAGGGGTCTCGATGCGGCGTCGTGCTATTACGGCGGCGCGATCAAGCAGTTCATCGACGAAAGCCCGAAATGCCCGACCATCTGCCACTTCGGCGAGAAGGACAAAGGCATCCCGATGGAGGACGTGCGCGAGATCGAGGCAGCGCATCCGGAAGTGAAAGTCTATGTCTACGACGCCGACCACGGCTTCAACTCGGACCGCCGCAACAATTACGACAAGGCGTCGGCGGAACTGGCGCTGAAACGAACGCTGGCGCTGTTCGAGGGGGCTTGAGGCCCACTCACCTCATCGACCTCTGCGCATCTCTCTTCGGCCCGCCCCCTCACCCTTCCCACTACCGCTACGCGGTAGCGGGCCCCTTCCCTCTCCCCGTTGGGGAGAGGGAAATAGTGCGGCCTTTCTTTCCCTCGCCCCCTTGGGGAGAGGGAGGGAGCGGGCGTCAGCCCGCGGAAGGGTGAGGGGCGCGGCGGGCGATGCGCTATACAGTTCACATGAGGCATCGGGACGGAACCAGGTATCGACGGACAGGAACGGCGCCATGAGCGAGACGGATCAGACGGCCTACGACTTCATCTTCGAGAGCCTCAGGGGCGAGCCGATGCCGCTCGCGGACTTCGAGGGGCGCCCGCTCCTCATCGTCAACACGGCGTCGAAATGCGGTTTCACGCCGCAATACAAGGAACTGGAAGCGATCTGGCGGAAACATGCGGATGACGGCCTCGTCGTGATCGGCGTGCCGTCGAACGACTTCGCGGGCCAGGAGCCGGGCAACGCGTCGGAGATCGCGAATTTCTGCGAGATCAATTTCGGCGTGGATTTTCCGCTGACGGAAAAGGTGCATGTGACGGGGACACAAGCCCATCCGCTCTTCCAGTGGCTTGGCAAGCAGGGCGGCATCCTCTCGAAGCCGCGCTGGAATTTCTACAAATATGTGATCGGGCGCGACGGGAAGCTCGTCGACTGGTTCGCGAGCACCACGACGCCGGGATCGGCGAAGGTCGAGCGGGCGCTGAAGAAGGCGTTGGGGGAGTAAGGAATTTCGCTCCACCCACAGGTGTCATCCCGGCACTTGTTGCCGGGACCCAATCCACATTTTAACAAGTGGCGACGCCAATGGGTCCCGGGAATAAATCCCGGGATGACAATTTTGTTTTGGCTTTGGCATTGCCGAAAATGCGCCTTCGCTTCCCACCCTCCCCTTGAGGGAGGGTCGAAAAAATTGAGCGCAGCGAAAAGTTTTTCGGGGCGGGGGCGCGGCGGCGCCACAGGGAACACGCTACCGGTTGCGGTTGACGTTTCTGCGGCGACCCCGCCCCAAACCGCTTGCAGCGGTTTGACCCTCCCTCAAGGGGAGGGTGGGAAGAAAGAGCGTTTTTACCCGCGCCGTCCGTAAGTCCTGAACTTCTCCACATTCACCGCCATTTCCTCGTCCGACAGCAATTCCGGCTCGCCGAGCTGGAGCGCGCGCCAGTATTGGGCGGCGAGGGTTTCGACCTCATGGGCGAGGTGGAGGGCGGCTTCGACGCTCTCCCCGAAGGCGATCTGGCCGTGATGGGCGAGGAGTGAAGCGCGGCGGCCGTCGAGCGCGGCGACGGCGTGGGCCGCAAGCTCCGCCGTGCCGAAAGTGGCATAGGGCGCGCAGCGGATGTCGCGCCCGCCGGCAACCGCAACCATGTAGTGAAAGGGCGGGATCTCGCGCTTCATGACGGCGAGCGCGGTCGCGAAATCCGAATGCGCGTGGACGATGCCTTGCGCTTCCGGGAAAGCCTCATAGATCGCGCAATGCATCTGCCATTCGGAAGACGGGGCTTCAGCGCCGGAGAGGACGCGGCCATCAAGCGCAATCTCCACGATGTCGCCGGGGAGGAGGTCCGGATAGGCGATGCCCGATGGTGTGATGAAGACGCTGCTTCCTTCGCGCGCCCCGGAACGCGCGGAGACGTTGCCCGACATGTTGGGCGAAAGACCGGTGCGCGTGAGATCGAGCGCGGCGTCGATGACGCGCTGGCGGAGCCATGAGGCGTCCGCGTCAGCCATTATCGTTTTCCGGCTTCTTCTCGGGGTAGAGCGAGAGCAGACCCTCGCGGCTCGCCGGGCAGACGCCGCGCTCGGTGATGAGGCCGGTGACGTAACGCGCGGGCGTGACGTCGAAACCGTAATTGGCGGCGGCGCTGCCGGGCGCGGAAATCTCCACGGTGACGACTTCGCCCTTACCGGTGCGGCCGGTCATGTGCGTGACCTCGCGGGGGGAGCGCTCCTCGATCTCGATTTCCCTGACGCCGTCCTTCATCGTCCAGTCGATGGTCGTGTGCGGCAGCGCGACATAGAAGGGCACGTTGTTCGCTTCCGCCGCCAGCGCCTTGAGGTAGGTGCCGATCTTGTTCGCGACATCGCCGGTCGAGGTCGTGCGGTCGGTGCCGACGATGCACATGTCGATCTTGCCATGCTGCATCAGATGCCCGCCCGCATTGTCCGGCACGATGGTGTGGGGCACGCCGTGGCGGCCGAGCTCGAAGGCGGTGAGCGAGGCGCCCTGGTTCCTGGGCCGCGTCTCGTCGACCCAGACATGGACCGGGAGCCCGGCATCATGCGCCATGTAGATCGGCGCGAGCGCGGTGCCCCAGTCGACGCAGGCGAGCCAGCCGGCATTGCAATGGGTGAGGATGTTGACGGTCTGGCCGGGCTTCGCCTCGGCGAGCCCGCGCACGATGCGAAGCCCGTTCTCGCCGATCCGGCGGCAGGTCTCGACATCCTCGTCGCAGAGCCGCGCGGCTTCGGCATAGGCCGCCTCGACGCGCGCATTGTGGCCGACCTTGGCCACCGCGTCGCGCATCGCATCGAGCGACCACTTGAGATTGACGGCGGTGGGGCGCGTCGCGAGCAGCATGTCATAGGTGCGGTCGAGATTTTCGTCCGACGCATCCTCGCGCAGCGCCATGCAGAGACCGTAGGCGGCGGTGGCGCCGATCAGCGGCGCACCGCGCACGAGCATGTCGCGGATCGCGCGGGCGGCATCCTCCGCCGAGCGCAGGCTGACGGTCGCGAATTCATGCGGCAGCTTCGTCTGGTCGATGATCCCGACCGACCAGCCGTCATCGGCGACCCAGATGGTGCGGTAGTGAACGCCGTCGATCTTCATGTCGCCTCCTCGGCCGGAGTGGCGGGGGTCAGTGCCCCTCGAAGGAGCAGAGCGAAAGCACCTCGATGTCGAGATCCTCGAGACGCTGGCGGCCGCCGAGTTCCGGCAGCTCGATGACGAAGCTCGCCGCGCCGACGGAACCGCCCGCCTTGACGATGAGCTTCACGGCGGCTTCCGCCGTGCCGCCGGTCGCGATCAGATCGTCGATCAGCAGCACGCGCTCGCCGGGCGCGACCGCATCCTTGTGGATTTCGACCGTGTCGGTGCCGTATTCAAGGTCGTATTCCTGACCGATCGTCTCGTGCGGCAGCTTGCCCTTCTTGCGGACGGGAATGAAACCGAGGCCGAGCTGATGCGCGACGGCGCCGCCGAGAATGAAGCCGCGCGCCTCGATCCCCGCCACCTTGTCGAATTTTGCGCCGGTATGAAGCTTCACCAGCGCATCGACGGCGCCGCGGAAGCCTTCGGGGTCTGACAGCAACGTCGTGATATCGCGGAAAAGAATGCCCGATTTCGGATAGTCCGGGATCGTGCGGATGAAGTGCTTGATGTCCATGTGCTGTCTTTCAGTTCTGACTATCGATCCTACCCGCCCCCTATTGTCTGCCTTGGCGGACAAGCCACCAAGGAGGGGCGGGTCGAAAAATTCGAGCCCCAGCGAAGAATTTTTCGGGGCGGGGGCAGCCTCGCCCCCCGCCCCGGAATTTGCGTCGCTTGCGCTCCTCAAATTCCGACCCTCCCCGAGGGGAGGGTGGGCGGCGCAGGCCGAACCTGCCGCAGGCAATCAATCCCCTCAAACACCGCCCAAAACGCGGCCGGCGACGGCATCGAGCTTTTTCACGAGCGCGGGGTCGCGCTTTGCAGGCGCGGTGATGAGCGCTGTGTCGAGCACGCGGTCGAGGCCCTGCGGCGAGGGTTCGCGCTCCGGCCCGAAGCTTTCTGCGACCGCGCGGATCATGGCGCGGGCATGGCCGGCGTTTTCCTCCAGCACGCGCACGACATCGGCGACTTCCACATGGGCGTGGGTCGGATGCCAGCAATCGTAATCCGTCACCATGGCGACGGTCGCGTAGCAGATCTCGGCTTCGCGGGCGAGCTTCGCCTCCGGCATGTTGGTCATGCCGATCACCGAGCAGCCCCAGGAGCGGTAGAGATTGCTTTCCGCGAACGTCGAGAATTGCGGGCCTTCCATGACGAGATAGGTGCCGCCGCGCGTGTGCCTGATATCGTTCGCCTTGCAGGCGGCTTCGAGATGGTCGCCGAGGCGCGGGCAGACGGGGTTCGCCATCGAGACATGGGCGACGAAGCCCTCGCCGAAGAAGCTCTTTTCGCGGGAGAAAGTGCGGTCGATGAACTGGTCGACGATGACGAAGCTGCCCGGCGGCAGCTCTTCCTTGAGCGAGCCGACGGCGGAAACGGAGATGATGTCGGTGACGCCGGCGCGCTTCATCGCGTCGATATTGGCGCGGTAGTTGATCGTCGTCGGCGAATGCGGATGGCCCCGGCCATGGCGCGGCAGGAACACCATTTCGAGCGACTTGCCGTTGCCGAGCGGCAGCTCCCCGAAATGAAGTTCGTCGGAGGGCTCGCCCCACGGGCTTTCGACGCGCTGCCAGCGCTCGTTCTTCAGCCCGGGAAACTCGTAGACGCCGCTGCCGCCGATGACGCCGAGAACCGTTTTCGCCAAGGGTCTCTCCTCTCCTTCTCTTCCGTCATTGCGAGGCCTGAAAGGCCGAAGCAATCCAGGAGCCGCACGGCACTGCCTTTCCGCCCCTGGATTGCTTCGTCGGCTTCGCCTTCTCGCAATGACGGCGGATGGTTCAGAATCCGGAACCGATATAACAGACCAGTATCTCGACGCCATGAAAAAGGGCCTCCGAAGAGGCCCTTTGACTGTCACATTCGCGGGATGCGATCAGTGGGCGCCGGCCCAGACCTTGCGCATCGCGAAATAGAGGATGCCGCCAAGCGCGACCAGATAGATCAGCACCTGGAAGCCCATGCGGTGGCGCTGCTCGAGCTTGGGCTCGGCGGTCCACATCATGAAGTGGGTGACGTCCTTCGCCATCTGCTCGACGGTGTTGGGCGTGCCGTCTTCATAGTCGACCTGCCCGTCCGAGAGCGGCTGCGGCATGGCGATCATGTGGCCGGGGAAGTACTTGTTGTAGGAACCGGTCGTGAGATTGAAATCTTCCGGCGCCTCTTCGTAGCCGACGAGCAGCGAATAGACATAGTCTGCTCCGCCGGGCCGGGCCTTCGTCATGAGCGAAAGATCCGGCGCCACGGCGCCGAGCGCAGCGGCGGCAGCTTCCGGATTCGGATAGGGCGAGGGGAAAGCGTCTTTCGGCTCGCCCGGACGCTCGAACATCTCGCCATCGGAGTTGGGGCCGTCCTCGACGGTGATCTCGGCGGCAAGCGTCTTCACCTGGCCTTCCGAGAATTCCGGTCCGCCCGGCTGGGCAAGGTTACGGAAGCGCACATACTGCATCGAGTGGCAGACGGAGCAGACTTCCTTGTAGACCTTGTAGCCGCGGCGCAGCGCATCGCGGTCATAGGTGCCGAAGACGCCCTCGAAGGACCACTGCAGGTCGATCGGCTCGACCTCGCCCACGGCGGCCTGCGCCGGCGCGCCGGCGAGAAGCGTGAAACCGACCGCAGCAACGGCTGCGAGAGAAACGGCGCGAGAGATGGTTTTCATTGTCTTTTTCACTTGTCCGTCCCCTCAGCTCGTCGCTTTGTCCTGCCTCGTCCCGGGCAGCACCGACGCGGCGATGCTTTCCGGCAGAGGCTTCGGCTTCTCGATCAGCCCCAGTACGGGGAAGAGGATCAGGAAATGCGCGAAGTAGTAGACGGTCAGGATGCGCGACAGATCTGTCACGTCGAAACCGCCATCGCCGACATGAATCAGGATCTTGTCGGGCTGCTGGCCGCCGCAATAACCCAGACCGATGCAGGCCGCCGCGAAGATCCAGAAGAACTGCTTGTAGAGCGGGCGGAACCGCGCCGAGCGGACCTTGGACGTGTCGAGCCAGGGCAGCACGAACAGGATCGCGATGGCGCCGAACATGAGCACCACGCCGCCAAGCTTGTCCGGCACCGCACGCAGGATCGCGTAGAACGGCAGCAGGTACCATTCGGGCACGATATGCGCCGGCGTCGAGAGCGGGTTCGCCTCGATGTAGTTGTCGGGCTCGCCGAGACCGTTCGGATTGTAGAAGACGAAATAGGCGAACAGGATCGCGAAGATCACGAGGCCGAACGCGTCCTTGATGGTCGCGTAGGGCGTGAAGGGAACCGTGTCCTTCTTCGGGTCCTTGACCTCGATGCCCGCCGGATTGCCCTGCCCCGACACATGCAGCGCCCAGACGTGAAGGATCACGACGCCGGCGATGAGGAAGGGGAAGAGATAATGCAGCGAGAAGAAGCGGTTGAGCGTCGGATCGCCGACCGCGAAGCCGCCCCAGAGCCAGGTGCGCAGCGCTTCGCCGACGAACGGGATCGCGCCGAACAGGTTGGTGATGACGGTGGCGCCCCAGAAGCTCATCTGGCCCCAGGGAAGCACATAGCCGAAGAAGGCCGTCGCCATCATCAGGAGATAGATGAGCACGCCGAGAATCCACAGCACTTCGCGCGGCGCCTTGTAGGAGCCGTAATAGAGACCGCGGAACATGTGGATGTAGACGGCGATGAAGAACATCGACGCGCCGTTCGCGTGAACGTAGCGCAGCAGCCAGCCATAGTTCACGTCGCGCATGATGTGCTCGACGCTGGCGAAGGCGAGTTCCGTCGTCGGGATGTAGTGCATCGCGAGCACGATGCCGGTGACGATCTGGACCGCGAGGCAGAAGGTGAGAATGCCGCCGAAGGTCCACCAGTAGTTCAGGTTCCTCGGCGTCGGATAGTCGACGAAGCTGTCGTTGACGAGGCGCATGACCGGCAGGCGGTCGTCGAGCCAGCGCGAAAATCCGTTTCCGGGTGTGTAGGTGCTTTCACCGCTCATCTCTCAGCCCCCTCAGCCGATCTTGATTCGTGTGTCGGAAACGAACTCGTAAGGCGGCACCTCGAGATTGAGCGGCGCCGGGCCTTTGCGAATGCGGCCCGACGTGTCGTAGACCGAACCGTGGCACGGACAGAAATAGCCGTCATATTCGCCGCGATAGGAGAGCGGCACGCAACCGAGATGGGTGCAGATGCCGACAACGACGAGCCACTGCTTTTCGAGTTCGCCGCCGGGACCCGCGATCACGCGCGCATCGTCCGGCTGCGGATCGGGCAGAGACGAGACGTCGACGCTTTCGGCCTCCGCGATCTCTTCCTCGGAACGGTGGCGGATGAAGATCGGCTTGCCGCGCCACTTCACCGTGATTTCCTGACCGACAGGAATGGCGCCGATGTCGAACTCTGCGGACGCGAGCGCGAGCACCGATGCGTCGGGATTCATCTGGTCGATGAGCGGCCAGATGGCTGCCGCCGCGCCGACCGCAGCGAGCGAACCTGTTGCCACATATAGGAAATCGCGCCGGGTCGGCTCGTCCGCGTGGGTTTCTGCCACGGTTCAGGTCTCCTCGTTGAATTGGTCGAACGCCGCATGCACCGCTTCGAGAAAACGGCGCCCCCAAGACGGGGTCTCCCCCTTTTCGGAGAGCAAGGCACGGCGTCGGACATACCCGTTGCATGGTACGAAAGACCGACGAATCCCCTGCTTTCGCCCCATGCGTTGCGTGGTTTTGTGGCATCCAATCGGCACGTTGTCCAGCCCCGCCACCCCTGTGGCAGGATGACGCATCGCCGCACCTTCGAGAGATCTTCGTTGGATTGAAACTGGCACACTCCTTTTCCCACCCTCCCCTCGGGGAGGGTCGAAATTCGGGACGCATTGGCGGCACGAATTTCGGGGCGGGGGCGCGGCGCTTCCGTTCCCCCGCCCCGAAAAATTCTTCGCTTGCTCGAATTTTTCGACCCGCCCCCAGGGGCGGGTGGGTTTGAGGGCAGAAACCAAGGACACCCCATGCGTCTTGCGCTTTATGAACCCGACATTCCACCCAACGTCGGCACGCTGATGCGGCTGTGCGCCTGTCTCGATGTGGCGCTGGACGTGATCGAACCCTGCGGCTTCCCCTGGGACGACCGCGACCTGAAGCGCGCGGCCATGGACTATGGCGCGATGGCGGAGGTGACGCGGCACAGTTGTTGGGAGTCGTTCGCAACAAGCCGGGCGGGCGGCGGGCGGATCGTGCTGCTGACGACGAAGGCGCCGCAGAGCTTCATCGGCTTCGCCTTCCGGCCGTCGGACATTCTCCTGCTCGGCCGGGAGAGCGCCGGCGTGCCCGATGAGGTGCATGAGGCCGCGGATGCGCGGGTGACGGTGCCCATGAAGCCCCCGGCCCGCTCCCTCAACATGGCGGTCGCGGGCGCGATGGTGCTCTCCGAGGCGCTTCGGCAGACGAACGGGTTTCCGGGCGGCTTCCCGGCGGGTAAGTAAGGGCAACAGGGCGACACCGGGAAGAAGAGACACATGTCCGACGACACAACCACCGCCGAACGGAAGGAACGGGCGCAAGGCTGGTTCCGCGACTTGCGCGACCTGATCTGCGCCGAGTTCGAACGACTCGAAGACGAACTGGCCGGCACCTTCGCCGACCGCCCGGCCGGGCGCTTCGAGCGCACGCCCTGGAAGCGCGGCGATGGCGCCAAAGACGAAGGCGGCGGCGAGATGTCGGTCATGCATGGCCGCGTCTTCGAGAAGGTCGGCGTCCACATCTCGACCGTGCATGGCGAATTCTCGGAGGAGTTCCGCAAGCAGATGCAGGGCGCGGAAGAAGACCCGCGCTTCTGGGCGAGCGGCATTTCGCTGATCGCCCATATGCAGAACCCGCGCGTGCCGGCCGTGCACATGAACACGCGCCATGTCTACACGACGAAGAGCTGGTTCGGCGGCGGCGGCGACCTGACGCCGGTGCTCGACCTGCAGCGCCGCGACGATCATCCCGATACGGTCGATTTCCACGCTGCCATGAAGCGCGCCTGCGACGCACATGACGCGGACTATTATCCGAAGTTCAAGAAGTGGTGCGACGAGTATTTCTTCCTGCCCCACCGGAACGAAGCGCGCGGCACGGGCGGCATCTTCTACGACCACCTGAACAGCGGCGACTGGGACAAGGACTTCGCCTTCACGCAAGACGTGGGCCGGGCCTTTCTCGAGATCTATCCGGAACTCGTCCGCCGCCACATGAACGAGGCCTGGACGGACGCGGAGCGCGAGGAACAGCTCGTGCGCCGCGGCCGCTATGTCGAATTCAATTTGCTCTACGACCGCGGCACCGTGTTCGGCCTCAAGACCGGCGGCAATGTGAATTCGATCCTGTCGTCCATGCCGCCCACGGTGAAGTGGCCGTGAGATGGCAAAGGGAGAGACGGCGGCAGAGCGTTTCGTGCGGCTGAACGGGATCGCAGGCACGTTCCGGGACATCGACGTACCGAAGAACCGCAAGACCTCGGCACTCGACATGGCGCAGGCGAGCGGCATCGCGCCTGCACGGCTCTTCAAGACGCTGATCGTGGAAACGGCGGAGGGCACCCTCGCCTGCGCGATCGTGCCCGCCTCGCGCGATCTCGACCGCAAGGCGCTGGCGCGGCTTCTCGGCACCAAGCGCATCGACCTCGCGCCGAAGGACAAGGCGGTGAGGACAAGCGGCTATGCGATGGGCGCCTGCAGCCCGCTCGGCCAGAAGAAGAAGCTCGCCACCTTCATCGACGAGAGTGCGAAGGGATTCGAAACGGTGTTCGTCTCGGGCGGGGCCTACGGGCTCGAACTCGAGATCGCGCCGGCGGAACTGGCGCGGGCTGCCTGGGCGGCGTTCGCCGTGATTTCACATGAGGTCGCGTGAGCGGCGTCAGACCGCCTTCGAATGCCGCGCCGCGCCCTGCCCCAGATATTCGTCGAAGACGGCGCAGACGGCGCGCACCAGCGGGCGGCCTTCTTCCGTCACGGTGAGGCGGCGGCCCTCGCGCATCACGATGCCGTCCGCTTCGAGCGAGGCAAGCCGCGTCAGCTCTTCATCGAAGGTCTCGGCGGCGACGTCGTGCATCAGCGCGATCTCGTCGAGATCGACGCCCATGTCGCACATCAGCCGCTCGATCACGTCGCGCCGGAGCCTGTCCGCGCCGTTGACGGCGATGCCCCGCGTGACCGGCAACCGCCCCTCGCGCACCGCCGCCTTGTAGCGGTCGATCGCGAGTTCGTTCGCGACATAGCCTTGCGGCAGCGCGCCGATGGCGGACGCGCCGAACCCGATCAGCACCGGCGCCCTGTCGGTCGTATAGCCCTGGAAGTTGCGGTGAAGCGCGCCCTTCTCATGCGCCTCCGCCATGGCGTCGTCCGGCAGCGCGAAATGGTCGAGCCCGACGGAGACATACCCATGCGCGATGAGGCGCTCCGCCGCCGCCTCGTATTGCGCCCAGCGTTCGGCAAGACCGGGCAGGGATTCCTCCGGAATGAGCTTCTGATGCGGCTTCATCCAGGGCACATGCGCATAGCCGAACAGCGCGATGCGCGCCGGGCGGAGCGCGGCCGCCTTGTCCACCGTGTCGATGAGGCTCGCGACGGTCTGATACGGCAGCCCGTAGCAGAAATCCATGTTGATGGCGGAAACGCCATGCGCGCGCAGCCACCGGGTGACGCGGGCCGTCACGTCATGCGGCTGGATGCGGTTGATCGCGCGCTGGACCTTCGCATCGAAATCCTGCACGCCGATCGAGGCGCGTGTGACGCCCGCCTTCGCCATCGCGGCGACATAGGCCTCGTCCGCCGTGCGCGGGTCGAGCTCGACGGCGATCTCGGCGTCGAGCGTCACATTGTAGTATTCGCGGAGCGTCGCGAGCGTCTGGCCGAAATCGGCGGGCGTCAGCAGCGTCGGGCTGCCGCCGCCGAAATGGATGTGATCGACGCGCATCCGCGCCGGCAGCGCGCGGGCGACGAGCTTCGTCTCCGCCAGCATCGCGTCGAGATAGTCGGCGACCGGCGCATATTTCCGCGTCGCCTTGGTGTGGCAGCCGCAGAACCAGCACATCTCGGCGCAATAGGCGACATGGAGATAAAGCGAGAGAGGCGCGGCCGGGTCGAGCGCACGGAGCCAGCGGGCATAGGCCGCGCCGTCCACCGCAGGGGAGAAATGCGGTGCCGTCGGATAGGATGTGTAACGCGGCACGCGCAGGTCGTACCGCTCGATCAGGTCCTCGCGCATGGCAAAAGGCTAGGCCCGGCGCGGGGCCCCGCCTATTCCCACAAATGTCGCAGGGAAATTTGTCGCAGCCCTATTCTTCCTCGGCGATCACCGCGCGGAGCGTCTCCTTCAGCGATCCCTTCATCGCGAAGTCCCAGTCCCCGCCATACCGGATATCGTCGACGAGCCAGCGCCGCTCCGCCGCCCCGCCATGGGCGGAAAGGATCACGCGGTCCTTCCACTGCACGGGCTCATCGCCCTCATGCACCAGCATGACGTCGCAACGCGTGAACGTTGCGCCGCCTTCTTCGATCTGCTCGCAGGGGCCGATCTCATAGGCCGTCGGCCCCTCGAACAGCGAGGAGAAGATGTCGCCCTGCAGATAGGGCGGCTCGGCATTGTCCGTGCGCTCGGTGTGGCGGCGTTCGGCCTCGGCGGCCTGCGCGATCAGGCTGTCGAGATCGGGCGAGATGACGGGACGGAGCCGCGCCCGCAGGTCCTCGCCGGGCACGCCGCCGCTGCGCTCGCTGAGCACGATGTCGTAGAACACCGCCGCCGCCCGCGAGGCATCGGCCTCCGGCCCGGCATCGCCGCAGGCGCCGAGCGGCAGCATCAGACACAGGGACGCAACCAAGGACAGAAACGCAGAACGGATCATGGTCTCCCCTCCCCTCTGGCGATCAATAGACGGTTGCCTGCACCACGGCCTTCAACCGTTCGATGATCGAGAATTCGTCGTCGATGAAATCGCTGTCGATCCACCACTCCTCGACTTCCTTCCGCACACGGCCGATCTCCGGCCCTTCCGGCACGCCGGCGGCCTTGATCATCTCGCCGGTGAGCGGCAGTTCGGGTTTCTCCCATGAGTCCGCCATGGCGAGCATGGCGCGCCACTGGAAGGCGTTGTGGCCGCGCCTGTCGTCGGCCCAGCCGAGCGAGACGCGGTCCTTGAAGAGGCGAAGCCCCATCGTGTAGAGCGCGCGGCGCACTTCGCGCATCGAGAGGTAGCAGACGATCTTGGTCCTGTCGGTGAGCATCGCCTCGAGCCGGTCGCGATCCTTGTTGGAGAGCTTCAGCCGCTGCGCGAGCGCGGCGACGCCCGCTTCGTCGAGATCGAGCATCGCGCCGAGACGAAGCACCGGATCGGCGGGGGCAAAAAGCTGCTGGCTTTCGATCTCCACATATTTCTCGAAACGGTCGAGACGGCTCGCCTCCGGCAGCACGATGGCGAGGATGCCCGCCGCCGCCATCTGGCGATAGGCCTCGCCCGCATTGTCGGCGCTCGCAATCTTGAAGAGTTCGTCGCGCACGCGCTCGCCCGAAAGCTGGCGCAGGCCCTCTTTCTCTTCCGCGCAGGCGCGAAGACCCGCATCGTCCGGCTCGCCCTTGCCGTACCAGGCATGGAAGCGGAAGAAGCGCAGGATGCGCAGATAGTCCTCGCGGATGCGCTCATGCGCGTCGCCGATGAAGCGCACGCGGCGTGCCTTGAGATCGCCGAGCCCGCCCAGCGGATCGTGCACCGTGCCGTCGGCGTCGCAGTAAAGCGCGTTCAACGTGAAGTCGCGCCGCTTCGCGTCCTCCACCCAGTCGCCCGTGAAGGCGACATCGGCGCGCCGTCCGTCCGTCGCAACATCGACGCGCAGCGTCGTGATCTCGAAATGGCGCGTGGAGGTGACGGCGGTGATCGTGCCATGGCCGATGCCGGTGGGGACGACCTTGATGCCCTTCGCTTCCAGCAGCGCCTTCGCCTGTTCCGGCGTCTCCGTCGTCGCGATGTCGATATCGCTCACGGGCTCGCCCATCAGCGCGTTGCGGACCGAGCCGCCGACGAAGCGCGCAGCGCCGCCGCCCGCCTGAAGCGCGTCCATGACGGCCTTCGTGTCGGCTTCGTTGAGCCACGGGGCGCGGGCCAGTTCCTTCTCGGCGCTCATTGGAGGCTTCCTCACTCACTTTTTGATAGTTATTCGCAAGACTATACAGATGCCGGGCGCCGCGCACCCATGAGGCATTCAGTCGCCGTGCTCGGTCACGCTGCTTCGGCGCCATAGAGCCGGTCATACATGTTCTTCAGCATACCGGCCGTCGCGCCCCAGATGTACTGGCCATTATAGGGCATGGCGTAATATTCGCGACGCTTGCCCCGCCAGACCGCGCTGTGGCGCTGGTGATTGTCCGGGTTCATCAGGAAGTCGAGCGGCACCTCGAACGCCTCGGCCACCTCGTCCGGCGAAATCGTGAGCGTGAAGCCGGGGCGCACGAAACCGACGACCGGGATGATGCGGAAGCCCGTCCCCGTCTCGTAGGCGTCGAGATAGCCCGCCACCTCGACATGGGCAGGGTCGAGGCCGACCTCCTCCTCTGCCTCCCGGATCGCGGCTTCGGCAGGCGTCTCGCCGGGGTCCATCTTGCCGCCCGGAAAGGCGACCTGCCCGGAATGGGAGCCGAGATGGTCGGCGCGCCGCGTCAGCAGCACATGCGGCCCGTGCGCATGCTCGATCACACCGACGAGAACGGCGGCGGGACGCAGCGACCCCCGGTCCTCCGGCTCGACCCAGACATTGCCTTCCGGCGGATTGAGATCGTGGTCGCCCCGGAGCCCCGGCAGCCCCTCGCTCGCGAGCAGCGCCTCAAGCGCGGGCGGCTCACGTTCGGTACGGGAAAGGATGAGATTGCGGTATGGATTCATGCGGGGGACGGCTACGACGCCACCTCGCCGGCGCGCTGGAAGGGAAAGAAGACGCCGCCCGACCAGATGCCGAACCAGGTCTCGCCCTCATGCTCCTCTTCCACGCCGAGTTCCACGAGATCGTAGAAGACGGCGCGGTTGATGAGCGCGTCGAGCCGCGCGCGGACATGGACGTAGGGCGCGGGCTCCCCCGTTCCTTCATCGATCTCGAAGCGCATCGGATGCTCTTCGCCCGCCACCGTCTCGTCGCCGACATTGGTGGTGAAGGTCAGCACCTGGTCGCGTCCCTCGCCCTCCACTTTCATGGCGACGGCCACGAACGGCGCGTCTTCGACCGTGATGCCGACTTTCTCGACCGGCGTCACGAGATAGTATTTTCCGTCCTCGTCATGGCGCAGCACGGTCGAGAACAGGCGCACGAGACGTTCGCGCCCGATCGGCGTGCCCAGATAGAACCAGGTGCCGTCCCGCGCGATCCGCATGTCGAGATCGCCGCAGAATTCGGGATTCCACAAATGGACCGGCGGCAGGCCCTTCGCTTTCTTTCCCGCCTCCTCGGCGGCGGCAAGCCCCTTCAGGCCGCCCGGCGCACTGCCGGAGGCGGGCTTTTCGGCTTTCGCGGCTGTCTTTCCGGTCACGGCGGCCATATTTCCTCTCCTCCCGCAAACTTGATCGGCGATTTCGTGCCGTAAGCCTCAGAATCCGGCCATATTATCGTCAAGAAGGCCCGCGCCAATGGCGGCGCGCGAAACGATACGGGATGTGGCACGGTGGCGGATCGATATCCGCCACTCCCAATATGTAGGTCAATGCAGACACTCAGTGAAGCCGACGGTTCAGCCGTCGAGGAAATCGAGGCGACAGGCGCCAAAATCGCGGCGGCACGCGACGCCATTGGCGAGGTGATTTTCGGGCAGGAAGCCGTGATCGACCAGACGCTGGTGACGGTGCTGGCGGGCGGTCATGCGCTGCTCGTGGGCGTGCCGGGTCTCGCGAAAACGCTGCTCGTCCACACCATGGGCCAGGTCCTCGGGCTCGACGACAAGCGCGTGCAGTTCACGCCGGACCTGATGCCGGCCGATATTCTGGGCTCCGAAGTGCTGGAGGAGAGCGACAAGGGCCACCGGAGCTTCCGCTTCATCAAGGGCCCGGTCTTCTGCCAGTTGCTGATGGCGGACGAAATCAACCGCGCCTCGCCCCGCACCCAGTCGGCGCTGCTGCAGGCGATGCAGGAAAAGCAGGTGACGGTGGCGGGCGTGCGCTACGAGCTGCCCCGGCCCTTCCATGTGCTCGCGACGCAGAACCCGCTCGAACAGGAGGGCACCTATCCGCTGCCGGAAGCCCAGCTCGACCGCTTCCTGATGCAGGTCGACGTGAACTATCCCGACCTTGAGAGCGAGCGGCGGATGCTGCTCTCGACGACAGGCGAAAGCGTCGTGGAAGCCCGCAACGCGATGACGGCGGAAGACCTCATGGCCGCGCAGCGGCTCGTCCGGCGCGTCCCCGTCGGCGAAAAGGTCGTGAACGCGATTCTCGAACTCGTCCGCGCCGCGCGTCCGGAAGAAGGCGCCTCCGAAGAAGTCGAACGCCATGTCGCCTGGGGCCCCGGCCCCCGCGCGAGCCAGGCGCTGATGCTGGCGGTCCGCGCCCGCGCGCTGATCGACGGCCGCTTCTCGCCCTCCATCGAGGACGTGACGTCGCTTGCGGCGCCCGTTCTGCGCCACCGCATGGCGCTCAACTTCTCGGCGCGCGCCGAAGGCGTGACGGTCAGCGGCGTTATCGACAGGCTCTGCCGCAACCTCGGCTGAACGAAAGAAAGAGATGAGCCTTACCCGGTCACACACGGCACCTTCCGGCGCCATCGGCCTGCGCGAGCAGGCCGAGTCGCTCGCCGAGGCCATGCCGCCGCTCGTGACCGAGGCCGAGCATGTCGCCTCCACCATCGCGCAGGGCGTGCATGGCCGCCGCCGCACCGGCATGGGCGAAACCTTCTGGCAATTCCGCCGCTACCGCGAGGGCGACACCGCCGCCTCCGTCGACTGGCGCCACTCCGCGCGCTCGGCGCATCTCTTCGTGCGCGAGACGGAGCGCGAGGCGGCCGAAAGCATCTGGATCTGGCGCGACGGCTCGGCCTCGATGGACTACGCCTCCGACTTCGCGCCCTGCACCAAGAAGGACCGCGCAACGGTGCTGGCGCTGGCGCTCTCGTCACTGCTCGTGCAGGGCGGCGAGAGCATCGCACCGCTTGGCCACGGCTTCACGCCCACGCCCGGCCGCGCCGCGCTGCGCCGCATGGCCCATGCGCTCATCGACGCGCCGGAACCGGACGAGAACGCAGGCGCGGCGAGCCTGCCGCCGCCCGGGCATCTGCCGCGCCACGCGCAAATCGTCCTCATCAGCGATTTCCTTTCGCCCGCAGAAGACATCGTCGCGCGTCTGAAGGACTACGCCGCCGAAGGCATTCGCGGTCACATGATCCAGGTGCTCGATCCGGCGGAAGAAGACCTGCCCTTTTCCGGGCGCACGGAATTCGAAGGCGTCGAGGAAGAGTTGCGGCTCATGGTCGGCCGCGCGCAGAATCTGCGCGAGGCCTATCACCAGCGCCTCGAGATCCACCGCAACCGCATTCTCGAAACGGCGCGGCGGGTCAACTTCACCTTCGCCACACACCGCACGGACCGGGGGCCGCAAACGGCGCTGCTTGCGCTCTACAGCGCGCTGTCCGGGGCCCTCGCCGCGCGCAAATCGCCGCGCGCCGGCCTGTGACGGCGGGCCGCTGACCCATGCTGACGCTTGGTCCCCTCGCCTTCGCAACCCCCTGGATGCTCGCCGGCCTCGCCGCGCTGCCCGCGATCTGGTGGCTGCTGCGCGTCAGCCCGCCGCTGCCGAAGCGCGTGCGCTTTCCCGCGATCCGCCTTCTCATCGGCCTTGCCCGCGAGGAAGAGACGCCCGCCCATACGCCGCTCTGGCTGCTGCTGCTCCGCATGACGATCGCGGCGCTGATCGTGCTCGCACTTGCCGAACCGCTCTGGAACCCGGCGCCCCGCATCGCAGGCGCCGGCCCCCTTCTCATCGTCACCGACAATGGCTGGGCGGCAGCATCGCACTGGACAGACCGCGGCGCGGCGATGGACGGCCTGATTGCCGAAGCAGGCCGCGCCGACCGCCCTGTGCTCGTCGTCGGCACCGCACCGGAGGCAAACCCGCCCGAACTCACCTTCGAGGCGGCGGGCGATGCCGACGCGCGCGCCCGCGCGATGGAACCGCAACCGATCGAGCCCGACCGCATCGCGCTTGCCGAACGCCTCGAAGGCGCGGCAACGCTCGGCGGCGGCATCCAGACGATCTGGATCGGCGACGGGCTCGACTACGGCGCCGCCGCGCAATTCTCGGAGCGCCTGTCGGAAATCGCGGGCAATGCGGGCCTGACCCTCATCGAACCGGCGCCGCAAAACCTCGCGCTGGCGCTGCTGCCGCCGGTCGAGGGCGAGGACGGCATTGCGCCGACCGTGCTTCGCGCGCATGCGCGCGGAAGCCTTGAAGGCGGCGTGCGCGCCATCGATGCGGACGGCAGCGTGCTCGGCGAAACGCGCTTCACGCTCGCTGACGGCGACAGGTCGGCAAAGGCCGCCTTCGACCTGCCGCTCGAACTCCGCAACCGCATCGCGCGGCTCGAGATCACCGGCGAGACATCGGCGGGCGCCGTCGTTCTCGCCGACGAACGCTGGCGCCGCCGCAATGTCGGCATCGTTTCGGGCGCATCGTCGGAGGAAGCGCAGCCGCTTCTTTCCGATGCCTACTACCTTCGCCGCGCCCTCGCCCCCTATGTCGAACTGCGCGACACCTCCCCCGCGCGCGAAGCAGGCGACACGATTGCCGACCTTCTTTCCTCACCGCTCTCGGTTCTCGTTCTTGCCGATATCGGCAACCTGACCGGCGACGACCGCGACCGCGTGGCGGCATGGGTGGAAGATGGCGGCCTTCTCATCCGCTTCGCGGGCCCGCGCATGGCCGAGAAGAGCGACGACCTCGTGCCCGTGCCGCTCCGCACCGGCGGCCGCGCGCTGGGCGGCGCGCTTTCGTGGAGCACGCCGCAGAACCTTGCGCCCTTCGAGGAAGACAGTCCCTTCTTCGGCCTCGACATTCCCGCCGACGTGACCGTGTCCCGTCAGGTGCTCGCCGAACCCGCGCCTGACCTCGCCGGCCGGACATGGGCGCGGCTCTCCGACGGCACGCCGCTCGTCACCGCCGCCAGGCGCGGCAGCGGCACCGTCGTCCTGTTCCACGTGACGGCCAATCGCGACTGGTCGAACCTGCCGATCTCCGGCCTCTTCGTCGAAATGCTCAGGCGCACCGTCGCGCTTTCGCAAGCCTCCGCCGCCACGGGCGAGGACGGAACGGAAGCCGGCAGCACGCGCGAGCGCGAATTGCTGAACCCCGTCGCAACCCTGAACGGTTTCGGACGGCTCGGCACACCGCCCGCGACGGCGACCGCCATCACCATCGAGCAGTTCGAAAGCGCCGAACGCAGCCCGCGCCACCCGCCGGGTCTCTACGGCACCGCGGCGTCTCCGCGCGCGCTCAATCTTGCAACGCCTGAACTCGAACTCACGGCCCTTTCCGCGGCGCCGGGCGCCAGCGAGCGGCGCAGCTTCGAAGGCGCGGGGGAAACCCGCCTCGCCTCGCTTCTGTTTGCGCTCGCGCTCGCCCTCGCCGTGCTCGACACCATCGCCGCCCTCTGGGTGACGGGACTCTTCGAGACGGAAAAGATCCGCAATGTGCGCTTCGCCTCTCGCGTGGCGCCGCTTTTCCTTGCGGCCCTTCTCGTCCTGCCCGTTTTCGATGCGCGCGCACAGGACGCGGACGCCTTCGCGCTGGAAGCCTCCCTCGACACGCGTCTTGCCTATGTGGTGACGGGCGACGACACCATCGACGCGACGAGCGAAGCGGGGCTCTCCGGGCTGAGCCGCGTGATCCGCGCGCGCACCGCCTTCGAGCCGGCGGAGCCGATGGGCGTGAACATCGCAACGGACGAACTCGCCTTCTTTCCGCTGATCTACTGGCCGATGTCGCCGGGACAGGAAAACCTCTCGCCGGAAACGCTGGGCCGGATCAACGCCTACATGAAGAACGGCGGAACCATCCTGTTCGACACGCGCGATCAGGGTCAGCAGATCGGCGGCGGCGTGTCGCCCGGAACGGAAACGCTGCGCCGCCTGCTCGGCCGTCTCGACCTGCCGCCGCTCGAACCCGTGCCGCCCGATCACGTGCTCACGAAGTCCTTCTATCTGATGCACCGTTTTCCCGGCCGCTGGGACGGCGGGCAGGTCTGGGTGGAAGCCTCGGCGGCGGCCGAGGCCGGCAATCTTGCCAATGACGGCGTCTCGACCATCGTCGTCGGCTCCAACGACTATGCCGCCGCATGGGCGCGCGACCCCGACGGGAGGCCGCTCTATCCGGTAACGCCGGGCGGCGAGCGCCAGCGCGAAATGGCGGAGCGCTTCGGCGTCAATCTCGTCATCTATGCGCTGACCGGCAACTACAAGTCCGACCAGGTTCACGTACCGGCGCTCCTCGAGCGCCTCGGGCAGTAGGGCGAACGCGATGGCCTGGAATATCGTTTTCGAACCTCTGCTTCCCGTGCTGCTGATCGCGGCGCTCGCCCTGCCGGGCATTGCCGCGCTCGCCTATTCGGCATGGCGCCGCGCGCGCGGCGCGCCCTGGCGAACGGCGGCGCTCGCCGTTCTCGTGCTCGCGCTGCTCAATCCGACCGTGCGGGAGGAAGACCGCGAGACCGTGCCCGATGTCGCCGCCATCGTGGTCGACCGGAGCCAGAGTCAGGAGATTGGCGCGCGGCCCGACGAGACCTCCGCCGCGCTGACGAAGATCACCGAGCGGCTCGCGCGCGAGGACGGCATCGAGACGCGCATCGTGATCGCCGTGAACAACCCCGAGGACGAGAAAGGCACCGCCCTCTTCTCCGCGCTGGAGGAAGCACTCGCCGATGTCCCGCGCGAGCGCATCGCCGGCGCGATCCTGATCACCGACGGGCAGGTCCACGACGTGCCGAAAACGGCGGACGCGCTCGGCTTCGATGCACCGGTGCACGGGCTCATCATCGGCCGCAAGGGCGAGAAGGACCGGCGGCTCCGCGTCACCGAAGCGCCGCGCTTCGGCATCGTCGGCGAACCCGTCGATCTTTCCTTCCGCGTCGACGAAACCTCCGCCGGAGACCAGCAGGCGGGCGAGACGGCGAACGTCACCATCACCGTCGATGGCGAGGAGATCGCGACGACCCGGGCCACCATCGGCGAAACGACGGAAGTGACGCTCTCGCTCAAGCATGGCGGGCCGAACGTCATCGAGATCGATGTCGAGGAAGGCCCCGACGAACTCACCGTGCTGAACAACCGCGCCGTCGTCGTCGCGAACGGGGTGCGCGACCGCCTGCGCGTATTGCTCGTCTCGGGCGAGCCGCATCCCGGCGAGCGCACCTGGCGCAACCTGCTGAAATCCGACCCCTCCGTCGATCTCGTCCATTTCACCATTCTGCGCCCGCCGGAAAAGCAGGACGGCACGCCCATCGGCGAACTCTCGCTCATCGCCTTTCCGACACGCGAGCTCTTCGACGAGAAGCTCGACGAATTCGATCTCATCATCTTCGACCGCTACAAGCGGCGCGGCGGCGTGCTGCCCATCGCCTATTTCCTGAACATCGTGGACTATGTCGAGAATGGTGGCGCCTTCCTCGCGGCGGCGGGGCCCGCCTTCGCCTCGCCCTTCTCGATCTACCGCACGCCGCTTGCCGCGATCCTGCCCGCACAGCCGACCGGCGAGACGACGACGGGCGGCTACACGCCGGGCATCACCGATACCGGCGACCGCCACCCCGTGACCGCGGACCTCCCCGGCGCGGAAAGCGAGCCGCCCTCATGGGGCCGCTGGTTCCGCACCATCGACACGGAAGTCGATGGCGGCGACATCCTGATGGAAACGCCGGACGGCGAGCCGCTGATGGTGCTTTCCCGCGCGCGCGAGGGCCGCGTCGCGCAGCTTCTCTCGGACCAGATCTGGCTCTGGTCGCGCGGCTACGAAGGCGGCGGTCCGCAGGCGGAGCTTCTGCGCCGTCTCGCACACTGGCTGATGAAGGAGCCGGACCTCGAGGAAGAGAACCTCGCCGCTTCCGCGCAGGGCGGAACGCTGACGCTGCGCCGGCGCACCATGGGCGACGCGACGCCGCCCGCAACCGTCACGACGCCCACCGGCAAGACCCGTGAACTCGCGATGGAAGAAGTCGCGCCGGGCCGCTTCGAAGCGGCGATGGACGCATCCGAACTCGGCCTCTACCGCGTGAAGCAGGGAGAGCTGTCCGCCGTCGCCGCGGCGGGCCCCCTGAACCCGCGCGAGATCGCCGATGTCCGCGCAACGGAAAAGCCGCTCCGCCCGATGACGGACGCGACCGGCGGGGGCATCTGGTGGGCGGGCGAAGACGCCGCCGACACGCCCGGCATCCGCTCCGTCCGCGCCGGTCAGGACGCGGCTGGCACGAACTGGATCGGGCTCCGCCGCAACGAGCAGTATCTCGTCCATGCCGTCCACCAGGTGCCGCTGCTGACCGGCCCCGTCGCCCTCATCCTGATCCTCGGCGCGCTGGCGCTGGCCTGGTGGCGCGAGGGCCGCTAGGGCCCGTTCCGGCTTGCCATCCCGGCGAAAGCGGCCTAGGTTCCGCGATGTTATAATATCACAATCCGCAAGCCCGGAGCGGCCCCGTGAGCCATCGTGTGAGCCATCGCGCAGCCCATCGCGACCCCGATCCCGCCCCCCTGCCCGACGCCCCGCGCGCGAGCGCGCTTGCCGCCGGCATCGGCGCACGCCTCGCGGTGGCGCTGGCGGGCGCGGCCGCCCTCTGGCTCGCGGTCCTCTGGGCGCTGGCGCGATGAACGCGGTTCCCGCCATCGCCATTCGCGACCTCACCGTCGCCTATGACCGCGTTCCCGCCGTCCATCACCTCACCGGCTCCTTCGCCCCCGGCAGCCTCACCGCCATCGTCGGCCCGAACGGCGCGGGAAAATCCACGCTCCTGAAAACGATTGCCGGCCTGCTGCCGCCGGACGAAGGCGCGATCGTGCTCGACGGCGGCCCGCGCGAACGGATCGCCTATCTGCCGCAACTCGCCGAGATCGACCGCAGCTTCCCGATCTCCGTCCTCGATGCCGTCACGCTCGGGCTCTGGCGCGAGGTCGGCCTCTTCCGCGCCATCACCGGCGATCATGTGAAGCGCGCCCGCGCCGCGCTCGCGAGCGTCGGCCTCGACGGCTTCGAGACGAAACAGGTCGGCGCGCTTTCCGCCGGGCAGTTGCAGCGCGCACTCTTCGCCCGCCTCATGCTGCAGGATGCGGGCCTGATCCTTCTCGACGAGCCCTTCGCCGCCGTCGACGAGCGCACCAGCGCGGACCTCATGGCGCTCGTAGCGGCGTGGCACGCCGAAGGCCGCACCGTCATCGCCGTGCTCCACGACCTCGACCGCGTCCGCGAAAGCTTCCCGCAAACGCTGCTGATGGCGCGCGAGCCGGTCGCCTGGGGCCCGACGGACGATGTCCTCACCCCGGAGAACCTCCGCCGCGCGCGCTACATCTCCGATAGCTGGAGCGACGCGGCATGATCTACGACGCGCTGATCGCGCCCTTCGCCGATTACGGCTTCATGCGCCGCGCGCTCATTGCCTGCTTCGCGCTCGCGCTCGGCGGCGGCCCCATCGGCACCTTTCTCGTGCTGCGCCGCATGAGCCTGATGGGCGACGCCATGAGCCATGCGATCCTGCCGGGCGCGGCCATCGGCTTTCTCGTCGCCGGTCTTTCGATCTGGTCGATGAGCGCAGGCGGTCTCGTGGCCGGCCTTGCCGTCGTCCTCCTCGCCGGGCTGATCTCCCGCGTGACGGCACTCCGCGAGGATGCGAGCCTTGCCGGCTTTTACCTCATCAGCCTCGCGCTCGGCGTGCTGATCGTCTCGGCGAAAGGCTCGAACGTCGATCTTCTGCATGTCCTGTTCGGCACCATCCTCTCGGTGACGGACGACGCCCTCCTCCTCATCGCCTCCATCGCGACGCTGACGCTGGTGACGCTCGCCGTCATCTACCGCCCCCTCGTCATCGAATGTTTCGACCCGGCCTTCCTGCGCGCGACCACGGGCGGCGGCACGCTCTGGCATTTCGTCTTCCTTGTGCTCGTCGTGGTGAACCTCGTCGCGGGCTTCCAGGCGCTGGGCACGCTGATGGCGCTCGGCCTCATGATGCTGCCCGCCGCCGCCGCGCGCTTCTGGGCGGGCGCCGTCTGGTCGCTCGCCGCCCTTTCGACGGTGCTGGCCTTTCTTTCGGGCCTTGTCGGCCTACTTGTTTCCTACAATTTCGACCTGCCGTCGGGCCCGGCCATCGTGCTCACGGCAGGTGCCTTCTATGTCGGCTCGATCATTCTCGGAACCCGCGACAGCCTGCGCACACGCTACTTTCCCCGGGCGCATTTCCACGACTGACGGAGACCCTGCGATGAAGAAACTCGTCACCCTCGGCCTCTCTCTCGTTCTGGCAGGCGCGCTGGCCCTGCCCGCCCGCGCGGAGGAGCCGCTGAAAGTCGTCGCGAGCTTCTCGATCCTCGGCGACATGGTGAGGAATGTCGGCGGCAGCAATGTCGAGGTGACGGTGCTGGTCGGCCCCGATGGCGACGCGCATTCCTTCGAGCCGGACCCGGCGGATGCGAGCGCGCTCGCCGAAGCGGATGTCCTCGTCATGAACGGCCTCGGCTTCGAGCCCTGGCTCATCCGCCTCGCCGCCGCCGCGCGGACGAAAGCGAAATATGTGACGGCGAGTTTCGGCGTCTCGCCGCGCCACCTCACGGAAGAGGAAAAGGCACAGCACGAAGAAGAAGACGATGAACATGGCCACGACGAGGACGGCTACCCGGAAGCCGCGCAGGACTTCGACCCCCATGCCTGGCAGAACCTCGGGAACGGCATCGTCTATGTGCAGAACATCGCCGATGCGCTCGCCGAGAAGGACCCGGACAACGCGCTCGTCTATCAGGCAAACGCCGAGAGCTACATCACCGAACTGAAGAAGCTGGACGGCTGGGTACGGAACGAAATCTCGAAGCTGCCGCAGGCAAAGCGCAAGGTCATCACGACGCATGACGCCTTCGGCTATTTCGGCGATGCCTATGGCGTCGAGTTCATCTCACCGCTCGGCATCGGCAACGAAGCGGAGCCCGGCGCGGGCGCACTTGCCCGCCTGATCGACCAGATCCGCGAACAGAAGATCCGCGCGCTCTTCATCGAGAACATGTCGGACCCGCGCATGATGGAAACCATCGCGCGCGAAACCGGCGCGGAGGAAGGCGGCGCGCTCTATTCCGATGCGCTCTCGGCGCCCGGCGGCCCGGCGCCGACCTATGTCGCCATGTTCCGCCACAACGTCCCGGCCCTCATCTCGGCGATGCAGAAGAACTAGGACGCCTGCGCCGCGTCCACGGCCTTCACGATCGGCCCCTTGGCCTGCCCGAAGGCGCCGATGTCGAGCTCGCGGTAGAGAAGCCGCGCCGGGTCCACCGGCCCCGGCATGGTGAGCCGCCCCGGCGGCACCGGGCCGAAGCCGACCCGCGCATAATAGGGCGCATCGCCCACCAGGATCACGAGCCGGTAGCCGAGTTTCTTCGCGTCCGCGAGCCCCTTCTCCATCAGCCGGATGCCGCAGCCCTTGCCCCTGAGCTGCGGCTCGACGGCGAGCGGCCCGAGCATCAGCCCCGGCACGCCGCCGATCACCACCGGCCAGAAGCTCAACGCGCCCACCATGCGCCGTTCCGCCCCCTCGCCCGCAAAGGCGACGTAACAGAGCTCCGGCACGGCCGTATTGCCCTCGCGCAGCCGCTGCGCCGCCTTCGCATAGCGGCCGGGGCCGAAGGAAAGGTCCAGCAGCGCTTCTATGGCTGGCCCGTGCTCGGGCCGCTCGGCTTCGATTTCAAACATGGGAATTGTCTCGTCTGGCAGCGGAGGAAGAGAGGTGAGAAGCGCTCACCCGCCGCTGCCGCTTCCGCGCTCAGGCGAAAGGGGGGACCGTGCGGGCGCGCGCGATGGCAAGGCCGCGAAGGCCCCCACCCGTCTCTCGTCGTCGCTGCGACATGAACCGCGCCATTTTTCAAGATCCTGTAGCCGGAGCCCGCTCCGGAAGGAAAGGCGGATAGCACGGGGAGCCGCCCCCGTAAAGCGGCTTTGAAAGCCCCGCCCGCCCCTCCGGCAGCCCTGAAAAGGCTGGAACGGGGGCCCGTGCTTGGCTAGCTTGCCCGCCAACAAGGGAAACCCCGCAAGCGACAGGGAGAGCGTCATGGGAATTCTGGAAGGCAAGGTCGTGCTGGTCACCGGCGCCGCGGGCGGCATCGGCAGGGAATGCGCGCTGATCGCGGCGCGCGAGGGCGCGAAGGTCGTGGTGAACGACCTCGGCGGCAGCGTGAAGGGCGGCGATGCGGGCGACGCGAGCGCGGCCCAGAAGACCGTCGACGAGATCAGGAAGGCGGGCGGCGAGGCCGTCGCGAACTCCGACAGCGTCTCGATGAAGTCCGGCGCGGAAAACATGATCGCGCAGGCGCTCGACACCTTCGGCGGCCTCCACTCGATCATCAGCCCGGCCGGCATTCTCCGCGACGGCATGTTCCACAAGATGCCGGACGAGGACTGGGACGCCGTCCTCGAGGTGCACCTCAAGGGCAGCTACAACATCACCCGCGCGGCGATCAATCATTTCCGCGAGCAGGAAGAAGGCAGCTTCGTCCTCTTCACCTCGACCTCCGGCCTCATCGGCAATATCGGCCAGGCGAACTACGCCGCCGCCAAGATGGGCATTGCCGGTCTCTCGCGCATCATCGCGATGGAAGGCGCCAACAAGAATGTCCGCTCCAACATCATCGCGCCCTTCGCCTGGACGCGCATGATCGCGACCATCCCGGTGAAGGACGAAGCCTCCGCCCAGCGTGTCGAACGCATGAAGAATGCGATGCGCGCCGAACAGGTCGCCAACTTCTCGGTCGCCCTCGCCGCGCCGGAATGCAGGACGAGCGGCCAGATCTTCTCCGTCCGCGGCAACGAGATCGTCCTCTTCTCGCAGCCCCGCCCCGTGAAGAGCGTCGCCCGCGTCGACGGCTGGACGCCGGAAACCATCCTCAGCCACGGCATCCCCGCGATGGAAGGCGGCTACACGGATTTGGGCGCGACGGCCTCGGTCTTCACTTGGGAACCGGTCTAGGCCTCACGCGATACCGACACGGAAAAGGCGGGCCTTCGGGTCCGCCTTTTTTCACGTCTCCACCCACGGCGCCTTCCCCGGCCCGAACTTCTCCACCGTGAAATCCACGAACGCGCGCACCTTCGCCGCCAGATGCCGCGAATGCGGATAGATCGCGTGGAGCGTCAGCGCGGGCACCGTCCAGTCCTCCAGCACGCGGACAAGCGCGCCGCTTTTCAGGTGCCTGTGGCAGAGCACGTCGGGCGAAAAGACGAGCCCCATCCCCTTCAGCATCATCTCGACCATCGCATCCGCATTGTTGCAGAGGAACCGGCCCTTCAGTTCGACCTGCTCCTTCTCGCCTTTGGCATTCTCCATTTCGAGAATGTTCGGCCGCGAAAGCAGCGTGTAGAGCATGAAATCGTGCCCTGCGAGATCGGCCGGACGCTTCGGCACCCCGTGCTTCTCGAAATAGGAAGGCGAGCCCACGATGTAGCGCTCGACCGGCGCGAGCTGCCGCGCGATCAGGCTTGAATCCGTCAGCGCCGAAATCCGCAAGCTGACGTCGAAACCTTCCTCGATCAGGTTGATGCGCCGGTCGTTCAGCACGAGATCGACAGTGAGTTCCGGATAGCGCGCCATGAATTCCGGCATCACGGGCCCAAGCTGACTGATGCCGAAACTCATCGGCGCGTTGATGCGGAGCTGGCCGCGCACCGCGCCCTCGACGCAGGTCGCCTCTTCGGCGGCCTCCTGCGCCTCGGTGACGATCCGCTGCGCCCGCTCGAAGACGACGGCGCCCGCCTCCGTCAGGCTGATCCGCCGCGTCGTCCGGTTGAGGAGGCGCACGCCCAGCGCGTCCTCCAACGTCGAAATCTGGCGGCTCACCATGGATTTCGAGAGGCCGAGCGCGTCGGCCGCCGCCGTGAAGCCGCCCAGCTCCACCACCTTGGCGTAAACCGCATAGGCATTCAGATCGACGGCCATTGTCCACCTGTGAGAAACAGTCTGTTTTCATATGTGTGGATTATCGCAGAAACGAAACTAATTACATAGGTCTCATCGAACGCAACAGGCCCCGCCGGGGCGACCCGAAGGAGGGAAAGATGAGCAAGAAGACGAAGATCCTGGTGCTGTATCACAGCTCCTACGGCCATATCGAAACCCTGGCGAAGACCGTCGCCGAAGGCGCCGCCTCGCAGGCAGACACGGACGTCGCGCTGAAGCGCGTGCCCGAGACCATGCCCGAAGAGGCGATGAAGAACGCCGGCATGAAGCTGGACCAGCAGGCCCCCGTCGCGACACCGCAGGAACTCGGCGACTACGACGCCGTGATCTTCGGAACGCCAACCCGCTTCGGCAACATGTCGGGCCAGATGCGCGTCTTCCTCGACCAGACCGGCGGCCTTTGGCAGAAGGGCGCGCTCGCGGGCAAGGTCGGCAGCGTCTTCACCTCGACCGGCACGGGCGCGGGCAACGAAACGACCATCACCTCGTTTCATTCGACGCTCCTTCACCACGGCATGGTGATCGTCGGCCTGCCCTATTCGGTCGGCACGGAGCTCTTCGACATCTCCGAAGTGCGCGGCGGCACGCCCTATGGCGCCTCGACGCTCGCGGGCGGCGACGGCAGCCGCCAGCCGTCGGAAAAGGAACTGAGCCTTGCGCGGAAGCAGGGCGCCCATGTCGCGGCGATCGCGGGAAAGCTCGCCGCCTGAACGAAACCTGAGAAGGTCCGGATGCACCCGTAAGCGCGCACCGGACCTTCGGGCCCGGCCGGCCGCTTTTCCCCTCCCTCGGGGCCGGCCGGGCTCTGCCTTTACAGAAAGCCCCCTTTTAGAAAGCCCCCTTTTAGAAAGGAAGAAGACCATGATCGATGTTCGCAATTTCGACAGTCTTGGCGGTGCGGAGCACGGCTGGCTCACCGCGAAGCATCACTTCTCCTTTGCCGGCTATCACGATCCCGCCCGCATGGGCTGGGGCAGCTTGCGTGTCTGGAACGACGACCTGATCCGGGCGAAGACGGGCTTCCCGCCCCATCCGCACCGCGACATGGAAATCATCACCTATGTCCGCGAAGGCGCGATCACCCATCGCGATCACCTGAACAATGAAGGCCGCACGGTTGCGGGCGACGTTCAGGTCATGTCGGCGGGCCGCGGCATCCGGCACGAGGAATGGAACCTCGAGGACGAGGACACCCGCATCTTCCAGATCTGGATCGAGCCGAACCGTCAGGGCGTGACGCCGCGCTGGGAAACCGCCACCTTTCCGAAGGATGGCCGCAAGGGCCGCCTCGTGCCGCTCGCCAGCGGCAGGCAGGACGCGGCGGCGGAAACGCTCTGGATCGCGCAGGACGCGGAAGTCCTCGGCGCAAGCCTGGACGCGGGCACGCAAGTGACCCATCTCATCGTCAAGGGCCGCCTCGCCTATCTCGTCCCCGCCAGGGGCCGGGTCGAGGTCAACGGCATCGAGGTTTCCGAGCGCTCCGGCGCCGCCATCCGCGATGTCGAAACGCTCACCATCCGCGCGCTCGACGATGCCGAGATCGTGCTGGTGGACCTGCCGCCGGAAGACTAGGCGGCGAGCGCTCTCTTCACCTCCCCCTCGTGGGGAGGTCGAAAAATCTGAAGGATTTTTCGGGTGGGGGGCGCGGCGGCAGACCAAGACGATACATATGCCGCAAGGTTTTCTACCCCCACCCGGGAAATCCGCTTTGCGAATTTCCCGGCCTCCCCTCAAGGGGGAGGTACAAGATCGAGAATAACGAGGAGGACAAGATGGGATTGCTCGTCGACGGCCAATGGACCGACAAGGGCTACGACACGAAGTCGACCGGCGGCAGGTTCAAGCGGCAGGAGTCCGCCTTCCGGAACTGGGTCACGAAAGACGGCTCCCCCGGCCCCTCGGGCGACGGCGGCTTCGAGGCCGAGGCCGGGCGCTACCATCTCTATGTCTCGCTCGCCTGTCCCTGGGCGCACCGCACGCTCGTCTTCCGCAAGCTGAAAGGCCTCGAGGACAAGATTTCCCTCTCCGTGGTCGATCCGCTGATGCTGGAGGAAGGCTGGACGCTGAAGGGCACCGACGATGCGGGCGCGGACGACGCGGTCGTACCCGACTTCGTGAACCGCAAGACCAGGCTCTACGAAGTCTACCAGCTCGCCGACCCGGCCTACAATGGCCGCATCACCGTTCCCGTCCTGTGGGACAAAAAGAAGAACACCATCGTCTCGAACGAGTCCGCCGAGATCATCCGCATGCTGAACTCGGCCTTCGACGGCATCGAGGGCGTGAATGCGGAACGCGACTTCTATCCGCAGGACCTGCGGGCGGAAATCGACGAGGTGAATGCCGCCGTCTACGACAACGTCAACAACGGCGTCTACAAGGCCGGCTTCGCGACCGAGCAATCGGTCTACGAAAAGGAAGTGACGGCGCTCTTCGCCGAACTCGACAAGCTCGAAACCCGCCTTTCACAGCGGCGCTATCTCGCGGGCAGCAGCCTCACGGAAGCCGACTGGCGCCTCTTCACGACGCTCGTGCGCTTCGATGCCGTCTACTACGCGCACTTCAAGTGCAACTTCCGCCGCATCGCGGATTATCCGAACCTGTCGAACTATTTGCGCGAACTCTACCAGGTGCCGGGCGTCGCGGAGACGGTGAACCTCACCCACATCAAGCGGCACTATTACGGCAGCCACAGGACGATCAACCCGACGGGAATTATACCGGCAGGCCCCATCCTCGATCTCGACGCGCCGCATGACAGGGAGCGTTTCGGGGCGCGCTTCGGCTGATCCCTACTCGACGGCCTCTTCGCGCAACTTCATGACACGCTCCATGGCCGCGCCGCTGTTGCGCGCCTCATCGTAGCGCATCGAGCGCGGCAGCGCGAAATGATAGGACCGGAGCGCCGCGTCCTCCGCCTGCCGCATCGTCCTGTCGAGATCGAGGAACACACAAGGCGTGCCTGAGTGGTCCGAGCGCCGGACATCGTCGCAATGCCGCACGGAATCGCGGAGCGCCCGCGTCTGCTGCGTGTCGAGTTCCTGGAGCGCGGCCTTGTCCTCGGGCAGCGCCAGCCAGTTCACCTCATCCTGCGCCTGCACCGGCACGGCGCCGAGCCCGATTGCGAGAGCCGCCATTGCCGCAATTATCGTGTTTCTCATCGTCTTCTCCCTTTCACCCAGACATCTAGAGCGGAAATTCGGGCAAAAAAGAGGTGCTGCCCCGTCGCGCAGCTCAGTCCTCTCCGATGCGTATCGCGTGGATTTCGAGCTCGGTGTCGTGTTTGGCGCCGATCTTTTCGTAGAAGGCGCGCGCTGTTGCATTCTCCACCCAGAGGTCGAGTACGATTGCGATGCAGCCGAGTTCGGCCGCCTTCTCGTGCAGCGCCTGGATCAGCTTTTCCCCGACACCCTCGCCACGGCGGCGCTTCGCTACGGCGAGGTCCGCCAGATATATCTTCCGCGCCCGCGTATGCGCCTCGAAGCGGCGGCAATAAAGCGCGTAACCCACAATCTCCTTTTCCGTCTCGGCGACGAGACATTCGAACCACCGCTCCCCGCCGAAGCCCAGTTCAAGAAGCAGCGCGTCGTCGGCACCGGGATCGGGATCCGAGAGATGTTCGGCAAGCTCGCGCGACAATTGCGCGATGGCGGCGGCGTCCTCCGGCCGAGCGGTTCTGATCTGCATGGATTGCCGCCTCTTCGTTCGCGCGCTTACCAGAGCTTAGCCGACGCGCGTTCCTCCATCACCTCGAAAACCCGCTGGCGCGTCGACGGCTTCCGTGCGCCGTTCCATGACCGGCGCGACGGCCGCGCCGCTGTTGCACGCCTCGTCGTAGCGCATGGAGCGCGGCAACGCGAAATGATAGGACCGGAGCCCCGGGTCCTCTGCCTGCCGGCACCGTCCCGCAAGCGGCCGAACGCGAAGCCGAAGCTGCAAAAAACCCGGCCTGCCGCCGTTTGCTGCGGGGAGGCCGCGAGCGCGAAAGAAGCCTGCGGGCACAGCGCCATACGTGCTACGCTGCGTCCGGGCTTGAAGACATTGGGCTGCGTTCATCCTGCCCCTCCAGGTGCATTGTCCACCGCAAATAAGCCCCACGCCGCAAACCGGAATTGTCCGGGAAGGCCGATATGCCAACCACTGGCACAGAAACCGCCGTCGCGCTGAGCCTGTCTCGCGCCCTCATGAACACGTCACACCTTCCTCTGCTTCTCTTCGACGGCGATTTACGCGTGGTGAGCGCCACGCCGTCCTTCTTCACCAGCTTTGGCTTGCATTCCGACCAGACGAACGGCCGTGCGCTGTCCGAACTCGGAGCCGGCGAATGGAACATTCCGCAATTGCGCATCCTTCTGGAAAGCGCGCTTTCGGACGACACGGAAGTGGGAGACTACGAAACCGATCTGCTGCGGCCGGGCGCCGATCCGCGGCGGCTGATCCTCCATGTTCAGAACCTCGTCTACGACGACAAGCAGAATGTCCGGGTTTTGCTCACCATCAACGACGTGACCGATGCCCGTCGTGCCGAGCGAACCAATACGGCGCTCCTTCTCGAAAAGGACGATCTGCTGCGGGAGCGCGCCGTTCTGCTGCAGGAAATGCAGCATCGGGTCGCCAACAGCCTGCAGATCATCGCAAGCGTCCTTCTGCTCAAGGCGCGCACGGTAAAATCGGAAGAAACCCGGCACCATCTGAAGGATGCGCATGATCGCGTCATGTCGGTGGCCGCTGTGCAGCAGCACCTGCAGGCAAGCACCGGTGATGTCGAGGTCGGCCCTTATCTGGTGAAGCTGTGCGAAAGCCTGGCCTCGTCGATGATCCGCGAATCGCGCCCGCTCACGCTTCAGGTTCAGTCCGACCGGGCGAAGATCAGTTCACAGAAGGCCGTCAGCCTCGGGCTGATCGTCACCGAACTGGTGATCAACGCCTTGAAGCACGCCTTCCCGGACAGCCGGGGCGGGATGGTCGAGGTGACCTATCGCGTCACGAAGCAGGAATGGGCATTGACCGTCACCGACACCGGAATCGGACGGAGCCCCGCATCTTCAGCCGCCAAGGTCGGCCTCGGCACGAGCATCGTCGAAGCGCTTGCCAGCCAGTTGCATGCACATGTCGTCATTTCGGACGCCCGCCCCGGAGCGAAAATCGCGGTGATAAGCGACAGCACCGCTCAATAGTCCCGGCCTCACCACAATTCAGGCGCGCTCAACCCTTCCGCAACTTCGCGAACGCGCGCCCGCGTCGATGGCGTGATCCCCTCCGGCAACGCGTTGGGGGCGAAGAAGGCGCTTTCCGCGATTTCCGGAGAGCGCCGGGGCCGGTGCTCGTAAGCCTCATGCGCCACCACATAGAGCGCCACATGGTCCGACTTGAACTCGCGGAAATTCGCATAGAGCCCGTGCAGCCGCGCCTCGCCGACAAGCATCACGCCCACTTCTTCCTCCAGCTCGCGCCGGAGCGAGGTCAGCATCGTCTCGCCGCGCTCCACCCCGCCGCCCGGCAGGTACCAGCCCGGAATATAGGTGTGCCGCACCAGCAGCACGCGGCCGTCCCCGTCGAACACCATGCCGCGCACGCCCGCCGTCAGCGGCCGGCGAAGCCGCCAGTAGAGGCGAACGAGCGGCCGGGCGATTTTCCAGACAAGCGCGCGATGATGAGGCATTGCCCCAATCTAGCACGGCCCCGCCCCTCCTTCACCCATATGGCCTTTAGAGGTCGTCAACCCTCTGGCCCTTATTCTCTGCTCCGCCGGCGCCTTCCGCGCCGGCGGACGACGGGGCTTGGACACGGGGGCCGATGGGCATTCTTTCGCGATTGAGGGGCAAGGGCGCGCTTGAGCCGCCGCCCGCCGAGCAGGCGCCGTCCGTGACGCCGGCGGCGATGCAGCGCGCCTTGCGCTCGGCCGCCGCCCGTCCGGGCTCCTTCACCGCTGCCGAACTCGGCCAGCGCATCGCGACCGCGCTCTCGACCATCGAGACCTCCGTCCTCGCCATCGACGCCCTGACCGACCGCCTCCGCGAGGCGGCGGACCTCGTCGCCGATGCGGGCGCGAGTGCCGACGACGGCCGCCGCGCTCTCCTCGCCGGACGCTACGACGACATCCGTTCCGAGATCGACGCCATCGCGGGTTCCGCCTCCCACAACCGCATCAATCTCATCGCCGGCCGCCGCATCGCAGGCAAGCTCGCCAGCTTCGACATCCCCTTCGATCAGGACGGCCGCTCGGGCATCGCGATCCAGGTCGTGAACCTCACCACCGATGAAACGGGTCTTGCCCTTTCGCCGCCCCGTAACGCCTTCGCGGACGAGGAAGAAATCGCCATGATCGCGCGCGAGATCGAGGCCGCCCGCGAAACCGCCGCAAGGGTGAGCGACCGCTTCGCCGATCATGCCGCGCTGATTTCCGAGCGCCTCGACCGGCTGGTCGAAATCGCCGGTCCTCGTGCCATCGGCAGTCAGGTGCCGACCGGCGCCGACGCGGCCGACAGCCCCGAGCCGCCGCAGGGGCAGAGCCCGGCCATGCCCGTGGAAATGCGGGCGGTCGAGGACAAGCTGCGCGCGCTCGCCGAACGCCTTGAGCGCAAGGGCGAGCCTGAAAGCGGGGACTGATTCTCCTCCCGCTTTCATGCTACAGAAGGGGCCCCTTCGCAGGAGCGCGCCCCATGAACACGACCTCTCCCCTCGCCGCCACCGGCCCGAACGCCGACCAGATCGACTACTGGAACAGCGATGTGGGCGAACGCTGGGCGCGTTTCCAGGACCGTCTCGACGGCATGCTGCAGCCCTTCTCCGCTGCGGTGCTGGACGTCGCAGGCATAGAGCCGGGCGAACGCATCTTGGATATCGGCTGCGGCTGCGGCGCAACGACCTTCGATGCCGCCGCGAAGACCGGTGCATCCGGCCGCGCGCTCGGCGTTGACATTTCCGCCCCCATGGTTGCCCGCGCAAGAGCGCGCGCCACGGAACTCGGCAGCCCCGCGGAGTTCATGCTGGCCGATGCCGCCGCGCATGATTTCGGCGCATCCGCCTTCGATCTTCTCGTCTCGCGCTTCGGCATCATGTTCTTCGCCGAACCCGCCGCCGCCTTCACCCACATGAAGCGGGCACTCGCCCCGTCGGGCCGCGTCGCCTTCGTCTGCTGGCGTCCGATGAAGGAAAATGGCTGGGTCTCGGTCCCGCTCTTTGCCGCCCTGCCGCATCTGCCCGAGCAGGAACCGCCCGTGCCCGGTGCGCCGGGCCCCTTCGCCTTCGCCGACCCGGAGCGTTTCCGGGGCATCCTCAAGGAAGCCGGATACCGCGACATCGCGATCGACCCCTTCGACACCGAACTCACCCTCGGCAAGGGCCCGGACCCTGTCGCGCTCGCCCTTGAACAGACGCTCGAGATCGGGCCCCTGTCGCGCGCCCTCAAGGACCAGCCGGAAGAGATCCGCGCCCGTACGACGGACGCCGTCCGGGAAGCGCTCGCAAAACACGAAGCGAACGGAGAAATCCGTCTCGGCGGCGCTGTCTGGCTCGTCTCGGCGCGCGCCTGAGAGGGCTTCCCTTAACCATCCCTCAACACTCTGCCCCCGGAAAACCCGCTGTTTCCGGGGCGAAACGCGGTTCCAATTTCTTAAGACCTCCCCGTTACGGTTGACGCACGCATGAGGAAACGCGGCGGGGGTTTGTTGGCCGCGCTTCTGCATTTTGGGGGTCTGAAGGCATGAGTCATTCCGTATTCGAGAAACTCACTGTTCTCGTGGTGGACGACAGCGCCTATATGCGTCACCTGCTGATGACGCTTCTGCAGGCACTCGGCGTGCCGAGGGTCTTTCTTGCCGTCGACGGCGAGGAAGCGTGGGAACTCCTCAACACCTGCCGGCCCGACATCGTGCTGACCGATGCGGCGATGGTGCCGGGCGACGGTTTCATGTTCGCCAAACGCCTGCGCAGCCTGCGCGGTCACGCCCTCGGCCTGGTGCCGATCATCATGGTTTCCGGTCACACCGATCTCGCCTCCGTCGAACGCGCCCGCGACATCGGCGTCACCGAATTTCTGTCCAAACCGATTTCCGCGCGCAGCCTCTACGAGCGCCTCATCCAGGTCCTCGACCGGCCGCGCCAGTTCGTCGAAACGCCCACCTATCGCGGTCCCGACCGTCGCCGTCGCAATGCACCCTTCGCCGGCGAAGATCGCCGCGGCGGCGTGGCGCTGATTTGAGGAACGCACCGATGCCCGAACGCAGAACCCCCTCGAGACTTGGCGGACAGGATCGCAACGGCGACGACACGCCGCCCGACGTTCGCTTCATCCGCGTGCCGTCGATTGCCGAGCGCAAGCTCGGCCGTGAATATGTGGCGCCGATGCGCCTCGATCCGCGCGTCCTCGACCAGATGCAGGAAACGATCCGCGGCCTCGAGACGAAATACGCCGAGGCGTTGAAATCCCAGGTATCCATGCTGCAGATTCTCGTCGAGCCCGCCTGCAAGGGCGACACGGAAGCGCGCGGCCGCCTCTATTCCCTTGCCCACGACATGCGCGGCCTCGCCGGCACCTTCGGCCATCCGATGGTCGGCCGCTTTGCCGACTCGCTCTGCGGTTATCTCGAAAATTGCGAGTCGGAAGGCTGGAAGGACGGAACGGTCATCGTCTTCCATGTCGACGCGATCCGCGATGCGATCGAAAATCCGAAAACCGACGCCGCCGTCACCATGGAAACGCTCGATGCGCTCGAACGTCTGATCGAGGCAAGCCGCCGCGACCGGAGAAAGCGCGGATGAACGGGGGCCCGACCAGCGCGGATCCTGATTTCTTCGGGCATCTCAAGGTTCTGATCGTCGAAGACAGCGTGGAAATGCGGAACCTTCTGACCGCGCTGCTCGAAACGATGGGTGTTGCCGACATCGTCCAGACACGCGACGGAAAAAGCGGCCTGGCGGCCTTCGCCCGGCACAAGCCCGACATCATCATCACCGACGGCGCCATGATGCCGATGGACGGCTACGAGATGACGCGCGCGATCCGCGCGGCGGGCGACGCCGAAGGCGCGAACCCGGATGTGCCGATCCTGATGATTTCGGGCCATGTCGGACGCGACAAGGTCACGCATGCGCGCGACCAGGGCGTCACCGACTACATCGCAAAGCCGCTCTCCGCCGACACTCTCTACAAGGCGATCGTCGCCGCCGTCTCGAAGCCGATCCACTTCGTGGAAAAACCCGGCTACCGCGGCCCCTCGCCCCGCCGCTCGCTGGACGCGCGGCGGAGCTGACGCGCGCCAGCTCCTTCTTCCAAGTCCGCCATCCGGACCACCCTCCCCCTGTGGGAGGGTCGAAATTTGCGAGCGCAGCGAAACAAATTTCGGGGAGGGGTAAGCAGCAAGAACACCCCTCAGCAAACATCCTTCAGAAACCTTGCAAGCAGCGCGTTCACGTCGCCCGCCGCCTGCCAGAACGGCATGTGCCCCTGCCCCTTCAGCACATGCACCTTGCCGTCCCAGAGATTGCGGTATTTCACCTTTTCCAGGAACGCATTGTTGACGAAGGGTTCGAGCTCGCCGGTCACCACCGCGAGCGGCAGCGGCGACGTCTCAACGATTTCCCGCCCGTCGAGATCGAGCCCTGCGGCAACCGATTGCAGCATCAGCGGGCGGAAGCGTCCATCCGCCCGGCCGCATCCCGCCACCATCCAGGGTTCGACGGGCTCGCCGGGTCCGAGCGTTTCGGCGGCATAGATCGCCGCCTCCTCGTCGGTGAATTTCTCGGCGAATGTCAGCGCCATGTGCTCCGAAGGCAGGAACGCCTCGCCCATGTCCGCGCCGCCAGCCGGCGGCGTGCCGGTGATCCAGGCCGCCGCCGTGCCCGGCCAGCGCGCCATCATTTCAAGCGCCGCATGGCCGCCGAGCGACCAGCCGACGATGACGGCACGGTCGATCTTCAGCGCCTCCAGGAAGGCGATCGACGCATCCGCGAAGCCGTGGATCGAATAGGTCTTCTCCGGCTCCGGCGCATTCGAACTCTTGCCGTGTCCCGGCAGGTCGAAGGCAAGGCAGCGATAGCCGCGCCCCACGTCGCTGTCGAACTGGCGGCCGAAGATTTCCTTGCAGGAAGAATTGCCGTGAATGAACAGAACGGCGGGTCCCTCGCCGCCGCTGTCGATATAGGCGAGATCGCCATGCGCCGTTGCTACCTGTCCCTCTTTCATCAAATCCCCCTTTTGCCGCGCAAATTTCCGTTTGGTTGCTTCAGCTTGCCGCTAAAAATGACAGAGGCGTCATTATTTTTTGCATCCATTAACCCCTGCGCCTATATTGATATTCGAACAGACAGTCCGCCGGATCGAGGCCACGGGAGAGGCCTCCGGCGTGAAGGCCAGAGGAGCCCAGAACAGCCATGACGAACAAGATCACCACGAATATCACGGTCGATGCGGCCTACGAAGCGGTCGCGCCCGACGACTTTCCGGCAATGATGGAAGTGGACCGCTACGGCAAGCGCTCCACCGCTTTCGACAAGATCATCTCCGCCACCCATGATCACTTCTGGGATCCGCAGGACACGAAGTACATCGACTTCTCCCAGCCTTTCGACATGGAGAACGAATACCTCATCGATCCCGCGCAGAACGCCGATCTCAAGACCGCGGTCAAGGACAAGCTCGACGAGAAGCAGAAGATCAAGCTCGTCAACATGGACGTGCAGTGGGGCCTCTCCTCCATTCTCCACGGCGAAGCGGGCGCGCTCGCGCTCTCGGCGAGCCTCTGCCACATCCTGAAGGATCCGGGCGCGCAGGAATATGCCGCCAACCAGACGCGCGAGGAAGCACGCCACGTTGCCGGCTTCTCCAACTACATCAAGGCCCGCTGGGGCAAGCCCGTGGGCGTCGGCCCGGCGCTCGGCGACATCCTCACCGAACTCGTGAACTCGCCGCTCGTCTGGAAAAAGCTCGTCGGCATGCAGATGCTGGTCGAAGGCCTCGCCATGGGCGCCTTCGCGTCCTTCTACAAGTGGGGCCGCGATCCGCTGATGGTGAAGCTGATGCAGCTCACGATGACGGACGAGGCTTTCCATCACAAGTTCGGCAAGATCTGGGCGGACCGCACCATTCCGAACCTCAAGGCGGAAGAGCGCGACGCCATCGAGGACTGGGCCTGGGAAGTCTTCCAGGTGCTGCTCTTCAATCTCGGCAGCCCCGAGCAGAAGAAGCACATCTATGTGGCCGTCGGCCTCGACTGGGAATGGGTGCAGGGCGCCTTCATGGAAGCGATGACGGACTCGAACATCCGCGAGGAGATGCAGGAATCGAGCAATATCTTCCGTGTCCTGATCAAGACCCTCCTCAAGGCCGGCATCATCACCGACCGCACGGCCATGAACTACGCCGCCTTCATCGACATGAAGGAACTCTATGGCGAGAGCGACCGCATGATCGGCGACGACATCGCCGAGGACGGCATCCGGTTCCTGCGCGAACTGAACGGCCAGCCCGGCGGCGCCTACTCGCTGGACCGCATGTCGGCGGCGGAATAGAGAACGTCACTGCGCACCTCACGAAAGCGAGGCGCGACAATCCACAAAGGCGGCAACTCCGGTTGCCGCTTTTTTATTCTGAGTTCAACACCCACCCTCCCCTTGGGGAGCGTCAAACCGTCGAAGACGGTTTGGGGCGGGGGTCTGCAAAAACAAAGGTGTCACCCCGGCGAAAGCCGGGGTCCATGAGCCTAACGCCGCTTCTCGGCCTTCCCCTTCAGCTTGTAGGTCAGCGCCATTCGGATGCAGTGTTCGAGCGCAGCCTTCGGCGGCCTGTCGCCCGCATCGAACAGGACCGCGCGGTTGCCTTCGAAACGAAGCACGCCGTCATAGAGTGCGCGGTAGTTGTCGACGAGGGTCGTCTGGCAGTGAACGTAGAGCCCATAGCTACCCTCCTGCGTGCCGTCGAGGCGGATGGTCGTGCCGCTGCCGCTCTCGGTCGTGAGATAGGCGGGCTGTCCCCATTTCAGCATTTCCTCGATTGCGCCGACGCCTTCCGTCGCCTCCGCCACGTCGAAGATCGTTTCCCTGAGCGCCATCAGCCGCGCCCGCACCGGCGCCGGATAGCTCTCGAAGACGGCGGCCACCTTCGGATCTGCGAAAGGGCGGAAGCGGCCGCCTGTTTTCCGTTTCGTCATGCCCGCCTCACCCGTTGCTCGGCGCGCCGAGCCGCGAGAGAAGCTGCATGAGGCTCGCGCCGTATGTTTCGCGCGCGGCTTGCGCATCGTCGGCTTCCGCGATGGCGAGCGCCGCCTGCATCGCCGCGCCGGAAATCACCTCGGCCAGCGGTTCGAGCGGCTGCTCGGGAATGAGCCCCTCCTCCACCAGATGCTGGAGCGCGTGGCCGATAAGGGCGAGATGGAACGGCCGCTGCACCTCGCGCCAGTCCGTCCAGCCAAGCACCGAAGGCCCGTCCAGCAGAACGATGCGCTGCACCTCCGGGCGGCTGAAGATATCGAGCATCACCTGCGTGCCGACCTGGAGGTCTTCCCGGTCGTGCTCGATGCGCTTCATCGTCTCCTCGAAGATCTCCTGGCCCGTCTCCATCAGCATGGCGACGAAGACCGCGCGGAAGAGGTCGCGTTTGTCCGTGAACTGATGATAAAGCGCGCCGCGCGTCACCCCGGCCGCCCGCACGATCTCCTCCGTGCCCACCGCCTCATAGCCGCGTTCGGCAAAAAGGCTCCGGGCCGCCGCGATCAGCTTTTCGCGGTTGGGCGACGGCTTCTTGGCGGGGGCGGCGCGGCTCTGGGACATTTTCATACAGCTTGTATGAGCGTTCGGGATCGGCTATGGAAATTCATACAGTCTGTATGAAAATTTCGGGAACGCAACAACCGGAGGCCCGGACGGTCCGGCAATTCGCTTTGTGACAGTTCGGTGACATTACGATGACAGTCGCCCGCACTTATACCCGCTGGCCCTTTATCGCCGTCCTTCTGGGCGTCGCCGCGATCGCGCTCGGCAGCCTTGCCGCCTTCGATACGGCGCCGGAAATCTGGCAGCACATCACGCGCTACACGGCCCGTCTTTCCTTCCTGATCTTCGTCATCGTCTTCGCGAGCGGCGCGCTGGCCGCCCTCTTCCCCTCCGCCACCACGCGCTGGCTCCGCCGCAACCGGCGCTATACCGGGCTTTCCTTCGCCCTCGCGCACTTCCTGCATCTCATTGCGATCATTGGGCTTTTCGTCACGATCGAGGAGGTGCCGGAGCTCATCACCATCATCGGCGGCGGCGGCGCCTACGTCTTCATCGCGGCGATGGCGCTGACCTCAAATGACTGGTCGGTGAGGAAACTCGGCCCGCAGAACTGGCGCCGCCTCCATCTCCTCGGCGTCTGGTACGTCTGGGCGATCTTCATGAATTCCTATGTCGGCCGCCTCGCGAGCGAGACGCCGCCGGAACCGAAATGGATTTTCGCCCTCACCACAGCCCTCGGCATCGCCGCGCTCGCCCTCCGCATCGCCGCCTGGATGAAGAAACGGCGGAAATCCGCCATCGCACCGGCCTGAGCGATCACGCGCTGTTGTTCACTGACGCAGCGTCCGCCGTGATATTCTGTGCGTCCTGTGTGATCGCTTCCGAGGATGTCCCGGAATGCACGACAAGGGCGGCGCAGCCGGTTATCTCGCACGCGTGGCAGGTCTCGCTCTGCTGGGACTGCTCGTCGCCTCCGGCGTCTCATACGCCAACATCTTCGGCGACGACGACCGCCGCAACATCGCCGCCGGCGACGGGCTGAGCGGCGTCGGCACCATCGTCTGCGAAGGCACCACCCGCCGCCCGACGGGCTCTCTTGTCGCCCTGCCCGGCAAGCATCTGACGCCGCGCTTCGACGTCATCGTGACGGTCGCCCATGCCTTTGTCGGCTCGAACGGCGAATTCCTGACCGAATGCGCCTTCTGGCCCGGCACCGATCCCGCGCTCGCCGCGGACATCGTTTTCCTGAAGACCGGAACGCTCTCGCCCTACGGCAATTGGCACAACGACTGGGCGGTCGCCGTGCTCGAACGCCGCCTGCCGGAACATCTCGACAGGCTGGTCCCCCTGACCCTCGGCGAAGCGGAGGCCTATCGCAAACGTGCGGAAAACGCGGCCTTCATTCTCGCCGGCCACAACGGCGAACGCGGGCCGCTGCAGGTCTCCGGCGGGTGCGGGCCGATGCCGAAGCACTTTTCCGACATCAACGGTTTCGACACCCGCGTCTTCAACCACGATTGCGACATGATGCCGGGCTGGTCCGGCGGCCCCCTGATCCTGCAGGAAGGCGGCGTCGGCTATCTCGTCGCGGTCAACTCCACGGAAGTGAACGCAATCACCCATATCGCGGGGCGGCCCTACAACGGCCGGATGAACCCGAACACGGCGGTTCGCGTCGACGGCCCCTTCCGCAACGTCATCGACAATCTGCTCAAGGCAGGTGCGCCCGGCACCTCGATCACGTGCGTCGTCGCCAGCGCAGATAGCGGCCCCGCCCTGCCCTGTTGAACGTCCGACCCTGCCCTTGCGGCACCCATACCGCGGATGACCGCTCCGCGATTCCCTGTATATTGAGCGGCAAAAGAACTGGCTGACACCGCCCGGCACGAGGCGACAGCCTGCAACATCGAGTCTGGGAGGACTAGAATGCCTTGGAACTTCGGGGACATCCTCGACGCCATTTCACCCGTTCTGCCGCAGGACGCGCCGGCCTTTGTGCACGGCGAGCGCCGCATCACCTGGGGCGACACAACGAAACGCACCAACAACCTTGCCCGCGCGCTCATCGAACGGGGCGCCAAGCCGGGCGACAAACTCGCCTTCTACATGCGCAATCGGCCGGAATATGGCGAGTTGCTGGCTAGCGGATTCAAGGCCCGGCTGACGCATGTGAACGTCAATTATCGCTACAAGCCGGACGAAGTATTTTACATCTTCGACAATTCGGACGCGCAGACAGTCGTTTACGGCAGCGAGTTCCGCGACACGATCGAGCAGATTCGCTCCCGCCTCTCAAAGGTCGCAACATTCATCGAGGTAAATGACGGCGGCGAGATCGCGCCCTTCGCGGAACGCTACGAAGACCTTGCGACCTCCGGCAATGGTGAGTTGCTCGACATCAAGCGGTCGCCTGACGATCTTCTCTTCATCTATACCGGCGGCACGACCGGTATGCCGAAAGGCGTGATGTGGCGGCATGACGATCTGCGCGAGGTACAGCTTTCCGCGCTGCGCCGGCTTGGCCCAGTACCGGAATCGCTGCCGGCGCTGATGGAAGCAATCAAGGAAACAGGGCCGGCAGGGCCGATGATCCCCGCATGTCCCATGATGCACGGCACCGGCCTGCTGACCGCGCTGGGCAACATGATGTCGGGCGGCTGCGTCGTGACGCTCGACAACCAGTCGCTTGAACCGCATGAATTGTGGGCGGCTGTAGACCGCAACAAGGTGCAGCAGGTTGCGATCGTCGGCGACGCCTTTGCGAAGCCGATGCTGCGCGCACTCGAGGAAGCGCCCGGCAAGTACGACCTGTCTTCGATCGTCACCATCATTTCCTCGGGCGTGATGTGGTCGACGGAGGTAAAGCGCGGCCTTCTGAAACACATGCCGAATGCGATCATGACCGACAGCTTCGGCGCATCGGAAGCCGTCGGCCTCGGCTCGTCGCTGATGACGAAGGACGGCGAGATTGCGACGGCAAAGTTCCAGATCGGCGAACGCTGCCAGGTCTTCGACGAAAACGACGACCCCGTCGTGCCGGGCTCCGGCACACCGGGCTTCATCGCACTCGGTGCGCCGATCCCGGTCGGCTACTACAAGGACCCCGAAAAAAGCGCCAAGACCTTCAAGACCGTGCGCGGAGAACGCTACTCGATTCCGGGTGACTGGTGCCTGGTCGAACCCGACGGCACGCTGACGCTGCTTGGCCGCGGCTCGGCCTGCATCAACACGGCGGGAGAAAAGGTCTATCCTGAAGAAATCGAGGAAGCCCTGAAGACGCACCCTTGGGTGGAGGATGCGCTGGTGGTGGGCATACCCGACGAAAAATGGGGTCAGGCGGTCACCGGCGTCGTCAAGCTTTCGCCGGGCGCGACATTCGACGAGGAAACGCTGCGTTCCCATGTGCGCAACCAGCTTGCAGGCTACAAGACGCCCAAACGCATCCTGATCGGCACATCCGTCGCCTTCCGGGCCGCCAACGGGAAGGCCGACTACAAGACCGTGACCGAGTTTGCCAAGCAGGAACTCGGGGCCGCCTGACGCACACAGCAGACCAGCCGACATTGAAAAAGGCCGGTCCACGGGGCCGGCCTTTCTCTATTCGCAATCCCTTAACGATTCCGGCCTACCAACGGAATCCGATGAGGATTGCATGCGCAAAAGTCTTTCCAGGGCCGAGGCCGAACGACTCGCGGAACTCGCGCCCTATGACGACATAGACCTCGACCTCCATTTTCGTTCGCCGCTCCTCCGCGAGGGCCTCGCCTATTGGCGCACCTGCAGGGGAACGGGTGCCACTCTCGACCGCAATTCATTCGATTTCGTCTGCATCGCCCGCCAGATGAAAAACGCATATCTTGCGGAATGGCTCGGTCCGACGGCACCCGATGGCGGCGACGACTACCGCTGGCGCCTGATCGGCACGGGCATCACGGAGAAAGCCGGTCAGGACGCGACCGGTACGGTCTTCAGTGACGTCTTCGACGCACGCATGATGACGAGCTACCGGAACCTCTATGCGCTGGCACGCGGCTGGGCCGAGCCGTACCGCGCCGTCGGCACCTTCAAGCCCTATCTCGACAAGCAGTTCTTCATTTTCGAGGCGGCGGTGCTGCCGTTTTCCATTGAGCCGGGTGGCGAGATCCGGCAGATCCTCACCCTCTTCGATTTCGGCATCATCACGAAGGCCGATCTCCCGCCGAAACTGCTCAAGACCATATCCTGGCGCGACGCTGCCCCCGCCCATTGAGCCCCTGACGCCCGCCCTTCCCTTCGCGAGACGTACCCGCTTGTCTCCCCCGAACAAGAGACCTCTTTTACCCTCGTTGCAGGTTGCCTGACCGGGACCTGCTGATATTCTGTCAGCAAAGGGAACCCTCGCTGGAAAGAAACAACCATGGAAGCGCTGGAAAAATTCCGTCAGGAGACGAGAACCTGGCTCGAAGAGAACTGCCCGAAATCCATGCGGACGCCGATGTCCGAGGAGGAAACCGTCTGGGGCGGTCGCAATGCCAAATATGCCAATCCGGACTCGAAACTCTGGCTTGATCGCATGGCCTCGCGCGGCTGGACCGCACCGACCTGGCCGGCGGAATATGGCGGCGGCGGTCTCAGCAAGGAAGAAAACCAGGTGCTTCAGCAGGAGCTGAGGCGTATCAAGGCACGGCCCGCCCTTTCGAGCTTCGGCATCTGGATGCTGGGGCCGGCTCTTCTGGAATTCGCGAACGAGGAACAGAAGAAGGAGCACCTTCCCAAGATCGTGCGTGGTGAAATCCGCTGGTGCCAGGGATACTCGGAACCAGGCGCAGGCTCCGATCTCGCGGGCCTGCAGACGAAATGCGAGGACATGGGCGACCACTACCTCGTCAACGGCCAGAAGATATGGACTTCCTACGCTGACAAGGCCGACTGGATCTTCTGCCTCGTGCGCACCGACACCACAAAGAAGCATGACGGCATCAGCTTCCTGCTTTTCGACATGATGTCACCGGGCGTCGAGGCCCGTCCGATCACCATGATCTCCGGCGCCTCGCCCTTCTGCGAAACCTTCTTCACCGATGTGAAGGTGCCGAAGAAGAACCTCGTCGGCGAACTCAACAAGGGCTGGACCATCGCCAAACGCCTGCTCCAGCACGAGCGAGAGATGATCTCAGGCATGGGCCTCGGCGGCGTCGGCTCCGGTAGCGGGCTCGGCGGCCTCGAACAGGTGGCAAAGGATTATTTCGGCGAGCTGGACGGCAAGGTGGCGAGCCCGTCGCTGCGTGAACACATCACACGCCAGAAGATGGACAGCAGGGCCTTTGCCCTCACCATGCAACGCTCCGCCGAGGAAGCGAAAGCCGGTCAGGGCCCGGGCGCCGCGAGCTCGATCTTCAAATACTACGGCACCGAGCTCAACAAGCGCCGCTACGAGCTTCTCCTCGAACTGATGGGCACCAAGGCCCTTGGCTGGGAGGGCGACGGCTTCGACGACGCCGAAATCGGCATTACGCGCTCGTGGCTTCGTTCCAAGGGCAATTCCATCGAGGGCGGCACGAGCGAAGTGCAGCTCAACGTGGTGTCGAAGCGCGTTCTCGGCCTGCCCGACTGAGCAAGCGAATACGATTCCGGCCGCGCCGCACTGGCGCGGCCGCCAGCATTCACACACGAACAACCAGAAAACCGGGACGAGATGGCACTTGTACTGACCGAGGAGCAACAGCTTCTCCGCGACACCGCAACGCAATTCTTTCAGGAGAGATTGCCGATCGCCAACCTGCGCAAATTGCGAGACACCAGGGATGCCACGGGCTTCGACCAGGCGGCCTGGAAGGAAATGGCGGATCTCGGTTTCGCCGGAATCATGATCTCGGAAAAATATGGCGGCACGGATTTCGGTCCCGTGGGCCTTGGGCTCGTGCTCGAGCAAGCCGGACGTACGCTGGCCGCAAGCCCGCTCGTTTCGACCGTTCTTCTATGCGGCTCTGCAGTGCAACTCGCCGGCAACGCCACGCAAAGACAGGAAATTCTGTCGGCAATCGCGGCGGGGGATCGCATAATGGCGCTTGCCCTTGAAGAGGGGCCGCATCACAACCCGACCCGCATCGCAACGCGCGCCGAGGCGGACGGGTCGTCATACAGGATCAGCGGCACCAAGACCTTCGTACTCGATGGCCACGTTGCCGAACAGCTGATTGTCGTTGCACGCACCAGCGGCAACGATAACGACCGGACAGGCTTAACTCTGTTCCTGGTCGACCCGAAGGCGGCAGGAGTCAAGATTACCCGGACCCTTATGGTCGACGGCCGGAACGCCGCAAACATAGAGCTCGACAATGTCCGCGCTCCCGCATCAGCAGTGCTCGGCTCTGTCGACGGAGGCAATGATGTGGTGGAACAAGTGCTCGATATTGCCCGCATCGGCCTTTCGGCAGAGATGTTGGGCATGGTCCAGCAGACTTTCGATACGACGCTCGATTATCTCAAGGAACGCAAACAGTTCGGCAAGGTGATCGGTTCGTTCCAAGCCCTTCAGCACCGCATGGCCGTGCTGTTCTCGGAGATCGAACTTTGCCGTTCCGTGGTTCTGGACGCACTTTCCGCACTGGAGGAAAGGCGCAACGATGTGCCATTGATCGCGAGCCTCGCGAAATCGCGCCTTTCCGACGTTGCTACGCTGATGACCAACGAAGGTCTGCAAATGCATGGCGGCATGGGAATGACCGACCAGTTCGATGTCGGTCTTTTCATGAAGCGTGCGCGCGTCGCCTCGGCGAGTTTCGGCGACGGTAATTTCCACAGGGACCGCTACGCAACGCTGGAAGGTTATTGAGTGCGCGTCTCACACCAGGTAACAGAATGAGAGCCTGCACAACGGCATTCCTGGCCGTTATTCTATTGTTCGCTGCCCCGACTTCCAGCCGCGCCCACCCTCATGTCTGGATCGACATGCGCACCGAGATGCATTTCGACCCCGAGGGACGCCTCACTGCGATCGGCGTTGCCTGGACGTTCGACGAGTTCTATTCCGCCTTCGCGGTCGAGGGTGCGGAGAAAGGCGAGGACGGGTACGACGAAGAACTGCTCGCCGGACTGACGGATGTGAACCTGGAAAACCTTGCCGAGTGGAACTACTTCACCGAGGTTGTTTCCGGGGGCGCACCGGTGACGACTGGCAAGGCTGAGAACGGAAAATCGACATGGGACGACGAGACGGGAAGATTGACGCTCTCGTTCGTCGTTCCTCTCGAAACCCCTCAGGCTCCTTCTGCCGCAACGCCGGTGAAGATCCGGGTATACGACCCCTCCTACTACATCTCCATCGACTATCTGAAGGACGACCCGGTTCTGATGACCGGAGATGTTCCGGCTGGATGCAAGGTCAAGACCGAGACTCCGAACGTCGAAAACGTGTGGACGACATTGCCGGAGAGTGCATTCACAAGCTCTTCGTCGCAACTCGGCGCCTATTTTGCGCCCGTCGCAACCGTTACCTGCGCATCCGCCACATGAAGCCGGCAACAATGCTAGTCGTCCTTCTGCTCGCGATCTCGTTCTTCGTCATGCCCGAAGCGGCTGTCGCGCAGAACCCGTTCGCAATGCCGGGAAGCAGCGAAGCAGAGCCGCCGCCCGAACCAGGCTTCCTGTCCAGCGCGGCACGCTACATCATGACAATGCAGCAGGAATACTACCGTGCCATGGCCGGCGCCCTGCGGGCCGTGAACCTGCAACAGTCTATGGTGGCCGTCTGGGGGCTCGTATCCATCTCGTTCCTTTACGGCATCTTCCATGCTGCGGGGCCAGGCCACGGGAAGATAGTTGTGACGTCCTATCTTCTCGCCGACGAGCGCGAGTTGAAGCGCGGCATTTTGATCGCGTTTCTGTCCGCCTTCGCGCAGGCCGTAACCGCCATCGTGGTGGTCGGGTTGCTGGCCCTCGTCATCGGAATGACACATAGGGCAACGGCAGATGCGATCCCTCTCATCGAGCGCGCAAGCTTCGCTCTTATCGTGGGCATCGGCGCGTGGCTTCTCTGGCAGGCTGTGATGGGACGCCAAAATCATGATCATGATCACGATACACACGACCACCGAGGACACGATCACGCTCACATCCCCGGCCCAGCGGAAATTCGCGCGGCGAAAGGGACGAAGGGCATGGCCGCGATGATCGTCTCGGTCGGCCTGAGGCCTTGCAGCGGTGCGGTTCTGGTTCTGCTCTTTGCTGTGACGCAGGGCGCGTTCGCCGTAGGTGTCCTGTCCGCCGTCGTCATGTCGCTCGGCACTGCGATCACAGTTTCCGCGCTCGCGGTCCTGACCGTCTTTTCCAAGAATCTGGCTCTTCGCGCCGCCGGCAAGGTCGACAGTCCGTGGGCCCATCGTGTTGAACGAGGCCTCAAGATTGCGGGTGGTGCGGCACTCGTCGCACTCGGTCTTCTGCTGCTGGCCGGTTCGCTGACGAGCCCGCCGCAACCCTTGCTCTAGACAAGAGTCCAGCGCACGGGCACCCAAGCGGGCCTATCGACAAGCCCCCTCCCCCGCCCCATACTGCCCCGCAACCGCCGGGTCCCCCGGCACATGCCGACTGAACGAGCTAGAGAGACAGATGGCCGACGAGACCAAGACGAGCGAACTCCCCGAACGCATTACCGTTCTCGCACGGGACTTCACCCCCGCAGCGATGGAATTCCATCGCCGGAACATGAGCGAAAAGGGCTATCGCATGGAAGGCCAGATCGTTCAGCGAAAGTTCCAGATGATAGAGGGCATGGGCGCGCCGAAGGACCTCTTCGAAGGTGAGCTCTTTTATGCCGTGACCTTCGTCCGCAAGAACATCGGTAACTAGGCCGGCCGCACAAGCGGGGCCCTGAACGATGTCGGAAAACCACGCAGAATCGCCGGACAAATTCGCCGAGCAGCAACCGCCCATAACCAGGTGGGTCCTTTTGCGGGACGTTGCCGTATTCCAGGGAAAACTGGTTCTCGACAGCGTCAAGGACGTCCTCCTCGCACCGATATCGCTCGGCGCGGCGATCTATTCGCTCTTCAATCGCGAGGAAGAGACGGGACGCCAGTTCTACGAAGTACTGCACACCGCCAGACGCTTCGAGGACTGGATCAACAAGTACGGAGACGCCGACCGCATTCCTCCGCCCGGCTTCGCCCGGAAACGAGAAGGGGAAAGCGTCGACATCATGGTTGAACGCCTCGAGGAACTGGTGAAGCGTCAGTATGAGCGAGGCGGCCTGACGGCGAGCGCGAAGGAAGCGATAGACCGCGCGCTCGATTCTGTTCATGCTCGGGTACGCGGACGCAACTGATCCGCACACCGCGCGATCCGGCTTTCCACGATATGGATTGACTCGCGCGCCCTTATCATGTTGGCTGAAGCCGCAATCTATATTTTGGCCTGCCTTGGCTGCATCGCCCTCAGGGCCCTTCAAGACTCCCAAAAACCAGGTTGTGAAACGCCGTGCGATGGGCGCACGGTCAATCACGCATGCAAATGCGTCAGGAGACTTAGAAATGGCTACAGGTGTCGTGAAGTGGTTCAACACGCAGAAGGGCTACGGTTTCATCCAGCCGGAAGACGGCGGACGGGATGTCTTCGTGCATATCAGTGCGGTTGAACGCGCGGGCATGAGTTCGCTGAACGAAGGCCAGAAGATCAACTACGAACTCGTGACGGAAAAGGGCAAGACGTCGGCTGCCAATCTGACCGTCGCCTGATTTCTTCTGCACCGTCGGAAATTCAATGGCCGGGCCAAGCGCCCGGCCATTTTCGTTCGTGTTCCCTCCTGCCAGATTCTGTCATCAAGCTGCCGCATATTGGGGTTTTGGGTGTGAAATGGTCCTACAAGGTTGATGTAGGGAACCCCACATGTTTGCATGAGTTTGAGTCGTGACGGATGATGAACAGGACGAGGCCAACCCATGCCAGAATCCCTCACTCGCGAGAGCGGCAATATGCCGGAAAGGGAGCCGACTTTCGCGACAAGGGAAACGCGGAACCAGCTCAAGGAGCGCTATCTGGCTGTCCGTCAGACAACCGAGACGCTCGCCGAACCATTAAGCCCGGAAGACCAGACCATCCAGTCGATGCCGGACGCGAGTCCGGCGAAGTGGCACCGGGCACACACGACGTGGTTCTTCGAAACATTTCTGCTGAAATCGTTCGCTGCGAACTATGCGGTCTTCGATGAAGCCTACAACTATCTTTTCAACTCCTACTACGAGGCGGTAGGCGAACGGCATCCGCGTCCCGCGCGCGGTATGATCACGAGACCCGACGCCGGGGAGGTCGGACGGTACCGCGCACATGTCGACGAGGCCATGCTACGCCTCATGGACGAGTGTCCTCCCGAAGCGGCTCGCCTGATCGAGCTTGGACTGAATCACGAGCAACAGCATCAGGAACTCCTGCTCACCGACATCAAGCACGCCTTTTCGCTGAACCCGACCTACCCGGTTTATCAGCATCCAGAGCGCAATCCCGCCGCGAACGATTCCGCTCCCAAACTCCGCTGGCACGAGATTGCAGCCGGGCTTCACACGATCGGCCACGCCGGACAGGGCTTCGCCTTCGACAACGAAGGTCCCGAACACAGTGTCTTTCTGAACAATGCGAAAATTGCCAACCGGCCGGTAAGCGTCGGCGAGTTTCTCGATTTCATTGCTGATGGGGGCTATCGCCGCGCCGAATTCTGGCTGTCTGACGGATGGGATGCCGTCCGTCAGAACGGCTGGGAAGCGCCCGCTTACTGGCAGCAGGATGGCGCCGTCTGGATGACCTACACGCTTTATGGCCGCCGGCCCGTACGGGAAGACGAACCCGTGACCCATGTAAGCTTTTACGAGGCGGCCGCTTATGCGGCCTGGGCTGGGAAACGCCTCCCGAGCGAGGCTGAATGGGAGGTGGCCGCCCGAGCGCACGCCCCCGAAAACGGGCAGCTTCCGGCGTTGAACCCTCATCCCCGGCCTGTGGTGCCGGGATTTTCACAGGATGTCTGGGAGTGGACTGGCAGCGGCTACCTGCCCTATCCCGGCTTCCGTGCCGCGGCCGGCGCCGTCGGAGAATATAACGGCAAGTTCATGGTCAATCAGATGGTCTTGAGAGGCCGCTCCTGCGCGACCCCCCCAGGCCATGAACGCCTCACCTACAGAAATTTTTTCGGTCCCGCTGCGCGATGGCAGTTCAGCGGCTTCCGGCTAGCGGAGGACATATGAGCAAGCGCAGCGAAAATCGCCTGGCTGATCTTCAGGACCTGGAACCCTCTCTGGACGAATTCCGGACCAGCGTTGTTGACGGTTTGTCGTCTCCGCAAAAGACGCTTCCCTGCAAATTCCTCTACGATGAAAGAGGGTCGCAGATATTCGACGATATTTGCGACCTGCCGGAATATTACCCCACGCGCACGGAACGCCGCATTCTGGAGCGCCATGCGCGCGACATCGCCACACTTGCCGGTCCGCAGGCGCGGCTCATCGAATTCGGATCGGGCGCAGGCACGAAAGTCCGGTTGCTGCTTCGCGCACTCGACCGGCCCGCAACTTATCTTCCGGTCGAAATCTCCCGCGAATACATGATTGCCGCCACGGAAGATCTTGCCGAGAGCTTTCCCGAGCTCCGGATCGCGCCTGTCTGCGCAGACTACACCGAACCCTTCACGCTTCCGGAACTTCCCGGTGTCGACCACGGAACGACCGTGGGTTTCTTTCCCGGTTCGACCATCGGCAACTTCACACGCGCCGAAGCCGTGGACTTCCTGTCCGTCACTCGAAATCTCATGGGCAGCGGCGCGGTCATGATCGTCGGCGTCGACCTCGTAAAGGACCTCGACGTGCTGCGTGCCGCTTACAACGATGCAGCCGGCGTAACCGCCGCATTCAATCTCAATTTGCTGCGCCGCATTAATCGGGAGCTTGCGGGCACCTTCGACCTCTCGACTTTCCGCCATGATGCCCGCTGGAACGCGGAACTCGAACGGATCGAGATGCATCTGGTCAGTCTGAAGGAACAGGAAGTTGCCGTCGGAACGCGCCGTTTCCGCTTCGGCGAAGGGGAGACCATCCACACCGAAAGCTCACACAAATATCGCCTGGACGGCTTCCGTGAATTGGCGCGCGAAGCCGGATATGAGCCGGTCGAGGTCTGGACGGACGACAAGCAGCTCTTCAGCGTGCACGCCCTGCGGACCGTCTAGGTCCGCCGGAGCGCGCACGCCGTCGAAAAGCTGGAACTACTTCTTGCCCTTGCCCGGCGCGCCGGACTTTGCCGTATCGGCGAACGGAGAAGCCGGCGCAGCGCCGGGCTTCTTCTTGTTTTTGTCCGCCTTGGGCTTCTTCGCCTCGCGATTGCTCTTCTTTTGACCTTTGGCCACAATCGGCCTCCCGATGTAGCGCAGACCCTGTGCGCGAACTGCCGACGCCGGTATCGATGCGCGTGACGGTTTCAATCATACGCTTCGGACCGCAACAAAGCTCCTCAATTTTTCTCCACTCTCCCCAAACACAAAGGCACCGCAATGATCACGGTTCATCATCTCAACAATTCCCGCTCGCAGCGCATTCTCTGGCTGCTGGAGGAGCTCGGCACCGAGTACGAGATCGTCGGCTATCAGCGCGATGCCACCTCCAATCTCGCACCCGAAAACCTGAAGAAAGTCCACCCTCTCGGCAAATCGCCCGTCATCACCGACGGCAACGCGACCATTGCGGAGTCGGGCGCGATCGTCGAATACCTCATCCGGAAGTACGGGCGCGACAAGTTCATGCCCGCGGAGGATGCGCCCGAATTCGTCTCTTATCTCCACTGGATGCACTACGCCGAAGGCTCGGCAATGCTGCCGGTGATGCTGACGCTCTACGTGATGAGATTGGGTGATGCAGGAAAACCGTTGCACCCGAGGCTTGAAAGCGAGACGCAGAACCATTTCGGCTATATGGAAAACGCCATCCACAATCGCGACTTCTTCGTCGGGGATGGCCTGACCGGCGCGGACATTCAGCTTACTTTTCCGCTCGAGGCCGCGAAATCGCTTGGACTTCTCACTCCATTTCCGAAGCTGAACGATTACCTCGCACGGATGCATGAGCGCCCCGCCTACACGCGCGGCATCGAGCGAGGCGGACAGTACGACCTCGGCAAGTAGCCGTTACGCGCCCGCGTAGCTGATTCCGAGATAGATCGCGAGGGTCATGGCTATCGCGATCGCGAGGGCGATAATCGCGATGACGATGCCCAGCCCCACGATCGCACCGTCATGCTCGACAAGTCCGAGACCGGTCACGAAGCAGGATATGGCCGGCATCCAGCCCGTAAGTGGAACGGGAATACAGAGCACAATTCCGGTAACGAGCAGCAGAAAGCCGAGCGGTTGCTCCGCTTTGCCCTGAAAGACACGGAGATAGCGCACCCGCGTAATCCGCGATAGCGGCCGGGCGATCGGAAGGGCACTGAGGGCCCCCGCGCGCCATCTTTCCCGAGCGATGAAACGTTTCGTCACGAAGTCCGGCAGCCAAAGCGTCTGCCGTCCAAGCATCATTTGCGTCGCGATGAACAATATCGGCAGTCCGAGAACCATGTTGGTCCCGGGTGGCAATGGCAGCATGTTCATGAATCCGACAAGCATGAACCCCCAGCCGAAGCTGCGGTCGCCCAGAGATTCCAGAACATCGCCGAAGGTGCTTCCGTCGGGCTTCTTGCGCGTGCCGACTTGCGCAAGGCCGCGAAGCGCACCGCTCCGTCTTTTCTTCATGTGACTGCCATCGAACAGATCGATTGGCAGCATCTAGCACGTTTTGACGAGCATCGTCACTGCGTCATCGAGACGTGGGAAAGGTGTACGGCGCCTCTCGGCCGCCGCAAAAGAAGCTTCACAATACAGGTCGCCGCAAATCGGCAGAAAACGGCTATGCGCGCCTGAAGGCCGTGCGCATGGCCCCGGCAATATCGCGGATCGACCCGAAAATGAAGAATGCGGAATAGACGGCAAACGCTGCGGCCGCCGCCATCAGATAAGCCCGCATCGCGGCATCGCTGACAAGAGCCGAAAGCATCGGCTCGACATGAAAGCAGACGCCGTCATAGGCCTCGCTCAGATACCTGAGAGTGCTATTGTCGTTCATCCTCCCTCGCTCCTCCCCAAGAGCTTCAAGAACTCCATAATAACGGCTTCAAGCCGGGAGCCGAAGGAAAATCGGTAAATGGCGGAAAACGGCGCACACCCCCCCACTCCCTGGTATCTGTACATTCTGGAATGCGCTGGCAACCGGCTCTACACCGGGATTGCGATCGACGTTGACGCAAGGTTCGAGGCGCATCTGGCCGGCAGGGGCGCCAAATTCACCCGCAGCTATCCTCCGGAGCGGCTACTCCTCGTCCGGCAATATTCAAGCCGTGGGGAAGCGCTGAGAGAGGAAATTGCCGTCAAGAAGCTCTCCGCTCCCGAAAAATGGGACCTGATTCGAACCGCAACCAACGAACCCGGCCGCATCCGCCGCCCGAGACAATGACCCTGCAAAAGCCGAACACTCCGCCTGCTCCGTTTGACTACCGTCCGCCCGTAGAACCCTGGCTTACGACCCTGCATGCCGACGGCGATATCCTAGTTCTCTCGAAGCAAAGCGGCCTTCTCTGCGTAGAGGGAAAACCGGAAAACCACCGCGACTGTCTCGAAGAACGCGCCCGCGCCCGATATCCGCAAGCGCGACTCGTCCACCGTCTGGACCGGGAAACATCGGGCATCGTGGTCATGGCGATGAACCCAAAGGCTCAGCGCCATCTCGGACTGCAGTTCGAACGCCGGAAGATTCGGAAGGCTTATATCGCGCGCGTTTCCGGATATGTGAATGGAAGCGCCGGATCAATCGATCTGCCCCTCACGACCGACTGGCCGAACCGCCCGAAGCAGATGGTCGACAGGCAGAAGGGCCGCGCGGCCCTGACGGAGTGGGAAGTGATAGCGCGCGAAGCGGATGCGACGAGGTTGCGCTTGTTTCCCTTGACCGGGAGATCGCACCAGCTTCGCGTTCACCTTCTAAGCATCGGTCATCCGATTTTGGGAGACAGTTTCTACGCGGATGGCGAAGCCCTCGCTGCCGCCGATCGTCTGCAGCTGCATGCCGAGACGCTCACTCTCCGTCACCCTGCGGACGGGCACGTCGTCACCTTCGTTGACAATTGCCCGTTCTAGTTCGAAATGCTCTCGCGGATCGTGACCGAACTGTTGCTCGAACCGTCGGTCGTGAACGAGTAGGTGAAGCTGTTGGAATTGGTATTCGTGTTGGTGTTCGAATTGGTGTTGTGATTTTCGTTGTAGTTGAAATTCCAGTTCTCGTTGAAATTGTAGTTGCCGCCGCCGCCATTGCAGGCGTAGGCCGGTGTAGCGCTCACCAGGAAATAAAAAGCGGCTCCCAGGCACGCGAAACTACCACCACCCAGGAAGGCCAAACGGCGGGAAAACAAAGAAGCAATCTGGGTCATTCTGCGACACCTTGTTCCGGTTTGACGCGCGATCGCGCACAAGGAGTGCCGACCGCATTCAGTTACCGGGGAAGGAGCAGGATGCGTGCCACGCCAGGCGGCAGATGGTGTTCCGGGGAAAATGGTAGCGGAGCCCAGATTCGAACTGGGGACACACGGATTATGATTCCGTTGCTCTAACCAACTGAGCTACTCCGCCCCGAAAATGCCGCGGAAACCGCGGCTCGGAAGCCCGAAAGCCCCCGAAGAGCCCGCATATAAGGGGCGATGCGCCAGCCTGTCAAGCAAGTGAAGAGCGGGCTTGGCGGAGAGCTTTCTGCGCCGGGAATCGGCGGGTAGAAGTACCGCTCAGGCGGCTGGCGCGGCCTTTTCCGGCGTGTCCGGAACAGTCTCGCCTGCCTTGCGGAACCGAAGCATGGTGAAGAGACCGAAAGGCTTCAGCTTCACCGTGTCGACGAGATCGAGCGTTGCGATGTCGGTGATCGTCTCGGCCCGGAAATCGGGGTGCCAACCGAGCGCGCGCGCAGCCGGCGCCATGAAACTCTCGACCCATCCCCGCAATCCGTGATCCTGCGCGAAGTGATTGACGATCACGACCTCGCCGCCGGGTGCACAGACACGTTCAAGCTCTTTCAAAACCTTCACGGGATCGGGGACGACAGTCATCACATACATTGCGACGACTGTATCGAACGCGGCATCGTCGAAGCGAAGATCGGAAGCATCCATCTCGTAGATGCCCGCAATGTTGGAGAGGCGCTTTTCCCGGACGCGCTGCCGCGCGATGCGCAGCATGTCGGGGGACAGATCGATCCCGGTGACCGTCAGATGCGGCGCATAACGGGGCAGCGCGACACCTGTACCGACACCGACCTCCAGCAGCGAGCCTTCGCGCTGATTGATGATATCGATGGCGCGCTTGCGCCCCGCATCGGCGACGGGACCGAAGGAAAAATCGTAAACAGGCGCCCAGCGCGCATATGCCTTGATGACCGACTGTTCGTCGATCCGGACGATCCCGTTCAAAATACTGCACCCCGTTTGTTTACGCTGCCACTGTGAGGCTTTCCGCTCCACCGGGCAACATTATATCCGGGCCGATTGCGGCCAAATTGCGTTTCAGAGACCTGCTGCGGAGAGAGCCGGGGCTGTCGCGTCGCCCGCCTGCCAGCGGCTTTCCGTGCGCGCGATCCAGCCGCCGCCGAGCACCCGGCCGCTTCCCGCCGCATCGTAGAAAACGCAGGCCTGACCGGCGGCAATACCCCCCTCCCCTTCCGAAAGCCGCACGGCCGCGCCTTCCGGCGTCGGCTCAAGCGTTGCGGCAACAGGCTCCCGGGTCGAACGGACGCGAGCAAGAACGGGAATTCCGCGCCGCGGCAGCTGGTCGAACATCTCGTCGCCCAGCCAGTTGACGTCGCGGAGCGTCAGCCGATGCGTCTCGACCGCCCCGCGTGGACCGACGACGACGCGCCGTGTCGCCGGATCGAGCTTCACCACGAAGAGAGGCTCGCTGTCCGGTCCATCGGCGCCGATACCGAGACCGCGCCGCTGTCCGATCGTAAAATTTATGATGCCGTCGTGACTGCCGAGTACGCGCCCATCGAGGTGAACGATCTCGCCGGGCTGCGATGCGCCGGGCCGCAAGTTGCGAACAACCGTCGTGTAACGTCCCTGCGGAACGAAACATATGTCCTGACTGTCAGGCTTGTCGGCAACGTCCAGCCCCATCCGCGTGGCAAGCGCCCGCGCCTCGGGCTTCGTCAGGTCACCGAGCGGAAAGCGCAGGAATTCGAGCTGTTCCCGCGTCGTCGTGAACAGAAAATAGCTCTGGTCGCGCTCGGCATCGCGCGGACGATGAAGCTCGCGGCCAGCCTTGCCGTGCTTACTCGCAATATAATGTCCCGTCGCCAGTGCCGCAGCACCAAGCTCGCGCGCGGTTTCGAGAAGGTCGCGAAACTTCACGCGCTCGTTGCAACGCACACAGGGGATCGGTGTCTCCCCCGCCGCATAGGCATCCGCGAAGTCATCCATCACTGCCTTGCGGAAACGATCCTCATAATCGAGCACGTAGTGCGGTATGCCGATCCGCTCGGCCACGCGGCGCGCATCGTGAATATCCTGTCCCGCACAGCAGGCACCTTTCTTCTGAACGGCAACGCCATGGTCATAGAGCTGCATCGTGATGCCGACGACATCGTACCCCTGCTCCTTGAGGAGCGCTGCGGTCACCGAGCTGTCAACGCCGCCAGACATGGCGACGACCACCCTCGTTTCTTCCGGGCGGCCCGGAAGATCGAGGCTGTTCAACCCGGTCTCCTCATCGAAAGCGCTGCGCATGATGCGGCTCCTTGCCCGGCAAATCTTGCCGGATCGGCAGGGAATATCGGGCCGGGTGTCCGATGCGTCAAGTCCAACCCAATGAATTGATTGAGATTTTTGCCGCGGAAGCCGTGGCCTGCGGCTTGCTTCCTTGGGTTGACCCGTATTTCGACCAGGTGACGATATGGATTTGTCTTCTTCGACCACGCAGCGCAGCACCTCTTCCGAGGGCCTCTCCATCCAGCCGGGCTCTGTCCGTTCGCCGGTGGCCGATGCTGCGAACGAATTTGCCCGCCACCTGGCGGAAAACAATCGCCCGGACCCCCGGCCGCGCCGCGACGAGCGCCCGGCCGACCGCTCCGAACGCCACGACCTTCGTGCAGAGCACAACCGTTCGTCCCGTGAAGACGAGACGGAAACGCGCAAGACAACCCGCAAGGAAGACGAGACGGCAGAACCTCGCGCGAGAAAAACCGAAGAAACGGGCCACGCAGCAGCGGCCGAACAGCAGATGACCGCCGACACGAAGGAAACCGGAACCACGGAAGGGACATCCGGGACAGAGCCTTCGACGGAAGAGGCCACTGAGGCAAAGACCAGCGCAGAAAAGAACACCACGGAAGACGATACGGCGAGCGCTACGAGCGCTGCATCCGAAGGCGACCCGAGTACCCCCGTAGCCGATACGTCCGCTGCGGTGCCGGCACAAGACTCTGACGCCGCCATTGGGCTCCAAGCAACGGCAACCGCGACCGAAACATCCGGCAAATCCGCGGCAATCGCCGGCGGCGTCGACACCGCCGCCTCGTCGAACCGGTCTGCATCCGCGGGGACAATCCTTCCACAGACACCCGAAGCCGCTGCAGCCGCAGTGACTCCCGATGCGAAAGCCAAGGCCGAGAAGAATGGTACGCCTCTCTCCAGCGTTCAGACCCCAGCCACAGGTGGTGACGAAACATCTGACGCTGTCGCGGAAGAACTGAAACTCGCCGAGAAATCGAAACCCGCGAAGGGCCTCGGTCAGGAAGCCGCCGAACAGCTTGCGAACCGGAAGGCGGACAGCAAACAGGCAGCCGAACAGCCGAAAGCCGCTCCGCAGATACAGGCGGCGGCTGCCCAGACCCAGCGCGCCACCGCAACCGCCCAGCCGGGCAGCCCGCTTGCGACACCGTCAACCGATGCCGGTACAGGAGCACGTGGCGGCGAACTGCCCCCGAGCCCGGCAACGCAGACCGCCGCGAGCGGCAACACCGCGACCGTCCGCATCGGTACGCTGCCGGGGCAAAGCCAGCCGACCCAGGTGCCTGCCGCCGCTATTGCCCTCCAGATGGCGCGCAATCTTCAGAAGGGCATGAGCCGTTTCGACATCCGGCTGGATCCCCCGGAAATGGGGCGTGTCGACGTGCGGATGGAAGTCCGCAAGGACGGACATGTCGTGGCCCATATGAGCGTCGAACGGCCTGAAACCCTCGACCTCCTGCAGCGCGATGCCCGCGCGCTCCAGCAGGCACTCAACAATGCCGGCCTCCAGGCCGACAGCGACAGCCTGAATTTCTCGCTGAAAGACCAGAGCGAGGGAACGGAAGAGCGGGGTTTCGCGAACCGAAATGGTGGCGACAGCGACGCACCGGAGACGAATGACGATACGCCAATGTCCCCAGCCTACAACATCAATCTATCCGCCAATGGCGGCATCGATATCCGCATCTAGCAAAGAAGGATACCCAACATGGATATCGCATCGGCCTCTGCTGCCGTTCAGGCCGCCACCTCGGGCAGCCAGTCTTCAACAGCCTCTGCGGCGCTCGCGGGCAACTTCGATACGTTTCTGAAGCTGCTGACGACCCAGCTCCAGCATCAGGATCCGACCAATCCGATGAGCTCGGACCAGTTCACACAACAGCTCGTTCAGATGTCCGGAGTCGAGCAATCGATCCAGACCAACCGCAACCTCGAAACGCTGATCACCGCATACTCGATGCAGAACGCAAATCTTTCGGTTTCTCTGCTCGGCAAGGAAGTCACGGGATCGGGAACGGGGACGCTTCTGACCGATGGCACGGCTTCATGGAGCTTTGCTGTTGCGAAGGACGCGCCGGACACCACCCTCCAGGTGATCAATTCGGACGGCGCCACCGTCTACACCGAGAAGATGGACGCATCTACGGGCGATCACACGTTCAGCTGGGACGGCAAGGACAGCAAGGGGAACGAACTTGCAGACGGTACCTACTTTCTGAAAGTCACTGCCAATGGTGCTGACGGCAGCCCTGTCGCTGTGGATACACGCACGACCGGCCTCGTCACGGCGATTGACCTCAGCACGACCGATCCCTTGCTCACCGTTAACGGCGCCCAGATCCGCTATTCGCAGATTACCGCCGTAAAGGAACCGGAACCAGCCGGATAAGCGCTTATCCGTCCCGCAATGACACAGCTAAGTCATTGATTTTGGGCAAATTTTACCACGAGGCTTAGCCGTTTTTTAAAGCCGTCCACCTATGCTCTGAACCCAGCGAAGAGCACGGAGACCAAAGTTCGATGAGTGAGCACCAGACCATGAAGGTCAACTACGTGATCGGTCCCGACGGGAGCCCGCTCACCGTTGCCGACCTGCCGCCGCCCGACACGAAGCGTTGGGTGATCCGCCGCAAGGCTGAAGTGGTCGCGGCTGTCCGCGGCGGTCTGATCAGCCTGGACGACGCCTGCAGGCGCTACACGCTGACGGTGGAGGAGTTCCTGAGCTGGCAGCGGTCCATCGAGCGTCACGGGCTGGCCGGCCTCCGCGCGACCCGCGTCCAACAGTACAGACAGTGAGATAGAAGAGTACCTGCGTACTTGCTGTCTTTCGGGCGCCGACGGAACCTCCCTCCGTCGGCGCTTTTCTTTTCCCTCCCCTTCAATTAGCCGCCCGGCAAAAATTGCCGGGCTCGTTAAACATCTGTTTAGCCTGCAGGCGGTAATTTCTGCCCAGCGACACGGGAGACCCCGATAGGGCAATCGGAATCGGGGTTCAGAGGGCAAAGGAATTGCGACTCACCTGTTGTCGGGCGAAGGCTTAGGTCCAGGAAACGGACCCACGTCTGCGCGCTGACACGAAGAGGTGGGTTGGTGAGCAATTTCTCGAATCTTCTCAGGTCCCTGGGCGTGATGCGCCTCGCGGCGCTGGCTCTTGTCGGCATCACGCTGCTCGGCTTTTTCGGTTTTATCGCCCTGCGCATGAGCGACGAACCGAAGGCGTTGCTCTTTTCCGACGTTGGCGTCGAGGATGCGGCAAAGATGGTTGCCGAGCTCGATGCGACGAGTGTGCCCTATGAACTTCGCGGCGACGGCAGCATGATCTACGTGCCGCGCTCGGACGTGCTGCGGCTTCGCATGATGCTTGCCGAAAAGGGCCTCCCTGCAGGCGGCACGGTCGGCTACGAGATTTTCGACAACGCTGACGCACTCGGCACCACCAGTTTTGTCCAGAACATCAATCACCTGCGGGCGCTCGAAGGCGAACTCGCGCGCACGATCCGTTCGATCGACGGCATCGAAGCCGCGCGCGTCCACCTGGTTCTGCCCGAGCGGGAGCTTTTTTCGCGCGACCGCCGCGAGCCGACAGCCTCGATCGTGCTCAAAGTTTCACGCAACACCCTTTCGACGCAGCAGGTAAAGGCGATCCAGTACCTGGTATCGTCTGCGGTGGATGGCCTCGCGCCAGGCCGCGTCTCCATCGTCGACGAACGTGGCACGCTGCTCGCCAGCGGTACCGGCGACGATTCACAGTCCATGCTGACCAGTTCCGTGGACGAACGACGCACAGGTTACGAGAACCGCCTTCGCACTCACCTGGAAACCATCCTCCAGCGCGTTGTCGGGGCCGAGAAGGCGCGCGTCGAGGTTACCGCGCAGATGGACTACAACCGGATTACCCAGACGTCCGACACCTATGACCCGGCAAGCCAGGTCGTACGGTCGACGCAAACGGTTGAGGACTCCTCTTCCAGTACTGATGGCGTTCGCAACGACGGGGTAACGGTCGGCAACAATCTGCCGAACGCCAATCTCGGTGGCGAGGAAGCGGAAGCCGGTTCCAAGCAGTCGGCAAACCGAACCGAGGAAACCGTCAACTATGAGATTTCACGCACGACCAAGACGGAAGTGCTCGAGCCCGGCAGGGTAAAGCGTCTCTCCGTAGCTGTGCTTGTCGACGGTTCCTATGCAGCCGATGCGGACGGCAACATGGTCTACACACCGCGCTCCGAGCAGGAACTTGAAAAAATCGAGGCTCTCATCCGGTCCGCCATGGGCTTCGATGAAGCGCGTGGCGACCAGGTTGAGGTCGTCAACCTTCAGTTCGCACAGCCTTCGGAAACGGCGGTGGACCTCGTAAACGAAGCACCGCAGGACGGCTTCATGGGATTCGGTCGCGCCGACATCATGCGACTTGTCGAGCTTGCCGTAATGGCCGTTCTCGGGCTCGTTGCGATGTTCTTTGTCCTGCGGCCGCTTATCTCGCGCCTCTCCGGAGGAGCGATCGGCGGATCTCACACCGGCGGCATGCTCGCGCTACCGCGCGGCGGCGGCGACCAGGTTGCGCTCGCAGGTGCCGACGGCGCGGAAGGAGCAGCGGGAGCACTTCCCGCACCCGAGCAACTGAATGAAGACATGCTGATCGATATCGCTCAGGTCGCCGGCAAGGTGAAGCAGTCCTCGGTTCGCAAGATCGGCGAACTGGTTACGAGTCACCCCGACGAGTCGATTTCCATTCTGCGCAGCTGGCTGCACGAAACCGCGTAAGGACACAGAAAGTGGCGACGGCACCGAAACTCAAGGAGGACAAGGTCCTCTCCGGCCCCCAGAAGGCCGCAATCTTCATGCTCGCGCTTGGCGCCGATGACGCCGCGCCTCTGTGGGAGATGTTCGACGAAGACGAGATTCGCGAAATGTCGCAGATCATGTCCTCGCTGGGCACCATTCAGGCGGGCATGGTCGAGAAGCTTCTTGTCGAATTCGCATCGAAGGTGTCGGGGACAGGTGCCCTCGTTGGTTCCTATGAATCCACGGAACGGCTGCTGCTTCGCTTCCTTCCCGAAGACCGCGTGACCTCGGTCATGGATGAAATTCGTGGTCCCGCCGGCCGAACGATGTGGGAAAAGCTCGGTAACGTGAACGAGGCGGTACTCGCAAGCTATCTCAAGAACGAGTACCCGCAGACGGTCGCCGTCGTGCTGACGAAAATCCGCTCCGAGCACGCTGCACGTGTTCTCGCATGTCTGCCAGAGGACTTCGCTCTCGAGGTCGTGACGCGCATGCTTCGCATGGAAGCCGTGCAGAAGGAAATTCTCGACAAGGTCGAACAGACGCTCCGTTCGGAATTCATGTCCAACCTGTCGCGTACGAATCGCCGCGACAGCCATGAACTCATGGCCGAGATATTCAATAACTTCGATCGCCAGACCGAAGGTCGCTTTCTTGCGGCCCTGGAAGAGCGCGCACGGGAATCCGCCGACCGGATCAAGGCCCTGATGTTTACTTTCGAAGATCTCGGCCGTCTCGACCCAGGCTCCGTTCAGACCCTGCTGCGTGCCGTGGACAAGAACAAGCTCGGCATCGCCCTCAAGGGGTCGTCCGATGCTCTTCGGGATCTCTTCTTTGCCAACATGTCCGAGCGCGCAGCGAAAATCCTGCGCGAAGACATGGAGATGATGGGACCCGTCCGCCTCAAGGACGTTGATGAAGCCCAGACGACAATGGTCAACGTCGCCAAGGATCTCGCAAACAAGGGCGAGATCATGATTGCCTCGGACAGCTCCGACAACGAACTCATTTACTGATGAACACGTACCGCCACGCAATGGCCGGACAGAAGACATGAAACAGGCAGTAAAATTCACATTCGACACACACTTCGGAGAGAGGCCGGCCCATTCGGCCGCCGACGCGAAGTCATCGAATAGCCTGACGGACACCGATTTGGAGGCAGCCCGCCAGCAGGGATACGCCGACGGTCACGCCGCGGGAATGCAGGAAGCGGCCGCCCGGAGCGAGCGCGAACTGGAAGCCGCCATGACGCAACTCGCGACAAGCGCGGCGAGCCTCCTCTCCGCACTCGACGGCCACATGGCTTCGATGAAGAAGGAATCGCTTGCCATCGCAATGGAAGCCTCGCGGAAGCTCGCCCCTGCAATGATCGCCACCCGTCCGGAGGTGGAAATAGAAGCTGTCCTGCGCGATTGCCTTACCCATCTGAACCGGGAACCACACATTTTGCTGCGCGTCTCCGCCTCGCTGGTCGACCGTTTGAAAGAAAACGTGGATCGCATGGCCATGGAACGGGGTCTTTCGGGCCGCATCATCCTCCTCGGCGAACCTGCAATGACAGAAGGCGACTGCGTCGTCGAATGGGCGGATGGCGGCGTAGTTCGCAATCGCGAAGAAATCGAACAGGAGATCGGGGACATCGTCGCCCGGTACGTAGAAACACTTTCCGCCACGAAGACGGACCGGAACGCTCTTGCGATGCCCGAGCCGGACAGTTCCGCCCATCGTCAGAATCAGTAACGGACTCACCAAGGAGCGCACGATCATGGCCAATCAGGACGACGAAGTTTCCCTGCCCGATCTCGCCAACGCGGAAGCGGTTCCGGCGACGGCCGAGGCCGCCGACGAGACTTCTGACGACGAGGAACTTGCCCGCACGGCGCACGATCTCGAAGCGGTGTTCGACGTTCCCGTGAATGTCTCCGCCGTCCTTGGCAAGACTCACATCGAAGTCTCCAACCTGCTGAAGCTGGGCCGGGGCGCCGTCGTCGAGCTCGACCGCAAGGTCGGCGAAGCCATTGACATCTATGTCAACGATCGGCTGGTGGCGCGCGGCGAGGTCGTCGTCGTGGACGACAGGCTCGGCGTGACCATGACCGAAATCGTCAAGGGCGGGGTTGGCTGACTTCCAGCCGGGCACTGACAAGTAGCGAAGCAGAGAACAGAAAGTAGAGGAGCCGCACATGCGCCTTCTGATCGTCGGAACCCTGAACGGACAGCTCTCCACCGCCACCAAGATGGCGATGTCGAAGGGCGCGAAGGTAACGCATACGGAAACGATCGATCAGGCGATCGAAACGTTGCGGTCCGGGCGCGGCGCGGACTTGATGATGGTCGACGTCGCCGTCGACATCTCGAACCTCATTCCCCGATTGCAGGCGGAACACATCTGCATTCCCGTCGTTGCCTGCGGCGTCGAGACGGATGCGCGGGCCGCGGTGAACGCGATCCGCGCAGGGGCCAAGGAATACATTCCCCTGCCCCCGGACGCAGAACTCATCGCCGCGGTGCTTGCTGCCGTCGCCGAGGAAAGCCACGCGCTCATCTTCAAGGATTCGAAGATGGCCGACGTGGTGAAACTCGCCGACCAGGTAGCCGCGTCCGAAGCCTCGATCCTCATCACCGGCGAATCCGGCACCGGTAAGGAAGTCATGGCACGTTATGTCCATGACCGTTCGCTTCGCCGTGACAAGCCGTTTATTTCCGTGAACTGCGCCGCAATCCCGGAAAACCTTCTCGAATCCGAACTCTTTGGCCACGAGAAAGGCGCCTTCACCGGCGCCGTCGCGCGCCGCATTGGCAAGTTCGAGGAGGCCGACGGCGGTACGCTGCTACTGGACGAAATCAGCGAGATGGACATCCGCCTGCAGGCGAAACTCCTGCGTGCCATCCAGGAACGCGAAATCGACCGCGTCGGCGGCAAGAGCCCGGTCAAGGTCAACATTCGCATCATCGCGACCTCGAACCGCAACCTCCAGTCGGAAGCGCAATCTGGCCGCTTTCGTGAAGACCTCTTCTATCGTCTGAACGTCGTGAACCTGCAGCTGCCGGCACTTCGCGAGCGACCCGCAGATATTCTCGCCCTGGCGGACCATTTCGCGGCCCGCTACGCCAGAACAAACGGGCTGTCGCCGAAGGCCCTTTCGGATGAGGCCCGAAGCTTCCTCACCCGGCACCGCTGGTCGGGCAACGTGCGCGAGCTCGAGAATACGATGCATCGCGCCGTCCTCCTCACCACGGGAGAAGAAGTCGACATCAACGCCATTCGCCTGCCGGACGGCACGCGTCTTGAGGAAACCCCGCTCAATGGCGTCGCTCAGAAGGCTGCAGCGGCCGCAGATGCCGCTTCGCGCGCCTTTGTCGGCAAGACAGTCGCCGAGGTCGAGCAGGACCTTATCCTGCAGACGCTCGATCACTGCCTGGGCAATCGCACCCACGCTGCGAACATTCTGGGCATCTCCATCCGCACCTTGCGCAACAAGCTCAAGGAATACGGCGAACAGGGAATCCCGGTTCCCACCCCGGGCGAAGCCCGTCCCCAATTCGGTTGATTTCTGACCGCCGTTATCAGGTCTTTGAAGGAAGCATTAGATGAGTGACGCGAGCAGCGCCGCGCCGAAAAAGGGAATGCTGGCTGGATTCGGCCTCGCCGGGATAACGCCTGGCAGCGTGATGGCGGACGTCGCGAAGCGCGGCGACCTCGCACTCGCGCTTGGTGTGATGACGATCATCGTCGTCCTCATTTTGCCGTTGCCCGCTTTTCTGCTCGATTTCTCTCTCGCGATCTCGATTACCTTCGCCGTACTCGTGCTGATGACAGCGCTTTTCATTCAGAAGCCGCTCGAGTTCAGCGCCTTCCCGACCGTTCTTCTCATCGCAACGATGTTGCGCTTGGCGCTCAACCTCGCGTCAACGCGACTGATCCTCGGTCAGGGCCACGAGGGCACGGAGAGCGCCGGCAAGGTCATCGAAGCATTCGGCAACTTCGTCATGCAAGGCAACTTCGTGATTGGTGTGATCGTTTTCTCGATCCTGGTGATCGTGAATTTCGTCGTCATCACGAAGGGTTCGGGCCGTATCGCCGAGGTGGCGGCGCGCTTCACCCTCGACGCCATGCCGGGTAAGCAGATGGCCATCGACGCCGACCTTTCGGCCGGTCTCATAGATGAAAAGGAAGCCCGTGAACGTCGCTCCAACCTGGAGAAGGAAAGCTCCTTCTTCGGCGCCATGGACGGCGCGTCGAAATTCGTTCGCGGCGACGCGATCGCCGGTCTTCTCATTACGTTCATCAACGTAGTCGGTGGCATTGTGATCGGTGTCGCGCAGAACAGCATGAGCTTCGGGGATGCCGCTCACACCTATACGTTGTTGACGGTCGGCGATGGCCTCGTAAGCCAGATCCCGGCGCTCATCGTTTCGACTGCGGCTGGCCTTCTCGTCTCCAAGGCCGGTGTCGAAGGGGCGGCGGACGAAGCCCTGTTCGACCAACTCTCGGGTTATCCGCAAGCTCTTGGCATGTCCTCCTTTGTCATGGGCACGATGGCGCTTCTGCCAGGCCTGCCGGCAGTTCCATTCCTTCTCCTCGCAGGCGGCTCGGGCGGACTTGCTTACTATCTGACCAAAACCAGAAAACGCAAGGAAACGGAGCTCGCCTTCGCGAAAGAGAAGGAGGCGCAAGACGCCCCGGTCGCGGAAGAACCGATCAGCACCGCACTGAAGATGGACGAGTTGCGCCTGGAAATTGGTTATGCGCTGCTGCCCCTCATCAACGGCAAGGATCACCAGAAGCTCACAGACCAGATCAAGGCGCTGCGCCGCCAGATCGCGAGCGACATGGGCTTCGTGATGCCGTCCGTTCGCATTCTCGACAACGTGCAGATCGACGCGAACAGCTATGTCATCCGCGTCAAGGAAGTGGAGTCCGGGCGAGGCGATGTCTACGTCGGCCAGTTGCTGGTCATGGATCCGCATGGCGGACAGATTCAGCTTCCCGGCCTGCACACCACCGAGCCTGCCTTCGGCCTGCCCGCGACATGGATCGACGAAGGCTTGCGCGAAGAAGCTTCGTTCCGCGGCTACACGGTTGTCGACCCCCCGACGGTGCTCACCACGCATCTCACCGAAATCATCAAGGACAACATGGCAGACCTGCTCTCCTACGCGGAGGTTCAGAAGTTGCTCGATGAACTCGGCAAGGAACACAAGAAACTCGTCGAAGATCTCGTCCCGTCACAGATCACAGTCACCGGCATCCAGCGCGTCCTGCAGACACTCCTCAACGAGCGCATCTCGATCCGCGATCTGCCGACCATCATGGAAGGCATCGCGGAAGCAGTTGGTCATACACAGAGCCTGACGCTCATCACCGAGCACGTTCGCGCAAGGCTTGCGCGCCAGATCTGCGCCGCTCACACGGATGCGGAGAATGCCGTCCCGCTCGTCACGCTGTCGCCGCGCTGGGAACAGGCTTTCGCCGAATCCCTGGTCGGCCAGGGAGAGGAGAAACAGCTCGCGATGCAGCCGTCCATGCTGCAGGAATTCATTGCGGCCATGAGGGACCGCTTCGAGGAGGCCGCTCGCACAGGCGACGTACCGGTCCTCCTGACAAGTCCGGGCGTGCGGCCCTATGTCCGCTCGATCGTCGAGCGCTTTCGTCCTCAGACATTCGTGATGTCGCAGAACGAAGTCCATCCGCGGGTGCGCCTGCGTACGGTCGGCAGCATCTGATCGCGGCAGCACCTGTCCAGGGCGGAAGGGTTCGGCATTAACCAACACTTCCGCCTTGCATGACAATGCGGTCTGCGGCCGGTGACCGGCGCCGAAGAAGAGCTTTTGCATCGGCCGACATTCCCGAAAATGGCGGCAGCCTGCGGATCGTGACGTTTTTGCGACGCAGGCTGACGGTTCTGCGGCGTAAATCGCTAGACGTTGTGCCATTTTGGGCTAACCTCTGCCCCTATGAATGCACGCGGCACCTGCGTGGTGGCAGGGGCTGCGGGCATGGTTGTGGAAGAGGGGTCTTCCGCATGGTAACGCTTGAGGGGGACAAGATGGAAATTACCGAATATCTCAACGAAGCGCTCGCATGGGCGCGCATGGGCTTCGACAACGTCAATTCGATTCAGGGACTCATTATTGCGCTCATCGCCGCTATTCTCATGAGTCAGTACAAGCGGATTTTGGTTTTCGCCGTTGGCGCGACAATCGTCCACGAACTTGTGAATATCGGCCGCAACTTCTATGCAGGCGCTGCCAACCCGCTCCCGGACTATCTGGACTTGAACGTCCTGAAACTGGTCGCCATCAGGTTTGTTGGCTACCTGATCGCCATCAGCCTGATCTATCTCATCCGGCGGCTGTTCTTCCGCGGCTAATCGCGAAAGTTGACGTATTGAAGGGGCTGTTCGATTTTCAGCCCCTTCACAAACTGGATCGCGGCCTGCAGGTCATCCCGCTTCTTGCCGGAGATCCTGAGTTCGTCGCCCTGAATGGCAACCTGTACCTTCAGGCCCGATCCCTTGATGTCCTTGACGATCCGTTTGGCAAGCTCCTTGTCGATTCCCTCGCGAATCGCGACCTTCTGGCGCACGCTCTGCCCTGCAGCTTTCTCCGGTTCCTTGTAGTCGAGAATCCCGGACTCGATTTTCCGGCGCGCCAGATGTCCTTGCAGAAGCTCGTGCATCTGCTTCAGCTTGAGGTCGTCATCCGCCGCGATCGTGAGCTCCTGCTCCTTGCGCTCCACGCTGCAGTGAGATCCCTTGAAATCATATCTCTGCTCGATCTCACGCGTCACGTTCTGCAGCGCGTTGTCGATCTCGGCAAAATCGGTTTTGGATACGACGTCGAAGGAAGGCATGGAGGTTGACCGCAGCTTGTTATGTCTGCGGACATATTAACGAACCGGAGATGAGGTGAAAGCCTGTTTTGCCGGATTGGCCAGCTTCAGTGACGCCGATGAATCGTCAATGCGATCTCGTCGAGCTCGGCCTGTTCCACACGCATGGCCTCCTTGCGGACCTTGCGCTTGCGGCTGTCTTCGAGAAGCTCGTACTTCTTCAGTTCGCGGAACGCGGCCCCTAGCTCCTCCTTGGCCACATCGAGCTGCCGCTCTATGCCCTCGATTGATTCGAGGATATTCTCGCGCCGGCGGATGACGGATTTCGCAAACATCGGGTATGCGAAATGAGCGACGTCCGAAATACCCGCCTTGCGTTGTTCCGTCTCGACCTGCGCCTCGAGATCGCGTTCGCGCTGCCGGAACTCCTCCAGCATCAACTCGAGTTCAGCCACTTTACGGCGCTTTTCGTCCACCTGGAACTTGTGGAGCCTGATAAGGGATTCGCGATTGCGCATCACTCTCTCTCCTCAGCAGGCTGCGGTCCGTTGTCCAGGATCTCTGCAAGAGCCCGATATCCATCGTCAAGGCTGCTTGCTTCCTGCTTGCGCTGCGCGAGGAATGCATCGAGCGCGGGTTGATAGTGAATTGCTTCGTCGACCAACGGATCGGATCCCGGGCGGTAGGCGCCAAGTCTGATAAGCTCCTCCATATCGTCGTAAGTCGAGAGAAGCGTGCGGGCCCGGCGGATAAGCTCGTTTTCTTCCGCTGCGTTGCAGTCCGGCATTGTGCGGGAAATCGATTTCAGAACGTTGATCGCCGGATAGCGTCCGCGTTCCGCGATTGCTCGCTCCATGACGATATGTCCATCGAGGATCGAGCGGACTGCATCGGCGACCGGCTCATTGTGATCGTCGCCATCGACCAGAACCGTAAACAGCCCCGTGATGCTTCCCGATCCGGTTCCCGGACCGGCTCGTTCCAGCAATTTCGGCAGTTCGGCGAAAACCGTGGGCGTATATCCCTTGCTTGTCGGGGGCTCGCCGGTCGAAAGACCGATCTCACGTTGTGCAATGGCAAAGCGGGTCACGCTGTCCATCATGCAGAGAACATTCTGGTCGCGGTCGCGGAAATATTCGGCCAGAGAGAGAGTCAGATAGGCGGCCTGGCGGCGCATCAGTGCGGGTTCGTCGGAGGTCGCGACAACCACGACCGAGCGCGCAAGGCCTTCAGGCCCCAGATCGTCTTCGATGAATTCCTGCACCTCACGGCCGCGTTCGCCAATAAGGCCAATCACAGAGACATCACATGCCGTATTGCGCGCAAGCATGGAAAGCAGGACGGATTTGCCGACACCCGAACCCGCAAAAATACCCATGCGCTGACCGCGACAGACGGTCGTGAAGGTATTGAGCGCCCTGACCCCGAGATCGACCTTGCCCCGCACACGCTGGCGAGTGTGGGCCGGCGGCGGAGCGCTGCGGAAGGGATAAGGAGTGGCACCCTGGGCGATCGGACCTTTGCCGTCGATGGGCTCACCCATCGCATTGACGACGCGGCCCAGCCAGGCACTCGAGGGATAGATATGAGGCTCTTCAGAAGAAAGGACCGCCTTGCAACCGACACCGATGCCGGAAAGAGAACCGAAGGGAAGGCAAAGAGCGCGGTTGTCGCGGAAACCCACGACCTCGCAGATAACTTCCTCGCCAGCGCGGTTCGACACGGCAAGCCGGCTTCCCACGCCCATGGCGTGAAGCGGCCCGGCCACTTCAACCGTCAACCCCTGTATGCTGACGACGCGCCCGTAATGCCTTACCTCGGCAAGTGCGCCTATTTCTGCCAACAATGCCTGCACTGACCCCGAGGCTCCCTCTTCTGGCGCACCGCCGAAAGCCGGATTATGTGGAACAAAGACCTCTGTCTCTTCCTTTCTTGATCATGCCGTGAAGACTTTAAGACGGCGTAAACCCTGACAGCGTTGGATAGCCGCCATTGCGGACCGGTTAAGACACCGGGAGGGCTTTTCTCGCTATGGAACCGTCCCGCGGCTCCACGAGAAGTCGAAAAATTGAGTCGCGCCAAGGGCTTGGAATACGACCCGTAAATTTTTCTGAATTTTCTTCATTCCGATTAACCTTTGTTAACCAAATCGCCCTAAGGTCCGAAATATGGATTAACCAAACCATCGGCGGTTGGATTTTCAGGATCGCCGAGAGGGGGACCAATGCGAGTTCTGCTCATCGAAGACGACAGCGCGACCGCGCAGAGCATCGAGCTGATGCTCAAGTCGGATGGTTTCAATGTGTACACGACCGACCTTGGCGAAGAGGGTGTCGACCTCGGCAAACTCTACGACTATGACATCATTCTTCTCGACCTGAATCTGCCGGATATGAGCGGATACGACGTGTTGAAGTCTCTGCGCGTCGGCAAGATCACGACCCCGATCCTCATTCTCTCCGGCCTTGCCGGCATCGAGAACAAGGTGCGGGGCCTGGGCTTCGGCGCCGACGACTACATGACGAAGCCCTTCCACAAGGATGAGCTCGTCGCCCGTATTCACGCCGTCGTCCGCCGCTCCAAGGGTCATTCCCAGTCGGTCATCAACACGGGCAAGCTCACCGTCAATCTCGACACCAAGACGGTCGAGGTCGAAGGCAACCGCGTCCACCTGACCGGCAAGGAATACCAGATGCTGGAGCTCCTCTCGCTCCGCAAGGGCACCACGCTCACCAAGGAGATGTTCCTCAATCATCTCTATGGCGGCATGGACGAGCCGGAACTCAAGATCATCGACGTCTTCATCTGCAAGCTCCGCAAGAAACTCGCCGCATCGACCGGTGGCGACCACTACATCGAAACGGTGTGGGGCCGCGGCTACGTGTTGCGCGATCCTTCGGAAGCGAGCATGCCCGCCAAGGCCTCCGCCTGAACCGGGAAGCTACAGACAAGAAAAAGGGCGTCGTTTCGACGCCCTTTTTTGTTTGAACCGCCTGCGCTCGCCGATTTTCAGATGCTTTCTCCGCCATTTGCAAAAGCGGCTTCGATGACAAAGGTCTCTCCGTCCATGCGTGCATCGATCGCAAGGCCGAGCGAGCGAGCGACAAGTCCCGTGAAATAAGGCTGGGCGGCACGCGCATCGAGAAAACGGTCGGGATCACGCCCCCCGAGAAACTTGGCTGTCTCCTCGGGAATGCGGGCGGCCTGCCCTGTGGAGAGTACGCGCAGCGTCGGCTTCGCGAGATCTCCCTCCACCGTCACCGACACATCTCCGCCGCGTGGAATGGCGGCCATGCCGATCAGGATCATGTTGAGCAACAGCTTCACATAGTCCTTGCCGATCGTCGCTGCAGGGGCTTCCCAGGTAAGCGTTGCCCGCTCCCCCATCATCAGACCCTCGGCAACAGCCTTGGCATCCTGCAGATCGAGTTCCGCACCGGCGGAACCGGCCGCGCCGAAACAGAGCCGGGCGAACTGAAGCTTGGCGGAGGCCTGTGTGGCGCTCCTGGTGATGAGCTCCATCGCGTGGGTCCGCATCTCCGGATCGTCGTCATCCGCCAGCACTTCGAGTCCGTTGGTGATCGCGCCGACGGGGCTGATCACATCGTGGCAGACCCGGCTGCACATCAGCGCGGCAAGCTCAAGCGCAGAGACGTCGGTCGTTTCGCTCATATCGAATTGCCCCAGAACCCCTAAAAGTCTAGAAAGCCTGATACCATCGCACCGCCCTCAATGCCAGCCCCGGCGGCCTTTGCCGGTCATGGGCTTGTCCCCCCAGAGGTTGACTGCGGTTTCCGCCGTATCGCTGCCGCACAGAAATTTGCCAGGGATTGATAGATTTGACGATTTCCGACAAAGCGGGCCTGACCCGGGAACTCCGCCGTATTGCCCTGCAGGCCGGCGCTGCCATCATGGACCACTACCACACCGATTTTGAGGTCATCCACAAGGAGGACAACAGCCCCGTCACGGCAGCCGACCGGGATGCGGAAGCAATCATTCTGGCGGGCCTCCTCGCAGTCGCCCCCGACATTCCGGTCGTCTCCGAGGAAGCAGCGGCAGGTGGCCATGTGCCGGAATTCGGCGATTGCTTCTTTCTCGTCGACCCGCTCGACGGCACCAAGGAATTCATCAACAAGAACGGCGAATTCACGGTGAATATTGCTCTCGTCGAACATCGTCAGCCCGTCGCGGGAGTCGTCTACGCCCCGGCGAAGGAACGCATGTTCTTCGGGTACGGCTCGGGAAAAGCGTTCGAGGAAACGGTAATTGCGGACAAAGATGGCAAGGGCGAAGGCAAGGCACGCGCCATCGCAGCACGAAAGCCCGACGCCGACGGTCTGATCGTGATCGCGAGCCGGACCCATCGGGACACGAAGACCGACGAATACCTCAACCTCTACAAGGTGAAGGAATTTCTGGCCGCCGGCTCCTCGCTCAAATTCTGCCTGATCGCCGCGGGCGAAGCCGACCTTTATCCCCGTCATGGCCGCACGATGGAATGGGACACGGCCGCCGGACATGCCGTTCTTGCCGCAGCGGGCGGCAGCGTGACCCAGCTTGACGGGACGCCGCTCCTTTACGGCAAGACGGAGCGCGGACTCGACAACCCCTTTTTCGTCGCACGCGGCGCCATTTCCTGAACCACGAGCACGTAATCCCCTGAACCCCGGATCGGCTTTGCCGATCCGGGGCCCGGTGCTGTCGAGGCCGTCGGAGAAGATCAAGCTGGCCGGCGCAAACCGCGAACTGGCCCCCCGACCGTCGGAGGTTCGCGCCGGCTCCGCCACGCGAGCATAGCTGCAGGCGGAAGAGCTTGTCGGGTATGTAATTGCAAGGCACATGCCGCGCCGCTCGCGGCCTTCAAACGCACAAACGCCTGCATCCATGCGTCAGAGAGATACGGAACGCCGCCTCCCCGTCTCCCAAACGGGCAGGCCTGTGCCGGAATGAGGCAGGTCAGGGCTTCTTGATCCACTGCCCGGGCGACTTCTCGACATACTGGCCGGAAGGCGTCTTCTTGATGAGCTTCTCCGCGGCGAGCTTCTCGACGGCGTTGAGGCTCGCCCCCGCCGTCTTGCTCGCGATCTCCTGATAGGAAGCCCGGCGGCGCAGGTTGATCTCGTCGACCATGGCCTTGAGTTCAGGGCTTGGCGTCTTCGTCACGATGCCGACATAGCCACTGAGTTTCTCGCCGACGAGCCCCTGTGCCTTCGCGGAATCGAGGTCGATGGCAAAGCCGGGTGCGGCGAAGAGAAACGAGAGGAAGAACACCAGCAGCGGAAGACGAGTCTTGTTCGTGATACGCATGTCCGTTTCCTCCTCAGAACAGGTCCGGGTTCTCGGCAAGCAGTTCGTCGAGATCGCGATCGACCTTGACCCTGACTTCCTGTTCGATCTTGACGTTCAGATTGATTTCGATCGGCTTGTCCGGCGCCTCGATCTTGACCGTCGGATTGCATGCACCGAGAACCAGCACAAGGCCGGCAAGCACCACCGGTACAGCGGTCCTTCCGATGCTTCCGGCACCGGCCTTCTTTCGACGCAGGTTCGTACTTTGCAAGCTCATGGTTCCGTTCCGGGCTCCGTCTCGTCTGCGGCAGGCGGCGCTACCGAATTCGATTGCTCTTTGATGAGTTCGAGCGGCCTGAATCCAACGGTACCACGCCGGAGTATGTCCGCAAGCGATCCTTCGAGTTTCACGTTGATCGCGAAGGGATATCCGTCATAGAGGTCGGGATTGGCACCACGGAGATTGAGGCGAAGGGTAACGTTGCCATTGGCATTGCCTGAAAGCCCGCCCTCGAGTTCCGTATAGTGAAAATTCTGCAATGCATCCGTCAGCAGCTTCGTCTGCTCTGTCGAAGCCGCATCGGCAGCGCCACCTCGATAGACGATGACCCCGTCATCCTTCGCGGAAATCGCTCCGTCGAGCAGAACGGGGTCGCCATTGCGAATGGCGATCGGCACCCTGCCCCCGATATGCCCCGTCGCCCGGAGACCGGGGACGTCGACGATCTCAAGCAGCGTTGCGAGGTCCACATTGTCGACGGTCAGCATGAATTCGGCATTCGAGGCGGTTACGGCCTGCCCCGACGAAACGAGCACAAGCTTGCCATCGGCGAAAGGCCACGACGCATCGACGATCTTCAGGCCATCGCGTCCAAGTTCGAAGGCGATCTTGCCGTCCTCGAGCGGGACGCCCGCTTCGAGCGTTCGCACGGAGAGGACCTGCACACCTTTTGTCCGCGGAGGAAAAAGGCTCGAAAGCTGCACCGTTCCATTCACACCTTCGACAGTCGCGGCGGATGCAACAAAACCCACATTGTCGAGCGTCACGGTTCCCGCCGTCGCTAGATTTCCGTCGTCGAGCCTCGCTTCTGCCGAATAGGTGGCCGCACCCTTCATGCGCGTCACTACGCCTTTCAGGACCGGCAGAACCGTTTGCAGCTCGAGTTTGTCCGGCTTGAAGGCAATTGACGCATTTGCGTGAACGCGCCCCTTGCCGGCCGCGCGATCGTAACGCGCATCGATATCCGCCAGCCGCGCGCCCCGGATCGCAGGCAGGGCGCTGCGAACGACAAGGTCGGCCTCGATCAGCGAGCCTTCCATGATGGCAGGCCCTTCTAGCGTCACCGGCGCAAAACGCTCGGGCCGCGCGAGGTCGGTCGCCTTGAGCCCGATCAGTTCCAGGCGATAGGGCGTCGCGGCGTTGCCGAACGTTTTCGAGAACCGCAGGTCGCCCGAGAACGACACTGAGCCGGCGGCGGTCTGCTGCAACGACAGGCCGCGCGCCGTTGCATCGGCCAGGACGCGGACATTTCCGCCGTCGATCTCCACGGTCGCCGCATAGTCGACATCGCCCGCGACATCGAGGTAGAGCCGCTTCAGAACCGGCAGAAGGCGTGCGGGCGTGACACCGTCACCGGAAAACGAAAGCGCGCCATTTGCTTGTGCGGTTCCCTTCCCGGCTTTCGCTTCGTACCGCCCTTCGACGTGCAGCAGGGATACGTCATCCGACCCCTCGATCACGCTGGAAAGATCGGCGTCGACTTCGATATCCGTTTCGTTCAGCCGGACCTGCCCGACCGCGAGAAGCGGTGCGAAGCGCGGTTGAGACCCCGCCTCGCTGATCTGCACGCCATCGGACGAGATCGCGAGCGCGGCATCATCGGGACGAACCGTCGCCGGCCCCGCCAGAACGACGTTTCCGCGGGGTGTCTCCACCTCGACGACGACGTTTTCGACATCGATCGCGGGCAGCCGGAGCGGCCCGCCGCCGCCCTCGCCTTCGAGCAGCGGGTCGAGGGCGCCGAGCGAGATGCCCTCCCCGGAAACCTCAACGCGGGCGCGCGCCTCACCGACGCTGATGGATTGCACATTGCCCGACAGGAGTTCGCCGAGCGAATAGGAGACGGTCACCTTGTCTGCAGCCAGATCCGGCGACGACTCGGGACCGATGGCGATATCCGAGAGGGAAATGCTCCGCAGTCCGATGAACGAAACGCGGAACGAAACGGGTGCGATCCCGCGCTCCGCCAGCGCGCGGCCGATCACCTGCTCCGCAAGCGGCGCGCGCTGCTGCCAGACATAGACGGCCGCACCGCCCGCCAGCAGCAGGAAAGCACAGAGGATAAGTAGAGTTCGGCCCTTCCACGATTTCAGCACGCGCACAGAATCCTTTCGCCGGCCCAGCCTCGCCGCCCTCTTCCGGTCACCGTTTCGCCATGCTGTCCCGTCACTATGGCCGTGCCTCGATCGTTGTGATTCTACTATAGACTTTGGCATCGATTGGCGGCGATTCGATGGCGCATCCACACAGCTACCAGAGGGAACGAAGGCATGATGGGCACGAATATCCGGACAGGGGATAAGTTCAATGCAATACGCGGGGCCGCATGGGCGTTCGCGGCACTTGCGATGCTGACCTTTGCCGCTGCCCCCGCCATGGCCCAGTCGAACGGGCAATCCGGCGGCACCTACAATGAAGACGAAATCGTCAAGGAAGCGGGCGATTTCTTCGGTGCCGTTTCGGAAGGACTGGCGGATGCCGTTCACAGCATTTTCGAGGAATACGGCGAGCCCAACGCCTATATCAAGGGCGAGGAGGCAAGCGGCGCCTTCGTCGTCGGCCTGCGCTACGGACAGGGCGAGCTGGTGATGAAGGAAGGCACGCGCAAGAAGGTCTTCTGGCAGGGCCCGAGCGCCGGATGGGATTTCGGCGGCAACGCGGTCAAGGTCTTCACGCTGGTCTACAACCTGCCGGACGGCGAGACGATCTATCGCCGCTATCCGGGCGTGGAAGGCAGCGCCTATCTGGTGGGCGGCATCGGTATCAACTACCAGCAGCGCGACGATGTGGTGCTCGCGCCGATGCGCTCCGGCGTCGGCCTCCGGCTCGGCGCGTCGGTCGGCTACCTGAAATACACGAAGTCGCGGGAATGGTTGCCGTTCTGACGCAGCCCGCGCCGAAAAGCCCGCACGGCCGCGCCGCGCGGTGGAAGGCGCATGCCTTTTCTGGCAGTCTGTCGCGGTTTTCAGCCGATGCGGGGACCCCATGATCGAGAGCCTGATGCTGATTGCGCTTGGCTTTCTGGTCGCGACGCTGTTCGCGATCATCGCCGCGCAGTTCGTCTGGCGCCGCGCCGTGAAGGTGACGACGCGGCGGCTTGCCGGCGACGGGGACGAAGCCGAAAAAGCGGCGAAAACCAGGGACATGGACGAGCTGCTGATCCGCCAGGAGCGCGAACGGGCGCCGCTGCAGGCCGAACTCGAAACGCTGCGCGCCGAACACCGGGAATTCGCCGGCGCGAACGAGGAACTGGCCGGCGCGAACGCGAAACTTGCCAGCGAAAACAAGGACATGGCGAAAGAGGTGTCGCGGCTGAAGGCCGAACTCTCGGCCCTGCGCGGCGACATCGAGAGCGCCGCCACGGAACGCGCGGAGCGGCTGGCGGCGGTGCGGCGCGCGCTCGACGGGCTCGAGACCGCGATGACGAGCGAGGCGCGGCAGGGCGAACACGCCGCGGCCGCCCCGAGACCAACCCTCGAACCGTCGAAAGGCGAGCCGGTACGGGTACTTGAGCCCTATCCCGCCGAGCGGGACCTGGAGGACGACGCGGCGGCCGATGCGCGCACGCTGGCGGAGGTGAAAGCCTCGCTTGCCCGGCTCGACGCGATGGGCCTGGACAACCCGGAAGCCTTTGAAAGTGAAGACGAAACGCCGCCGGACGACGATCCGGACGAGGCCCCCGCGCCGGGCGAGCGCGGCAAGGACGGGCACAGCGCCGCCGCACCGGCGGGCGACACCCATATCGGCGACAAGGCGCTGACGGACCGCATCCGCGCGCTCCAGGCCGGCGTCTCCCACTGACGGGCAACCTCTTCTTTTCATTGCCGGAATCACGGCAAGCTGATCTTCTTTGTGCGGACAACGCATCGGGGAGACCATCATGACTCCATTCGCTTATCCGCTGACCGGACTGGTCACGCTTCTGACGCTCATCGTCTATTTCTGGATGGCCTTCAAGGTCGGCAAGGCACGGACAACACACGGGATTCCGGCGCCGCGCATGGACGGGCCGGACGATTTTCTCCGTGTACTGAGGGTTCAGGGCAACACGGCCGAAAACCTGCTGATCTTCCTGCCGGCGCTGTGGCTCTTCGCGCTGACGCTGGGCGACCTCTGGGCGGCGCTGATCGGCGTGATTTATCCAATCGGCAGAGTGGTTTACGCCCGCGGCTACTATGCCGCCGCGCTGAACCGCTCGACCGGCTTCACCATCGGCCTTGCGGCAACGGTGGTGCTGTGGGCGGGCGCCGTGATCGCGCTCGCGATGCAGGCGGTCGCCGCCTACCTCTGACGCCACAAGCGACTGATTTTATTGGAAGAATTGGTATCCCCTAGGGGAATCGAACCCCTGTTTTCGCCGTGAGAGGGCGATGTCCTAACCGCTAGACGAAGGGGACAAGCCAGTTCGGGCGTCTTTTAGGACGGCTTGGAAAACGGTGCAAGGGCAATCGTGAGCGGCCCCCCGACGCCGGCGTTGCACCTAGGGCACAGCCCCTAAAAAGAGCACCCCGCACTGCGTCATTCGACCGCACCCGGCCTGTTTTTGCGCTCTCCCACTCCGCATTTTCCAGAATCAACGTAACAATTTCAATGACTTATACTGCAATCCACACGCATCCCAGACTGAATTACATTTTTGCAACGCAACAAAATCCCAATTGACAAACTGTCACCTGAGGGCGATATTTGTCTCACGAAACGCCGGTCGACCTCCTCCCCGACTGGCTGGTTTCAGAATGCCGCCGGTGCCATCCTCCCTCCTCCCCCGGCACCGGCGGCACCCTCCCTCCCCCTCCAGACCGTTGAAATCGCAGGGCAATCACCGCCCGAGCGACGCTTTTGCGTGCGCGGAGCATCACAATTGCCGGGGATAACGATATCCCCGCCCTCAAGGCATTGAACGGACGGGCGGATTTGGCGCCGGGCGCGGTTATCCCCGGCGGACTGTCACCGAACTGTCATGAGAACGTCACATGGACGCTCCGCCCGTGGATCCCGGCTTTCGCCGGGATGACACTGATGGGGTGAGAAGCGGCGTGAAAAAGATATCCCCGTGTCTTCGCTGCACTTTCGGATGCTGCGGGCGAAAAAACTTGTCCCCGGTTTTTGGGTCCCGACCCCCCCTGTGGGAGGGTCGAAAAATTCGAGCTGGCGAAGAATTTTTCGGGGAGGGGTGAGCGAGGGAAACGGAGCGCGCGCCACATGCCGGGAGCGGAGTCCCCCTCCCCGAACAAGCGCAGCTTGTTCGACCCTCCCACAGGGGGAGGGTGGGAAGGGATCGCAGTCCCTCCAGCCGCGCGTCAGCGCGCCGCAAAACCAGAAAGAGGCGCGAGCAGGACGCGGCCGAGCTCTTCGCCGGTCTTGGGGTCGATCAGGATGACGGCTTCGGCGCTGTCGGAGCCGACATGGATCGCGAGGCGGCCGTCGCCGAGCGTGACGGAGCGTACCGTTTCGCCCGGCGCGATGCCGACGCGGGAGACGCCGAAATGACCGGCGGGGAGCGCGGCGCGGCGCTCGTCCATGCTGCTCGCGCGCTGGATGATGACGGCGACGATGACCGCGAAGCCGAGCACGAGGACGGCGCCGAGCCCCGCGACGACGAATTTCAGCCGCCGGATGTTCGCGGGCGTGTTCATCCCCGTGGGCTCCGGCGCAGCGCCGGGGGACGTATCGGAACCGGATGTTGTATCATTGGCCATGATGCCGATTGCTCCCGAACCCCACGAAGACAGAACCCATGCGCTCACCGTCGCCGAGGAGGACGGCGGCGCGCGGCTCGACAAGTATCTCACGCAGGCGCTCTCCCGCAAGGCGGAAGGCGCCGCGCCCGGCGAGGAGGCGGGCGAGGTGCTGTCGCGCGCGCGCGTGAAGCAGCTGATCGAGGAAGGCCGGGTGACGCTTGTGGGCGAGACGCGGCCGCGCCCGGCGGCGGACCCGTCCTACCGCGTGAAGCCCGGCGAACGCATCGAAGTGACGGTGCCGCCGCCCGCCCCTGCGCGCCCCGCGGGCCAGGCGATCCCGCTCGATGTCGTCTACGAGGACGCGGAGCTGATCGTCGTGATGAAACCGGCGGGGCTCGTCGTCCATCCCGCGCCCGGCAACCCGGACATGACGCTGGTGAACGCGCTTGTCGCGCATTGCGGGGAGACGCTGTCGGGCATCGGCGGCGAGCGGCGGCCGGGCATCGTCCACCGGCTCGACAAGGAGACGAGCGGACTGATGGTGGTCGCGAAGACCGACCGCGCGCATCAGGGGCTTGCGGCGCAGTTCGCCGCGCATGGCCGCGACGGGAAACTCACGCGCGCCTATACGGCGCTCACCTGGGGCGCGCCCGCGAAGAAGCGCGGCACCATCGACGCGAACATCGCGCGCTCGAGCCACAACCGCTCGAAGATGGCGGCGCTGAAGACGCGGCTCGACGAGGACGGCGAAGACCGGACGGCGGGCCGCGTTGCGATCACGCATTACACGGTGAAGCGGGAATTCGCCGGCGGCCTCGTCGCGGAAATCGAATGCCGGCTGGAGACGGGCCGCACGCACCAGATCCGCGTCCACATGACGGCACTCGGGCACCCGCTGCTCGGCGACCCGACCTATGGCACAGGCATGAAAAGCCGCGCCTCGAAACTGAGCGACGGCGCGCGCGCCGCGCTGACCCGGCTCGGACGTCAGGCGCTCCACGCGCATCATCTGGGCTTCGAGCACCCGGTGACGGGCGAGAAGATGAGCTTCGATGCTCCGTTGCCGGAGGATATGATGGAGCTGGTGGGGGAGCTGGGGGATGAGAAGGAGTAGTCTGCCCCAGACCACCTAGCCGATAGAAATAGACCTTCCCCTTCACTCGCACATCCATTTGCCCCCATCCAACGCCATATTGCGCCCAGTCGATTTTCAGAACAAAATAAGAACAAATTTGATCATGACTCATGTGCCTCGCACATCTAGATTTAGCGCATCTAAGGGGAAGGCAGCCAACATGTTGACGTCTATTGAGTTATGCGCAGGGGCCGGCGGTCAGGCCTTGGGCTTGGAAATGGCCGGATTCGAACACGAGGCGCTGGTCGAAATCGACCCTCATTGCTGCAACACGCTTCGGCATAACCGCCCCTCCTGGAATGTTCTTGAGGAAGACCTGAAGGTCTTCAAGGAAAGCGCTTCCAAATTCAAAGGCGTCGATTTGGTCGCCGGTGGCTTGCCCTGCCCTCCTTTTTCAGTCGCGGGAAAACAGCTTGGGGCCCGCGATGAGCGCAACCTGTTTCCCGATGCTATCGACATCATCGACGCCATTCGTCCGCGCGCGGTCATGATCGAGAACGTTCGAGGATTTCTTGACCCAGTATTCTCAGACTACCGTGAGGGCTTGAAAGCTGAACTCAAGAAACTCGGCTACAAGACCGTTTGGCACCTGCTGAATGCCTCAACGTTTGGCGTGCCGCAGTTACGGCCTCGCGTTGTGATTGTTGCTATCGAAGATGACAAATCAGACCTGTTCGACTGGGAGAACTTACCTACGCGCGCCCCAAAGACCGTCGGCGAAACACTTGTCGATCTCATGTCGGCCAATGGCTGGCGTGGCGCAAAGACTTGGGCAGCACGCGCCAATGAAATCGCACCGACCATTGTCGGCGGTTCGAAGAAGCATGGGGGACCGGATCTGGGGCCCACTCGAGCAAAAAAAGCTTGGGCCACACTCGGCGTGAATGGGATGACCATTGCCGAAGAAGCACCCGAGAGCAATTTTGCAGGCATGCCGCGCCTCACGGTCCCGATGGTCGCACGCTTGCAGGGATTTCCGGACAATTGGCACTTCACGGGGCGCAAGACAGCCGCGTACAGACAAGTCGGAAATGCTTTCCCTCCGCCAGTCGCACAGGTGGTCGCAGAAAACATCGGCATTGCCTTGCAGCGCAACAGCAGACCTCTTCGCCGGACAGCTTGAACCATAGCTAAAGGTTCTAGAATTCGAGGCATACGCCATATAGCTTCGGCGCATGAAGAGGATTCCAGAGAGCCTGGTCAGGGAGGGGCACCCTGACCATGAACGGCTCCACCCTATCTATCAGGATATCGTACAGCGCGCGGGCGGCCTCGCGGCGTTGCGCACTGACATTCCGGAAATGCTCCGCGAATGCATCGACGCGGTTATCCAGACACCGAAAACCGGCCGCCGGTCTTACGAAGAACTCGAAAAGACCGAAAAAACCTACATTGGCACGCGAGTAGAGATCATGTTGCGCGCCCATCTCGGACTACCGAAAGGAAAACTGGATACAGTCGTCGCGGGCGAAGATGTCGATATCAAGCACACAATGGGGTCCAACTGGATGATCCCGACTGAAGCCGTGGATCACATTTGCATTCTCGTAGCTGCTGACGAAGCGAAGGCCCAATGTTATCTCGGACTCATTGTCGCGAAGCCTGAGTATCTGACTGCGGGCCAGAACAAGGATGCCAAGAAGAGCATCTCAGCACACGGCTTCTCCCAAATTCTCTGGCTGATAGCTGGAGAACATTACCCCCCAAACTTCTGGCGCACTCTTCCTCCAGGCGACGTGGAAGCAATTTTCGCAGAGACAAGCGGAAATGGCCGCGTGACAGCACTCTTTCGCGCCGTTCAAAAGGTTGCAATTTCACGCGACGTCATAGACGCCGTGGCTCGTCAGAAAGACTTCACGCGGCGGATTCGAGCAGATGACGGCCACGGGACACGGGACCGGCTCGCGCAGGAAGGCATCGTGTTGCTTTGTGGCACGACTACCGCGCAGAAGAAACTAATCAAACGGTTCGGCCTGCAGGTCCGCGATCGCGGGGACTATATTTCCTACCGTGTCACGACAGAAGAAGAAAAAACAGCAGCCCGGGCCGCTGGTTTCAACGTCTGACATGGCTGACAAGATTTCAAAAGAGCGCCGTAGCGAGAACATGCGGCGCATTCGAAGCAAGGACATGAAGCCGGAAATGACCGTGCGCCGGCTCGTGCACGGGATGGGATACCGCTACCGTCTTCATCGCAAAGACCTTCCAGGGAAACCGGACCTCGTCTTTCCATCACGACGTAAAGTCATATTCGTCCATGGTTGTTTCTGGCATCAGCACGATGATCCAGCCTGCCTCGACGGCAGACCTCCCAAATCCAACACCGGCTATTGGTACGAGAAGCTACAGCGTAATGTCGAACGAGACCAAGACGCACAAATGCGGCTGGCGGCAGACAGATGGGAGTCCCTAGTGATTTGGGAATGCGAAACACAGGATGCCCAACTCCTCTCCCGCAGAATCCGAACATTCCTAGACAACATATCCACGCGCAAATAGATTGGTCTGCAAACGGACTATGGCTTTTCCATCTGCCTCATCCAAGACGTCTCGTCGAATGCCAATATCAAAGAAAAAGTTCAAGGAAGAACTAAACAAAAAAGCAGCAAAGGACATTTGCAGCGAGTACATCTTCGATTCAGATGTGTGGCTATTCTCAAAATACAGTACACTGAAGATCACGGGAACCTATGATGAATTTCGCAGAAGCATTGCTTCACAAATGGACGTGAATATAAATTGCCTGGGAATCGTAGGCAGTGCCAAATTAGGGTTTAGCACTTCACCCACAGAGAAGAAGTTCAAAGACTTTAGCCGCACGTCCGACATTGACTTGGTAATTGCCCATGAAAAACTGTTTTCCGATGTTTGGGAGCAATTCCGGAAGGCGTATTACGCCTCCGGAAACCAGATACTAAGACAGCATGCTCGTGACGTGTTCCGCAGATTCGTGGTCGTCAGCGATGTTGAGCACTATGAGAGCATCTACCTTCGCGATGTTTCCACCATGCTCGACGAAATGAAAAGAACGGTGAAAGCCAAACATCGCATTCCGTGCGCTCTCAACTATCGGATATATGCATCGTGGGATGATGCTCAACGATATCACATCCGCGGCATTGAAAAGCTGAGGGAGGGGACGGAAAATGTCGATGAATGACACCATCCAAGTTGGGCGGCCATCTGTAACAGAACTCGTGAACAAGCTTAGGGCCGAAGAGTATTTTATTGATCGAAATTTCCAACGACGGCTCGTTTGGACCGAAAAGCAGAAAGTGCGCCTCATAGAAACCATTCTTATGGGCTATCCGATGCCCGAAATATATGTGTGGGAACAGGAACCCAACGCAGAAACGGGAGCTCAAACCTTTAGCGTCGTCGATGGCCAGCAAAGATTGAACTCCATCGAAAAATTTATTGGAAACGAGTTTCCTCTCAAAAAGAGTTCTTTGGATTCAGAACGACAAAGCGAGTCATATGCGGGGAAACGTTGGCGCGATCTTTCCAACGAGGAGAAGACCTCAATCTGGAATTATGTGATCAATGTTCGACGCATCCCTAGCTCAGTTTCAGAAAAGGAAATTCGAGCGATATTTCAGCGGCTCAATGAAACTGACAAATCTCTTAATCCCCAAGAATTAAGAAATGCGAGATTCGACGGGCTGTTCCTCACAGCGGCAGTCAAAGTGGCTGACAATCCCTTTTGGAAAAAGTGGGAGCTTTTCTCACTGCAAACCATTCGGCGGATGGGAGACATCGAATTCGCGAGCAGCCTGCTGATCTACCTTCGTGCTGGCATTACCGGAGATACTCCGACCTCGATCAACGACACGTACGACAAGCACAATGACAGATATCCCGAGCGCGAGAAGGACATCAAACGGGTTGAACAGCTTCTAAGAAAGATCGACCGTATATTTGCTCGTGATGATGAGGTTGCAGGTTTTTTCTCCACAACCGCGCATCTCTACACTTTATTTGTCGTTCTAGATCAGTTGGAGCTAACTAAGAAGCGTATCAAGACAGCAGACATTGAAGAAAAACTCTCAGACTTTGTTCGAGCGTACACGGGCAGACGACGTTACTCGTTGATCGAAAAATATCGTGTGGCCGTTAGCTCAAGAACTCGAAGCAAGCAGAGCCGGGAAGCTCGTGTGTATAGCTTAGTCGACTGGATTAACCGTTAGCATCTTGTTGTCATGATTTAGAGGCATTCTAATTTTTTGGTATCGTCGCAAGTGCGAGAGGTTCCACACCAGCTGCTCTTTAACTCCCGCCCCCCCGCGCCCATATAGGCTTGCGGTGGGGCATTCGCGCCGCCTTCTGCGACATTTCACGCCCGGATCTGGCGGGAACGGACAAGATTCCGCCTGCGTTCGGGTGTCTGATAGCCTGACCGAGCCGGTCGGGTATTTCACCGGTGAGGCCCCGGGAAGGGGCCGATAGTACGAACGGGCCCGTCGGGGGCTCCGGGGTCTTTCCCGGGGCGCGCCGCGCGGGCCGGATTGGGGGTCTTTCATGGCCGACGCAAAGACTGCAAAGCCCGCCTCGAAGCTGCTGGCGCCCGCGCCGAACCCGGAAGGGTCGCTGTCGCGCTACCTGCAGGAAATCCGCAAGTTTCCGATGCTGGAGCCGCAGCAGGAATACATGCTGGCGAAGCGCTGGAAGGAACACGAGGACACGGAGGCCGCGCATCAGCTCGTGACCTCGCATCTGCGCCTCGTGGCGAAGATCGCCATGGGCTATCGCGGCTACGGGCTGCCCATCGGCGAGGTGATCTCCGAGGGCAATGTCGGCCTGATGCAGGCCGTGAAGCGCTTCGAGCCGGAAAAGGGCTTCCGGCTCGCGACCTATGCCATGTGGTGGATCCGCGCCTCGATCCAGGAATACATCCTGCGGAGCTGGTCGCTCGTGAAGATGGGCACCACCGCGGCGCAGAAGAAGCTGTTCTTCAACCTCAGAAAGGTGAAGGGCCAGATCCAGGCGATCGAGGAAGGCGACCTCCACCCCGAACAGGTGAAGGAGATTTCCGAGCGGCTCGGCGTGACCGAGGACGAGGTGATCTCGATGAACCGGCGCATGGCCGGCCCCGACAATTCGCTGAACGCGCCGCTCCGGCAGGACAGCGAGAGCGGCGAGTGGCAGGACTGGCTGGTCGACGACGCGGCCGACCAGGAAGCGACGCTCGGCGAAAGCGAGGAAATGGAGCTCCGCCGCGAAATGCTGGCGGCCGCCATGGAAACGCTGAACGAGCGCGAGATGCACATATTGACCGAGCGGCGGCTGAAGGACGAGCCGGCGACGCTGGAAGACCTCAGCCAGGAATACGGCATCAGCCGCGAGCGCGTCCGCCAGATCGAGGTGCGCGCCTTCGAGAAGCTGCAGAAGGCGATGAAGAACGCCATGCGCGAACAGGCCGACCAGCGGCGCGAGGCGCTGGCGGATTTCTGAGCTTCATCGGTTTTTGCGAAAAGAAGGGCCGCTCCGACCGGGGCGGCCTTTTTTTTGCGACGATCAAACCAAACAAATCAATGTCATTCCGGCGAAGGCCGGGACCCATTGGTTCTCTCAGCCAGCATTGTAAAGGCTCCGCGTCTGCGGAGAACGGGCACTGCTTTCCGGGCGCTGCGGCAAGCTGAATTGCGAGTGGGTCCCGCCTGCGCGGCCGAAGCCGCTTCGGCGCGGCGAAGGCCCGGCCTTCGCCGGGATGACAATTCTGGTTGGGGATAGGCAGAATATTCTGACCGAAGAACCAGTTCCCCCCGCATTACGGAACCATCGGCAGGGCCGTCCGTTGATGACGGGCGGCCCTTCTGCTTCATGCGGGCGCGCGGGCAACAGGGCCGGGAGGCGACCCCCATGACCGACATTCCGGGCGCGACATCGTGACCGACGATCCGGATACGGAGCGCTCCGGCGGCCGCGGCATCCGCGCGCGCGTGTTGCGGGCGGAGACCTCGCTCGCCGTGCTCGCCATTCTCGCCATCCTCTACACGGCCTTTCTCGCGCAGAACCTCGTCGCGCCCATCGTGGCGGCGGTGGTGGCGAGCTTCATCTTCATGCCGCTGATGCGCGCCATTCCGTTCCGCTTTCTGCCCGATGCGGCCTCGGCCGCCATCATCGTCGCGCTGATCGTCGGCGCGCTCGGTGGCGCCACCTGGGCGCTTGCCGAACCGGCCGCGAAATGGGCCGGGCGCATTCCCGCCGCGCTGGAGCAGATCGAGCGGAAATCGAGCGAGATCTCGAAGCCGGTCGAGGCGATGCGCAAGGCCTCGAAACAGGTGGAGGAAATCACCAATGGCGGGCCGGAACCGCAGGCCGTGGTGATGAAGGAGCCCGGGCTGATCGAGCAGGCGATGGAGGCGGCCGGCCAGAAGGGCGCCTCGTTCCTGATCTTCATCGTGCTGCTCTATTTCCTGCTCGCGACCGGCGAGCTGCTGCGCGACCGCATCATCCGCTCGGCGAAGCGCCTCACCGACAAGGAGAAGGCGCGGCGGATCCTCCGCAGCATGGAGCGCGAAATCTCGACCTACCTGCTCTCGATCTCGCTGATCAATGCAGGGCTGGGCGTCGCCATCGGCACGTCGCTCTGGGCGATCGGCCTGCCGAACGCGGCGCTCTGGGGCGTGGCGGCGGCGCTGCTGAACTTCGTGCCTTACGCGGGCGCGGCGGCGGGCATGATCCTGACCGGCTTCGTCGGCTTCATCGTCTTCGACGATCTCGGCCAGGCGCTGATGGCGCCCGCGATCTACTTCTTCTGGAACCTGATCGAGTCGCAATTCGTGACGCCGTCGATCCTCGGCCGGCGCCACACGCTGAACGCGGCGGTGGTGTTCCTCTCCATCGTCTTCTGGGGCTGGATGTGGGGCGTGATCGGCGCGGTGCTGGCGGTGCCGATCCTCGTGATGATGAACACCTGCTTCGCGCAGATCGAGGGTTTACGCAAATTCTCGATCTTCATCGACGGCCGCCCGCTGCCCGGCCAGGACCCGAACGGCAGCAACCTGCCGGAGTGAACTTGGCGGAGTGAGGCGTCAGGCCGCGCTGACGCCGGTGCCTATCGGGCAGGAGACGCCGGTGCCGCCGAGGCCGCAATAGCCGGCGGGGTTCTTCGCGAGATATTGCTGGTGGTAGTCCTCGGCGAAGTAGAAGGCGGGCGCGTCGAGGATTTCCGTCGTGATGCCGCCATAGCCCTGCTTCGCGAGCTCGGCCTCGTACATCGCCTTCGCGTCTTCCGCGAGCTTCCTCTGGGCGGGGCTCGTGACATAGATGCCGGAGCGGTACTGCGTGCCGACATCGTTGCCCTGGCGCATGCCCTGGGTCGGGTCATGGCTTTCCCAGAAGGTCTTGAGGAGCGTCTCGTAGGAAACCTTCTGCGGATCGTAGACGACGAGCACGACCTCGTTGTGCCCGGTGCGGCCGGAACAGACTTCCTCGTAGGTGGGGTTCGGCGTCATGCCGCCGGCATAGCCGACCGCCGTCACATGGACGCCCGGCACTTCCCAGAACTTGCGCTCGGCGCCCCAGAAGCAGCCAAGGCCGAAGATCGCCGTCTCCGCGCCTTGCGGATAGGGGCCCTTCAGGTCCGCGCCGTTGACGAAATGCTTGGACGCGGTCGGGATCTCGAAATCGCGGCCGGGCAGAGCCTCGCCGGGCGCGGGCATTTCGGTCTTGCGGCGGAGATTGAACATGGGGCGGGCCTCCTTCTCTGAACGCTTGTCCCTGATGTAGGTGAGCCTACGCCCCGCGAAAAGCCCTGTCAGCCTTCACGTCCGCGCGAGACGCGGCTCAGAGCAGGTGGTCGATGGGCAGCACGTAGCCGAGCCAGACGGGAATCCGCTGGAAAAAATCCGTCTCCGGCTCAGTTTCATGGCGGATGGGCGGCGCCGCGCCCTCGTCCAGCCAGACGATCTCGCCCTCTTCCATGAGCGTGCGCCAGCTGTTGGCGGGGCGGAGATCCGCCTCGATGGCGGAAGCGACGCGCGCGGCGAGTTCCGGGCTGTCGATCAGGATGCCGATCTCGGAATTGTAGCGGATCGAACGCAGATCGAGGTTGAACGAGCCGACAAGGATGTAGCGCCGGTCGAAGACGAGGGTCTTCGAGTGGAGCGTGGTGCGCGCCGGCGTGACGCCCGGCCCCGGCATGTTGCTGCTGCTCTGCGGGCGGGGCTTCGACTCGTGGAGCGCGACGCCGCTTTCGAGAAAGCGCTTCCTGTCGCGCGCATAGCCATAGTGAACGAGCGCGGAGTCCTGTGCGGCGAGCGAATTGGTGTGAAGCGCGAGGCGGACGCCGCGCCCGCTCGCCGCGGCGAAGGTGGCCTGGCGCGCCGGCGTCATCATCACATAGGGGTTCTGGATCAGGACTTCCTCATCCGCCCGGGCGACATTGGAGAGCAGCACCGTCTCGATCTGCCGTTTCACGGGCACGCCGACATCCTCGAAGACGGGGCCGGGCGCGGAGAGCACGAGCGAGGCGGGCGCCCAGACGAAACGCTCCTGGAGCGAGACGTATTTCTCCGCAAGCTCCATGACCTCGATGCGGCGCGGCAGCGGAAAGGCCTCCATGTCATAGGCAAAGACATCGTTCCAGACGGTGGCGAAACTGAACGGCACGACCTCGTCTTCCACGAAGGCGCTGACGGGCACGGCATAGGGGCTGTTCCAGAAGGCGTCGAAACTCGCCGAAACCTCCTTCGTCATCGGCCCGGCGATGACGACGTCGCGGTCGAGGAAATAATGCTCCTCGTCGAGCGCGAAATAGGTGTCGCTCACATTGCGCCCGCCGATGATGGCGACGGTGTTGTCGACCGCGATGATCTTGTTGTGCATGCGCTGGTTGAGGCGCGGAAAGTCGAGCAGCAACTCGCCGTAGCGCAGATAGCGCGGGTAGAAGGAGGTGCGGAAGGCATTGTAGATGCGCACGTCGATGTTGGGATGATTGACGATCTGCTTGAGCGGCTCGGCATCATTGTCGACGAGATAGCCGTCGACCAGCGCGCGGACATGCACGCCCCGCTCCGCCGCGCGGAACAGCGCCTCGCTGATCGCGCGGCCGCTGCCGTCGAAATCCCAGATGTAATATTGCAGGTCGATGGTGCGCGCCGCCGACTCGATGGCAACGAGACGCGTCTCATAGGCATCCTGCCCGCCCTCGAGAAAGAAGAAGCCGGAATGGCCGGCGGCGACTTCCTCCGGCGGCACCAGCGCATGCCAGAGCGCGGTCTCTTCCGGCTCGGAAAGGGCGGCGCCGGGCGCAAGCGAAGGGTCGTGCCGCACCGACGCGCAGGCGCCGAGCAGCAGCGAAAACCCCAGAATGACCGGCAGAAAGCCGAGACGGCTCATTCGTTCCCCCGTGAAGCGCGGCCGCGCTGCCCGCGCGGTCCCTTCACATAACGCACGCGGCGCGGGATCGCTCCATAGGGCATTCCGCCGCCCCCCTGCCCTCCCTTGCCCTTGGCGCGCACGCCGGGCAAACTGCCCGAAAGAACAGGAAATTCAGGGAGAATTCGCATCATGGCCGAGCATGACCTCGTGATCCGCGGCGGCACGATCGTGGACGGGACGGGCGCGACGCCCTTCACGGGCGATGTCGCGATCGATGGCGGCACGATCACGGCCGTGGGCAAGGTGGACGGCACGGGCCGCCGCGAGATCGACGCGCAGGGCCTGCTGGTGACGCCCGGCTTCGTCGACATCCACACGCATTACGACGCGCAGGCGACCTGGGACCCGTATCTCACGCCCTCGTCACAACATGGCGTGACGACGGTCGTGATGGGGAATTGCGGCGTCGGCTTCGCGCCGGTGAAGCCCGAAGCGCGGAACGAGCTGATCGACCTCATGGAAGCGGTGGAGGACATTCCGGGCGCGGCGATGCATGAAGGGATCAAGTGGGAATGGGAGAGCTTCCCGGAATTTCTCGACGCGCTGGACAAGCGCCGCTACGCCGCCGACATCGGCACGCAGATGCCGCATTGTGCGCTGCGCGTCTATGTCATGGGTGAACGCGGCATCGACAACGAACCGGCGACGCCGGACGACATCAGGCAGATGCGCGACCTCACCTATGACGCGATGCAGGCGGGCGCGCTCGGCTTCTCGACCTCGCGGACCGATCTGCACAACACGCTGAAGGGCGACCCGGTGCCCGGCACGCTGGCGGCGAACGATGAACTCTTCGGCATTGCCGACGCGCTGAAGGAACACGGGAGCGGCGTCTTCCAGATCGCGGCGACGCATCGCGAGATGGAACAGGAATTCGACTGGATGCTGAAAATGGCGAAGGAGACCGGGCGCATGGTCACCTTCCAGGTGCAGCAGATCGACGAGGCGCCGGACCTTTATAAAAAGATGCTGATGCATCTGGACCGGGCGCGCGCGGAAGGCGTGACGAATATTCGCGGCCAGCATTCGGGACGGCCGGTCGGCCTGCTGATGGGCTGGCAGACCTCCGTGCACCCGTTCATCGGCTTCCCGGAATACCGGCCTTACGCACAGATGCCGTTCAGGGAGCGGATCGAGAAGCTGAAGGACCCGAAGGTGCGGGCCGAAATCACCGGCGGAAAGAATGTCGACAAGCTCGGCGCCTTCGGCACTTTCATCACGACGTCCTTCCACAAGATGTATCCGATGGGCGAGCGCGAGAATTACGAGCCCGCGCCGGAGGACTCGATTGCCGCCGTGGCGGAACGCGCAGGGAAAACGCCGGCGGAAGCCGCCTATGACGCGATGATGCTGAACGAGGGGCAGGCGCTGATCTATTTCCCGCTGTTCGGCTATTCGACGGGCGACTACACCGCCATCGAGGAAACGCTGCGCCACCCGCAAACGGGGATCAGCCTCGCGGATGGTGGCGCGCATGTCGGCGCGATCTGCGACGGCGGCACGCCGACCTTCATGCTGACACACTGGGCGCGCGACCGCACAAGGGGGCCGAAGCTCCCGATCGAGGAGATCATCCGCATCCAGACGAAGGACACGGCGGAGCAATACGGGCTTTACGACCGCGGCGTGCTCGCGCCCGGCATGAAGGCCGATGTCAACGTAATCGACTTCGAGAACCTCGCCATGCCGCAGCCCGTCATGGTGTTCGACCTGCCCGCCGGCGGGCGGCGCCTCTGGCAGGGTGCCAAGGGCTACCGCGCGACGGTGCTTTCCGGCGTCGTCGTGGCGGAGAACGACGAGCCGACCGGAGAGTTGCCCGGCCGGCTCATTCGCGGGGTGCAGGGAACGGCGAAGAGGACAAGCGCGGCGGCCTGAGAAGAGGCGCAGCATTTATTATCGTCACCACCCTCCCCCTGTGGGAGGGTGGTCCCGATGGCTGGACTTCGGATGCGTTCGAAGAGTCTCAGGACTTCGCGCGCCCCAGAAACCGGGCGAGCGCGGCCCAGGGTTCGATGCTCCAGCTTCTGCGTCCCGCGCCGGAGGGCGAGGAGAGGACGAAGACTTCCGGGAAGTCCGCAACGCGGCGCTGCTGGCCATATTGAATGCGCCCCGTCGGCACGCCCATCCAGACGCTCGCCGCCTTTTTCGAGGTGAAGGCGACGGCGCGCGGACGGCAGCGGCGCATCTCTTCCTCGAAGCGTTCCACTTCGAAGAGGCCGGGATCGATCTCGTGATCCATGCCAGAAGCGCGCTTGGCCATGTCGGTGAAGCCGATGCCGAGATGGATGAGCTGCGGATACTCATGCGGCTCGTAGAGGCGCGGCGTGATGCCGGTCTCGAAGAGCGTCTGCCAGAAGCGGTTGCCGGGATGGGCGTAATAGGCGCCGACGGCCGCCGAGCGGCGCGACGGCGCGGTGCCGACAAAGACGACATCGAGGCCGGGGACGAGAACGTCCGGAAGTTTCTCGCCGCGCGTGTTTCGCCGGAAAGCCATCACGCCTCGTCGGTGGACATGCCGAATTTCAGCAGGTTGCCATGGCAATCCCAGACGTAGAATTCCTTCATGCCCCAGGGGCGCGTCTGGAAATCCGAAATGCGTTCGCCGTCGATAGGGTTCACGCCGATGCCTTTCTTCGACAGCTCCTCGTAGAGCGCAGGCACCTGGCCACCCCGGATGTAACAGGAGGTGCTTTCGGGATAGATGCGGTCATCCGCGAGCCAGAAATGGATTTCCATGTTGTCGCGACGCGCGATCATGTAGTCGCCGAAGAGTTCGGTCCTGAAGCCGAGCTTCTCCTCGTAGAAGTACTTCGACTGCTGAAGGTCGAGCGAGGCGAGAACGGGAATGGCGATGGCCTGGTCGGTCATGGGAGGCTGCTGTTTGCGGCGGATACAGAGAGTTTAAACGATCCGCATTGAGCGATGAAGTTCTTGTCGTCCGCCCATGGGCCCCGGCTGTTCCCGGTTTTCGCCGGGACAGGCGCCGGGGTGACAGTTGTATCTTTCAACCATCACAACAATCTCGTCACCCCCGGGCTTGACCCGGGGGTCCAGGGTGAGGGACCGAATTATTGGCGGCTGTTGCTCCGGCAGGAAGAGTCTTTCCTGACGCCGCTTCGCGGCTTCTGGATTGCCGGGTCAAGCCCGGCAATGACGACGGAGGGGACGAGCGCGCCCCTACTCCGCCGCTTTCCCTGAAAGCGACTTGTTCGCCGCCTTGTTCGCCGCATCCGCCTCTTCGAGATAGATCTCGCCGCCGGAATTGCGGAACTCGCTCGCCATCTCCGCCATGCCGCTTTCGGCGTAGTCGCGGACTTCCTGCGTGATCTTCATGGAGCAGAATTTCGGGCCGCACATGGAGCAGAAGTGAGCCACCTTGTGCGCCTCCTTCGGCAGCGTGCGGTCGTGGAATTCCTTGGCGCGTTCGGGGTCGAGCGCAAGGTTGAACTGGTCTTCCCAGCGGAATTCGAAACGCGCACGGCTGAGCGCATCGTCGCGGAGCTGCGCGGCGGGATGTCCCTTCGCGAGATCGGCGGCGTGCGCCGCGATCTTGTAGGTGATGACGCCTTCCTTCACGTCGGCGCGGTCCGGCAGGCCGAGATGCTCTTTCGGTGTCACGTAGCAGAGCATGGCGCAGCCGAACCAGCCAATCATGGCGGCGCCGATGCCCGACGTGATGTGGTCGTAGCCCGGCGCGATGTCGGTGGTGAGCGGCCCGAGCGTGTAGAAAGGCGCGCCGCCGCAATGCTTCAACTGCTTGTCCATGTTGACCTTGATCTTGTGCATCGGCACATGACCCGGCCCTTCGATCATCACCTGGCAGCCCTTCGCCCAGGCGATCTGCGTCAGCTCTCCAAGCGTTTCGAGCTCGGCGAACTGCGCCTCGTCGTTCGCATCCGCGATGGAGCCCGGACGCAACCCGTCGCCCAGCGAAAAGGAGACATCGTACTGGCGCATGATGTCGCAGATTTCCTCGAAGTGGGTGTAGAGGAAACTCTCCTTGTGATGCGCGAGGCACCACTTCGCCATGATGGAGCCGCCTCGGCTGACGATGCCTGTGACGCGCTTCGCGGTAAGGGGCACATAGGCGAGGCGGACGCCCGCATGGATTGTGAAATAGTCGACGCCCTGCTCGGCCTGCTCGATCAGTGTGTCGCGGTAAACCTCCCAGGTGAGGTCTTCGGCGACGCCGTCGACCTTCTCGAGCGCCTGATAGATCGGCACGGTGCCGATGGGGACCGGCGAATTGCGCACGATCCATTCGCGCGTGTTGTGGATGTTGCGGCCCGTGGAGAGGTCCATGACGTTGTCGGCGCCCCAGCGGATCGCCCAGACCATCTTGTCGACTTCTTCGGCGACCGAGGACGCGACGGCGGAGTTGCCGATATTGGCGTTGATCTTCACGAGGAAGTTGCGGCCGATGATCATCGGCTCGAGTTCCGGGTGGTTGATGTTCGCCGGGATGATGGCGCGGCCCGCGGCGACTTCATCGCGCACGAATTCCGGCGTGATGAATTCCGGGACATTCGCGCCGAAGCTCTCGCCTTCCGCCAGCTTGTGCGCGGCGTTTTCGAGCGCGGCCTTGCGGCCCATGTTCTCGCGCTCGGCGATGAAGGCCATTTCGGCGGAAACGACGCCCGCTTTCGCGAACTCGTATTGCGTGACTGGCTGGCCGGGAAGACCCCGGCGCGGACGGTTCGCGACCGGGAAGGCGCGCGCGAGATGCTTTTCGCCGACATTGCCATTGTCTTCGGGCTTCACCTCACGGCCATCGTAAAGCTCGGTGCCGCCGCGCGCCTCGATCCAGGCTTCGCGGTGACGGACGAGACCCGCCTCGACGTCGATCTTCGCGGTGGGGTCGGTGTAGGGCCCCGACGTGTCGTAGACGCGGACCGGCGGCTCCTTGGCCGTGGGATGCAGCGCGATCTCGCGGAACGGCACCTTCACGTCCGGGAAACCCTGCGGGCTCGTGAAGATCTTGGTGCTGGCGGGGAGCGGACCCGTGGTGACTTCGGGAAGCGCGTCCTTGCGGGGGGTCTGAATGTTCATGGGGATACCGTTGTTCAGGCGAAATAGCCGAAGAAGGAAAGAATGGCGCCGAGGAGGATCATGCAGGCGCCGCCCGCCGGGAGCGCGGCTGGCGTGGCGATCATGCGCGCGCCGAGCCGCGTGACTTCCTGCGGAAAGAGAAGCCGGAAAATACCGCCCAGAAGCGCGATCCAGCCGAACGCCGTGACGATGACCGGCCAGCCCATCACCCAGACATTGTGTGCAAGCACAATGGCAAGACCGGGGACGAAGGCGAAGATGCCGGCAATGAAGATGAGCGCCCGGCTGGCGATGAATTCCTGCGCCATTATGCGGGAAGCATCGCGGTTGACGATCATGCCAATACCCAGGACGAGCATCGTGGGGCCGAGCAGTTGCGCGAGAAATACGGAGGATTGCATCGTCTCTCTCCTTCGCTCAATCGGATCAGGCGGTGCCGCGCTGTTTCAACGCGACGCTGGCGACGAGACCGGCAAGCGACAGCGCGAAGATGACGCCGATGATGACGGTCAGGAAATCGAACGGAATATTGGTGGTGGCGACGGCTTCCGGCGTCGGCTCGACGAGCTTGCCGAAGAAACTCGGATAAAGCATGCCCGCCGTCGCGCCCCAGGCGCCCGCGAAGGCGGCACGGCGCGCGAATGTGTCCTTCGCCATCAGAACGGCGGTGACGACGAGGGGAATGCCGATGCAGAAATCGTCGAGCACGAAGACGAGCGGGCGGCCCATGCCCCAGCTGCGAAAGAGTTCGCCTCCCATCAGCAGCAGGCCGAGGAACGCGGCCAGAAAGCGCCAGTAAATCATCGTCTCGCTCCCGCTTCGGGCAGGACATGGGAAAAGCGGACGGAGAATGGAACTGCCACAAAAAACCCGTCCCTTCGCCGGCATGACCCGGATCAGGTTTTAAGGGTGGTGAACCGGATTCAGGTTCATCTCAGCCGACTGCCGCCGGCCCCCCTCGGAATGGAGCGAGTGTGAACCCTCAGGCGTTTGAGGTAAAGGGTAGGAAGGGAAATGACGCCGCGAATGAGAAATCGCCCATCTTCCCCCATCTTGTTCGCCTTGGCGGACAAGCCGCCAAAGGGAGGGAGGGTCGACAAAATTCGAGCGGAACGCGAAGGGTTTTTCGGGGCGGGGTCGCTGAAGTCCCTCGCCCCCCGCCCCGAAATTTGTTTCGCTGACGCTTCACAAATTTCGACCCTCCCTCAAGGGGAGGGTGGGTAGTTTTCTTGGGACGTGACGAGCAACGGGAGAGACGACATGGACAAGAGCGCTGCCCTGACCGGGCTTATCGGCACCGAGCTTCCGATCCTGCTCGCCCCGATGGCGGGCGCCTCGACGCCGGAACTCGCCGCCGCCGTCTCGAACGCAGGCGGCCTCGGCGCGCTCGGTTCCGCGATGATGAGCACGGCGGATTTGCGCCAGGAGACGGCGGCGCTGCGCGGGCTCACCAACAAGAGCTTCAACCTCAATTTCTTCGTTAATCGCGAACCGGACGTGGCGGGTTACGACGCGAAACCGATGCAGAAGGCACTCTCGGGCTATTTCGCGGAATTCGGGCTCGGCGACGTACCGCCGCCTTCGGTGCCCGCGCCCGCCTTCAACGAGGAGATGCTGGAACTGCTGCTGGAGCTTCGTCCGCGTGTGGCGAGCTTTCATTTCGGTCTGCCCTCGCCGGAGATTGTGGAACGGCTGAAGGAAGCGGGCATGACGGTGATCGGCAGCGCGACGACGGCGGCGGAAGCGCGTGCGCTGGAATCGGGCGGCGCCGACGCGATCATAGCGCAGGGTCACGAGGCCGGCGGCCACCGCGGCACCTTTCTCGATCATGTCGATCTCGGCACCGTCGGCACCATGGCGCTGGTGCCGCAGGTGGTGGACGCGGTGCGCGTGCCCGTGATCGCGGCAGGCGGCATCGGCGATGCGCGCGGCGTCGCCGCCGCCTTCATGCTGGGTGCGGCGGGCGTGCAGCTCGGCACGGCCTATCTCGCCTGCCCCGAAGCGAAAGTGCATCCGGTTCACCGCAAGGCGCTGGCGGAAGCCTCCGACCATTCGACCGTGGTGACGAAAATCTTTTCAGGGCGCCCGGCGCGCGCGATCCGCAACCGGCTGACGGAAGAAATGCGCTGGCACGAGGATGCCGCCGCCCCCTTCCCCGCACAGCGCCCGATGATCGCGCCGCTCACGAGCGCCGGCGCGAAAACCGGCCGCGCGGAGTTCATGCAGCTCTGGTCGGGACAGGCGGCAGCGCTGTCGAAGGCGGAGCCGGCGGCGGAAAAGACCACGCGGCTGATGCGGGAAGCGGAGAAGTTGCTCGGGAAATGAGAACCTCCAGATTCCTCTTCCCACCCTCCCCCATCTTGTTCGCCTTTGCGGACAAGCCGCAAAGGTGGGGAGGGTCGAAATTTGGGGGCGTCAGCGAAACAAATTTCGGGGCGGGATATCTTCGTACCCACGCCCCCCGCCCCAAACGGCCCATTCTTGTCTGTCTTTGCAGACAAGCTGCAAAGCGGGCCGTTTGACCCTCCCCAAGGGGAGGGTGGGAGGTGTTACACTCGACGTCTGGATCGCCGAAGGGGAACGCCGATGACCGTCGAAATCGCGATGTTGTTCTGGGCCGCCGTGCTCGGGCTCGTGCAGGTGGGCGCGCAGAGCTTTGCCTACAAGGCGCAGGAGGGGAATTCCTATACGGTGGGCGCGCGGGACGAGCACCGGCCCGCGACCGGCCTTGCTGGACCCATGGAGCGCGCGCTCAGGAATTTCCTCGAAACCTTCCCCATATTCGCCGCGGTTGTGCTCGCGGTCTATGCGACCGAACGTTCGAACCAGTGGAGCGAGATCGGCGCGCAGGTCTATTTCTGGGCCCGGCTCGCCTATCTGCCCGCCTATGCGGTGGGGCTGCCCTGGATCCGCACCTTCATCTGGCAGATCGCGACCATCGGCATCGTGCTCTGCATGGTGCCGCTGTTCGACCGCGCACTGCTCACCGTGCTGATGGAATGACCGAATCGCCTATGTGAGCGAGACATGATTCGATTCAGCCTACGGATGAAGTTCCGCGTGGCAGGCGGCGCGAATCGGGCCTAAGCTTCCCGCCGGTGGCAACCAATAGGGGAGGAAACCCATGTCTGTGGAAATGTGGTCGCTCGTATGGGGCGGCTTGCTTCTCTTTGTCCTGATCGTGCTTTCGGCCAACGCCAATGTGTCCGCGATGGGCATGGGCTGGGGCATCGGCAACCGGGACCAGGCGGCAACGACAACGGGCTGGGGCGCCCGCGCGCGCCGCGCCTATCTGAACCATATCGAAAACCTGCTGATCTATGCCTGCTTCGCGATCCCGCTGGTGATGGCGGGGGCGAGTTCGTCGCTGAGCGTGCTCGGCGCACAGATCTTCATCATCGCCCGCGTGCTCTATGCAATCATCTATGTCGCGGGCATCACGGTGGCGGGCGTCCGCACCATCGCCTGGTTCGCGGGCGTCGTCGGCTACGCGATGGTCTTCATCGCGCTCTTGCAGGCGACGATGTAAGAACTGCGTTCTTCAACGAGAAAGGCGCCGGTCATTCCGGCGCCTTTTTTGTCGTCTCCATAACCGTCATTGCGAGCAACTGAAAGGAGCGAAGCAATCCAGGGCGGCAAACTTGGAGCAAGCCGCTCTGGATTGCTTCGTCGCTTCGCTCCTCGCAATGACAAGAGAGGTTCAATCCGCGAACGGATCGGTCATCAGGATCGTGTCCTCGCGGTCGGGCGAGGTGGAGAGAAGCGCCACCGGCGCCTCGATCAGCTCCTCGACGTAGCGCACATATTTGACGGCCGCCGCGGGAAGCTGCGCCCAGGAGCGCGCGCCCTGCGTGCTGTCCTGCCAGCCCTCGAGCGTTTCGTAGATCGGCGTGACCTTCTTCTGCGCGTCCATGCCGGCCGGGAAATGATCGAGACGTTTGCCGTCGACTTCATAGGCGACGCAGACTTTCAACTCATCGAATCCGTCGAGCACGTCGAGCTTCGTCAGCGCGATGCCGGTGATGCCGCCGGTCTTGATCGCCTGGCGGACCATGACAGCATCGAACCAGCCGCAGCGGCGCTTGCGGCCCGTGACCGTGCCGAACTCGTGGCCGCGCTCGCCGAGCCGCTGGCCCGTTTCGTCCGTAAGCTCGGTCGGGAACGGACCCTCGCCGACGCGCGTCGTATAGGCCTTGGTGATGCCGAGGACATAGCCGATGGCGCCGGGGCCGACGCCGGAACCGCCCGCCGCCTGCCCCGCCACCGTGTTAGACGAGGTGACGAAGGGATAGGTGCCGTGATCGACATCGAGCATGGTGCCCTGCGCGCCTTCGAAAAGGATGCGCTGGCCCTGCCGCTTCACTTCGTCGAGCACGCGCCAGACAGGCGCCACATAGGGAAGCACGCGCGGCGCGATTTCCTTCAGCGCCTCGACGATGGGGCCGGGTTGCAGCTCTTCGAGATTGTTGCCGCGGCGAATGGCGTTGTGATGCGCGAGCAGCCCCTCGACCTTGATCGGCAGCGTCGACGGGTCGGCAAGGTCGATCACGCGGATCGCGCGGCGGCCAGCCTTGTCTTCATAGGCCGGGCCGATGCCGCGCTTGGTCGTGCCGATCTTCACGCCGGAATTCGAGCCTTCGCGCATTTCGTCGAGTTCGCGGTGAACCGGCAGGATCAGCACGGCGTTCTCGGCAATCTTGAGGTTTTCGGGCGTGACCTTCACGCCCTTGGAAGCGATCTCGTCCACTTCCCTGGCGAAGGCCCAGGGATCGAGCACCACGCCATTGCCGAGAATGGAAAGCTTGCCCTTGCGCACGATGCCGGACGGCAGCAGCGAGAGCTTGTAGGTGACGCCATCGATGACGAGCGTATGGCCGGCATTGTGGCCCCCCTGGAAGCGCACCACGACATCGGCGCGCTCCGACAGCCAGTCCACGATCTTGCCCTTGCCCTCGTCTCCCCACTGGGAGCCGACTACCGCCACATTTGCCATTTGATTCAATGCCTTAGGAAGTGAGCGCCTGCCCCGGCCCGGCGATCAAGCGGACCCCCAGACAAGCCGAAAGCCCCCTTGGCCTTTTGGGCCGGGGGCTTTGAGATTGTCTATCCGATCGGGAGGCCGATGGGAAGGGACTTTGACCCTGCCGGCAGCTATCCTTCGCCGTGACCGAGATGGAGTTTCGAGTATGAGCTGGATGCCCGACAAGGAGCCCGTGGCGGGGGACCGGAAATCCTGCGACGCGCTGGAATTCGCCGTGGTGCCGCGCGCCCGTGACATCGGCAATTTCGAGGTGCGGCGCGCGCTGCCGCAGGCGAAGCGGCAGATGGTCGGGCCCTTCATCTTTCTCGACCAGATGGGCCCGGCGGCGATGCCGGCCGGCGTCGGCATGGATGTGCGGCCGCATCCCCATATCGGCCTTTCGACGGTCACCTATCTCTTCGAGGGCGCGATCATGCATCGCGACAGCGAGGGCAATGCGCTCGAAATCCTGCCCGGCGCCATGAACCTGATGACGGCGGGGCGCGGCATCGCGCATTCGGAGCGCACCCCGGATGCCGAGCGCAAGAACGGCCAGCGCCTTTCCGGCATGCAGAGCTGGGTGGCGCTGCCGAAGGCGCTGGAGGAGACCGATCCGGGTTTCCAGCACTATCCCGAAACGGATCTCCCCGTCGTGACGGACGAGGGCGTGAGCGCCCGCGTGATCGCGGGCGACGTTTTCGGCAAGCGCTCGCCGGTGAAGACTCTCTCCGACTGGTTCTACGCCGATGTGGCGCTCGAAACCGGCAGGAGCGTGCCGCTCGACACGGATTACGAGGAACGCGCGATCTATGTCGCGGAGGGCAAGGTCGAGATTGCCGGCGACACGTTCGAGGGGCCGCAGCTTCTGATCTTCCGGCCCGGCGACCGCATCACCGTGAAAGCGGCGGCGCCCACGCGCATGATGCTGCTGGGCGGCGCGGCCATGGAAGGGTCGCGCCATATCTGGTGGAACTTCGTCTCGTCGAGCAGGGAGCGCATCGAACAGGCGAAGGAAGACTGGGCGCAGGGGCGTTTCAGGGCGGTGCCCGGCGAAACCGAATTCATCCCCCTACCGGAGCGTTGAGCGGAGAACTGCTGTGGCTGTTAAGCTTGTAAGCACAAAGGAAGACGTAGTTAAAAACGTTTCAAGGTTCAGACGTTATGAAACCGGCAGCGTCGCGGACAGAGATTTTTTCAGAGACAAGATAAGGACCGGCAAACAATTCGTAGTCATCAGAGAAAGAGATCACTACGTCTTTGCACCAAGCAAATTTGCAGGTTACAAAAATAACAATAGAGGAATGCATGTTAGTGATCTTGGCAGCAGAGACGGTCGCATCACCAATCGTGCATTAAACAATGTTCTTGGAGGCCCATTTGGCCCCAACGATTCGCGCCACAAAAGAATTGACGCAGCTTTCTTACGTTACTGCCGCCAGATAGGTGTCACCCCTATCAAACCGAGCCCCGCGCGGAAATACTGGTTCCACACCACTCAATTAAAGGAACGCGGCCGTCCAACTCCGGTCACAGCATTTACATATCCCGAAGATCTGTCGCCGTACAAAAAATATCCCGAAGGCACACCCCAGACAGTAACCGTGGACCGCTGGGAACGAAGCGCCAGCGCCCGCAAAGCTTGCATCGAGCACTACGGAGCTATCTGCCGAGTCTGCAAATTTGACTTTGAGAAGTTATATGGAGAGATCGGGCGCGGCTATATGCACGTCCACCATCTAGTTCCCATTTCGAAGAGAAAAGAGAAGTACGAGGTCGATCCAATAAAAGGTTTGCAACCAGTCTGCCCCAACTGCCACGCAATGTTGCATGCTGGAGGAAAAGTACGAAGCATCAAGAAACTAAAAGCGCTCATACTCTCTAACAGCATGAAGTAGGAAGCTATGGCGACAAGCATACATCTCGTCAGCAAGGCGGGCGTGTTCCAGGAGATCGAAGCGCGCCAGCATCGCCTGACGGCAGACGAACCGGAACACAATCACGGCACCGACAAGGGCCCCGCGCCTTACGAGTTGCTGCTCGCCTCGCTCGCGGCCTGCTCGTCGGCGACACTCAGAATGTATGCCGACCGCAAGGGCTGGGACCTCGGCACGATCACGGCCGACCTGAAGTTCAAGCGCGATCCGGACGGAAACGAAACGATCGACCGGGTGATATCCTTCAGCGAAAAGCTCGCCGAAGAGCAGATGGAGCGCATTCGCGACATCATCGAGAAAACGCCGGTAACGAAAACGCTGAAACGCGGCACACCGATAAGCACGAGATTCGAATGAAGTATCTTCCGGCCGCCATCGCGGCGCTTGCCTGCCTCGTTCCCTTCACATCTCCCAATGCGCAGCCTTCACCGGAGGTGGAAAAACGCGTGGCGGCAATGGTCGCCGTCCAGTTCAAGACAATCCTGAACTGCGAACGCTGCGACCTTGCAGGCGCGGACCTGAGCGGACAGTTCCTGCGGCTTGCGGCGTTCCAGAGCACCAACCTCGAAGGCGCGGACATCAACGGCGCGGAACTGACCGGCATCCACTTGAATCGCGCCAATCTCGACGGCGCCGACCTCTCGCGCACCAACATGGCCGGCGCGGTGCTGACCGGCGCGTCGCTCCGGAACACGAACCTTGCCTATGCGCGGCTCGATGCGGTGCGCATGGCGGGCGCGGACTTCACCGGCGCGAACCTCACGGGCGCCAATCTGCGGATGCTCGAATATGTGGAAGGAACGAGTTTCGCCGGCGTCACCGCACGCGGTGCGATTTTCCGCCACGCCTATCTTTCCCGCGTGAACATTGCGGGCGCGGATTTTTCCGGAGCCGACTTTACCCGCTCGAAGGGCCTCACCAACACACAGCTCGCGACTGCCTGCGGCGACGAACACACGATCCTGCCGCCGGGGCTGAAGATTCCCCCCTGCAAGGCGGGAAACGAGACGCCGATCAGGCCACAAGAGACCAGGTGAGACACCGCTTCCGGCTTGCCGATTCCTTGTCCGTGAAATAGCTCGCCGCGCGAAGGATCATGTTGACGGCGCCATCGTCGCCGATGAGCGGAAGCTCCAGCGATTCCATCGAGAGCCAGGGCCGCACGTGCCAGTCCAGACGGGCGAGACGGCGATAGGGCCGCCCTTCTTCCATGACGGTACGCAGCCCCTCGAAGATTTCTTCCCAGGCCGGACCGTAAAGCGCGGCGCTGACCCAGCAGCCGGTCGCGTCGCGGCCGAGCCGCTCGACGATCTCGGTGCCGACGAGACGATGGCGAAAGCCAAGCGGCTCGCGCCGCACATCGATCAGATTGATGACAGGCAGATAGGGCTTGATCTCCGAAGGCAGAAGATCGGAACGCGACGGCGCGAGTCTCTCGCCTTTCTTGTTCCGCCAGTAAGCATAGAGCCTGTCGAGCCGCGGGTCGCGAAACCCGGTATCCCCTTCATTCATCTTGCCCCCCCGGCAATACACGATACAGAGGGAAAGTCTCGACCGGGCAAGGTTAAGGAGAGGTTACCGCGCCGCCAACGAGACGGCCGCTATACCGCGAGCGGCCAGCTCATGCGGCCGGCGACGCCCCAGTCGGCGCCGACGGTGAAGTGGCTCGCGCCGCGCAGGATCATGCTGACGCGGCCATCATCGCCGAGAAGCGGCATTTCGAGGGATTCCATGGCAAGCCAGGGCCGCGCGAACCAGTCGAGCCGGGCAAGCCGCCGATAGGGCCGAACCTCCCAGGCGACGGCAGCAGGACCGTCGAAGATCTGCGGCGCCATGCAGCCGTAAATCTCCTCATCGACCCACTTGCCGGTAACGTCGCGCCCCAGCCGCTCGACAAGCTCCGCACCGACGAGCCGATGGCGAAAGGCGAGCGGATCTTCGTGAACGTCGATCAGATGAACGATCGGAAGAAGCGCGGGAATTTCCATCGGCTTGATGTTGCGCCGGGGTGGTGCCCGATGGTTGCCCCGCTTGCCGCGCCAGTAAGCAAAGAGCTTCGCGAGACGCGAGTCACCGAACTCGTTTTCCATTGCCACCCCCGGAGCGCCCCAACTTCCCCACCGACGGTCTTACCCCGGAGAGCGGTACGGCGCAATAAAGCGGCCGATCCGGAGGCGGGCGGCATCCATGCTCGCTCCGCCTTCCGCCATGCTGGCACATGGAGGCATTCGGGTAGATCATGAGCTTCGGCTGGGCGGGGCCCCGCATCCGGTCTTGAAGCCCGAAATGCTCCGTACGGAACAACGAGGTGAAAGATGAGCGATCCGGTCAACGATCTGCATATGCGCATCCAGGCCCTGCAACTCGAACTCGAGGCGGAAGTTGCCCGGCAGGCCGCCGCCCTGCGCTACGGGCTGGAACATGGCCGCGCGGTCTTCGAAGAGGAGATACTGCGCCGGCACCGCGAGTTGCAGACACGGCTCGGTCGCTACATCCTGAACGCGAAGCCGCTTGTCGTGCTGACGGCACCCGTCATTTACTCGCTGATCGTGCCGCTGGTCTTTCTCGACATCTGCGTGACGATCTACCAGGCGGTCTGCTTTCCGGCCTATGGCATCGAGAAGGTGAAGCGGAGCGACTACCTGATCTTCGACCGCAGCCATCTCGCCTATCTCAATGCACTCGAGAAACTGAACTGCGCCTATTGTTCCTATGCCAACGGGCTCATCGCCTATGTGCGCGAGATCGCGGGCCGCACGGAAGCCTATTGGTGCCCGATCAAGCACGCGAAGAAGGCCCTCGGCGCCCATGAGCACTATCTCGCCTTTGCCGCCTTCGGCGACGCGGAGGCCTACCGGCGGCAGATCGCGGAACTGGAGGAAGCCGCAAAAAGGAAATAGGCGGCGCTCCGGAGAACGCCGCCTTCATTTTCCGTTCGCCGAAGCGCCGTTCAGAAGCTGAGCGCCTTCACCTGCACGACATGCGGCAGAGCCTGGATCTCGGCAAGCGTGTCGGCGGGAACGTCGGCATCGACTTCGATGAGGCAGATCGCATCGCCGCCTGCCGCTTCGCGGCCGAGATTGAAGTTCGCGATGTTGATGCCGGCCTTGCCGAGCGTCGACCCGAGCGCGCCGATGAAGCCCGGCTTGTCCTGGTTGGTGACATAGAGCATGTGCGGACCGAGCGCCGCTTCCATGTTGACGCCCTTGATCTGAATGATGCGCGGCAAACCGCCCGAAAAGACTGTACCGGCGACCGAACGCTCCTGCCGCTCCGTCTTCACGACGATGCGGATATAGGTTTCGTAGGCGCCCTGCTGCTCGCGCTTCACTTCCGACACCTTGATGTCGCGCTCCCTGGCGATCACCGGCGCGGAGACCATGTTCACATCTTCGAGCTGCGGCTTCAGGAGACCGGTGAGCGCGGCGTTGGTGAGCACGCGCGTGTTCATCTCGGCGACATCGCCCGCATATTCGACGGTGACTTCCGAGATGCCACTCTCGGTGAGCTGGCCCGCAAAGGAGCCGAGCTGGCGCGCAAGCGTGAGGAACGGCGTAAGCTTCGGCGCTTCTTCCGCCGAGACGGCAGGCACGTTGATCGAATTGGTGATCGCGCCGGTGAGAAGATAATCGGCCATCTGCTCGGCGACCTGCAACGCGACGTTCTCCTGCGCTTCCGATGTGGAAGCACCGAGATGCGGCGTGCAGATGACCTGCTCCATGCCGAAGAGCGGGTTTTCCTTGGCAGGTTCTTCCTCGAACACGTCGAGCGCCGCGCCCGCGACATGACCGCTTTCGATGGCGGCCTTGAGATCGGCTTCGACGATGAGGCCGCCACGTGCGCAATTGACGATGCGGACGCCCTTCTTGCACTTGGCGATGTTCTCGGCGTTCAGGATATTGCGCGTCTTGTCGGTCAAGGGCGTGTGCAGCGTGATGAAATCGGCGCGCTTCAGGAGGTCTTCAAGCTCGACCTTCTCGACACCCATGTCCTGCGCGCGCTCCGGCGTGAGGAAGGGGTCGAAGGCGATGACCTTCATGCGGAGCCCAAGGCCGCGATCGGCGACGATGGAACCGATATTGCCGCAGCCGATGACGCCGAGCACCTTGCCGGTGACTTCGACGCCCATGAATTTCGATTTCTCCCACTTGCCTGCATGGGTTGAGGCATTCGCCTGCGGAATGTCGCGGGCAAGAGAGAGCATCATGGCGATGGCGTGTTCGGCGGTCGTGATCGAATTGCCGAAGGGCGTGTTCATGACGATGACACCGGCGGCGGTGGCGGCCGGAAGATCGACATTGTCGACGCCGATGCCGGCGCGGCCGACGACCTTGAGCTTCTTGGCCGCCTCGAGAACCGGAGGCGTCACCTTGGTCGCCGAGCGGATCGCAAGACCGTCATACTCGCCGATGATCTTGATGAGTTCGTCGCGGTCGAGACCGGTCTTCACGTCGACTTCGAGGCCGCGATCCTTGAAGATCTGGACGGCGGCGGGAGAGAGCTTGTCGGAAATCAGAACCTTGGGCATTCATGCCTCCTGGCTGGATAGGCGCCTGCCGGCGGGGCGCGATGCCCGCCGGATCAGGACCGAAAACGAATGGAATGACTTACGCTGCCGCCTTGAGCGAGGCGATGGCTTCCGCGAAGGCCCAGTCGAGCCAGGGCATCAGCGCGCGCATGTCGGTCGCTTCGACCGTCGCGCCCGCCCAGATGCGAAGACCCGCCGGGGCATCGCGATAGCCCGCGATGTCGTTGGCAACGCCTTCCTTGTCGAGAAGATCGGCGATCTTCTTCGCGAAGGCGACCTGATCGTCTTCGGAGAGCGAAGTGACGCGCTCGTCGACGATCTTGAGGCAGACGGAAGTGTTGGAGCGGGTCTCGATCTTCTCAGCGAGGAACTCGGCCCAGGGCGTACGGCCGACCCATTCGGCGATGACGGCGGCGTTCGCGTCCGCGCGGCCGATGAGCGACTTGAGGCCGCCAATGCTGTCCGCCCAGTTCAATGCATCGAGATAGTCCTCGACGCAGATCATGGACGGCGTGTTGATCGTCTCGCCCTTGAAGATGCCCTCGTTGAGCTTGCCGCCCTTGGTCATCCGGAAGATCTTCGGCAACGGCCATGCAGGCGTGTAGCTCTCCAGCCGTTCGACGGCGCGGGGAGAGAGGATCAGGACGCCATGCGCCGCCTCGCCGCCGAGCACCTTCTGCCAGGAGAAGGTGACGACATCGAGCTTCGGCCATGCGAGGTCCTGCGCAAACGCGGCGGAGGTCGCGTCGCAGATGGTGAGGCCCTTGCGGTCGTCGGGGATCCACTTGCCGTCCGGCACGCGGACGCCGGAGGTGGTGCCGTTCCAGGTAAAGACGACGTCATTGTCGAAATTGATTTCGCCGAGATCGGGAAGTTCGCCATAGGGCGCCTTCAGGATGCGGGCATCCTTGAGCTTGAGCTGCTTCACGACATCCGTGACCCAGCCTTCGCCGAAGCTTTCCCAGGCAAGCATGTCGACGCCGCGCGCGCCCAGCATCGACCAGAGCGCCATTTCGACGGCGCCCGTGTCGGAGGCGGGCACGATGCCGATCCGGTAGTCGGCGGGCACGCCGAGAACCGAACGGGTCTTTTCAATCGCATCGACGAGGCGCGCCTTGCCCGGTTTCGACCGGTGGCTGCGCCCGACTAGCGCATTTTCGAGATTTTTGACGGTCCAGCCGGGGCGCTTGGCGCAGGGGCCGGAAGAGAAGTGCGGATTGGCCGGACGCACAGCCGGACGCTCATTGGCGGTCATTTGCAACCTACCCTTTCAGATAGCTGCCCCTCGGTGGGGAGGGGTGTCCCGCCGCTGCGTATATGCTTCTGCCGGAGCCAAGTCAAATGACAGCCCTGTGGCGGAAAATCGCATTGCGCGGAACCCGCAGGATTCCGCGGCATTGAGTGTGGTAGGACGCAGAACCACAAGAACCATTCCCGGGAATCGCCTTGCCCCACCGATTGTCACACTGGCTCATGCTCGGCGTTCTCGTCGCGCTCTGGGGCTCCGCCTTCGCTTTCGCAAAGGTCGCGGTCGAAACGGTGGCGCCGGAATGGACAATGGCCGGACGGCTGATCACGGCGGCGGCTCTGCTCCTGCCTCTCACCCTCGTCATGCGCCGGAGCCTCGCGCTTGGGAACGAAGCCTGGGGCTGGTTCGTGGCGCTCGCGCTTGTCGGCAATATCGCGCCCTTCTTCGTCATCAGCTGGGGACAGCAGCACATCTCCTCCGCGCTGGCGGGCATCCTGATCGGCTTCACCCCGCTCGCGACGCTCGCCATCGCACGCATCTTCGTACCGGAAGACCGGATCACGCCGATGCGGATCGCGGGCTTCGCCATCGGCTTCGCGGGGCTTGTCGTCGTGATCGGCCCGGGCGCGCTTGCCGATCTAACGGCCGGCGGCGACAGGCTCCTCGGACAATTCGCCGTGCTGGCGGGTGCCTTCTTCTTCGCCTGCAACAACGTCATGGCGCGGCGCGCACCGGACATGCCGCTCGTCGCGAAGTCCTCGGGCGTGATGCTGGCGGGAGCGCTCATCGGAACGGCAATGGCGAGCACTGCGACGCCGCCCGCCGCTCTCGCTGAAGCCGGCACGGCCTCGCTTCTCGGCGTGGCGGGACTCGGCATCTTCTCGACCGGACTGGCCGCCCTCATCTTCTTCCGTCTCGTCGACAAGGCGGGCCCGACCTTCGTTTCGCTCACCAACTACCTCGTTCCCGTCTTCGCGGCAGTGGCGGGCTACCTCGTCTTCGGTGAGGAACTGAAATTTCGCGTCCTCGCAGGGCTCGCGCTCATACTTGCAGGGATCGCGATCAGCGAGTGGCGTCGTGTAACGGACTAGAGCACCAGCGCCGCGCCGACACTCACCACCATGAGCGCCGAGGCGCCGACGGCGACAGCGCGCATGATCTGCACGTCACGGACGAAGAGACGGATCGCGTCGCCGCCGAGGCCCCAGAGCGACGTCGCCATCATCATCAGCACGAGGCAGAGCACGGCGAGGATAACGGCCTGCGGCAGATAGGGCGCATCGGGCGAGACGAAAGCCGAAAACACCATGACGCACTGGACATAGGCTTTGGGATTCACGGGGTGAAGCCCGACGCCCGCCCAGAAGGACGGCGCCACCTCGAGCGCGGTCCCGCCAAAGCCCATACGGGCCAGCTTCCAGGCAAGCCAGCAGATATAGGCGAAGCCGAGAAACTTGAGCGCGAGAAAGACTTCGGGCAGCGCAAGAAAAAGCGCGCCGAGACCCGCCGCGCCCGCAACGATCACGACGAGGCCGCCGACCCAGACACCGGCCAGGTAGGGGAGCGCTCGGCCGAGCCCGATGGAAGCGCCGACCGAGAGAAGACTGAGGTTCGCCGGACCTGGCGTGAAGCTCATGGTCGCGATGAAAAGCGCGCCGAGCGCAAGGGCTTCTGTAGGCATGACGGCACCGCCATGAGAGAGAAAAAATCAGAAGGAGATTTCGGCTTTCATGTAATCGGCGGCGCGGCCGCGAATGACGACGCGCTCGCCGGCATCGCTGCACCAGAGCGTGCCGCCGCGTTTCGATACCTGCCGTGCGACGAGATCCGACTTGCCGAGCTTCTTCGCCCAGTAAGGAACGGATGTGCAATGCGCCGAGCCCGTGACCGGGTCTTCGTCGATCCCGTGAGAGGGCGCGAAGAAGCGCGAGACGAAATCGACGCCATCCATTCCGGGCGCGGTGGCGATGAGCCCGGCGTTGAGCGGTGTGAGCAACCGGCCGAGGGCGGGAAAGTCGGGCTGCAGGGCCACGACATCCTCCGCGCTATCGAAGACGGCCATGAGGTTCGAGGTCTTGAGCCAGACAAGTGGTTTCGCACCGAGCGTCTCTGCGATGCCGTCCGGGGCGGGATGGGGCTTCGGCTTGGCTGCAGGAAAATCCATCGCGAGTTTGTCGCCTTCGCGCTTCACGACGAGCGTGCCGCTGCGCGTCTCGAAACGGATTTCGGGCTGCGCATAGCCGAGATGCGTGAAGAGGACATGGGCCGAGGCGAGCGTGGCATGGCCGCAAAGATCGACCTCGACCGTCGGCGTGAACCAGCGGAGCCGGTAGCCCTCTCCTTCGGGCGCGAAGAAGGCCGTCTCGGCGAGATTGTTCTCCGCCGCGACCGCCTGCATCACGTCATCGGCGGGCCATGTCTCGAGCGGCACGATGGCGGCCGGATTGCCCTCGAAGACGCGATCCGCGAACGCATCGACCTGATAGAGAACCGCCTTCATTTTCGTCTCCCGCAATAATTGTATCGGTACAATATGCGCTAAAACCATCCTAAATTAGATCGAAAGAGCATATTGTCATCGTTTTCGGAACATGATTGAGTCAGGAAACGGATTCAATGAGTTTATTGTACCCATGACAATTTCGCCGTTCGATCGCTCGGACATCGTTGCCCGCCCCGGTCCCCGCTACCGCGCCATCGCCGATGCGCTGCGCGATGCCGTGAAGATGGGGAGCCTCGCACCCGGCACCAAACTGCCGCCACTCCGCGACCTCGCCTACGAACTTGGCGTGACCGTCGGCACGGTCTCGCGCGCCTATGCGCTGGCGGCGACGCGGGGCGAAGTCGCGGGCGAAGTCGGGCGTGGCACCTATGTGCTGGGCGGCGGCACGCACGCCCGGAACGGCACGGGGGTCGGCTCCGCCGCCTTCCTGACGCTGCCGGACGCGACCGAAGCGGCGATGAAGGCGGCGCTCGCCCCACCCGCCGGACAGACGGAGATCGCAGGCGCGGCGATGACGGCGCTCCTCGCGGAAGAGCCGGAACGCGACCGTCCCTCGCCCTTCAACACCTATCTGGCGCCAGGCGGCGAAGCGCGCCACCGGCAGTCGGCGGCGGACTGGCTCGCCCATGACAGCTTCGCACCGAAAGCGGAAGAACTCCTCCTCTGCTCCGGCACACAGCAGGCGATCCTCACCGCGATCCTTTCGGCGACCGAACCGGGCGACCTCATCCTGACGGAAGAACTCACCTATCACGCGATGGTGCAGCAGGCGGCGCTGATGGGACGGCGCGTGGCGCCCGTCGATATCGACGCGGAAGGATTGGTCCCGGAGGCGCTGGAACGCGCGGCGCGGGAGCAGAACCCGGCGGCCCTCTTCGTCGTGCCGACGCTGCAGAATCCGACAAGCGCCATCATGAGCGAGGGACGGCGACAGCGGATCGCCGAAATTGCGCGTGCGGGCGGCTTCGCGATCATCGAGGACGACATCTACGGCAAACTCGTTGCGGACCGGCCGCTGCCGCTCGCGCATTTCGCACCGGACATCACCTTCCTTGCGACGAGTCTCGCGAAATCGGTTGGCTGCGGGCTCCGTGTCGGCTTCCTGAAACCGCCGCCCGCGCTCTTCGAGCGCGCCCGCGCGATACAGCACGGGCAGGGACAGACCGTGCCGCCGCTGATGGCGGATCTCGCGACGCGCCTGATCGAAACGGGCGACGCCGCGACGATCCGCAACCGCATCGCCGCCGAGATGGCAACGCGGCACGACATGACCGCGCGGACGTTGCGCGGACAGAGGATGACGGCGCATCCCGCCTCGCTCTATGTCTGGATCGAACTACCGGAAAGCTGGCGTGCGCACGCCCTCGTGGAAGCGGCACGAGCCCGCGGCATCGCCATTGCCGCAGGCGAGGACTTCATGGTGGGGCGCACCGACCGCGCCTCGCGCCATGTACGCCTCGCAATCGGCCAGCCGCAGACGAGAGACGAGTTGCAGCGCGGTCTCGATACGATCGCCGCCCTGCTCTCCGAATCCCACATCGGGATCGCCGCGCCTGCGTGAGCCGTCTCTCCGCGATTTGCTCCCCGGCATCTTCACGTTGGGGCACGGTATGCTAGTCTGCCTGCCTCAAGAGGAGGAACGGCCATGCCCCCACATACCGCTTCCCTGCTTATCCGCCCCGCCCTGCCCGACGAAACGGATGCGCTCACCGGGGTCGCACTCGAAGCGAAGGCACATTGGGGCTACGACGACGATTTCATGGAACGCTGCCGCGAGGAACTGACCATCACGCTTGCGAAGATGGGGCGCTATCGCATCCGGGTCGCGCAAGTCGGCCAGGAAATCGCCGGCTTCTCGGCGATGAATGCCGAGGGCGATGCCGCCGATGTCGAAGACCTGTTTGTCTCTCCCCGCTTCATGGGGCAAGGCATCGCTCACCGGTTGATGGAAGACATGCTGGGGCATGCACGGCGCCACGGCATCCGTCTTGTCCATGTCGAGGCGGACCCGAACGCGACGGGCTTCTACGAACGCGAAGGCTTCAGCCTGTGCGGCGAGGCGCCGTCGGGTTCGATACCGGGACGGAAACTCCCGGTACTCGAACTGAGCTTCTAAAGTTCGCCGTCGTCCACCGCAGCGAGGAAATTGAGCGGCCCGTGTCCCTGGCCGAAACCGGGCGCCGTGCGGATCGCCTCGTGGACATAGTCGCGCGCGGCGGCGACCGCCGCAGTGAGATCGATCCCCTGGGCGAGCAGTGCGGCAATGGAGGAAGCCAGCGCGCATCCCGTGCCATGCGTGTGGCGCGTGTCGATGCGCGGCGAGGAGAAGACCTGGATCGTTTCCTGCGTCGCCAGCACATCGAAGATGAGATCGCCGGAGAGATGTCCGCCCTTCACGAGGACGGCGTCGGCCCCAAGACCGAGAAGCGCATCCGCTGCAGCCTTCTGCCCTTCCACATCGACGATCTTGCGACCCGTCAGGACTTCCGCTTCGGGAATGTTCGGCGTGACGAGGGCCGAGAGCGGGATCAACACTTCCTTGAGCGCGGAAACGGCCGATGCTTCGAGCAACGACGCCCCGCCCTTCGCGATCATAACCGGATCGACGACGAGGACAGGAAGTTCCTCGGTGCGGGAGAGTTCCTCGGCGACCGCTTCCACAATCTCCGCATTGTGCAGCATGCCGGTCTTGACCGCGTCGACGCCGAGATCCTCCATCACAGCGCGCATCTGCCCGACGACGATATCCAGCGGCACTTCGTGAATGCCGGTAACGCCGAGCGTGTTCTGGACCGTGATCGCGGTGACGGCCGTCATGGCGAAGCCGCCCATCGCGGTAACGCTCTTGATATCCGCCTGAATGCCCGCGCCACCGCCCGAATCCGAGCCCGCGACGATCAGCACGCGCCCCTGTTTGCCGTTCTGCATCTAATGCTTCTCTTGTATGAATGGAGGCATAGAAAAACACATCTCAACGGGGGGATATACAGCAGATGACCGATCATGCGGAAGCCATTGCCGGGGCGGAGAAATGCCTCGACGATTTCATGGTCGCCTTCAACGCGCGCGACGTGAAAGCCTGGGAAGCGACGTTCAACTTTCCCAGCGTGCGGCTCGCCTCCGGCACCCTCTCCATCATCGACAAGCCGGGCTGGCACCCGGACGACATGTTCACCCGCGGCGCTTTGTCGGATTGGGATCATTCGGCCTGGGAGCGACGCGAGGTGATCCATGCAGGCGAGAACAAGGTGCATTTCGATACGCGCTTCGCCCGCTACCGCGCGGACGGCAGCCTGATCGGGCATTTCGACTCGATCTATGTGGTCACACTCGAAGATGGTCACTGGGGCGTGAAGGCCCGTTCGAGCTTTGCACCCTGAGGAGAACGATCAGGCCGCGTTGTGCTCGATCACCGCGGCAATGTCGTTGACGACCGACGTGACGAGCTTCTCGTCGTCGCCTTCCGCCATCACGCGGATGAGCGGCTCCGTGCCGGACTTGCGGATGACGAGGCGGCCGCCTGCGCCGAGGCGGCTTTCGCCCTCCCGGATCGCTTCCTGAACATCCTTGTCCTTCAGGGGTTCACCCCTCTTGAAGCGGACATTCTTCAGAAGCTGCGGCAGCGGGTCGAAAACATGGGTGAGCTCGCTTACCGGCTTGTCGCTTGTCTTGAGGACCGCGAGCACCTGCAGAGCGGCGATGAGCCCGTCGCCCGTGGTCGAAAAATCCTTGAGCACGATATGCCCGGATTGCTCGCCGCCGACATTGAAGCCGTGCTGGCGCATATGCTCGACGACATAGCGGTCGCCGACCTGCGTGCGCACGAGATCGAGATCGAGGCCCCTGAGGTAGCGCTCGAGGCCGAGATTGGACATGACGGTGGCGACGACGCCGGGCGCGGAAAGCGTGCCCATGTCTTTCCAGTGATGCGCGATCAATCCCATGATCTGATCGCCATCGACGATCTTTCCGCGCTCGTCGGCGATGATGACGCGGTCGGCATCGCCGTCCAGCGCAATACCGATATCGGCCCGGCGCTCGCGCACCGTGGCGCACATGCGCTCGGGCGACGTCGAACCGCACTCGTCATTGATGTTGAATCCGTCCGGCTCGGTGCCGACCACGACGACTTCCGCGCCCAGCTCCCAGAGCACGGCGGGCGCCACCTTGTAGGCGGCGCCGTTGGCGCAGTCGATGACGATGCGCAGGCCCTCGAGCGTCTGCTGCTTCGGGAAGGTGTGCTTCACATGTTCGATATAGCGCGCCTGCGCGTCATCGATGCGCTTCGCCCGTCCGAGCTCACGCGCGCCGGCCAGATTGTCGGCAAGGCCGTTATCCATGTGGTGCTCGATCGCGAGTTCCACCTCATCCGACAGCTTGAAGCCGTCCGGACCGAAAAGCTTGATGCCGTTGTCCTGGAAGGAATTGTGCGACGCCGAAATCATCACGCCGAGATCGGCGCGGAGCGAACGGGTAAGCATGGCGACAGCAGGCGTCGGCAGCGGACCGAACAGGAAGACATCCATGCCCATCGAGGTGAAGCCGGCGGTAAGTGCGGGTTCGAGCATGTAGCCCGAAAGGCGGGTGTCCTTGCCGATCACGACACGGTGGCGATGCTCGCCGCGCCGGAAGACGCGGCCGGCCGCCATGCCGACACGCAGTGCCGTCTCTGCGGTCATGTGTCCGCTATTGGCGGTTCCCCTGATACCGTCAGTGCCGAAATATTTGCGGGCCATGAATTGAACGGTCCTCGCGCCGTGTCTCGGTTTGTGTCTCACGTCGGCCTGCCAAAAAGCCCCCACGGCCCCGGCACGCCCCCCGCTTGCTGTCATGCATTCAATATGTGGCGAATATAGGATTCATGCGCCCATTGCAGTTAAAGTTTTCTTGCCAAATCTTTCAGTTCCGGGCGTCAGGCGTGCCGAAATGGGCCGCAACGGCTAGGGCGTCCCTGAGCGGGCCCGGCTCATGGGTGCGGATGAAGGCGGCGCCGCGAAGAACGGCGAGGAGTTCCGCCGCCAGCGTAGCGGCCGCGGCTTCGCCCGGGGCCTTGCCCGTCACCGCGCGGAGAAACGACTTCCGGGAGACGGAAATGAAGACCGGCAGGCCGAACCGGGCCTCGATCTCGCCGATCCGGGAGAGAACCTCGAACGAGGTTTCGGGCTTCGGCCCGAGAAAGAAGCCCATGCCGGGGTCGAGGATGAGGCGAGAACGGGAGACGCCCGCCGCCTCAAGCGCGGCGAGGCGCGTTTCGAAGAAGGCGGAGATGTGCCTGACGATATCGCCTTCGGGCGCTGCCCGCCGGTCCGCATTGCCTTCACGCTGGATCGAATGCATGAGAACCAGCTTCGCGTTGGACGCCGCCAGCGAAGGATAGAAGCTCTCATCCGCGAAGCCCTGAATATCGTTCAGGTAAGCAGCGGCATTCGCGAGCGCGAAGGCCTGCGTCTCGCTCCGGAAACTGTCGACAGAAAGGGGAACGCCCTCCCCTCCCAGCACCTCAATGACCGGGGCAAGCCGACGGATTTCCTCCTCCGCCGAAACGGGCACGGCATTGGGGTTCGACGACGCGGGACCGAGATCGATCACGTCGGCGCCCTCGTCCATCAGCTTGCGCGCATGGGCGATGGCGGCTTCGGCGGCGAAATATTTTCCACCATCGGAGAACGAGTCCGGCGTGATGTTCACGATGCCGAAAATGAGGGGACGATCATTCATTGCCTAGGTCCGGTCCACCTCGGGAAGCGGCGTATCGGGTGTCTCTGCCATGACACTGGTAACGATGAGCGCGATCAGCGCCTCGACCTCGCTTTCACTCGCATCGGCGAACTGCATGAGTGCCAGCGTGTGCCCACCACCGAGATAGAGCCGGGCGGCCGCCTTCACGTTGAGGCTCGCGGGAAGCACGCCCTCGCGCTTGCCCCTCGAAAAAACCCGCCGTGCAATACGGTGCAGCTTTTCGAGAAGCGCCATGTAGTGCGGCCAGACGTCGGCACGCACACCGGTGCTCCAGTCGAGCCAAACCTTGATCATGTCCGGCTGTTCGCGCGCGGCGGCGGCAAAACGGACGGCCAGCGTCTTCAGGGCCCCGGCTACGGTTTTCGGACCTCCGAGCGAGCTTGAGACGATGTCGAGAAGATAGGCCTCGACCTCGCCGAGAACGGCGGTGACGAGATCGTCGCGCGTACGGAAATAGGAATGCACAGCGGGAACCGAGACGCCCGCCCGCTCCGCCACATGGGAATGGGTCGCCCGCGCGACCCCGTGCTCGGCGAAGGCGGCGAGCGCGCATTCGAGAAGCTGCGCGCGGCGGACCTGGGGCGCGAGTCGGGTACGGGCGGTTCTGACAGCGGTCACGTATCGGCCTTTCGCTGGAATCGGCGACGTTGCGGGGCCCAAGTATAGAGAAATCCGGTGGAAATGCGCTTCCGGCGGATAGGTCGTTTCACCCATATTGACTCTTTGCTCGATTACTATTGATATATTACTCAATAGTGAGGAACGGGCATACCGGGGAGGAACCGCCATGACCGCACTTGCATCAACGACAGCCGTTGCCACGGAGGCCGAGAGCCTCCCCCTCGACCGGATCGACGTGAGCCGGGCCGAGCTTTTCGAGCGCAATGTCGAGGGCGACTATTTTGCCCGCCTGCGCCGAGAAGACCCTGTGCACTACTGCGCCGAAAGCGCCTACGGCCCCTATTGGTCGATCACGACCTACAAGGACATCATGGCCGTCGATACGAACCATCAGGTATTCTCTTCCGATGCCGGGCTTGGCGGTATCCTGATCGACGACAACATCCAGAAAAGCGGCGGCGGCGGCATCGACCTGCCGAACTTCATCGGCATGGACCCGCCACAGCATGACGAGCAGCGCAAGGCCGTGAGCCCCATCGTTGCGCCCGCGAACCTCGCGAAGCTCGAGGGCACGATCCGCGAACGCGTGGGCCGCGTTCTCGACGGCCTTCCGGTCGGCAAGGAGTTCGACTGGGTGCCCGAAGTGTCGATCGAACTGACGACGCAAATGCTCGCGACGCTGTTCGATTTTCCCTTCGAGGATCGCCGCAAGCTGACTCGCTGGTCGGACGTGACCGTGGCAGAGCCGGGCAGCGGCATCATCGACAGCTGGGAGCAGCGCAACAATGAGCTGATGGACTGCGCAAACTACTTCCAGCGGCTCTGGAACGAGCGCGTCAACACCGATCCGGGGTCCGACCTGATTTCCATGCTGGCCCATTCTCCGGCAACGCGAAACATGACGGCGGAGAACTACCTCGGCAATGTCGTGCTGCTGATCGTGGGCGGCAACGACACGACCCGCAATTCAATGACGGGTGGGGTGCTCGCGCTGCATCAGAACCCGGCGGAGTTTGCGAAGCTGAAGGCCAATCCTGCGCTGATCGATAGCATGGTGCCGGAAATCATCCGCTGGCAAACGCCGCTCGCCCACATGCGCCGTACGGCGGTCGCCGATGCCGAACTTGGCGGCAAGACGATCAAGAAAGGCGACAAGGTGGTGATGTGGTATGTCTCCGGCAATCGCGACGACACAGCGATCGACCGGCCCGACGAGTTCATCATCGACCGTGAACGGCCGCGCCAGCATCTCTCCTTCGGCTTCGGCATTCACCGCTGCGTCGGCAACCGGCTTGCGGAGATGCAGTTGAAGATTCTCTGGGAAGAAATTCTGAAGCGGTTCTCACGCATCGAGGTGACAGGCGAACCGGTGCGCGTGCGCTCCAACTTCGTGCGGGGATATGCCTCTCTTCCCGTGAAGCTGCACGGCTGAGGAGACGCCACATGCCCCACATCAAATATGTCGAAGCGAACGGCACCGAATATGCGGTCGACGCGCCCGCCGGGATCACGGCGATGGAAGCTGCGGTGAAGAATGGCGTTCCAGGAATCGACGGCGATTGCGGCGGGGTTGCCGCCTGCGCGACCTGTCACGTCTATGTCGACCCGGCATGGCTTGCGAAGACGGGGCCGGCGGCGGACGGCATGGAGAAGGACATGCTCGAATTTGCCGAGGATGTGCGGGAGACAAGCCGCCTCGCCTGCCAGATCAAGCTGGACGACACGCTCGACGGACTGGTTCTGAAGCTGCCGGAGAAGCAGCACTGACGGCATCGGGAGACGCCGGACAGGGAAGGGAGGCTTGAAAGAGCCTCCCTTTTTATTTCCGCGCTACGCATTCAGGCAGAGAAAATCCGGCACAAATGCGTTGCGCGGCTACGAACCCCGTATTGACATTCTGCCCCCGGAACGGCGCTAATGGACCCAACAATAATGATGAAAATCCGTGGGAGAGAGAAATGAGCATTGCGACGCTTGAAGCCAGCCCCGCCCTGTCCGTTCCCCTCGACAAGATCGATGTGAGCAACCCGGACCTCTTCGTCAACGATACGGTGGGCGAGTACTTTGCGCGGCTCCGCAAGGAAGACCCCGTGCACTACTGCGCCGAAAGCGCCTACGGCCCCTATTGGTCCATCACCAAGTACCGCGACATCATGGCGGTCGATACGAACCACAAGGTGTTCTCGTCCGAAGCCGGCGTAGGCGGCATCATCATCGACGACAACAACGTTCGCAGCGAAGGCCTGCCGCTGCGCAGCTTCATCACCATGGACCCGCCCGAACATGACGCACAGCGCAAGGTGGTAAGCCCCATCGTCGCGCCGGGCAATCTCGTCGTGTTGGAGAAAACCATTCGCGAGCGTATGCAGAACATTCTCGACCGCCTGCCGGTCGGTGAGGAATTCGACTGGGTGGACAACGTCTCCATCGAACTGACGACACAGATGCTGGCAACGCTTTTCGACTATCCCTTTGAGCACCGTCGGAAGCTCACCCGCTGGTCCGACGTGACCACGGCGGAACCCGGCAGCGGCATCATCGACAGCTGGGAACAGCGCTCCAGGGAGCTGCAGGAATGCGCGGCAAGCTTCATGACCTTGTGGAACGAGCGTGTCAACGCGAAGGAACCCGGCAACGACCTGATTTCAATGCTCGCCCATTCGCCCGCAACGCGAAACATGCCGCCGGAAGAATTCCTCGGAAATATTCTACTGCTGATCGTGGGTGGCAACGACACGACGCGCAATTCCATGACGGGCAGCGTACTGGCTCTCAACCGTTTTCCCGAGCAGTTCGAAAAGCTGAAAGCCAATCACGCGCTCGTCGACAGCATGGTGCCGGAGGTGATCCGCTGGCAGACGCCGCTCGCGCATATGCGCCGCACGGCGCTGGAAGATCAGGAAGTCGGCGGCAAGACGATCAAGAAGGGCGACAAGGTGATCATGTGGTACCTGTCGGGCAACCGCGACGAGGAAGAGATCGAGCGGCCCGAGGAACTGATCATCGACCGCGCAAGGCCGCGCCAGCATCTCTCCTTCGGCTTTGGCGTCCATCGCTGCGTCGGCAACCGGCTGGCGGAAATGCAGCTGAAAATTCTCTGGGAGGAAATACTCGCCCGCTTCTCCCATATCGAAGTACTGAAAGAGCCGGAACGCGTGCGTTCGAACTTCGTGCGTGGCTACGCCTATATGCCGGTGCGGTTACACGCGTAAACAATGCCAAAGGGAGATCCGAAAAGGGAGGCTCCAGGGGGCCTCCCTTTTTGCCGTCCGCATGCTGCATCAATCGTCCGCATGCCCATGGGCGAAACGTTGCGCCAACGCCGATACCAGCCCGCTGATGACGGTGTTGTAGATCGCCCCATGGAAATGCTTGTCATAGCGTGAGAGCCATGCGTCGATCGTCTGCCTGTCATACAGGCGGCCATCGGCGATCAGCATCCTCCAGTTGTCGATGACTTCGAGCGATGCTGCCGGATCTTCCGGCAAGAGCAAAATGTCGGCGTGCATACCTTCGCGAATCTCGCCGACGTCACCGGGCGCAATATGCCGGCCATTGACCGCCGTTGCGGCTCTCAGTGCCGCTTCAGCACTACCAAGGACAACTTCGAGCCGGGCAAGCTCCAGATGCATCGACTCCCCGGGCACGACCCATGGCATTAGCGTGTCTGTACCCGCCAGCACGTCGACACCCGCGCTGTTCATTTGCCGCACGATCTCGTCATATTGCTGCTGGGTGGCCAGCCGACGATGGATTACCTCACTGCCCCGCGGATGCCCTGCCACGAGTTGCCACGAATCTGCCCAGAAAGCAGGAAGATGTGCCGCACCCGCCGATGGTGGAAATTGCTGACGATCCGAATCCGTCAGCCGCAATGTGTGGTTGGCAAGCGTCGGCGTCATCGACAGGCGGTTTGCGGCGGCGATACCGACAGCACGCTGGATATCGTCGCCGGACATAGCGGCGACATCTTCATCCCGGTAGTCCCATCCCAGCGGCGGACGCGACGCCGAAACATAGGGAATGCCGGTGAAATGCTGAACCTCAAAGTCCTTCACATCGGCGAGCCCGACGGCATGAGGAACGTGGCCGATCAGAGGCAGGTGGCGCTCGGCGGCAGCTTCAGCTACTGCCTCGAAACTTTCCCTGTTGATCTCGTTGTAGACCTTGACGCAATCGACACCGGCATCCGCCAGCTCCATTACAGCCGCACGAGCCGCCCCTGCCGTCTCGACAATTCTCGCAACCGGCCAGCCGGGCGGAGAACCTTCGAGCACTTCGCCGCAGCGATACATGTGCGGCCCCGCAATCGCTCCGGCATTGAGCGCGGCCGCGAAATCGGCAATGCCGGCTTCCGATTGCCCGACATCACGCACGGAGGTGACGCCGTATCTCAGATACATCAATGCGAAGAGCCGCTGGTTGCCGGCAATGAAACTGGGGGGCGTATGCACATGGGCGTCGATCAGGCCCGGCATCGCAAAACAGCCTTCGCATATGGGCTCCGGATCGTTCGCGGCAATCGGCCGGATCGCTTCGATTCGGCCCTGCCTGATGACGATGGTCTGGCCGGTCAACCGTTTCGTCCCCGGATTGACGACGGTAACGCCCGAAAGAATCAGGTCCTGCTGCGCGACGGCATTGAGGCGTGGCGGCAGGACTGCCCACCACAACAAAAGAACGGCAGCGGCGATCCCCGCCAGAATTCCGCCGGTCCATTTGAGAAGCATTTTCATGGGTCAGGTCCGCTTTATCCGCGCCCAGACAAAAAGAAGGGCCGAAGCCCTTCTTTTCACCTGAATATTCGGATCGTTCAAGCTCTCTTGCGAGACTTCACGTGCCCTGCGGAGCCGGGGGCACGCCCACAGGACCGCTGCTGCCCGAGACCGGGACCGAAGAGGTCGGCCCTTCGGCAGGCTTCGGCGGTTCGCCACGATCGCGCACAGGCGGTTCGCCTTTGAGCAGGTTCTGGATTTCGTCGCCCGAAAGCGTCTCGTATTCGAGAAGACCCTTCGCGATGGTGTGCAGCTCGTCGATGTGGTCCGTGAGGATCTGCTTCGCCTTGTCGTAACCTTCGTCGACGATGCGGCGCACTTCCGAGTCGATGACGCGCTGCGTCTCTTCCGACATGTTCTGGGTTCGCGCGACGGAATGACCGAGGAAGACTTCCTCTTCATTGTCGCCATAGGCGAGCGGCCCGAGCTTGTCGCTCATGCCCCAGCGCGTGACCATGGCCTTCGCCATCTTGGTCGCCATGGAGATGTCGGACGACGCGCCCGATGTCACCTTGTCGTGGCCGAAGATGATTTCCTCGGCGAGGCGCCCGCCCATCGCGACCGCAAGGTCGGCCTGGAGCTTGCCGCGCGTCACCGAAATCTGGTCGCGTTCCGGCAGGCGCATGACCATGCCGAGCGCGCGTCCGCGGGGAATGATCGTCGCCTTGTGGATCGGATCGGAAGCCGGCATGTGCAGCGCGACCAGCGCATGGCCGCCTTCGTGATAGGCCGTCAGCTTCTTCTCTTCTTCCGTCATGACCATGGAGCGGCGTTCCGCGCCCATCATGACCTTGTCCTTGGCGTCCTCGAACTCCGCCATCGTGACGAGGCGCTTGCCGCGGCGCGCAGCCATCAAGGCAGCCTCGTTGACGAGGTTCGCAAGATCGGCGCCCGAGAAGCCCGGAGTACCACGCGCAATGGTGCGCGGTTCGACATCCGGCGCGAGCGGCACCTTCTTCATGTGAACCTTGAGAATCTTTTCACGTCCGACGACATCCGGGTTCGGCACCACGACCTGGCGGTCGAAACGGCCCGGGCGCAGAAGCGCGGGGTCGAGAACGTCCGGCCGGTTGGTCGCCGCAATGAGGATGATGCCTTCATTCGGTTCGAAACCGTCCATCTCGACGAGGAGCTGGTTCAGTGTCTGCTCGCGCTCGTCGTTGCCGCCACCAAGGCCGGCGCCGCGATGACGGCCCACCGCATCGATTTCGTCGATGAAGATGATGCAGGGTGCGTTCTTCTTCGCCTGCTCGAACATGTCGCGCACGCGGCTCGCGCCAACGCCAACGAACATCTCGACGAAGTCGGAACCGGAAATCGTGAAGAAGGGTACATTCGCTTCGCCCGCAATGGCGCGCGCGAGCAGAGTCTTACCCGTGCCGGGAGGACCGACGAGAAGCACGCCCTTCGGGATGCGTCCGCCGAGCCTCTGGAACTTCGCCGGGTCGCGCAGGAAGTCGACGATTTCGGTGAGGTCGTCCTTCGCTTCGTCGATGCCCGCAACATCGTCGAACATGACGCGGCCGTGCCGTTCGGTCAGCAGCTTCGCCTTGGACTTGCCGAAGCCCATGGCCTTGCCGCCACCGCCCTGCATCTGGCGCATGAAGAAGATCCAGACCGCGATGAGCAGCAGCATGGGGAACCAGGAAACGAGCACGCCGAGCAGCGAAGGCACGTTGTCGTCCGCCGGCTTCGCGGCGATGCTGACATTGTTGCGCTTCAGCGTTTCGACCAGCGAGGGATCCTGCGGCGGCGCGTAGCTCACGAACTTCCGTCCGTCCGTATAGGTGCCCGAAATCTTCTCGCCCTGAATGACCACCTCGCTGACATTGCCGAAATCGACATCCGACAGGAGCCGCGAATAGGCGATCTCTGAGCCCGCGCCGTCCTGGGGCGCGGGGCCCTGGAACAGATTGAAAAGCGCGATGAGAAGCAGCGCACCCAGCACCCAGACAGCGAAGTTCTTGAAATTGGACAAGGGCTTTTACCTTTTTACCTGACGACCGGCGCCATTTCGTTGGCCGGAGCCACTTTGCAGGGGCCGTGCCAGACCGCCTCCCGCTTCTCGATTGTTTCTAATCTAGAAGAACATAGTGACCATAGAAAGGTTTACCAAGTGCCAGCACCGGGCTCATTGCCCTTCTTTTCGGCATTTTCAGGCGCTTTCGAAGGCACGAGCCAAGGCATGCGGCGGAGCGACACAGCCGCGTCCACGCCCCGGCCGAGTGTACCCAAATGGGGCGCAGCCACGAGCTTGCCGTCCCGCCAGAGACCTGGAAGGGCCTGAAGGATCGCAGAGGGAACGGCGGGGAGCGCTACGCCAGACGCCCGAAGCGCGGCGAGCCCTTCTTCTCCGAGCGCCCGGACCTCCAGCGAGGCGCCACGTGGCGCCTTGCCGACGCGAATATCGAACCGACCGTCCCAGCGCCCTTCCTCTCCCGCCTTCAGCGCAAACGATGGCGCGCGCGTTGCGGCGGCGGTCTCTCGGGTGACAAGAACGAGATCACCCTTCAAGGCGAGTTTGACGCCGCCAAGCGTGCGGCCACGGCCGAGGGTTCCCTCCCCGATGGCGGCGTAGACGGCCTCCAGGGAATCGAGCCGTGGCGCATAGTCAGCGCCGCCAACGATGCGAATAAGCGCTGCGAGTGCCCGAAGCCCGGTCTCCAGCGGCACAGTCATGAGCGGCCCGCGCTCGAGCTCGACGTGCCCGAATGCAGAAAGGACGGCATGTGCCGAGAGAAGCGCCGCCGTCTCCGCCTCAAGCGCTTCGCGCGCCCGCGCCATCTGTCCCGCCGTCCGGGCAAGCCGCGCCGCGTCGAGGCCGAGCGGCGCAAGAAGGGCGAGCGCCTTGCGCGCCCTCACCCGATCGAACCGGTCATCTTCATTGCTGGGGTCGAGGATCGGCGCAAGGCCCGACTTTGCGACCGTCGCCGCGAGGCGGCTTTGGCCGATGCCGAGCAGCGGCCTGAGAAGACGAACCGGCGGCCCTTCTTCGGCCAGCATCCTTTCCGCCGGCATGGCAGCAAGCCCATCCACCCCGCTGCCGCGCGCAAGGCGCAGCAGGAAGGTTTCCGCCTGATCCTCCAGATGGTGCGCGACGAGAAGGTCGCCCGCGCCAGCCTCCCGGCAGGCGTCGAGGAGAAGGCGGTAGCGGGCATCGCGGGCCGCCGCCTGAATCCCGCTTGCGGGTTTCGCACCTTCCCAGCGAAGAATGCGGTGAGATACGCCGAGCTTCCTTGCGAGCGCCGCCGCCCGCTTCACCTCGGCGGTGGAGGCCGCACGCAGGCCGTGATCCACCGTGAAGGCGTGAAGGGAGACGCCCTTGCGCCTGCCCGCCCATTGCGCTGCAAGGACGAGAAGGGCGAGCGAATCCGGACCTCCGGAAAAGGCCACAGCAAGGGATTTCGAGGGAGAGAGGGCGGCAAGACACGCGGCGAATTCGGCCGCCGTGACAGGAGAGGTTTCCGGTCGCGCGGTTCCGCGCTGCGCGCTCATCTCCCCTCCCCCTCACCGTCGGTTGATCAGCAGCCGGCCTTCTGGCGCTCGAGCCGCGCGCGGGCCACCACGGAAGGCGACGCCTGCGGGAACTTCGAGCCAAGCTCACCCCAGACCGTGCAGGCCGCATCCTTGTTGTCGAGTGCGGCGAGGCTCATGCCGAGCTTCAACAGGCTGTCCGGCGCCTTGCTGCTCGACGCATAGGTCGTGTAGCCCGTCAGAAACGCGTCACCGGCCTGCTTGTAGTTGTTCTGTGCGTAATAGGTCTCACCGAGCCAGTACTGGGCGTTCCCCGCAAGCTCGTGCTTCGGGTGGATCTGCAGGAACTCCTGGAAAGCCTGCCGCGCCTGGTCGTACTGGCCGCGCTTCATGAGATCGATCGCGAAATCATACTGTGTTTCGGGCGTGCCGTTCGGGAGCACAGAGGGCGTACCCTCCGCCGCGCCCGCTGTATCCGCCGGTACAGAGCCAAGCGTTCCTTCGGCAGGCGCCGGAGCCGGACCACCGCCGTCGCCTGCCTCGCGCGACGCGCTCGCGCCGCCATCGGAACCGCCTGCCCCGCCGCCCTGCATATCCTGAAAACGAAGTTCCACGTCGGCCTTGAAGAGTTCGAGCTGCCGCTCGGCTTGCGCCGCGCGGTGGTTCGCTTCTTCAACCCTGCCGTTGAGCTCGCGCACCTGCTCTTCGAGCTGGATCACGCGCGAATGAAGATCGGCCGCTCCGGCACCGCTGTCGAGCGAGGCCGGTGAACCTGAGGAAGCGCCGCTATAGCTCTGGCGCTGCAGATCGGAGATTTCGTTTTCAATCCGGTCGAGACGGTTGCCGATGGCGCGCATGTCGGCATCTCCCGACTGTGCGAACGCAATGCCCGTGCCGATGACTGGCAGGCCTGCGAGCGCGGCAACGAGGAAAACCCATTTGCTGGGGCGACGATTGTGTCGCAATCGAACCTCCCGTCGGAATGTCAAAACGAGACGATATCTTAAAGCCAAGTACGACCAAATTGCGGCGTCCCGATATCGCCGGGATTAGCAGGTGTAGCTGAGAAAAAAGCGCCCTCCCGCGCAAGGCGGAAGAGCGCTTTCATAACTCAGGCAAAGCAGATTCGCGAAACGCGGATCAGCTCGCGGCGCCGGACACGATAACCGTCACGGCGCGACGGTTCTGGGCCCAGCAGTTCTCGTTCGAGTCGAGGCAGACGGGGCGCTCCTTGCCGTAGGACACGGTGTTGAGACGGCCGGCGTCGACGCCGAGGCTCACGAGATAATCCTTCGCCGAGTTGGCGCGGCGGCCACCCAGCGCGAGGTTGTATTCGCGCGTACCGCGCTCGTCGGCATGACCTTCGACCGTGAAGGTCAGGTTCGGATAGAGTTCCATCCATGCCGCCTGACGCTGAAGCGTCGCACGGGCTTCATCACTGAGCGAGGACTTGTCGGTGTCGAAGAAGACGCGGTCGCCAACATTGGCAACGAAGTCTTCTGTGCTGCCGGGCGTGATCTGGCCGGCTGTGGAGGAAGAGGGCGCACCGCTGGTCTCATCATTCGAGGAGCAAGCGGCGAGCATGAGGAAAGCAGCAGCCACGGCGGCAAACCGCAGGCCAGCGTTCGGGGACTTCATTCGGGTGATCTCCTTTTGATCTCAGCGGCCATGGCGCCTCAGCGCTCAATTGAATTGACACTCTTGCACGTGCGACCTCCAAGGTAAAACGAGCCCGCTGCCCGCTTTGCCTGAAGGTGGTGCCGTGTAGAAAACCTTCCCGTACCGATATCGTTCCGGCCCGGAACACGTCGCCCGCAATTGGCCGACGCTGGGGTTGCTGTACCGCAACAGAATACTAGCGGTTGCCCGAGTATCAGGCAAGAAGCAACAAATATCATGCGACTTTTCTGCCAAGTTGACGTGACATTTTTACATCAACCCTCAAGCAGTTCGGCTCACACAGGCCGCCGAATACTTGCTGGTCTCTACTGGATCCGGGGCGACCACGCCGGGTCCGAGGCCATCGTCGCCGTCGGCACCGGCCGCTCGTTGTAGCCGGTGACGTCGACCGACCAGAGGCTCGGCCCGCCCTGCGCGCCGCGGGTTTCGCGGAAGAACATCAGGACACGCCCGTTCGGCGCCCATGTCGGCCCCTCATTGTGGTAGCCCTCCGTCAGAATCCGCTCGCCGGTACCGTCGGGGCGCATGACCCCGATCACGAACCGGCCGCCGGTGATCTTGGTGAAGGCAATCAGATCGCCGCGCGGCGACCAGACGGGCGTCGCATAGCTGCCCTGCCCGAAACTGACGCGCCGCTGGTTCGACCCGTCGGCGTCCATGACATAGATCTGCTGCGAACCGCCGCGGTCCGATTCGAACGTGATCTCCCGGCCGTCCGGCGAATAGCTCGGCGCGGTATCGATCGCGGCCGTATTGGTGAGGCGCGTCACCTGGCGGCTGCGCAGATCCATCGTATAGATGTCGGAATTGCCGCCGCGCTGAAGGCTCATGATGATGCGCTGCCCGTCCGGCGAGAAGCGCGGCGCGAAGGTCATGCCCGGGAACTGGCCAACGACTTCCTGCTGGCCCGTCTCGATGTCGAGAACGTAAACGCGCGGCTGGTTGTTGCGATAGGCGAGATAGGTGATTTCCTGCGAATTCGGGCTGAAGCGGGGCGTCAGCACGAGTTCGTTGCCGTTCGTCAGCATGCGCGGATTGTGCCCGTCCTGGTCCATGATCGCGAGGCGCTTCACGCGCGCATTCTTCGGTCCCGTTTCCGACACATAGACAATGCGCGTGTCAAAATAGCCTTCTTCGCCCGTCATCCGCTTGTAGATCGCATCGGAGATGAGATGCGCGACGCGGCGCCAGTTGTCGGGCGTCGTGAAGAACTGGAGACCTGTCATCTGCTGCTCGCCGAGCACGTCCCAGAGCCGGAACTCGACGCGGAGGCGACCGTCCGATTCCATGCGCACCTGACCGGTGACGAGCGCCTGCGAATTGATGATGCGCCAGTCGCCGAAACGCGGCTGCACGTTGATGTCGGAAACCTTCTCGATGAAGGATGCCTTGGGCAGCGGCCGGAAGAGCCCGGAGCGCTCAAGATTGTCGCTGATGACAGAAGAAATATCCGCGCCGATTTTTGCTTCCTGCCCCTCTCCGCCAACGAAATCGGTAATCGCGATGGGCAGCGGGTCGACATTGCCCTTGTTGATGTCGATCTCGACGGCATGTGCCGGGAGTACAGAAAGCGAGACGACGCAAAGGGTGGCGACTATCGCAGCGAACCCCAGCTGCAGTCTCGAAAAGATGTTCGCAGCAGCATTCGCAACCGCGTTACCCATATCCGACATTGTGGTCTCTCCTGCCTTGAGGCCTGACATCCCGCCCTCGACTAAATTCGGCGCCACCTGGAACCTACTTCCTGCGTTGCCCGATTTCTTGACGAAATCATGACCGTTCTTTGCCCTGCCGGAACCCGGCGGCATTTAACCCCGCAAAACCGCTCACATCATCCCCGACATCGTGAATCGGAAGACATTGTCCCGCCATGATGTGTATTTGTCCGCGGGCAGAAAATCGTAAGGAGCGCATTTCTGCACCGCCTGAATTGCGCGCTCGGCAAACACACGCGACCCCGTGACATTGCTTGCATCGACGACGTAGGGCCGTCCCGAAAGCGAGCCATCCTGGTTGATCGCGATGCGAATCTTCGCGAAGAACTTGTCGGCGTCCGCACTACCCATCAAATCCGGCACGTTCCAGCAGGCCTGGACACGCTGCCTCAGCGCGTCGGTCTCGCTCATCGTGAGCGCAGCAGTCGGATCGTCGGTCGTCGGAGACTCGAAATCCTCCTTCGCCTCCACGCGCTCGGCCTTGGGCGCCGCGTCGGGCGCCTTGTTGAGCAGTTCGGCGATATTAGCCGCGTCGAATGTCTTCTTCGGCGGATCCTTCTTCGGAGGCGTCGGCTTCTCGACCTTCTTCTCGACGGGCTTATCTTCTTTCTTTTCCACCTTCTCTTCCGGCAGGGGCTCCACCTTCTCCTCGGGCGGCGGAGGCGCCGGCTTCGGTTCCGGCTTCGGTTCTTCCGGCGTCGGCTTCTCCGCCTCTTCCGGCTTCGGCGGTTCCGGCTTTTCGACCGGCTTCGGATTCTCCACCTTCTTCGTGCTCATTAGATTGGTCATTTCGGCGACCGTTACGAGCTCGACCGGCAAGGCGCGCGTCTCCACCGGGGGCAATTCCTCCGGCGAAGGGAACGCTACAAGCGCAAGCACAATGACCGAAGCATGCGCAGCAGCCGAGAGATAAACCGAATTACGCATTCTCGCCGCTTAGTTGGCCCCCGGCTTGGCCGGTGGCGCGGTGTCGGTCTCGGTTACAAGTGCGACTTTCGAAAACCCGGCCGCACTCAGCCGGCCCATCACATTCATCACCTCGCCGTAGGCAATCGTATTGTCGGCACGCACGAAGATGCGCTGCTCGTACCCGTTCTCGGCAATCGCAGTGAGTTGCGGCACGAGCGCATCCGCCTCCGTCAGCGTTTCCTGCACATAGATTTCGCCCTTGCCGTTGATGGTGATGGTGAGAGGTTCGGTGTCTCCCGAAATCGGCGCTGCCTGTGTCTTCGGCAGATCGACCGGCACGCCGACGGTCAGAAGCGGCGCAGCGACCATGAAGACGATCAAGAGCACCAGCATCACGTCCACGACGGGGGTCACGTTGATCTCGGACATGGGCGGACGTGAAAAACGGCCACGCCCGCCTCCCTTTTTCCCAACCGACATCGCCATGGCTCAGCTCCGCTCGTCGAGCTGGCGCGAAAGGATCGCGGAAAACTCGTCCGCGAAGCTCTCCATCCGCGCACCGATACGCGAGGTCTGGTTGGAGAAGCGGTTGTAGGCGACGACCGCCGGAATGGCGGCAACAAGGCCGAGCGCCGTCGCAAACAGCGCCTCGGCAATGCCCGGCGCCACCACGGCGAGATTTGTGTCGCGGCTGATCGCAATCGACTGGAAGGAGTTCATGATGCCCCAGACCGTGCCGAAAAGGCCGATGAAGGGCGCCACCGACCCGACGGTTGCCAGAAAGAGCAGCCTGCTTTCGAGGTTGAGCATCTCGCGGCTGATCGTGACCTGCATGACCTTGTCGACCCGCTCTTTGAGGCCGACGAAGGAGCTTGCCACCGTTTCCTGCGAGCGGCGCCATTCGCGCATCGCCGCGATGAAGAGCGCGGAGAGTGGATGCTGCGGGCGGTGGCCCATTTCCTGATAGAGATCGTCCAGCGAGCGCCCGGACCAGAAGATCCGCTCGAACTGGTCGGCACGACGCTCGACCCTCGCGAACCGCCACCACTTGTCGAAAATGATGGCCCATGACCAGACGGAGGCGAAGAGCAACCCCATCATGACGAGCTTCACGACGATATCCGCGCGCAGGAACAACCCCCATATGGAGAAGTCCAGCGGCACGGCATCGACCGCAGTTTCTGTAATCACCTGTTGGGTGGCGACGGGATCCATTCAGTGCCTCTCCGTGCTCTCGATCTCAATGCAGGGAGCGGCACATGTCAGGCGCGGCATAACGCAGCCGGGTCCAATCCCGTTTGCGCCCCACATGGCATGTGTGCCCCCAAATTGAGGCCGAAGTTAGTCTTTCAATTATGTCATTACCGTGGCGCAGATCCGGATTCGGGATGCCAACTCAAGAGGTTAGCGGAAGAGTGTGACCAGCCGGGCACAGCGCGGCGGGAGAAGCGTCAAGCTCCGTCGGCCGCCTCTCTCGGCGAGATGAGCGGTGCCATCGCATCCCGCACGGAGACCGGCAGACGGCGCGGTCGGCCGCCGGTATCGAGCACCGCCGCGAAGACCTGCGCACGCCAGAGTTCGTCCAGGGGGGTATCTTCCGCTCCCAGACGCCAGATCGTCTGCTCGGCTTCAATGCGCGCCCCACTCGCGCGGACATAGCGCGTATGCACTTCGAGCCGCTCGTCGATCCGGGCCGGCTTGAGAAAATCGATCTCCATACGGTGAATGGCGAAGGCCACAGGGTCGTCGCCGTCGAAGAGGTCGGCATGATGGACGCCTGCAAGCCGCAGGAAATCCGAGCGTCCCCGCTCCGCAAATTTCAGATAGTTGGCGTGATAAACGATGCCGGAGAAGTCGGTATCTTCGTAGTAGACCCGGACGGGCAGTTTGTGGACCTTGTCTTCGATCCTGCCCGCAATATCCGGCCACGTACCGCCTCCAGCGCTCATGCCTCGCCCTCCTCCTCGCCGGAAAAGAGCGTCTGCTGGTTCGCCGCAGCCACGGCAGGCATGCCAACGCCGATATGAGTGAAGGCGGCCGCCGTGAGCATGCGTCCCCGCGGGGTGCGGTTCACGAGCCCCTGCTGTATGAGATAGGGCTCTATGATCTCTTCGATGGCGTCACGCGGTTCCGACAACGACGCCGCAATGGTCTCGACGCCCACCGGTCCGCCCGAAAAACTGACCGCGATGCAGCGTAGATAACGATGATCCAGCGCATCGAGCCCGAGCTCGTCGACCTCGAGCCTCCGCAGCGCCCGGTCGGCCGCCTTGGCATCGATGGATTTTACACCTTCGACGGAAGCGAAATCGCGCACGCGGCGAAGCAGCCGCCCCGCCACACGGGGCGTACCTCGCGCGCGACGGGCAATTTCGCGGGCGCCGTCTGCCGTCATTGAGATGCCGAGTACACCGGCCCCGCGCTGGACGATGCTTTCGAGTTCGGATATCTCGTAGAAGTTGAGACGCACCGGAATACCGAATCTGTCGCGAAGCGGCGTGGTGAGCAGGCCCGTTCGCGTCGTCGCGCCGATCAGCGTGAAGGGGGCGAGCTCTATGCGCACCGACCGAGCACCCGGCCCCTCGCCGATGATGAGATCGAGCTGGAAATCCTCCATCGCCGGATAGAGGATTTCCTCGACGGCCGGAGAGAGACGGTGGATTTCGTCGATGAAGAGAACATCGCGCGGTTCGAGATTGGTAAGAAGCGCAGCGAGATCACCCGCTTTCGAAATGACGGGGCCGGAGGTCGCCCGGAAATTCACCCCGAGTTCGCGCGCAACGATCTGCGCCAGCGTCGTCTTGCCGAGACCCGGAGGCCCGGCAAAGAGCACATGATCGAGCGCTTCGCCTCGCGCACGCGCCGCCTCGATGAAGACACCCAGATTTTCCCGTGCCCGCGCCTGACCCGTGAAGTCGGCAAGAAGCTGCGGCCGGAGCGTACGCTCCAGTTCGTCTTCTTCGCGTTTCGCCGCGCCGACGAGCCTGTCCGTCATCGTGCAAGCTCCTTCAGACCTTGCCGGATGAGTTGCTCGGCGGTCGCCGCCTCTTCAAGTGTCTTTGCTGCCGCAGCGACGGCACCAGACGCCTGCGCCTGGGGATAGCCGAGATTGACGAGAGCGGAAACGGCGTCGCGCATCGGTCCCGCGGCGCCCGAAGCGGCTGTCCCGTTCACGGGCATGTCGAGAACGGCGTCGAGCGATGCTCCCTCCGGCGCCTTGTCTTTCAGTTCGGCAACGATGCGCGCCGCCACTTTCGGCCCCACGCCTGGCGCGGAGGACACCGCTTTCTTGTCGTCGAGCGCGATGGCACGGGCGAGATCGGCAGGCGCCAGCGTCCCGAGCACGCCGAGCGCAACGCGGGTGCCGACGCCCTGCACGCCGAGAAGGAGACGAAACCAGTCGCGCTCGCCGTCGCTTTCGAATCCGATCAGGCGGATCGCTTCGTCGCTGACTTTCGTCTCGATGGAAAGAGTGACAGCACCGCCGGGCGCGGGAAGCGCACCGAGCGTCCGTCGCGAACAGGTGACGTGATAGCCGACACCGCCGACATCGACGACGACCCAGTCTTCGCCAGTGGAATCGACGACACCCTTGAGCTTGCCGATCATCGGCCCGCCCCTGCGCGCGCAACGGCAGCCGCGACGCGCTCGTTAGCCGCACCGGAATGCGCATGGGCGATGGCGACGGCAAGCGCATCGGCGGCGTGCTCGCTGCCCGCCTTCGAACCTGGCAACAGCATTTCGACCATGAGCCTGATCTGCGCCTTGTCGGCATGCCCCGCGCCGACGACTGATTTCTTCACATGATTGGGAGCATATTCGGCGACCGCAAGGCCGCCGCGCGCAGCCACAAGAAGCGCGATGGCCCGCGCCTGCCCGAGCTTGAGTGCGGCGGATGCATCGCGCGCGACGAAGGCCTGCTCCACGGCGGCGGCATCCGGCGCATAAGCGGCCAGCACCTGAACCAGCCCCGCTTCGATTTCCACGAGACGATCCGCAAGACAGGACCGTGCATTCGATACGATCGTGCCGTTGGCGATATGCTTGAGTTTCGATCCCTCGATCCCGATCACGCCCCACCCCGTAGCGGTGAGGCCGGGATCGATGCCGAGATATCTCTGCGATGCCGGCATGAGCGGGAAACGTCCTGGTTACGGGCCTCGCCCGTCCGGTTCATGTCCACCCGGCGAGAGCGCGATATCCGCGAAACGCGTCAGGCGGACATCTTCTCCAGGACCGAATCGGACATCTCGAAGTTCGCATAAACCTGCTGTACATCGTCGTTGTCGTCCAGCGCTTCGAGCATCTTGAAGACAGTCTCAGCCTTTTCGTCGTCGAGAGCGATGGTGTTCTGCGGCTTCCAGACGATTCGCGCCGCCCGGGGCTCGCCGAATTTTGCCTCAAGCGCGCCCGAGACCTCGTGCAGCGCGTCCGGCGCGCAGTAGAGCTCGTGCGCCTCCTCGCCCGACTGACAATCGTCCGCGCCTGCTTCGATGGCCGCTTCGAGCATTTCATCGGCCGTCGCCACATCCGCCGGATACTCGATGAGACCAAGGCGGTCGAACATGAAGGAGACCGCGCCCGTCTCGCCGAGATTGCCGCCATTCTTGGTGAAGATGGCGCGCACTTCGCCCGCAGTGCGGTTCCGGTTGTCCGTCAGCGTTTCAACGATGACGCCAATCCCGCCGGCACCGAACCCTTCATAGCGGACTTCCTCGTAGTTCTCGCCGCCCTGATCCGTGCTCTTCTTGATCGCGCGCTCGATATTGTCCTTGGGCATGTTCTCGGCGCGGGCCGCCTGGATCGCCGCCCGCAATCGCGGATTGTACTCGGGATCGGGCAGACCCATCTTGGCCGCAACCGTGATTTCCTTGGCCAGTTTCGCGAACAGCTTGGCGCGCTTCTTATCCTGCGCGCCCTTGCGGTACATGATGTTCTTGAATTGTGAGTGGCCGGCCATTCCGCCTCCGAGCGCCTGTCGAAAACTCGCTGAAATTCGGCGCCTTTATAGAAGGCACCCTTTTCAAAATCCATAGCAGCGCCAGACGCACTTAAATACATTTAGAACGTGTATATATCCGAATATACTCACATTAAGTGTATTTAAGATATGGAGACCTTGCCACGGCCCGGCTGCAGTCCCCGTTCGGCCCATAACCAGACACGGCCGGCTTTGCCCTGCGCGGAGGCAGACGCCTCGCTCCCCGACCTCACCCGCCGCGGTGGCGCATGGACAGGGCGGTGCTGTTTTCGCGGAGAACCGGGTCAGCCGTGAAGCGTCGTCGGCCAGACATAGGGCTCGCTGAAGGCATCCCCTGACATCACGTCTTCGATATACCGCGCGACGAGCCGCTCGCTGAAAAATGCGTGATAGCGCTCATGTCCGTTGCGCGCGATACGCTGGCGCTCTCCGTCGTTCTTCAGAAAATGGCGGAGTTTGTCCGCAAGCTCATCAAGGTCGCGATAGAAGACGAATTCGTCGTCGGAAAAGATTTCGTCATAACCCGTCGAACGCGCGACAAAGACGAGTAGCCCATTCCCTGCATATTGCGCGAAGCGGTCCGACGAATAGAGATAGTGATCGTCGGCGCGATTGAGGTTAAGCCCCATCTTCGCCGAAGCAATGGCAGCGAAATAATCCTGCCCCTGAAGATAGCGCCGTCCCTCTAGACCGTAGAAAGCATAGCGCGCTTCCGGCACCCGGGCCTCGATGTCCCGCATCATCTGTCCCCGCCACGGTGTCGAACGTTCCGTTCCGATGGTGCACAGGAAGTCGTGAGGCTGATCGTTCCGTGCAAAACACTGCAGCGTTTCGATGGAGGGATCCGCCGGATTGGGAATAAAGGCGAGCTTGTGCGTCGGCGTCACAAATTCGTCGAGATGCTCGCCAGCCGTCGTAATGAAGGTGACATCAGCAACCTCACCGAAGCGGCGGATGCGCGGCGGATTCTCAGGCAGAAAGACCGGATCGAGATTGACCACCGCTACCCGGAGGCCAGGCAGCGAAGCGCGGATGTCGCGCACCGTATCGTTTTCGATTTTGTCGGCATGAAACAGGACGAGAAGTTCCGGCTGAAAGTTGCGGCAAAGCTCGACCAACCTTGCGTTGGCATAAGCATCGCCGCCACGAAAAATGCTCCACCTGTGGGCTTCCCGCGACACATCCCGATCGCTGAACGCCATCACCTGATGGCCGTTCCGGACGAAACCGTTCGTCAGCTTCCGGACCGTCGCATAGAAGTTCGTGCCCGCGCGCTTCTCATTGTAGTTACCGGCAATGACGATCCGCATGAACGTCAAACCTCCGGGAGAACCTGTTTGAGACGGCCGCCTATGCGGACCGGCTCAATGCGCTGCGCAAGTCCCGACATATCGGTCTCGACGAATACACCGCAAAGCGTGGCAGGCCCAAGAGCAGGCTGGAACCGGCCACTCGGAATACGGGTGACAAAGCGGTTGAGAGGTTCGTCCTTGTCCATGCCGATGACGGAATTGTAGTCGCCGCACATGCCGGCGTCGGTCTGGTAAGCCGTGCCGCCGGGCAGGATCTGGGCGTCGGCGGTCGGCACGTGGCTATGCGTACCGACGACGAGCGACACCCGGCCATCGCAATGATGCCCCATCGCCATCTTCTCCGATGTCGCCTCGGCATGCATGTCCACAATGATCGCGTCTGCAGCCTCGCCAAGCGGACAGGCAGAGACTTCCCGATCGATCGCCTCGAACGGACAATCGAGCGCTTCCATGAAAACACGGCCAAGCGCATTCACGACAAGCACGCGCGCACCGGACTGCGCTTCGATGAGCGCTGCACCGCGACCGGGCGTTCCCGAAGGATAGTTCACCGGCCGAACGAGGCGCGGCTCACGTTCGATATGGACCAGCGCCTCCCGCTGATCCCAGGAGTGGTTGCCGAGCGTGATGACATCTGCGCCCGCATCGAACACATCGTCGCAGATCGCTGCCGTGATGCCGAAGCCGCCCGCCGCGTTCTCACCGTTCACGACCACAAAATCGAGTTCCAGCTCGCGGCGGAGCGACGGCAGCTCGGCAACGAGCGCGTCCCGCCCGCTCCGCCCGACGATGTCGCCCATGAACAGAAGTCTCATGTTCACCTTCCGGACGCGCCGCCAAACGGCCGCGCACCTGTCTCCGTCACGACCCAGTCGAGCCGCTCGTCGAATTTGTCCTCGGGAAGGTCTTGGGCTTCCTGTGCAGAAAAGGCAACCCCGACGGCGAGAACGCCCTGCCCCTCGGCCCGGAGCGCAGCAAGCGTGCGGTCATAGTAGCCGCCGCCATAGCCGAGCCGCCGTCCCTCGGCGTCGAAAGCGAGCAACGGCACAACGACGATATCCGGACGGCAATCCGCCGCATCGGGCAAAGGTTCCCGGGTTCCGTGCAGCCCGCCGATCAGCGGATCGCCCGGCCGCCAGCATTTGAAGGCAAGCGGCCGGTTCCGGACGGCGACGCGCGGCAAGGCGCAGGAATAGCCCGCGACGGAGAGGCGGGAGAGAAGCTCGGAGGGATCGGCCTCGCTTCCGAACGAGACGTAACCCGCAATACAATCTGCAGGCTCAAGTGGAATTGCGGAGAGGAAATGATCGGCGATCCGGGATGGCCCCTCGACCCTCAGAGCCGAATGGGCAGCATCCCGGCGTTCGCGGGCAACGGCGCGTGCCTTGCTCTTTACGTCGGCGCTCATGACACGCCGTATGTGTCTGCATAAAGGAGTGGGACCGCCACGGCCGTCGGAACTTCGTTCCTCGGAGACCTACTAACGTAGGTGGGCGCCGTTTGAAGGAGACCACGGTCTCCCTCAGGGACAGCTCCCTTGAGGAGCGTAAGGCCCCGAGAGTATGTGTTCCTAACGTGCCGGGCAGTACCCGGTCCTATTCTATCTGCCCCTGCGCCCACCCGGGTCAAGGCCTGTGCAGAGGAAAGCTCGCAGGCGACGCTCACGCAGCCTCGATCCGGCGGGCAAGCTCCTCGATACGGCGCGCGGCATCGTCCAGGACATCGGCCACGGAATCCTCCGCCTCGCGCGTCCTCTCCACGGCAGAGGCCCGGGAACCGCTGAGGTTCTCGATTTCCTGCTCCAGCATCTTCGTCTTTTGCAGAGCGTCGGAAAGCTCATCCGCCACCATAAGGCCCGCCATCAGCAACAGACGGGCATCGCCAACCTGCCCCACCTCCTGCGCGAGCCCCATGACCTGCTTGTTGATGTAGCCGGCGAGTTCCCTCACATGATCTTCCTCACCGTCACCGCAGGCGACGGTGTAGGAGCGGTCGTTGATCGATACCTTGACCTGTCCCATTGTTTTCCTTCCGGACCGGAACGTCCTCAGCCCTCTGCAAGCACTTCCCTGATACCCTCGATGGCATCGGCAAGCGTCTCCGAGGCGCGCTCATTGAGTTCATTGAGCCGCCGCGCCTCGGATTTGATCTGATCGAGCTCTTCCGCCAGTTCCGCCCGATCTTCCTTCAGCGTTTCGACTTCCTCCTGCAGGCGCTTCGCGGCCTGCGCCCGCAACACCTGCCGGTTGATCGTCGCTTCCAGCTTGTCCACGGCGCTTGAAAAGCGGTCCATTGCCGAATCGAGTTTGCTCATTCTTTTTCCGGGGCTTGTCTATCCCGGCCAAACCCGGCCGGCGGCACTTGTTTGCCAAGATAGGCGGCAGCGGGAAATAAGGTCAACGCCGCCGCCCGCGGGCCTTCTCCAGCGCCCCTCCTGCAGCCCTGCAAATCGGCAATCGGGGATGCGCGGAATCGGCATAAAGACGCCCATTCCGGCATTGACTCCCGGGGGTCCCGTGGTCATTGTGGCGCCGCTCTCGGGAGGGCCCGATTTGAGCCATAGCGCGGGTTTCGCCCCCGGCGCGGAAGACCCCGCGATCTCCTGCCCGCTCAGCGCCCGCCTGGGCTAAAGAGTGACACATGACGCCAACTGAAAAATCCGCCGTCGCCGAGAAGGCACAAACCGCCTCAGGCGCTTCTCACGACACGATGGCAAATGCGATCCGGGCCCTCGCCATGGACGCGGTGCAGAAGGCAGGCTCCGGCCATCCCGGCATGCCGATGGGCACCGCCGACATCGCCACCGTCCTTTTCACGAAGTTCCTCAAGATCGACCCGCGCCAGCCCCACTGGCCGGACCGCGACCGCTTCGTGCTCTCGGCGGGTCATGGCTCCATGCTTCTCTACGCCGTGAACTACCTTCTTGGCTATGAAGACATGACAATCGAACAGATCCGGAACTTCCGGCAGCTCGGTTCGATCACGGCAGGCCACCCGGAATACGGTCACGCCGAAGGCGTGGAGACGACGACGGGACCGCTCGGTCAGGGTATTTCGACGGCGGTCGGCATGGCGCTCGCCGAGCGTCTGATGGCTGCCCGCTTCGGCAATGAGATAGTCGATCACTTCACCTATGTGATCGCCTCCGACGGCGACCTGATGGAAGGCATCAGCCACGAGGCGATCAGCCTTGCGGGCCACCTGAAGCTCTCGAAACTCATCGTCCTTTACGACGACAACGAAATCACCATCGACGGCGCGCTTTCTCTCTCGGAATCGGGCGACGCATTGAAGCGATTCGAGGCGGCGGGCTGGAACGCCAGCCGGATCGACGGCCACAATCCGGAAGAGATCGCCGCGGCCATCGAGCAGGCGCAGAAATCCGACAAACCGAGTCTCATCGCCTGCCGCACGGTCATCGGCTACGGCTCGCCCAACAAGCAGGGCAAGTCTTCCTCGCATGGCTCGCCGCTCGGCCAGGAAGAGATCGCGCTCGCTCGCGAAACCATACACTGGAAAGCGGAACCCTTCGTCGTGCCGAGCGAAACGCTCGACGCCTGGCGGATCGCCGGGTTGCGCAACGCCAAGACACGCAAGGCCTGGGAGGAGCGCATGACCGCCCTTCTCGCAGACGAGCGCAGCGAATTCGAACGCCGAATCGCTGGCGACCTGCCCGCAGACCTCGGCAAGGCCATCGCTGCCTTCAAGGAGAAGCTCGTTGCCGAAAAGCCGAAATGGGCAACACGCAAGTCGTCGGAAGAAGTGCTCAACGTCATCAACGCGGCGTTGCCCGAGACGATTGGCGGCTCGGCGGACCTGACAGGCTCGAACAATACGCGCTCGAAGGAACAGAAGGCGGTCACGGCTGAGGATTTCTCGGGTTCCTTCATCCACTACGGCGTGCGCGAGCACGGCATGGCCGCGGCGATGAACGGTATAGCGCTTCATAAAGGGCTCATCCCCTATTCGGGCACATTCCTCGTCTTCACCGACTACTGCCGCCCCGCCATCCGCCTCTCAGCGCTGATGGGCCTGCGCGTGATCTACGTGATGACGCATGACTCGATCGGTCTCGGCGAAGACGGGCCGACGCACCAGCCGGTCGAACACCTTGCGAGCCTTCGCGCCATGCCGAACCTCAATGTGTTCCGCCCGGCCGACGCCGTCGAAACACTCGAATGCTGGCAGCTTGCTCTCGAAACGAAGGAAACACCCTCGATCCTCGCTTTGTCGCGCCAGAACCTTGCGGCCGTCCGCACAGAGAATTCGGACAGGAATCTCTGCGCCCGCGGCGCCTACGAGCTGTCTCCGGCTTCGGCAAAAGCAAAGGTGTCGCTGCTCGCGACCGGCTCCGAAGTCGAAATCGCGCTCGCCGCACAGAAACTGCTCGAAAAGGACGGCGTGCCCGCCCGCGTCGTCTCCATGCCCTGCCTCGACATCTTCGACAAGCAGTCGCGTGAATTCCAGCGCGAGATGCTGGGCGAAGACACGGTGAAGATCGCGATTGAGGCGGGCGCCCGCTACGGCTGGGACCGCTATGTCGGCCCCGACGGCGATTTTGTCGGCATGGAAGGTTTCGGCGCATCCGCTCCGGCGCCGGAACTCTACAAGCATTTCAACATTACCCCCGAGGCGGCAGTGGCCGCAGCGAAGGCACGCCTCGCGGACAAGTCCTAACCCAAGGCTCAGGAGAAAAGAGAAATGGCAGTGCGCGTTGCGATTAACGGATTCGGTCGGATCGGACGCCTTGTCCTCCGTGCTATCGCGGAATCCGGCCGCAAGGATATCGAAGTCGTCGCAATCAACGATCTCGGTTCGGTGGACGCAAACGCGCTCCTGCTGAAATACGACAGCGTGCACGGCCCCTTCCCGGGCAAGATCAAGACGACGAAATCGTCGATGGATCTCGGCCGCGGGCCGATCAAGGTGCTCGCCGAGCGCGATCCCGCGAAGCTTCCCTGGAAGGATCTCGGCGTCGACATCGCGCTCGAATGCACGGGTCTCTTCACCGCGCGCGAAAAGGCGGCCGCCCACATCACGGCGGGCGCGAAAAAGGTGCTGATTTCCGCGCCCGGCGAGAATGCGGACCTCACTGTCGTCTACGGCGTGAACCACAAGGAACTCAAGAAAAGCCACAAGGTCGTCTCGAACGCCTCCTGCACCACGAACTGCCTCGCGCCGGTCGCGCAGGTGCTGCACAAGGCCTGCGGCATCGAGCAGGGCTACATGACGACGATCCACGCCTACACGGGCGACCAGAACACGGTGGACACGCTCCACAAGGACCCGCGCCGTGCCCGTGCCGCCGGTGTCTCCATGATCCCGACCTCGACCGGCGCCGCGAAGGCCGTCGGCCTGGTGCTGCCGGAACTGAAGGGAAAGCTCGACGGCACGTCGATCCGCGTGCCGACACCGAACGTCTCGGTGATTGACCTCGTCTTCACGGCAAAGAAGAAGGTGACGGCGGAAGAAGTGAACGCCGCGATCGTCGCGGCGGCGAAGGGCCCGCTCAAGGGCATCCTCGCCACCACGAACGAGCCGAACGTTTCCATCGACTTCAATCACAATCCCGCCTCCTCCACTTTCGATCTCACGCAGACGCAGGTGATCGAAGGCAAGCTCGTGCGCGTTCTCTCCTGGTACGACAACGAGTGGGGCTTCTCGAACCGCATGGGCGACACGGCCGTCGCAATGGGCAAGCTGCTCTGATCGGAGTCCATACCGTCAATGGCCGACTACAAGACGCTTGACGATCTCTTTGCCGCTGTCAGCCTTGACGGCCTCAGGGTTCTCGTCCGGGCAGATCTGAATGTACCCATGCAGGACGGCAAGGTTTCGGACGCGACGCGCATCGAGCGCGTCGCGCCGACCCTGACGGAACTGGCGGGTCATGGCGCGAAAGTGATCGTGCTGTCGCATTTCGGGCGCCCAAAGGGCGCACCGGAAGCGAAATATTCGTTGAAACCTGTCGCCGAGGCCCTTGGCGCGCATGTCGGCGTCGCCGTCTCCTTTGCGGAAGATTGCGTGGGCGACAAGGCAGCGAACGCCGCCGAGGCAATGAAACCGGGCACCATTCTCGTGCTCGAGAACACCCGCTTCCATGAAGGCGAGGAAAACAACGACCCTGCTTTCGCGGAAGCGCTTGCAGGGATCGGCAACGTCTACATCAACGATGCCTTCTCCTGCGCGCACCGCGCCCATGCCTCGACCGAAGGCATCACCCATTTCCTGCCCTCCTATGCGGGCCGGGCAATGGAGGCGGAACTCAGCGCGCTCGATGCGGCACTCGGCAACCCGAAACGCCCCGTCGTCGCCATTGTCGGCGGCGCGAAGGTCTCGACCAAGATCGCCCTGCTCGGCAATCTCGTGAAAAAGGTCGACGCCCTGGTCATCGGCGGTGGCATGGCCAATACTTTCCTTGCCGCACAGGGCAACAAGGTCGGGAAATCTCTCTGTGAGCCCGATCTTTTCGATACGGCGCGCCACATTATGGCCAACGCCCGCGCCGCAAAATGCGATATCGTCCTGCCGGTTGATGTCGTGATCGCGAGTGAATTGAAGGCGGGCGCTGCGACCGAAACGGTCAGCGCAAACGCCGTGCCCGATGACAAGATGATCCTCGATGTCGGCGCCGACACGCTCGCCCATCTCGCGGGCAGGTTCGAAACGGCGAGCACCGTCGTCTGGAACGGACCGCTTGGCGCATTCGAGATTCCGCCTTTCGACCGGGGCACGACGGAAGCGGCCCGGCTCGTCGCCATGCGCTCGAAGCAGGGCGAACTTGTCTCCGTTGCGGGCGGCGGCGACACGGTGGCCGCCTTGAACGAAGCCGGTGCGGCCGACGACTTTACTTACGTATCCGCCGCGGGCGGGGCCTTCCTCGAATGGATGGAAGGTGTTGAATTGCCGGGCGTGGCGGCACTGAGCCGCGATTAGCCGAAGCGGACGCCCGGCCTGAGACCGAGAGGGAATGACAAATGACTGAAACGCTTGAATCGATTGCACAGGCCATGGTGGCGCCGGGCAAGGGCATTCTGGCGGCCGACGAAAGCTCCGGCACGATCAAGAAGCGCTTCGACGCGATCAAGGTGGAATCCACCGAAGAGAACCGCCGCGACTATCGCGAGCTGCTGTTCCGCACCGAAGAGGCGATGAAGAACCACATCTCCGGTGTGATCCTCTATGACGAAACGATCCGCCAGAAGGCGAAGGATGGAACACCCCTCGTCGACCTGATCAAGAAGGCCGGCTCCATTCCGGGCATCAAGGTCGATGCCGGCGCGAAGCCGATGCCGGGTTTCCCTGGCGAAACCGTGACGGAAGGCCTCGACGGCCTGCGGGAGCGTCTCGCCGAATATTACGATCTCGGCGCCCGCTTCGCGAAATGGCGTGCGGTGATCGACATCGCGAGCGGCATTCCGACGACAGCCTGCATCGAGGCGAACGCCGAAGCGCTCGCCCGCTATGCCGCCCTCTGCCAGGAAGCGAAGATCGTTCCGATCGTCGAACCCGAAGTGCTGATGGACGGCGACCACACGGCGGATCGCTGCTTCGAAGTGACGGAAGCGACGCTCCGCGCCGTCTTCAACCGCCTCGCGCTTCACAATGTGAACCTCGAAGGCACCATCCTGAAGCCGAACATGATCGTCTCCGGCAAGAAGTGCCCGAAGCAGGCGGGCGTCGAGGAAGTCGCGGAGAAGACCATCGCTTGCTTCAAGCGCGTGGTCCCCGCCGCGATCCCCGGCATCGTTTTCCTGTCGGGCGGCCAGTCCGACGAGGACGCGACGGCGCATCTGAACGCCATGAACGCCATCGGCGGCTTCCCCTGGAAGATGTCCTTCTCCTACGGCCGCGCCCTTCAGGCCGCACCGCAGAAGGCATGGGCCGGCAAGCCGGAAAACGTACCCGCCGCGCAGCAGGCATTCCTCCATCGGGCGAAGATGAACGGCCTCGCCGCGCTCGGCGACTGGGAGAGCAAGCTCGAAAAAGCCGCCTGAACGACGGCCAGTATAGCCGAAACGCCCCGTTCTCCTTGAGCGGGGCGTTTTGCGTTTGGAGAGCCACAAGCTAAAACAGCGCCATGCCAGAGCAAGCCTGCCGCCTCTATTTCATTACCCCGCCACGCTTCGAACCGCGCGCGTTCGCCGATACGCTGAAGGCCGCGCTGGACGCGGGCGATGTCGCCTGTCTGCAGCTTCGCCTGAAAGGCGAGAACGAGGCGCCACCGCAAGCCGACGCCATCCGCCGGGCAACCGAAATTCTGATGCCATTGGCGCAGGCCCGCGACGTCGCTTTCCTCATCAATGACCGCCCGGACCTCGCGGCGGAACTCGGCGCGGACGGTGTTCACGTCGGTCAGACAGACATGAAGTACGCAGAGGCCCGAAAGCTCGTCGGGCCGGACCGGATCGTCGGCGTCACCTGCCATGACTCGCGCCACCTCGCCATGGAAGCGGGTGAAGCGGGCGCCGACTACGTCGCCTTCGGCGCCTTTTATAAAACCGACACAAAAACACCTATAAGTAGCGCCAGCCCGGAACTCCTCACCTGGTGGTCGGAACTCTTCGAACTGCCTTGCGTTGCGATCGGGGGCATTACTGCTGACAATGCTGCACCGCTTGTCCGTGCCGGGGCCGATTTCCTCGCCGTCTCGTCGGGAGTATGGGCCCATCCGGATGGGCCCGCGGCAGCCGTTCGCGCGATGAACAGGATCATGATCGAGGAAGGCACGGCCCGATGAGATGTTTGTTTCTGGCGATAGCAGTCCTCGCCTCCGCCATGCTCGCTTCGGCAGGCTCCGCCAACGCCCAAGGCGGGCAAGCGGCCAGCGAAAACGACGGTAATCCGATGGCGCCGGCGCTGGAAGCCTATGGTCAGGGCCGCTTCAGCGACGCCCTGCTCGTCGCAACGCCGCTCGCCGAAAAAGGCAACGTGTCGGCCCAGCTCATGCTGGGCTCGATCTACAACAATGGCGAAGGCGTAAAGCCCGATCCGGACGAAGCGGCGCGGTGGTTCGGCAAGGCCGCCGCCCAGGGCGACGCCAGCGCGCAATATGCGCTCGGGATGCTGCTCGAATATGGCAGCGTGGAAGGGTCGTCGCCCGAAGCCGCACGACGTCAGTTCGAAGCGGCAGCCAGGCAAGGTCATCTTGCCGCGCAGACGGAACTCGGGATGATGTTCACCTCGGGCCGCGGCGGGCCGAAGGATCTGGCTCAGGCGGCTGAATGGTTCGAAAAGGCAGCCGGAAAAGGCAGCTCGAACGCTCAGTACTATCTCGGAACTTTCTACGCCGCCGGCAAAGGCAAACCGCGGGACTATGGCGAGGCGGCCCGCTATTTCGCCATGGCGGCGGATAGCGGCCAGCCTCAGGCAAGCTACCAGCTCGGCCTCATGCTTCAGGACGGCGTCGGCATCGGGAAGGATACGACAGCCGCCGCAAGGCGCTTCAAGGACGCGGCCGAAAGGGGCGTACCGGGAGCGCAAACAGCGCTCGGCTTCGCCTACCTCGGTGGCGACGGCGTGGACAAGAACGATACGATGGCCGCGAAGTGGTTTACCGAGGCTGCCGTTCGGGGAGACCCGATGGCCCAGGACCGCCTTGCCCGCCTCTACTTTCTCGGCCAGGGCGTTACCCGCGACGTGGCGGCAGCGCTCCTCTGGCTGACCCTCGCCGAACGCGGCGGCATCGAGGACGACACGTTGAAGAACGCGATGGAGCCGGAAATCACGCCGGAAATCCGGTCCAAGGTCGTTAGCGAGCTCGAAAAATGGGAAGCGGCCAACCCCCCGGCCTCCCAGGGCAACTGATCGGCCTGAGCCTCAGCCCGGCCGGGGGTCGAAATACCCTGTGCATGAACGCCGCATGATGTTATCAGAGCGCCGGTTCCGGCCCTTGCGCCCGACGACCGCCCGATCCCATTTTTCAAGAACTTGAGCGTCCCATGAAGATCAACGGCAACGAAATCCGCCCCGGCAACGTCATCGAGCATGAAGGCGGCCTTTGGGCCGCTGTGAAGGTGCAGCACGTGAAACCCGGCAAGGGCGGCGCCTTTGCCCAGGTGGAACTGAAGAACCTCGTCGACAACCGCAAGCTCAACGAGCGTTTCCGTTCTGCCGAGACCGTGGAGCGCGTGCGCCTCGAACAGAAGGACTACCAGTATCTCTACGAGAATGACGGGATGCTGACCTTCATGGACAACGAGACATACGAACAGATCGAGCTGGAAAAGGAATGGGTCGGCGACCGCGCCGCCTTCCTTCAGGACGGCATGAAGGTCACCGTCGAAAGCCACGAGGGCAAGGCCCTCGGCATTTCGCTGCCCGATCAGGTGACGCTGGAAATCACCGAGACGGAACCGACGGTGAAGGGCCAGACGGCAGCGAGCTCCTACAAGCCCGCCCTTCTCGAGAACGGCGTGCGCGTGATGGTACCGCCCTTCATCACGACCGGGGAAAAGATCGTCGTCGACACGAACGAAGTCACCTATCTCCGCCGCGCCGACTGACGCGGATAAAGAAGCCGATGTCCCGCCACACACCGTCCATGAGCGTTATGGTCGCCGCCGCCCGCAAGGCGGCGCGAGGGCTGCAACGCGATTTCGGTGAAGTCGAAAACCTGCAGGTATCGCTGAAGGGTCCCGCAAACTTCGTTACCGCCGCCGACAGGAAGGCGGAGAAGACGATTTTCGAGGAACTGTCGAAAGCTCGCCCCGGCTACGGTTTTCTCATGGAGGAAGCCGGCGTCGTCGAAGGTGCCGACAAATCCCATCGCTGGATCATCGACCCGCTCGACGGCACGACGAACTTCCTGCACGGCATCCCGATGTTCTCGATCTCGATCGCACTCGAGCGGGAAGGACAGCTTGTTGCGGGGCTCGTCTACAATCCGATTTCGGATGAGATGTTCATCGGGGAAAAGGGTCAGGGCGCCTTTCTGAACGACCGGCGCATTCGCGTCTCGGCGCGGCGCGAGCTGCCGCAAGCCGTGGTTGCGACAGGCATTCCCCATATCGGCAGGCCGGACCATCCGCGCTTCATGACGGAACTCGGTGCGGTGATGAATGAAGTGGCGGGCGTGCGGCGCATGGGTTCCGCGGCACTCGACCTCGCCTATGTCGCGGCGGGACGCTTCGACGCCTACTGGGAAGCGAACCTTTCCGCGTGGGACATCGCCGCCGGCATCGTCCTCGTGCGCGAGGCGGGCGGCTTTGTCGCCGACCTCGCCGGCCGCGACGACATGATCGGAACCGGCGGCATCGTCGCAGGCAACGACATGCTCTCCCGCAAGCTCGGCGATCTCCTGAAAAAGGCCCATAAGCCGGCCTGACCGGCCAATCTCGTTGATGCTCGCGCACACACCGTGCCCGGCATCGCTGTGCCATGCATGTTCGGGTGATAGGCTCGGTGCAGAGGCCAACAACGATCCGAAAAACATGAACGGCCCTGCAGAAAACCGGTCTGTCGCCATGCTGCCGAAGGTCCTGGGAAATCTCGTTCTCGCGGCCGCGCTTTTCCTGATGCCTGCGGCGCATGCCGACCCTCTATCCCCGGTCGGCGACACGCTCGAAGAGGTAACCGGCACCGTCGGCAAAACGGTATCCGGAGCGGGCGACACCGTACGAAAGACGACCGGGACCGTCGGAAACACCGTGACCGGGGCCGCTGGCGCCGTGACGGATAGCCCGATCGCTACAACGCCCGGCAATCTTGGCCGCGACATCTCGCAGCCGGTGGGCATTCTCGGTGGTCCTGTGCAACGGCAGTCCACGGACACTCGGCAGTCCTACCCATCGGGAACGGCGAGAACGGAAGATCCCGGCGAGTACCGGCCTTACGACGTCTACCGCAACGACCTGCCCGACACGCTCGGGCGTGGCACGCTGGCGCGCATCTATTTCGAACCCGGAGAGGCGACGCTCAACGGCACGGCGAGGAACCGCATCGCGGGCTTTGCGCAGAATTTCTCGCAGCGCATCGGCAACGTCGAAATCCGCGGCTTCGCCGACCGCTCGTCCGGAGACGACGCGCAGGCAAGCGACCTCGCCTTACGGCGCGCAAATGCGGTGCAGCAGGCATTGCTCGAACACGGCATCGGCTCCAGCCGCGTCCGGGCAAGCGGCATGGGAAACGTCACTGGGGACGATGCCGCCGAAGATCGCGTCGATATCCTGTTTGACGGCTACTGAGCGACGGGCACGCCTCCGAGCCCCAATTCCGCCAGATTCCGCTCCTAAACGCGATGTCCGCAAGACCTGTTCCCGAGCGGCGAACGGTCCTAGACTGACGGTCAACAAAGCCCGCTCCAGCCCGCCACGGATACCCTAATGACCGGCAGACACTGGAAAGACCTTCGCGCCTGTCTCGGAGCGCCCTTGCTGGTTGTGCTCTTCGCGATCGGAGTGAGCGGCCATATCTCCGCCGCCGAAGCACCGCTCAACCCGCCGGAACCGGCTCTTCTGCGAATAGAATTCAGCGAAAACGAGTCGGCGCTCGGACAGACGGCGCGCGAAAACATCGAGGCTTTCTCATCGGATTTTGCGAGGAAAAGCGGCAGGCTCGAACTTCGCGCCTATGCCGGCCCGCCCCACGACACATCGTCGACGGCGAGGCGGCTTGCCCTCCGCCGTGCGCTTTCCGTTCGCCGCGAGCTCATCGACCACGGCATTGTCGCGGAGAGAATTCAGGTTCGCGCCCTTGGGGGGACCTCGGATAGCGGCCCGCAGGATCGCGTCGATATCGGGCTATTTGGCGGCTGAGTTCCGCATACACGAGAGGGGCAGAAAGACATGGCAAAAGACCGCAGGGAGGGCATCGGGCTGTCGCACCCCCGCCCGTACCTCACGCGCATGGTGCTGTTCATCATTCTCGTGTGCTTCGTTGCTGCCATTCTCTATCCGCAGATCGAAACCGCCTTTCTCGCCAATCCGGGATTGAACGGGCTGATCCTCGGCGTTCTCGTGATCGGCATCCTTTATGCCCTCAGGCAGGTCGTGTCGATCGGACCTGAAGTGCGCTGGGTAAACGACTTCCGCCGCGCCGATCCCGGCCTCGCCCTCCCGCCGCCGCCGCGCCTGCTCGCGCCGATGGCGACCATGCTCGGCGAACGCAAGGGCCGCATGCAGCTCAATGCCATGTCGATGCGCTCGATCCTCGACTCGCTCGGCTCCCGCCTCGACGAACAGCGCGAAATCTCGCGCTACGTTATTGGCCTTCTGATCTTCCTGGGCCTGCTCGGCACCTTCTGGGGCCTGCTCACCACCGTGACCTCCGTTGCGGGCACCATTCAGGGCCTCAATGTCGAAGCGGCGGATCCGGCGGATGTCCTCACCAATCTGAAGGCGGGGCTCGACGGACCGCTGCGCGGCATGGGCACGGCGTTTTCCTCCTCGCTTTTCGGCCTCGCCGGATCGCTCGTCCTCGGCTTCCTCGATCTGCAGGCCGGACAGGCGCAGAACCGCTTCTACAACGAACTCGAGGAATGGCTCTCGACGGTGACAAACCTCGCGGGCGACATCGACCCCGCCGCCCCCGGCATGCTCGGTGAAACGGCGAAACGGCTTCGCAACATCGAACAGGCGCTGACCTCCGGCGGCGAGCCGTCGCATTCCTCGCTGATGGCACTGGCTGGCCAGATCACGGCGCTCACCGAGCAGATGCGGAACGAGCAACAGCTCATCCGGCAGCTCGCGGAAAACCAGCAAGGCCTGAAGCCGGTGCTGGAAGACCTCGCCCGCCGCCTCGACACCCGGAACTGACCGCATGGCGCATGTGGGAAGACGCATAAGAGGCCGCGCGCCGACCGGGGATTACTGGCCGGGTTTCGTCGACGCGATGTCGAGCCTGCTGCTTGTCCTGATCTTCCTGCTCACGATCTTCATGATCACGCAGTTCTTTCTCAATCAGCTTGTTAGCAGCAAGGATTCCGCGCTTGAAAACCTGCGGAGCCAGATTGCCGAGCTGGTGAGCCAGCTCGCGCTGGAACGGCGGGAAAAGGCCGACCTGCAGGCGACGATCATGTCGCTGCAGGACTCGCTTGCCGCCGCGAGCGCCGAGCAGGAACGCCTCGCCGCGCTGGCCGATCAGGGCGCTGGCGCGGGTTCGCGCATCGCCGAACTTGAAAGCGCGCTTTCCGACGAGAAGAAGGTCTCGAACGAGGCGCTCGCCCAGGTCGAACTGCTGAACCAGCAGATATCCGCGCTGCGCCGTCAGCTCGCGACGCTCGAAGCAGCGCTTGAGGCCGCCGAGCAGAAAGACCGCGAACAGCAGGTTCAGATCGCCGATCTCGGCCGCAGGCTGAATGCGGCCCTCGCCCAGAAGGTGCAGGAACTCGCGAAGTACCGCTCGGAATTCTTCGGGCGCCTGCGCGCCATTCTCGGCGACCGGCAGGACATCGAGATTGTCGGCGATCGCTTTGCCATGCAGTCGGAAATCTTCTTCGAGTCGGGCTCGGCGGACATCAATCCGGAGGGCGAGCAGCAGCTCGACAAGATCGCAACCGCAATCCGCGAGATCGCGGCGGAAATTCCGGACGATATCCCCTGGGTACTCCGCGTCGACGGCCATACGGACGCGAACCCGATCTCGACGCCGCAATTCCCCTCGAACTGGTATCTCTCGAGCGCCCGCGCCATCGCGGTCGTGAACTACCTGACGAGCAGAGGCGTGCCGGAATCGAGGCTGGTCGCGGCGGGCTTCGGTCAATTCCACCCGCTGGCGGACGGCTCGAGCCCTGCAGACAACAGGCGGAACCGCCGCATCGAGTTCAAGCTGACGGAACGCTGACCTAGTAGGACTTCAGTTCCGTCGACTGCGAACAGACGAGAACTTCCAGCTGGAACACCTGGCCGAGCAGCATCTTGTCGCCATACCCGGCTGCGACACTTATCCCCGATATCTCTTCGCCAAGATTGAGATAGATCGTTCCCGCCTTCTTTTCCTGCGGGTCGATCCGCACAACCTGGCTGGGCGAGAGCTCGGCCGGATCGGAGGCGTGCGACAGGAACGCGATGACATTGGGATGCGCACCCATCAGCAGCGTGCCGTCCGGTTGCACATCGATGTTGTCGATTCCGGTGCCGAGGCGGACATTGTCGCGGCCCGTCAGCGCACCCGTCTCCTTGTCGCGGTCGTAGATGTAAAGGCTCATGCCGAGCGCGGAGGCGACATAGACGGTCTCTCCGTCGGGGCTGACGTTGATGCCGTTCGCATAGAGGATGGTGTCTGCCGCCTCTTCGGCCTTCTCGCCGTCGAAATAGACGACCGTGGAGTTCCGGAGCAGCAGGAAGTCGGTCACGGTATTGGTAAGGCCACTCCTGCTGCCATGATCGTTGGTGGCATAGAAGCTCTCCGGCCCGACACCGACGACATCGTTCAGCGAAATGAAGGCGTCCGACGTGACGCTCCGCGCATGGGAGAGCGAACCGTCCTCTGCAATGTCGAATATCTCGACCGTTTCCGGGCCGGCCGCCGGGTGGCTGACCGCGAAAAGGCGGCGCGCGCCGTCGGCACCGACATGGAGGCTGATGCCATGCGGGCGGAAATCCTGCGGCTCGGGAGCGGTGACGGGACGAAGTGCCCAGTCGGCCTGCGGCGCATTGAGATCGATCGCGTAGATGCCACCCCGAACGGCGTCTGTCCCCGGCTCGGCGCTCATGACGGCCCGGCGGTCATAGGCGGAGACATAGGCAACCCCGCGCTCGTGATCGATTGCGATGTCTTCCGGTCCCGGCGCCGCCGGAATCGCGCGGCAGTCCGCCGCGATCTCCTGCCGGATTCCCGTGAAATATCCCGCCGCCGAAAGGAAGCGCCAGGTGAGGACGCTCGCGATCACGACAAGCGCAAGCGCGACATAGCCGACAATCGGCAGAATTCTTCCGGACATTCGTTTCCCCCTTGTCAGATGCCGGTGGCCGCGCTGCGCCCGCCCGTATCGGCCGGCCAGTCGCGGCCGGCGGCGAATTGCAGCCTGGCGAGCCGGGTATAAAGGCCGCCCTGCTTGATCAGTTCCTCATGCGTGCCGGACGCGACCAGTCGCCCCTCCTCCATCACCACGATGCGGTCCGCCTTGAGAACGGTCGCAAGCCGGTGCGCAATGACGAGCGTCGTGCGGTCCTGCATCAGGCCTTCAAGCGCCTGCTGCACCAGCGTTTCGCTTTCGGCATCGAGCGCGCTGGTCGCTTCATCGAGCAGCAGCACCGGCGCGTCGCGCAGGATTGCCCTCGCGATGGCAATGCGCTGACGCTGGCCGCCCGAAAGCGTTACGCCGCGCTCGCCTACATGGGTCTCGTAGCCTTGCGGCAGATGCGTGATGAAATCGTCGATCCGCGCCGCGCGGGCAGCAGCCCGAATATCTTCGTCGCTTGCGCCGGGCCGCCCGTAGCGAATGTTTTCCGCAACCGTCGCGCCGAACACCACCGTCTCCTGCGGCACGACCGCGAGCCGCGCGCGCACCTCCCGCGGGTCTGCATCGCGGACATCGACCCCGTCGAGCGTCACGCTGCCGGACTGCGGATCGTAGAAACGAAGGAGCAGCTGGAACACCGTGCTCTTGCCCGCCCCCGACGGTCCGACCAGCGCCACGGTCTCGCCGCGCCGGACGGAAAGCGAAAACCCGTTGAGCGCCGAAACACCCGGTCGCGAGGGATAGGCGAAATTCACATTGTCGAAGGCAAGTTCGCCGCGCGGCGCGGGCAAGGGTGTCGGAACGGGCGGCGCCGCGACCTGGGGCTCGATGTCGAGAAGTTCCATCAGGCGCTCGGTGGCACCGGCCGCCATCTGCATGTCGCCCCAGATTTCCGACAGGGCGGCAATCGCGGAGGCGGCAAAGACCGCATAGAGAATGAACTCGAGCAACTCGCCGCCGCTCATCGTATCGGCGAGGACCGCGTTGGCCCCGACCCAGAGCACACCCACCACGCTCGACATGCCGAAGAAGAAGACCAGTGCAGTCAGGATTGCACGCGCCGTGATGCGCGAACGCGATGTTTCGAAGGCATGCTCGACATGTTCGCCGAACCGGGCCCGGTCGATATCCTCATGCGTGAAGGCTTGCACGATCTGGATGGCGTTGAGGCTCTCCGTGCCGAACGCGCTCGTATCCGCGAGCCTGTCCTGCGCCGAACGCGAGAGCCGCCGCACCCAGCGCCCGAAGACGATGAGCGGCAGCAGGATCGCCGGGATTGCGAGGAGAACGAGACCGGAAAGATAGGGGCTCGTCGCCGCCATCATCGCGGCAGCGCCGAAAAACAGAAAGACGTTGCGCAGCGCTATCGAGGCGGACGATCCGACAACCGTCTTGATGAGGGTCGTGTCCGCGGTGAGGCGCGACAGCACTTCGCCCGTGCGCGTGAGTTCGAAAAAGGCCGGGGAGAGGCTCAGCACATGGGCATAGACGGCCTTGCGGAGGTCGGCGACCACGCGCTCGCCGAGCCAGCTCACGAAGAAGAACCGCGCCGCGCTCGCCATGCCCAGCATCAGCGCAACAGCGACAAGCGCCAGGAAATACTGGTCGATGAAGGCCGCGTTTTCGCGGTTGAAGCCGTTGTCGATCAGGCGGCGGCTCGCCATCGGAATGGCGAGCGTGGCAAGCGTCGCCGCAACGAGCGCGACAAAGGCAAGCGCGACCATGACGCGGTAGCGGCCGAGAAACGGGACCAGACGCAGCAATGGCCCCACGCCGCGCGCCGGTTTGCGGCGCTGCGCTTCTTCCTCAATGGCCTCGACGACCGGATTCGATGTTTCGCTCATGCACCTTTGCCAGTCCGGCGTTCCCGGAGCAGCCAGCCTACCCCTTATCCGGCGCCCGGGGATATTTCGGCGCCGGGCTGGTATAGCAACCGGAGCCTGTCCGGGGCAATGGAAGGCGCCCGGGCGGCCTGCGGCATCTCCGCACAAAGTCCCCGAAAACCGGCCTTGCAACGGCATCCGCCCTTCGCTATAAGCCCCCATTCCGGCAGCGCGGGCGAATTTCGAAAGATCGCTCCTGCGCGCCAAATCCGACACAAGGAACCGCTCCCGGTTCCACTTCAGGAAGGCGCAAGCCATGAAGAAAGAGATCCATCCGGACTACCATTTCATCACCGTCCAGATGAACGATGGTTCGACGTTCCAGACCCGCTCGACCTATGGCGCGGAAGGCGAAACGCTCGTCCTCGACATCGATCCGACGACGCATCCGGCCTGGACCGGCGGCGGCCAGCAGCTTCTCGACCGTGGCGGTCGCGTGAGCCGGTTCAACAAGAAATACGGCTTTACCAGCGGCTGACCTCGAGCACCTCGAGACAAACGAAAAGCCCCGCTCACGCGGGGCTTTTTTGTTCTCGAAGACCTGAGGATCTTATTCGGGACGGTGCTTGCGGCGGCCGAATTCGCGGCGCGGGAAATCGAGGGAAAGGCTTTCGCGGAAGAAATCCTCGACCCGGGCGAACTGCTCCGCGAGCGGGTGGTTGCGGGCCGGCGCAGGCGCGGTGACGCGCAGCCGGGCATCCAGACGCTCGACCCGCGCATAAAGCCGCTCGGAGCGCTCGATAAGCTCCTGCAGACGGGCGGGCAACGCCTCGGCACCGTCGAAACGCGGCTGGCGGGCGATTTCCTTGGTTGCGAGGCGGTACTTCTCGGAATTGGCCTCCTCGACCGTCATTTCGCCCTCGTGAACCGCCTTGCGGACGAGAAGCCAGGAGGCGACCTGCATCAGCCGGGTCGTCAGGCGCATGCTCTCGCCCGCATAGGCGAGCGAGGTTTCGCGCGGCAGCGACCGCGCCGCCTCGCGTCCGGGACCGTCCAGATAGGCGGAGGTCTCCTCGACGAGGCGCATGCCTTCACTGTAGGTGCGCTGAAAAAGGCCCGATGCCATGAAGTCGGAGAGCGAAACGCATTCCGCGCCGGCAAATCCGATCTCGTTATTGTCCGTCGTTCCGTAAACGCCCATCCCGTTACCCCAGTCCCGTCCTTCGATTACGCCAGCGGCAGGACACATGGCCCATACCGGTACACTCGGGACTTGAGGGATCAATATCCGTGCCAGCGGAAGCGGCAGGAGCGGAAAACGGGCCTCAGAACAAAAAAGAGCCGCGGGAAAGCCCGCGGCTCAGTTCTAACAGGGAGGCGTCAAACAGAGTGGATAGGAGCCACTCAGAAATCCAGAAGACTGGATTACGCAAGGTCACCCTAGCGCCCTCATTCCTAACAGGAAGTTAATCTTGTGGCAATTTGACGCGGCCCCGCTGTGCAAACCGGGACGGCACCGCTGCGGCCGATTGTCCGAAAACTGTATATTCTCCAAGGGATTAACCCTCAGCGTCTATTTTTTGAACAGTGCCTCGGCGGCCGACAGCGATCCCTGCTTCCGCTCGAGCTGGTTCCGTATCCGGACAATTTCGGCTTCCAGAGCGGTGATTCGCTCTTTCAGCTCCTCGATGCCGAGGAGCTCCAGATCTTCCCTGGCAAGGGCCGCGAGCGCTTCGCCGCGCCGCTTGCGGGGCTCCAGATCGTCGCTGTCCATCGCGTCTCTCCTCTTCCGTCCCTTGCGCCCCGCAACCGCATGGTTGCCAGTTTGGGGAGGTCCGGCTAGACCTGCAACCCGCTCCATGCCGCCAGATATCGCAGAGGTGCCCCCTTGCCAGACCTGCCCGCGACCATGACCGCGATCGCCATCCGCGAGCCCGGAGGCCCGGAGGTGCTGGAGCCCCGCGAAATCGCGACGCCGGAACCGGGCCACGGCGAGATCCTCATCAAGGTCGCGGCGGCGGGCGTCAACCGGCCTGACACCATCCAGCGGATGGGGCTCTATCCGCCGCCGCCCGGCTCCCCGGAAACGCCGGGGCTCGAGGTCGCCGGCGACGTCGTGAGCACCGGACCGGGCGTGACGCTCTGGAAAACGGGCGACAAGGTCTGCGCGCTCGTGGGCGGCGGCGGTTACGCCGAATACTGCCTCGCGCACGAAGCCCATGCGCTTCCCGTTCCCAAAGGCCTTTCGATGACGGAGGCGGCGGCGCTGCCCGAAACCTTTTTCACGGTATGGACGAATGTCTTCGAGCGCGGCGCACTGAAGGCGGGCGAGACCTTCCTCGTGCACGGCGGATCGAGCGGCATCGGCACGACCGCGATCCAGCTTGCGAATATTTTCGGTGCGAAAGTGATCGCGACGGCGGGCTCCGCGGAAAAATGCGCGGCTTGCGAAAAGCTCGGTGCGCATGCGGCGATCAACTACCGCGAACAGGATTTCGTCGAGGAAGTGAAGAAGCTGACGGACGGACGCGGCGCCGACGTCATTCTCGACATGGTCGGCGGCGACTACATCGCGCGCAACATTCAGGCCTGCGCGGCGGACGGACGGATCGTCTCCATCGCCTTCCTGAACGGTTCCACCGCAGAAGTGAACTTCATGCCGGTGATGCTGAAACGGCTGACGCTGACGGGTTCGACGCTGCGCCCACGCAGCATCGAGGAGAAGGCAGCACTTGCCGCCGCCCTCAAGGCGAAAGTATGGCCGCTTCTCGACGGGGGCCGCGTAAAGCCGCTCGTGGACACGGTTTTCCCGCTCGCGGATGCCTCGAAGGCGCACGCGCTTATGGAAAAGAGCAGCCATATCGGCAAGATCGTCCTGACCCTCTGACGGCGCCCGCCGAAAACAAATCCCGCTCCCTGCGGAACCTTTCTTCCTCCTGCGCATAGTTATGGGCAGAGGAAGGCGACCATGCGCGGGACATGTTCCGCACAGGGAATTCTTTCCGGGTCGCGTACCGAAACAGGAACAGGGAAAAAATCATGTCGACCACACGTCGCAGTTTCATGGGTCTTGCCGTTGCCGCCGCCGCGATGGGCTCCATCGCGACCACCGGTGTCGCACAGGCCGAAAACACGGCAGAGGATCTCAACCAGCAGGCCGCAATGGCGCTTGAGAACCTCTACGAGACCAACGCCGTCGCGAAGGACATTTCCGAGCAGGCCGAAGCGGTTCTCGTCTTTCCGAACATCGTGAAGGCCGGCCTCGTTTTCGGCGGCGCCTATGGCGAAGGCGTGCTGAAGGAAGACGGCGCGGTCACCGACTACTACAACTCCGTGACGGGCTCCTGGGGCCTGCAGGCGGGCGCGCAGTCCTACGGCTATGCGGTGTTCCTGATGAACGACGAAGCCGTCGATTATCTGAAGGAATCCCACGGCTGGGAGATCGGCGTCGGCCCGACGGTGGTCGTGGTTGACGAAGGCGCGGCCAAGAATCTTTCGACCTCGACGCTGAAGGAAGATGCCTATGCCTTCATCTTCAACCAGCAGGGCCTGATGGCCGGCGTGAGCATCGAGGGCACGAAGATCACCCAGATCGACCGCTAAGACATCCTCGCGGATGTTACGGAAAGGCCGGAATCCCCGAGATTCCGGCCTTTTTCACGCGCCCTTCACAATTTGCGGACTACCCATCATTCCGCTTTCATTGCCCGCTTTTTCGCCCTATATAACGGCCATATCCACGCATTGATGGACAGAAACGGTTTATCCGGGAGGCCCCGGATGGATCAGAGGAATTTGATATGGCACAGCCCCTTATGCCCAAGGCGACAGCCGTCTGGCTCGTCGAGAACACCGCGCTCACTTTCGAACAAGTGGCGGATTTCTGCGGCCTTCACGTGCTCGAAGTGAAGGGCATCGCGGACGGCGACGTGGCCCAGGGGATCAAGGGCATGGACCCGGTCGCCTCCGGCCAGCTGACCCGCGCCGAGATCGAGCGCTGCCAGCAGGACGCCGACCTGCGCCTGCAAGTCTCTGAAAGCAAATACAAACTGCCGCCGATCGCGCCGCGCAAGGGGCCCCGCTACACGCCCGTCTCGCGCCGCCAGGACCGCCCGGACGCCATCGCCTGGCTCTTGCGCAACCACCCTGAACTGACCGACGCGCAGGTCTCCAAGCTCGTCGGCACGACCAAGCCGACGATCCAGTCGGTCCGCGACCGGAGCCACTGGAACTCGCAGAACATCAAGCCGGTGGACCCCGTAACCCTCGGTCTCTGCACGCAAATCGAGCTCGACGCGGCGGTCCAGAAGGCCGCGCGCAAGGCCGAGCGCGAACGCAAGAAGGCGGCGAAGGCGGACGGCACGTCGGAGACGCTGCTGCCCGCGAGCGAGACCACGGCGCCCGAACCCGCGCACGCGACCATCGCGGAGCCGGAAAAGGCAGAGGAAGAAAAGAAATCCTACGACGCCGACAGCGTCTTCGCGAAGCTGAAGGACGTGAAGATCGAGGAGGAAAGCGGGGATTAATCCCGGCTTTCGGACGCCGACTGTCACAATTCAAGAGGCGCGGGAAACCGCGCCTTTTTTGTTTGCCGCGCGGACTGTCATCGAACTGTCACACGAACGTCACAAAGGGCGGATTCGGTTCGTCTGTGTACGGATGGTGTGGCGGGAGGAAATGATTTATCCCCGGTTTTGCCGCTCCCCCTCACCCTTCCCACCGCCGCTTCGCGGCGATGGGCCCCTTCCCTCTCCCCAAGGGGGCGAGGGAAGATAAGTCGGCGGGGATAAAATAAAGCGCGCTCACGCGTCCTTTTTCTTGTCCCCGTCCTTTTTCTTCACGAGGGGGAGCGCGGTGTAGTTGAGCGAGAGGCGGCCGCCGTCTGCGTAGACGGTCTGGCCGGTCATGTAGCTCGCGCCGTCGGAGGCGAGGAAGACGGCGAGCGAGGCGATCTCTTCGGGCTGGCCGACGCGGCCGAGCGGCGTGCGCGACAGGATCGCCTGCGCGGCTCTCGGATCGCTGACGGTGCCGGCCATCGCGGTCTGGATCGTGCCCGGCCCGATCGCGTTGACGCGGATGCCATAGGGCGCAAGCGCGAGCGCCATCGCCTCGGTGAGCTGCTTGATGCCGCCCTTCGACGCGGAATAGGCGATCTGGCCGGGGATCGCGACGACGGCGTTGATCGACGACATGTTGATGATCGTGCCGGGCGCGCCGCCTTCCTCGATCTGCGCCACCATGCGCTGCGCGACGGCCTGGCCGACAAGGAAGTTGCCCTTGAGATTGATGCGAATGACGCGGTCGAATTCCTCTTCCTCGAGGGTGAGGAAATCGCCGCCCTTCGAGACGACGCCCGCATTGTTGACGAGAATATCGACGCGGTCATAGGCGTCCGTCGCGGCGCAGACGAGATTGCGCACATCGAGACGCTCGCCGACATCGCAATAACGGAAGACCGCCTCGCCGCCGCCCGCGACGATATCGGCGGCCGCCTTCTCGCCTTCCTCTTCGGCGACATCGGCCAGCACGACCTTCGCGCCCTCCTTCGCATAGGCATGCGCGATGGCGTGGCCGATGCCGTTCGCCGCGCCGGTCACGATCGCCACCTTGCCGCTGAGTTGGGAAACGGATGCCATGGGGAACTCCTTGTCACCGGAAACGGGGCCGCCGGAAGCGGGCGTTATAGCACCGGATGCGCCGCGATGGGAGGGCGGCGGGGGCTTAGGCGGTGTAGCTTGGCGACGAAGCTATCTGGGGAGGCAGCACACAAAAACCAGTGTCATCCCGGCGAAAGCCGGGGTCCATGGACAGAACACGGGAACACGCGCGTCAGATGGATCCCGGCTTTCGCCCGGATGACACTTGTTGTTGAGGTTACCCCTTCACCAGCCCCGCATCGCCGAGCACCGCCTTGATTTCCTCGAGGATCGCGGGGTCGTCGATGGTCGCCGGGGTCGCCCATTCCTCGCCGTCGGCGATCTTGCGCATGGTGCCGCGGAGCACCTTGCCGGAACGTGTCTTCGGCAGACGCTGAACGACCATCGCCTTCTTGAAGGAGGCGACGGGACCGATCCGCTCACGGATCATCTGCACGGCCTCCTGCTCGATCTCGGAAGCGGAGCGCACGACGCCCGCATTGAGGACGAGGAAGCCGACGGGCACCTGGCCTTTCATGGCGTCGGCTATGCCGATGACGGCGCATTCGGCGACGTCCGGGTGTTCGGCGAGCACTTCCTCCATGCCGCCGGTGGAAAGCCGATGGCCCGCGACATTGATGATGTCGTCGGTGCGGCTCATCACATAGAGATAGCCGTCCTCGTCGAGAAAGCCCGCATCTGCGGTCTTGTAGTAGCCGGGGAACTCGGTGAGGTAGCTCTCGCGGAAGCCCGCCTCGTTTTCCCAGAGCGTCGGCAGGCAGCCGGGCGGCAGCGGCAGCTTGACGACGATGGCGCCGGTGGTGTTGGGGCCGACCTGTTTGCCCGCTTCGTCGACGACATGGATCTCGTAACCCGGCAGCGGCACGGAGGGCGAACCGTATTTGACCGGCAGCCGCTCGATCCCCATCGGGTTCGAGACCATCGGCCAGCCGCTTTCGGTCTGCCACCAGTGGTCGATCACCGGGCGGCCGGAAAGCGCCTTCTCCGCCCACTGGATCGTGTCGGGGTCGGCGCGCTCGCCCGCGAGATAGAGCACCTCGAATTTCGAGAGGTCGTATTTCGAGATCAGCTCGGCCTTCGGATCTTCCTTGCGGATCGCGCGGAAGGCGGTCGGCGCGGTGAACAGCGCCTTCACGCCATGCTCCGCGATGATGCGCCAGAAGGTGCCGGCGTCCGGCGTGCCGACGGGCTTGCCCTCGAAGAGGATGGTGGTGCAGCCATGAAAGAGCGGCGCATAGACGATGTAGCTGTGGCCGACCACCCAGCCGACATCCGACGCCGCCCAGAACGTGTCGCCGGGGTCGATGTCGTAGACGTTTTTCATCGACCATTTGAGCGCGACCATGTGGCCGCCATTGTCGCGCACCACGCCCTTGGGCTTGCCGGTGGTGCCCGAGGTGTAGAGCACATAGAGCGGATCGGTCGCGGCGACGGGAACGCAGCCGGGCTTCGCACCCGCGGCCGCCGCCTTGTCCATCTCTTCCTTCCAGTCGAAATCGCGGCCCGCAATGAGCGGGGCCTTTTCCATCTCGCGCTGGAAGAGAATGCAGCCGGAGACCTTGTGCGCGCTCATCTCGATCGCCTTGTCGAGCAGCGGCTTGTAGGCGATGACGCGGCCGGGCTCGAGCCCGCAGGACGCCGACACGATGAGCTTCGGCTTCGCGTCGTCGATGCGCGTCGCGAGCTCCTTCGCCGCGAAGCCGCCGAAGACGACGGAATGGATCGCGCCCAATCGCGCGCAGGCGAGCATGGCGACGGCGGCCTGCGGCACCATCGGCATGTAGATGAGGACGCGGTCGCCTTTTGTTATGCCGTGGCGCTGGAGCACGCCCGCGAAGGTGGCGACCTTGTCGAGCAGTTCGGCGTAAGTGAATTTCTTCACGCGGCCGAGCATGGCGCTGTCATAGATGAGCGCGGTGCGCTCGCCGTTCCCCGCTTTCACATGGCGGTCGAGCGCGTTCCAGCAGGAATTCGTCTCCGCGCCGACGAACCAGCGGGAGAGGCCGTTCTCGACTTCGAGGGTTTTCGTCGCGGGCTTGAACCAGTCGATTTCCTTCGCCGCCTCCGCCCAGAAGCCTTCCGGGTCCTGTTTCCAGGCGTCGTAGGTGTCCTTGTAGCGTCCCATGCTGCCGCTCCCCGTCATTTTCATTGTTGGGGAGGTTTTAGCACGGGCGGTGCGGCTCAGGGAGTCGGGGACACGGATGACGGCTCGGTGACACGCGGGCGGTGCCGGCGAATGTAGAGATAGACGCCCGACACCCCAATGAGGGGAACAAGGGCGAAAATGATGTTCGGAAACAACCGCACCATTCTTTCGAATGTGTCTGTTGCAAGAGGGTCCCGCCTGGCGATGAAATCAGCGATCAGGAAAAAGGCGAGCACCTCACCACAGAAAACGAGAAATGCCCAGACGGCGAAGATCACATTCGCGACGTTGAGAAAGGGTGGCAGGGGCCGCGTTCCCAGACCGTAACGCCAGAGAAAGGCGCCATTGCAGAGTGCCATTCCAGCCCCCGCCGCCTTGAACACTGCCGAGACGCCCCAGATCCAATAGACGCCGACAGGCATGTCCGGCGTTTCGGCCAATCCGGCGATGTGGAGCAGTACGCCGACGAAAGCGGCGGTCATGAGAGCGGCAACGCAGAAGCTCGCTATCGCCAGTTTTCGGGACATCCCCATTCCTCCGTTAATCCACATCATGCGGTCGCGAATGCGCGTTGACGGCGAAGCAGCGCGACATAGACGCCGGTAATACCGGCGACCGGTATGCATGATGTCAGCACTATGAAGAAAGCTAGCGGTCCCGCAGGACCGGCACCGAACATCCACAGATAGAAGAGCGCTGCCGGCAGATAGAGGAGAAGGAAGAACCCGTTCCACAGATGAAGCGCCCACGACATGGGCGCGCCGCGTCTTTGCCGGAAGAAGGCCACACCATTGCAGCTGGCCGCGAGAGCACCGGCGACACTGAGGATCGTCAGAAACAGAATGAGCCAGAGATCGGCAAACGATGCCAGCAGGTTCCGCTCGGGATCGTAGTTCAGCGCATGGACGAAGGTCGTGACACCTTCCATGACGCTGAGCATCATCAGCATCGCCATCAACAGGCTTATGTTGACCCCCCACCTCATTGCCGCTTCCGTTGCATCACCATTCGAGGATGCCTCCCTTCCAGCGCCACCTGTGCCGGGCAAGGAGCATGAAGTAACCGGAGAAGATGACGGCAATCGGGATGAAGATGACGACCGTGAAGAAGGCCGGGTCCACGGACAGGCCGACGGTACAACACCGCCACACCTCCCAGGCAGCAATGAGCCCCGCCAAGTGAACGGCCAGGAACAGGCCATTCGTCACGTGAAAGACGACGGGAAGCGGCACCCCTTCCTTTCGCTTTCGCCAGCAAAGGATTCCGTTGCACAGCGCCGCCGCCGCGCCGGTCGCGGCATAGGCCGTCAGCAGGGTGATCCCGGTCAGGGCTCCGCGGCTTTCGACCGTTCCGCCATAAGCAGCAAACAGAACGGGAACCTCCATCGCCAGCCCAAGGCCCATTGCCGCAGCAAGCGCCAAACTCAGCGCACCCATGATCTTGAGTAAATGATCGGCGGTCTTTCGCCCTTCTCCCTCAACGTCGATGTCGCCTCGCTTCTCCGCGAGCAGAGAAAGCACGGCCGCTCCCTCTTCGATGCGCTCGAAGACGAACCATCCGAAACGCGCACTCCGGAAGCCGGCGGCCCTCGGAGAATGGATGAACGGATACGGGCCAAAGATGATCGTCGTGCGGCCCGACCAGTGCCTCCACGCCCTGATCCAGCTTATGCGGTCGAACGGACGTTCGCGGACCCATCGCCACCACAGACCGGACATGATCAGCAGGCGCCGGTCGGTGACTGCATAAATCGTTTTCTTCTGAAGCCTGTCGTCGAGAAGGAACCGCCCGATCAGCGCGTAGAACCCAAACCCAAACGCAACGGGCATAACGACCAGCATCAGAGGCAATGCGCCGGATGCAATCCTTTCCGGGTGACGAAGAAGAGCGTCGGCCGACAGAACGCCGACCGGCAGCAGCACGCTGCACCACAGGAGCGTAAGGGGAACCATGAACAGCTCATGCACGCGCAGAACAAGGCCCGCCTGCGGCTGTCCGCTCCAGAGCAGCGTCTCGCCGGGCTCGAGCTGAGCGCGAAGCTCGCGCTCGAGCCGCTCCTTCCGCTTCTCATCCGCTGTCATCATGTCCCCCCGCTTCTTTTTCCCACAGGTGTCGTCCCGGCGGAAGCCGGGAGTCATCCGACACGCGTGTTTTGACGCGGCCGTCCAACTCACAAATGTTATCTCGGCGAAAGCCGGGCCGACCGCGCGTCACCGGCGTGAAAATTACCCTCCCCCTGTGGGAGGGTCGAAATTGGCGAGCGAAAGCGAAGCGAATTTCGGGGAGGGGTAAGCGGCGAAGTTCGGATGGCGAGTTCGATGCCGATGGCGGAGCACCCCTCCCCAAACGTGCTTCGCACGTTTGACCCTCCCACAGGGGGAGGGTGATCTAGATGGCCAGGGTCGGGATGACAGTTTTGTTTTGGTGAGCACCTAAACCGTTCTCGCAATGACGGGAAAGGGTGGTGGCGCAGCCGCCTTGCCGCTCTCGCGCGTGCTGGGTAACGTGGGAGCCGCTCCCTTCCCTTCTGCTGCCCGCGAGGCTTTCCATGACGGCGAACCCCTATGAGCTCGATCTCGACAAGAATCCGGCGAACCATCAGCCGCTGTCGCCGCTGAGTTTTCTCAAGCGCTCGGCGGAGGTCTATCCGGAGAAGCTGGCGGTGGTGCATGGGAGCATCCGCTATAACTATGCCGAGTTCTATGCGCGCTGCCGGAAGCTCGCTTCGGCGCTCAGCGAGCGCGGCATCGGGCTCGGCGACACGGTGTCGGTGATCGCGCCGAACATTCCGGCGATGCTGGAGCTGCATTATGCCGTGCCGATGGTGGGCGCGGTGCTGAACACGATGAACATCCGCCTCGACGCGGCGATCATCGGCTTCATGCTGGATCATGGCGAGGCGAAGGCGCTCTTCGTCGACCGGGAGTTCTCGGCGCTCGGCAAGGAAGCGCTCCGACACGCGAAGGTGACGCCCTTCGTGATCGACATCGACGACCCGGAATATGACGGGCAAGGGACACGCATCGGCGAGGCGGAGTACGAGGATTTTCTTGCGCAGGGCGACCCGCATTTCGACTGGCAGTTGCCCGCCGACGAATGGCAGGCGATTTCGCTGAACTACACATCGGGCACGACGGGGAACCCGAAAGGCGTCGTCTTCCATCACCGCGGCGCCTATCTGCTGGCGATGGGGAACATCGTGACGGCGGGCATGACGGACAAGTCGGTCTATCTCTGGACCGTGCCGATGTTTCATTGCAACGGCTGGTGCTTCACCTGGTCCTTGAGCGTCATCGCGGGCACGCATGTGTGCCTGCGCCGCGTCACCGCCGCGAACATCTTCAGCGCCATCGCCGAACATGGCGTGACGCATATGGCGGGCGCGCCGACGGTGATGGGCTTCCTCATCAACGCGACAGCGGAAGAAAAGAAGCCGCTGCCGAACACGGTGCATTATTTCGCGGCCGCCGCGCCGCCGCCCGCCGCGACGATCCGCAAGCTCGAGGCGCAGGGCTTCAACGTGATCCATGTCTACGGGCTCACCGAAACCTACGGGCCGGCGGTCGTGAACGCCTGGCACGAGGAATGGGACGACCTGGAGCCCGACGCGCGCGCACAGGTGAAGGCGCGGCAGGGCGTCAACTACGCCGTGCTGGAAGGGATTTCCGTGCGCGACCCGGAGACGATGGAGGAAGTGCCGCGCGACGGCGAGACCATGGGCGAGGTCATGTTCCGCGGCAATGTCGTGATGAAGGGGTACCTGAAGAACCCGAAGGCAAGCGCGGAATGTTTCGCCGGCGGCTGGTTCCACTCGGGCGATCTCGGCGTCTGGCATCCCGACAATTACATCCAGCTAAAGGACCGCTCGAAGGACATCATCATTTCCGGCGGCGAGAACATCTCCTCGCTCGAGGTCGAGGACGTGCTCTACAAGCATCCGGACATCATCGAGGCGGCCGTCGTCGCGCGGCCGGACGAGAAATGGGGCGAGACGCCTTGCGCCTTCATCACGCTCCGGAAAGGCGCGGCGCTGAGCGAGGCCGACGTGATCGCCTATTGCCGCGAACACCTCGCGCATTTCAAATGCCCGAAGACGGTGGTGTTCACGGACCTGCCGAAGACCTCGACCGGCAAGGTGCAGAAATTCAAGCTCCGCGAGCAGGCGGGGGAGCTGTAGAGGAAGGTTTTTTGCACGCCCACGGGTATCGCCTTCGGCGATCCCGAGGACAGGCTCCGCCGCAGAGCCGCAGAGAAGGGAAGATAAAAGGAAAGGTTTTCACGCGAAGGCGCGAAGACGCGAAGAAGAAAAGGGATTGCGCCTTCGGCGCGAAGAATTCCACGGCGCGAAGCGCCAGCAAATCCTCTTCGCGTCTTCGCGCCTTCGCGTGACCTGTTCTTCCCGTCTCTGCGGCTCTGCGCCTCTGCGTGAAAAAACCGCTTTCTAATCCCCGTCGAATTCCTTGAGGTGTTTCTTCGCGGCTGCGGCGCGCCAGTTGCGTTCGAAGAGGGCGCGAAAGACGGGTTCGGCGACGGCGGATATCCGCACGAGGACCATCGGGTAGTCGCGGTAATGGTCCGTGATGAACCAGGTGCCGGGCTCGCGCGCCATCAGCATCTCGCGCTCCTCGAACGGCATGCGCATCACCATCGCCTCGCCTTCGTCATGGAGCCTCGTGATGAACTTGCGGGAGACGCGGAAGGCGGGCGTGCCGTAGGAGGTGCCTTCCTCGACGCCGGGAAAGGACAGCGCGATGCGGCGGATGTCCTCGAAGGTCAGGCATTTCCTGCTCGCGGTCATGATGCCCTCCCATGCAAAACGCCGGGCTGGGGGCCCGGCGCTGAAACTCTTGTCGGACTTCCGTCCGGATTGTTCAGGCTGCGGTTCTGGATGAAAGCCGCTCGATTTCTTCCTTCAATCGCAGCTTCTGTTTCTTGAGTTCAGCGATACTCAGATCGTCGCTGCTGGGGTGGTGTATCTGGTCGTCGATCTCCTGTTCGAGAGCCTTATGTCGATCACGAAGCTCGGCAATGTGAGACTCCAAAGCCATCTCATCCCGTCCTTTCGTTAAGCCAGAGACGACGAAATTGTGACTCCTTTTGAAGGGCTTGTCGAACGCCTCTCGCAAAAATCGGCAACTCCGTGTAAGTCTTTGCAATCATGGCTGGAAAAAAACCGACCCTTTCCCAGAACCCCCGTCTCATCGTGGGAATTTCCGGCGCCTCCGGGGTGGCCTACGGGGTCCGGGTGCTGGAGCTGCTGAAGGAAGCCGGGGTCGAGAGCCACCTCGTCATAACCAGGGCCGCCGAGATGACGCTCGGCTACGAGACCGGCGTGAAGGCGAAGGACCTCGACAGGCTCGCGCATACGCGCTACCGGATCGAGGATATCGGCGCGGCGATCGCCAGCGGCTCGTTCGGCACGCTCGGCATGATCGTGGCGCCCTGCTCGATCCGCACCATGTCGGAGATCGCGACGGGGGTGACCTCGTCGCTGCTGACCCGCGCCGCCGACGTCGTGCTGAAGGAGCGCCGCCGCCTGGTGCTGATGGTGAGGGAAACGCCGCTTCACACAGGGCATCTCAGGACCATGACGCACTTGTCGGAAATCGGCGCGATCATCGCTCCGCCCGTGCCGGGGCTCTATGCCAAGCCGAAATCGGTCGACGAACTCGTGACGCAAACGGCGGCCCGCGCGCTCGACCTGTTCGGGCTCGACCTGCCACAAGCGAAACGCTGGGGCGAGGACCTGAAGGACGGCAGGCGGAGCCCCGTCCGCGCCCCGAAAGCGAAGCCCTGAACGCTTCGCGCTTGTCGGCCGCACGGGCCGCGCGCTAAAACCTTGCCGACGGGCCGCGCGGCAGCCCTCCAGACCGGACACCCATGACCGAGCAGGAAGAACAGGAGTTTCGGCAGACCCTCGCGAAGCTCAAGGAAGAGCATCGCGACCTCGACGACGCCATCTATGCGCTCGAGGCGCTGCCGCTGCCGGACCATCTGCAGATCAAGCGGCTGAAGAAGAAGAAGCTGCAGCTACGCGACCGCATCCAGGAAATCGACGACATTCTGTTCCCGGACATTATCGCCTGAACGGCGCTCACCCGTCCTTGCGCTTGGCCTCGTACATGGCGCGGTCGGCGCGGGCGAGCGCATCGTCGGGTTCGTCCTCGCCGCTGAAGGCGACGGCGCCGACGGAAATCGACAGCGGGATTTCGGTGCCGCCATGGCGGAACGGCTCGCGAGAGACGAGCGCGGCGAGCGAGGCCGCTTTCGTCTTCGCCGTCTCCTCGTCGGCGCGCGCGAGGATCAGCCCGAGTTCGTCGCCGCCGAGACGGCCGAGAATATCGGTCTCGCGGACATTGGCGAGGACGAGGTTCGCGAGGTGCTGAAGCGCCGCATCGCCCGCCGCATGGCCGTGGGCGTCGTTCACGCCCTTGAAATTGTCGAGATCGAAATAGACGAGCCCCGCCGCTTCGCCATAGCGCCGCCCGGAGGCGATGACGCGGCTGAGCTCGCGCACGAAGGCGCGGCGGTTCAGAACGGGGATCAGCGGATCGCGGTCGGCGAGTTCTTCGCTTTCGCGCAGCCGCTCATGCATGGCGGACATTTCGCGGCGAAGTTCCGCCACCTCGCCCATGAGCTGCATCAGCGCGTCGCGCACGCGCGGCGTGAGCTCGGCCTCGGGGATGCCCATGATGCTGGCGCTGTCGGAGACGTGGCGGCCGGCGGACGGGTCGCCGGAGCGCGCCCTCGCCCGCTCCCGGGACGAAACCGGGGCGGCAGGGCCGAGAGGCTTGCTGTCACCGATCTTCATGGCGCTGGTCCCTCACCTTCCTGGCGGGGCCTCTCCATCCCCGAATCGCCCGGCTCCGAAAATGCCATTCTTTGGCGGAAAGCGCCATGCCGGGCGGCGGGAGGCGCGGAAATCAGCGCCGGAGGAGAGGGCGAACCGGACGCCTGCCGGAGGCATCGGGACCGGGCTTTCTGATTGTTACCACAGTAACAATCATCCGTGCGGACTGCGGCTAGCTTCCCGTCAACGATCCAACGGGAGGAAGACCCATGAACGCGCCATCGCCTGCCAGCAAGACCCTCGAGGAAGTCCGCCAGCTCGTCGCGGCCGACGACCGCCGCGACTTCGAATTCGCCGAACGCGGCTTCATCGCGACGCGGAAGGACCCGGTGATCCCGCGCGACACGGGCGACGGGCCGGCCTTCGACCTGCGCGCTTACGACTATCTCGAAGACGAAAAGACGGACGAGACGGTGAACCCGAGCTTGCGCCGGCAGGCGAAGATCCTGACGAAGCACGGGCTCTTCAAGGTGAGGGACGGCATCTACCAGGTGCGCGGCTTCTGCGTCTCGACGGTGACCTTCATCGATGCGGGGGACGGCTGGATCGTGGTCGACCCGCTGACAAGCGTGGAGGCGGCGCGCGCGGCCTATGAACTCGTGACGGAAAACCTGGGCGAGAAGCCCGTCATCTCCGTCATCTACTCGCATTCCCATGCGGACCACTACGCGGGCGTGGGCGGCGTGACGAATGCGGCCGATGTCGCGGCCGGCAAGGTGTCGGTGATCGCGCCCGCGGGCTTCCTGAAGGAAGCGGTGTCGGAAAACATCATCGCGGGGCCCGCGATGCTGCGCCGCGCGCGCTACCAGTTCGGCCTGACGCTGAAGCATGGCTGCTGCGGCGAGGCGACCTCGGGCCTCGGTCCCCGACCCTCGATGGGCACGCCCTCCCTCATCGCGCCGACCATCGACATCACGCATACGGGACAGGAACTGACCGTCGGCACTGTGCGGATGGTGTTCCAGATCACGCCGGGAACGGAAGCGCCGGCCGAGATGAACTTCTTCCTGCCCGACCATCGCGCGGTGTTCATGGCGGAGAATGCGAACCTGTGCATGCACAACTTGCTGCCCGCGCGCGGCGCGCTGGTGCGCGACGCGAAGGCCTGGGCGGATTACCTCACGGAATCGATCCGCCTCTTCGCGGGGGAAAGCGACGTGATGTTCGCCGCGCATGGCATTCCGCGCTTCGGCACGCAGGAGATCGTGACCTTCCTCGCGAACCACCGCGACGCCTACAAGTTCCTGCACGACCAGACGATCCGGCTGATGAACACCGGCCTCGTCGCGGCGGAGATCGCGGAAGTGCTGAAGCTGCCCGACGTGCTGGCGAAGCAATGGTACAATCGCGGTTATTACGGCACGATGAGCCACAATTCGAAGGCGATCTACCAGCGCTATCTCGGCTGGTACGACGCGAATCCGGCGAACCTGAACCAGCTGCCGCCGGAGCCCGCCGCGAAACGCTATGTCGAGGCGATGGGCGGGCAGGACGCCGTGAGGGCGCGCGCGGCCGATGCCGAGAAGGCGGGGGAACTCCGCTGGGCGGCGATGCTGCTGAACCATGCGGTCTTCAACGATGCCTCCGACCGCGCGGCGCGCGAACAGCTCGCCGGCATCTACACGAAGCTCGGCTTCGAGGCGGAAGCGGGCACCTGGCGCAACATCTACCTCACCGGCGCGCAGGAACTGACCGACGGCGCCGCAAACCTCTCACCCGTCGCGGCGAATGCCGACGTGCTCTCCGCGACGACGACGCCGATGCTGCTCGACGTCGCCGCCGTGCGCGTGAACCCGGCCAAGGCGGAAGGCAGGAACTTCATGGTGAACCTCCGCCTCACCGACCGGGACGAGACACATCTCGTGACGGTGGAGAACGGCGTGCTGATCCACGAGGAAGGCATCGAGGACAAGGACGCGGGCGCGACCGTGACGATGACGCGCGCCGAACTCATCATGACGCTGCTGGCGGGCTTTCCCGTGGCGGAGTTCATCGAAAAGGGCAGCATCAGGATCGAAGGCGACGCCGCGCTCTACGAGACGCTGACAAGCCTCATCGAGGCGCCGAAGCCGAACTTCAACATCGTGGAGCCGTGAGGCGGCCAGGGCGACGAGGCGAAACCGGGGGGCAGAAAGGCGGTTTCAAGCCACTTTCCGGCCCTTCCCGCTTTCCTTGCCAAGCGGCTCACCATGCCTATACTCCCTCGCTTTCCGAAACCCGGGCCCCGAGCGCCCGGCGGTAGAAAACGGCGGAAAGCATGGCCAGATCGCAATCGGGACAAGCCCTTGTCGGCATCATCATGGGGAGCCAGTCGGACTGGCCGACCATGAAGCACGCGGCCGATGCGCTCGACGCGCTGGACGTGCCCTACGAGGCGCGGATCGTCTCGGCGCACCGCACCCCCGAACGCATGGTCGACTACGCCAAGACGGCCCGCGAACGCGGCCTCAAGGTCATCATTGCGGGCGCGGGCGGCGCGGCGCATCTGCCGGGCATGACGGCGTCGCTGACGCCGCTGCCGGTCTTCGGCGTGCCCGTGCAGTCGAAGGCGCTGTCGGGCGAGGACAGCCTTCTCTCCATCGTGCAGATGCCGGGCGGTATTCCCGTCGGCACGCTCGCCATCGGCGAAGCGGGCGCGAAGAATGCAGGGCTGCTCGCCGCCGCCGTGCTGGCGCTGTCGGACGAGGCGCTGGCGAAGCGGCTCGATGCCTGGCGCGCAAAGCAGACGGAAGCCGTCGGCGACACGCCCGAGGACCGGTAATGTCGCTCGTCGCACCCGGCGGCAGGATCGGCATTCTGGGCGGCGGACAGCTCGGCCGGATGCTCGCGAGCGCGGCCGCAGAACTCGGCCTGCATGCGCATATCTACTGCCCGGACGAGGAAGCGCCCGCCGCGGAAGTTGCGGCCGAATTCACCCGCGCGGAATACGAAGACGAAGCGGCGCTGACGCGCTTCGCCGCAAGCGTCGATGTCGTCACCTACGAGTTCGAGAATGTGCCGGCGGAAACGGCGCGCATTCTCTCCGAGCATGGCATCGTGCGGCCCGGTCCGCTGGCGCTGGCGACGGCGCAGGACCGCCATGTCGAGAAAAGCTTCCTGACGGCGCAGGGGATCGCGACCGCGCCTTTCGCGGATGTTGCGAGCGAAGCGGACCTGATGGTTGCCGTGGAGAGCATCGGTGTCCCCAGCGTGCTGAAGACGCGGCGCTTCGGCTATGACGGCAAGGGACAGGCGAAGATCGCCTCGCCAGACGCGGCAGCCGCCGCCTATGACGAAATCGGCCGCCAGCCCGCGATCCTCGAAGGCTTCGTGAATTTCGAGCGCGAGATTTCCGTCGTCGTCGCGCGCGGGGAAAACGGCGAGACCGCCGCCTACGATCCGGTGGAGAACATCCACAAGAACCACATCCTCGATCGCACGCTCGCGCCTGCCGGGCTGCCGAAGGCCATTGCCGACGAGGCCTGCGCCATCGCGGCGCGCATCGCCAAGGAACTCGATTATGTGGGCGTGATGGGCGTGGAGATGTTCCTGCTGCCGGAACAGGGAAACAGGCGCCGTCTCGTCGTGAACGAGATCGCGCCACGCGTGCACAACTCCGGTCACTGGACGATGGATGCCTGCACGGTCGGCCAGTTCGAGCAGCATGTGCGCGCGATCTGCGGCTGGCCGCTCGGAAACCCGAAACGCCACTCCGACGCCGTGATGACGAACCTGATCGGCGACGAAGTGGAAAGCTGGAAGGCGCTCGCAGCAGAGCCCGACACCGCGATCCATCTCTACGGCAAGGCGGAAGCCCGCCCCGGCCGCAAGATGGGCCACGCAACCCGCCTTTATCCTTTGGGAAAACGTCCGCCGGTTACGCCTTCTTAACGCTCCCCTTCCACTCTCGAGGCTGGGAAACGCCGGGACACAAAGGGCAAGCGCTGAAGGACGCCCCGAAGCCCGGGCATGGAAGGAAGAGGTCTCCCATGGCATGGGAACAGGCCGCGACCGGACTGGCGGACGGCATCCGGGAAGAGATTCCGGCCGATGTGCGCAGCCTGATGGCGGAACGGGCGCCGAGCCCCGGCGAACGCGCGACCGCGCCCGTTCTCGGCACGCGGGCCCATACCGATCTCTTTCAATACTGGCTGAGCCTGCCGCGCGAAAGCGGCATACCCGAGGCGTCCGACTTCAATCCGATGGCGGCGCGGCAATGGCTGCCGGAAATGGCGATGTTCAGCCTGGCGAGTCCGGAAGAAATACCGCACCGGCTTGTCGGCACGGGCCTTGCCGAGCGGCTCGGCTTCGACGCGACGGGCACCAACCTGCTCGATTTCGTCGATCCGTCCTATCGCCGCCAGTGCTCGCGCGACATGCACGAGGCCGGCTACAGGCCCTGCGGCTGGCAGGTGCGCTACCTGACGCATTACCCCTCGGGCCGCGTGGCCCACGTGCAGAGCATCTATCTGCCTCTCAGGGGACCGGCCGGGCAGCGCCCGCGCATTCTGAGCCTGCATACGCCGGAGCAGCCGCAGCGCTATCAGGGCCCTGCAGAGAAGCCGAGCTTCGCGAGCGAGATCGCCCGCATGGTCTGGATCGACGTGGGCTTCGGCGCGCCGGACGCATCACGGTAAGACGCCGTTAACTTCTCCGGGATCACCCTGAGGGCTGGAAAAGCGCCTGCCTGGCGCACAAGGCGGCACTTATTATCCACACCACAGCGAAGGATGGGCATGCCCGGCAGCCCCGCCAGCAACATGACGCTCGATACGATGCCTGAAGACGTCAGGCATCTGATGGAGACCTGCGCCGTGAGCCCGGGCGAACAGGCGGGTGCGCCACGGCTCGACGTCGCATCGCAGAGCGCCGTCTTCGACTACTGGCTGAGCCTGCCGCGCCCGACAGGCATTCCCGACGCATCGGCGTTCAACCCCGCCGCGGTGCGACGCCATCTGCCGAGCCTCACGATCCTGTCGCTCACCAGCCCGGACGAGATCAGCCACCGCCTTGTCGGAACCGAGGTGACGTCCAGTCTCGACACGAACCTGACGGGTGCGAACCTGCTCGACTTCGTGCCGCCGGAAACGCGCCTGCAATGCGCGCGCGACATGCACGAGATGGGCTATCGCCCCTGCGCCTGGCAGGCGCGCCATGTCACGCGCTACGCCTCCGGCCTCATATCCTATGTGAAGACGCTCTACCTGCCGCTGCGCGCGCCCGACGGCCAGCCGCCACGGATTCTCGGCATGCACCGCTCCGAACAGCCGACGGGTATCGGCGACAAGTCGGACACCACGATCTTCGGTGCCGGGTTCGACCGGATGATCTGGATCGATGTCGGCTTCGGGGTGCCGGGCTAGCCCTTGCCGTAACGCAACCGTCCAAGCAGCGCGAAGGGGTCCGGCAGGCGGCTTGCGATGTTCTTCACACCCGCCTTCGCTTTCTCGAAACGCATCACATCCTCGATGCGGCGATCGAGAAACGCCCAGGTGCGCGCATAATTCTCGCTGTCGTCGGCGAACCAGTAGAGCGTGACCGAGGAGAAGACGCCGGCCAGGGTCGCGCGCTTCGTGTAGAAATTGAAATCGGTGGAGGTGTCGCCGGCGGCGCGCCAGATCGCATCGACCGTACGGTAGAGCGAGTGCGGCCCGCGCGCGCCCGATGTCGGCAGCGCGAACATGGTGATCGCACGGCGCATGGCTTCCCGCGCATGCAGATCGACCTCGATCCTCGTGCGAACGGCGAGCGTGATCCGCTCGCGGATCTTCATCGCGGCAAGGTCCCGTCCGGCCAGCGCCTCTTCCATGCGGCGGTCGCCATCCTCGAGAAAGAAGTCGACGAGATCGAGAATGCCGTCCGGAAAGGCGAGACGCATCTCGCCGTGGGAAACGCCCGCCGTTTCCGAGGCCTCGCGCAAAAGGCGCGGCGTCCAGCCGTCGAAGGCGACATTCGGGAGCGCGGCCTCGAGGACCTTCATCCGCGTGGCTTCCAGGCGATCGCTCTTCGGCCGGGCCCCGCCGGGGCGCTTCTTCGACGTGTCAGGCATCGGCATTTTCCTCTTGCGTCTCTCCGGCGGGCTCGCGGGCGGCGAGCCAGGCTTTCGCTTCCGTCTCGAAGATCAGTTCGGTGAGATCGTCCATCCGCTGCGGATAGAGTATGCCATTGAGATGGTCGCATTCATGCTGGACCACCCGGGCATGGAAACCGCGTGCAACGCGCTCGACCGCCTCGCCGTCGAGGCCATAGCCCCGGTAGCGCAGCGCCGTATAGCGCGGGACCGCACCGCGAAGGCCGGGCACCGACAGACAGCCCTCCCAGCCCTTTTCACGCTCTTCCGACAGGATCTCGATTTCGGGGTTTATGAGGACCGTGAGGGGCGCCGTATGGTCGAACGCCTCTTCCTCGTCGATCTCTTCCGGCGCACGCTCGGGCGGCGCCTGGAAGACGACGATCCGCCAGGGCTCGTAAACCTGCGGCGCGGCGAGACCGGCGCCATTGGCATCGATCATGGTCTCGATCATGTCGCGGACGAGCGCCTTCACTTCCGGAGCGGTCGGGTCCGGAACCGGTTTCGCCACCCCCTGCAGCACAGGGTGGCCCATGCGGGCAATCTTGCGTATGGCCATGGGCTGAATATGAGGCCGGGCGGTCCCCCGGGCAACCGGGCCCGAAGCCGCAGCCCAGCCCCCGAGGGGCAGATTTCGGGGGTTTTCGGGGTCCCCGGTGGACATTCCCCGAAAGCTTTGCTAGAAAGCGGCTCGCTCGCGGGTCCGGGAAACCGGTTCCCGCGACTAACTTATTGAATCGAAAACAGGATCAGCTCGTGCAGGTACTCGTTCGCGACAACAACGTCGACCAGGCCATGAAGGCTCTGAAGAAGAAACTTCAGCGCGAAGGCGTGTTCCGCGAAATGAAGCTCCGGAACTTCTACGAGAAGCCCTCCGAGAAGCGCGCCCGGGAAAAGGCCGAAGCCATCCGCCGCGCCCGCAAGCTCGCGCGCAAGCGTGCCCAGCGCGAATCGGGCGTCGCCGCCGCCAAGAAGTAATCCTTTCGGGATTTCGACGATCTGAAGCGCCTCCGGTTTCCGGGGGCGTTTTTCGTATTGAGGGGTCAGAGCCGCTCGCCGGGCGATTGCGCGTTGCGCATACCCTCCCAGACCCTGAGCCGGCCCGTGCGCTTCGCCCAGCGATAGGCAGCCTTGCCCGCCGCATTCTGGTGGTGCCACTGGAAGGAGAGCATGGGCCCCAGCCGGGGAATCCAGAACCCCTCCGGCATCTCCGCCCGGGGCGCGACGGCGCCGAGCGTAATATCGGCGATCGCGACACCCGCGCCCTCGCCATAGGGCCGACGGGCAAGAAGGTTGCCCTCCCCATCGATCACCTGCGTCTCGCCCATGAGCTGTGTGCGCATCGGCACCGAGAACCGCATGCCCGGCAGCACGAGCATTCCTCCTTCGATGACGCTCGCATGACCCGCATGGAGGAGCGGCGCGCCGACAAGGGCGGCGAAGGTGCCGGGCGTGCGCGCCATCAGCCTGCCATTGCCCTCATGAAGGCCCCGCCAGTAATTGCGGAACCACTTCCAGCCGGGCTCGCTCCACCAGTGGCTGCCGGTCATGAGGAGTGCGACCCGGTCGCGCAACCGCTTCACGGTCTGGGTCCGGACCGTCTCCCAGCAGACCGCCGCGCCGACCGGCCCGAGCGAGGTCTCCATGAGGCCCTTGTCGCGCCCGCCGACATAGAAGGCGTTTTCCACCATGGTCGGCAGGTCCTTGTCGTGCCGGTGAACCGTGCCGTCCGGCTCGACAAGGACATAGGTGTTGTAGACATCGCCGTTTCGCATCTCGAGATAGGAACCGCCGATGTGAATGCGGTGACGCCGCGCCTTTTCCTTCAGCATGTCTAGGGCGGGGTTCTCCGGCGGCAGCGACGCGGCGAAGACGCGCTCGTCATAGATGATGCAGGTGGTGAAGAACTCCGGCAGGGCGACGATCTCCGCGCCCTGCCCCACCGCCTCTTCCACGAGGCGGCTTGCATGCTCGATGTTCCACGGGATATCGGCAACGCGCGCCTCGACCTGGATGGCGGCGGCGCGGACGGGTTTGCTCTTGCTTGTCATGTGAGCCTCCTCAGGCGGTGAACCAGGCATAGAGCAGCCAGGGATAGGCGACGCTCAGGAGACCGAAGGAAGCGAAGGTCGCGGCATCGACCGCGCGGTGCTTCACGTATCCGCCCGGCGAACAGGCATGGAGCAGGAAGAGCTGCGCGTTGGTCCATGAACCGACGACGAGCAGCCAGCCCGCGACTTCGGGAATGGCGGGATGAACGGCGGCGATCGCGAATTGCAGCAGCGCCATCAGGATGTTGTCGATGTGGCACTGGAGCACGCGCTTCGCATCCTTGAAGGGACCGAGGGGCCGGCCTGTCGCATACATGAAGGTGATCACCCAGCCGAGCGCGACGGCGAAGGTGATCTGAATAAGCCCCGAAGAAATCAGTATCCGCGCCATGTCCGCCCCCAGTCTTGTCGAATCATACGGACAATCGAGGGATTGCCGCCGCCCGTTCTCCTCACATAATGCCTATATTTCCATTGACGCGGACATGGTCAATCCGGACGATCCCGCAAATATTGTCGAAAAATCTGGACAAATGACATGGAGCTCGAACACAAGCTCGCCGCGCTCGGCCTCGTCGGCAAGAAGGCCCGCTTCTACCTTGCCGCCCTCGAACTGGGCGACGAGACCGTGACCCGCGTCGCGCGGCAGGCGGGGATCGAGCGCACGACGGCCTATGCGCTGTTCGAAAAACTGCTTGAAGAGGGCCTCGTCACCCGGATGGAGCGCGGGGGGCGGACCCATATCATTGCCGAGGACCCGGATGTGCTGATCCGCAATCTCGAGGACCGGCAGCGCAGCCTGAACGACATCCTGCCCGAGCTGCGCGCGATCTATACCCGCACGCATGGCGCCCCGCGCTTCCGGCTGTACGACGGCAAGGAAGGCATCCGCACCGTGCTCAATGCCGTTCTGGCGGCGCCGGTGCCGGAAATCTGCGGCATCCTCTCGATGCGCGAACTGCTCGCCGTGCCGGGCCCGAAGGCGTTGCGCGATTTCATCAACGCCCGAGTGGCAAACGGTACGCGGCTCCGCGTCATCCGTTCGCAGAGCGAAGAGACGCACGACATCTGGCGGCAAAGCGACGAAGAACTGCGCGAGGTGCGCCATGCGCCGTCCTCCGACGCCTTCCGCATCACGACCTTCATCTGCGGCGGCATGGTGGCACTGGTTTCGTCGCGCCGCGAGAATTACGGCCTCATCGTCGACAGCGAGGAATTCGCCGGCCTTCAGCAGGCGCTCTTCGAGACGCTGTGGCAGACAAGTCATCCCGCGTGAGACTTACGCCTGGCGACGAAGAAACGCCCAGGGGATGACGAGCGCGGGGATCGCGAGGCCCGTCCAGGAGAGGGCATCGAGCCAGCCGTCACCCAGCAGCGCCGCGACGAGGCCGACGATGGTGACGACAGCGAGCAGAAGCGGCACGGCGAAGATTTCGCCAAGCGTGAAATGACGGCGCCTTGTCATTCTGCCGGACCGGCCTGCGGCAGCAGCTCTTCATGCGCATGGCGCGTGCCCGGGGCGGGAAGCGAACGGCGCGCGAACCAGAGATAGAGGCCGCTGCCGAGAATGACGATGGCGGCAATGTCGAAGAGCGCCCAGAGGATCTTCATCGGCAGGCCGCCATAGTCGCCGAAATGCAGCGGCTGCGAGAGGCGGAGCGTCGTCATGTACCACGGCATGGAACGCATCTCGGTGAGCGCGCCCGTTTCCGCATCGATGAGGGCGGGCGTATGCAGCTGCTTCGTCGCGGGCGTCGCGCCGCGCAGCCAGACGGCGTAGTGGTGATTGCTCGAAAAGCGCACGCCCGGAAAGGCGACGAATTGCGGCGTGGTGCCGGGCGCGGCCGCCATCGCCGTCGCGACCGCGCCGTCGAGCGACGAAAACGCCGTCGGCACGGGCTTGCCCTCATAGGGCGCGACCATTTCGGAGAGCTGATCGGCGCGCCAGAGATCGACCAGCGGCGTCGAGAGCGTGTTCACGACGCCGGTGAGCCCGACGACGCTCGCCCACATCAGCGTGACGATGCCGAGGAGATTATGCGTGTCGAGCCACTTCGCACGGCTGTTGCGGGAGACGCGCACCGTGCCGAAGCGCAGCTTGCGCATGAAAGGCGCGTAGACCACGACGCCGGAGACGATGGCGACGAAGAAGAGGAACCCCATGAAGCCGAGAAAGAGTTCACCGCCCAGCCCCAGGAACATGTCGGTATGAAGTTGCAGGATGAAGTGCATCACGCCTTCATCGTCCGGCGTGCGCACGGGTTCCGCGGTCGGCCGGTGGATCGAGATGAAATTCATCTCCTCGACGGTGGAACGCGGCCGCGGCCCCGTCGTGACGTTCACCACGGGCTGATCTTCGTCGAAGCTCATGAAGAGCGGGATCGTCCCCGGAAACCGGGCCAGCGCCGTGTCGAGCGCGTCTTCGAGCGTCTTCGAGGGCGCGCCCGCCTCCATGGCGGGCAGCGGCCGCTCGCCTTCCAGAAGATGATCGATCTCTTCATGGAAGATGAGCGGCAGGCCGGTGATGCAGAGCATGAGCAGAAAGACGGTACAGACAAGGCTCGTCCACTTGTGGACGAGGTACCACGCCTTGACCGCACCGCTGCTCATTCTCGTACTCCGGTCATCGTCAGGATCAGAATTCGGTCGAAACCGAGAACTTCGCCGTCAGCGGGTCGCCCATCGTGAGATAGCCGCCATTGGCCGATGCCCAGTACGACTCGTCCGTCACATTTTCGATGAAGAGGTTGAAGGTGACGGGGCGCTCGCCGAAGTCTGCCGTATAGCGCGCGCCGATGTCGAGCCGCGCCCAGTCGGGCACTTCCTGCGTGTTCGCAGCATCTGCATACTGCTCGGCCGTGTAGAGCACGCGGGCCGTCGCCGTCACGCCCGCGAGGAACGGCAGGTCCCATTCTCCCGTGAGATTCACCAGATAGTCGGGCACGCCAACGGCGGTGTTGCCGTCATTCGCGCCCAGGGCCGTCGATGTCAGTTCGGCATCGAGGAAGGTTACGCCGCCGAGAAGACGCACACCCTCAGCGGGTTGGCCGAACATGGTGAGTTCGAGGCCGCGGTTGCGTTGCTCGCCGTCGACGACGAAGACGTTCGCCGCATTCGTATAGGCGGAGGGTTGTTCGGTCTGGAAGAGCGCGGCGCCGAAGCCGAAGGAACCGAGGTCGACCTTGCCGCCGATTTCATACTGTTCGGAAACGAAAGGCGGAAAGGTTTGATTCGGGTTGAGCGTGGTGTTCGGAGACGTCGGTCCCTGCGACAGCCCCTCAATCATGTTCGCATAGACCGTGACCTGATCGGTGACGTTCACAGCGACCCCTGCAAAAGGAGAAGTCTCGGATTTGTCGTAATCCGAATTCACCGCTCCGGTCGTGCGATTATAGGCGCGGACGTGGATGCGCTGATCGCGAACGCCCAGCGTGAGGTGCACGTCATCGTTCAGGAAGGAAAGCGTGTCGGAAAGATAGAGGCTCGAAAGATCCACCTTCTCCGCGAGCGGCGGGTTGTCGAGGTTGCCTTCCACAAAGGCACCCGCGGCGGGGCGCGGCAGATTGGCCGGATTGTAGATGTTGGTCGCAAGCGGAGCACCGAAATCCGAGAACTCGTAGGCGTTGCGGTTACGTTGGCTCGTCATTGACGCGCCGGCATTGAGATCGTGACTGACCGGGCCCGTGACGAAATCGGCGCGGAGACCGCCCTGCGCCGTGTAGACCGAGTCTTCGCGCGCTACCGTCCCGCGAACGACGGTCGCATTGCCGTTGAGCGCCGTAAGCGTGGGCGAACCGCCATCGCTGTCTTCGCGCATCTCGCGAACACCTGCTGCGGCATAGGCCGTCAGGTTCTCCGTGAGGTCATATTCTCCCTTGAGAAGGACAAAACTGTCTTCCATTTCGGAGTAGAGCCAGGAAGCGCCGTAGTTCGTGGTGGAATCGGGCGCATCCGGCACCGAAGTGAGGCCGCCGAGCTGCACGATCGGCCGCCCCTGATCGACACGGTGCTTCTGATGGACGGCATCGAGCGAAATCCGGAAATCCTCGCCGCGATAGTCGATCGCCGCTGCACCGAGAAGATAGTCACGCTCCTCATTGTCGATGGCGGTTTCGCCGGTGCGGCCCGCCACGTTGAGGCGCACGCCCCATTCGTTGTTGGCGCCGAAACGCTGGCCGACATCGGCATGGCCGGAGACCTGGCTGTCCATCGAATAGCCCGCGGTGACGCGGCGCGTCGGCACGTCATGCGCGCGCTTCGGCACGAGATTGATGCTGCCACCGATGCCCGAGCCCCCCGGGGGAACGCCGTTGAGGAAGGCGCTCGCGCCTTTCAGCACCTCGACACGCTCGAACATCTCGATGCCGGGAAGCTGGCGCGGCGTGACACCGTAGACGCCGTCGATCGCGATATCGTCCGAGAAGAGTTCAAAACCGCGGATCACGAACTGCTCGCCGAAGATACCGAAGCCGTAGCTCGTACGCACCGAAGGATCGTTCGCCACCACGTCGCCGATCGTTTCCGCCTGCTGGTTGCGTATGAGTTCTTCCGTGTAGGACGTGACGCTGAAGGGCACATCCATGATGTCCTTGTCGCCGAGGACACCGATGCGCGCGCCCGTTGCGACCTGACCACCGGCATAAGGCGCTGGCAGCGTTTCCGCCGTGCCCCGGACCTCGAGCGGCGCCAGTTCTATCGATTCTTCTTCCCCCGCCGCGTCCTGGGCAAATGCCGGCGCCGAAGCGAGCGCGAGAGCACTCGCCGATGCCAGAAGAAAAAGCCTGATCCGGTCAGCCGCCGAAATCGATCCACGCATGATGTGACTACCCCTCTTGTGCCTGCCGTGCGGCGGCAGAAACCCTTTTTGAGAATGAGAGGCGCTTGTAACGCTTATGCGAATCAATATCAACAGAGACTGGGGTGAAACGCGCTGGCCTGTCTGGGAAAGCCGGTTTGCGTGACTTTTGTGACGCAGGGCTTCAGAGGCGCTTGGAGAGAAACCGCTCGTAGTTCCGGTAGCCGGCTTCCTCGTAGATTCGGCGCGCCCGGACATTGGCCTCGAGCACGTAGAGCCGGATCTCGGCGATGCCAGCCGCTCTGGCGGCCTTCTCCGCGGCGGAAAGGAGGGCTTGGCCGATCCCCTGCCCGCGGGCCTCCTCGGCGACGGAGATGTCCCAGATGAGCGCGTGACGGCGATAGTCGGGCCTCACGAAGGTGCCCGGGTCTTCCTCGAAGGTGTAACTGAGGAAGCCGGTCACGGCGCCCGCCTGCTCGGCCACCAACGTCACCCCGCCAAGCTCGGCGATCTGGCCTTCGACCCAGGCGAGATGGCTTTCGGCGGCCTCGGGGCCCGCCCTGTTCTCCTCGATTTCGGCCTCGAACGCATTGAGCGCGCCCATCAGCCGGATGAGAGCGGGCCGGTCCTCCGGCCGCGCTTCGCGGATGGTGGCGGTCAAGTCAGAACCTTTCCTCGCCCTGTTCGCGTACCGGATCGGGAAAATCGCGATAGAGCGCGAACTCGATGTTCTGGACGAGCGAATTGACGCCGTAGTGGTCGCTCTCGATGGGGTCTGCGCGCGTCGCGACCCAGTCGAAGGCGCTGTCGAGCTGGGTGAGATCCGTCACCTCGATCATGAAATGGAACTCGCCGAGACGCGACGGCGCGAGACCGAGCTTCTTGCGCATCAGCCGCCAGCCCTCGATGACGCCTTCCGTCTCGAGACGGTCCATATATTTCGTGAAGGCCTCCACGAAATCCATGTCGCGTACACCAGGCTTCAGGTTGAACCAGCCGTGATAGATATCCATGCGAATCCCCCATGAGCAAACGGGCGGCGATCATGTGACCACCGCCCGCCCGTTTCGTCCAGCGAGCCGATCAGCTTCTGGAAAGTGCCTTCGCGCCGAAGACGGAAAGCGCGACCAGAACCAGTTCAATGATGATGGGCTGCGCGACCCCCTCCGGCGCACCATCGACGGCGACGCCGAGAATGCGGCCGATGACGGCGAGGCCGTAGAGCGCTGCCGCGCCCCACATCCATTGCGCCCGGCCCGCGAAGAGCGCGAGCAGCGCGGCAAGAGCGCTCGCGAGGAAGAAGGCGCCGAGATCGGCGCGGAGCGCGTTTCCTCCAAGCGGCGAGAGCGCGCCGAGGCCGAGCATTTCGCCGAGCTGCACGGGCTGGGCGAAGGCCATCAGCCCCATGGCCAGTGAAAAGAGCCCCACCAGGGCAACCGCGATGCGGCCAATCCAGATCATGTTTCCTGTCCCCTCTTTTCTGTGTCCGCCTCAAAGAAAACGGGCGGTGCCTATGTTGAGCACCGCCCGCGCGTTTCGTCCAGCCTGAGCAGCGCTCAGAGATTCTTGACGATTTCCTCGACCATCTTTTTCGCGTCGCCGAAGAGCATCATCGTGTTGTCGCGGAAGAAGAGTTCGTTCTCGACGCCTGCATAGCCTGATCCCATGCCGCGCTTCACGAAGAGAACCGTCTTCGCCTTTTCGACGTCAAGCACCGGCATGCCGTAGATCGGGCTTGCCGTGTCGGTCTTGGCGGAGGGGTTCGTCACGTCGTTCGCACCGATGACGAAGGCAACGTCGGCTTGTGAGAACTGGTTGTTGATGTCTTCGAGTTCGAAGACTTCGTCGTAGGGCACGCTCGCCTCGGCCAGCAGCACGTTCATGTGGCCCGGCATACGGCCCGCGACGGGATGAATGGCGTAGGAAACCTTGACGCCCTCTTCCTTGAGGATGTCGGCCATCTCGCGAAGTGTGTGCTGCGCCTGCGCCACCGCCATGCCGTAGCCCGGCACGATGATGACGGAACCGGCATTCTTCATGATGAAGGCCGCATCGTCCGCCGAACCCTGCTTCACCGGGCGCGTCTCGACCGCACCGCCCGCTGCAGCCGCCGCATCCGCGCCGAAGCCGCCGAGAATGACGCTGAAGAAGGAGCGGTTCATTCCCTTGCACATGATGTAGCTGAGGATCGCGCCCGACGAACCGACCAGCGCGCCCGTGACGATGAGCGCGAGGTTGCCGAGCGTGAAGCCGATACCGGCCGCCGCCCAGCCCGAATAGGAGTTCAGCATCGAGACGACGACGGGCATGTCCGCGCCGCCGATCGGGATGATGATGAGGAAGCCGATGATGAAGGAGAGGATGGTGATCGCGAGGAAGAGCTCGATCGTCTGGTTCGCCGGATCCATCACGATGTAGGCAATACCGCCGACGATCGCGAGGGCAAGGCCTGCGTTGATGACGTGGCGCCCGGGCAGCATGATCGGTGCGCCCGACATGTTCCCGTTCAGTTTCGCAAAGGCGATGATCGACCCCGAGAACGTGATCGCGCCGATGGCAACGCCGATGCCCATCTCGATGAGGTTCGCACCATGGATCGCGTGGAAGCTGCCGATGCCATAGGCTTCCGGCGCAAGAAAGGCGGACCAGGCGACGAAGACCGCCGCGAGGCCGACCAGAGAATGGAAGGCCGCGACGAGCTGCGGCATCTGCGTCATGGCGATGCGGCGCGCGATGATGGCACCGATACCGCCACCGATGACGAGACCCACGACGATGAGCCCCCAGGTGAGCGTGTTCTGCGCCTGCAGCACCGTGAGCGTCGTCACGATGGCAATCGTCATGCCGATCATGCCGTAGGTGTTGCCCTGACGCGAGGTCTCGGGCGACGACAAGCCGCGAAGCGCGAGAATGAAAAGCACCGCCGAAGCGAGGTACAGCAGGGCCGCTATATTGGCTGACATGTCCCGTTTCCCCTCAGCGCTGCTTTTTCTTGTACATGGCGAGCATGCGTTGCGTGACCAGGAAGCCGCCGAAGATATTAACGGCGGCAAGGATCACCGCGACGAAGCCGAAGCCCTTGGAGACCCATCCCGTCTCTCCCGCCTGCGAGAGATCGAGACCGACGGCGATCAGTGCGCCGACGATGATGACCGAGGAGATGGCGTTGGTAACCGACATCAGCGGCGTGTGCAGCGCGGGCGTCACGCTCCAGACGACGTAGTAGCCGACGAAGATCGCGAGTACGAATATCGCGAGCCTGAAAACAAAAGGATCGACAGCAGCCGCTTCCATCAGTTGCCTCCTTCGCGGAGCGACGGATGCACCACCTGACCGTCTTTCGTCAGGCAGGTACCCGTGATGATTTCGTCTTCCCAATTGATCGCGAGCGCTTTCGTCTCCTTGTCGATCAGGGGCGTGATGAAGTTCAGAAGGTTCTTCGCATAGAGCGAGGATGCATCGACCGAGAGTTGCGCCGCGACATTGGTGTCGCCCATCAAAAGCACACCATGCTTTTCGACGCGCTTGCCCGGTTCGGAGAGCGGGCAGTTGCCGCCGCGCTCGACCGCGAGATCGACGAGGATCGAGCCCGGCTTCATGCTCTTCACCATTTCCTCGCTGACGAGTTCCGGCGCCGGACGGCCCGGGATGAGCGCGGTGGTGATGACGATATCCTGCTTCTTGATGTGCTCGGCGACGAGCGCGGCCTGGGCGCGCTTGTAATCCTCGCTCATTTCCTTCGCATAGCCGCCGGCCGCATCGCCGCTTTCTTCCGATTCGACCATGACGAAAGTGCCGCCGAGGCTTTCGACCTGCTCCTTCGTGGCGGCGCGCACGTCGGTCGCCGAGACGATGGCGCCGAGACGCTTCGCCGTCGCAATGGCCTGCAGCCCCGCGACGCCGACGCCCATGATGAACACACGGGCAGGCGCAATGGTGCCCGCCGCCGTCATCATCATCGGCATGGCGCGGGTGAAGGCCGCCGCCGCATTGATGACCGCCTTGTAGCCCGCGAGGTTCGACTGCGAGGAGAGCACGTCCATCGACTGCGCGCGCGTGATGCGCGGCATGAATTCCATTGCGAAGGCGTTGATACCGGCATCGGCATATTTCTGCAGGCGCGGCTTGTCGTCCCAGGGATTGAGGATTGCGGCGAGCATCGCGCCGCGCTTCATCATCCCGATTTCTTCATCGGACGGCGCACGCACCTTGAAAACAATGTCGGCATCCTTCAGCGCCTCGGCGGCGTCCTGCGCGATGGTCGCGCCGGCATCCGCATAGACCTGGTCGGCGATCGAGGCATGGGCCCCCGCGCCGGTTTCCACGATGATGTCGAGGCCAAGAGCGCTGAGTTTCTTCACCGTCTCGGGCGAAGCGGCCACCCGGGTTTCGCCGTCGAGCCGTTCCTTGGGAATCGCAAGTTTCATGGAGCGTCGCCTGTTCTCCGGGTCGTCCGCGACAGGCGCGGTCACCGAATGAGAATGAGAATTATTCGAATATGCAGCGCTGGAGTTTGATTTCAAGTGGAAATCAAATCACGTCACCGCCGCCGATACAGTCTCAGACGAGGAAAATCGCCATCAGGATCAAGGTGAGGACGATCAGTCCCGTGCCCCATTTGGTCGCCGTGATGAAACCCTCATAGGTGCCGAGATGCTCCTTGGAGTCCATCTCCTTGCCCCAGTTTTCCTCGAATCCAGCCATGGTACCTCGCCCGCTTGATGCCGCTCTTTTCGCTCGTTTCGAGCGAGCCGGACTATAGCAAACGAACCGCCCGCGGCAAGCGCCGCGCACTCGCTCCTTGCGCTAAATCCCTACAGGAGTTGTGCAATTCCGTTCAACAGCGGCGTCATGCAGCTTCAACTCTCGAAGGGCGACGGGATCGGGCCGCTTGCGACTTTCCGTGAGGGCGCGGAATGGTCCCAGTCGGCGAGGAGCGCCCGCAGCGCCGCGACGAAGGCAAGCGGCTGGTCGAGCATGACGTGATGACGCGCCTGCGGGATTTCGATGACGGGCGCGGACCGCCCCAGCAGGTTGAACATGTATTCGCCGATCTCGGCCGGCAGCAGTACGGAGAACTCACCCCGCATGATCGCGATGCGGCAGCGCGTGGCCGCAAGCCGCGCGCCCATGTCGCCGATATTGAAGCGTTGCCAGATGGCCGGATCGAACTTCCAGGTCCAGCCCTCGCCGCCTTCGGGGTTCGCTACTTCTTTCAGCGAATGGCGCGCGATGTAGTCGACGATGTAGCGGTTTTCGCAAGGCTGCGGCGGCGCGAGACGGAAGCGCCCCATCGCCGCTTCGAGCGTCGGATAAATCCGGTGCGGACGGAATTCCCGGTCGGGAGGTCCGCCCGGGCGGTCCGGCGGATTGACCGGGCTGTCGACGATGACGGTGCCGGCAAGCCGCTCGCCGTAGAGCGCGCCGGTCAGGATGGTGATGAAGCCGCCGAAGGAATGCCCGACGATGATCGGCGGCTCCTCGCAATCGAAAAAGCCCGCATCCTCGCAGACCGCAATCTGCTCTTCCGCAAAAGTCTCGATCGAATAACGCTCGCGCCAGCCCGAGTCGCCCATGCCGGTGACGTCGATCGCGGCAACGGAATATTCGCGCGCGAGAAATGGCGCGACGAAGGACCACCAGCGCGCATGGGCGCCATTGCCATGCACGAGGAGAAGTCCCGGCTTCGAGGGGTCTCCCCAGCGCAGATAGTGAACCTTCGTGCCCTCGACCTCGACGAAGCGGCTTTCGGGTTCGACGGCGACGGCACGCGCGAACCAACCCGGCGGCTGGGTGATCGCAGGTCCCTCCTCGTCGCCCGGCGCGAGCGCGAAATCACTCACTTGGCGGGCCGCTCGCCGAGCGCCTTGAAGACGCCGGTGCCCGACATGATCGTCCGCTCGCCGCACCAGATGCGGCCTTTCACGGTAAAGAAATCATCCTCCGCGCCAACGACCTCGCCCGTGCCCTCGATCCATTCGCCGATCTTCGCGCCCGACAGGAAGTCCGTCAGCAGGCGCACCGTCACCCAATAGCGATGGACGGACATCGTGATCGCATGGCCGAACGCCATGTCGGCAAAGGCCATCAGCATGCCGCCATGACAATTGCCCATGCCGTTGGTGTGATGCTCCTGCACGTAGAAGGCGCGCGTGTAATGACCATTGTCTTCGATGCGCTCGTAGAGCGGGCCGATCTGCCGTCCGAAACCGTGAAACCAGTTCAGTGTCTGGTATCCTTCCGGCAGCGAAATCGCGTGTTCTTCAAGAAGATCGTCGGTCATGGGCGGACCTCGGTCAGGCGGGGAACAGGGACAAATCGCTCAGGCGGCGAGCGGGACCTCAGCCTTCTTTAGCGCGGCGCTCTGCCGCTTGTCGAGTTTCGTGGCGTCGAAGGCCTCGATGGTTTCGTTGAAGAGCCGGTGAAAATTGAGTTCGGCACCGAGATGCAGGAAGACCGAACCGAGTCCGATGGCCGCGCGGTCCATGAAGACGAATTCGCGCGGCGGCGTGACGGGCCCAAGCTCGCGCAAGCGCTTGTGAACGCCAAAGGCTTCCTTGCGCCCGTATTCGCCGGGCTTGATGCCGTCGGCCACGGAGCGCACCCGATCATCCAGCATCGGCGCGTAGATGAAGCGTGCCCAGACATTCAGCGTGTCGATGAGGTCGGCGGAGAGATTGCGGAAGCCCCAGTTCTCGTAAGCCGCCGCCGCACGGTCGCGATCGTCCGTTTCGAGCGCACGGTAGAGCTCGACCACACCCGCGACGAAGGACGGCGGGAAGATACGGATACAACCATAGTCGAGCAGGTTGATCCCCCAACCTTCAGACCCGGAACCGGATCGAACGGAATAATTACCGAGATGCGGATCGCCGTGAATGACACCGTAGCGCGAAAACGGCATCCACCAGGCGGCAAACATCGTCTCCGCGATGCTGTTCCGTTCTTCGAGCGGATGCTCGCGGAAGGAGAGGATCGGTTCTCCCTCGAGCCAGCTCATGGTGAGAAGGCGTTTCGTCGTGAGATCCTCGAATACGCGCGGCACGGCAATCCGCGGATCGTCGGCGAAAATATCCGCATAGAGGCGCATATGCGCGGCCTCGCGCAGATAGTCGAGCTCCTCGCGCAACCGCTCGCCGATCTCGGCATGGATCTCGCTCGTATCGATGGCGCGGTCCATGCGGCGATGAATGGAGAAGATGAGCGACAGCTGCTTCAGGTCCGCATCGACAGCGGACTGCATGTCCGGGTATTGCAGCTTCACGGCGAGCGCCTCGCCCTCGAGCGAAGTCGCGCGATGCACCTGTCCGAGCGAGGCGGCCGCCGCCGCTTCGCGCTCGAAACTTCCGAAGCGCTGCTCCCAGTTCGGTCCGAGCTCGGCACGCATGCGCCGCTTCACGAAGGGCCAGCCCATCGGCGGCGCGGCGGATTGAAGCTCGGACAATTCGGAGGCGAATTCCGCCGGCACCATTTCCGGCACGGTCGCGATCATCTGCGCGACCTTCATGATCGGCCCCTTGAGACCGCCAAGGGCCGCCTTGAGTTCCTTTGCCGTGCGACCATCCACCTGATCGAGGCCGAAAAGACGCGCCCCCGCCGCCCGCGCCGCGATGCCCCCGACACCGGCGCCCACTTGCGCATAGCGCTGCACGCGACGGCCAAACCTGTTCGCCTCGCGGTCGCGCGGGCCCTTGCCGGGTGGCGGCGCGTCGTCGCTCATTCCATCGCCTCGAGTTCGTCGATGAAACCGCGGATCATGGAAAGGCCCTTGTCCCAGAAGGCAGGGTCGCTCGCATCAAGCCCGAATGGCGCGAGCAGCTCCTTGTGGCGCAGCGTGCCGCCGGCAGACAGCATCTCGAAATAGCGCTCGGCGAAACCTTCCTGTGCATTTTCGTAAACCGCATAAAGCGAATTCACGAGGCAGTCGCCGAAAGCATAGGCGTAGACATAGAACGGCGCATGGATGAAGTGCGAGACGTAGCACCAGTAGGTTTCGTAGCCTTCACCGAGATGAATGGCGGGGCCGAGACTCTCGCCCTGCACCTCGAGCCAGATGCGGCCGATATCCTCCGATGTGAGTTCGCCCTCGCGCCGCGCATGATGGACACGGCGCTCGAAGGTATAGAAGGCCGTCTGCCGGACGACGGTATTCAGCATGTCCTCGACCTTGGAGGCGAGCATCGCCTTGCGGCACTCCTTGTCCGTCGCACTCTCCAGGAGTTTTCGGAAGGTCAGCATCTCTCCGAAGACACTCGCCGTCTCGGCAAGCGTGAGCGGCGTATCGGCCATCAGCGGACCCTGTTTCGCCGCAAGCACCTGATGGACACCGTGGCCGAGCTCATGCGCGAGCGTCATCACGTCGCGCGTCTTGCCCTGATAGTTGACAAGCACATAGGGATGCGCGCTCGGCACCGTGGGATGCGCGAAGGCGCCTGTCGCCTTGCCGGGCCGCATCGGCGCGTCGATCCATCCCCTCTCGAAAAAGCGCCCGGCGATCTCGGCCATGTCGGGCGTGAAACCGCGATAGGCGTCGAGCACCGTCTCGCGCGCCTGCGCCCACGGAATCACCTTGTCGTCGGACTGCGGCAGCGGCGCGTTACGATCCCAGTATTCAAGTTTATCGAGGCCGAGCCACTTCGCCTTCATCGCATAGTAACGGTGCGAAAGCTCCGGATAGGAGCGCTGCACGGCTTCGACAAGCGCCGCGACGACTTCCGGTTCAACGCGATTCGCAATATGGCGCGATTGTGCAATGTCCTCGAAGCCGCGTTGCCTGTCCTCGATCTCCTTGTCCTTCGCGAGCGTATTGGTGATGAGCGTGAAGAGCGGAATATTCGCCTTGAAGGTTGCCGCCAGCGCATGCGCCGCTTCTTTGCGCGTCGCAGGGTCCTTCTCCGAAAGGCGGTGCAACGCCGCTTCGAGGGAGAGCTTCCTGCCGCCGACATCGAAGGTGAGCCGCGCCATCGTTTCGTCGAAGAGCCGGTTCCATGCAGCGTGCCCCGTAACGCTTTTCTCGTGGAGGAGCGTCTCCAGTTCATCCGAAAGCTGGTAGGGGCGCATCGCCCGCAGGTCGCGGAGCCAGGGCGCGTAATGCGCGAGCGCGGGATCCTCGAGTGCCTTCGAGAGGGTGGCGTCCTCGACCCGGTTGAGTTCGAGCGTAAAGAACAGGAGATCAGTCGAGATCGTCGTGATCCGCTCCTGCATGTCGCCATAGAACTTGGCATGCGCGGGGTTCATGTTGTCCTGCGCATAGAGAAGGCCGGCATAGGAGATGAGGCGGCCGAGACGATCCTCTATTTCTTCGAATGCCTCGATCGCTCCGGCAAGCTCAGCCCCGCCCTCCGGGGAGGCGGCGAGCGCAGCGATCCGGCCCTTGTAGCGCTTGTTGAACGCGGCGGCCGCATCCGTTGCCGCTGCAACATCCGCCTTCACCTCGGGCGCGTCGGGCGATTTGTAGAGGTCCGAGAGGTTCCACACCGGCAGGTCATCGAGCGAGACGGCATCGTCCTGCTGGTTGGCCGCACCGGAAGAATCGGCGGCGGACGAGATCTTGAGACGCGGCATTGGGGATACTCCTTCGGGAAAGCGGCTTCCCAACTATATCGCCCGGCCCACGCCGCCATTCAACGGCAACCCCCGGAAAACGACGGAACAAAAGAAAAGGGCCCCTGCCTTGCGGCAGGGGCCCTGATCTTTCAGCGTCGGAGCTTTAGCAGCCCGCGACAACCGCACGGCGGTTGAGCGGCTCACGCACGCCGTCGCCGGTCTGGACCGCGAGGTCCGTTTCGCCCTTCGACGCGGCGCTGCAGAGTTCCTTGCCCTGCGCGGTGAGCGCATTGGACACGGAGTCGGCACGGCGCTGGCCGAGAGCCTGGTTGTAGGCATTGCTGCCCGACGTATCGGTGTGACCGACAACCGAGAGCGGACCGGTCGTTTCAGCGACGATCTGATCGATCACCGACTGCGCTTCCGGCGTCAGGTTGTACTTGTCGAAACCGAAGTAGATGGTCCACGGACCCGAGGCCTGCAGCGCGCAAGCGGTCAGGGCTTCGTAGAAAGCGGCCTTTTCGGCTTCAACGCGATCCGGCTGCACCGGTCCGCCTTCACCGCCGAAATAGGAGCCGTTCACGCCGAGCTTGTTGTCGCTCGCCTGTTCGACCCAGCCGTCATAGTAGCGCTGTGCTTTCGCGCAGGCGCAGCCGCGTTCTTCGCGACCGCCATTGTCGAGCGCGGCCATCAGCTTGGACCGGGCGTCCTGCAGTTCAGGCAGATCGCTCGGAAGAACCCCCTTCGTGGCGGGGTCGTAAGGAAGGACCGTCTCGCCAGCCGCAGCGGCGCGACCCTTCTCGACGATCATGGCCGTGTCGACCCAGTTGCAGTCGACATAGGCTTCCGAAGTCGCCCTGTCCTGATATTCTCGAGCCAGGCACGCGTTGAAAGAATCGCCCTGAATATCTTCATGCAGGTACGACTCAGCGGTCCAGGTGCCGCAACCAGCCAGCACAAGGAAAGAACCCAACGCTATAAGCCGGGATATCATTTTCATCCCAATCTCCGTCGTTATTTCGCTCTGCCCCCCGACAACACGACGGGTGGCCCGGACCCCACCGGTAAGCCCTCATAAGTCCAATTTCATCGCATGGAACTGCGGAAACCATCAACCCGTATCCGAGGAAGCCGGTAAGTTCTGCGGCATGCGTCACATGTCAGCAACACTGTTGCCCGACGGAATCGGTGTGTTTTAGCGGCAAATTGACTGTTATGGGGTCGCCAACGGGTTTGTCCCACCTTGTGCCACAAACGGGCGATTATTGGCCTGCGGATTAAGGGGGCCTTTACCAATGCGGGTCAATATGGGGCAAAGGGCGAGCTGGAGGCAGTGGTTCGCCGTGGTTATCCCCGCATGATACCGAGGACAGAATGACCCAGGCCATCCTCATTGTGGACGACGATCCCGCGCAGCGGCGGATCCTCGAGGAGGTCGTTAACCGTGACGGCTACCGCGCGATCCCCGTGGAGAGCGGCGAGGCGGCGCTTGCCTACCTCGAAGGCCCGTCGGGCGCCGACATCTCGCTGGTCGTGCTGGACCTGGTGATGCCCGGCATCGACGGCATGGAGGTGCTGAAGCGCGTCCACCCCGCCAAACCCAACCTCCCTGTGATCGTGCTGACCGCGCATGGCGGCATCGAAACGGTCGTGAACGTGATGCGCGAGGGCGCGTCGGACTTCGTCGTGAAGCCCGTCAGCCCCGAACGGCTCCACGTCTCGATGCGCAACGCCCTCAAGGTGAACGCGCTGGCGGGCGAAATCTCGCGCCTGCAGAAGCGCCAGCGCGGCCAGCTCACCTTCGCCGACATCATCGCGCCCTCGGCCGCGATGGACCCCGTGATCCGGCTCGGCAAGCGCGCCGCGCAATCCAACATCCCGATCCTGATCGAGGGCGAATCGGGCGTCGGCAAGGAACTGATCGCCGCCGCGATCCAGGGCGAGGGCGAACGCTCCGGCAAGCCCTTCGTGACGGTGAACTGCGGCGCGATCCCCGAAAACCTCGTCGAGAGCATCCTCTTCGGCCACGAGAAGGGCGCCTTCACCGGCGCGTCGGACAAGCATGCCGGAAAGTTCCAGGAAGCCTCCGGTGGCACGCTCTTCCTCGACGAGATCGGCGAACTGCCGCTCGACATCCAGGTGAAGCTGCTCCGCGCGCTGCAGGAAGGCGAGGTCGACCCCGTGGGCTCGAAAAAGCCCGTCAAGGTCGATATCCGCCTGATCTCGGCGACCAACCGCGACATGCTGCAGATGGTGAAGGAGGGCCGCTTCCGCGAGGACCTCTATTACCGGCTGAACGTCTTCCCGATCCACGTGCCGCCGCTGCGCCAGCGCCGCGACGACATCCCCGACCTCGTCGCGCATTTCATCCGCCGCCTCGCGGCCGAGGAAGGCAAGGAAGTGGTCGGCATCTCGAACGAGGCGCTCGGCATGCTCTGCGCCTATGACTGGCCGGGCAATGTTCGCCAGATCGAGAACACGGTCTTCCGCGCCATCGTGCTGTGCGACGGCGAGACGCTGCAGGTGTCGGACTTCCCGCAGATCGCGAGCATGGTGGAAGGCTATGCGGAAGCGGCGATGCCGCGCACCGCGCAAGGCCCCGCCCCGTCTCCCGCTCAGGCAGCTTCGTCCGCCGCATACGCGCCGGCTCAGGACGGCATGATGGGCACGGCGGCGACGCCGGCGTCCGCCTACATCCCGCAGCAGACGCAGCCGCAATCGAACACGCTGGCCGACTTCGCCCGCTCGAACTTCTCGGACGGCATCTCGATCACCGACGAGGCGGGCAATGTCCGCAAGCTCGAGGACATCGAGGCGGAAATGATCCGCCTCGCGATCGACAAGTACAAGGGCCACATGACGGAAGTCGCCCGCCGCCTCGGCATCGGCCGCTCGACGCTCTACCGCAAGGTGCGCGACATGGGGTTGGAAGTCCGCGAAGGCTGACGCCTTCGCTCGGGGGCTCGAGGTGCGCGAAGGCTGACAGGCCTTTTCGAGGGGCGCTGAACGATCCCGCAAGGGAGAGTTGCGAGGGGAACCGGCGGCGCGGGAGCGATCCCGCGCCGTCACTTTTTCGCGCCGCCGCTGATGCCGTCGAGAAAGGCCGTGACGATGGCCTTCCGGCGCGGCTCGCCCGTGGCCTCGTCGGCCTTCGAAACGAGATTGCCGTCGAGCCGCATGCAGACATAGCCATGCACCATCGACCAGAGCGCGATCGCCTGCGTATCGGCGCTCACCGCCGCCCTGCCCCGGCCGGCCGCGAGTTCCGCCACCAGCCGGTCGTAGATGCCGTTCATGGCGCGGTTCAGCGCCTCGTCGGACCCGTCGAGACTGTCGCGCCGCCAGATCAGCCTGAAGCGGTGCGGGTGGCGGAGCCCGAAATCGATGGCCGCATCGGCGAAGACGCGGATGCGGGCGTCGCGGCTTCCGCCCGCCTTTTCGAGGCGCTTCGAGATCAGCGCCGAAAGCTTCGCGAAAATCTCCGCCGCCAGCGCCGTCAGCAGCGCCTCGCGGCCGCGAAAATGATTGGCGGGCGCGGCATGGGTGACGCCGGTCCGCCGCGCCACCGCGCGGATCGTGACCGCCTCGACGCCCCCCTCGTCGAGCAGGGCAAGCGCCGCCGCGAGCAGCGCGCGGCGCAGATCGCCGTGATGATAGGGAGCGGCCCGTTTCGCCATTTTATATTGACACCGTCAAGATTGAGTCTTTATTGACAGTGTCAACATAACCGGCCGCGCGCCGGAGGAAAAGGAAAACGCCCATGACCGCCCGGATTCTGGCGACCGCCGGCCTCCTCGTTTTCGCCGTGCTGATCCCCGTCCTCGAAGTGAACGCCACGCATGTCTTCAACCCGGACTGGCCGCCGCATGCGCGCTTCCACGATGTCTGGCAGCTGCTGACCAATACCGGCCTCGCGGCGCTCTGCCTCTGGCTCGTCTGGGGGCGCGGGGCCGTCCGCCTGGCGAGCCTCATCGGCGGCTGGGTGATGGGCAGCGTCGTCCTCGCGCATGCGCTGGGAGACGTCTATGGCGGTTACGTGACCTATGAGGGCGGTTCCGAACTCGCCCTGTTCGGCCTGCCCGCGGGCGTGCTCATTCCGCTCGCCGCGACGGCCTCCTTCGCGGCCGCGGCGCTGCTCGACGGGTGGCGGCGGGGATAAAAGGGCCTTTGTGACAGTCCGCCGTCATCGAACCGTCACGAAACCGTCATAATCATCCGTACACAGACTTATCCCCGGTTTCAACCGGGGATAAGCCCGCTTCCGGCGGGCGCGGCGAGGCCCCGAAAGGCACTTGTCCCCGCTGTTGCGGGAATGACATGTGGCAGGGATGCATGTGGCGGGCGGGGTACAGGGGGGATAAGGTCGGGCACCATTGCCAAAAGATCCACACGTCCCCGGAATCCAGCCGACCGGTCCGGAGGGCCCGGCCGGCTGGATGTATCTCACTCAGCCTGCTTCTCCTCCGCCGCATGAGCGAGCCGGTAGATAACCGGCAGCACGATCAACGTGAGGATGGTGGATGAGAGAATGCCGCCTATGACGACGGTCGCGAGCGGACGTTGCACCTCTGCGCCGGCACTTGTCGCCAGCGCCATCGGCACGAAGCCCAGCGAGGCGACGAGCGCCGTCATCAATACCGGACGGAGCCGCGTGACGGCCCCGGTCCAGATTGCCTCATCGAGAGAAAGGCCGCGTGCCCGAAGGTTCTTGATGAAGCTGATGATGACAAGGCCGTTGAGGACCGCGACACCCGAAAGCGCGATGAAGCCGACACCTGCCGAGATGGAAAGCGGTAGCCCCCGAAGGGCGAGCGCCGCAATTCCGCCCGTCAGCGCGAGCGGTACGCCCGAGTAGACGAGCAGCGCGTCTTTCGCGGTACCGAGGCTTGCAAAGAGCAGGGCGAAAATGAGCACCAGCGCCGCGGGAACGACGATACTGAGCCGTTTCGTCGCGGAAACCAGCTGCTCGAACTGGCCGCCCCACTCGAACCAGTAGCCCGGAGGAAGCATCACCTGCTCTTCGACAGCGGCCTGTGCCTCCTCGACGAATGAGCCGAGATCGCGCTCGCGGATATTCGCCGTCACTGTGATTCGCCTCTTGCCGTTTTCCCGGCTGATCTGGTTCGGTCCGGGCGCAAGACGAATGTCCGCCACTTCACGCAGCGGCACAATGCGCGGCATGCCCTCGCCGAAGGGCGAGTAGCTGGCAGGCGCCAGATTCTGCTCCGGCTGATGCTCCGGCGGCAATGGAATTGGAAGTTCGCGGAGGCGTTCGATGTCCTGCCTCAAATCCTCGGGCAGGCGGACGATAATGGGGGTGCGCCAATCGCCTTCATAGAAGGTTCCGGCACGGGCCCCTCCCATCGCCGTCTGCACCACCTGCTGCACTTCCGAAATGCTGAGACCGAGGCGGGCCGCAGCATCGCGTTTTACCTGGATCGAGAGGACCGGGAGACCCGAAACCTGCTCCACCTGCACGCCGGAAGCCCCCTCGACCCGGCGCACGACGGCAGCGACCTCGTTTGCAGAGGCGAGCAGCGTTTCCATGTTGTCGCCAAAAATCTTGATGCCGATGTCGGAGCGAACGCCCGAGATGAGCTCGTTGAAACGAAGCTCGATAGGTTGTGAAACCTCGTAGTTTGCCCCGGGGATCTTGGCAAGCACCTCGTCAAGCTCGCGAAGGAGCTCCGCCTTGGATTTCGACGGATCGGGCCATTCGTCCCGGGGCCTGATCATCACATAGGCGTCGGAGATGTTGGGCGGCATTGCATCCGTCGCAACCTCGGCCGTGCCGGTTCGCGCGAAGACTTCCCTGACTTCGGGTATTTCGAGCAGGGCCTCTTCGACCTGCATCTGCATGTCCACCGACTGGGAAAGGCTGGTCCCCGGAACGCGGAGCGCCTGGACAGCCACATCTCCCTCATCAAGCCGCGGAATGAACTCGGTACCGAAGCGAGTTGCCCCGAACGCCGCGACGAGTACGAGAATGCCGGCCGCAACAGCAACCGTCTTCTGGCGACCAAGCGCCAAGGCGAGCGCGGGCTCATATCCCCTTTGCGCCCAGCGCATGACGGGACTCTCTTTCTCTTCGACATCGCCGCGCACGAAAATGGCGATAGCCGCGGGAACGAAGGTAAGCGCCAGCACCATCGCCGAGAGCAGCGCGAAGACGACCGTGGTCGCCATCGGCGCAAACATCTTCCCTTCAACGCCGGTGAGAGTCAGGATCGGCAGATAGACGACGGTGATGATGAAGGAGCCGAACATGGCCGGCGTCATCACCTCGCGCGTCGCCTCAATGACGGTGGCAAACCGGTCCTTGGTACTCAGAGCATGACCGAAGCGCTTCCGCTCTTCCGAGAGTCGCCTCAAGCAGTTCTCCACGATGATCACGGCACCGTCCACGATGAGGCCGAAATCGATAGCACCGAGACTCATCAGATTCGCGCTGATGCGGTATTCGACCATTCCGGTAACCGTAATGAGCATGGATAGCGGAATGACCGCCGCCGTGATGAGGGCGGCCCTGATGTTCCGGAGAAGTACGAAGAGAACGACGATAACGAGCACCGCCCCTTCCACGAGGTTGGTGCGAACCGTTGCAACGGTTTTCTGGATGAGGCTCGTACGATCGTAAAGCGTTTCGATGCGAACTCCGTCCGGCAGGCTCTTTTCGATCTGATCGAGCTTTTCGTCGATAGCGACCGCCACATCGCGACTGTTCTCGCCTATCAGCATGACGGCAGTGCCGAGAACCGTTTCCTTCCCGTTATGCGTGGCGGCGCCTGTCCGAAGTTCCTTTCCGAACGTCACTTCGGCAACGTCGTGGACGTAGATCGGGCGGCCATTATGCGTACCGAGCAGGACTTCCGAGAACTCCCCGGCCTCCGCGACCTGACCAGGCAGGCGGATCAGATATTGCTCGCCGTTCCGTTCGATGTAGCCCGCGCCGACATTGACGTTGTTCGCTTCAAGTGCGTCGACGACGTCCTGGAAACCGAGATTGAAGGTAGTAAGGCGGTAGGGATCCGGCACGATATGAAGTTGACGTTCATATCCGCCGATCGCATTGACCTCCACCACTCCGGAGACCGTACGCAGTTGCGGACGGACAACCCAATCGTGAAGGGCTCGGATGTCGGAAAGCGTATAAGCCGACCCGTCTTGCTTCCGGGCGGCCGGGTTCGCCTCCATGCTGTACATGTAGATCTCGCCGAGGCCGGTCGAGATGGGGCCCATTGCCGTTTCGACGTCTGGAGGCAGCTCGCCCGACACAGCCTGAATGCGCTCGCCGATCAACTGCCGTGCACGGTAGATGTCCGTACCGTCTACGAAGACGACCGTGATTTGCGAAAGACCATAGCGAGATATGGAGCGTGTATAGTCCAGGCCCGGCAACCCGCCCATCGCCGTTTCCAGGGGAAAAGTGATGCGCTGTTCCACTTCAACGGGCGAATAGCCGGGAGCCGAGGTGTTTACCTGCACCTGAACATTGGTGATGTCAGGAACGGCATCGATCGGAAGGCGTGTAAAATTGTAGGCGCCGAAGGCTGCGACAAAGGCAACCGAGAGAAGCACCAGCCAGCGGTGCTCGACACAAAAGGAAACGATCCGTGCAATCATGGGGTTCGCTCCTCAGTGTGCATGAGAGGCGGCGCTCTTGCCGGCCTCTGCTTTCAAGATGAAGGCGTTGCGCGATACATACGCGCTGCCTGGAGCAAGCCCCTCGATGATCTCCACCGCGCCGGCATCGCTCCGCCCGATCTTCACTGGAAGCCGTTCGAACGAACCTTCTTCGTCGCCGGGCACATAGACAAAGCTGTCCGCGCCCTCATAGAGAATTGCGTCGCGCGCGACGACGACCTGAACCGTCTCTGATTCCTGTTCCACCGAAGCCGTGACAAAGAGGCCGGGTTGAAGGCGCCCCTCGGGATTTGGCACGGTCGCACGAGCGAGGACGCTTTGCGTATCCTGCGCCGCTATGGGCGACACATAGTCGATGACGGCTTCAACGGGAGAGGCTCCCGCTTCCGGCCGAAACGTAACGCGCTGTCCTTCGCTGACAAGGCTCGCGTCATGGCGATGGACCTGGAGGTCAAGCCACACGGTCGACAGATCGGCAACCACCATCAGAGGGGATTCCGTATCCGCGAATTGACCGGGCGCAACGCTGCGTTGAACGATCCGGCCTGAAATCGGCGAACGGAGCGCATAGGTTCGCATGCTCTCGTTGCTCTCAATGGAGAGCAGCACGTCACCCTTCGAAACGCTGCTGCCGAGGCGTCTTCCAACCTCCGTCACGATGCCGGGAAAGCGGGGCACGATATGGACCAGCCTGTCGAGATCCGGGCGAATGACGCCGAAGAGAGTGATGGATGGATTGATCGTGCCCGGACCCGCCTCGACAATTTCGATGTCTGCATTTTCAATCTGCGCGTCCGAGAGGACGACGTGCCCTTCTTCTTCGTCATGCCCGCCTTCTTCGCCATGCCCTCCTTCTTCGGCATGCCCTCCTTCTTCGGCATGCCCTCCTTCTTCGGCATGCCCTCCTTCTTCGGCATGATCATGGCTTCCATGCTCATCGGCATGTTGTCCGTCTTCATCTTCGAGATGTTGTGCTTGCTCTTCCTTGCTTCCACTTTCGAGTGCCACGGGCTCGTCTCTCTCCACCGCCAGAGCGGGATACCCAGCGCAGATGAAAACAAGGAGTGTGGCCAGAGCCTGCGGCAAAGCGCGTTTCTTCATGTTCATTTCAGCTCTCCTTCGGCAAACGGGCCGGTCAGGCTGTCAAGCGAGGCATAGGCGTTCCGGCAAGCGAGGATCGCTTCCGTTGCCTGCAATCGGGCGTCGATCATGGTTTCCTGCGCACCCAGAAGATCGAGCACGCCGAAGCGGCCTCGCAGATACCCCTCTTCGATCTCGGCGGCGGTCTTTTCCGAAGCGGGAATGACCGAACGGCTCAGCCGTGCGGCCTCACTGCAGCGGCTCGAATAGGTCGCGTAGACCTCCTGAAGTTCGCGGACGAGTTCGACCCTCATTTGCTGCGCATCGAGATCGGCCTGAACGACCTGGCTCGCGGCAGCATCAATATTGCCTTGATTGCGGTCGAACACCGTAAGAGGAATGGAGACGGAGAACAGAAATGCACTTTCGTCTGTGCCCGTAAAACGTCGAGCGCCGGCGCCAAGCGTCACATCCGGCGACGCATTCGACTTTTCAAGATCGAACGCGGCGCGGCGCTGACCCACGACCTGTCTTGCGCCCCTAATGGAGGGGTGGTGGTCGAGCCGAGAAAGGAGCTCCGAAAATGCAGGCAGCGCTGCGTCGGGAATATCGAGAGCGCCTTTTGCTCTCACGGGCCGATAGACGGCCTCCGACCAGAGGGCGAGCAGGGTCTGCTCGGCGAAGCGTTGTTCTCTTTGCATTGTCTGAGCTTCAATTTCGGCAAGATCGAGCGCCAGAAGACCTCGATTGAGATCGGCTTCAGACGACGCTCCGCGCTCGAAACGCTCGCGAAGGGCGGGAACAAGATCGCGGATGCGCGCCGCCGCGGCATTGGCCAGTTCCATATCGCGCTGCGCGGCGAGCAACCGGTTGAAGGCATGCGCGACCCGTTCACGAAGGCGCCGCTCAACGGCTTCTCTTTCGGCGGTGGCGACGGTCTCGGCCAGCCGCGAGGCCTCAATTCTGTTCCCCCGCTTGCCGCCGGTCTCAATCAGTTGGGACAGGCCAACCGTCACGTCCGCCTCGTCCGTGCCAGCATAGGGCCCGGACCCAAGTATGTTTTCCACCTCCACCCCGACTTCGGGATTGGGGAGAAGCGATGCCTGGCGCGTTTTAGCAGCACGCTCTTCTATCGTTTCGTCTGCGATGCGCACATTCGCATTCTGGGAAAGCGCCTTCTCGATGGCTTCATTCAGCGTCACTGATTCCGCCGAGAGAGCAGGCGAAACGAGTCCCGCCGACAAACAAATGCCGAGCAGAGCCCGCCGCCAATGGCGGTCAAAGCATTTCATGGATCACCTGTAGACAAATAGGGACGTTTGCTCCCAACCGGGAGCATTCGGATTCAGGCGATCGGATTTTCGGGAGGAGGTCCTTCGGGTGACCGGGAGAGGCTTTCAACCGAAATGGCACATGGTTTGAAAGCCAAGTCACTGGCGGTCGAAAGCTTCAGGTAATGCGCGCTTCCGAGCGTCATGTGCTGGAATGCGTGGCAGACCTCGCAGGCTTCATCGGACGGCAAGTCGTCGCCAATCTCCGTTCCTTCCGTGAGGACCAATTCATCAACCGGGCCTTCATAGAGCGGGGCTCCCGTCGAGCTGACGGACAACGCACTACAGAACAGGCCGACGATGATCAGGCGGATCAGGGGAGAGAACATGCCGGGATAGTGACCAAGTTTTCCGCTTTTGCAACCCCGTTTGAGAATTTGCCTCACCCCAGCTGCTTCACCATGCGGATATGCGGGGGCACGCCGTGCGAGGCGGCGATCTTCGGGACGTTGGTCTCGGCGAGGCGCTCCATTCCCATGCGTTCGTAGAAGCGCACCGCCGGGTTGATCGCGGCGACGTCGAGATGGAGCGCGGTGCAGCCGGCGGCCTTTGCGCGCTCGAAACAATCAAGAAGCAGCTTCTCGCCGATGCCGCGCCCGCGCGCCTCTGAGTGCGCGGAGAGGAAGAGGAGATACCAGGCATCTTCCGGCACCTCCGGGAAGAGCCATGGGATGTGGTCCGCGACGCTTGGCAGATGGGCGAGGAGTTCGGGCGTTGCCATTTCGGCCATCGCCGTCATGGCCTCGCCGAACTCGGGCGCGTAGAGCGGCTGCGGGAAGCCGAGCGCGATGCCGGCGAGATTGTCGCCGCTCATCGCGGCGCGGGCATGAACATGCGAGAAGGCGCCGCTGTCGCGCGTCCACAAGCCGGACGTGATGCGCAGGAACAGGTCGAAGTCGCGATTGTAGAGGCAGTCGAAGACGTAAGCGCCGGTGTCGTAGATGAGGCGGGCGGCAAGCTCCGGCTCGATGGGCCGTGCCTGTTCCAGCACGATATTGTCCGCGGTCATCGGCGTCGTCATCGCTCTCGCTCCCCTGGTGCGGCGTTCGCTTTCCTGTTCGGGGCGAGGCTAGCACGGAGGGCGGGCGGCAGCGCGCCGGCTCACCGTTCTTTGCGGCGGCCCGGTAAAGAAAGGCGTGGATGGCCCGCCTCCTTGTTCGCCTTTGGCGGACAAGCCGCCAAAGGAGGGCCGGGCCATGACGATTGGGGGGAGAGGCCGGGCCATGACGATACTGGAACAGGGAAAAGGCCAGATCCCCCTCCCCGCCGCTTTTGCCCTTGAAAGCGCCTCACTCCCGCCCTATTTGCGAGTCACTCTCAACTGGATCGCAAGGCGCAGCGGCAGGCGCCTCAAAGGCAAACGAGGTGTTCCCATGACGCGCCCTTCCCATCCCCGGCAGAGGACCATCCGGGAATTCACGCTGGAAGAGATGCTGGCCGATCCGCTGATCCGCCTCGTGATGGCGCGCGACGGGGTGAAGGCGCGCGAGGTGCGCGCGCTGATGGAGCGCAGCGCCGCATCTTGACCCAAACCGGCGAAAGGGGCCCCGCGGCGCCCGCCAGGGCCCTGCACGTTTCGCCCGGGCCATGTATGCTGCCCGGGGATTCGACGGCGGGGCGGCAATGACGATCAGACACCGGCTCTATCTGGAACTGGACCCCGGCGCGCGCACGGCGCCGGGCTTCAGCGTGACCAACAAGATCATCATGACGGTGATCCTTGTCTCCGTCGTCATGGCGCTGGCGGGGACGGAAGACACGCTGACGGTGGGCTTCGAGCGCTGGTGGCGCCTGGCGGACGGCTTCGTGATCGCCTTCTTTCTCGGTGAATATGTCTGCCGTGTCTGGGTGAGCGTCGAGAATCCGGCCTACAGCGATGGCTGGCGCGGGCGGCTGCGCTATGCGAGGAGCGCGCCGGCGCTGATCGACCTTGCGGTGCTGGCGCCGACGCTGCTTTTCGCGGTCGGCAGCGAGGCCTTCCTGCTGCGCCTCGTGCGGCTGATGCGGATCCTGCAGCTCGCGAGGCTCGGCCGCTTCTCGCGCTCCATGACGCTGGTGACGAAGGCGCTGAGCCGCCGCGCGAGCGAACTCGTGCTCGCCTTCGCCTTCGCGATGATGCTCGTCGTGATTTCCTCCACCATGCTCTATCTGATCGAGGGCGGCATCCAGCCGGAAGCCTTCGGCAGCATTCCGCGCGCCATGTGGTGGTCGATCGCGACGCTGACGACGGTCGGCTATGGCGACGTCTATCCGGTGACGGGGCTCGGCCGCCTGTTCGCGGCGATCACGGCGCTGATGGGCATCTGCCTGATCGCGATGCCGGCCGGCATTTTCGCCTCCGCGCTCTCCGACGCGCTGGAAGAACGCCGCCGCGAGGAAGGCACCGACGAATAAAACGGCGCGGGGGAGCCCGTAAAGGCTCCCCCGGTCTTCGCCGGCCGTCCAGGGGTGTGCGTCCGGGTCGACGCCTGGGACCGCCAGCGGAGAAACAGGTGGCCGTTTCGCCGGTCGGGCCGCCGGTCAGGTCTGGCGGGTAGCGCCGCGCCTCAGCAGCCCTTGCCCTGATGGATCCCGGAAAGCACCTGCACGCGGATTTCCGCCTGCTGCACCTGCGCTTCGGCGGCCTGCTTCTGCTGGCTCGCGACATTGCTCGCCGCCCCCGTCGCCTGGATGCCACCAAGGCCGAAGCCGCCGAAATGCATGCCGACCGACTGCGCGATGCCGAGGCCGGCATCGACGATCTGCGCATTGGTGGAGGTGGCATTCGCGTCCGCGATCACCTGCTGCTGCTGCGCGATCTCGGCGGAGAGCTGTTCGCAGGTCTTGAGGCCGTCCGGCGTGCCGGCGGGCGCGAGCGCGGCGGTTTCGGCCTGGGCCGACGCCTGCGCGGCGCCGAGCATGGTCATCGCCGCGACGAGAAGGCTCACGGTGTTCATCTTCATGGGTAACCCCCTGGTTCGGGTCCGGCACCCCATGTCCGGACCTTCAGGGGGAGTCGTAGCGGCGCGGAGAGGCCGCCAGAATAGTGCAAATGGACCAAGGATCGGGGCGGCGGCGGCGAAGGCGGGCGCTCACCCGGCGGCGAGACGGGCGAAGATTTCCTCGTAATGCCGGTTGAGGAAGCAGTGGCCGTCGCCGGGGAAGCTCCGCATCTCGGCCGGCTCGATGCCGAGTTCGGCGAGGCGGCGCTTCATCTCGCCGATGGGCACGACGCCGTCCGCCTCGCCATGCCAGACGAGGATGGGCGCCGCAAGGCCCGCAAGGTCGAGGCTGACGCCGTCGAGATAGAGCTGCGATTCGCGGAGCAGCCCCGCATAGGTATGCGCGATGGTTTCCATCGTGCAGCGGATCATCGCGGCCTCGAGCGCGGGCGTCGAGCGGATGAGCGCGACATCGGCGGGCGACTGCTCGAAGAACTTGTAGACGAGCGGGCGGATGAAATTGCGCGACATCTTCGCGCGCAGGATGAAGAGCGTGGAATCGAGCAGCCAGGGATAGCGCCGCAGATTGCTGAAGAAGGCGCCGAGCATGCCGAGCGGCTTCGTCCGGCTGCCTTCGGGCACGCCGAGCCGGGCGGAGGTGAGCATGAGGAGGCGCACGCGGGGGCCGAGCCGCGCGGCAGCGGTGAGCGCGAAGGGCGAGGCGGAGGAGCGCGCGACGAGATGGAAGGTGTCGAGGCCGAGCGCATCGACGAAATGTTCGAAGTCGCGCGCGAAGCTCTCGAAGGTGAGATCGGGGTCGGCGGTGGAGGCGCCGGTGCCCGGCCGCTCGACCACGATGTAGCGCAGGCCGAAACGCGCCGCCGCTTCCGCCTCTTCGGACCAGATGTAGGAACTGCTGACCGAACTCGGAAACATCACCACGGGCAGGCCGTCGCGCCGTCCGTACCCGCGCCAGGCAAGGCGCCGTCCGTCCGGCAGTTCGACGAAGGCGAGCGGCACGTCGCCCGGCGCGGCGGGGACCGGACGCTCGCCGCCCTCGCCCTGCGCCGCGCTGATATAGGTCGCGAGCTGCGAGAGCTCGGTCAGATGGCGGATGAGATCGCTCTGCCGGTTGACGCCGAGCTTCTCGAAGACGCTCTTGATCTGGTTGCGCGCGGTGTTGACCGAGACGTTGAGTTTCGCCGCCGCCTCCTTCAGCGAATAGCCGTCCTTCAGATGCGCGGCGAGGCGCGCTTCCGCCGGCGTGAGGCCGAAGGTCTCGCGGTACATGCGTGTCGCATCGCCCGCGGCCTCGCGGTCGGGCGCGACGAAGGCGATGGCGCCGCGCCGCGTCTCGGCGGGAAGATCGAAACGGCGGCGCAGCGGCTCCGGCAGGTTCGCCTCCGCGACGAGATAGCCGAAGACGGCTTCCTCGCCGTCTTCCAGCACGAGGCGGAGCAGCACCGGCCCGACCGCGCCCTGCGTCACGGAAGCGGCGAGCATACGGAAGCGCGCGGCGTTTTCCGGATCGGTGAAGAGGAGCGGACCGCCCGCGCGCAGCGGCTTGCAGAACGGCGCCAGCATTTCGCGCGCGGCCTCCGAGATGTCGGCGACGCGGAGATCGCGGCCGATCACCATGTGGCAATAGGCAGGCGAGGCCGTGTCATCCGGCGCCGTTTCGTGGAGACGCTGCGCGAGGCTTTCCGCGCGGCTGAGATGCGCGCGCATCCCCTCCGCCACGGGCTCGATATCCGCGCCCGCGCCGATCTCGTCGAGGAGCGAACTCATCTCCTCCCAGTTTTCGGGATCGGTGGCATAGCCGTAGATCGCGTCGAGCGCGACGGCCAGATCGGGCCGGCCGGGCGCGCGCTCCTCACTCACACTTTTCGACCCGGACACACCCAGCACCCTTTTTACGGATTGCCGGAACACCCCGCTCCGGCCGCTCTAGTCTAGGACGAATGATGCGGGACTGAAAGCGGCGCAGAGATGCCGGTCAGGGATGCCGGTTAATGTCCGGCATTGAGGGGACAAGGCGCCCGCGCCGTCAGATCATGCCGAGCGCCGACATGTAGAGTTCGAGGATCGCTTCCTGCTCCTGGCGCTCCGCCTTGTCCTGCTTGCGCATGCGGATCACCTGACGCAGCGTCTTGGTGTCGAAGCCGTTGCCCTTGGCTTCGGCGTAGACTTCCTTGATGTCGTTGGCGAGGGCCGCCTTTTCTTCCTCGAGACGCTCGATGCGCTCGACGATGGACCTGAGCTGGTCCCGTGCGACTCCGCCCGTATTCGCAGGCGTATTGCCGTCCGCCATGATGCGACGCTCCACTGATACTTGTTGCCGTGAGGGCCGCGACGATAGAGGCGCGCGGAGGGCACGGCAATATGCGGGGGCAAGAAAGCTGTGGATAGAGATGTGGATGAGCGGTGGATGGATTGGCGCTCAGCCGTGGCTTTTCTTCTGCGCCGCCTCGAAAGCCGCCACTTGTTCGGGCGTCGCTTCGGGCTGGTGCTTTTTCTTCCACTCGGCGAAGGGCTCGCCATAGACGAATTCGCGCGCCTCGTCCTTCGTGACCGCAATGCCCTTTTCTTCCGCCGCTTCGCGGTACCAGTCCGCAAGGCAGTTGCGGCAGAAACCGGCAAGGATCATGAGATCGATGTTCTGCACGTCGGTGCGTTCGCGCAGATGACCCACGAGACGGCGAAAGGCGGCTGCCTCGAGTTCGGTCTGCGTTTGCTTGTTCATGTCTGCCTCCGTTTGCTTCAGGCGGATATGGGGAGCGAGGGGTCGGCATGCGACCCGAAATGCCGGATTTCACGGATGCCGGGGAGCGCCGCGGCGGCAAGGAGATGACGGGCATAGCGTGCCGCCCATTCGTCCTGCCCCTCCGCCGTCTCGATCAGATCCTGCCGGATCTCGATCAGGATGTGCGGGAGGCCATGCACGGTGCCGTGACGGTAAAGGCAGTCGTTCCTGAGGCGGCCCGTATAGGGCTCGTTGTCGCCGACGGTGAAGCCTTCCTCGGAAAGCCTTTCGATGAGCGGCCCGACAAGGCGGTCGTCCCTGTCCCAGAGGAGGCCCGTCTGCCACGGCCGCTCGACGCGGCGCCAGCGCGGCGTGAAGCTGTGCACCGAGACGACGATGGGGACGTGATCCGCCTCGAGCGCCTGCCCGATCATCTTCTCGATCGCGGCATGATAGGGCGCATGGAAGGCGGCGATGCGATGCGCGAATTCGGCCGCGTCGCGATGCGGATCGACATCGCGGTTGGCCGGCACGACGGCGCCGTCGGACAGTTTCATCACGATGGTCGGATCGTCCTCGCCGCGATTGAGATCGACGAGAAGGCGCGAGAAACGCGCAAGCACCGCCGGGCAGTCGAGACAGGCGGCGAGGCGGCGCGCGACGCCTGCCGCGCCGATATCCCAGGCGATGTGGCGCTGAAACTCCGCAGGCGGAAGACCGAGTGTGCCATAGCCTTCGGGCAGCGCATTGGAGGCGTGATCGCAGACCACCAGGAACCGCGGCGCGCCCTTGCGGTTAACGAGTTCGAAAGGCTGAAGCGAAGCGGCCTCTGGAATAGCGCCCCCGCGAGACTGAAATGAAGTAGTGTCCATGAAAGGATTATATCCGAGCCATGACCGGGAACGACCAGGAAACACGCGAGCGGGAGACGAGGACACTGCTGAAACGTCTCTATGACGCGGCGGTGACGGACGCGCTTCCCGAAACCTGCCTGCCGCCCCATCTGCCCGTGCCGCCGGAGCCCGGCCACGGGCGGCTTGTCGTGATGGCGATCGGCAAGGCGGCGGCCTCGATGGCGGCGGTCGCGGAAGACTGGTACGACCGGCATTATCCCGGCACGCATCTCGAGGGACTGGCGCTGACGCGCTACGGCCACAGCCGCCCGACGCGGCATGTGGAGGTGCTGGAGGCGGGGCATCCCGTTCCCGACGCGGCCGGCGAGACGGCCTCGAAGCGGCTGCTGCGGCTTGCCGAATGGGTCGGGCCGGAAGACCTCGCGCTGGTGCTGCTCTCGGGCGGCGGCTCGGCGCTCACCGTGCAGCCGATGCCGGGCCTCACGCTCGACGACGAGATATGGCTGACGAAGGCCCTGCTCGCTTCCGGCAAGCCCATCGGCGACATCAACGCGGTCAGGAAGCACATCTCGCGCATCAAGGGCGGCAGGCTCGCGGAAGTGATCCATCCGGCGCGCTCGCTGACGCTGGCGATCTCGGATGTGGCGGGCGACAATCCGAGCACCATCGCCTCCGGCCCGACCGTGCCCGACACGACCTCGAAGGCGCGCGTGGAGGGTGTGCTGAACGCGCTTCGTCCGCCCGTGCCGCCGGAGCTGCTCGAACGGATCCTCGCTCTCCCCGAAACGCCGAAGCCGGGCGACGAGATCTTCTCCCATGCGAGCTACAAGCTCGTCGCCAGCGGCACCGGCTCGCTCGGCGCGGCGGCGGCGATTGCCCGCGCGGAGGGTTATCAGCCCGTGGCGCTGGGCGACGGCATCGAGGGCGAGGCCTGCGACCTCGCCGAGACGCATGCGGCGCTCGCGCTCGCCGCGCGCGCGGAAGGAAAATGCGTCGCCATCATTTCGGGCGGCGAAGCGGGCGTGACTTTCGGTGAGGGTGAAGCGGGCCCGGAAAAACCGGTCAAGGGCGGCCCGAACCAGGAATATGCGCTGGCGCTCGCCATCGCGCTTGGCGGCGCGGACGGCATATATGCCCTTGCCGCCGACACCGACGGGATCGACGGCGGATCGGGCGCGCCGGACGACCCGGCGGGCGCCATTGTCACGCCGGATACACTTGTTCGTGCGAGAGAGCGGGGGCTCGATCCCGAGGCGATGCTCGCGCGCCACGATTCCGGCATGTTCTTCGGCGAACTTGGCGATCTGGTGACGACGGGCCCGAGTTACACCAACGTCAACGATTTTCGCGTAATACTGGTCGGACACCCCGAGTCGGACCCCTCCGGGCCGGAAGAGAAAGTTTAAGCAGGAGTTCAGGTTGAACCGCCGCCGCAACGTCAAGATCATCGCCACGCTGGGCCCCGCCTCCGATACGCCCGACATGATCCGCAAGCTCTTCGATGCGGGCGTGGACGTCTTCCGCCTCAACATGAGCCATTTGGACCACAAGGGCCTGAAGCGCGTGCATGCGGCCGTACGCCAGGTGGAAAAGGAAGTGGGACGGCCGATCGGCATTCTGGTCGACCTGCAGGGGCCGAAACTGCGGATCGGCGAGTTCAAGGACGGGAGCGTGGAACTGAAGGCCGGCGCGCGCTTCCGCCTCGACACCTCGAAGAAGGCGGGCGACGAAACGCGCGCGCCCCTGCCCCACCCCGCGATCTTCGACGCGGTGAGCGCGGGCCAGACGCTGCTGCTCGACGACGGCAAGATCCGCCTGCATGTGATGGGCAAGGGCCGCGACCATATCGACACGGAAGTGGAAGTGGGCGGCAAGCTTTCGAACCGCAAGGGCGTGAGCCTGCCCGACACGATGCTGCCGCTGGCGGCGCTGACCGAGAAGGACCGCAGCGACCTCGATGCCGCGCTCGATCTCGGCGTCGACTGGGTGGCGCTGTCCTTCATCCAGCGTCCCGACGACGTTGCCGAGGCGCGCAAGATCGCGCGCGGACGCGCGGCAGTGATGGCCAAGATCGAGAAGCCGCAGGCACTGGCGCATCTGGAAGAGATCATCGAGATTTCGGACGCGATCATGGTGGCGCGTGGCGACCTCGGCGTCGAACTGCCGCTCGAACATGTGCCGGGCTGGCAGAAGCGCCTCACGCGCGCGGCACGGCGCTCCGGCAAGCCGGTCGTCGTCGCGACGCAGATGCTGGAATCGATGATCTCCTCGCCGACGCCGACGCGCGCGGAAGTCTCCGACGTGGCGACCGCCGTCTTCGAGGGCGCGGACGCGATCATGCTCTCGGCTGAATCGGCGGCCGGCGACTATCCGGTCGAAGCCGTGACGATGATGGACCGCGTGGCGCAATCGGTCGAAAACGATCCGACCTATCCCGGCATCATCTATGCGCAGCGCACGGAGCCGGAAGCAACCGGCGCCGACGCGATTTCGGCGGCGGCGCATTCCGTCGCCGACACGCTGAACGCGGCGGCGATCGTCTGCTGGACGAATTCCGGCTCGACGGGCCTGCGCGCCGCGCGCGAACGGCCCTTGTTCCCGATCATCGCGCTGACGCCCGTCCATGCGACGGCGCGGCGGCTTGCGCTTGTCTGGGGCCTTCACTGCGTGCTGACGGAGGATGCGAAGGACCTCGACGACCTGTCGGAGCGCGCCTGCCGCATCGCCTTTCAGGAAGGCTTCGCGGAACCCGGCCAGCGCATCGTGGTGACGGCAGGCGTGCCGCTCGGGACACCCGGCGCGACCAACATGCTGCGCGTGGCGTTCGTGGGACGGCGGAGCGCGGAATAGCGCCTAGTCCGCCGCCTGTTGCATCTCGACCTTGCCATCGGCGTGGATCGTCGTCATCCCTGCGCGCGGACGCTCGCCGCGCGCGAGGCGCAGAAGCGCGTCCACGACAACATCCGTATGCGCATAATGCGGCATGTGGCCCGTGCCCTTCAGCTTGATGAGCTCGGATCCCTCGACCTCGTTGTGAAACGCATAGGAATGGATTTTCGGCGACACCGTGTGGTCGGCATTGCCGGTGATGACGATGGTGGGGACGGAAATCTCGCCGTAGCGCGGGCTTTGCTCCGCGAGATGGCCCTTCAACTGCGCCGTGTCCTCGCTGTTCGCGCGAAATTCGGCCGGGCGGAAGAGTAACGGCAGCGCCGTCTTCTTCGCATAGTTCTCCGGCGGCGTGTCGGGATGGAAATTCGCGGCGACACCCTTGTCGAGCAGAAGGTGGCCCGCGGGCGCAACGAGAAGATTGGTGAAAAGCCAGCCGGCGACGGGCGTGCGCACGACGGAGTGATACCAGGCGACGCCGCCGGGCCAGGGATAAAGTGCGCCTGAGAGCGGCAGCAGCCCCGCAATCTCGTCCGGCCATTCGAGCGCATAGGCCGCGACAACGGAAGCGCCCCAGCTATGGCCAAGAAGAACGGGCTTTTCGACGCCGAGTTTCTTCAACCCGTTGCGGATGGCGGCGGCCTGGACGGAGGGATCGGCGATATCGGGATGCGGGGTGCGGCCGCTCCAGCCATGGCCCGGGCGGTCGAAGGCAATGACACGGGTTTCGCGGGCAAGCTCATCCATGAACGCGAGCTCCATGTCGCGCAGATTGCCGCTCGCCCCGTGGATGACGATGACGGGCGCGACACCGGGCTTCGCAACGCCCTTGTCCACGTAGTGAAGCCGCGACCCGGCGAAATCTCCGCCAAGCTCCACGAAGCTGTCCGGCGGCCACATGGTCTGCGCCCGCGCGGGCCCCAGCGCGACATAGAGCACGGCGGCGCACGTGACGGCGATGAGAAGCAGGGTTGTCATGAAGCCGGTCCGGTTTGTCATTCAGGGAAATACGGCCGCGCGGAAGGCGCGGATCACCGCATCAGATGCCGCGCCCCTCGACTTCGAGTTCGAGCGGCGCAATGCGCGTCTTGCCGTTCTGGAGCCAAGGATCAAGCTTCAGCGCGCGGCGATAGGCTTCGAGTGCGCCTTTTCTGTCACCGAGATCCTCGAGAATGACGCCGAGCCCCGCCAGCGCCTCGTAGTGGCGCGGCTCGAGACGCAGCACCTGCTCGAGATCGCCCAGCGCCGCCGCATAGTCTTCCCGGATGTAGTGGATGGCGGCGCGCTTGTTCCAGCCCTCGGCGAAGCCGGGCGCGAGCGTCACCACCTCGTCGAAATAGAAATAGGCGCGGTCGATATCGTCTTCTCTGAGCGCATCGAGGCCCCGGCCCATGAGCAGGTCGATGCTCGGGCTGCCGGAGGAAAGCCAGACGCTCTGGATCGCGCGCTCGAGGGCGCGTCCCGCCTCCTCATCCTCCGCTTCCGCCAGTTCGGCGAGGAGCTTGTCGAGCAGCGCATCGCGCGCCTCCGCCTTGCCTTCCGGCGACAGCGGCGCGCCCTCGGGCGCAAGCTCCGGCTGCGGCTCCGGGGCGGCAACGGCACCCGGCGCGAAAAGCGCGGCAGCAAGGAGGACAGGGAAAAGGGCCCGGAAGATCATGGCAGCGATGATAGGGCGCGGGCGCGGCGGCGCCAAATCAACTCCCCGTCAGCTGTTGAGGTCCTGATAGCTGCAGCCCTCGAATTCGGCGATGAAATCCGGGCCGAAGACGGCGGACGGCGTCTGATAGCCGGGCTTTGCCTCGCCCGCGAGCACGCGGCGGACGATTTCGAGGCCCGTCATGGCGGTCAGCGTATAGCCCTCCGGCGTCGTGAGGCGCGACTGCACGCGTTCGCCATCCGGCCCGACAGCCTCGCCATAGAGGATGGCGTAGCCCTCGGCGCGCTCGGCGTCGCTCGGCCCTTCGGGTTGCTTTTCGATCCGCTTCTTGAGGGCGCGCTGCATGAAGCCCCGGCTCATCAGCCAGCGCGTGGCGCGGCCCATCTTCGCCATCTGCTCGAACTGCGGATTGCTTTCGAAATAGACGGTGATGTCCGGAATTTTCGTCGAATGCCACGCCGTCGAGACGTCGCCCCAGCCGACCGCAATGGATGGCTTCGCGCCATGGCCGAAATCGATCTCGCGGCGCGGCGTCTTCTTCGCGGAGACGATCTTGCCATCGCGGCGGACGCGCGTGCCCTTGCCGATGCTTTCGATGCCCGTTTTCGCGGTGCCGTGCGACATGTTGGAGAGGCCGGCAATGCCGAGCGTGAGTTCGCGCGCATCGGGCATACGCGCCTTCATGTGGGCGGCGAGACAATCGCTCGGGACGACGTCGAAACCGACGCCCGGCATCAGCATGACACCCGCCTTCTTCGCTTCCTCGTCGCGCGCGGCGCAGGCCTCGAAGACATCGATCTCGCCGGTGATGTCGAGGTAATGCGTGCCGGTGCGGATGCAGGCATCGACCATCGGCTTCGATGTCTGCGAGAAGGGGCCCGCGATATGGAGCACCGTGTCGACCTGCGAGAGACCGGCGTCGATCGCCTCCGGCTCGTCGAGTGAAATCGCCTGATACTCGAAGCCGTGCTGGGCCGCGATGGATTTGAGACGCGCCTCATTGCGGCCCGCGAGCAGGGGATTGAGACCTTGCATCTTCGCGGTGCGGGCGACGAGCTTGCCCGTGTAACCGGTTGCGCCGTAGATCATGAACCTGTCGCTCATTGCGCCTTCTCCGTTCGCCAGAAACCCGCGGCAACGGGCAGGACGCCACCGCACGGCGCATATTAGCCCGCGTAACGGGGCCAAACGCAAACCCGCACCCCCTGAAGACGGTCAGGAAGGACGTAGCAGCCCCAATGAACGCAATTCGGCGGCGAGCTCCCCGGCGCCGGTGAAGCGATGCCCGAGGAAACCGAGCCGGAGGGCGGCTTCCACGTTGCGCGGCGAATCGTCGATGAAAAGGGTCCGCGCAGGCGTCAGCCCCGCCCGGCCGATCAGCACCTCGTAGATGGCGGCGTCGGGCTTCATCAGTCCCTCCTCGCCGGAGACGACCGTCTTCCGCAGGCGGCGAAGCTCCGGAAACCGGCCGCAAAGCTCCGGGAAAAAGCCGACCGGCATGTTGGTGAGACCGTGAAGCGCGATGCCCGCCGCGTCCAGCGCCTCGACCAGCGACGCCACATCCGCCACGCGGTCCGGCACCATTTCGCCGTAACGTTCGCCCCAGAGGTCGATGAGGCCGGCCTTGTCCGGGTGCCGGCTCTTCAGGCGCGCGGCATTTTCGGCAAAGGAGAGACCCCGGTCGTGCTCCAGATGCCATTCCATCGTGCAGACCTCGCCGAGAAACGCCTCCATCTCGGCCTCCGAAGCGAAAACCTTGCGGTAAAGGTGACGCGGGTCCCATTGGACCAGGACATTGCCGATATCGAAGACGACCGCCTCAAGCCTGTCCGCCAAACCCTCTCCTCCAATGAAAAAGGCCGCTCCCCGGGGGCAGCGGCCAAATTTCATTCAATCTGGCGCACACACGGCGCCAGCGCGCTCAGCCCTGACGGGCCTTGAAGCGGCGGTTCGTCTTGTTGATGATGTAGACACGTCCCTTGCGGCGGACGAGACGGTTGTCCCTGTGCCGATTCCGGAGCGATCTCAAAGAGTTACGGACTTTCATGGCTTAACCTCGGATCGGGGGGCAAGCGGACCGGCGCAATATTCGCGCGCCGCCTCCGGCCCGATGCCGGAACGCCCTTGAATTGGCGCGGAACCTAAGCGGGCGGCCAGGACCTGTCAACTGCCAAGACCCGGCATTTTCGGGGGCTTTTTACGCTTCCGCAGCGGTAGGGCTTTGCCGCTTCCTTTGTTATGTTTCCGAATTCCGGGCGGGGGCACCCATCGCGGGCGGCGGCTGCGCTGTCCGGAACGAAAGTCGACTGAATTGATCCGTTTTTTCGGGGGAGACCTCGCCGACACCGAAAACATGAGGAAAGCCAACGCCATCCTCATGGCCCTGGCTTTTTTCATGCTTTTCGCGGCGGGAACCGCCGCCCTCATGCTGTCCGCACGCGCGCGCGAGAATACCGACGACGTCGTGAATACGCTGGAAATCCGGGGCGAGCTCCGGGAGGTGCTGAGCCTGCTGCAGGATGCCGAGATCGGCCAGCGCGGTTTCCTGCTGACACGGGATTCTCAGTATCTGCAACCTTACAACAGTGCCCGCCTGCAGATCGGACGCCGGTTGAGCGCGCTCGAAAGCCTTGTCGACCCGAACACCGAACAGGCCATCCGCGTCGACCAGTTGCGCGCCGCCGCCGAGCGCCGCCTCCAGGAAACGGACGCGACCGTCGCCCTCGGCCGTGAGGGCCGTTTCGGCGAGGCGCTCACCATCGTCAGCCGGGATCGCGGCAAGGCGCTGATGGACGAGGTGCGCGAGATCGTCGACAGCGCGCTCGCGGCGGAGCAAAGCCGCCACACGGAACGCGCGGCGAAGGCGATCGCTTCGCGCACCTGGCTTTCCGCCTCGCTTATCGGGGCGCTGGCGGCGGCGCTGGTGCTTGCGGTTCTGTCGGCACAACTGACCCGGCGTCAGTTCACCGGCATGGCGAAACGGCGCGATCAGCTTGCCGCCCTCAACGAGGAACTCGAAACCCGCGTGCGCGACCGCACGCGCGAACTCGAAATCGCTCGCGAAATGGCGGAAGCGGAAGCCGGCCGCGCCGAATACGAACGCGGGCGCGTCGAACTCCTGCTCCGGGAAGTGACGCATCGCGTCGGCAACAATCTCGCGATGGTGTCGTCCCTGCTGCGCATGCAACAGGCGAAGCTCGATGACGACACGGCGCGCGCCGCACTCGAAACGGCGCGCGGCCGCATTCAGACGATCAGCACCGCGCAGCGCCGCCTCCGGCTGGGCGACGACCTGCAATCGACGCGCGCCGACGGATTGCTGGAAGCGGTCGTCTCCGATCTCGCGGATGCCGCGCTCGACAGCGGCTCGATCACCATAACGAGCGACTTCGAGCCGCTCGTCGTCTCGTCCCGCGACGCCACAACCCTTGCGGTGGTGCTTGGCGAGCTTGTGTCAAATGCCATCAAGCATGCATTCGAGGGACGCGAGGACGGCACGATCCGGGCATCCTTCACCCTGCAGAAGGACGGTGTCCCCGTGATGGCGGTCGAGGACGACGGCATCGGCTTCGACGAAATGCAGGACAATCCGGCAACGCGCACGGGCCTCGGTTCGATGATCATCGAGAACCTTTCGCGCCAGTACGGTGGAGAAATCAGGAAGAAAAAGAACGAGGCAGGCGGAACGTCGATCCAGATTCTGCTGCCGAAACTGCAGATCGGCGACGCCGCCGGCCTTGGGGAAAAACAGAACGCTGAATCATGATGACCGGAACGGGACTTCGGAACCGCATAATTCACATCGCCCCCTGTGGTGGATGATGGGAGCGGGAGGCAATACCGGCCGCCCCAAGGGCGTCCATGCAGGCGCGCAGGACGAACTGCCATTGGCCGGACGTACCGTCCTGGTGGCGGAAGATGAATTCTTCGTCGGTATCGAACTTGCACAGACGCTGGAGGAAGCCGGCGCGGACATTATCGGCCCGGCATGGTCACTCACGGAAGCGGAGAAACTCAGCGAAGAAACGTCCCTCGACATGGCGGTGCTGGATGTGAACCTCAACGGCGACTACGCGCTCGACCTCGCCGTTGCGCTGAAGAACAAGGGGGTTCGCGTGGTTTTCGCAACGGCTCATGCCGACGATGACCACCTTTTCAGGGGCGCGGCCGCAGATATCCCCCGCCTCGGCAAGCCAACCTCCGCACGCGCCCTGCTGCGGGCCTTGCGGCCTCTTTCCTGAAACCGCCTCTTTCCGGCAGCGCCAATTCGGGTTAGACCATGCGCCGGTACAAAGATGACGCTTGCGCCATTTTTGTGCGGGAAAGCCCAGTTCCGAAAAGCCGATGGCGTGTGACATGGCGTATGAAAAGCCGGAAGGCAATTACCTGACGGACCCGGCCTCCCGGACGATCCCGGACGAGGACGTGATCCGCCACCAGCCGCAATGGTTCAGGCAGGCGCTCGCCGCGCCCCACGAAAGCCGGACCCTCACCGTGGACGGCACGAACATTCACTACCTGCGCTGGGGAAACGACGACCCGTCGCGTCCGGGTATTCTGTTCGTGCATGGCAACGGCGCCCACGCGCACTGGTTTCATTTCATCGCTCCCCTGCTCACCGACCACTACAACGTCGCGTCGATGGATCTCGGCGGCATGGGCGACAGCGGCTGGCGCATGGAATATTCGCGCGACACCTTCGCCCGCGAGATCGGCGAAGTCGCACTCCATGCGGGGCTCGGACCGAAGCCCGTTGTCGTCGGTCATTCCTTCGGCGGCTTCGTCTCGCTGATCGCAGCGAAGCACTACGGCGAAAAGCTCGGCGGTCTTCTGATCTGCGACTTCACCGTGCGCCCCGCGGACGACGCACATGAGTGGTTCCTGCACGGCCCGGAACGCCGGCCGACGAAGATCTATACGGACCTCGAGGAAGCGAAGTCGCGCTTTCGCCTCGCGCCGCTGCAGCCTTGCGCCAACGGCTTCATTCTCGACTATATCGGCCCCTTGAGCCTGCGCGCCGTGACGAAGGGCGAGACCCGCGGCAAGCGGACCTTCGAGGAAACCGGCTGGACCTGGAAGTTCGACGCCTCGATCTTCAATGGATTGCGCATGGGCAACGATCACGCGGAGATCTACGCGAACCTCGCCTGCCGGGGGGCGACGATGTTCGGCCTCGAAAGCAAGGACTACGAGCCCGAGAAACTCGACTTCCTGCGCCGTCTCGCACCGGAAAAGCCGGTCTTCACCGTGCCGGGCGCACAGCATCACATCATGCTCGATCAGCCGCACGCCTTTGCTGCTTCGGTGGCGGCGGTGATGGCCCAGTGGCGCGCGGAAGGCGCACTCGGGTGACGATGACGGTGACGCTCGCCGTGCTGGCGGCGAGCCTCGCAAGTGCCGGTTTCTTCATCTGGCTGGAACGGCGTCCGCCCGATTTCTCCCGCGTACGGATGGTGCCGACGACGCCGCTGATCTTTGCGTCGGTTCTCGTCGCGGTCGTGATGATCGTTCACATCGTGAACCTGATGGGCGTTCAGACCGGCCGCTGAACGCGCTTCTTCTGATCGGCGGCCGGACCGGCTAGGCTCTCCCGCAGGGGAGATACAACCATGAAGCAAGAAATGAGCGGATCGAGCGACGTGCGCCTCACGGCCTTTTTCGTGCTCGTCTTCGTGCTTTCCGTTCCTTTCTGGCTGGCGGGTTATGCCCTCGGAGAACTGCCGGACCTGATACCGATCGACCTGCCGGTGAGTGCGCTCATGGCGTTCACGCCCGCGGCGGCGGCCCTCATTCTCGTCTGGCGGGCGGAAGGAAGATCAGGGGCAGCGGCACTTCTGAAACGGGCGGGAGACTTCCGGCGCGTGACGCGGAAGAGATGGTTTCTGGCCGCGTTTCTCTTCATGCCCGGCATCCTGACCGCAAGCTTCCTGCTGATGCGCATGATGGGCGCGCCCCTGCCCGATCCTGCCTTCTCGCTCGCCGCACTTCCCGTCTTCTTCGTGATGTTCCTTGCCGCCGGTCTCGGCGAGGAAATCGGCTGGCAGGGATATGCCTATGACGCGATGGAGCGGAAGTGGAAGGCGCTCGGCGCAGCGCTCCTTCTCGGCGCGATCTGGACGCTCTGGCACATCATTCCCTATTTCCAGACAGGGCACGGCGCAACCTGGGTCCTCTGGCATTGCCTCGTGACCGTGCTGCTGCGTGTCGCGACGGTCTGGATCTACGTCAATGGCGGACGAAGCGTATTCCTCGCGGCGCTGTTCCACGCCATGTGCAATGTCGCCTATTTCCTCTTTCCCAATTTCGGCTCGCACTACGATCCGGCATATACCTTCCCGGTCCTCGCCGCTGCATGCACGGGCGTCGTCCTGCTGTGGGGTCCGGCGACGCTCGCCGGCTTCCGCTTCGCACGAAAGGGCTAGTGGAGACCGATCTCTTCTTCGTCCTCGTCGGCGATGTTCGCATCCGTGCTGCGCAGGTTCTTCAGCACCGGATGGAAGATCGCGAAGGCGAGGATCGCGAGCATGAGCACGATGCCGAGCATGAAGGGCGCGGAATGCATGAAGTAGAAGAGCGGGATGCCGATGGCGGGGTTGAGGATGTGGCCCGTCGCGGCCGTCGAACCGATGAGACCCGCGACCGCGCCCTGATCCTTGAGCGAGACGGAGAGCGAGGCACCCGCCGACAGCCCCGAGCGCAGAAAGCCGAAGCCGAGGCCCGCCAGCGCCAGTGCCGACACCAGCACACCGTAGGAACCGCCGAAGACAAGCATGGCAAAGGACAGGATCATGGTGACCGCGCCCCAGCGCAGCAGGAACTGCACCGAAAGATCGAAACGCTGGATGAGCCCGAGCTGCGCGACGAGCGTCGCCATCGCCATCGCCATCATGCCGACGCTGACGAGCTGCGTTGCCTCCGAGCCCTTCATGCCGAGTTCGGCCATGAGATAGAAGGCAAAGAGCTGCATCATGATCGACTGGCTGAGACTGAGCACCACGCCGATGACGAGCCACGGCAGAACATTGGGCGCGCGCCACTGCAGCGAGGCGCGCTTTTCCTGCTTTTCGGCGAGCAGCGTCTTCGGCCGGGTGCGCTCCGGCAACAGGATCCAGATCGCAAAACCGCTGACAAAAGCGAGAAGACCGACAGCGAAGAACGGCGCAAGGATGTGGATTTCCGCGAAGGCGGCGGCGACGCCCGGCCCCACCACCGTGCCGAGGCCGAAGGCGGCACCGATCTGGGCGATCGAGCCCGCGCGCTCCGCCCGTGTGGTGCGGTCCGCGACATAGGCCTGCGAGGCGGGCATGGAGCCCGACCCGAACATGCCGAAGATGGCGCGCGCCGCCATGACGAGCGGGAACATGAGCGCGAGCGAAATCCAGTGCTGATAGCCCGCGAGCAGCACAACGCCGACAAGCGACGTCGAGATCGCAAAACCGAATATACCGATCAGGATGACCGGCTTGCGGCCCATCACGTCGCTGCGGCGGCCCCAGAAGGTGCTGGTGAGGACCCAGAGCGCGGCCGAGAGCGAGAAGATCATCGTTGTCTCGAATTCGCTCATGCCGAGATCGGCAGCGATGGGCGGCAGCACGGCGAAAACGAGCGTCTGCCCCATGCCGACAGAAAGCAGGCAGACGAAAAGAATGAAAAAGGCGCGCTTGCGCTCCTGCGGCGTCGTCTTGCGCATGGCCTCGGGGACCGGCGACGGCTTCGCTTCCGCGGCGGTTTTCTCCGCCGTCCCTGGTTCTTCTGTTTCCGACATGAAGCGGGGCGCCTTCCGGGCTGCTGCATCCCCCGCGCGGGGACGGCCCTTCCTTTACGTCAAACGGCGAGCGCTTTCCAGCCCAGGGTCAGGCCGCCGCGCGAAGCGGCAGCACGCGGCGGGGACGATGCTTGCGATAGATGGTGCGGACCCATTGCGCGCCGGGATGCCCCGCCCAGCGGCCGAACCAGGCGTCGATCCGCGCCGGACGGGGAAGCGGGAATTCCATGTCGGGATGCGGCGGATTGCAGGCGGGTGCAAGGAGTGCCGCGGCCGTGAGATCGGCGACCGAAAAGCTGTCGCCGACGAGATACCCCGACGAGCCGACCTGCGCGGCGACGCGGTCGAGCGCGGCCTGGGTAACGCGGTACCCGGCCTCCACGGCGCCCGGTTCGTTTATGCTCATCGAAGCCTTGATCGTCCCGCGAGCGATGGGCAGCGCGGCGCGGTAGAAGAGCCTCGTGTGAAGGGGTTTCTCCGACGCAAAGAGCTTGCAGAGATAGCCGAGCTCCTGCGTGAGTTCCGCGAAGAGTGCGCGGCGGATGCCGGGACCGACTTCCTCGTCGAACCACGACTGCAAGGCGAGCGCCTCCCTGCGCTGTTCGGGGTCCGCCGGATAGAGCGGCGGATCGGGATAATTCGCCTCCAGCGCATCGATGATCGCGGCCGACCCGGCAATGACAAGGCCGCCGATCTTCAGGACCGGCGTCTCGGTCGTTCCCGCAAGTTTCCGCATCGCCGCCGCATGCGGCCCCGGCAGATAGGAGATCCGCTTGTGCGGGACGCTCTTGAAGTCGAGCGCCCAGCGGGCCTTCTCGTTGTAGTGCGAGTGGGGAAACTGATGCAGTTCCAGCGCGATGTCGTCCATATCCATGGCCCGGTCCTCCCTGCGATGGAGCATAGTACGGCAGCGCACGCCGCGAAATGACCTAGCGAAAGACTGGTGAAATTCGGCCGGTTTGACAGGGGCTCGGCGGCGGGGGCCTACTCCCCGCAAACGATAGCAGAACCGGGAGGAAACCATGGAACTCGCCTTTGGCGCGGCGGACGCCGCCTTTCGCGACGAGGTGCGAAGCTTTCTCGACGAAAGACTGACTCCGGAACTGCGCGCCGTCGGGCGGCGCATGACCAGCGTCTATGCCGACTACGACACCACGATGACCTGGCACAAGGCGCTCTACGAAAAGGGCTGGGTGGCGCCCGCCTGGCCGGTCGAACATGGCGGCTGCGACTGGAGCGTGATCCAGCACTACATCTTCTCGAGCGAACTCGCGGCGGCAGGCGCGCCCGCGCTCTCGCCGATGGGGCTCGGCATGTGCGGGCCGGTGCTGATCGGCTATGGCACGGAAGAGCAGAAGAATTACTACCTGCCGCGCATCCTCGACGGCTCGGACTTCTGGTGCCAGGGCTATTCGGAGCCGGGCTCGGGTTCCGATCTGGCAAGCCTGCAGATGAGCGCGAAGGAAGACGGCGACGACTTCGTCTGCAACGGCCAGAAGATCTGGACGACGCATGCGAATTACGCAAACCGCATCTTCAACCTCGTGCGCACCTCGAAGGAAGACATTCCCCAGCGTGGCATCACCTTCATCCTGATCGACATGGACACGCCCGGCGTGAAGGTGGAACCGCTGATCATGCTGTCCGGCGAGCACATCCAGAACCAGATCTTCTTCACCGACGTGCGCGTGCCGAAGAAGAACGTCGTCGGCAAGGTGGGCGAAGGCTGGACGGTCGCGAAATACCTGATGCAGTTCGAGCGCGGCGGCCACGCCTATGCACCGGGGCTTCACGCGCGCCTCGACCGCATCCGGCGCATGGCGGGCGAGGAAGCCGAAGGCGGCGGCGGCCGGCTGATCGATGACGAGAACTTCGCGCGGAAGGTCGCTGAGGCAGCCGCCGAGATCACGGCGCTCGAATATACCGAACACCGCATCATGTCGGCGCTGAGCCACGGCGAGGCGCCCGGCGCGGAATCGTCGCTCCTGAAAACGCGCGGCACGGAAGTGAGCCAGCGCTTGACGGAAATCGCACTCGAGACGGTCGCCTATTACGCGCTGCCCTTCCAGCCGCACGCTACCGCGCCGGGCGGCCCGGTGCCCGATGCACCGCAGGTCTCGCCAAACGAGACGCCGGTCGGCCCCGACTATTCATGGACCGTTGCACCGAAATATCTGAACGACCGCGCAGGCTCGATCTATGCGGGCACGAACGAAGTTCAGCGCAACATCATGGCGAAGGCCGTGCTCGGCCTCTGATCCTAGCCGCGCAACCGGCGGATGCCGAGGAAGACAAGCCAGCAAAGTCCGACGACAACCGCGAAAATGACGAACGCGCCGAGGACAAGTTTCCACCAGTTATCGTCCATCCAGTCGTCGGCAATCTGCTGCATCTGCTTGTAGCCTTCGGGCACTTCGAGCGCGCCGACATTGGCTGCGTAGTCCTCGTAATCCGCTCTCATTTCCACGAAGAGGCCGGGCCGCTCCGAAGAGAGGTCCCGTGTCTCGCCCGGGTCGAGCTTGACGTTGTAGAGCGCCCAGGTTCCGTCGCCGAGCGGAGGCATGTTCCGGACGAGCTTGAAGTCACCGCGGAAGAGCGCGACGTTGCCCGCCGCTTCCATGCCCACGGATTCCGTATCTGAATAATGGGTGTCGGTCTCGCCTGTAAGGAGCGGCAGGAGCGAGCGCCCCATCATCGGCTTCACGGATTTGCCCTCGAAGGTCTTGACCTGCGCAACGGAAGCGAGATCGAGGATCGTTGGCGCAATGTCGGTGACGAAGCTGAACTCCGGCACGAGCCCTTCGTCCGGAATGCCCGCGCCCGAGACGATGAGGGGTACGCGGATGCCACCCTCGCCCGCATAGAGCTTGAAGAAGGCGCCGGGCGACGCGGCGGCGCTCGCAAACTCCGGGCCGATGAAGGCGTAGGTGCCTTTTTCGCCCAACGTCTCGATGTCGCGGCTATAGCCTTCCCACCAGAGCCATTGCGAGAAACCCGGCGTGTCGGTCGGCAGGTTCGGCTCCGGTCCGTTGTCGGACATGACGAAGAAGATCGTGTTGTCGTATGCGCCTGTCTGCTTCAGGTGCGCGATGAAGCGGCCGATATGGAAGTCCATCGCTTCGAGCATGCCCGCATTGACTGCCATGCTCTTCGCGAGCAGCGCGCGCTCTTCTTCCGAAAGCGCATTCCAGTCGCGCAAGCCTTCGGGCATCGACCCGAGTTCCATGTCGGCGGGAAGAAGGCCGCGCTCGCTCACCTTTTCGAAACGCGCCTGCCTGAGCGGGTCCCATCCTTCAGAGTAGACACCTTCGTACTTCTCGACGAATTCGCGCGGCGCCTGCACCGGAATGTGAACGGCCTGAAAAGCGAGATAGGCGAAGAAGGGCTTGCCACCCTCTGCTTCCGTGTCGAAATATTCGATCGTCTTGTCGACGATGAATTTCGAGGAATAGAAATCCTCCGGCAGATCGGCGGGCTCACCGTCTTCGAACCAGGGCGCCTCATCATAGATCGGCAGATAGGAGCGCTTCTCCCAGTTGTCCGCACCCGACGCATCGAGCGCAAAGGAACGGTCGAAGCCGCGTGCGGGCGGAAGCGAAGCTGCGTCGTGACCGAGATGCCATTTACCGGCCATCGCCGTGTAGTAACCCGCATCGCGGAGGAGACTTGCAACGGTGACCACATTGTCCGCGAGACGCCCGAGATAGCCCGGCTGACCGCGATGTGCATGCGGTGCGGACTCGGGCAGATTACCGATGCCCGCGAGATGACTGTCGGTGCCCGTCATCAGCATGGCGCGGGTCGGCGCGCAGACGGGGGCGGTATGAAAGTTCGAGAACTGCGCGCCTCGCGCCGCAAGCGCGTCGATGTTTGGCGTCGAAATCTCGCTTCCATAGGCGCCGAAATCGCTGAAGCCGACATCGTCCGCCACGATCACGACAATGTTGGGCCGCGTCGCTTCCTGCGCTTCCGCAGGCAGGACGAATGCGGCGGATAGCGCCGCTGTCAGGCTCACAAGCCGACGGAAACTCATGCTTCATCTCCCTCTTGCCGCCAAACCGCGCCAATGCCGGTCGACGGGCCGCGATGCCGGCCGGGGCTTCGCAGCGTTTTCCACATCGTACACACTCTCACCCGCAAGGATGAGCGCGCCGTGCCCAAGGACGGCGGCCGCGTTCGCGCGTGCCGCCGGATCGAGCGCGGCAAATCCGTCACGAAGCGCCGCGAGACAACGCGCGCGATAAGGACTGACCGGCACAGCCCAGCGGACGCCATCATGCGTGTAGCGGACTTTTGCATCTCCCCGCGCGAGCGCCGCTTCGTTCGCCACGAGATAGGGAAGATAGTCGGACGCCGCACGCGCAAGGAGAGGCGCGAGGTCGGCGGGTATCGCGGCGGGCAATTCAGCCGCCTCGATTTCGCCGGGCCGCACCGCCCAGAGGCGCGCCACCCAGAGCAGCACATGTGGTGCGCGGGCACGCATGATCGCGGCGGGCGTCGGATCGGACGAGAAGTGACGGAACATCGAGCCGAAGAAGCCGAAATCGGCCTCCACCGGGCGCTCTCCCATAAGGAAGGGCCGCCGCGCGAGGATCGTCTCCATTGCATCGAGCGTGTCGAGATAAAGCGCCTCGATCTGCGGGATGGTTTCCTTCACGACTCCGTCTTCCGAGAGATAGACACGACGCTGCCGGCGCAGGATGATCTGGCGCCGGAGCCAGAAGGGCAGCTTCACGTCGCGCAACATCGTGCGCGCAATCTGCGCACTCATCAGCGTCATGTCCTCGGCGAAGGACCAGCGATAGTGAAGCGCGGGCCGCCAGAGCCACTCATCGCCATAGTCTTCAAGAAGGAGACTTGCGAAGCGTGTCGCGGGATCGCGCGGCGAAAGCGCCGGCCCCGGAAAGCGCGTCTCGAAATCCGCCATGATCGCGGTCGTGTCGGTGACCCAGCTACCATCAGGCATTTCCACCTGCGGCATCTGCATGACACCGGTCGCGCGGCCCGCCCGGCGGAAAGCACGCGTATCCATTTCCTCAAACCGGTAGGGAATGCCCCTGGCGCGCAGCCAGGCTTCGAGCTTTCCCGTGAAGTAGGAAAGCGTAAGGCCGTGAACGATGATCGTGCCGTTCGCCATTGCATGTTCCGCACGAGATTTCCGGGGCGGCGTCTTTATGGCACGGCAAGTGCAATATTATCAAGGGCAGCGGAAAGCGCTTGCGGCTGTATGTGCGCCTGCTAACAATCCGCCATCGACATTCTCTTGCCGGAGCATCCCCATGAACCTCGATGAAGCGCTGAAAGCGCGAAAATCCGTGCGCGCCTTCAAGCCGGACCCCGTACCGCTCGACCTGGTGAAGGAAATCCTCGAACTGGCGCGGCTTTCGCCCTCCGGTACGAACATCCAGCCATGGAAGGTGCATGTGGTGTCGGGCGAGGTGCGCCGCCGTCTCGAAGAGGAAGTGCTCGCCCACCGGGAAACAGACCCCGCCGACAAGGGCGCGGAATTTCCGCGCTCATCGAAGCGCAAGGAGCCCTACACCACGCGCATGCGCACGCTCGGCAAGGCGATGTACGGGCTGATCGGGATTCCGAAGGGCGACAAGGAGGCAAACTGGAAGCAATGGGGCCGCAACTACCGGTTTTTCGACGCACCTGTCGGTCTCATCTTCACCATCGACAAGGATCTCGACTGCATGAGCTTTCTCGATATCGGGATCTTCATGCAGTCGATCATGCTGACGGCGAAGGCGCGGGGGCTCGATACCTGCTCGCAAGGCGCGTGGAACAATTTCTGGAGCGTGACGCGGCGCGTGCTCGACGTGCCGGACGACGAATACATTGTCTGTGGCATGTCGCTCGGCTATGCGGACGAGACGCAGCCCGTAAACACACTCACCGCCGAGCGCGAGCCGCTGGACAGCTTCGCAACCTTTCACGGGTTTTAGAGGACTAGAACCTCGGGCGGCCGAGCGGGTGAACAGGCGCGGCACGCGCGCCCGTCATCGCGACCTGACCTGCGGGCAGCGACGGATTGAAGAAGAAACCGTTCGAGAGCACCACGATGGTCTGCCGGTTGCCGACGCCGCCATTGAACCCGGCGAGACCGAGCGAGCCGGTAATGTCCGCGCTCTCGGCCGTGCAATGGCAAGGCTCGCCGGCCCAGGGATCGATCCAGACGATTTCCTCGTCGTGATGATCGTGCGGGTGATAACCGTGCGTGTGATGGCCCTCTGTCGAAGGCCCGCCCGCGAGTTCCGGCATCCCGGAGTGGGGTGCCCAGGGATCGATCCAGCGCACCTCGCCAGCCGCCGCCGGGGCCATGATCCCCGCCGCCAGCAACCCGGCTAGAATAATTAGACGCTTTCTCATGCCCGTCCCTGAAAGTGTTTCGTTTTGAAACATAAGGTTGCGGCCTCTTCGAATCAACGGCGCAAAACCGCAGAATTCCGGGAGTTTGCCAAATCCCCCCGCCCGGCTATCCTCGCCGCCAACAAGAATCTGAACTCAAGACAGGGAGACTTCGATGGCGGAATACAATCGCCCGCTGCCCTTGCCCACGCCTGAAACCCGCCATTTCTGGGAGGGCTGCCGGGAGGGCGAACTGCGGCTGCAGCGCTGCACCAGTTGCACGGAAAGCTATTTTCCGCCCCGCCCCTTCTGCCCGGCCTGCGGCTCGCGCGAAGTCGAAATCTACAAGGCGAGCGGCAAGGCGACGCTTTACAGCTACATCATCAATCACCGCCCGCGGCCGGATTTCGGTGATCAGCCGCACTCGATCGCGGTCGTCGAACTCGCCGAAGGCCCGCGCATGATGACGAACGTCGTCGACTGCCCGCAAACGCCGGATGCCCTCACCCTCGACATGCCCCTCGAAGTGACTTTCGAAAAGGCGAATGACGAGATCAGCCTTCCGAAGTTCCGTCCGGCGAAAGGGTAACGCGATGAAGCAGAAGACAGTGGCCGTCGTCGGCGCCGCCGAAACGACGGAAATGGGCAAGATTCCGAACACATCGCAGCTGATGCTTCACGCGGACGCAGCCTTGAACGCCATGAAGGATGCGGGTCTGACCGCGAAGGACATCGATGGCGTTGCGACGGCGGGCGACAGCCCCGTCGAGATCGCGCATTACCTCGGCATCACCCCGACATGGGTCGACGGCACGAGCGTCGGCGGCTGTTCCTTCATGCTGCATGTCCGGCACGCCGCGGCAGCGATCAACGAAGGGCTCTGCAACACGGTGCTGATCACCCATGCCGAGTCCGGCCGTTCCCGCGTTGGCGCACGGCGCTTCAGTCGCGATCCCGCAAGCCAGTCGGGCCAGTTCGAAGTGCCTTTCGGCATCACCAACCCGCCGACCATGTTCACCATTCCGGCGCTGCGCTACATGAAGCAGTACGGCGTCACTGAAGGAGACGTGGCGCATGTCGCCGTGGTGCAGCGCGAATGGGCATCGAAGAACCCGCGCGCGAGCTTCCGCGATCTCATCACGGTGGACGACGTCCTGAATTCCAAGATGATCGCCTGGCCCTTCCGCCTTCTCATGTGCTGTCTCGTGACCGACGGCGGCGGTGCGCTGATCCTGACGAGTGCAGAGCGCGCGAAGGATTTCCCGCAGAAGCCCGTCTACATTCTCGGGACGGGCGAGAGCTGCGAGACACCGATGATCTCCCAGATGGAGGATTTCACGACGTCGAAGGCATTCCGCGTGTCAGGCAAAAAAGCCTTCGACGAGGCGGGCATCAGGCATTCGGATGTCGACCACCTGATGATCTACGACGCCTTTGCCCATCTGCCGATCTACGGGCTGGAAGATCTCGGCTTCTGCGAACGCGGCGAAGGCGCTGCCTTCATCCGCGAGGGCAATACGCGCCCCGGAGGCAAGCTGCCGCTCAATACGAATGGCGGCGGCCTTTCCTACATGCATTCCGGCATGTACGGCATGTATGCGCTGCAGGAAAGCGTGCGTCAGATGAGGGGCATCGCACCCGCGCAGGTGCCGGGTGCGAAAATCTCCATTGCGCATGGTGTCGGCGGCATGTTCGCGGCGTCGGGCACCATCGTCTTCTCGAACGAACCACTCTGAAAACGGAGAGGCCGGCATGGAACTCGCGAAACCGCGCATCGATGTCGGCCTCTTCACGACCAGTCTCGAGCCCATGCTCGACTTCTGGCAGAACGAGATCGGGCTTCCCCTCGATCACGTCCTGCCGCTCGGCGGCGGCATGCAGCAGCACCGCCACGACCTTCTCGGATCGGTGCTGAAGATCAATCATTCGCGAAACGCATTGCCGGTAGCACCGCCATCCGGATATCGCGAACTGCTGATCGCGCGCGAGGGGCTGTTGGGCCCGAAGCGACTGACGGATCCCGACGGCAACAAGGTGACGCTGGTACCGCCGGGGGCTCACGGCATCGAACGGATCGGCATTCGTCTTGGCGTGCGCGACGCCAATGCGCATCGCCGTTTCTACGCGGTGGCGCTTGGCCTGCCGGATGTACCGGAAGAAGGCGGCGACAGCTTTCTCTGCGGCGACAGCGTCATTCTCGTCGAAAAGGCTGACGGTATAGTGCCAGATCCGGCTCTTGAGGGGTCGGGCTTTCGCTACATAACGGTCCAGATTCGCAACGTGGACGAGGAGCACAACGCCATCCTCGCCCGTGGCGGCCGCGAGGGCCGCGCACCGCAGACGCTCGGCAAGGTCGCGCGCATTTCCTTCGTGCGCGACCCGGACGGCAACTGGATCGAGATGTCCCAGCGCGCCTCCCTTGTCGGCGCGCTGGACTGACGGCCCCCTACCTCAGCGGCGGTTGATCCGCCTGCGCAACTCCTCGGGGACGAACATCATGTCGTTGAGTTCGTCGGCGTCGAACACGATCCCGTCTTCCTCGTTCTTGAGATTCTGGACGACATAGCGTCCCTCCACCAGATCGTAGACCACATCGGACGCGTTGAAGCAGGTCGGCACGTCGTAATACTGAATGAGATGCGCTTCCTGCACACGCCACAATCCGCCGCGCGCATCGTACAGCTCACCCGCCGCCATGTTGTAGCCATCCTCGTCGAAATAGGCGACACGCCGGCTGTAGACATGGCGTTGCGTTGGCTTCACCACGGCCTCGACGGTCCAGACGCGATGCTTCTCGTAGCGCACGAGATCCTGATTGAGATGACCCGGCTTGATGATGTCCGCGTATTTGTGGTCCGGCGAACTCAATTCATAGGAGTTGTAGGCGATGTAGCGTTCTTCGATCCCGAGAAATTTCCAGTCGAAACGGTCGAGCGGACCGCTGAAGACGTCGAAACTGTCGGCCGTCGACATGGCATCCGAGTAGATTTGCGGCGTATCGTAGTTGATGGCGCTGGTACGCTGCACGCGCGGGGCCGAATCTGTCCGCCCCGTCGTGTATTGCCACGAGCGCCGCTCGCCGCGACTCGGGTCAACGATTTCGTGCACCAGTAGCAGCTGGCCGGCACGCCGCGCAGGCGACAGCGTCTCCTGCAGATAACGGAAGGAGGTATTGTCGAGCTCATCGAGCGACGAAATACCCGGCGCGGAGTAGTCGAATATCAGATCGTCCTGCACCTTGATCGGCGTGAAGTTTCCGTCACGCGTCGGCGCGGCGGAAACGAAAGTGCGGGACACCTTGTAGCCGCGATAGCGCAGATTGTGATTCCAGACGATTTCATAGGCGTTGGAGGGAATGGGAAAAGGCACGCCGTGCACCACGTCCGCGAGGCTGTCCCCGCCCCCGCCAAGCGAGCCGTTTGCCGCATTCTTGCGGATCGCGCCGTAAACCTCCTCGGGGAGCGCACAACTCCGTCGAGATGGATAAACGTTCAGCTTGTAGTTCGGATAAATCTCGAGCATCGCCCGTTGGCCGGGCGTGAGAGCATCTTCGTGCTCGCCGAGATTCTCCTTCGTGATGGTGAAAAGCACCGGGTCATCCGCGAAAGGATCGGCATAGTGTCCCTCGGGCACGGGGGCGAGACCCTCCGGGGGAGACGAGAGCCCCCCGGTCCATGCCGGTATGGAACCATCCGCGTTACCGGCCCGCTCGGCGCCCATCGGCGTCAGATCCTGGCCCAGACGCTCGACCTGGGACGCCGGAACTCCCGCGCTTGCCGCCCCCGCCAGCAAGAACGACGTTGCAGCAATTCCCCAGATACGCTTTGACAAACTCATTTCCCCTCCCCCACTTTGTAACTCGATTTTACTAATCTTGGCCCAAAATCGCCGCCACGGCTACGCATTCGCGGAAAAATCATCGCATCGGCGGCGAACGCAGGGTCAGGAAGGGGAGCAGTAAGCGGCGTGTTCCGGAGAGAACGCGCCGTGGGGGGAGTTTCCGTGAACGCGGTCGAATTCGTGGTCTTCAAGGCGCGCGCGCTCATCCTGCTGGCGCTGGCGCTTTTTACCGTGGCAATGGGCTACTACGCCGTACAGCTGCGGATGGAAGCCGGCTTTCTGAAACAGGTTCCGACCAACCACGAGTACGTTCAGACCTTCCTCGAATATGAGAACCAGGTACCGGGCGCGAACCTCGTTCTCGTTGCCGTGAAGGCACGCGAGGGAACGATCTGGAATACCGCCTTCATGAAAAGGCTGCAGGCCGTAACCGAGGAAGTGACATTCCTCCCGGGCGTGCGGCGCACCACCGTGAGATCGCTCTGGTCGCCCTCGACGCGCGTGACCGAAAACACCGAAGAGGGCATCAATGCCTACCCCGTCATTCCAAACGGCGTGACGGTGGAAAACATCACCGCCCAAGATGTGGCGACGATCCGGGACCGGACGCTGAACGGCAAGCATGAGGGCTTCCTGATTTCCAACGACCATCGCGCCGCTCTCGTGATGGCGGAATTGCAGGAAATCGACCCCATCACGCGCGAGCAACTCGACTATCTCGATCTCGCCGACAAGCTCGAAACGAAAATTCGCGACCGGTACGAAGACGAGAACGTCGAAATACAGATCGTCGGTTTCACGAAATTCATCGGCGACATAGCCGACGGTGCGAGCGATGTTCTGATCTTCTTCATTCTGGCGTTTGTTCTCACAACGCTCGCGGTCTTCATCTATTGCCGCTCGCCGCAGCTCACATTCCTCGCCGTATTCTGTTCGCTCGTGTCGCTCGTCTGGCAGTTCGGCCTGCTGCACCTGATGGACCGGGGGCTGGATCCACTTGCCGTTCTGGTGCCGTTCCTCGTTTACGCGATCGGCGTCAGCCATGGTGTGCAGCAGATCAACCTGATCGGCTCCGAACTGAGCGAAGGCCACAGCGCCGACGAGGCGGCGCGCACGACTTTCCGGCGCCTGCTCGTGCCCGGATCGCTTGCGCTCGTCACCGACCTTGTGGGTTTCGGCACGCTCTACCTGATCCCCATCGAGGTGATACAGGACCTGGCCGTCATGGCGGGCCTGGGTGTTGCGCTGAAGATCGTGACGAACCTCATCATGCTGCCGCTGGTCGCCTCGTACATGCCGGTTCGTCCCGGTTTCGCGGAAACCTTTGCCCGGTTGCGGCATTCGCGCGAGCGGATCATGGGGGCGATCGGACACATCGCCCGCCCGGTGCCAGCCACATGCGCGCTGGTGGTCTTCGCTGTTCTGCTCGTCGCTGCGGTATATGAGACACGGCAGCGCCATATCGGCGACCTGACCGCCGGCTTCTCGGAATTATGGCCGTCTTCCCGCTACAACCGGGATATCGCTGAAATCGTTGGCCGCTTCTCCATTTCGGCCGATGCGCTGATCGTCGTCGTCGAGACACCGCCGGACGCCTGCATCGACTACGACACGATGCACCTGATCGAACGTTTCTCCTGGGCCATGCGGAATGTGCCAAACGTGAATTCCGTGCAATCCCTGCCCATGTCGGTTCGCGACAGCTCGGCCATCTGGCGGGAAGGAAATCCGCGCTGGATCGGTCTGCCGCATGCGGAAGCAGATCTCATACAGACGACCTCGCTCTATGAACCGTCGAGCGGCTTGCTGAACGAAGCCTGCACGATCCTTCCCGTTATCATCTATCTGGACGACCACAAGGCTCAGACGATTGAGACCGTGATCGGCGCCGTAAAGGAATTCCGCTCCACCGACCCCGGCGCTCTTTCGCATGACGATGTCACCTTCAGACTTGCAATGGGCGGCGTCGGCGTGATGGCTGCGACGAACGACGTGATCGAGGCCAACGAGATGCCTATGCTCGCATGGATTTATGCGGTGATCGTCCTTCTCGTCTATCTGGCCTATCGGGACTGGCGGGCGATCATCTGCTGCTGCATGCCGCTTTTGATGGCGACGTTCCTCGGCTACTGGCTGATGACGGCACTGAATATCGGACTGAAGGTATCGACCCTGCCGGTGCTCGTGCTCGCCACCGGGATCGGCGTCGACTACGCCTTCTACATCTACAGCCGTCTGCAGAGTTTTCTCGACGAGGGTATCCCGATCGAACGCGCTTATCCGCTGGCGCTGCAGCAGATCGGTGTCGCCGTGATCTTTACCGGCCTGACACTCGCCGTGGGCGTATCGACCTGGGCCTTCTCCGGCCTCAAATTACAGGCGGATATGGGAATTCTTCTGTCCTTCATGTTTCTCGCGAACATGGTGGCCGCGATCGTCTTCCTGCCTGCCTTTGCCTCAACTCTCGAACGGCTCTTCCCGCGCGCCCCTCGCAGGTGACGGCCACATCCGCTAGAGTGCCGGAAACGGCAATCGATCGGCGCCCGTGGATGAAAGGCGCCCAGGGAGAGAAAATGCTCAAGGTCTATCACGCGCAGAACACGCGTTCCGTCCGTATCGTCTGGCTCTGCGAGGAGCTCGGAATACCCTATGACCTGAAGACGATGAAGTTTGCGCCGGAGGACCTCCAGTCCGAGGCCTATCTGGCGATCCATCCGCTTGGCAAGGTGCCCTCCATCGACGATGACGGGCTGATCCTCAACGAGTCAGGTGCTATCGCGCAGTACCTGCTCGCGAAGCATGGGAAAGGACAGCTGGAGCCGAAAGCCGGCACGCCGGAGCACGGGAAGTATCTTCACTGGTTCCATTTTGCCGAGGCAACCTTCATGGTTCCGCTGGGCAACATCGCGCAGCACTCCTTCATCCGCCCCGAAGACCAGCGCATTCCGCAGGTCGCCGCGGAAGCGGTCGAGAGTGCGAAGAAGATGCTCGCCATCCTCGATCGGGAACTCGCCGACAAGGACTATATCTGCGGCGAGGCGTTCACCGCCGCCGACGTGATGCTCGGCTACGACCTGCTGCTCTGCAAGCTCTTCGGTCTGCTGACCGAAGACTATCCGAACGTGAATGCCTATTTCGCGCTGCTCGGAGAACGCCCTGCCTTCCAGAAGGCAACCGCGTAGAACCACAGGGAGGCTGTCATGGGATCGAAGTCCATCGAGGTGAAGCCAATTTCCGGCGCGCTCGGCGCCGAGATCGAAGGTGTGGACCTGTCGAGGGATTTGTCGAACGAAACCTTCGACGCCATCCACCAGGCCTTTCTCGATCATGTCGTCATCTTCTTTCGCGACCAGCATATCAGCCACGATCAGCACAAGGCCTTTGGTCGCCGCTTCGGCACGCTGAACATCCATCCTTACGTGAAGGGCATGGACGGCCATCCGGAAATCATGCAGATCGTGAAGGAGCCTGAAGACCGCATCAATTTCGGCGGCGGCTGGCACTCCGACATGTCCTTTCTCGAGGAACCAGCGCTCGGCTCGATCCTCTACGCGAAGGAAGTGCCGCCCTATGGCGGCGACACGCTCTGGGCAAACCAGTATCTCGCCTACGAAACGCTGTCGGACGGCATGAAGACGATGCTTGAGGGATTGAAGGCCGTCCACACGGCGAAGGGCGAATACAGCGAGCGCGGCCACTCGGCGCAGAAGCGTTCTTCGATGCAGGTCGCGACCGCGGGCGACGACACCCCTTCCTACGAACACCCGGTGGTGCGCACCCATCCCGAGACGGGCCGCAAGGCCCTCTATGTGAACCCGGCCTTCACCGAGAAATTCGTCGGCATGACACGGCGCGAAAGCCGCCCACTTCTGAACTTCCTTTTCGAGCACTGCACGCAGGAACCGTTTACCTGCCGCTTCCGCTGGACGAAGAACGCCATCGCCTTCTGGGACAATCGCGCGGCACAGCACTTTGCGCTCAACGATTATCACGGCCACCGCCGCCACATGGAACGCGTGACGGTGGACGGAGACCGACCCTTCTAGACTCGCGCAGATGTGATGCGCATGTGAGGCAGCCCTCTACTATGCTCGCCCGCACAACGAGCGGAGAGAGTACAGATGGAGTCCGTCTACTACGTCCTCACCTATGCCTGCCACCGGAAGTGCAGGCATTGTTATGACACCCGCTTCCGTCCCTATGTCAGGGATGAGCTGAAGGCGGTCGTAGGCGAGGGCATCGACAATCACCGCCGTATCATCGCGAACCTGCCCGACAGCATGACGTATCTCGACCCGGCGCATCCGAATGCGGACGGTACGCCTTCGACACGCATCGGCAGGATCATCATGGCGGGCGGCGAGCTGCTGATCGACCCGGTCCGCGAAGCGCTCTTCTATCCGGCGATCGAAGCGGTCCATGAAAAATACGGGCGCGGCGGCGCGCGCATCAGCATGCAGACGACGGGCGACGTGGTGACGCCGAAAATTCTGGGCGAGCTGCGCGAACGCGGCGTCTGGATGATCGCGGTGGCGAGCCTCGACGACTATCACGTCGGCATGGAAGGCGCGAAACGCCAGCCATTCGTCGAGAATCTCACCTCGATGTTCGAGAACGCGGGCTTCACCCCTGTGCCCGACCCCGCAAGCGGACGCGACCACCTCACGGAAGATGGACCCTTCTACGTCTTTTTCGGCGCGCAACCCGGCAAATGGATCGCAGAACTCTGGCCGCGCGGTCGCGCCTGGGAAAACGGTCTCTCGACGGCGACGATGGAAACGAACTTCTGCTCGCGCTGGTCGGGGGCAAGGAATTTTCTGAACCACGGGATGGCGGGATCGGAAGTCGCGATCGAACCCAATGGCGACGTCTTTCCCTGCTGCCTGAAGACGAAGCTGCCACTCGGAAATCTCGTCGAAGAACGGCTGATCGACATTCTGGAGAGCCTGAAAGGCCACCCCGTCTTCGAGGCGCTGAACGCAGGCGATCCGCTGCACATGGGCGAAAGCATGGGCTGGGACGAGGAACAGTTCCGCACCGCCTCCCACACCATAACGCCGCAGGGCCGCCCTTACGCCAATCTCTGCATCGGCTGCGACCGTTTCCACGAGGAAATGCTGGGGCCCGTCATTCGCGAAATGCGCGAAAAGCGCCTCGCCCTGGCCGATGTTGGTTAACCGGTAGCGAAATTCCGATTTCCCCTTGGAACGGACGGGAGCGGCGGGCATCATCCCCCTGAATCGGAACGGAGGGGGAAACGTGACCGGACCATCCAGAAAGCCATCCATTTTCATTGCCGCTCTTGCCCTGCTCGCTTTCATGCGCGTGGCGCCAGCAACGGCGGAAGCGACACTGCCGCCTGAAAGCGATCCCGCCGCTCGCGGCCTTGCCATTGCCGAGGAGATGGACAGGCGCGACAGCGGCTGGGGCGATGCGAAAGCCCGCATGAAAATGGTGCTCACCAACGCCGCCGGCGACACCAGCGAGCGCGAACTCCAGTTCACGATGCTCGAAGTAACGGAAGCGAACGAGGGCGACTGGAGTTTGATGGTGTTCGACGAACCCCGCGATATCGAGGGTACGGCGCTTCTCACACATGCGCATGTCGGCGAACCGGACGATCAATGGCTCTATCTGCCCGCCGTAAAGCGCGTCAAGCGCATATCCTCATCCAACAAATCCGGTCCCTTCGTCGGCAGCGAATTCGCATTCGAGGATCTGGCGGCGCAGGAAGTCGGCAAATTCACTTACCAGTGGCTGCGGGACGAACCATGCGGCGAACGCAACTGCCATGTCATCGAACGGACACCCGCCTATGAAGGTTCGGGTTACACCAGACAGGTCGTCTGGATCGACACGACTGATTATCTGCCGCGCAAGACGGACTACTACGACCGCAAAGATGCGCTGCTGAAAACGCTGACCTTCGGTGAGTATGACAGCTATCTCGATGGCATATGGCGTCCGCGCGAACTCGAAATGGTCAACCACGAAACGGACAAGAAGACAAAGCTCATCTGGGAAGAGTATGAATTCAGGACGGGATTGACGGAAAGCGATTTTTCGACGTCGAGCCTCGAAAGAGCCCGCTGATCGAAAGGTCTTGTTAATAAGTCTGTTTGCGGACGATTAAGGCCGTTTCAGTAGCATTCGTTGCATCCGTTGCTTTGCAGGGCAGGTCGCGTGGGGTGGAATAATCCGATTGGGGGCAGAGCCGTGCTCGCGCTATGCGCAGGGCTTGCATACCTCGTCGCCGCCCCGGTCAATGCCGGCGAATTCGAGTTGCGCGGCTTCATCGCGCCGGAGCTCCGGCTGTTCACCGAAACGCCGTCGAGTTCGCGCCAGCAGGACGAGACGCTGTCCATCGCCGGGGAAATCACCGCGCAATATCTCTGGGACGACAATGATCAGTCTTTCGTCTTCACCCCCTTCGTCCGGCTCGACCAGCACGATGGCGAACGCAGCCACTGGGACATCCGCGAAGCGCGCTATGCCTATTACGGGGACGGCTGGGAGTTTCGGGCAGGCTTCGACAAGGTCTTCTGGGGTGTGACGGAGGCGGTCCACCTCGTCGACGTGGTGAACCAGACGGACCTGATCGAAGACCCCATCAAACAGGAAGTGAAACTCGGCCAGCCCATGATGCGGCTGCGCACCGTCCGTTCTTTTGGCACCCTGGAAGCGTTTTTCCTCCCCTATTTCCGGGAGCGGACGTTTCCCGGACGTGAGGGCCGCCCGGCGACCGACATTCCGGTCGAACGCGACCTGACGCGATATGAAAGCGGCGCGGAAGAATGGCATCCCGATTTCGCCGCGCGCTACGCCAACACCTTCGGAGACTTCGATCTCGGCCTCTCCTATTTTCAGGGCACCGCGCGGGACCCGATCCTGCAGCCGGCGCTTGATGGTGGTGGTAACCTGGTGCTCGCCCCCTTCTATCCGCAGATGAAGCAGGCTTCGCTCGATCTGCAGGCGACAATCGGCGCGTGGCTCTACAAGCTCGAAGGTTTCGGGCGGCGCGAGCTCGGAGACGATTACGCGGCGGCGACCGGCGGCGTTGAATACACGTTCTATGGCGCCTTCGGCAGCGATGGGGATCTGGGAACCGTCGTGGAATACGCCTATGACACGCGCGGCATGAACCAGCGAAACCCTTACCAGGACGATGCTTTCGTGGCGTTGCGCTGGTCGGCGAACGATATCGCGACGACCAGCATGCTGGGCGGTGCCGTCATCGACACCGAAACCGGCGCACTCGGCTTCCGGTTCCGCGGCGAAAGACGCATCGCAACCGATTTCAGGCTCTCCGTCGAGGCTTACTTCTTCGCGGACGTACCGCGCCGCGATCCGGTCTACAATATCGCCGACGACGACTATGTGCAGATCAGGATCGCCCGGTATTTCTGAACTTATTCGGCCGGCGCATGCGAAGCGCCTGCGGCTCTCGCCTCGATTCTGCGCTCGCGCCACCCCGCAATGATGAGATAGACGGTCGGCACGACGAAAAGCGTCAACAGCGTACCGAAACTGATACCGCCAACGATCACGTAACCGATCGAACGCCGGCTTTCCGCGCCTGCACCCGAGGCGAGCGCAAGCGGCACCGCGCCAAGCACCATCGCACCTGTCGTCATCAGGATCGGGCGAAGGCGAAGACCCGCGGCTTCCACCACCGCGTCATAGACCGACAGTCCTTTCTCGCGAAGCTGGTTCGAGAATTCGACGATCAGAATACCGTGTTTGCTGATCAGTCCCACCAGCGTGATGAGACCCACCTGACTGTAGATGTTCAGCGTCGTGTTGGTGAGGAAGAGCAGCATGAGCGCGCCGGCAATGGAGAGCGGCACGCTCACAAGAATGATCAGCGGATCGATGAAACTCTCGAACTGCGCGGCGAGCACGAGATAGATGAAAAGCAGCGCGAGAACAAACGTGACGGCAATCGTTCCCGACGACTTCACGAATTCGCGAAGCTGCCCGTCCACATCCGTCTGCGCATTCGCTGGGAGCAGGCGTTGTGCGGTCGCGTCGAGAAATTCGAGGGCCTCACCCATCGAATATCCCGGTGACAGGTTGGCGGAGATGGTCGCCGAACGGAGCTGATTGAAATGATTGAGCGAATTCGGCGCAATCGTCTCCCGTATCGTCACCAGGTTCGACAACTGGATCATCTCGCCCTTGGCGCCCCGGACATAGATATTGCTGATGTCCGTCGGCGTGCGCCGGTCGTCGTCTTCCACCTGCACGATTACATCGTACTGCTTGCCGCCCTGCTCGTAGCGCGTGATCTGGCGTCCACCGAGTAGCGTTTCGAGCGTCCGGCCCACCGTCGATACGTCGATACCCGCATCGACGACCTTTGCCCGGTTCACCGTGATGTCGAGCTGCGGTTTCTGCAGCTTCAGGTTGGTATCCGGGTTTACGAACCCCGGATTGGACCGCACCTCCTGCATCATCGCGCTCACATATTTCTCGAGCTCCTCATAGGAACTCGATGCCTGGATGACATACTCGACCGGCTGCGAACGGCCGCTCTGACCCAGAGACGGCGGGTTGACCGCAAACGCCATGATCCCCGGGATGCGGTTGAGCTTCGGCTGCAACGTCTGAACGATTTCCTGCTGCGTCCGGTCCCGCTCACCCCAGGGAACGAGGCGCGAGAAGGAAATCAGATCGGTAATCTGCGGAAAACCGGATACAACGAGGTAGCCCGCGACTTCCGGAATATCGACATAGATCGACTCGAGCTGCCTTGCGTATCGCTGAGAGAATTCCAGCGTCGCCCCCTGAGGCGCCTGCCCCACGACGAGAAGCGTTCCGCGGTCCTCGAAAGGAGCAAGCTCCTGCTGCAGCAGCATGAAGAGACCGCCACACGACAGTGCGACGCCAAGCGCCACCCCGACCACGACGCGTTGCCGCGCCAGCGCGCGGGCAAGCAGGTCCTTGTATCCGGCATCGATTTCGTCGAGCCGCAGACGAAGCCAGCGTTGCAGCCGCGTCTCCTTCGTTTCGTGCCGCAGGAGCTTCGAACAGAGCATCGGCGTCAGCGTCAGGGCGACGAAACCGGAAACCACGACGGTTCCGGCAAGGGTCAACGCAAATTCGAGGAAGAGCTTGCCCGTGCGTCCTTCGGCAAAGCCGACCGGTGCATAGACCGCCGCAAGGGTGAGCGTCATGGCGATAACGGCGAAGGTGATTTCCTTGGAACCGTCGATCGCACCCTGGAAGGGAGATTTCCCGTCTTCGATATGACGATAGATGTTCTCGAGCATCACGATCGCATCGTCCACGACGAGACCGATGGCGAGCACCATCGCCAGCAGCGTCAGCGTATTGATGCTGAAACCGAGCATCAGCATGATCGCGAAGCTCGTGATGAGCGAAATCGGAATCGTGACGACCGGAATGAACGAAGCGCGCAGCGTTCGCAGGAAAACGAAGATCACGAGAACGACGAGGATCACCGCCTCGAAAATCGTCTCATAGACGGAGTCGATCGACTCCGCGATGAAGACCGACGTGTCGTAACCGACGAAAGACGACATACCGGTCGGCAATGTCGGCGCGAGATCGTCGAGCGCCTTGCGCACATTCGCGGCAACGTCCAGGGGGTTGGCGGTTGCCTGCTTCACGACACCGAGGGAGATCGAGGTTTCGCCGTTATAGGTCGCCGAGCGGCGCTCGTCAGCCGCCGCGACTTCCACACGCGCCACCTGGTTCATGCGGACCTGGAAACCGTCTGCCTCCTTGACGACGATGTTCTCGAATTCCTCCGGCGTCTGCAGCGCGGTCTTCGACACGACGGTGAATTCGCGGTCGAGGCTCTCGATGCGTCCTGAAGGAATTTCCGCATTCTGCGCGCGGACCGCGTTTTCGATGTCCTGGACCGTCAGATTGTAGGCCGCGAGACGGGCGCGGTCGATCCACACACGCATCGAATATTCCCGGCCGCCGAAAATCGAGACCTGCGCGACGCCCGGCTGGTTCTGAAGCCGGTCCGTCACGATGCGATCGAGATAATCGGTGATGTCGAGTTCCGACATGCGGTCGCTTTTGAAGGCGATATACATGATCGGCTGCGCGTCGGCCTCGACCTTCGCGATGATCGGCTCCTCGATCTCGTCCGGCAGCAGGCCCCTGGCGCGCCCCACCCTGTCGCGAACATCGCTCGCCGCGACATCCGGATCCGTCTCGAGACTGAAACGGGCCGTCACCTGGCTCGTCTCGGCGCGGCTCGCCGACGACAGAACCTCGATACCCTCGATCCCCGCCATGGAATCTTCGAGCGGCTGGGTAACTTCGCGCTCCACCACCGACGCGCTTGCGCCGCGATAGGTCGTCGTGACCGTCACGACCGGTTCGTCGATCTCGGGATACTCGCGAACGGAAAGCCGGTCGTAGGAGACGAGCCCGATCAGCATCAGAATGAGGCTGACCACCGTTGCAAAGACGGGCCGGCGGATAAACAGCTCGGAAATATTCATGCCCGTTCCCCGGCTATTTCGCCGTCTCGGCGTTTGCCTCGGCCGCCGGCTCCGCGCCTTCTGCCTCACCGGCAATTTCGACCGTCGCGCCGTCCTGTATCTTCAGCTGTCCGCTGACGAGAACGGTATCGCCTTCCTCGACGCCCGAAAGAATTTCAACCTCGCCCGGCCGGCGCTCGCCCAGTTTTACCGGCGTGATCTCGGCAACCCCGTCCACAACCACGAATACCGCTTCGCCGCCCGTCGGCGAAGCGACGACAGAGGATTCCGGCAGCATGATCGAGTTGCGCACTTCGGTGACGATTTCCACGCGGCCGAAGAGACCGGGGCGCAGCTTGCCGTGATCGTTGGGCAGAAGAGCACGAACGCTCAGCGCCCGTCCGTCGACGCTGACCACCGGGTCGATGGCGCTGATGACGCCCTTGTAGGTCTCGCCGGGCAACGCATCGAAGGCGACGCTCACGTCTTGTCCTTTTTCGATCTGCGTCAGGAAGACTTCGGATACGCGGAAGTCGATGCGGAGATTGTCGACATCGGCAAGCGTGGCGATCGGCTGGCCCGCCGTCAGATATTGTCCAAGGCTGACCTGCCTGAGGCCGATGATGCCCGGGAAGGGTGCCGTGATGGTGGCCTTGTCGAGCGCGGTCTTCGTCGCCGCAACCTCCGCTTCGGCCGATTTGAAATCGTTGAGAGCTTCGTCGCGCGCCCGCGCCGTGCCAGACCCCTGCTTCAGCAAGCGTTCGGCGCGCTGATAGTTGGCGCGCGTGAGTGTGAGCCGCGCCTCCGCCTGCGCCAGCCGAGCCTTCAGGTCCTTGTCGTCGATCGTGATGATGACTTCGCCTTTCTCGACGCGCTCGCCATCCTCGAAATCGATGCTGGTAACGATGCCGGTGATTTCCGGCGTGACGGTGATTGCCTGATCGGCCTGCAGCGTTCCCAGCGCGGAAACCGTCACCTCGACCTGCTCCGCTTCGGCCGTGATCGCCTCGACGACCGGCGTTGGAAAGTGCTGCCCCTGCTGGCCGGCGAAGCGCCCGTAGAGCCGGTAGGAGAAAACAACCACGATCACGGCGAGCAGCAGGATGCCGACACCCAGCATGATCTGACGGGGGGAAACACTCTTCAACGACTGGGCATTCAACGGCATGAGGTATCGCTCTTGGGGCTGTCCGTTCGCGGGGGCGCCCTGTCGGGGGGTCCGCACGGTGAGGGCCGCGCACAAAACGGGAAACCGCGCTCGGACGCGGACCAACTGGAATAGGCCATTTGACGCAGCGCGAAAATGGCAATTTGCCAGCATGTGCCCGACTATTGGGCAAATCCCGCTGATTTGGCCGCATGAACGGCGCTGCTGGAGAAAGCTGGAGGGGGCAATGGTGGGCGTGACAGGGATTGAACCTGTGACCCCTTCGATGTCAACGAAGTGCTCTCCCGCTGAGCTACACGCCCATTGCCAAGGGAGACCGGACGCACCTGGCGGCCGCGGCGGCAATGCCCCCGAAGGCCGTTCGTATATCTAGGATAATCGCCAAAGACAAGCCGGAAACGCTTTCTCCCGGCCAAGCCGGAAGCCGGGAAAAGACCCCGTCAGGCCGCCGCCATCAAGCGGTCGACCTCGGCCACGAGATCGCGCAGATGAAACGGCTTTGAGAGCACTTTCGCCTCGCGCGGAGCCGAAACCTCCGGATTCAGCGCCACGGCGGCAAATCCGGTGATGAACATGATCTTGAGGGTGGGATCGAGTTCGGCCGCGAGCCGCGCCAGCTCGATGCCGTCCATTTCCGGCATCACGATGTCGGTCAGCAGGATGTCGAAAACATCCTGCTTCAGGCAGCCATGGGCTTCGTCGCCCTTGCCGAACGAAATCACCTCATGGCCTGCGTTTTCCAGCGCCTTGGCAAGAAAACGGCGCATCGATTCATCATCTTCAGCAAGGAGAATACGTGCCATGAACCCAGCCCAACCGGTTTTTCGAATGCCCGCCAGCAGGATGCCACATCCTGCGATTCGGGGCGCCACCCTGAGGCGCAGATTAGGACTTGAACGGTAAACAGGATGTGAACCGGCGAAGGAAAGGCCCATTTCCCCTCGCGGTCGCCCCGGCGGCGCGAGCCGTGCTATGCTTGAAAAAACAGTTCCCGCGGCTCCCCGCACCACCCGTCAGGCAGTTCAGCGACTTCCCCAATGGATCTTGCCCCCGGAAAATCGGCCAACAGACAGCAGATCGGCTCAGCCGCTTTCGGCGCCGACGAGGCCGACCTCTTCGAACGGCCATTCGTTCTCGAGGAGCCCGAAAATCAGCAAAATCCGTTCGTCTTCAGTTCACCGCATAGCGGGCGGCACTACCCGGACGCCTTCGTCGCGGGCTCGAACCTCGATCCGGTTACGCTGCGCCGCTCCGAAGACTGTTTCGTCGAGGATCTCTTCGGTGGCGTCGTGGGCCTCGGCGCGCCGCTCCTGCACGCCCGCTTTCCCCGGGCCTATCTGGACGCGAACAGGGAGCCCTACGAACTCGACCCGACGATGTTTGCCGAGCCCCTGCCGCCGCATGTGAATACGCGCTCGCTCCGCGTTGCGGGCGGGCTGGGAACGATTGCCCGGGTGGTTGCCGATTCGGCCGAGATATATCGCCAGCCGCTGGCCTATGCCGAGGCCGAACAGCGCATCCGGCACCTCTACATGCCGTTTCATGAGGCCTTGAGGGAACTGCTCGAGGAAACGCTTCGCAGCTTCGGCTGCGCCGTGCTGATCGATTGCCACTCCATGCCGTCGGTCGGCGGGCCCGCCGACGACGACAACGGCTTCGACCGGCCCGACATCGTCCTGGGTGACCGCTACGGCACCTCCTGCGCCGGCGTTGTCACGGCGGAAGCCGAACGCATCCTTCGGCGGCTCGGTTACAGCGTGGTCCGCAACAACCCCTATGCCGGCGGCTTCAACACCGAGCACTACGGCAAGCCCTCCCAGGGGCTGCATGCGCTTCAGATCGAACTCAACCGGGCGCTCTACATGGACGAGGACCGGCTCGAACGGAGCGCCGGTTTTGTGCAGGTGCGGGAGGATATGACCGCCTTCGCCGCCGAAATGGCCAGCCGCGACTGGACCTCGCTCGGCGCCGGCATGCGGGGCGCAGCCTTCTAGAAAGTCCCGCTTTTCCGCGATTTTCCGCTTCGGACAAAAAAAGGGGCCCTGGCGAACCAGGGCCCAAGTTTAGGGAGGAAACGCCCAGGAAGGGCTACGGCAGCGGGAGAAAGTCTCAACCGATGCCGCGATGCACAAGATGACATTGCGCTGCACACAAATCAAGGGCGAAATGCGAAATTCCTTGCGCAGCGCAGCAAAAAATATTTCCGCCCAACTTATTGGCACAGCGCAGTTTTTTTAGACATCCTCCCGATTGAAATGCCGAAATGTGCGGCGCAACAAGAGCCGCAGAAGATACCCGCGTCCGGCCCTCAAACCTTCCTTAATGCCTGCCCGCCATGATCGGTCCTGAAACGGGTCGCTGCGCGTCTTCCCGACGCGCGGCAAAGCTGGGATGAGTTCATGGCGCTGGGGCTGCTTTCAAGGACACAACCGGGCGCGCGGATGCGGCAGGTCTTCCTGCTCGGCACCGTGTTCGTCCTGCTTGCCGTCATGGCGGCACCTCGAAACGTGCTCGGCCGCGAAATCGGCGACCTTTCCGAGGCGGATCCCTCGACCTTCTGCGAAATGGCGGCCATCCACCACGAACGGGAGAACAGCCTGCCGCGCGCGCTCCTCGCCGCCGTCGCCATGGCGGAATCGGGCCGCTACAGCTCGAAGACCCGCAAGGCGCGCGCCTGGCCGTGGACGATCAATGCGGAAGGCCGCCCCTATTATTTCAAGACGAAGCGCGAAGCGATCGAGAAGACGCAGAACCTCCTCGACGGCGGCATGCGCTCCATCGATATCGGCTGCATGCAGGTCAACCTGCGCTATCACCCCGACGCGTTCGCGAGCCTCGAAGACGCCTTCGACCCGATGACGAATGTCGCCTATGGCGCCGACTTCCTCATGCGTTTGCGCGAGCGGACGGGATCCTGGCAGCAGGCGGTGGCAAACTACCATTCGCAGACGGCATCGCGCGGCGGCCGATACTTCGCGCGTGTCATCCGGATTTGGGAAAACGAACGCACCCGTGTCGCAAACCTCACGTACAAACCGCAGCCGGTGAAGATCGACATGACCGGCGTCCTCAAGCCGGCGATCGGCCACGGCGTGAACATCGTTCCGGCGAAGACCGTGGTGACCGCCGACTATCGCCCCGCGCCGAAAGTGCTCGACACCGCGCCGGAACGGCAAGTGCGCGAAACGGCAAGCGCCGCCGTCGGCCTTCGCCTCTCCATCGCGGAAGAGGATATCGCCGAAGCGACGACAACCGAAGTAGCCGAGCGCGTCGAACCGAAGGTTCTCGACCCGCGGCCGGCGATCAGCGGACCGACACAGGTTGCGGAGGCCGCGATACCCGGCGCGTAACATCCGGGTGGGGGACATGAGGGGGCTCGGGATGAACGCTTTCGGAACGGCGACGAAGAATCTCGCGGACGCGCTTAACGGCTCCGTGATCTGGCAGGTCGTCGACATCATGTCGGCGCTCTTCATCATGGGGATCGGCTGCCTCGCCCTGTCGCTCGTCGCGATTTACGTCATCGACGTCACGCAGACGAAACATGCGGTTCGGCGGAACTATCCCGTCATCGGCCGCTTCCGCTATTTGTTCGAGGCGCTCGGTGAATATTTCCGCCAGTACTTCTTCGCGATGGACCGCGAGGAACTTCCGTTCAACCGCGCGCAGCGCGCCTGGGTCTACCGCGCGGCGAAAGGCGTCGACACGACCGTCGCCTTCGGCTCGACACGCGACCTGCGCCCCGCGGGCACGGTGAGTTTCGCGAACTGCCCCTTTCCGCCGCTCGACCAGAGCGCGGCCGAAACCGCCATCGTCGAAATCGGCCCCTTCGCACGCAAGCCCTACCGCACCGCCTCGCTCTACAACATTTCCGGGATGAGCTACGGCGCAATCTCGAAGCCCGCCGTCCTCGCATTGTCGAACGGTGCGCGCATGGCCGGCGTCTGGCTCAATACGGGCGAAGGCGGCTTGTCGCCCTTCCATCTCGAAGGCGGCGCCGATCTCGTTTTCCAGATCGGCACGGCGAAGTACGGGTGCCGCAAGGATGACGGCTCGCTCTGCGACGACCGGTTGAAAGCACTCGGCGAACTCGACCAGATAAAAATGTTCGAAATCAAGCTCAGCCAGGGCGCGAAGCCCGGCAAGGGCGGCATCCTGCCCGGCTCGAAGGTGACGGATGAGATCGCGCGGGTTCGCGGCATTCCGCAAGGCATGGATTCGATCAGCCCCAACCGTCACCCCGAAGTCGAAAGCATCTCCGATCTTCTCGATCTCGTTTCCCATGTGCGCGACGTCACCGGCAAGCCTACGGGCTTCAAGCTCGTGCTTGGCGCCTACGAATGGCTCGACGACCTCTGCGCCGAGATCAACCATCGGGGTATCCAGCACGCGCCCGATTTCATCACGCTCGACAGCGCCGATGGCGGCACGGGCGCGGCACCCATGGCGCTCATCGACTATGTCGGCCTGCCGATCTGGGAAAGCCTGCCGATGCTCTGCGATGCGCTGGAACGCCACAAGCTCAACACGCGCATTCGCGTGAACGCGAGCGGCAAGCTCATCACGCCGGCGGAAGTCGCCTGGGCGCTCTGCGTCGGCGCGGACTTCATTTCCTCCGCACGCGGCTACATGTTCTCGCTTGGCTGCATCCAGGCGCTTCAATGCAACAAGAACACCTGCCCGACCGGCATCACGACGCACAACAAGCGGCTTCAGCGCGGTCTCGACGTGACCGACAAGGCGGAGCGCGTACGCCGCTACGCCGATCGCGTGACCCACGAGGTCTGCGTGATCGCGCATTCCTGCGGCGTCACCGAACCGCGCCGGCTCGACCGCCAACACGCGCGCATCATGGGGTCAGACGGCGTTTCGATGTCGCTTGCGGAATATTACGGCCGCTGGACGTCACCCGCCGCACTTCCCTCGAAGAACGGTCTCGTCCGTCCGGCTTTCGAGGCGGACAGCGTTCCGCACAGGAATATCGCCTGATCGCGCTCTGTCTTCGCCGCTGAATCGGATAGACTGCGGCGATGACAAACCTGCCACGCGCCATTCTCTTCGATCTCGACGACACGATCCTCTCCGCCTATGGCCAGCCGGAGCTTGCATGGAAGGCGGTCGTCGCCGAGTTCGCCGATCAGCTCGAACCCTTCGATACGAACGAGCTCGTCAAGGCGATCGGAGCCTATGCACGCGAGTTCTGGGCCGATGCGTCGCAGCACAAGCACTGGCGGCTCAATCTCATGGAAGCACGGCGCAGGATCGTCGCCGGCGGCTTCGAGCGGCTCTCCGCAAAGGGCGGCGCTTCGCCCGGCGACGTCATCATCCACGCTCTCGCCGACCGCTTCTCGGCCTTTCGCGAAGAGGAAATGAAGTTCTTTCCCGGCGCCTGCGAAACACTCGACAAGCTGAAGGAACTCGGCGTCATCATGGCGCTCATCACGAACGGCGCCGCAGAAACGCAACGCGCCAAGGTCGTGCGCTTCGGTCTCGAACATCGCTTCGATCACATACAGATCGAAGGCGAACACGGCTTCGGCAAGCCGGAAGAGCAGGCCTATCATCACGCGCTGTCCGTACTTGATGTCGCACCGGAGGAAACATGGATGGTCGGCGACAATCTCGAATGGGAGATCGCCGCGCCGCAGCGCCTCGGAATATACGGTATCTGGCATGACCCGCATCGCATGGGCCTGCCCGCATCGAGCGAGGTGACACCCGACCGGATCATCCATGCGCTGCCGGAACTTCTGCCGGAAGACATCCGCAAGACGATCTGATCAGCCGGGAACGACCATCCGGAGAAACTGCGTGCCCTGCTCGATCGTCTGCGGCAGGACGCCTCTGTCGTCGCCATCGACTTCGACGGCGAGCCCTTCGGGTCCCAGCACGTCGATGTGGCGCGCCGGAATGACCTCGACACTCGAAAGACGCGGCACGAGCCCGAGACCGAGCGCGGCGAGATAGATCGCAAAGGCGAAGCGAGACGGCTTTCTGAAGAGGAAAAGCGTGAGACCCGGCTGCGTGATGTCCTGAGCGGGCGCGAGCACGTAAGGCCCCGCATAGTGGCGGCCATTCGTGGCGATGGCCCAGGCGGCACGCTTCTCGCGCCCGTCGACGATGAAGCGGATGTCATGCGCGGGCCCGCGCACCCATGTCCTGAGGCCCGACCAGATGAAAGCGCCCTTGCCCCAGAGGCGCTTCAGCTTCGGATCGATGCCATGCACGATCTCGCCGTCGAAGCCGATGCCGACCATCATCAGAAAGATTTCGCCCTGAACGAGCCCGGTGCCGATGAGTTCGGCGGGCCCGCCAAGCAGCATGGAAGCGACATTCTCCGCCTGCAGAGGAAGCCCAATCTCGACGGCAAGCACGTTCGCGGTGCCGAGCGGCACGATACCGAGCGGCACGCCCTGCCCGAGCAATCCACGTGCAACTTCGTTGATCGTTCCATCGCCGCCCGCCGCAACGATGACGTCTGCATGGCCTGCGCGCGCGGCATTGCGCGCAAGCTCCGTCGCGTGACCGGCAGCCTCCGTGAGCTCGATGGTGACATCCGCACCCGCGGCACGAAGACGGCCGACGACATCGTCCAGAAGGTGGCGCTTACGCCTGCCCGCGGTCGGGTTCAGGATGATGTGGATGAAGCGGCGAAGCGCCAAAACGGGGATATCCGGAGGCTGTTGTCACTGAACTGTCAACGAAACGTCACAAACACTTTTGGTCGCTCGGAACGGACGCCGTCGTTACTGCGAAGGATTAGCCAGAAAAACTTATCCCCGGTCAACCGCGATCCTCGAGGCGATCGAGAATCATGACGGCGAGCGATGAAAGGAGAAAGGCGAGCGCCATCGTGACGACGGTGTGGGACAGATAATGTTGTCCCCGGGCCATCTGGTAGATGCCAAGCGCCCATCCGCCCGCAAGGCCCGGCGCGAGATGGCGCCATGACGGAGATACGCCGCCGGGTGCGAGAAGGCGAAGGCCGAGAAGCCCGAACCCCGCGGCCGCGTGACCGGCCGGCCAGCACCTGAAATGCTCATTGAACGGAATAATACCGAAGAGACGATCCGGAATCGCGACATGCGCATAGGGACCGGCGAAGATCGTTTCCTGCACGGGGCAGGAGATGCCTGTCCACCCCTTGAGGAGACCGGCAAGGAGCGCGGTAACGCCGAGAACGGAAAGAGCGAGCAGCAGGCGCGTTTCGAAGGAACGCCAGCGCCGCGTGAGCCCGCACCGGAGGAGCCAGAGAAGCGAGGCCGCACTCGCTACGGCAAGCGCCACCTTGGGACCGCGATAGAAAAGCCAGAAGAGAGCATCACGGCCGTCCGGCGGGACGAGCCAGGCGCTTGCGGCCCGGTCGAAGAAGTAGGCTTCGAGGCGAAGGTCGAGCGCATGGACCGGCGGCCAGAGCGTGAAGACGGCAATCGCCGCGACGGCCAATGCGAGTTCCGGGAAGCGCGGAACGCTGCGAGGCCGGGCGGCAAAGGACGCATCGCTCACGGGCGGGCCGTCTCATCTGGGGTGGCGAGGCCCGCCACGTGAGCAACCGCCGCGCCCGGACGACAGGGCGCGAGCAGGTCGAGATCGGTGCGATAGACATCGGTGCGGACGCCGAACATGCCGAGCACCGAATGGAAGAGATTGTCGTGGCTGTATGCCTTGCCGGCCTCGCCGCGGACGCACGCCATGTCGAGCGCGGTGGCGGCGCGATAGCCGGACGAGGTCCAGAGCACCATCGGCACATGCGTCTGTGCGTCGGGGGCGAACATGTAGGGCATGCCGTGGAGATAGATGCCCTTCTCGCCGAGCGACTCGCCGTGATCCGAGACATAGAGCATGGCGGTATCGAAGCGGTCCGAGGCACTTGCGAGAACGTCTATCGTTTCGGCGAGAATGTGATCGGTGTAGAGGATCGAGTCGTCGTAGCTGTTCACAAGCTCCGCCTGCGAGCAGGACTGAAGCTGGTTCGTGTCGCAGGTTGGCGCGAAGCGGCGATAGTCCTGCGTGTAACGCTTGAAGTAGGACGGGCCGTGACTGCCGATCTGGTGCATCACCACGACGAGATCGCGGCCGGTATCCGCCGCCATCGCCTCCCGAAGCTGACGGACCATCAGGTCGTCGAGACATTCGCCGCCATCGCAATATTGCGTGTCTTCCGCTTCCCACGCCGTCCTGACGGGCACGCGCGCGCAGACGCCCTTGCAGCTCGAATTGTTCTCGAGCCAGAGCACATCGATATCGGCGCGGACGAGAAGATCGAGCAGGTTCTCGCGCGACCCTGCGCTGGACGCGGAATACCGGCCGCGCGCGAGATCGGAGAACATGCAGGGCACGGATTCCGCCGTCGATGTCCCGCAGGACCGGACATCGCCGAAGCTCACCACGCCGCGCCTCGCGAGTTCCGGATTGGTGTCGCGCGCATAACCGTTGAGCGAAAAATGATCGGCCCGCGCCGTCTCGCCAACGACGAAGACAAGCACCTTCCTCCGGCCGCCGAGGTTCGCAGGGCGAGGCCCGCGCTCGACACGGTCCGCGATGCGCTCGAACTCCGCGCCAAGCCCTTCCGGTACGGCGGTCGCGTAGCGCAGCGAGGCATAGATCGCGGCGGACGGATTGATCATCAGCCGGAGTTCGCGATGCCCGCGCAGAAGAACCGCATAGTCCTGAAAGAAGAAGACCGCGACGAGACCGACCAGCGCGACGCTGCCGAGAAGCGTACCGCCGCGAAGGAGCGCCTCGCGCCCGTAGCCGAATGACCGGAGCGGCACGACCGCGACGAGAAGCGCCGGCAGCAGGCCGAAAAGCACCATATGAAGGAGAAAACGGAAATTCAGAAGATCGCCGACCTCCCGCGCATCGGTCTCGACCACATTCGCGATCATGCTGCGGTCCATCAGTGCGCCATAGGCGGAGGCGAACCAGGAGACGCCCGCCGCGGCGAGAACGAGAAGGACAAGAACGGGTTTCAGCAGGCGCGGGAAAGCGAAAGGCTGCAGCACGAGATTGAAAGCGACGGCGAGAAAAAGGCCGATCGACGCGAGAAACGAGATGTCGCGCAGCGAACGGCCGGGCCACCAGCCGAGCACCGCCGACCAGAGCTGGCCGTTGTAGACGAGGACGAAGAGGCAGGAAACGCCGAGCGCGAGGAGAAGCGGATGGACGGCGGGAAGCCGAAACGCGGAAAGCCGCTGCAGAAGGGCCCTGGTCAGGCTTGAAAGAGGCATTCGAATTCCCGGATGGCTGCACGTGCCGCCGGGTCCCTCGCAGGCTCCCGGACAACATGAATTCAGCGGCTCTCGCTTACAGGAACCTTACGAGGCCGAAAACGGCGGATTTCCGGGCAAACGGAGGGTGAAGACGGCGCCTCTCCCCGGCTCGCGGCCGACCTCGATTCCACCGCCATGAACGGCGGCGACGCGCTGGGCGATGGAAAGGCCGAGGCCCGCTCCCTTGTAGGCGCCGGGCTTCACGCGCACGAAGCGTTCGAAGATGCGGGCGGCATCGGCGGGCGGAACGCCGGGACCGTCATCGACGACGGCGAGGCTCCGGTCCGCCCCCACCCTGATCTCGACGCCGGAGCCGCGCGGCGTGTGGGCGAGCGCGTTCTCCACGAGATTGCGGAGCGCAAGCGCAAGGAAGTCCGCATGGCCGCGCACACGGACCGGCCCCTCCTCGCCCGTGAGTTCGACGGACTTGCCTTCCGCAAGCGCGATGGGCCCGAGCTGCCGCGCGACGGCCGTCGCGACGGCGCGAAGGTCCGCCTCCTCTTCCGGCCGGAGCACCAGATTGTCCACCTGCGCGAGACGGAGAAGCTGCGTCACGAGACGTTCGAGGTCGGCGAGTTCCTCGATGAGCTGCGGTACTTCGTCAAGGCTCGACAGTGTTTCGATATTCGCCTTGAGGACGGCGAGCGGCGTGCGGAGTTCATGCGCGGCATTGGCCGTGAATTCGCGCTCGCGCCGGTAACCGCTTTCGATGCGCTGGAGCGAGGTGTTGACGGCATGGACGAGCGGCGTGATTTCGGAAGGGAGATTGTCTTCCGGCAGGCGCCGGTCGAGCGAAGCGGGCCCGATATTGCGCGCCATGACGGAGAGCCGCGTGACCGGCGCCAGCGACTGGCGCACGGTCCAGATCGTCACGCTTGCGATCGCGACGGCGAGAAGAAGAAGGAAGGCCCATGAACGCTCGAGAAATTCCTCGATGAGGGTGTCCGCCAGCACATCGGGATGAACGGAGCCCTGCGCCACCTGCAGGTAGAGCGGCGGGTTCGCTCCTTCGAGCGGAACGGTCACGCCGTAATAGGCGCCACGGTTCGCGAAGTCGGTGCGGCTGAAGAAGGGATCGCCGCCGGGAGCGGGAACCGGTGCGAGCGGCGCGGTGCCGCCATGCGAGGAGGCGAGCACGCGGCCCTCGCCGTCGAGAAGGAAATAGACATATTGCCGGTCGGGACGGTGGTAGGCCGTCTTCAGCGTTTCCGGCAGGTCGACGGCAAATCCGTCATCCCGACCGGCCCGGACATGCGCGGCGATGTCGGCCGCCTGGGCGCGCAGACCCCGGTCGCGCAGCGTGTCGCGCACCAGGAGGTACTGGACCTGCAGAATGAAGAGGAGAAGCAGGAAGCTCGCAGCGACAATGGCGAGCATGCGCCGCGTGAGGCGCACGGTGAGCGAGGGAGCGGATAAACGGCGAAGGAAACGCTTCATGCTGCAGGACTCAGCACATAGCCGATGCCACGCAGCGTGTGCACCTCGATATCGGCGCCCGCTTCCGCCATGCGCTTGCGCAGGCGGTGAACCGCGACCTCGATCGTGTTGGAGGAGACCTCGTCGCCGAAGGAATAGAGACCTTCCTCGATGGCGTCCTTCGGCACGACGCGCCCCTGGCGGCGGAGCAGAATTTCGAGAAGGTCCGTCTCGCGCCGGGAGAAGACGGTGTTGACGCCGCCGACCGAGACTTCGCGGGCGACAGTATCGAACTCGACATTGCCCGCCGTGAGCTTACGCCCCAATGCCTGACCGGGACGGCGGAGAAGCGCGCGAAGCCGCGCCACGAGTTCCTCCATCGCGAAGGGCTTGAGAAGATAGTCGTCGGCGCCCGCATTCAGCCCCTCAACGCGGGACTCGAGCGCATCGCGCGCGGTGAGCACGAGAACGGGAAGCTCGCTCCCCTGTTGCCGGAGCGAGGCGAGAAGGTCGAGCCCGTCGCCGTCGGGAAGACCGAGGTCGAGCACGGCGATGTCATATCGCGCGGTGGCGAGCGCCGCCCGCGCGCCTTCGAGGTCTTCGCAGATGTCGGCGGCAAAGCCGGCCGTTCCGCACCCCTTGGCGATGAGCGCCGCAAGGCGGCGGTTATCCTCGACGATCAGAACACGCATTGATGACCCGTCATCCCCCACTGTTACCTTAGCACGGGGAAAGTCCCGCCAGGCCAGACACTTAGGGACGGAATGCCGCAGGCTCCGGAGCCCGGCTGTCACACAAGTGTCATCGAAACGTCACAAGACCTTGTTGCAGCGCACCCATATTCCCGGCGTGAGAGATGGACGAAAAACGATTCGCGGTAACCGCGCAGCCCGGAGTTGGCGCGATGAGAATGAGAGATCGGCGAGGACATGACGCTGTTCGATACGACCTTGTTCGATAAGAGGCGGCCAGCGGAAGGGACCCCTGCCCGGACGCCGCAAAAGGCCGCGAGGAAGGCCCGCAAGGAAGCCGCCAGGGCGAAAGCACGGCGGAACGGGCTCGACGAAAGATTGCTCGGACCCCGCCCGAAACACCGCAAGCAGCACCGGACGCTCTTCCTCTCCGACATCCATCTGGGGACACCCGGTTGCAAGGCGGAGCTGCTGCTCGACTTCCTCCGCCACAACGACGCCGAGACCTTCTACCTTGTCGGCGACATCATCGACGGCTGGCGCATCAAGCGGTCCTGGTACTGGAACGCGGCCCACAACGCGGTGGTGCAGGAATTCCTGCGCAAGGCGCGCAAGGGCGCGACCATCATCTATGTCCCCGGCAACCACGACGAGGCGCTGCGCGACTATACCGGCCTCAATTTCGGCGGCGTCGACGTGATCGGCGAGGCGATCCACGAGACGGCGGACGGACGCCAGTTCCTCGTGATCCATGGCGACCAGTTCGACAGCGTGGTGCGCTACGCGAAGTGGCTCGCCCATCTGGGCGACCGCGCCTACGGGATGGCGCTCGCGCTCAACAACTGGCTGCACGAGATCCGCCGCTTCTTCGGCCTGTCCTACTGGTCGCTCTCGGCCTACCTCAAGAACCGGGTGAAGAACGCGGTCGAATACATCTCGAGCTACGAACAGGCCGTCGCCCGCTCCGCCCGCGACCGCGGCGTCGACGGCGTCATCTGCGGCCACATCCACCATGCGGAAATCCGCGACTTCGACGGCGTGCTCTACTGCAACGACGGCGACTGGGTGGAAAGCTGCACCGCGCTCTCCGAGGACGCAACCGGCGCGCTCTCCCTCATCACCTGGCAGACATTCTCCTGGGATACCGATCTCGCAAACGGCGAGACGGAGCCCGCCGACGAGGAAGATGTGACGCCCGTACCGACGGCAGCCTGACATGCACGACACTTCAACGACGTCTCCCTCCGCCCCCACAGGCCGGAAGCGCCGCGTTGCGCGCCTGCTCGGCCGGTTGCGCGGGAAACCCCTTCCCCGCGATGTCGGCCGCTTCGGCGAACCCTTGCGCATCGTGATCGTCTCCGACGCGGCGCCGCCGCAGGTGAACGGGGTGGTGCGCACGCTGCAGCAGCTGACGCAGAACCTGACGGCGATGGGCCATGAGGTGACCTTCATCACACCCGACATGTTCACGACGGTGCCGCTGCCGACCTACAAGGAAATCCGCCTCGCGCTTTTCCCGGGCCGCAAGATCGCGCGCATGATCCGCGAGGCGAACCCGAACGCGATCCACATCGCGACGGAAGGCCCGCTGGGGCTTGCCGCGCGCTCCTTCTGCCTCAGGAAGAAGATTCCCTTCTCGACCTCGTTCCATACGCGTTTCGCGGAATATCTGAACGCACGGACGGGGATACCGCTGTCATGGGGCTATGCGTTCCTGCGCCGCTTCCATGCGAAGTCGACGGCGCTGATGGTGGCGACGCCCTCGCTGCAGAAGGAGCTGAAGGAGCGCGGCTTCGGCGAACCGGTGATCTGGTCGCGCGGCGTCGACACCGAACTCTACCGCCCGCGCCCGGAATTCGCGGACGCGCATCCCAAGGGCCTCGCGCGTCCCGTCTGGCTCAATGTCGGGCGCATCGCGGTGGAAAAGAACATCGAGGCATTCCTCGATCTCGACCTGCCGGGCTCGAAGATGGTGGTCGGCGAAGGCCCGCGCCTCGAGCACCTGAAGAAGAGATATCCGGACGCGCATTTCACCGGGCCGCTCTTCGGCGAGGAACTGGCGGAAGCCTATGCCGGCGCGGACGTCTTCGTCTTTCCGAGCCGGACCGACACGTTCGGCCTCGTCCTCATCGAGGCGATGGCGGCGGGAACGCCGGTCGCGGGCTATCCGGTGCAGGGCCCGGGCGACGTGCTCGCCTTCGGGGCCGGCGGCATGAAAGCCGGCGCGCTGGACGAGGACCTCAAGACCGCCTGCATGGCGGCGCTGAGGCTGAACCGCGACGACGCCCGCGCCTATGCGATGACCTTTGCATGGGACGCCTGCGCGAAGCAGTTCATCTCGAACCTCGCGCTGGAAGAGATGCCGGTGGAAGACGCGGAAGCGCCGCGCGAACTGGCGGCCGCGACGGCGTAAGGCCTCACCACCCACCCTCCCCTTGGGGAGGGTCGAAAAATCGAGCGAAGCGAAGAGTTTTCGGGGCGGGGGTGAGACCCCGTCGTCATATTCAACGGCCAGCTATTTCATCTCGCTCAGCGCCCCCGCCCCAAACGGTCTTCGACCGTTTGACCCTCCCACATCTTGTTCGCCTTGGCGGACAAGCCGCCAAGGTGGGGAGGGTGGGCGGCTGGCACCGAACGTGCCGCCCCTGGATTGCTTCGTCGCTGCGCTCCTCGAAATGACGGAGTGAGGACACGGCTTGCCTTCCCACCCTCCCCTTGAGGGAGGGTCGAAATTTGTGAGCGCCAGCGAAGCAAATTTCGGGGCGCGGTCATGCCCCTCGCCCCAAACTCGCGAACTACGATGTTTGTTATTTTCTTCAGCGCCCCCGCCCCAAACGGTCTTCGACCGTTTGACCCTCCCCGAGGGGAGGGTGGGAAGAAATGTTGTACTTCTACCGGCCAAGCCAGCCGAAGGCCCGCGCGAGGAATGCCTTGCCGTCGGACATGACGGGCGCGCCATGCGCCATCAGCACCTTTTCGGCGGGCCAGGCGAGGATGCGCGCGAGCGAGTCCCGCGCGGCGGCGCGGTCCCGGAAGGCCAGGCGGAACTTGCGCGGCACGGAAGGTTCGGCCGCGACCATGAGATCCATCTTCGCAATGAGGGCCCGCCAGCCGGAGAACCAGCCGGCCGGAAACTGCTGCAGCAGGTCGGTGAAGAGGACGGTGCCGCTCTTCGCGTGGAAGAACACCACTTCCGTCGTGATCGCATTGCCGCGCATCACCGCCTGATCGATCTCGCCCGCCCAGTCCGCGGGCGCCTCGTCGCCGAGATCGGCGTCGAAGGCGATGTCCTTGCGCGTCTCGCGAAGGCCGGGCGGCGCATGGAGTTTCGCACCCGGGTAAGCAGCGGCCCATTCCGCGAGGAAGAGATCGTGAAGCGCGTTCGGCGCGACGATGTGACGGACCGAGCCAAGCGCCTCCACCCCGGCGCGGAGTTCCGCCGTCAGCGCCACGGGCGACCAGACGAAGAGCCCGCCATTGCCGAGCCGGATCACCGCCATGCGCGTCGGAAAATGAAAGCCGAGCGCGGCTTTCACCACGGGGCCGTCCGCGATCCAGATGTCTTCGGCGAATGATGTGAGCATGGGATCACTCAGATTGAAGTGGAAACGACCAAATCAGCGTAACACTCTTCCCACCCTCCCCCTGTGGGAGGGTGGGAAAATTCGAGCCTGCGAAGAATTTTTCGGGGAGGGGTGAGCGGCAATCTGAAGCGTGCGCGTTCAATCACCGGGAGCGGAGTCCCCCGCCCCAAACGGGCTGCGCCCGTTTGACTGCCCTTCGCGGGGCTCCGGGCGTTCGGTGCTCGAAAAGGTCCACCGGACCTTTTCGTTTGCTCGCGCAAACCGCGCCTCACCCCACAAGGGGAGGGTAGGCGGAAAGGTTTGGTGTTTTCTCTCAATCCATCCCTGTGGAGAGGTCGTCCATGCTCACCATGTTCTTCTCGCGCCAGTAGTCCGCGATGCCATCCTCGCCTTTCTGTTCCGCCCAGCGGACTAGCGTGGGGCGCTCTTGCCTGTAGTCGTGGAGAGGCACGCCGTAGCCACAGGAGGTCTGCACGAGGTCGATCTCCTGGATGACGATCTGGCGCGCCCCCGCAGGCTCCTCTCCATCGAAGGCGGAGGCGAGGTAGCGCGCATATTCTTCCGTCCCCTTTCGGGCCACGCGGCCGCGCCCGTAGAGGCGGAGGATCATGGCCGGACCCTCGAAGGCGCAGAACATGATGGTGAGGCGGCCGTCGGCGAGCATGTGCGCCGCGGTCTCGTTGCCACTGCCGGTGAGGTTGAGAAAGACGACTTCGTTGTCGCCGGTGATACGAAAGCCGCCGAGCCCCTTGGGCGACAGGTTGATGCGGCTGTCCGCCGTCGCCGACGCCGTGAAGAAGATGTGCTGGCGCCCGATGAAATCCTTGAGCTCCGGCGTGAGGCTCGGGAACTGCTTCGCCATTTTCTTCTCCTGTCTTGAACCGTTGTGGCGTCAATCGCCGTCGATGACGGCGCGGGAATTCGTGTCCGGGATGGTGGCATAATAGGCGAGCGCGGCGAGAAGCACGAACGCAAGCGCGCCGAAGGTAGCGCGGTAGCCGAGCTCCATCGCGATGCCCGCCCGCTGCATCTGACCGATCAGCGCACCGGTGAGGGCCTGCAGCACGAAGACGCCCGCCATGTTGCCGAAATTGAGCAGCGTGATGCCGCGCCCCGCGAGCCTGTCCGGAAAGACGAGACGGCCATGCGCGAGGAGAAGCGGCGTGTAACCCGCATTGAGGCCGAAGACGACGAAGAGGACGGTGACGAGCCAGAGCGGCGGCGCATCGAGAATACCGAGCAGGGCGAGGATCGCGGCGGAGAGGACCGCGCCCGCCATGATCGGCTTCTTGATGCTGCCGAAGACGCGCTCGGCATAGCCCCAGGTGAGGAGGCCGACGACCTGCCCGCCGGTGATGCCGAGAAGGACGTTGCCGCGCGCCGTGAGGCCGAGCCCGTGCACGTCGGCGAGATAGGGCGAGGCCCAGAGCGTCTGCACGGCGGCAAAGCTCGCATAGCCGCAGGAGATCATGACGAAGAGCGGCCAGACGGTGCGGTTGCGCGCAACCTCGAAAATGCCGCCGACGCTCTGCCCGAGCGTCTCGCGCGAGCGTGGCGGCGCGGGACGGCCGGGCGGGGTGTCGCGCGCGATGAAGCCCATCGCGACCGCAAGGACCAGCGTGACGATGCCCGCCCCGACGAAGCTCGCGCGCCAGCCGACCCATTCCGTCGTGAAGGCCAGCGGCGCAGTGGCCATCAGCGCGCCGACGGTGCCGATGGAAATCTGCAGGCCCGACAGCGCGGCGAACCGGTCCGCCGGGAACCAGCGGCGATAGATCATCAGCGGCCCCATGAGCATGGCCGAACAGCCGACGCCCATCAGCACGCGGGCCAGCGTGAGCCCCGCCTCGCTCTCCGCCGCGGCGAAGACGAAACAGCCCAGAATGGCGACGCCGATGGCGGCGATCATGGTGACGCGCGCGCCGTGGCGGTCGAGCAGGATGCCGACGGGGATCTGCGCGAGCGCGAAGGAAAGGAAGAAGGCGCCCGAGAGAATGCCGAGGTCTTCGGGCGCGAGGCCGAGATCGGCGGCGAGGTTCGGCGCGATGACGCCGGTCGACGAGCGCAGGAACTGGCTCACCGTGTAGACGAGGCAGAGAATGCCGACGAGGGAGACGACGTAGAGGCGGGAAGCGGCGGCGGATTCACGAGGCGGCATGGCGCCCTCCTCCGGCGGCCAGCGGTTCCGGTTGGCCGGGATATGGGCAGAAACGGCGGCGCGATGCCAGTGCCAATTTCGCAAATGGGCAATAAGTCCCTCCACCTTTTCACCCTCCCCTCGGGGAGGGTCAAACGGGCGAAGACCGTTTGGGGTGGGGGGCGAGGATACGCAGTGACCCCGCCCCGAAATTTGTTTCGCTGGCGCTCACAAATTGTCGACCCTCCCTCAAGGGGAGGGTGGAAGAAAAGGATTGCTACGGGCTCTTCACGGCATCGCGACTTGCCCCACCGACACGAGCCTCTATCCTCGTGCGGCCAGAACCCGGAGGACCCCCATGCGTATCATGACCCGCCTTGCGGCCGCTGCCGCCGCCCTCGCCTTTCTCGCGACGCCCGCGCTCGCCGCCGATACCTACAAGATCGACACGTCGCATGTTCATGTCGGCTTCGAGGTCGACCATCTCGGCTTCTCGACCACCTATGGCCGCTTCAACGATGTGAGCGGCACCATCGTGTTCGACGAGGAGAACCCGGAGGCGAGCTCCGTCGAGGTGAAAATCGACCCGGCAAGCGTCGACACCGGCCATGCCGAACGCGACGAGCATGTGCGGGGCAAGGACCTGCTGAACACCGCCGAATATCCGGAGATGAGCTTCACGTCGACGTCGATCGAACGGACCGGCGAGGAAACGGGAAAGATCACCGGCGACCTGACGCTGCACGGCGTGACGAAGCCGGTGACGCTCGACACCACCTTCACCCGCAAGGGCACCTATCCGATGACGGAAGAGGAGATCGTCGCAATCGGCTTCAATGCCACGACAACGATCAAGCGATCGGGTTTCGGTATGGATCAGTGGCTCGAAATGATCGGCGACGAGCTACCGATCACGATTTCCTTCGAGGCGCACAAGCAGTAGGGAGCAGCCCGCTGGGGTGCTCTGCGTCAAACAACAAAACCCGTCATTGCGAGGAGCGGCAAAGCCGCGACGCGGCAATCCAGGGGCCGCTTGCTCCGTGCGTGCCGCCCCTGGATTGCTTCGCTTCGCTCGCAATGACGACAAAAAGGGTCGTTTAACCCCCCACCGCAATTTTCGCCAAGTTCCGGTGGCCGGTTCACGGCATCGTGGCGGGCTTGCCGCGAACGGATATAGACTGGCCCCATGGTGACAGCGACCCGATTGAGCGACGGCGCGGTCGCGGCGGTGGACTACCGCTGCACCGCCGGAGAGATGGAAGCGCCTTATGCCGAATGGCATGAGGTGTTTTCGATCTCCTATGTCCGCAAGGGGACGTTCGGCTATCACGCGCGGGGGCGCGCCACGGAGATGGTGGCGGGCTCCGTGCTCGTCGGCCATGCCGGAGACGAATATCTCTGCAGCCATGACCATCACGTCTGCGGCGACGAATGCCTGGCCTTCCAGCTGGCACCCGAGCTTGCGGATGCGATCAGCGGCAGGCCGGAACTCCGGCGCCTGACGGCGTTGCCGCCGCTGCCGGAAATGATGGTGCTGGGCGAACTCGGCCAGGCGGCCGCCGAAGGACTGAGCGATGTCGGCCTCGACGAGGCGGGGCTTCTGTTCGCGGGACGCTTCGTGGAGGTCGCGACGGGCACGGTGGAAAGAAACGTGACCGCGAGCGCGACGGAGCGCAGGCGGGCCGTCCACGCCGCGCTCTTCATGGACGAATATTCCCATCGCGAGATCGGCCTCGAAGAGACGGCGCGCGAGGCAGGGCTCAGCCTCTACCATTTTCTGCGCAGCTTCACGAAGGTGCTCGGCGTGACGCCGCATCAGTATCTGCTGCGCTCGCGGCTCCGCCATGCGGCGCGGCTTCTCGCCGACAGGGAGCGGAGCGTGACCGACATTGCCTATGATGTCGGCTTCGGCGACCTGTCGAACTTCGTGCGCACCTTCCGCCGCGCGGCGGGCATGTCGCCGCGCGACTTCCGCAAGGCAGCGAAGGGCGAGCGCAACTTCCTCCAAGAACGTCTCGCCCCGCCCCTGCCACGCTGACCTTCGAACGGCGCAAGTGGCGCGCCGCAACGGAGGTGAGACATGCTCGACCACATCGAATTGAAGGTGAAGGACCTCGGCAAGGCCGTGGCGTTCTATGAAGCGGTATTGCTGCCGCTGCGCGCCAAGCTCCGCTACGAGGACGAGACCATGAAGGCGTACGGCACGACCCGGGTGCCGGCCCTGTATCTTGCGCAAGGCGCAGGCAAGGGCATCCATTTCGCCCTCGCGGCATCGAGCCGGGCGGTGGTGGACCGGTTCCACGAGGCGGGCCTGAAGGCCGGCGGCAAGGACAATGGCGCGCCCGGCATCCGCGCCGATTATGCACCGACCTACTACGCGGCGTTCCTGATCGACCCCGACGGCAACAATGTCGAAGCCGTCTGTCTGAAGTGAGGAATGACATGGCATCCGTGAAACTCGAGATTCCGATTGCCGCATCCGCCGCCGATGTCTGGGACGCGGTGCGCGACGTCGGCGCGATCCATACCCGCTTCGTCCCCGGCTTCGTGACCGATACGAAACTCGACGGGAACCTGCGGACGGTGACCTTCGAGACCGGCTTCGTCGCGCAGGAACTCATCGTCGACCTCGACGGAGAGGCCATGCGGCTTGCCTATTCGGTCCAGAAGAGCGAGCTGATGAGCCATCACCATGCCTCGTTCGAGGTGGTTCCGGAGGGGGCGGATACCTGCCGCCTCGTCTGGCTGGCCGACTTCCTGCCCGGCGAGGCGGAAGCGCCCGTGCGGGGCATGATGGAGACGGGCGCCGCCGTCATGAAGCGGACGCTCGGGCGGGGATGAGGCACGGGGGCAAGGCCGCGATTAACCCTGCCTCGCCCCCTTTGCCGCACCCGCGAAGGAAACCTTGTGGGAAGGGCCTCGAACGGCTATAAGGCGCCCAATTTCCTGCCGCCCCCGCGCCTCTGATGATTTGCACGGCTGGGCCGCCGGATTCCCGATTTTTCGCGTTTTCGGACGGAAAGCCTCCTTCACTGACCGGGTGGCCCCTTTCCTGAAACCGCACATGCCCCGGCGGAACATATGTCTATTCGGAATATCGCGATCATCGCCCATGTCGACCATGGGAAGACGACGCTGGTCGACCAGCTCCTGCGCCAGTCCGGCACCTTCCGCGAGAACCAGCAGGTGGCCGAGCGCGTGATGGACTCGAACGACCTGGAGCGCGAGCGCGGCATCACCATTCTCGCGAAATGCACCAGCGTGGACTGGGAGCAGGACGGGACGCATACCCGCATCAACATCATCGACACGCCCGGCCATGCCGACTTCGGCGGCGAGGTGGAACGCATCCTCTCGATGGTGGACGGCGTGGTGCTGCTGGTGGATGCCGCCGAGGGCCCGCTGCCGCAGACGAAATTCGTGACCTCCAAGGCGCTGGCGCTGGGGCTGAAGCCCATCGTGCTCATCAACAAGGTCGACCGGCCGGACGCCCGCGCCGACGAAGTGCATATCGAGGCCTTCGACCTCTTCGCGGCGCTCGGCGCCACCGACGAGCAGCTCGACTTCCCGACCATCTTCGCCTCCGCGAAGCAGGGCTGGGCGACGGAGGACCTGAACGCGCCGGACGCGAAGGACCACGGCATGAAGCCGCTCTTCGCGAAGATCCTCACCCATTTCCATGCGCCCGAGGCCCTGACCGACGGCTCGCAGGAAGAACCCTTCGCCATGCTGGTGACGACCATCGAGGCCGACCCCTATCTCGGGCGCATCCTCACCGGCCGCATCGAAAAGGGCACGGTGAAGCCGAACATGAACGTGCAGGTGCTGCGCCAGCCGAAGGACGGCGACGTCGCCACCATCGAGAAGGGCCGCATCAGCAAGGTGCTCGCCTTCCGCGGCATCCAGCGCATTCCCGTGGAAGAAGCGAAGGCGGGCGACATCGTCGCCATCGCCGGGCTTCAGGAAGGCACCGTCGCCGACACGATCTGCGACGCCGCCGTGACGGACGCGATTGCCGCGCTGCCGATCGACCCGCCGACGCTGTCGATCACGGTGTCGATCAACGACAGCCCGCTTGCCGGCCGAGAAGGCAACAAGGTGCAGTCGCGTGTGATCCGCGAGCGGCTGATGAAGGAAGCGGAATCGAACGTCGCGATCAAGGTGTCGGACAGCGAGAGCCGCGACGCCTTCGAAGTGGCGGGACGCGGCGAATTGCAGCTCGGCGTGCTGATCGAGAACATGCGCCGCGAAGGCTTCGAACTGTCGATCTCGCGGCCGCGCGTGCTCTACCGCGAGGACGAGAACGGCAATCGCCTCGAACCCATCGAGGAAGCGACGGTGGACGTCGACGACGAGTATACCGGCGTCGTCATCGAGAAGGTCTCGAACCGCAAGGGCGAGATGATCGACATGCGCCCGACGGGCGCGGGCAAGACGCGCATCATCTTCCACTGCCCCTCGCGCGGCCTGATCGGCTATCACGGCGAGTTCCTGACCGACACGCGCGGCACCGGCGTGATGAACCGCATCTTCCATGCCTACGAGCCCTATCGCGGCGAAATCGAAGGCCGCCGCAACGGCGTCCTCGTCGCGAACGGCGCGGGCGACGCGGTACCCTATGCGCTCTGGTATCTCGAGGAGCGCGGCACGCTCTTCATCCAGCCGGGCGTGAAGGTCTATGAGGGCATGATCATCGGCGAGAACGCCCGGCCCGACGACCTGATCGTGAACCCGCTGAAGGCGAAGCAGCTCACCAACATCCGCACCACCTCGAAGGACGAAGCGGTGCGCCTGACGCCGCCCCGTCCGCTGACGCTCGAACAGGCGATCGCCTATATCGAGCAGGACGAACTGGTGGAAGTGACGCCGAAATCGATCCGGCTGCGCAAACGCTACCTCGATCCGAACGAACGCAAGAAGTTCGCCAAGGCGGGGTGAGGAATTCTTTTCTTTCACCCTCCCCTTGAGGGAGGGTCGAAATTTGTGAGCGTCAGCGAAGCAAATTTCGGGGCGGGGTTATTGCCTCTCGCCCCAAATTCGCGAACTACGATAATTGCCTTTTCTTCAGCGCCCCCGCCCCAAACGGCTTGCAGCCGTTTGACCCTCCCTCGAGGGGAAGGTGGAAGAGGACGGAGACATTTGCGTCGCTTCCCTCCCGGTGCCACTCTTGCCCGCAAAAGAACAGGGGGAGGAGTGAACAATGGCGGGGAATCCCGAATGGCTGGCACAGGTGCGCGAAGAGGCGCTTGAGCCCGAACTTCCGATCATCGACCCGCATCATCATCTCTGGGACCATCCGGGTTCGCGCTACGAGCTCGACGAGCTGATGGCGGATGCAGGCGAAGGCCACAACATCCGCGCGACCGTCTTCGTCGAGTGCAAGGCGATGTACCGCGACACCGGCCCCGACGCCCTGAAGCCGCTCGGCGAGACGGAATATGTGAACGGCATCGCGGCGAAGGCGGCGAGCGGCGGCTTCGGCGCCACGCGCGTCGCGGCGGGCATTGTCGGCTTCGCGGACCTGCGCCTCGGCAAGGCCGTGGACGAGGTGCTGAACGCGCATATCTCGCGGGCGCCGGACCGCTTCCGCGGCATCCGCCACGCCTCCGCCTTCGACGACAGTCCCGATATCCGCGCCTCGCACACGCTGCCGCCGAAGGGGCTGCTGGGGCTCGACGCCTTCCGCGAGGGGTTCGCGCGGCTCGCCCCGCACGGGCTTTCCTTCGACGCCTGGCTCTACCACCACCAGATTCCGGAGCTGACGGCGCTCGCCCGCGACAATGCGGAAACGGCCATCATCTTCGACCATTTCGGCGGCCCGCTCGGCATCGGCCCCTATGAAGGCAAGCGCGACGAGATTTTCGCGCAGTGGAAGAAGGACGTGGCGGAACTCGCCCAATGCCCGAACGTCGTGGCGAAGCTCGGCGGCATCAACATGGCGGTGAACGGCTTCGGCTGGCACAAGCGCGACCTGCCGCCGACCTCCGACGAACTCGTGGCGGCGACGCGCGACTGGTATCTCCATTCGATCGATGTTTTCGGGCCGGAGCGCTGCATGTTCGAAAGCAACTTCCCGGTCGACAAGCTCTCCTGCTCCTATGGCGTCGTGTGGAACGCCTTCAAGAAGATCGCGAAGGGTTTCAGCGCGGAGGAAAAGGCCGCGCTCTTCCACGACACGGCGGCAAGGGTCTACCGGCTGGACTAGTGGGGCCACGGGCTCCAATATGCGGGCCACTCAAGAAGAGGCCTTCATGCTGGACCCCCAGGAAATCGACGAACTGGCGAGCTTCGCGCTCGAACTGGCCGACGCGGCGGCGGCGGTGACGCTGCCGCATTTCCGCTCCGGCCTTGCGGTCGACCACAAGGAGGGCCGCCACGCCTTCGACCCGGTGACGGCAGCGGACCGCGACGGCGAGGCCGCGATCCGCAAGCTGATCGGCGAACGCTATCCAACCCACGGCATTCTCGGCGAGGAGCATGGGCGTGAAAAAGGCACGAGCGCGCTCACCTGGGTGCTCGATCCGATCGACGGAACGCGGAGCTTCATTTCCGGCGTGCCGCTCTGGGGAACGCTGATCGCACTGAACGACGGCGCGCGACCCGTGATCGGCCTGATGGACCAGCCTTACATCGGCGAACGCTTCGTCGGACGCCCTGGCGGCAGCGAGCTGATCGGGCCGATGGGAACCGTGCCGCTGAAGACGAGCGGCTGCACGACGCTCGACGCCGCGCTGCTCGGCAACACCGATCCCGGCATGTTCACGGCCGAGGGAGAGAAAGCCGCCTTCCGCGAGATTTCATCGAAGGTGAGACTGCGCCGCTTCGGCGGCGACTGCTATTTCTACTGCCTGCTGGCGGCGGGCACGCTCGATCTCGTGGTCGAAAGCGCACTCGAGCCCTACGACATCCAGGCGCTAATCCCGCTGATCGAGAATGCGGGCGGTGTCGTGACGAACTGGTCGGGCGGCGATCCGCAGAATGGCGGGCAGGTGGTCGCGGCGGCGACACCGGAACTGCATGAAGCGGCGTTGAAGATTTTGAAGAGCGCTGCGCAAAGCTGACTTCTTTCCCACCCTCCCCTTGAGGGAGGGTCGACAATTTGTGAGCGTCAGCGAAACAAATTTCGGGGCGGGGTCGCTGCGTATCCTCGCCCCCCGCCCCAAACGGTCATCGACCGTTTGACCCTCCCCGAGGGGAGGGTGGAAGTTTATTCAGTGCTCTATTCGATCCCGATGAACCCATCGAACGCTTTCCAGAAGATGGCGCGGGCGGGATCGCGCTCGATGAGGATTTCGTGTTTCGCTTCCGGCACGGTGACAAGCGTGCCGTCGCGCAGATGCGACGCCGCATGTTCGAGAGAGGCGGGCGAGATCAGCGCATCGTGCAAGGCGCGCGCGATCAGGACCGGCGCTTCTATGTCGGCAAGAAAGGAAGGCGCGGCGGTCATCTCCATGGAAAGAAACGCTGCGTGGAGCCAGCCCACCGTTGCGGAGCCGAGGCCGAGCTTCGGCTCGGCGCGGACAAGCGATTGCAGAAGTTCGTAACGCGCCTCGTCGTGAGTGAGGATCGTCCGCTCGAAAGGAATTTCGTCGTTCGCTTTCGCGCTGCCGCCCGGCACATAGGCCTCGTCTCGGCCGAGAAGGTGCAGGAACCCGGTGAGCCCGCGTATGGTCTTCTCCATGATGCGGTTCGGAAACCGCAGGCCGAGCATCGGCGCGGAAAAAGCGTGGCGCGAAAACCATTCGGGGTGATCATGCGCCGCGCGGATGAGGATCTGGCCGCCCATCGAATGCGACAGCGAAAGCCAGGGCTTCGGAAAACCGGGGGCGACCTCCTCCATCAGCCGCGCGAGATCGCGGTCGAATGTCGCGAAATCGTCGATATGACCCTTACGCCAGTCCGCGAGCATGTGGTCGGAGAGACCCTGCCCGCGCCAGTCCATGCTGACGACGGCAAAACGGCGCGCGCGAAGCTCGCCCACCACCTCGAAATACTTCTCGACGAATTCCGTACGCCCGCCGAAGACGAAGGCGGTGCCGCGCGAAACGCCGCCCCCCTTCCATGTGAAGACACGGAGCCGCGCACCGTCCTGCGCCGTGAGCCAGAACGCCTCGCCACCTTCGGGCATCGGGTTTTCCGGCAGGAGAACGACGGGAGCCTTCACTCGCGAAATCCGTCTTCGGTCGCATTCGACTGCCGCAGCATGATCGGACGCAGGCTGGCGACGACGGAAACATCGCCGACGATCCTGATGCGGCCCTGGCGAAACGCCACGCCCTGATCGGCATGGCGCTGAAAGATCGCCAGATTGAGAAGCGGATCGACATGGACGGTGCAATCGGCCGGCACATCGCGGCGATGCACCTCGTTCGGCTTCTTCGTGCCGTCGATCACGATCACGCCCGCCCCTTCATGCACGAACTTGAGCACCGCGCCGAGAGAGACGTCTGGCGTCAGAGCGGCCTTGAGAATGGCCTCGATTTCGTCTTCGGCTTCCGCCGCCGGGTTCTTCCGGACGGTGCCGCTCTTGCCGCCTGCCATCTGCGTTTCGTCCCTTGTCCGCCTTTTCGGGATCATAGCACCGCTGCCGCGCGACCCAAGAACCTTTGGCCCCATGGCGATTTCCTTTAGGGTTCGGGCGTCGCGGCAGAAAGAACCGGCGGGAGGATTGGCGGTCGCATGAGCTGGGAAAAGGAAACCGACGAGATCAGACGCCGCCGCGACCTGGCAAAACGCCAGGGCGGCGAGGACGCGGTGAAGCGCCAGCACGAGAAGGGCCGCCTCACCGTGCGCGAGCGGATCGCGGCACTGGCCGACAAGGGCTCGTTCGCGGAGATGGGCGAAGGCGCCGGCGTCCCACATTTCGACGAGGAAGGAAATCTCGTCGATTTCGAGCCTGCGAATTACGTGCTCGGTTTCGCCAAGGTGAACGGGCGGCGAATCGCCATAGGCGGCGAGGACTTCACCATGAAGGGCGGCTCACCGAACCCGGCGGGCTTGCGCAAGAGCGTCTATGCGGAGGAACTGGCGCTGACCTACAAGGTGCCGCTGGTGCGCCTCCACGAAGGCGGCGGCGGCTCGGTCGCGGGCTCCGCCGGCAAGGGCAATGCGCGGCCGCTCGGCGACCCCGTATTTTCAACGCCGCGCTTCCGCTCCATCACGCAGGTGCTGGGCGAGGTGCCGGTCGCGACCGCGGCGCTCGGCCCCGTGGCGGGCATGCCGGCGGCGCGCCTCGTCGCCTCTCACTTCTCGGTGATGGTGGAGGACGCGCAGGCGCTGATCGCGGGGCCAAAGGTGGTTGCCCGTGCGCTGGACGAGAACCTGACCAAGGAGGAACTCGGCGGCGCGGAGGTGCATTCGCGCTCCGGCGTGATCGACAATGTGGCGAAGACGGAAGAGGCCGCGCTTGCCGACATTGCACGCTTCCTCTCCTACCTGCCGGACAATGTCTGGCAATTGCCGCCCGATGCGGAAACGAGCGATCCGCGCGACCGGGCGGAGGAAAGCTTGCGCGACATCGTGCCGAAGGACCGGCGCAAGCCGTTCAACATGCGGAAAATCCTGAAGGCGGTGCTGGATGAGGGCAGTTTCTTCGAAATGACGAAGCGCTTCGGACCATCGCTCGTCACGGGGCTTGCGCGATTGAACGGCAAGAGCGTCGGCGTGATCGCGAACGACTGCACTTTCTACGCGGGCGCCATGACCGCGCAGGCGGCGCAGAAGCTCCAGCGCTTCGCCGACATGTGCAACACGTTCCACCTGCCGATCCTCTCCTTCGTGGACGAGCCCGGCTTCATGATCGGTTCGGCATCGGAAAAGGCGGCGACGATCCGCCATGGCACGGCAGCGATCGCATCCGTGATGCAGAGCCGCGTGCCCTGGGCGAGCGTGATCGTGCACAAGGTGTTCGGCGTTGCAGGGGCGGCACATTTCGGGCCGGACGGCTATGTCCTCTCCTGGCCGAGCGCGGCGACAGGCGCGCTTCCCGTCGAAGGCGGCGTCGCGGTCGCCTTCGCGCGGCAGATCGCGGAAGCGGAGGACCCGGAGGCGCTGCGCGCGGAACTCGAGGCGAAGCTCGCGGCAGGACAGTCGCCCTTCCCGCGCGCGGAAGGCTTTTCCGTGCACGAACTGATCGACCCGCGCGAGACGCGGGCGAAACTCTGCGACTGGCTCGACTGGGTGGAACCGCGGCGCGGCATCGCGCTCGGGCCCTACCTCACGACGATGCGGCCCTGACACAAGGAAGAAGGGCCCTGCCCGGGCAGGACCCCTCCCCTCGCGGGCTTCCCCTCCCGATCAGTACTGGGAGAAGATGATCGCGCCGGTGATCGCGCTGATGCCGAGCCAGAGCGCGACATCGGAACGGTCATGCGCGCGAACGCGGTAGTAAGGCCCATAGGTCGGGTGCGACGAGTAGTAAACCGGCGCGCCGAAGCTGTGATAGTGGTGCTGGACCACGTAGGGCCGCCAGTGCCTCCACGGCCGGATCTGGCGATGATGATAGCGATGCACCGCGCGCGGCGGCGGTGCGTAGTGGCGGTTATGCCCGTAGGCGTGGCCATGACGATTCTTGTAGCCATGCGCGAGTTCGACTTGCACGCCGGTCTCTACATTGACCGCCGGCGCCAGCGTCACCGCATTCGCAGCGGCGGGGAAAGCGAACCCGAGTGCGGCGGCAAGACCGGCCGAAACAACAAACTTCTTCATGGTGCTGTCCTTTCAATTCCGTTCCGACCCCGTACCCGGCATGAAGAATGGAACTTCGCTACTGAACAGCTCATGGCGGCGCCGTTCATCTGGCGTTCAGCTTCGGGTCAGGATTTCTGCGGATTTTCGAAAGGGTCAGCCGCCGAGGAAGAGGCGGCCGACATCGGGGTTTTCGAGGAGCGCCCCGCCCTCGCCCGCGAGCGCGACGCGCCCCGCGACCAGCACATAGCCAATATCGGCGAAGTCGAGCCCGCGCTTCGCGTTCTGCTCGACCATGAGGATGGTCTTGCCCTGCGCCTTCTGGAGGTCGGCGAGAATCTCGAACACCATGTCGATCATGCGCGGTTCGAGGCCGATGGAGGGCTCGTCCACCAGCAGGACGTCCGGATCCATGATGAGGGCACGGCTGATCTCGAGGAGACGCCGCTCCCCGCCGGAGAGCACGCGGGCGCGTTCCGAACGGCGCTTCGCAAGACGGTCGTAGCGGGCGAAGACACGCTCTGCCGCGTCCTGCGCCTTGCGGGTATCGGCGAGGAGATAGCCGCCCATCAGGAGGTTTTCCTCGACCGTCATGTCCGGGAAGACGGAATTGTTCTGCAGGATATAGGCGATGCCTGCGTCGCGGAGTTTTTCGCTCGGACTGAGACGCGTGACGTCGCGCCCGTCCGCGACGATGCGGCCGGAGGAAATCTTCGTGAAGCCGAAGATCGAATGAAGGATGGTGGACTTGCCCGCCCCGTTCGGCCCGACGAGGCAAAGGCTCTGCCCCTTGCCGACGGCGAGATCGACGCCGTGGAGAATCTCCATCGCGCCGTAGCCCGCGCGAAGACCTTCGAGCGAGACGAAAGGCGCGCCCTTCGCGAGCGAAAGGATTTCCTCGCGCGGGACGGTACGGGCAAGCGCTTCGGCCTCGCGCGCGACATCACCGACGGAGAGAACCGTATCGACCGAGCCGTCGCCATAGCCGCCCGCGAAGCTCTTGTCCTTTCCCTCCGCCATCACGCCACCCCGAGATAGGCGTCGAGCACGCGCTTGTCTTCGCGCACCTCTTCCGGCGCGCCTTCGGCCAGCACGCGGCCATGCGCGAGACAGGTGATGCGATGCGCGAGGTTCATGATGACGCGCATATTGTGCTCGATGACGAGGAGCGTCACGCCAAGCTCGGTGTTCGCGCGGCGGAGACGGTCGATAAGACCGTTGATGAGCGTCGGGTTGATGCCCGCCGTCGGCTCGTCCAGCAGCAGGAGCTTCGGCTCGTTCATCAGCGCCATCGCGAATTCAAGGAGCTTCTGCTGCCCGAAGCTGAGGCTTCCCGCCTTGTCACCGCGCTTCTCGTAGAGACCGACGAAACCGAGAAGATCGCCCGCACGGGCATTCGTCGCCGGCGGCACCGGGCGGAGAAGCGACAACAGGCTCCCCTGCGCCTCGCGCGCACTGATCGCCATATTTTCCGTGCAGGTCATGTCGTCATAGATGCGTGTCTGCTGATAGGTGCGGAGCAACCCGCGGCGCGCGATGGGCGCGGAGCGGAGATGCCGGATGGAGCGGCCCTCGAACAGGATGTCGCCGCCATCGACGGCATGTGCGCCCGCAATGCTGCCGAACAAAGTCGTCTTGCCGGAGCCGTTAGGCCCGATCAGCCCCGCGATCTCACCCTGCCTGACCGTGAGCGAGACACGCTCATTCGCAACGACGCCGCCGAAGCGCTTGGTCACATTCTGCACGTCGAGAAGCACGCTCATGAGCCCGCCTCCGTCCGCGCGCGGCGCTCGGCGAGCCAGCCCATGATGCCTTGCGGAAAGAAGACGACGATGACGACGATGAGAAACCCGAGCGCAACGCGCTGCCAGCCGAGCAGGTAAGTCCAGAAGAGCTCCTGCGTGACATGGAAGACGAAGGCACCCAGCACCGGCCCCCAGAGCGTTCCCTTGCCGCCGAGAATGGCCATCAGCACCATCCAGACGCCAAAAGTCGCGCCCGCAAAGGCAACATCGCGCGGGTCGATGAAGCCGATCATGTTGGCGGCAAGCCCGCCGGAGATTGCGAGGAAAAAGGCGGAGAGCGCCCAGGCGAAAATCTTGATCGGCGTTGTGCGCAAACCCATCGCATCCGCCTTGTCGTGATCGTCGCGGATCGCGTTGAGCGCAAGGCCGAAGCGCGTCCCGTAGAGCCAGCGGAAAACGAGAAAGCAGACCGCCGCCAGCGCAAAGAGCGAATAGCAGAAGAAGATCTCGCGTTGTCCGAGCTCGCCCGGATAGAGCGGCAGCGCCATGCCGGAGCCCGCGCCGACATAGTCCCAGCCCGCGGCGACCTCGCCCGCTGCGATGCCGAGGCCGAGCGTGCCGATGGCGAAGTAATGCCCGCGAATGCCGAGCATGGCCGCGCCGAAGACAATGGCGGCAAGCACGGCGCACACGGTGCCGGCGAGAAGCCCGAGCGCAAGTCCTTCGAAATAGGGAAGCCCCATGTCGCGCTGCACGACGGCGGCGGCATAACAGCCGATGCCGAAAAAGACGATATTGCCGAAGGAGTTGTAGCCCATGCGCCCGCCCAGCATGTCCCAGGTGAGGGCGAAGACGACCATGAGCCACAGAAAGGCGATCTGCGTCGCGAGACCGGGCAGCAGAAGCGGCCCTGCAAGACCCGCAAGTGCGATCGCGCCCATGACGTGCCAGTCGGTAACACGGTTCATTCGAGGTGGCTCCGCTTGCGCGCGGCCATCGCGTTCCGCCAGACGAGAATGATCACCATCAGCGCGAAGACGAAGGCGATCTGGAACTCGACGCCGAAAACGAAGCCCGCCACGTTTTCGAGAGCGCCGAGACCGAGCCCGGCGGCGACCACGCCCGCGACATTGCCGACACCCGCCACCACCACGACCATGAAGGAGCGCACCGTGTAGGGGAGCCCCAGATAGGGATGGATCGTCCATGCCATGACGGCGAGGCTGCCCGCCGCGCCACACAGCGCCGCGTTGAGCGCATAGGTCATGGCAAAGACGCGGTCCGTGTCGATGCCGAGAATGCGCGCGGCGCGCGGGTCCTGCGCCGTGGCGCGGATCGCCTGTCCAAGACGCGCCTTGCGCAGAAAGAACCAGAGCGCCCCGCCCGCCCCGATCGCGAGCCCGAAAGCGAGGAGCTTGATACCCGCCAGCGTCACCATGCCGTCGAGCAGGTGGACGGAGCCGAGATCGGCATCGACCGTGCGGACATCCGAGCCGAAGAGCGCGTTCGCAAGCTGCTGGATCAGGATCGACAGGCCGAAGGTGGCGAGAATGGAAATGAAGATGTCGCGGTCGACGACGCGAAAGATGACGGCACGGTAGATCAGCCAGCCGACGCAGAACATCACCGCCGCCGACAGCGGCAACCCGAAAAGCGGCGGCAGGCCCCATTGCACGGCGACGAAGGTGACGTAGCCGCCGAGCACGACGAGTTCGCCCTGCACGACATTGACGATGTTGAGCACGCCCCAGACCAGCGCCATGCCATAGGCGGCGAGCGCGAAGATCGCGCCGATCAGAAGCCCGTTCAGGACGACGTCGAGCGCGAGCGGCGGGTACTGGACGAAAAGCGACAGGTTATCGAGCACGAAACTCCCTTCCGGGCGGACTAGCGTTCGGACCAGGCGGGCGTCGGCCAGCGGAATTCTGCTTCCGCGAATTCCCGCGGATAGACGACGACATATTTCCCGTCCTGCACCTGGAAGAGAACGGTCGGCTTCGACACGTTCTTGCCCGTCTCGTCGAACCTGATGGGGCCGTAGAAGGTCATGATGTCGGTTTCGGAAAGCGCATCGCGAACGGCATCCGGCTCAAGCGAGCCTGCGCGCTCGAAGGCATCGGCGAAGACCTGCACGGCCGCGCTCGATTCCGCCGCCTGATAGGGCGCGGCATGGTCGTAGGTTTCCTCGTAGAGTGCGGCATAGTCCGACGCGCTGCCGAAAAGCGCGTCCTCGTATTTGAGCGTCGAGGCCCATTGTGCGGCGCAAAGCGTGTATTCGGCGGCGGCGCCGAACTTCTCCGCGATCTGCGCGCTGTCGCAATGGGTGAGCGCCATCATCGGCAGATCGAGGCGCTGGTCGGCGACCTGGCGCACGGCGAGCGCTGCCCCCTTGTCGTGACCCGAGACGAGCAGAAGATCGGGCTTCAGCACCTTCGCCTTGGAGAGCGTCGCCGACATGTCGTTCAGTTCCGGCGGCAGCTTGTCGTCGATGACGATTTTCATGCCGTGTTTGGCTGCGTCCTCCATGACACCCTCGCGCACATCCTGCGAGAAGGGATCGTTCTCGAAGGCCATCGCAACGCGGAGCTTCGAGGGATCTTCATTGACGGCGGCGGCGAGTTCGACCGCACCTCTGAGATACTGGTCTGTCGTCGACAGCACGGCGAAAAGGTAGCGATAGCCCTTGCGGAAAAGCGAGATTGCGGCGCCGTTCGCTTCGACCATCGGCACGCCGTATTTCTCGGTGACGGGGGCGATGGCTTCCGTGAGGCCGGAGGAATAAGGCCCAAGGAGGTACTTCACGCCATCCTGCCGGATCAACCGCTCGACAAGCTGCGCGCCGCGCGCGGGCGTCGACTCGTCGTCGTAATAGACGATTTCGAGCAGGTAGGGCCTGCCCGCGACGGTAACACCGCCCTCGTCGTTGATGCGCTTGACGGCCAGGTCGTAGCCGTTGCGGGTGAAGGCACCATTCGAGGAATATTTTCCTGTGAGGGAGACCGCTGCACCGAGCCGGATCGTCCCCGGGTCCTCTGCCGCCGCAGGCCCGCCGAACGCAAGCATGGCCCCGAGAAGCAGGCCGGAAACCAGGTGCCTCGTCATATCCCCCTCCGAAATCCGCCGGAATTTACCGTTTGCGAGACCTTATACCCATCTTGAAGGCGGAACGCGAAATTCCCAAATATCCACTACCGGGCGCCGTGGAATCGGGTCCGGGGCGGGAAGCGGCACAGCCGGCCATATGGCGGCGAACACGCTTTCCAAGGACAAACACATCGCTTGAAGAGGATGTACCCATGCGAAATTTCGACTTTTCCCCCCTTTACCGTTCGACCGTCGGCTTCGACCAGCTCCAGTCGCTGCTTGATTCCGTGACGCGCGACACCAACCCGACCTATCCGCCCTACAACATCGAGCGGACCAGCGAGAACGACTACCGCATCACCGTTGCGGTGGCGGGCTTCGGAGAAGCCGATCTCGATATCGAGGTGAAGCAGAACGTGCTCACCATCTCCGGCAAGCGCAGCGAGAACGAGGAAGCGAACTACCTCCATCGCGGTATTGCCGGCCGGAGCTTCGAGCGCCGCTTCCAGCTTGCCGATCATGTGGAAGTGAGCGGTGCCCATCTCGAAAACGGGCTCCTGCATGTCGATCTCGTGCGCCGCGTGCCGGAAGAGCTGAAGCCGCGCCGGATCGAGATTTCCTCGAAGAATGCCGGTGCGAAGACGCTGGAAGGCAATCTCGCGACCGCCGCCGACTAAGGCCGGATCGAACGACGATGAAGGGGCGCCCGTGCGGCGCCCCTTTTGCTTGCCTATTCGATTGAGAGCCGCGTTTCGACGAGCGAGGGATCGCCGGGGATCGGATGCCGCGTGAAGCCGAGATCGTCGCACATGTTGAGCATGCCGCGGTTTTCGCGCAGCACATGGCCGAAAATCTCACCGATTCCGCGCGTCTTGGCATAGGCGATCAGCCTCTGCATCAGCGCATAACCGAGCCCATGACCATGCAGGTCGCTGCGGACGATGATCGCGAATTCGGCGCGCTCGCGGTTCGGGTCTTCGGACAGGCGGCCGACGGCGCCGAACTCCCTGCGCGTGTCGTCGGTGAAGACGACGAAGGCCATCTCTCGGTCATAGTCGATCTGCGTCAGACGCGCGGCAAGCTGGCGCGGCAGCTTCCTGAGCGGTGAAAGAAAGCGGAGACGGACATCTTCGGGATCCGTATGCGCGAGCAACTCGTCGGTGAGCGGCGCGTCTTCCGGCCGGATCGGCCGCAGCGGGTAGCTACGGCCGTCACGATCCGTCAGTGTGCCTTCGAGCGAGACCGGATAGGGCCGGATGGCGAAGCGTGAGGTCCCCTTGCTCCTGGCGGCCACAATGCGCACACGTGCATCGAGCGCGACGATACCGTCTCCATCCGCCCAGAGCGGATTGATGTCGAGTTCGGCGACTTCCGGGTTGTCGGCGGCGAGATCGCCAAGCGCCATCAGCGCGGCGGCAATGGCATCGCGGTCGGCCGGCGCATGACCGCGATAGCCTTCGAGGAGACGCGATACCCACGTCCGCGAGATGAGGTCGTCGGCAAGCACCTTGTTGAGCGGCGGCAGCGCCATCGCCTTGTCGCGAATGACCTCCACCGCGGTGCCGCCCTGCCCGAACAGGAGGACGGGCCCGAAGGTCGCATCGTCCACAATGCCGAGAATGAGCTCGAAAGCATCGGGCTTGCGCACCATCTGCTGCACGGTGAAGCCATCGATATCGGCGCCCGGATGGAACCGCGCGACGCGCGAGAGCATGCGGGACGCCGCTTCCGACACGGCTTCGGCGCTTTCGAGGCCGAGCGCAACACCGCCGACATCGCTCTTGTGGGTGATGTCGGGTGAGAGGATCTTGAGCGCGACCGGATATCCGAGTTCGTCGGCGATCTTCGCCGCTTCCGCGCCCGACGAGACGATCCGCGTATCGACCACGGGAATGCCATAGGCGGCAAGGAGATGCTTCGCCTCCGCCTCGCTCAGCCATTCGCGCTTGTCTGTCAGCGCCTTCTCGACGAGCGATCGCGCCGTCTTGAGATCGTATTCGGGCCGCATGGGCCCGGCCTGCGGGATTTCGAGAAGAAGCCGCTGGTTCCGGTTGTGGCGGACATGCAGCATGAAGGCGCGGACCGCGCCTGTCGGCGTGTCGTAGGTCGGAATGCGGTGCTCCTGAAAGGCTGCCCGCGCATCGCGCGCGCCCTTGTCGCCGAGCCAGTTGGTGAAAACGGGCTTGTTCGACGATTCCGCCTTCTCGATGACGGCGTGAGCGGCAGAAAGATTGTTCACGACGGCGGTTGGACAGTTCATGACGAGAACGGCATCCGTCCCCTTGTCCTCGAGCAGCGCTTCCATGGCATGCGCGTAGCGCTCGGCACCGGCATCGCCGATGATGTCGACCGGGTTCGCCTTGCTCCAGGTGCGTGGCAGCACCTTGTCGAGCGCGGCAACGGTCTCCGCCGAAATCTCCGCGAGCCGTCCGCCCTCGTCGACGAGGAAATCGGTCGCGAGCACACCGACGCCGCCGCCATTGGTGAGAATGCCCAGCCGCTCGCCGAGAATCGGCCGGCGCTCGGAACGCGCCGAAAGCGTCTCGACCGCATCGAAAAGGTCCTCGATGCCGAGTTCGCGCAGCATGCCCGCGCGGCGGAACGCGGCCTGATAGACGGCGTCCGATCCCGCCAGCGCGCCTGTATGCGAAGCGGCAGCTTTCGCGCCCGCCTCGTGACGGCCGGACTTGATGACGATGACCGGCTTGAGACGCGCGGCCTGACGGCCGGCCGACATGAACTTCCGCGCGTCGGTGATCGATTCGATATAGAGCAGGATGCTCTTCGTCTGCGGGTCGGCGGCGAGATAATCGAGCATGTCACCGAAATCGACGTCGGACATGCCGCCGAGCGAGGCAACGTGGGAGAAGCCGATGCCGCGGCTCGTCGCCCAGTCGAGCACGGCCGTGACGATGGCGCCCGACTGCGAGACGAAGGCGACATTGCCCTTGCCGGGTTGAACATGGCCGAAAGAGGCGTTGAGCCCGTTCCCCGGCGCCATGATGCCGAGACAATTGGGCCCCGCGATGCGCAGCAGATGTGGCCTCGCCGCTTCGAGCATCTTCGTCTGAAGCGCGCGGCCTTCCTCACCGAGTTCGCCGAAACCCGCCGTGATGACGACGGCGGCCCTGGTGCCGCGCCGTCCCAGTTCGTCGATGATGCCGGGGACCGTCTGGGGCGGCGTCGCGACGACGGCGAGATCCGGTGCTTCCGGCAGGCTCGCAATGTCCCTGTAAACGTCGAGCCCGGCGATCTGCCCGCCCTTCGGATTGACCGCCCAGACAGGCCCCGGCAGCCCGGCACCCAGAAGATTGTTCAGGAGGACGTTGCCGACGGCCCCCGGCTTGGCGGTGGCGCCGACCAGGGCGACGGAACGGGGAGCGTACATGCGGTCGAGATTACGGATCGACATCGGGTTCCTCGAAGTGGTCTTGAGAGAGCCTAGGCGGCAAATGCCGCGAACGCATGACCACCGAACGCCTCCAGCGGCCCCTCGCTCCAAGCTTTTGAAATTAATACAAAATTTTACATCGTGCGAAATTTACCCGATTCCCGGTTTAGGCACCCCTTAACCCTCCCCCTGCTATGAAACCGGGACATCCGAAAGGGTGAAGCGGGGGACCGGTGGGGTACCCCGACAACCGCTGGCCGGGGGGCTCCTCCGGCGGGAACGACAGGGACATGCGCGACTTCGCCCGTGCATTCGATATCGACCGCCTTCGCTCGCTCGTCGGGCCGACGGCGCGCGATCTCGCTCTGAAGATGTGCCTGCTGCTTCTGATTCTCACAGGCGGCCAATCCGTCGTCGACTACTACCAGCTCCGCGACGTGATGTTCTCGAAGGTCGAGCAGCGCGCGGCGGCCATCAGCGAACATCTCGCGATGCGTTCGAAACTGGACAACGACTTCGGCGCAACCGAAGCCGCGCAGGCCGTCACCCGGGAAGCGGTCTGGAACGACGATTTTCTGGCAATCTATCTGATCGATCAGTCCGGCCGCCTGCTCAAGGGCGACGAGACCTCGCAACTCGGCAATACAGACGCCTTCCTGAACGACCCGGACGTGCGAACGGCGATCAATGCGAGCCTGCTGCTGGAGCGGCCGCAGAGTTTCGAGATGACGTTCGCGGATATCGACGGCTGGGTCTACGCGGCGGCCGTTCCCGGGGAGAAGATCGGCACGATCACTTTCGTCGACCTTCGGCCTGCAAGGGCGGAGCTCACGGCTTCCATTCTTTCTTCGGTCTTCCGCCGCGTCGTCACGACCGTCATCCTGCTGGGTGCGCTCTTCGTGCTGCTGCACCGCGCGGTGATCGGTCCCATCGAACGGCTTGCAAGCGCCATTCGCGGCAGCGGCGGGGGCCGTTACGATCCACCCACGGATATTCCGAAAGGCGAACTGAGCGATCTCTCGCAGCTCTTCGGTCAGGTATTCGGCCGCCTGCAATACAGCCTGCGCGACAATGAACAGCTCGCACTGGTCGCGAACGGAACGGACTCCGGCGTGCTGATCGCCGACCGCGCCGGCCGCATCCTCTGGGTGAACGCCTCCTATCTGCGCATGACCGGCTTCGACCGCACTGAGATCGAAGGCCGCTTCCCGCCCGACATTCTGGCGCGCTTTGGCGGCATCGGCGCAATGAAGGTTCTCGCCGAAAGCGCAGCGGACGGCGAGGCCCGCATCGTCGAAACGATCAGCCTGACCCGGCAGGGAACGCAGTACTGGGCCTCGATCGAGGCCCGACCGATCCGCGACACGCGCGGCGCCATCCGCAACTACATTCTCGTCGAGACGGATATCAGCCAGCGCAAGCAGACAGAGATCAAGCTGAAGCGCAGTCAGCTCGAACTGCAGGACCGCGTCATCGACCTGCAGCACACCTCGATCCAGCTGGAACAGGAACGCGCCAAGCTCGCCCGTACCGCCTACGACCTCTCGCTTGCGAAGGAAGCGGCCGAAAACGCGAACCGCGCCAAATCCGCCTTTCTCGCCACCATGAGCCACGAATTGCGCACGCCGATGAACGGCGTGATCGGGATGGCAGACCTTCTGCTGTCGAGCGACCTCACCGCCGAGCAGCACGACCGCATCTCGACCATCCGGGAATCGGGCGAATGCCTGCTCACCATCCTCAACGACATTCTCGACCTGTCGAAGCTCGAAGCGGGACGCCTGGAACTTGAACCGGAACCGACTTCACCGCGCGGCATTCTCGAAACGGTTGTCGAGGTGCTGCGCGCCAACGCCACCGAAAAGGGACTGGTACTGACGAAGCACATCGACGAGACCGTACCGCCGAGCGTGATGAGCGACCCGACGCGACTGCGGCAGATTCTGTTCAATCTCATCGGCAATGCGATCAAGTTCACGCCGCGCGGCGAGGTCAACGTGTCGCTCGGCGCGCATCCCGGAGAGGAACCGGAGCGCGTCGAACTCGTCTTTACCGTTCGCGACACCGGTATCGGTATTCCCGAAACCATGATCCCGCGCCTCTTCACCCGTTTCCAGCAGGCAGACTCCTCCATCTCACGCACCTATGGCGGCACGGGGCTCGGCCTTGCCATCACGCGCGAGCTGACGACGCTGATGAACGGCACCGTCGATGTCGAGAGCACGGAAGGCGAAGGCAGCACATTCACGATCCGGTTGCCCGTCGCCATAGCGGCAGGCGCTCCGGCGGAACATCACGCGCCCGCCGGGACCCTGCCTGAAACCGCCCTGCCGGCGCGACCGCTCGATGTGCTGCTGGCGGAGGATCAGCCGGTCAACCAGAAGCTCATGTCGGCCGTCATGGAGCGCCTGGGCCATCGCGTCACCATTGCCGAAAACGGCGTCGAGGCAATCCGCAAGCTCAGAGAAGCAACATTCGACATCATCCTGATGGACATTCAGATGCCGCTCATGGATGGCATCCAGACGACGAAGGTAATCCGCGCCGTCGACGAACCGTGGCGCAACATTCCGATCGTCGCGCTGACGGCGCATGCGATGGAAGGGCACAGCGACACCTATCGCGCAGCAGGCATGAACGGCTTCGTCTCGAAACCCTTCAAGGTCGAAGTGCTGGTTTCGGAAATGGCGAAGGCAATGTCGGGAGCGGGCTCTCGGCCGCGGAAGCCGGATGACACCGGCACCGCGCGAGACGGCAACACGCCGCTCGGACCGGAGAAGCAGGGTGCGCTCCGGGAAATGCTGAACGAACTTCAGCGGATGGCGGGATAGAGCCTGAGAAGGTCAGTTGCCGGTCAGAAGCCGGAGCTTCTCGACGATCCGCGCGCCCGTGTCGCCACCGTCACCCGAAATATCGTCATCGGAAACGCGCTTCAGCATGCGGATATGCATGTGGACGATGTTGAGTTCGTCCGCCGAGACACGCTTGCCGCTGCGCAGGTAGTCGCAGAAGGATGCCCCGATTTCGGTGACGAGCTCATAGCCGAACGAGCCACCCTGTCCCTTCACGTTGTGGGCGACACCGTGGAGCGCGTCGAGGAGATCCGAAGACACACCTTCCGTTTCGATGCGCGACCAGATATCGCACAGCTCGGCGACATCCGAGGAAAGCTGGACGCGATAAGTGTCGCGAAGCGCTTCCACGGCGGCTTCCGCCTGCGCAATCAGGCTCTCGAAATCGGGCGACTTGTCGTCTTTCGGAATGGCCATATCCCCACCTCATGCCGGAAGCGGCACGATAACTCTGGCCAAATCGTAAAGGCGGGCATGTTAATGAACGCTGAAGGTGTTCAGGATTTCAGGAGCCCCAGGAAGTGGTCGACCTCCTCCGGCGCGGTCTGAAACGAGGTGACAAGGCGGACGGTCCGGCCATCGGCGCCGTCGCCGGGCATGGGCCAGGGATGGAACCGCGCGCCCGCCTCCTTCAGCCGCCGTATGGCAGCGGATGGCAGGCGCACGAATATCTCGTTCGCTTCGGGCAAGGTCTGAAGCGAGGCGCCGGCGACATCCGAGAGCCCCGATGCAAGCCTCTCCGTCATCTCGTTGGCTTGCCGCGCAAGCCGGAGCCACAGATCGTCGGCGAGATAGGCTTCGAGCTGGGCGGAGAGAAACCGCATCTTGGAAAGCAGATGTCCAGCCCGCTTGCGCCGGAAGGCGAGGTCCCGCGCGATATCGGGATTGAAGACGATGACCGCCTCCGCAGCGATCGCGCCGTTCTTCGTCGCGCCGAAGGACATGATGTCGATACCGGCCTTCCATGTGGCTTCTGCGGGCGTGCAGCCGAGACGCACAAGCGCATTCGCGAAACGGGCGCCGTCCATATGGACATGGAGGGCCCGCCCGCGCGCGATCTCGACAAGTGCGCCGATCTCGTCCTGCGAATAAACAGCACCAAGCTCGGTCGACTGTGTCAGCGTCAGTGCGGCAGGCTGAACATGATGCACGATGCCCGCGGGATAGGCATCCAGTATCGCGGCGAAGGCTGCCGCATCGATTTTCGCCCCCGCACCACTGCAAGTAAGGAGCTTCGCTCCACCCGAAAACATTTCCGGCGCGCCGCATTCGTCGAGATGGACATGCGCGAGCTCATGGCAGACGACCGCTCCATGAGGCGGTGTCAACGCGGCAAGCGACAATGCGTTCGCGGCCGTTCCCGTAACGACGGGAAAGACCTCGATCTCGCGCTCGAAAATATCCGAAAGACGCCTTTGCAGGCGCGCCGTAACCTCGTCCGCGCCATAGGACGCAGCGGTGCCGCCATTCGCGCGCGCCAGCGCCTCAAGTATCTCCGGCGCGGCACCCGCCGCGTTATCGCTCGTGAAATCCATCGGCGGCTCCTGCTCCAAAGCCGGGATCGTACAGAAGCACGGGAGGACAGAGAAGCGCCGCCTGCTTCAAGCCACCGCTTCGACGCGATCGGGGTTGCCGGACCAGGCCCAAGCCATGCTGGGCCGCGAAAGGCCGAGCATCATGCCACCGAGCGATTTGGGATGAAGCCAGAGCTGGTCGGAGGGAAGATGCGCCGGGCGATCATCCGGCCGGTCGACAGTGAAGCCCGCGCCTGCGGCCTCCGCCCGCTCCTGGATGAGATTGATATCGGACGTTTCTGCAAAAGCCATGTAGAGGCTCTGGCCGAACTTCCGGAAATACCGGTCCATGGTCGTCCCTGCGACGGTCGGCTCGATCACCTCGAGGCGATGCAGCTGATCCTTCTCGAAGAGCGTCAGCGTGCCGCGATAACCGAAGACGTCGGAGACGATCTCGGTGTAGTTCCTGTCGTCGAGGCCGAACAGCGCGTTGAGCGCGCGCGTGACGCCTCTGGTGTCGTCCGAAAGCAGCGTCGCTTCATAGAAGAAGTCGATACCACCCACCGCGGGCAGCGCCTCGTCCTCGCTGACGACGACCCGAAGCCCCTCGATGCCGGTGTCGCCCATGTCGAGATGAAGCTGACCGCCTTCGTTGAGCGGCGAAACGCCCTTGTCTTCGAGATGCACCTCAAGCGCGGCAAGGTCAGGCGTTGCCGCCCCGGCCGCATAAAGATGTGCGCCCCGCGCCGCCACCGCGTCGGCGACTGGTCCGCTTCCGTCCGGTACCAGCAGTTCGACCCAGCCCATGCCGACGCGAAGCCGGTGACGCCGCGCGGCGAGCCCGCCGATCCGGTCTTCACCGGCAGGTTCGGCACCAAGTAAATCGATCCAGCCCCGAGACGCGGCGCCCGCATCCGGCACCGCAAGCTGAATCCGGTCGATCCTGCTGAGCATGAGCGTCTCCCATTCGCTATGCCGGCCGCGCAAAACGGCGGATTCCGGCTTTTCCGGCAGGATGGCAGAGGCGCGGCGGCAGGGAAACCGCCCAAACATTACCCATAATGAAAATTGCGAACGGTTCGAAACTATAGGTCAGTATTCCTGTCTTATTTGCTTGATTCACGGGACCGGGTTTGGCATGATCCACGTGCTGGGAAAGCATCGCTTTTCCGGTATAGAAGGTCGGCCGGAAAGAGGCGGTCGGGCCTGCCTGTAAGCCTGTGCTCCGGGCAATAGGGGCACCCAGCAGAAAGCTCCGTCGGAGATGGCGGCACTGCAAGGGTATGCAAGAGCGCCGAAGGCCGGTTTGACGGCACGGCGCCCGGGCGTGCCGGGAAGCGGATCGCGAAAACGGTCCAGCGGTGAGTAGTCTCGCCGGATTTTCCGGACGGGACTTTTGCGATAACGCGTGCGGTCCGCTAGCGTCCCCCGCCCCGAGGAATCGGGGCTCCGGCCGGAACGGCTCAGGGGGAGGGGCGGCGCGCGGGTTGTCGGGGTGAGAAGGCAAGAGGCGGCGCGCGCATCCGGCCGTGAAGAAACGGCGGCGCGGGTCAGGGTGAAGGATGGGAAGGCTATGACGCAGAAGCGGGACGAATACGGCCGGAAGTCGGCCTGGCACGTGGCGGGACTTCCCGCCGCGCAGGGCCTCTACGATCCCCGTAACGAGCACGATGCCTGCGGCATCGGCTTCATTGCGAACATCCACAACCGAAAATCCCACAAGATGATTCAGGACGGCCTGAAGATTCTCGAGAACCTCGAGCATCGCGGCGCCGTTGGTGCGGACCCGAAGGCCGGCGACGGCGCAGGCATTCTCATCCAGATGCCTGACGGATTCTTCCGCAAGGAAGCGACAAAGCTCGGCATCGAACTTCCCGCCGAAGGCCATTACGGCGTCGGCATGCTGTTCATGCCGAAGGCGGAAGCCGCGCGTGCGAAGATCGTCGAGCTGGTGAACAAGATTGTCGCCGAGGAAGGTCAGACCCTTCTCGGCTGGCGCGACGTGCCCGTGGACAACACCGATCTCGGCGAAAGCGTAAAGCCGACGGAACCGCATCACATGCAGGTTTTCGTCGCGCGTTCGGCTGACTGCGCGGATCAGGACGTCTTCGAGCGCAAGCTCTTCGTGATCCGCAAGCGCGTCTTCAACACGCTGCTGGCGGAAGAAGGCCATGTGCCGGAAGAACTCTATATCCCGTCCTTCTCCTCGCGCACCATTGTCTACAAGGGCATGCTGCTCGCGGCGCAGGTCGGCCAGTACTACAAGGACCTGACGGACCCCGAGATGACGACGGCGCTCGCGCTCGTCCATCAGCGCTTCTCGACCAACACCTTCCCCACCTGGTCGCTCGCGCACCCCTTCCGCATGATCTGCCACAACGGCGAGATCAACACGAAGCGCGGCAACGTGAACTGGCTCGCCGCGCGCTACGCGACGATGGAGTCGGAGCTTCTCGGCGACGACGTGAAGAAGATCTGGCCGATCGCCGTTCACGAGCAGTCGGACACGGCCTGCTTCGACAACGCGCTCGAACTTCTCGTGATGGGCGGCTACTCGCTGACCCATGCGATGATGATGCTCATTCCGGAAGCCTGGTCCGGCAATCCGCTGATGGATGACGAGCGCCGCGCTTTCTACGAATATCACGCCGCGCTGATGGAGCCGTGGGACGGCCCCGCCGCCGTCGCCTTTACCGACGGCCGCCAGATCGGCGCTACGCTCGACCGCAATGGGCTGCGTCCCGCGCGTTACTACGTCACCGAGGACGGCGACGTGATGATGGCGTCCGAAATGGGCGTGCTGCCGGCGCCGGAAGACAAGATCGTCGAGAAGTGGCGGCTGCAGCCGGGCAAGATGCTCCTTATCGACCTCGAGGAAGGCCGGATCGTTTCCGACGCCGAGGTCAAGGCCGACCTCGCCAAGCTGCACCCCTATCAGTCGTGGCTCGACGCAACGCAGATCCAGCTCGAGGAAATGCCGGCGCCCCGCGGCTCGATGACAAAGCCGGGCTACGGCTCGCTGCTCGATACGCAGCAGGCCTTCGGCTACACGCAGGAAGACATCAAGTTCCTGATGTCGCCCATGGCGATGGACGGTCAGGAGGCGATCGGTTCGATGGGCACGGACACGCCCATCTCCGCGCTCTCCTCGAAGTCGAAGCTTCTCTATACCTATTTCAAGCAGAACTTCGCGCAGGTCACGAATCCGCCGATCGACCCGATCCGCGAGGAACTCGTGATGTCGCTGGTCTCCTTCATCGGCCCGCGCCCGAACCTGCTCGACCTCGAAGGCATGTCGTCGGTGAAGCGCCTCGAAGTGCGCCAGCCGATCCTGACCAACGAGGATCTCGAAAAGATCCGCATGATCGGCGAGGTGGCCGACAACCATTTCCGCACGCAGACGCTCGACATCACCTTTGCCGTGGAACGCGGCGAAGAGACGATGGCTGAAATGGTGGAGCGGCTCTGTGAGCGCGCGGAGGAAGCCGTCGACCAGGGCTTCAACATCGTGATCCTTTCGGACCGGCTTATTTCGGCCGAGCGCATCGCCATTCCGGCGCTGCTCGCGACCTCGTCGGTGCACCACCACCTGATCCGCAAGGGCCTGCGCACCAAGGTCGGCATCGTCGTCGAAACCGGCGAAGCGCGCGAAGTGCATCATTTCTGCTGTCTCGCGGGCTACGGCGCCGAAGCGATCAACCCCTATCTCGCCTTCGAAACGCTGAGCGAGCTGCTTCCGCATCTGGACGAAGGCCTGACCCGCAAGGAAGCCGAGAAGCGCTACATCAAGGCGATCGACAAGGGCATTCTGAAGGTCATGTCCAAGATGGGCATTTCGACCTACCAGTCCTATTGCGGCGCCCAGATTTTCGACGCCGTCGGCCTCGCCTCGAGTTTCTGCGACGCCTATTTCACGGGCACGGTCTCGATGATCGAGGGTGTCGGTATCGCCGAAATCGCGCGCGAGACTTTCGAACGCCACAACCTCGCCTATTCCGACGCACCGGTACTGAGAAGCGCCCTCGACGTGGGCGGCGAATACGCGCTGCGCATTCGCGGTGAAGACCACGCATGGACGTCCGACAGCGTGCGCGACCTGCAGCATGCCGTGCGCGGCAACAGCGAGGACAGGTACCGGGCCTTTGCGCGCCAGATCAATGAGCAGAACGAACGCCTGCTTACGATCCGCGGCCTGTTCGACATCAAGACGGCCGAGGATGACGGCCGCGAGCCGATCTCCATCGACGAGGTCGAACCCGCCGTCGACATCGTGAAGCGCTTCGCGACCGGCGCCATGTCCTTCGGCTCGATCAGCCGCGAGGCGCATACGACGCTGGCGCTTGCCATGAACCGCATCGGCGGCCGCTCGAACACGGGCGAAGGCGGTGAGGAAGTCGATCGCTTCAAGCCGCTGCCCAACGGCGACAGCATGCGCTCGTCCATCAAGCAGGTGGCATCGGGCCGTTTCGGCGTGACGACGGAATATCTCGTCAACTCCGACATGATCCAGATCAAGATGGCGCAGGGCGCAAAGCCCGGCGAAGGAGGCCAGCTACCCGGCCACAAGGTGGACGCGGTGATCGCCAAGGTGCGTCACTCGACGCCGGGCGTGGGTCTTATCTCCCCGCCCCCGCACCACGACATCTATTCGATCGAGGATCTGGCTCAGCTGATCTTCGACCTGAAGAACACGAACAAGGACGCGCTCGTCTCCGTGAAGCTCGTCTCGGAAGTCGGCGTCGGTACGGTCGCCGCGGGTGTCTCGAAGGCGCGCGCGGACCATGTGACGATTTCCGGTTACGAGGGCGGCACCGGCGCCTCGCCCCTGACCTCGATCAAGCATGCGGGTTCCCCCTGGGAAATCGGCCTCGCCGAGACGCACCAGACGCTTGTCATGAACCATCTGCGCGGCCGTATCGCCGTGCAGGTCGACGGCGGGCTCCGCACCGGCCGTGACGTCGTGGTCGGCGCGCTGCTCGGCGCGGACGAATTCGGCTTCGCGACCGCGCCGCTGATCGCGGCCGGATGCATCATGATGCGCAAGTGCCATCTGAACACCTGCCCCGTGGGCGTCGCAACGCAGGACCCCGAACTTCGCAAGCGTTTCGTCGGCACACCGGAACACGTCATCAACTACTTCTTCTTCGTGGCCGAGGAAGTACGGGAGCTGATGGCGGCGATGGGCTATCGCAAGATGGACGAGATGATCGGGCAGATGCAGATGCTCGACAAGCGCAAGGTCGTGGAACACTGGAAGGCGAAGGGACTCGACTTCTCGAAGCTCTTCCACAAGCCCGTGGCACCTGCCCATGTCGCGATCCATCACAGCGAGACCCAGGATCACAAGATCCACGACATCATGGACCGCACCCTGATCGAAAAGGCGAGGGACGCCATCGAGCACAGGAAGCCGGTGCAGATCGAACTGCCGATCCGCAACACGGATCGCACGACCGGCGCCATGCTCTCGGGCGAGATCGCGAAGCGCTATGGCCATGCGGGCCTCACCGACGACACGATCCATGTGAAGCTGACCGGCACGGCGGGACAGAGCTTCGGCGCCTGGGTCGCGGCCGGCGTGACGCTCGAACTCGAAGGCGAAGCGAACGACTATGTCGGCAAGGGCCTTTCCGGCGGCCGCCTGATCGTCTATCCGCCGAAGCAAAGCAGCATCGTGCCGGAGAAGTCGATCATCGTCGGCAACACGGTGCTCTATGGCGCAATCAGCGGCGAATGCTACTTCCGCGGCGTCGCAGGCGAACGCTTCGCCGTGCGCAACTCCGGCGCCATCGCCGTCGTCGAAGGCACGGGCGATCATGGCTGCGAATACATGACGGGAGGCATCGTCGTCGTTCTCGGCGAGACGGGCCGCAACTTCGCGGCCGGCATGTCGGGCGGCATCGCCTATGTGCTGGATGAGGACGGCATGTTCGAACGGCGCTGCAACCTCGCCATGGTCGACCTCGAGCCGGTGAAGGAAGAGCACGACCTGATGGAGCGGCACCGCCACCAGACGGGCGACCTCGAAAGCCACGGCCGCGTCGACGTCATGAGCGACATGACGCGCTTCGATGCCGAGCGGCTGCACCAGCTCATCGAAAATCACGCGCACTACACCAATTCGGCTCGTGCGCGGAGCATTCTGGACAATTGGGAGGCCATGCTGCCCAAATTCCGCAAGGTAATGCCGGTGGAGTACCGCCGCGCCCTTCGGGAAATGCAGCGGGCGCAGGAAGAATCTGCGCAAGCTATGGCCGCAGCAGGAGAGTAAGTGTTGGGCAAGATTACAGGCTTCCTGGAAATCGACCGGCAGGATCGAAAGTACCTCCCGGCCGCCGACCGGATTCGCAACTACAAGGAATTCGTGATTCCGCTCGCCGAAGAAGCGGTGAAGGATCAGGCTGCGCGCTGCATGGATTGCGGCATTCCGTACTGTCACAACGGCTGCCCGGTGAACAACCAGATCCCGGACTGGAACGACCTCGTCTATCATTCGGACTGGGAAGAGGCCTGCCGCAACCTCCATTCGACGAACAACTTTCCGGAGTTCACGGGCCGCATCTGCCCCGCGCCCTGCGAGGCGAGTTGCACGCTGAACCTGACCGACCAGCCCGTCACCATCAAGACGATCGAATGCACGATCGTGGATCGCGGCTGGAAGGAAGGCTGGATTACGCCACAGGTGCCGGAGAAGAAGACCGGCAAGAAGGTCGCCGTCGTCGGCGGCGGTCCTGCCGGTCTTGCCGCCGCGCAGCAGCTTGCCCGGCGCGGCCACGACGTTCATCTCTTCGAGAAGTTCCAGAAGGCAGGCGGCCTGCTCCGCTACGGCATTCCGGACTTCAAGATGGAAAAGCACCTTATCGACCGCCGCGTCGAGCAGATGGAAGACGAAGGCGTCACCTTCCACTACGGCACGCATATCGGCGTGAACAAGGACGCGAAGGAACTGACGGACGCGTTCGACGCCGTGATCCTGACCGGCGGCTCGGAAAAGCCGCGCGATCTTCCCGTCGAGGGGCGCGACCTATCCGGCGTTCACTTCGCGATGGAGTTCCTGCCGCAGCAGAACCGCCGTGTTTCCGACGAGCCCATCGGCCAGGTCGAACCGATCCTCGCCAACGGCAAGCATGTCGTCGTGATCGGCGGCGGCGACACGGGTTCGGACTGCATCGGCACCTCGTTCCGTCAGGGAGCGGTTTCGGTGACGCAGCTCGAAATCATGCCAGCCCCGCCCGAGAAGGAAAACAAGCTCCTCACCTGGCCGGACTGGCCGCTGAAGATGCGCACCTCTTCGAGCCAGGCCGAAGGCGCGACGCGCGACTTCGCAGTCATGACACGGCGCATTATCGGCAAGGACGGTCACGTCACCGCGATCGAATGCGTGAAGGTCGACGAAAAGATGCAGCCCATCGAAGGCTCGGAGTTCGAGATCAAGGCCGATCTCGTGCTGCTGGCCATGGGCTTCGTTCATCCCGTGCATGAGGGCATGCTGAAGGAACTCGGCGTCCAGCTCGACCAGCGCGGCAACGTCGCGGCCGACACGGCGACCTACAAGTCGAACCTCGACAAGGTCTTCGCGGCAGGCGACATGCGTCGCGGCCAGTCGCTTGTCGTATGGGCCATTCGCGAGGGCCGTCAGGCTGCCCGCGAGGTAGACCTGTTCCTGATGGGGGAAACGAGACTTCCGCGCTGACGAAGCGCCAAAAGTCGAAGCAAGGCCCCCGTGAGAAGATCGCGGGGGCCTTTTTCATTGGATGATGGAAATGACGGAAACATCTGCAAGGCAGGACTGGATCGACGGAATAAGCGTCATGCTTCCGCTCATCCCCGGCGTGCTTCCTTTCGGCATGATCGCGGGCGTTGCTGCGTCCGAAGCCGGGCTCGATGCATGGGCCGGCATCGGCCAGTCCATGATTGTTTTCGCAGGGGCCTCGCAGATCGCGGCGCTTCAGCTCATCGCCGATGCGGCACCCGCGCTTGTCGTCATTCTGACAGGCCTCGTCATCAATCTGCGCTTTGCCATGTATGGCGCGTCGCTCGCCCCGCATTTCGAGCGGCGGAGCGTGTGGATGCGCGCGCTCATCGCCCATCTGATGACCGACCAGTCCTATGCGCTCAGCGTCACGCGCTTCAACATGCGGCCGGAGATGTCTAAGGCCGCGCGGCTCCGCTTCTATATGGGCAACGCCGGTCTGATGTGGGTCGTCTGGGCGGCGGCGACCGCCGCCGGATACTTTCTCGGCAACAGCATTCCGCCGGACTGGTCGATGGATTTCTTCGTGCCGCTGAGCTTCATCGCGCTCCTCGTACCTAGCATTCGCGAAACTCCGATGGCGGCGGCCGCACTGACGGGCGGCGTGGTGGTCGCGCTCGCATGGACCCTTCCCTTCAATATGGGCCTCTTCGCGGCAGCGGTTTGCGGTGTCGCGGCAGGCTATCTCGCAGACAGACATTTCTCCCAGCATCGCAAGGAGCCGAACTGATGGACGCCGCAACGATCTGGCTCTGCATCTTCGCTATCGGAGCGGGCACTTTCGCGCTCCGCTTCTCCTTTATCGAACTCGCAGGACGCATGGCGCTTCCCGAGAGCATGACGAGGGCGCTCCGCTTCCTGCCACCCGCCGTCCTGAGCGCCATCATCGTTCCCGCCGTTCTGCGACATGGACCGGCGAGCGACCTCTATTTCGGTATCGACAATCCTCGTGTTGCCGCGGCGGCCGCAGCCGCGCTCGTCGCCTGGCTCACGAAGAGCGTCGTCGCAACGCTCGCCGCAGGCATGGCCACGCTCTGGCTGATCGGCTGGATGATAAATTAGACTAAGGTACATTTTTGTGTTTATCCTGCTCCAAACGAATATGAAACAGAGACACAAGAATGAAACGAACTGAACGGCAGCAGGAATTCGAGGGGCAGACGGGCCGGTTCGGCCAAGACGGCATCGGCGCCACCGACATCGAAACCCTGGGAGCGAATGCGAAGGCGGGCGATCCGGCGGCCATGCGGGAAATGGCGGCAGCCATTGCTCATATCGCCTTTGTGAGTCCCGGTGCGTCCATGGCCGTACTCGACAACCTCACCCGTGGCTGGGTCGGCGAGAGCGCGGCCCTGCCTGGAACACCGCCCGCTCAGCTGGAGATGTTGGTGCGGCTGGGCGAGGCCGAACGTCCGGACGCCGCCTTCTGGGATCGGTTCTGGAGCTTTATCGACAATCGCGACGGCAATATGAGCGGCGAAGAAGTGACGGCAAGGGTCGCGGGTCTCGCCTCGAACCTGCCTGCGAGCTTTGTCGGCCGCGCGGAGAAAGCCGCCATCGCCCATCCGGGTACGGCAGGCGCCGAAAACCGTGCGCTACCGCCGAAGCTGACCCTCGATGTTCTGGGCGCACAACCCGAAGGATCGCTGGGTCACGACTTCTACCGGCTGATCGTCGACAACGACTTTCACCTCGAAGTGCTCGACCGGGAGGAAACCGGCCTGTCCGATATGCCGCCCGCCCTTCGCTACCTCAACACGCGCATCCTGCAAATGCACGACGTCTGGCACCTGATGGCGGGTTACCGCACGACGGCACTTCAGGAAGTCGGCATCTCGGCCTTTTCGCTGGCGCAGTTCGATCACAGCTATTCGGGCATGCTGATCGCGACGGCGGCGACATCGACCCTCTTCAATGCGCCCGAGGCCTTTCCCGTCATCATGCAACTGATCATCGAAGGCTGGCAGCACGGACGCATGACACCGTCATTCATGGCGATCGAGTGGGAGCAGGAGTGGCAACGCCCCATCGCCGATATCCGCACGCAATACGGCATCGAGGCTTTCACGAGCATCTATCCGGCGGACCTTGTCGAACAATTGCGCAGCGCCGCCGCCTAGCTGCGGTCTTCGCTCAGCATGCCGCGTAGAAGCCGCGCACCCTCGCGCGAGCGCGCTTGCTCGTTCTCGAGCCAGCGCTCCACCTCCGCCCAGTCCATGTTCCGCGCTTCGTTGACCTCGCCGCGAACGGTCTTCGCCGGGGCATCGAGACCCTGTTCCTCCATCTGACCGTTCCAGCGGGCCGCGAGCGAGACGATCGTATCCTGCACCGGGCCGACCTCGAAACCGTTGACCCAGGTGACGAGGCTCTGGCTGTTGAAAGCGAGAAGCAGCGCCGCCGCGACAACGAGCGCAAACGACATCCGCATGACGGAACGCCGCGTCTCGGCCTCCTGAAGGGCTTGGGCCTCCTCGGCGTACTCGTCGTCGTCCCGTTCGTGATGCAGGAGATCAAGCATCGGCGCCTCAGAACTGGAAATAGATGAAGGGTGCGACACCCTCGGGCGCGACGGCCCAGATGAACCAGATACCCCCGCCAAGCAAAAGCCCGAGCATCGGCGACGGCAGCCACTGTATGAGTTGCGCAAGCCATCGCCCGAGATTGCGCGGCGTGAACTGGAAGAACATGGCGAGGACGATCAGGCCGACGGCGAACGGTGTGACATACTGGCTCGGCTCCGACCAGCGCGCAAAGCCGGCGAGATAGCTCCCCGCCGTCGAGAAACTGTCGGCGCGGAAGAATATCCACGCAAAGCACACCAGATGGAATGTCCAGACGATGCCTACAATGTGCTGCGCACCGTTTCCGAACGCCGTCATCACACCGCCGGGATCGCTATGCGGCGGGGCGAACTCGTCGAGCTTCTTCCGCGCATAGCGTTCCACGGCGAGCATCGCCCCGTGGAACGTACCCCAGAAAACGAAAGTCCATGCGGCGCCGTGCCAGATGCCACCGAGAAACATGGTGAGGAAGAGATTGCGATAGGTCTTCGCTTCTCCGTATCTGTTGCCGCCAAGCGGAACATAGAGATAATCGCGGAGCCAGGTAGAGAGCGAGATATGCCAGCGCCGCCAGAAGTCCTGAAGGCTCGACGCGCGATAGGGCTGGTCGAAATTCTCGAGAAAGCGGTAACCGAGCAACGCCGCAACGCCAATGGCGATGTCGCTGTATCCCGAGAAGTCGCAATAGATCTGGACGGCATATCCGTAGACGCCGATCAGCAGGTCCAGCGCGCCCACCGCCGTCGGATCGAAGAAAACCGGATCGACAAGCTCGGTCGCCAGGTAATTCGCGATCACCATCTTCTTCGCAAGACCGGACAGGATCAGCACCACTCCGACACCGATATGAGCGCGCGTCAGCGCAGGCGCACGGTGAAGCTGCGGCAGGAAATCCGCCGCGCGCACGATCGGCCCCGCCACGAGCTGCGGGAAGAAGGAGATGTAGAGCATCACGTTCAGGAGCGATTTCTCTGCCGTCGCGTGGCCGCGATAGACATCGACCACATAGGAAATGCCCTGGAAGGTAAAAAAGGATATGCCGACCGGCAGGATCACCTGCATGAACGGCAAGTCCCGCTCCAGACCCGCAGTCTCCAGCAGCGTCGCGAATGACGTAAGAAAGAAGCCGTAATACTTGAAGAAGCCGAGGATCGACAACCCGGCAACAACGGCGATACCGACGATGAACTTGCGCAGACCTTCGCTCCGGACATGGGCGACAGCGAGGCCTGCCAGGTAGTTGATCAGCGTCGAGAGGAAAAGAAGTCCGAGGAACCGCCAGTCCCACCAGCCATAGAAGAAATAGCTCGCGCCGAGCAGGATGAACTTGCGCAGCTCCGGCGCGCCGCGCATGGCCCAGCTGACCGCAAAAACGATCAGAAAGAAAATCCCGAACTCGATCGTCGGAAAAAGCATGCCGCCCCGATACTCGCGCGAGCGTTACCCGCACACACATGTCGCCCAAACTAACCATCAGGGGGGCATGACGGCATTGCCCGCATCATCCCCGCTGAGGCCGAAAAGCTCAATCTCTGCCTGTATTCTTGGTTAATCCGGCGCGTCATCTGCGTGACAGGCACCGCTTTCAGCCACGTTTTCTTCAAGTCCCATCAACGAGTTCCATAGCTGCGCCGAGAGCCGTTCGGCTCCGGCCGCGCGAAGGTGTACCCTGTCCGCATACATGAGCGGCGGCTCGGCCCGCGCCCATTCATCCGCCGAGCAGCGTCCGCCCATCGCTGCACCGCCATCCCAGAAGAAAGCGCCGCGCGCGGCGGCAAGGTTTGCGAGAACGCTCCGCACCGCATCAAGTTTCGGCGGTGTCGTCCAGCCTCCGCCGCATGTTTCGCCCGCGCCCTGCCGCGCCCCGTCGAACGGTCCGAGAAGGGCGAGCGAGGAACCGGGTGCCGCCGCCATGAGAAGATCGATGAAGCCGGCAAGCTCGGCGCCGTAGGCCGCGATGTCGAGACCGTTGTTGAAACCTTCATTCGTCCCGAAGCCGAGAATGACGAGATCGGGGTTCATCGCGGCGACCTGCGCGCGCACCGCATCCTTGTCCCACCGCGTGGTGATCGACGCGGTGGCGGCGACAACGCCATGGCTGTCGTACCGCACACCCGGCTTCGCGGGAGAGAGGATTGCCCATCCGAGAAGATGAACCGTGCCCGTTCCGGCGGGCACGAGACGAATCTCATGCACATTCGCTGCCGGCACGCGAAAACGGACGAGGCCCGGCACCGCCTGACGCGTCGGCAGCTTGAGCGGTGCGGCCTCTCCGAGTTTCAGAAGCAAGGCGCCCGTATCCGGTCCGCCATAGGCTTCGATCTCGACGGCGGAAACCGGATTGTCCGAGCGCAGGGAGATGATGGCGTCGTCATCGCCGCTGCTGACCCGGAAGCCTTGAATGCCGAACGGGCCGGAGGCGTCTCGCGGCAGGCTCGATGCGATGTTCCACGCGCCCTCCATTTCGATGTCATATCCATCCGGCGCGTAATAGCGGAACGACACACCAGGCATGAGCCCGCGGCCGGCATCGCCAAAACGCGCCTGCCAGCGCTGACGCAGACCGCGCGTGAACGTGTCGAGAGAAATATGGCTGTCGCCGAGGTGAAGAACGGTAAGCGGCTTCGACCGCTCACCTGCTTCGACATCTTCCATTGCAGCATGGAAGCGCTCGAGTCCTTGCGGTACGGACACCGAACTGCAATCGTCGGCGCGAGCGGGCGCAACAAGAAGAACGGCGAAAACGACAGGCGCGGCGGCAAGGAAGAAACGGCGCAAGACACGCCAAACGTCAGTTGGTGGCACCGAGCCAGAGCCAGTCATCCGACCGGCCGGGGCGCCTGTCCGCCATGTCATAGTTTACAGCCTTTTCTGGCTCTTCCGCGGGCGTATCGCTGCCCTTCAATACAACGGCTTCCGGCGAACCGGGTGGCGTCACCGCAACCGCCGCGCCGTCGAGATCGGAAAGCATCGCATCGGCAATGCGCTCGCCGAGCAGTTCGTATCCGGCCATCGTGAAGTGGATACCGTCTTCCGCGCGCAGCAATCGCGTGCGGCCGAAGCGGTCTTCGCCATAGGCGGTGTAACCGCCATCGGCGCCGGTCGCGAGGCCGTCGGTCTGCACGAAGGTGATGTTGTTGAGGCGCGCGCGTTCCTCGAAAATCTCGTTGAACTGTTCCATGTCGCCGCCAAAGCGAGGGCTACGCATGACGGGAAGTTCGAGCCAGTAGATCTGCGCACCGGTGTTCTTCAGCGTCGTCGTGAAATCGTCGACACGCTGCTTGTAGACCGCGCGCCAGTTGTCGTCGAAGAGCGCATGGCGCTTTCCGTTTTCGACGATGGCCTGACGGTCGTTGGTGCCCATCACGACGATGGCGATGTCGATGCGCGTCTCCGCGGCGATCTCGCGCACCGCCTGGTTCCAGTCGTAATAATCGTGACGCGAGAAGCCTGTCGCGACTTTGGATTTCTTGATGACGTTGAAGCGCTTGTCCTTGCGGAGCACGTGATAGAGACCCGCCCAGGTGCCGTCGCCGAGCGAGTCGCCGAGCACCACGACGTTGTAGCGTTCGCGCTTCACGGGCGCGGGTGGCGCCTCGGAAGATGTTGATTCAACAGGCAAATCCCGCGTGAGCGCGACGCTCTCCACGGACGGCGGCGCGAGCCGCAGCGGTTCGGTCCGGGCGTACGTCCAGGAGAGCACAAAGAGGGGCACAAAAAAGACGAGCAAAAGCACACGGTGCTGCCCGCTTCCTCGCTCCGATTTTGCGATGGCGCGCCCCGCCATACCGCCCCCAGAACTCATAACACACTGATTCCGTGGCCCGTTTTGGCACATTTTGTACGCGCCAAGGGGACCGCTCCGCCCCTTCGTTGCAGCAGACGTGCCCGTGCGAAACCGGCCCCATCGCCCCAGAATGAGACGGAAAGTCTATCGGCGCGGGGATAACTTGCCTAGAGCGCGCGCCGGCTGTCATCGAACTGTCACTGAAACGTCATGAAAGGCACCGGCCCGCGCCGCGAGAAAAGTAATCCCCGGAAAATGACCGGCGCGAAACAGCTCAGACGGCGCTGCGGAGAAGCTCGGAGACGACGCGCTCGAGGTCCTTGAGCGATGCGCAGGTGACCGCCTTGTCGCAATAGGGGGAGAGGCGGCGCATTTCGCTGTCGCCCGAGTTCCACATCGTGCGCGGCTCCGGGTTGAGCCAGATCACGCGGCGCGCGCGGGCATGGATTTTCTTCAGGATATCGCCGCGCGGGTCGCCATAGTTGGAGCGCGCATCGCCGAGAATGAGAATGGTGGTGCGGTGATCGATGTCGTCGAGCGCCAGTTCCTCGAAATCCATCAGCGCCTGACCGTAGTCCGTGGAGCCGCCGCCGAAGTCGCGCAGCACCTCGACGAGTGCCTCTTCAAGCTTCTCGCGCCTGAAGAGATCGGTCGTCTCGCCGAGATGGCCGGAAAAGGCGAAGCTGCGAACGGCCGGCAGCACTTCCTGCAGGCTGTAGAGAAACATCAGCAGGAAACGCGAGACCTGCGCGACCGAGCCCGACACGTCGCAGACCGCCATGACCTTCGGCCGGTCGACTTTCGTCTTCTTCCAGACCGTGTGGAAGAGCAACCCGTCGAATTCGATATTGGCGCGGATCGTGCGGCGGATATCGAGCGTGCCGCGCCGCGCGACTTTCTTGCGGCGCGAATGGAGCGCGATCAGACGCTTCGCCATCTTGCGCACGAGCTCGCGCATGATCTTCATGTCGGAGCGGTCGACATTGGAAAGGCGCATCTGCGCCAGCACTTCCTCGCGAAGCTGGCGGCCTGAATTCGCGGTGAAGATTTCGAGCTGCTTCTCGACATAGTCGCGCACCTGACCGCGCAACTCCTCGCGCGCCTGGCCCAGACTTTCGGCGCCGCGCTGATTGCCGGACGCCTCGCGGCGCTCGATCTCCTCGTTGAGACCGTCGAGGCCCATGTTTTCCATGATGCGGCGCGTGAACATGCCGCGCTGCGTGAAAAGCCGGATGCGGTTGAGACGCGCCTGCCGCGCACCCTCCGCGAGCGCCATCTGGAGTTCGGCCTGATCGCCGCGTTCGAGAAGTGCGGCGAGATCCATGTTCTCGGAAGACGGTTCGCCCTGCGGTTCGCCGCTCATGCCACCACCGCCCGGCGCCGAGGCGCTGCCGGACTGCGAGGGATCGCCATCCTCGCCGTCGCCGCCCTCTTCCTCGCTCTCCTGACGCTGACGTTCGTCGTTTTCGTTCGCGGCGGAGGGACGCTCCTTGAACTGCTCGAAGGAGAAATAGGTGTCGAAGGTCTCGGCGAAGGCCTGTTTCTCGTCGTCGCTCTTCGCAAGCACCTGGGAAAGCGCATCCTTCAGCGTCTGCCGGTCGTCGAAGCCGACAAGGTCGATCACGTTACCCGCGTCGATCGACTCCGACGTCGAAACGCGGATATCGGCCGACCGGAGCGCACGGATGAAATCGCCGAGAACTTCGCTCATGGAATACCGGCTCCGCAATTCACGAGAGCGCCGCCACCCTCCCCTTGAGGGAGGGTCGAAATTTTCGAGCGCAAGCGAGACAAATTTCGGGGCGGGGTCGCGGCCGATACGGCACGCTCACTCGCACGCGATTTTCTCCGCAGCGCAACGCCCTCCCCCGCCCCGAAAAATTCTTCGCAAGCTCGAATTTTTCCACCCGCCCTCCAGGGGCGGGTGGAGAGAAAGGATGCTTGTGCGGCAGTCATCGTCACCCCGCCTGCACGGCCTTTGCCAGAAGCGCGTTCACTTCGCCGTCCACATTGTCGATATCGTCCTGGAACTTCAGGAGGACATTGAGCGTGTTGCGGACGAGATCGGCGTCGAGTTCGCGCGCGTGAAGCAGAACGAGCGTGCGCGCCCAGTCGATGGTTTCGCTGACCGCCGGAAGTTTCTTGAGGTCGAGCTGGCGGAGCCCCTGCACGAAGGCGACGAGCTGCGTCCTGAGCCGCACTTCCATTTCCGGCACGCGCGCCGCGATGATGCGCTGCTCAAGATCCGTGTCGGGAAACGGAATGTAGAGATGCAGGCAGCGCCGCTTCAGCGCATCGCCGATCTCGCGTGTGTTGTTGGAGGTGAGGAAGACGATGGGCGTGGTCCGCGCCTTGATCGTGCCGAGTTCCGGCACCGAAATCTGATAGTCGGACAGAAGCTCGAGCAGAAAGGCTTCGAACTCGTCATCCGACTTGTCGATTTCGTCGATCAGCAGGACCGCCCCGCCCGGCTGCCACAGCGCCTTCAGAAGCGGGCGCGGCTCGAGAAATTCTTCGGAGAAGAACGTGTCGTCGAAATCATGCAGCCGCGTCATGGACTCCTTCAGGCCCTGCGCGCCGGACATGAGATCGCCGAGCTTCTCCTTCAGCACCTGCGTATAGAGAAGCTGCTTGCCGTATTTCCACTCGTAGAGCGCCTTCGCCTCGTCGAGCCCTTCGTAGCACTGCAGACGGATGAGGGGCTTGCCGACAAGTTCCGCCGTCGCCTTGGCGAGCTCGGTCTTGCCGACGCCGGGAGGCCCTTCGACCAGAAGCGGCTTCTGCAGCTTCTCCGAGAGGAAGATGGAAGTCGCGATATGCGCGTTGCAGATATAGCCGCGCGTCTCGAAGCCCTTGCGAATGGCCTCGATGTCGCCGGTGGCGCCTTTTTCGTCCGTGCTCAACTAACCCGAGAGGCGCGAGGCGCCCCTTCCCTGATTTCATGATTTTCGTTGGGGGCAACCTAGCACAGCGGGAGAAGGCCGACGCCATGTCAAAGCCAGCCCATCCTGTACATAGGTCACGGCCATATTGAACGCGCCTGAACAAATCGAACCATCGGGGGCGTCGCGAGCCTTCTCGCCGAAACTCACCCAATGGGTTAGTTTTCCTTTGAAAATGTCGCCCATTGGGTTATATTTCCGCTATGCAGACGGTGGCCGAGACCAGCATCTTCCAGAAACGCGCCGCGGCCCTGTTGAGCGAGGACGAATACGGCGAATTGATCGCGTTTCTTGCCGGGAACCCGGAGGCCGGCGATGAAATCGTGGGAACGGGCGGCGTGCGCAAGGTTCGTTTCGCCGCCAGTGGCAAAGGCAAAAGCGGTGGCGTCCGGGTCATCTATTACTACTACGCCGAAAGCATCCCGCTTTATGCGCTGATGATCTACGGCAAGAACGAAAAAGCCGACCTCTCCGCCGCAGAGAGAAAAGTGGTTTCGGCACTTGCCGCCGCAATCAAGAAAGCGGCAAGGCAGAGAAAGTAGAAGAGGAGTATCGACGATGAGCGATTTTGCCAGGGAACTGATCTCTTCCATGGAAGAGGCGCTCGAACATGCCAAGGGCGGCAAGACGGGTGTCCGCGTTCACTCGGTAGAGCCTGTGGATGTGAAGAAGGCCCGAAAGGCGCTGAAGATGACGCAGCCCGATTTCGCGCGGCTTGTCGGCACCAGCGTTTCAGGCCTGCAGAAATGGGAACAGGGAAAGCGGCAACCAGGAGGCGCGGCGCGAACGCTCATCACGCTTATCATGCGCGCGCCCGAAGCGGTGCGGGAAGCGCTCGAAGACCGGGATGAAAAGACACCGGCCTGATCGGTCGATGAAAGCTCAGCCGAAAGCGGCGCGGATGATCTTGCCGACGACGGCCGCCTGATCCGCCGCACCGAGCTTCGCCTTGATATGCGAGAAATGCGTGCGCACGGTCGGCATCGAAAGCCCGTTCTCGCGCGCGAAAGCGGCAAGCGGCTGCCCTTCCGCAAACGCGGCGGCAAGTTCCGCCTCGCGTGGCGAGAGGCCGTACCAAGCGACGAGCGCGTCCCGGTCGATCCGCCGCTTTCTCTCCTCTTCGAAAATGCGCAAGAGCGCGATCGGCGGCGCGCCCGAACCGTCCACCGGTGGCTGGATGCGTTCGCAGCGCATCAGGAGGTCGCCTGCCGTTCCGCCCGCAAGCCGCGCATAGCGGTCCGCGGGGCCGAAATTGGCTCCCCTACTGACAAGTCCGAAAGCCTGGCCGATCAGCGTGCCGAGCACCGCCTCGCCTCCCGGATCGGCGCCGACCAGCCTGCCGTTCCGGTGCAGCAGCACATTGCCCTTGTCGAAGAGCTGCCGCGCGCCCCGGTTCGCAAGAATGACGTGGCGGCTCGCGCTCAGGAGCACCATCGGATCGGGGGCGTCGGCAAAGAGCATGGCGAGCCAGTCATGCTCGATCTGCTCCTGCGTGACGAGCGCACCGAATTCGAGCCTGCGCTCCATGAAGTGCCAGATCCAGTCCGGATCGTGGTCCCGCGCCCATTCGAAGAGCTGGTCGAACCGCTCCGTCATGTGGGGCTGCACGAACTCCGAGATGCCCTTCGCGTAGGCGTCGCTGATCTGCTGCTTTTCGGCCGCGCTGTGTACGGGCGCACCGGTACGGCGCTTGACGAACTGGCCGATGCTCGCAAGCGCGGCCGTCGCCTGCGGCGAGAGCGGCTGCAGGCGCTGCCAGGTGTCCGGAAGTCCCTGCCAGACATGGAGATGCGCGCGGCCGCCCGCGCGGCGCAACCCCTCGACGAGAAGCTTCGCATCGTCGAGCAGGATGTCGTCCGCGCCCGCATGGATGAGCGTCTCGGGAAGCCCGGAGAGATCGCCGAAGACGGGGGAAGCAAGCGGGTGACGCGGATCGGCGCCCTGCAGATAATCGAGCGTCAGCATCGCCAGCACCTCGACGTCGGAAGCGAAGCGGCCGGGCCGGATGTTCTCGACATAGGAGCCGCCCGACATGGTGAGGTCGGCCCAGGGCGTGAGCGCGACAAAGCCGGCCGGCAGCGGCGCACCTTCGTCGCGGAGCACGATGAGCGCGGCAAGCGCAATGCCCGCCCCCGCCGTATCGCCCATCACGACGAGCTTCCCGGGCGGGATGCCTTGCGCGAGAAGCGCGCGGTAGACGGCGACCACATCCTCGATCGCGAGCGGAAAGGGATGTTCCGGCGCCAGCCGGTACTCGGGGATGAGGACCCGGCCCCGCGCGTGGCGAGCGACGGCTTCCGCGACGACGAGGTGCATGGGGCCGCGATTCATGGCGAAGGTGCCGCCATAGACATAGAGGATCACCGGAGAGGCCTCGCCCTCCGGCGCCTCGCCGCACCAGACGGCGGGACGGGGAAACCCCTCCCCTTTTCGCCGGTTTTCCCCTGCCTCGGCCGACTGGTCCATTTCGCCCTCCGGAGCCTCGAATAACACCCGGCAAAACCGATCCTATCATCACTAGTGATGAGGACAGAGCAACCCTACCCGCTTTACCCCCGTAGGGAGGGGCGGCAGCGCCGTCTTTCGGCAAGGCATTCAGCAGACAAAGAGGGCTGGTCCATGACATCGAGACAGAACAGGCAGACAGGCGCGCCGCGGCGCGCGGGACGGGGAAAGATTGCGGCGGCCTTCGTCGCCCTTTCGGCGGCGGGCGCGCTCGGCACCGGGGAGGCAGCGGCCGGGCCGTTCTGCACCGAAGGCTGGGCGGCATTGGAAGTCGGCGCCGGATCGGCGACCGGCGACCTCGGGGTGAGCGGCAATTACGGCCCTCCGGCAAGCGGCGGGGACAGCTTCACGCAAGCCATAGTCGGCATCGACGCCGGCGTGCGCGTCGACCGGCTCGGCGAGGGAATGGGCGGCATGACGAATGTCGCGCCGCCGCCCCAGGAAGTTACCGACCAGGCGCTGCGGGAGATAAGGAAGACGCCGTGCAAGGGCCCGGTGATCGGCGTGCGCGGACGCCTGCCGGTAGACGGTGAGGGAACGACGCGGCAGGCCATCCATCCCTTTCCGAGCGCGCTGACGTCTATCGGGTACGAGGCACAGTGGATGCTGACGCTTTATCTCGGCTACATGCTGATGCTCCAGACGGAGTTCGCGAACAACCCCCTGGCGTTTACGCCCTGGGCCGGCGTGACGGTGCAGCGCGGCGAACTCAGCATGACGACGGACGAGCTCGGCACGGTCAGTCACTTCTCGGAGGACGTCACGCGTGTCGGCCCGAGCGTCGGCCTGAATGTGGACGTGCCTCTGGACGGCCACGACGACATGTTCTTCGGCGTCGGCATCCAGGGCGACTTCCTGCCCGAAGCCTCCGCGATGGGCACCTCGCCTTCGTTCAGCTATCGCTTCTCGCGCGACGAGTCGTTCGAATTCAGCGGCTTCGCGCGCCTCGGCGTGCGCTGGTGAGCGCGTTCACCCGCCGGATGGAGTTGTTGCCGGGGCGATATCTCGTCGTCCTGGCGGCAACGATCTTCTGTCTCGTGGCGGCGAGCGACGCGCGGGCAGCGGATGTGGAGGGCGCGCGCGATCACCCGCTGATCAAGCGCTACGAGGGCTCGCTCATCATCGGCTACCGGACCTCGGCCTATGGCGAGTTCGATATCGCGACGGGCCCGCACAGGAGCTTCGACGCGACATTGACCGAAAGACAGACGGTCGAAGGGGCACTGACGCGCCTCCTCTATGCGGCGCCCGAAGGCCGCAGCACGCTGGAGGTTTTCCGCAACTACCAGAAGGAACTGGCGGACAAGGGCTTCACGGCGATCTTCGAATGCAAGGGCGCCGAATGCGGCGCCGGTCCCGATGTGCCGCGCGCCGGTTCCACCCTCATCAGCCGCGCCCTGCTGCCGCGCGCCCCGCTCGAGAATATGGGCAGGGTCACGCAATACGCGTTCTCCGAGCCGCAGGATGTCCGCTACCTGTCGGCGAAGCTCGACCGTCCCGAAGGCGCCGTCTATGTCTCCCTTGCCATCGCCATCGAGGGCTTCGAACAATTTCCGCAAACCGCGAAGCGCGCGCTCGTCCTGCTGGACGTGGTCGAAACCGGCGAGATGGAACAGCGCATGGTTCTCGTCGAGGCGGAGGCGATGGCAAAGGCGCTGACGGAGACCGGCCGCATCGCGCTTTACGGCATTTATTTCGACACGGACAGCGCGGCGGTAAAGCCCGAGTCGAAGGAGACGCTCGACGAGATCGCGAAACTTCTGAACGCGGATGCGGAGCTGAAACTCTATGTCGTGGGCCACACCGACAATCAGGGTGCCTATGACTACAACACCTCGCTCTCGGCGCGCCGCGCCGAAAGCGTGGCAGCGGAACTCACGGCGGCTTACGGCATCGCCGCCGCACGCCTCAAACCGGCCGGCGTCGGCCTTCTGGCACCGGTCGCCAGCAATGACAGCGAAGAAGGCCGCGCGCTCAACCGCCGCGTCGAATTGGTGCGGCAGTAGGAGACGAACCGATGCGCTTTCATGTTGCTCTCCTTGTGGTGCCTCTTCTTGCCGTCATGCCGCCTTCGCCGCGTGCCGAGCCATCGGGTGACGGCGCGGCCGGCACCAGCGAGGCACCGCGCCTCGAAACACCGCGCCTCGAGGAAATGACGCCGCAAAAGGCGCTTGAAAAGTCGAAGGAGATGGCGGCGGCCGACCGGCCGTGGATTGACCATGCCTACGATCTGTTCGAAAGCCTCGACAAATTCCAGGAGAGCCAGGCGGCCAATCGCGTAGAGAAATGGGTCAGCTACGACGATCTCCAACCTCTGGTAAAGGAGTTCAACGAAGCGACCGAAAGGCGTATCAGGACCGTCAATGTGCGGCTGGCGGAAGTCGAGGCGGCGGCGCGCGCTTGCGACCGCGGGGAATACGAGGCCGCGCTCAATCGTCTGATCCGCGCCTATGTCGAAGCATCGCTTTACATCCAGCGCAACATGGACCAGTTCCACGCGCTCATGCTGGCGACGGTGGGTCTGCAGAAAGACATCATGACGGATGCCCCGGTGCTCGGCATAGGCATGGAAGCGCGCTACCGATGGTCGATCTTCTGGGCGAGCCTTCTGCAGAACATCGCGTCGAACGAAGGCGATCCCGTCAAGGACATCAAGACAATCTGGTCGCGCCTCAGCATGACGCATCGCGCCCGCATCATGGGGCTGGTCTATGAGGCTCACTGGAAGGACACGCTCGCGCGCATCGAGAAGATCATCGACACGGCCGGTTATCCGCGTTTCCCGAAAGAGTGCGAGGAGGACGGTGAGGCCGGCCTTCCGCCGCCCGCGGCCGATGACGATGAGGTGCTCGAAGCGCAACGCGAAGCGCTTGACACCTTCGAAGGCGAAGTGGCGGAGATGGAAGCGCGAGCCAGGCGCCTGAATGACGCCTTCGAGGCGGCGGTCGAGGAAATCCCGGCAGGTGCGCCGCCGGTAGAAGCCGCCGCGCTGCCCGAACCGGAAGCGGCCTATCCCGCCGGTCCGATGACGGCGGTGCCGAATACCGATGCTGCCTTGCCGGACCCGTCCTCCTACGGTGTACCGGCGGCAAATCTCCCCCGTATCGAAGCGCCCGCAAGCGGTCCGCTCGCCGACATGCGCGCCGATCCCTGCGGTCTCGATCCGGCGAAGGTCTGTTCGGTTCTGCTGGACGAGTTTCGCGGCGCCTGCATGCGCGAACTGTCGGGCTTTCTCGCGATCTGCCGCAAGGGCCCCTCGCTCACCGATTGCGCGGCGCGCTGCGAGGGCAACTGGCAACAGGGCAGACACAATCTCGCGCTCGGCGATCTGGCGCAGAGCCATATCCGCCGCGTCGCCGATGCCTCCGGAACGGAAAGCGAGAAGGAAGCGGAACGGATGCTGGCCGAAATCGAGGCGAACAAGGAGCGGATGGCCGGCATCAAGGCCGGCGCCGCCAAGCGCGTCGTCAGCATCTATGTCAACGAGAACACCGATACCGTGATCCGTCATTACGGCAAGCCCTTCACGCCGCATCCGCCGCTCCGCTTCGCCGGTACGGCCGGCGGCGAGCTTTATCCCGGCGAGCGCATGATGCTGGCCGACCTCGAGGCGCGGAACCGGTTTCTGGAAAAGGAGATCGACCGCCTGATCGACGAGGCCGGTTCCGGCTGGGCGGCCATGGCGGCATCGAAATGGCAGGCCGATCCCGCGGCGGCGGCGGCAAGCTGCGACGCGCGGCAGAACGACGCCAATCGCGATGCCTGCCTTGCCGCCTGCAAGGGCACGGCGCCGGCGCAAGCCGTGAACGTCTGTCACGCGAGCTTCGTGCCGCAGCTCGCCCTGCCCTATGGCCGCGGTTTTCTCTATCCGCCGGGCGATCCGCGCGGGCCAGCGGCGCCGGTCACGGCCGGGCGAGTTCAGCCATGAGCCACTTCTGGTGTTCGTGGATCGCGCCTTCGAGATGGCTGAGGCGGCCGGCCCGCGCCGAGCCGCTCATGAGGCCCCGCTGCACGCCGTCGCAGGCGGCGATGTCTTCCATGTGCACGGCGTAGGCGCCCTCGCGGAGAAAGGTCTTGAGGGCTTCGGCGTCGGGCACGTCGAGCGCCTGGGGGTGAACCAGCAGATAGATGGTGAGTTTGAAGCGGTCGACGCTGTCGATTTCCATGCGGTACCAGATGACGCTGTCGGCGAGCACGGCGAGCAGCATGGAGGGGTAGACGTTGAAGACGGAGAAACCCCGCCGCGCGCCATCCGGAATCCCGTCGAGCGGCCGGAAGAGCGTTTCCGAAAGCGCGCCGTCCTTGTGCGGCATGCGCAGCGCGGCCCAGGGCGCGTTCGTCTCTTCCGCACGGGAGATCGCCGCCGGGTAGTTCGGCTCGAAGGTCTCCGGATGGATGGCGAAGTGGTGATAGGCCTCCATGAAGTTGTCGGCGAGAACCTTCCAGTTGTAGGGCTGGTCGAATTCCACGCGGCCGGCGATTTCGAGCTCGTCCATCTTCCAGGGCGCGAATTCGGCCGCCAGCGGCGCGAGCGCTTGCGCAAGCGGTTCGGCATCGCCGCCCAGATTGACGAAGATGAAGCCGTTCCAGACCTCGCAGGCAAAGGAGGGAAGCGCGCAGGCGTCGCGCTCGAAGCCTTCGGCCTTGTCCATCAGGGGCGCGGCCATGAGCGCGCCGTCCAGCGCATAGGTCCATTTGTGATAGGGGCAGGCGATGGTGCCCGCGCTTTCCGCGCCCTCGCCGGGCAGCATCCAGCGATGGCGGCAGACGGCGGAGAGCGCCCGGATCCGCGCATCCTTCCCGCGCACGATCATGAGCGGCTCGCCCGCAACGTCGATCCGGAAGCGGTCGCCGGGTTGCGGGATTTCCGAGGCGCGGCCGACGGAGACCCAGTTGCGGCGGAAGACGCGCTCCCGCTCCGCCTCGAAGATTTCGGGCGAGGTGTAGAAACCGGGCGGCAGCGTGGAGGCCTGCGCAAGCGGGCGCAGGACGGCGCGGCGGCCTTCTTCCATCAGGGTTGAGAGCGAGGCGGGCATGGCGGGTTTCCTATTTCGACCGTTCGGTCGAAATTAGGGCATGAGCGCATGAGTGTCAAATGTCCCGTTCGCAAATGAGGCCTGCTTCACCACCCTCCCCCTGTGGGAGGGTCGAAATTTGCGGAGCGCGAGCGGAGGAAATTTCGGGGAGGGGTTGCGGCGGAACGACGTCGATGGCGCGCAAATCGGGGCAAACGGAGCACCCCTCCCCAAACGGTCTTCGACCGTTTGACCCTCCCACAGGGGGGAATAATATACTTGACGTACCAACCGTCAGCCCCCATATCAATCGGGTCAACGGAGGCACGCCAAATGCTCGAACTCACGAACCCCATCTACCTCGACGCCAATAAGGCCCGCGAGCATCTGGAGTCCATTCAATGGCCGGATGGTCCGGCATGCCCCCACTGTGGCAATTGCGACAAGGCCCGCATTACCAAGCTGGAGGGCAAATCCACCCGTCCCGGTGTCTACAAGTGCAAGGAATGCCGTAAGCCCTTCACCGTGACTGTCGGCACCGTCTTTGAGCGCTCCAAAATCCCGCTCAACAAGTGGGTTCTGGCTTCGCACCTCATGGCGGCGAGCAAGAAGGGCATTAGCGCCCACCAGCTTCACCGCATGTTGGGTATCACCTACAAATCCGCATGGTTCATGGCGCACCGTATCCGCGAGGCCATGCGCGACGACAAGCCCTCTGGCCCTATGGGCGGTGAAGGCAAATTCGTGGAAGCCGATGAAACCTATATCGGCGGCAAAGAGACGAACAAGCACCGCTCCAAGCGCAACAGCAAGAACATCGGCGGCATGGGCAAACAGGTCGTGTTTGCCCTAGTGGAGCGCGGTGGCCGCGTCCGTTCTCAGCGTATCGTCGGCGTCAATGCAAAGACGCTGCGTCCCATCCTGCTCGCTCAGCTGGACGCCAAGACGTTCCTCATGACCGACGATGCAGGGCAGTACCGCCACATGCACAAGGATTTCGCCCATGAGGTCGTCAATCATGGCGCTGGCGAGTATGTGCGCGGCGAGGCCCACACAAACACCGTGGAAGGCTATTTCTCCATTCTCAAGCGCGGCATCGTCGGCACGTTCCACCATGTCAGCCAGCAGCACTTGAAGCGCTACCTTGCCGAATTTGACTTCCGCTATAACGAGCGTGAGGCCCTTGGCGTCAATGACACGATGCGCGCCCAAGCCATCCTTGAGGGCATCCGTGGCAAGCGTCTCACCTATCGGCGGACTGACGGACCCAATCACAGCCAAGCAGCGTAAGGCTCACTTCCGACGCTGGAGGAAACAAAGTGAATGACGAGGACGAGTATCGCAAGTTCGAGCAAGCTGGAGAAGAAGCAGTCCGAAGCGCACTTGCCGCCGGACGATACAACCCGCAGAGGGCGTCCCTCGCTCAAGAGTGGCTGCGACGCCTTGAGGCGTCTCGCAGCGATAACGTTACCCAAGAAGAATTGACCATCGCCAAGCGCGCCAGCGATGCGGCATGGGCGGCAGCGGAGGCGGCGCGCGACTCGGCCGATGCAGCACGCGAACAGGCTGCGGAAGCGCGAGCGGCCAACCAGATCGCAAGCAACGCCAACGTAATTGCAACGCTGGCGCTGGTGGCGGCCACCATCGCAATCGTCGTTTCCATTTTCGCGATATTCCTGAATCGGTAGCGTCAAATTGAAAAGCCCGCCTATTTGGCGGGCTTCTTATTGGGTTTGGGCTTAGGCTTTGTCTTGCCTTTCGGGGCCGCCTCTTTCGGTTGAGGCGGAGTCTTCAGTAGGCGGCGTAATATCTCGTCGCCTTTCCGCACTTCGTCGGAGCGATTTTCGTCTTCGTCATCGCCGTTGGAGTCATTCATGGTTTCTTCCATGGACGTTTTCGGTCAGGCCCGCCTAAAGCTCATATGGGCCAACGAGCACATCAACCAACTTAACGCCCTCTGGCAAGACTTTCTGGAAACGGATTTCTGCGAACTCAGGGTGGAGGATCATCCTGAAGGCGGTCAAACGCTCAAAATCGTTTCGCTTAATCCGCTGCCAGCCGAACTCATTCTCGTCCTTGGGGACGCGGTACACAATCTCCGATGCGCGCTCGACTACACTGTTAGCGAGTTGCTCGGATGGAAGGATACCCGCCTCACCTTTCCGATGGGGGAAGATCGGGAAGAACTCGTATCGTCCTTTCGCACCGAGCCTGAGATCATTGACGGCAAGGCCCGTGGCAAGGGCCGGAACGCTGCCATAGAGGTGGCCGTTCCTGGCATTGGCGAATTCATCGTCAATGAAATACGCCCGTATAAGGCTGGGGACGGCTTTCTGTGGCCCCTCGGTAAGCTCGACGGTCGCGACAAGCACAGACTCTTGATCCCCGTGCTGGTTCCCCAGTCCATCACCGGCATCAACGCTGTCGATAAGAACAACAACAGACTGAACAACTGTTCCGGAACAATCGACCCCGGAGGCACTCTGAACATGGTGCTTTTCGGCAGCGGGGGCGTGAAAATAGAGGGCTACGGAAAACCGACCGCTGAGATATTTTTCAATGAGATTGGCATTGTTGAGGGTCAGGCAGTTTTTCCAACGCTCGTTAATATGTCTCAAGCCGTCGCGGAAACGATCAACCGCATTCAGGAATTCGCCACCTCCGTAGGATGGAAAAGAGGGGGGTGAATCGCTTTGGTACGTCATCGATATCACTCCCCCACAGGGGGAGGGTGAGGGAGAAATCCCGGGCACGAGGCCCGGGATGACAGCACGGTCTTCTCAGTCGCTCTATTTGGCGTGAACCACCACGGGCAGTTCCGTGATGCCGCGGATGAAGTTGGAGCGGAGATATTTCGGCTCTGCCACCACCTCGACATTGCTGAACCGCTTCATGATCTCTTCCCAGAGGATGCGGAGCTGCATTTCGCCGACGCGGTTGCCGATGCAGCGGTGGATGCCGAAGCCGAAGGAAAGATGATGGCGCGCGCCCTCGCGGTCGATCAGGAACTCGTTGGCGCGGTCGATCTTCTCGTCGTCGCGGTTGCCCGAGACGTACCACATGGCGACCTTGTCGCCCTTCCTGATGGTCTTGCCGCGAACCTCGACATCTTCCATCGCGGTGCGGCACATATGCGCGACCGGGCTCTGCCAGCGGATGATCTCCGACACCATGTTGGGAATGACGTCCGGATTGTCCTTCAGCTTCTTGTATTCGTCCTGATGCTGGTTGAGCGCGAGGACGCCGCCCGTGATCGAATTGCGCGTCGTGTCGTTGCCGCCGACGATGAGGAGCAGCATGTTGCCGAGATATTCGTTGGGCGGCATGTTCTTCGTGGACTCGCCATGCGCGAGCATCGAAATGAGGTCGGAGCCGGGATTCTCCAGCCGGTCCTTCCAGACGCCGTCGAAATATTCCCAGCAGTTCCAGAGTTCCTTGAAGGCGTCTTCCGGCGTCTCGAAATATTCCGGATCGCCGATCCGCTCCACCGTGTCAGACCAGTGGATGAGCTTGTGCCGGTCTTCCTGCGGCACGTTGAACAGCGTGGCGAGCGTGCGGCCGGTGAGTTCGACGGAAACCTCGCGCACCCAGTTGAAGGTTTCTCCGCGCGGCAGCTCGTCGAGAATCTGTCCGGCGCGCTCGCGGATCACCGGTTCGAGATCGGCGAGGTTCTGCGGCGTGAACATGGGCTGCACGACCTTGCGCTGCTCGTCATGCTTGGGCGGGTCTTCCATGATGAACATCGGCAGATAGGTGAGCGGATCGGGCTCGCCTTCGAGCGGCAAGCCGCCGAGGCGGATGCCGCCATTGCGGATGTCGGAGGAGAAGAGCTTGTGGTTCGTATCGACGAACATGATGTCTTCATATTTCGTGATCGACCAGTAGCGTCCGTAAGGCCCGGTCTCGTTCAGGTGAACCGGGTCTTCCTTTCTCAGCCGCTCGAAATAGGGCAGTACCTTGTTGGCGCCGAAGAGATCGTCATGCGCGGGGTCGAGTTCCTCAAGCGGGATCGACCCGGGATCGCGGTTGACGTCGATCTTCCATCGCGCCGCCATCTCCGCATTCTTGCGGGTATAGTCCCGGCCGATCGCCACATTGTCTTCGCTCATCGAGCTTCTCCCTCGTTTGCCGCTTTCCATCAATGTATTGCGCTGCCGGAAAGAATCCAGAGCGATGAAGCTGCAATCACTTCCCACCCTCCCTCAAGGGGAGGGTGGAAATGACGTCGCGTGTGAGGCGGCTTCGGCCTTTACGTCGTCGATGCTCTTTCCCTCCGCGAGCACGCCGCGAACGAGGAGCGACGCCACTTCCTCCGCATTCCTGCCGATCCGCGCACGGTCTTCGCGCTCGGCCCAGGTGACGGAATATTCCGTAGCGGCAAGCATGGCTTTTGCGACGGTCGCGCCGTCGCAGGCGGCGAACTCGCCTTGTCCCTGGCCCTCGCGGAGCCGCGCCCGGAGCCAGGAGAGAAGCTTCTCGCGCTCCTTCCAGTGTGCGGCAAGGCGCGCGTCGCTCAGATCGCCGTGGGAGAGCAGCCAGGTGCAGTCGTAGGGCGCGGCGCAGAGCATCTCCACATCGAAGCGGAGATAGAGATAAAGACGCGCAGCCTCGGAGAGCGCCATGCGGCCGAGTTTCTTCTGCATGGCGAGCGCGGGCGCGAGCACGCCCTCGATCATCGCGTAGACGATGTCCTCCTTGGCGGGGAAGTAATAATAGAGCGAGGCCTTGCGCAGGCCCGCTTCCGCCGCGATCTCGCGCACCGAGGCGCCCGCGATGCCCTTGGCGCGAAAGAGCCGCGCGGCGGCGGCGATGATGTCGGCGCGGGTGTCGTCCGATGCCGGGGCCTCGCCGCTGCGGGGCCGGCCCACGGGCTTTGCTCCGCCCTCGCCTCTCGCCTTTTCTTCCTCCCGCTTCACCCGTTTCGCCTCGTCTGCATATAAAGCACCGCCCGGAGCCTAGCACACCGCACCCGCCTGTTCAGGCCCGGACCGGGGGCCGAACGCCGCTGCACATGACTGCCGGTGGCGCCGCGCGAGGGCGGCGCTATAATCCCCGCCAACAACAATCCAGAACGATAAAAGGCAGGGAGCGCCCATGACCGCGATCAACGATGTCACCACGCTTGAGATCGACGGCGAAATCGCCGTCGTCACGCTCAATTCGCCGCCCGTGAACGCCCTTTCCGCGCCGGTGCGCGAGGGCATCACCAACGGCGTGAAGGCCGCGATCGACAATGACGCCGTGAAGGCGATCGTGCTGATCTGCGAAGGCAAGACCTTCATCGCCGGCGCGGACATCACCGAGTTCGGCAAGGCGCCGAAGGGCCCGAGCCTGTTCGACGCGCTGCAGATGATCGAGTTCGGCACGAAGCCCGTCGTCGCCGCAATCCACGGCACGGCGCTGGGCGGCGGCCTCGAAGTGGCGCTGACCTGCCACTACCGCGTCGCGGTGCCGTCGGCGAAATGCGGGCTTCCGGAAGTGAAGCTCGGCCTGCTGCCGGGCGCCGGCGGCACGCAGCGCCTGCCCCGGATCGTCGGGCCCGAAAAGGCGCTCGACATGGTGACGAGCGGAAGCCATGTCGGCGCGAAGCAGTGCCTCGAGATGGGCCTCGTCGACGAGCTCGCCGAAGAAGGCAAGCTGCGCGAGGGCGCCGTCGCCTTCGCGAAGAAGGTCGTTGCCGAGAAGCGCCCGCTGAAGAAGGTGCGCGACCTCAACGACAAGGTCGAAGCGGCGCGCGGCAAGCCGGAGATCTTCGAGAACTTCCGGAAAGCCAATGCGCGCAAGTTCCGCGGCTTCCTCGCGCCCGAATACAACATCCAGTGCATCGAGGCGGCGGTGAACCTGCCCTTCGAGGAAGGCATCAAGGTCGAGCAGAAGCTCTTCCGCGAACTCGTGACGGGCACGCAGTCCGCCGCGCAGCGCCATGTCTTCTTCGCCGAGCGCCAGGTCTGGAAGCTGCCGGACGTGCCGGCCGACACGCCGATCATCCCGGTGAAGAAGGTCGGCATCATCGGCGCCGGCACGATGGGCGGCGGCATCGCCATGAACTTCCTGAATACGGGCTTCCCCGTCACCATCGTGGAGACGAAACAGGACGCGCTCGACCGGGGCATCGCGACGATCCGCAGGAACTACGAGAACTCCGCGAAGAAGGGCCGCTTCCCGATGGAAGAGGTCGAGAAGCGGATGGGCCTGCTGACGGGTTCGCTCGACATGAACGACCTCGCCGATTGCGACCTCGTGATCGAGGCCGTGTTCGAGAACATGGACATCAAGAAGGACGTGTTCGGCAAGCTCGACAAGATCGTCAAGCAGGGCGCGATCCTCGCGACGAACACCTCCGCGCTCAACATCGACGAGATCGCCACCGCGGTGAAGCGGCCGGAAGCCGTGATCGGCCTTCACTTCTTCTCACCCGCCAACGTCATGCGGCTGCTGGAAGTCGTGCGCGCGGACAAGACCTCGAACGAAGTCATCGCAACCTCGATGCAGATCGCCAAGAAGATCGGCAAGATCGCCGCGCTTGTCGGCGTCTGCCCGGGCTTCGTCGGCAACCGCATCCTCGCGCAGCGCCAGCGCGAGGCGCAGAAGCTGATCATGGAAGGCGCGATGCCCTGGGACGTCGACCGCGTGCTCTACGATTTCGGCCTGCCGATGGGCCCCTTCGCCATGTCCGACCTCGCCGGCCTCGATATCGGCTGGTCGAAGGAGAAGTCGAAGGGCGAGACGCTCCGCGACCGGCTCTGCGAGATGGACCGCCGCGGCCAGAAGACGGGCGCGGGCTATTACGACTATGACGAGAACCGCAACGCAAAGCCCTCGCCGGTCGTCGAGAAGATGATCCTCGACTATGCCGCCGAGAAGGGCATCAACCGCCGCACGATCTCGGATGACGAGATCCTGGAGCGCTGCATCTATCCGATGATCAACGAGGGCGCGAAGATCCTCGAGGAAGGCAAAGCCATCCGCTCCTCCGACATCGACATCGTCTGGATCAACGGCTACGGCTTCCCGGTCTATCGCGGCGGCCCGATGTTCTACGGCGACACGGTGGGTGCGGACAAGGTGCTCGCCAAGATGAAGGAATTCCAGGCGAAGATGGGCGACGACTTCAAGCCCGCCGCACTGCTGGAAAAGATCGTCGCGGAAGGCAAGCGCTTCGGCGACTACTGAGAATGCCGGCGCGCGAACCGGACAATGAAAATGAGGGGCGGTGCCGCAAGCGCCGCCCCCGCCACTTGGGGAGGAAACAATGAGCGGCAACGAACGGATCGTCCGCGACTTCATCGACGCCTGGCCGCGTCTCGACGTCGCCGGGATCGTCGCCTTCTTCGCGGAAGACGGCGTCTATCACAACATGATGCTCGAGCCCGTGAAGGGCCGCGAGGCACTCACCGGCTTCATCGGCGGCTTCGTCAACGGCTGGTCGGAGGTGAACTGGGAGCTCGTGAACATCGCCTCCGCAGGCAATCTCGTCTTCGCCGAACGCGTCGACCGGATGAAGGTCGGCGGCAAGCAGGTCGCACTGCCCTGCTGCGGCGTCTTCGAGATCGAAGGCGGCAAGATCAAGGTGTGGCGGGACTATTTCGACCTTGCGACCTTCACCAAGGCTATGGGGTGAGAGGTTTCGCCAAGCCTTCAAAACACGCCCCTGTTGCCGGTTTCCTTTTTCGCTAATACTCGCCCCTAAACACGGGATCAAGCGGGGGCGTAAAGTGCAGAAGTATCGGCCAGACATTGACGGCCTGCGAGCAATTGCCGTCATCCCTGTCGTCCTGTTCCACGCAGGCATCCCCGGTTTCAGCGGAGGCTATGTTGGCGTCGACGTCTTCTTCGTAATATCCGGCTATCTCATCACATCCATTCTTTATGGCGAGCTAGAGAACCGGAAGGACATCACCTTCTCTAGCTACATCCTTCGTTTTTATGAGCGCCGCATCCGGCGGATACTCCCGGCGCTCTTTGCCATGATGATACTTTCGACTTTCGTCGCTTGTCTCATACTCATGCCAACCGAACTCCATGAATATGGGCGCAGTGTTGTTGCCACGATTTTGTTTGGATCAAATTTTCTCTTCTGGCGAGAGGCGGGATATTTCAATACCGCCTCAGAGTCCAAACCGCTTCTCCATACCTGGTCCCTCGCTGTCGAAGAGCAGTTTTACATAGTATTCCCAATAATCCTTCTGCTTGGCTATCGGTTTGCTCCCAAGTATCTACGTTCAGCGATTGCCGTCGGAACTTTGGGTTCACTGGCACTATCTGTGTTCGCCCAGAATCGGTGGCCCGAGGCAAACTTCTTTCTTCCTCTTCCCCGAGCATGGGAACTGCTACTCGGCTCATTGCTCGCACTCTATTCACTACCTGCAATTACCAGCCCCACGCTGAGAAACGGGCTCGCAAGCTTGGGACTCGTGGCCATCTGCTCCAGCATCTTTTTATATGATCACAGCACAACGTTCCCCGGGGCGACCGCTCTACTGCCTACACTTGGCACAGCAGCAATCATATATGCAGGCATGCATCACACCTCAGCGATCCAGAGAGCGCTAGGTTGTCGTTCACTCGTCTTTTTTGGATTGATTTCGTACTCGCTTTATCTTTGGCACTGGCCAGTTCTAGTGTTCTCGCGAATGTACGCACTCCGCGACCTGACCTATGTCGAGAGCGCCTGTGTCGTCGCTCTCTCCGTCGCTCTGGCGATATTTTCTTGGAAATTCATCGAAGCCCCGTTCCGAAACAAAAGCACGCTTGCGTCTAAACAAAAGCTCTTCTCAGTCACGTTTGGGTCAATGACTGCAATCGGCTTTGTGGGGATTGTCTTTGTTCTGTCGTCAGGATTCCCACAACGATTGCCACCTGAAGGAAAGACAATACTAGCCGACGCTGTCGAGCCGGCAAAAAGAGCGGAAAAATACGAATGTGCAACGACAAGATTGATTGAAGCGCAACCCTATGGACCATGCGCCATCGGCAACAAGAACGCGCCTTCAACAATCGCCGTATGGGGGGACTCTCATGCAATGGCACTAACGGCGACGTTTGACTCCCTGCTGCATGACAAGGGTCTGGCTGGCGTTCTCATTTCCGTTCCGGGCTGCCCTCCTGTTGTCGGCATTGATCGAGTTTCATGGGTAGTTTCTTGCCGTCAGATGTCCGATCGAGTGCTTGAATATCTGCAGTCAAACAACATCCGAAAAGTCATAGTTGTCGGCCGATGGAGCTACGCACTCCACGAGGACAACACAACCTTCGAGGGAAACACTAGCTATAATGACGAAACGCGAAGCCAAAATATTCGCGAAGGTCTGCATCACACATTTCAAACGTTCGCGGATAATGACATTCAGTTCGCATTCATGATGCCAGTTCCTGGCGCAAAGGAGGATGTTCCGCAAACCATCGCGCGATCCATCCTGTTGGATCGTGCGGCGCATATCGAATACAGCAGAGAGGATTATCAATCGGAGCTAAGCTCTCTAAACGATATTCTCGACTCCTCTCCAGTTCTCGCGAGCGCCGTAATTAGCGTGACTGATTTTCTTTGCACCGACATCTGCAAAGTCACGCAGGACGGGCGATCACTGTATTTTGACAGCAATCACCCTAGCGTATACCTGAATCAATTACTCACGCCTGTGGTGGAAGAACAACTGGGTCTGTTCCTCAATCGCCAATAAATTCCCGGCGTAACGCTATATCCCCAGACTGAGATACTTGAGCGCCCCATTGAGATGCGAGGTTGCAAAATCCGACCCCACATATGCACTGGTGAGAGCGGGGAGAGCGTGCGTTCCGTCGTCCGGGACGGCGTCAGGTGCGCCCGTCACAGCCAGAGTGTAAGCGCCTTGCTTCACTTGAAAGTCGATATGCGTCTCTCCAATCTCGGAAAGCGCATCGGTACTTATATTGACGAGATTGACCCCACCAACTCTCAATCGCAGGTAAATTTTGTTGTTGTTTGCGATGAAACAGAAAATTCTGTTGTCAGCATCCACCCCAAACGACCATAAAAATCGCCCCGTGCTGTCGGAGAGGCGCGTGAGGTCGATCACGCAGCTGCCGGCGAAACCGGCATCGAGGCCGGCCGCCGAGGCGAAGGCCGCGAAGTCCGGGATGGTGCAGTCGCAGGCGGGACGGGTGGAGGAAGCGGCCCCCGTCGGCACCGGCGGAAGCGGCATCGCGGCGGCGGCGAGCAGCGCGGCGGTGACGTGGAGGCCCGAGACGCCGTCGCCGGCGAAGGCGTCAGCGGGGGCGCTGCCTTCGGTGAGGTAGAAGCCGAACCCGTCCGCCGCGGAGGCCGTCGCCGCGCGGGAAATCCAGACAAGGAAGAAGCCGCCGCCCAGCGGCGAGATGCCCGCCGCCACGCCGGGCTCCGCGCCGCCGACCGTGCCCGAAGCGAGGTCGAACCAGGCATGGCGCCCGGCCGCCGGAAACGCGGCGGCGCCGAAGCGCAGGCCGATGCGGCTTCGTTCCGCCGCCGCGACGACGGCCTGGAAAACGTAAGCCGTGCCCGCCGCGAAGGCCTGCGGCGCCGCGTCGAGCGTGTGGAGCGCGGCACTGCCATCCGCCGCGAGCTTCTCCATCGAGAGAACGCCATCGGGGCCCGGCGCGGCATTCGGGGCGATAGCGAGGTTCGCCGCCGTCCAGTAGGGATCGTCGAGGGCGCGGCTGTGGAGCGCCGTATTGGTGAGGGCGCCCCAGATCTCGGCGCCATGCCCCGCGACGACCACGGGCTCGTGGGCGGCGAAGACATGTTCCACGCCGTCGTGAATGCAGCGCGCCTCGCCCGCGCGCGCGGTCGCCAGCACCGACGCGAGCGGCACCGCCGCGCCGAGCCGCATGTAGCGCTCATTGGCGAAATCGAGGGCGAGAACGTCGCCCGGCTGCCACCAGGGCGGGACGGCGCCGGAGAGGGGCTTGCCGCCGCGCCAGGGCGGCGGCGCGCCGACGGGCCATGCGGCCGCGCCGGAGGCCGGAAAGGCGATGGATCGGGCGATATGCGACATGACGGGTGCTCCGTGTCCGAATGAAGGGACGGACAGTCTGGAGCACGGGGCCGGAACCGGGGATTACTCCGGTCCGGCGGAGAGACTCAGAACTCCCAGCCGGGACCCGGTATCGTGCGATAGGCCTGGGTGAGCGCATCCGACCAGGACCGCCGGAGGCCCAGGAAATAGTCGTCGTCGTCCTTGATGCGGCGCTGGAGCGCGACCTTGAGCGCGGCGCGGCGATAGACCATGAGGTCGATCGGCATGCCGACCGAGAGGTTGGAGCGCATGGTCGAATCCATCGAGATCAGCGCCAGCTTGAGGCCGTCGTCGAGCGGCGTCTCGTAGGTGAGCGCCCGGTCGATGATCGGCTTGCCGTATTTGTGCTCGCCGATCTGGAGATAGGGCGTGTCTTCGGTCGCCTCGATGTAGTTGCCGGCCGAATAGATCTGGAAGAGGCGCAGCTCGCCATTGCCGACCTGTCCGCCCATCAGGATCGAGACGCTGAACTCGCCCGACTGCGCCTCGAGCGAGGGACCGTCGAGGCGATAGACCTCGCGCACCGCCTCGCCCATGAGCTGCGCGGCGCGCACCATGGTGGGAACCGTGTGCAGTGTCTCGAGTTCGTCCGAACCGCGCACCCGCACCCCCTGCTCCGTCGCCATATTGATCGCGGCCTGGCTGACGGCGAGATTGCCCGCCGTCATGAGGCCGATCACCCGGTCGCCCGGATGCTCGATCACGGAAAGCTTGCGGAAGGTGGAAATGTTGTCGACGCCGGCATTGGTCCGCGTGTCCGCCAGCATGACGAGGCCGGCTTCAAGCCGAAGCGCGACGCAATAGGTCATCGAATTCTCCAGATATCGCCGGGTCCACCGAACCCGGTAGCCATGTTCACCGCCGCTTCACTGCTGGATCGCAGCGCCATCGACCTTGAGCCGGACTTCCATCGTCTCCTCGCCGCCGCCGCGCCGAAGCCCCCGGACCGGCGCCGCCTCGAGATAGTCGAGGCCGCAGGCGACGCGGACATGGGCATCCGTCGGGCAGATGCGGTTGGCGACGTCGAATCCGACCCAGCCGAGACCATCAATATAGGTCTCGGCCCATGCATGACTAGCCTCATATTCGGTGTCGCCCTCATCCCAGAGATAGCCGCTCACATAGCGGGCCGGCAGGCCGGCATGGCGCGCCGCCGAGATGAAGAGATGGGCATGGTCCTGGCAGACGCCGGAGCCCTGGGCAAGCGCCTGCGCGGCGGTGGTTTCGGCATGCGTCTCGCCGATCCGGTAGTCGACCGTGCCGCGGACCGCTTCCATCAGGCGGTGGGCAAGATCGAGCGCGGTTCCATCCGACGCGGCGGCGGCCGTCTCCGCCAGCGCCCGGATCGCCTCGTCGGGCGCGGTGAGATCGGTCTGGCGCAGAAAGAAGACCGGCGGAAACGGCTCCGCCGCACCGCTGACGACGCCGCCGGTGTCGACCGTCTCCACCTCGCCGGAAATCGTGAGCGTGATCTCGCTGTGAAGCCGGGAGATATAGAGGGTCTGGACGAAATTGGCATAGGCATCCTCCCCTTCCATGACGGTGGCGAAGGAGGGCACGTCGAGGCTCCACGAAAGGACCTTCTGGCCGTCGCTGTCGAGCGGGCGCACGCGCAGCACCTGCATCGAATAATTCGCAGGCGTGTCGTAGCGATAGGTTGTCTGCTGGCGGATCTGGATTCGCATGGGGACACTCTACCCCAAAAGGTAGCTGCGGCTGATTTCCATTCCGAGCCTGTCGTTCTGCTCGATATGGTCGCACAGGAACTCGTGCAGGCCCTGCCGGAAGACATCCTCGACCTTGCCGAAGCGAAGCCGCGAATAGAGCTGGCCCGCGATCCGGTGGCATTCGTGCCGCTGACCGTATTCCTCGCCCAGCTTGTCGAGGCACTCCTTGATCTCGGCCGAGCAACTGATGAGGGAGCGCGGCATCTCCTCGCGCATGATGAGGAACTCGGCAATCAGCCAGGGCTTGAGGCCCTCGCGGTAGACGGCGTTGTAGCTGCGATAGCCCGAAACCGCGCGCAGGATCGACGCCCACTGGTAGTAGTCGATGCCGCCGCCCACTTCGGCGTGTTCGGGCAGGAGCACGTGATACTTCACGTCGAGAATGCGGGCCGTGTTGTCGTTGCGCTCGATGAAGGTGCCGAGCCGCGTGAAATAATAGCTGTCGCGCCGGAGCATGGTGGCGACGGTGCCGCCGGTGAAGAGCAGCGAGCAGTCCTTCACCCAGTCGAGAAAGCGGTGCAGTCCGCTGCCGCGCACGCGGGCTTCGTTCCACCCGGGCAGTTCGAGCCAGGCGGAGTTGAGACATTCCCATTGCTCGGTCGTGAGCGCGGTGCGCACGGCCCGCGCGTTGCGCCGCGCCGTCTCGATGCAGCTGCGGATGCTGGACGGGTTTTCCGGATCGAAGGCGAGATAGGAAATGACGTTCTCGGGCGTCGCTTCCTCGTGCTTTTCGTAGAAGCCGCTTTCGCTGCCCGAGACGACGACCGTCGAATGCCATTCCGATCCGTCCGCATCGGCAATCGAGGGCATGAGGGAAAGACGGTCCGTGACGCGCAGCGTTCGCGCGAGATTTTCCGCCCGTTCCATGTAGCGGGCGATCCAGTAGAGGCTGTCGGCGGTGCGGGCGAGCATCATGGGCCGTCAGTCCTTCAAAACCCAGGTGTCCTTCGTGCCGCCGCCCTGACTCGAATTGACGACGAGAGACCCCTCGCGCATGGCGACGCGGGTGAGGCCGCCCGGCACGACCTTGATGTCCTTGCCCGACAGGATGAAAGGCCGGAGATCGACATGGCGCGGCGCAACGCCTTCATCGACGAAGGTCGGACAGGTGGACAGCGCGAGTGTCGGCTGCGCGATGTATTTCTCCGGCGCCGCCTTCACGCGGGCGCCGAAAGCCTCGATTTCCTCCTTCGTGGCCTTGGGGCCGACCAGCATGCCGTAGCCACCCGAGCCGTGGACTTCCTTCACGACGAGTTCCGGCAACCGCTCCAGCACATATTGCGCATCGGCCTTCTCGCTGCAGCGCCATGTCGGCACGTTCTTCAGGATCGGCGTTTCGCCGAGATAGAACTTCACCATGTCGGGGACATAGGTGTAGATCGCCTTGTCGTCGGCGATGCCGGCGCCGACGGCGTTGGTGAGGTTCACATTGCCGGCCCTGTAGGCGCTCATGAGACCCGCGACGCCGAGCGCCGAATCCGGACGGAAACTCAGCGGATCGAGGAAATCGTCGTCGACACGGCGATAGATCACGTCGACGCGCTTCGGCCCCTGCGTCGTGCGCATATAGACGATGTCGTCCATGACATAGAGGTCCGGCCCCTCGACGAGTTCGACGCCCATCTGGTCGGCGAGGAAGGAATGCTCGTAATAGGCGCTGTTGTAGATGCCGGGCGTGAGCACCACCACGGTGGGTTCGCCCGGGCAATTGCGCGGCGCGACGGAGGTGAGCGTGCGCATCAGCTCGTCGCAATAGTGGTCGACCGGTGCCACGTTGTAGCGCGAGAAGAGATCCGGGAAGAGCCGCATCGTGATCTCGCGGTTCTCCAGCATGTAGGAGACGCCGGAGGGCGTGCGGCAATTGTCTTCCAGCACATAGAATTCTTCCGGCCCGACACGCACCATGTCGATGCCCGCGATATGCGTGAAGACGTTGTGGGGAACGGATACGCCCTGCATCTGGTAGCGGTAGGTGTCGTTCAGGATCACCTGGTCGCGCGGCACGATACCGGCCTTGAGGATTTCCTGAGCGCCATAGACATCGGCGATGAAGGCGTTGAGCGCCCGGACACGCTGGATGAGCCCGTCGGATATCTGTCGCCACTCGGCGGCTTCGAGAATGCGGGGAATGATGTCGAAGGGGATGATGCGTTCCGGATCGCCACCCTCGCCATAGACGGCAAAGGTGATGCCGATGCGGCGGAAGAAGGTTTCGGCTTCCTCGCGCCTGAGCGTCAGTATTTCAGGCGGCGTCTCGCCGAGCCATGCCTGCAAGGTCTTGTAAGCCTGGCGGATCTCGCCGCCCGGTGCACCCATTTCATCGAAGATGGCCTGCGCCATCGAGTCTCCTGACAATGTCGCGTTTCTTTCGCTTTATGAGCTTAGAGGGTCAGCAAAAGCGATGCCATGATGCGAAACGCATGGTTTCCGGTTTTCGCTCCCGAAAAAGCCGGATGCTGACCGGATTTTCGCCACTCCCGCAGGCGAACGCCGCGAAAAGAGGCAGTCATCCACTCAGCGGCGTCGCAGTTTTTCCAGCAGACCGGGCGTCGGATAGCCATCCGCCGGCAGTTCGGCGTCTTGCTGAAACGCCCGGATCGCCTTGCGCGTGTTGTAGCCGATGATCCCGTCGACGCCGCCCGTGTCGTAGCCGTTCTCCGTGAGAAGCCGCTGCAGGTCGTGGCGCTCCTGCCGCCCGAGCGGCCGGTCGCCGCGCGGCCACGTGCCGGCAATCTCGCCCCGGCCCCTGAACCGGTCGGCGAGCAGGTTCACCGCCAGCGAATAGGAGGTGGAGGCGTTGTAGGCGAGCACGGTGCGGAAATTGCCCATGACGAGGAAGGCGGGGCCGCGATGACCGGCGGGCAGGAAGATCGACGCCTTTTCGTCCGCCTCGCCTTGCGGAAAGGGCCGTCCGTCGATGCGGGCGATCCGCGCGGCGGACCATTCGCCGACCGTCTTCGAGACCGACATGTCGGCGCTCGCATAGTCGAAGCCCTGCGGCAGCTTGACCTCGTAGCCCCAGGTCGCGCCGGTCTTCCAGCCGGACCGGGAAAGATAATGCGCGGCCGACGCGAGCGCATCGACGTGGGAGTTCCAGATGTCGCGCCGTCCGTCGCCGTCGAAATCGACGGCATGGACATTGTAGGTCGTGGGAATGAACTGCGTCTGGCCCATCGCGCCCGCCCAGGAGCCGGTCATGCTCGCCGGCGCGATGTCGCCATGCTGGATGATCTGCAAGGCCGCGATGAGCTGGGTGCGGCCATATTCGGTCCGCCGCCCCTCGAAGCCGAGGGTGGCGAGCGAACGCACGACGCTCATCGTGCCCTGAAAGGAGCCGTAGTTGGATTCGAGCCCCCAGATCGCGACCAGTACATGCCGGTCGACGCCGTACCGCGCCTCGATCCGGCCGAGCAGCGCCTCGTTCTCCGCGAGCAGCGCCTTGCCTTTGGCGACGCGCGTGTCGGAAAGGGCGCCTTCGAGATATTCCCAGACGGGTTTCGTGAACTCCGGCTGGCTTTCGTTCGCCTCGATGACGTCGCGGTCGATCCGCACACCCGCCAGCGAGCGGTCGAAGGTCTCGCCGGCGATGCCGGCCTTGAGCGCATCCGCCCGAAAGGCGGTGAGCCAGTCGGCAAAGGCGGCGTTCTCGGTCACCGGCGAGGGAAGCGGCAGCGTTGTCTCGGGCGCCGCATCCGCCGCACAGCCGGTGACGGCGAGCGCCAGAAGAACGAAAGCAGGCAAGGCAAGGCGCCGCGCCCGGACGGGGCGGGACGGACGGAAGGCGGACATCGAATGCTCTCCGGATGACATCATGGGCGAGACGCTATCACGCCCTTCTTCAAATTCGCAGATGGCACATCCGCCCTTTTGCTGTGTCGGTTAATCGCTGCTCGACGTCCCGACTCTGACGGTGAAATGCGGCGAGATGTCGGCGCGCCGCGATCCGCGAGGCGAATTCCGGTGTCATTCCCGCCGTGCAAACCCTAGACTCCGATGCGATTCCCGAGGGACGGCAGCGGCTGGAGACATCGATGGAAAGGCAAGGGGAACCCGGCATGTTCCCGATGTCGGCGGCCTGGCGCCCCGGCCCGCTTGCGCTCTGGCTCGGCGCCGCGCTGGCTCTTGCCGCCTCGTGGCATGTTGCGCCGCTCGCGAGGATCTGGGACGCGGCGGATCGCGCCATCTTCCGCCTGCTGAACGGCACCATCCCGCAAAGCGACGCCGCGGCGGCCATCTGGGCAATCGGATGCGAGCCTCGATTTGCCGCCTTTCTGGCGCTGACCCTCCTGACGGCTTTCCTCGTTCGCCTCGGTCATGAAAGGGGGCAAGGCTTCCGCCACGACATGGCCCTGGGGCTGAGCGTGCTCGTTGTTTCGGTGGCACTGTTCGCCCTGCATATCGCCGCGCCGGACATTCTTCTGCCCTCGCCCGCGGCCTCGGTGCCCGGTCACCATGCCATATCCGCCGTCCTGCCCTGGTCGGAGGCGGGCCTGAACCCGTTGTCTCCCTTCCCGGCGGGCCATGCGGTGCTGACCGGCTCCCTGACGGTGCTGCTCTGGATGGGCTTTGGCCTCCGTCTCGGCCTTGCCGCGCTGGCCTTCACCGTGCTGCTCGCCCTGCCCCGCATCGCCACCGGCACCGAATGGACGACGGACATCATCGCCGGCGGCGGTGTCGCCGCGCTCGCCACGCTGGCGCTCGCAACGGGAACGCCTGTCGTCTACCGGCTCTACCGTCTGGCGCATCTGCCGGTCGACGGTCTGCTGGCCCGCTGGGAGGGACTGACGGCGCGGCTGAGCGTCGAGGGCCGGGAGAACTATCATCCGGCGAAGCAGACGCTGCGCGGCATGTGCATCGGTGCCGCCGATCTGGTGCCCGGCGTCAGCGGCGGGACGATGGCGCTGATCCTCGGCGTCTACAAACGCCTGATCTCCGCCATCGCGCATTTCGACCGGGAATTGCTCGGCAATCTGAGACGGCTCGACTTCACGGCCGCCGCGCGCCATGTCGATCTCCTCTTCATCCTGCCGATCGGGGTCGGGGCGCTGCTCTCGCTCATCATCTTCAGCCGCGTCATTCCGCTCTCCCTGCTCGTGGCGAGCTTCCCTGAAATGACGTTCGGCTTCTTCTTCGGCCTCATCGCGGCCTCCATCGTGGGCCTCATCGGCCATGTCGAAACCGGCGGCGCGAGGGGCATCGCCTGGATCGCGTTCGGCACCTGCCTGGGGCTGCTGGCCGCCATCCTCGTCCCGGTCGACACCCCGGACGCTGCCTGGTTCGTCTTTCTCTGCGGCATGGCAGCCATCGCCGCCATGCTGGTGCCCGGCATTTCAGGCTCCTTCGTGCTCCTCATTCTCGGCAAGTACACCGACGCCATCGATGCGCTGGGCCGCCTCGACATGTCGTTCCTGCTGCCGCTTGCGGGCGGCGTCGTGACCGGCGCGCTGATCTTTTCGCGCGCCATCTCATGGCTGCTCGAGCGCTTCTACCGCCGCACCATGCTCACCGTGATCGGCGTTCTCTGCGGATCGCTGCTCGCCGTCTGGCCGTTCAAGGACCGCCAGTACGAGATGATCCACGGCAAGGCGAAGCTCGTTTCCGCCGACCCTTTCGTTCCCGTGAACATCGACGGGACGGTCGTCACGGGCGTGGTGGCGATCCTCGCCGGCATCGCGCTCTACCGCTTTCTCGACAGGCTCGCGCAGCTGCCGAATGAAAGCTGACGCACACGAAGCCCGGCGGATGCCACAATGAGACGCGGACGGACCACTGGCACACCGGAAACGGTGCCGGATATCCCGGGAAAAAGCGCCGTATCAGTTTCCCTTAATGAAGGTTTAAGCGCGGGCATGCTTCATTCTTCGCATGCTGACGGTCTACAACTGCATCACCGTCGAACATGATCTGCGTCTCGTCGTTCTGGCGGGATTCATCTGCATGTTTGCGACGTTTTCTGCGACCCATCTTCTCCTGCGTTCCACGGAAGAGGGCGAACAACGGCGCTCGATCTGGATTCTGGGCGCGGGAACCGTTGCAGGTTGCGGCATCTGGGCGACGCACTTCATCGCCATGCTGGCCTTCCAGCCGGAAACGCCCGTCAGCTACGATCCGGGCATCACCTTCCTTTCCTTCGTCATCGCCATCGTCTTTGCGAGCATCGGCTTTGCGGTCTCCACGCGATTCCGTCCGGCGGGCATCGGCGGCGCCATCATCGGCCTCGCCATCGGCGCGATGCACTATGTCGGCATGTCGGCCATCAGCGTTCACGGATACATCACCTGGGACCGGGATTTCATCGCCGCTTCCATCGTGATCGGCACGCTTTTCGCCGCCGCGGCCTCCGAGGCGGCCTTCTCGCTGAAGGGCCGGTGGCGCATTCACGTCTGCTGGATACTCGCAACGATCGCGATCTGCGGCCTGCATTTCACCGGCATGGCGGCCATGTCCATTGCAGGCGATCCGAGCGTCGAGATCGCGGGCAACGCCGTCGATTCCCTTGCGCTCGCCATCGCCGTCGCCGCCGTGACGCTTCTGATCGTGGTCCTCGCCTATGCCGGCATCGCGGTCGACCGCCATCTCGCGGATCGGACGGTCAAGGAAGCCAGGCGGCTGCGCGCGCATGTCCTCGAACTCGAGGAAACGAAGAAGAAGCTCGAGGCGACATCGGCCGACCTCATGGTCGCGCTCAAGACCGCTTCCGCCGCCGACCACGCGAAGTCGCAGTTCCTCGCCACCATGAGCCACGAACTGCGCACACCGCTGAACGCCATTCTGGGGTTTTCCGAGATCATGACGGCGGAAACCTTCGGCCCGCTCGGCAACCCGCGCTACAAGGACTATTCGCAGGACATCTACCGAAGCGGAAAGCATCTGCTCGCTCTCATCAACGATGTGCTGGACTTCACGCGCGCCGATGCGGGCGAGCTCCATATCCACGAGGAAGACGTCGACATCGAGGAGGTGGCGGCTGACGCGATCAGAATGATCGAGGCGCAGGCCACCACGCAGAAGATCGAGATCCGCACGGGATTCGCCTCCCCCCTGCCCCATATCCGCGCCGATCACCGCCGCGTGCGGCAGGTGCTGCTCAACCTCCTCTCGAACGCGGTCAAGTTCACGCCCGACGGCGGCCAGGTGACGGTCGAGGCGGCGGCCGGGCCCGAGGGGTTCGTGCTGCGGGTCGCCGATACGGGTATCGGCATCGCGAAGCAGGACATTCCGCTGGCGCTGGAGCGCTTCGGGCAGATCGATTCCGACCTGTCGAGGAAATACGAGGGCACCGGGCTCGGCCTGCCGCTCTCGCTCTGCCTGATGGAACATCATGGCGGCACGCTCGACATCGAAAGCGAGCCGGGCCGGGGCACCACGGTCACGCTGACCTTCCCCGCCGGGCGGATCGTCGCCCTGCCGGACGCCTCCCGCGCCACCGCCTGAACGGGCCTTCCCAAAAGACCGCAACAGCCCCCGCGAATCAGCGATCCGGCGTTATCATGGTTAAGGGCCCGTTAGGGTTATGGTGCGATGAATCGGGCACCCAAACGAGAGCGAAAAAACCCGGATGTTCGACAATAAATCCGTACTCATTACCGGCGGCACGGGCTCCTTCGGCCGCAAGTATGTCCGCACCCTTCTCAGCCAGCACAAGCCGCGCCGCATCATCGTCTTTTCACGCGACGAGCTGAAGCAGTACGAGATGTCCCAGGAGTTCTCGGGACCGCAGATGCGCTACTTCATCGGCGATGTGCGCGACGCCGAACGGCTGCGCCAGGCGATGCGGGACGTCGATTTCGTCATTCATGCCGCCGCCCTGAAGCAGGTACCGGCAGCCGAATACAATCCGATGGAATGCATCAAGACGAACATCCACGGCGCAGAGAATGTCATCAAGGCCGCAATAGCGGAAGGCGTTCAGAAGGTCATGGCGCTCTCGACCGACAAGGCCGCGAACCCGATCAATCTCTACGGCGCGACGAAGCTCGCCTCGGACAAGCTCTTTGTCGCCGCGAACAACATGGTCGGTCATGACAGAACGCGTTTCGCCGTCGTGCGCTACGGCAATGTCGTCGGCTCGCGCGGCTCGGTCGTCCCCTTCTTCCGCAAGCTGATCTCGGAAGGCGCGACCTCGCTGCCGATCACCGACGACCGGATGACACGCTTCTGGATCACGCTGCAGGAAGGTGTGGACTTCGTCATTCGCAACTTCACGCGCATGCATGGCGGCGAAATCTTCGTGCCGAAGCTCCCCTCCGTCCGGATCACCGACCTCGCCGAAGCGATGGCCCCCGGCCTGAAGCAGGAAGTGATCGGCATCCGGCCCGGCGAGAAGCTGCACGAAACCATGTGCCCGGCGGACGATTCGCATCTCACCGTCGAATTCCAGGATCATTTCGTGATCCGCCCGACGATCAAGTTCTTCCGCGGCGACGTCGACTATCTGACGAACAACCTCGAGGAACGCGGCGAAACCGTGCAGCAGGGTTTCGAATACAGTTCCGGCACCAATCCGCATTTCCTCGGCGTGGACGAGATCAAGGCCTATAACGCGCGGGCGGACGCATGAGCGTCCCCGCAAGGCGGTAACGGACATGACAAACGTCGTCATCGTTCAGGCGCGCATGACCTCGACACGCCTGCCCGGCAAGGTGCTGGAGGAGGTGGCGGGCAGGACCGTGCTGTGGCATGTGCTGACGCGCTGTGCCGCCATTCCCGGCATCGACATCGTCTGTTGCGCCGTGCCGGAAGGCCCGGAGCAGGAACCCGTTGCACGGGAAGCCGAGGCGTGTGGCGCCGCAGTGGCGCGTGGCTCGGAGCATGATGTGCTCGACCGCTACTACACCGCCGCGCGCGATCTCGGCGCGGATATCATCATGCGGGTGACGAGCGATTGCCCGCTGATCGATCCCGGCCTCTGCGGCGAGGTGCTCTCGGCCGTTGTCGGCGACGTTTCCGTCGACTATGCCGCCAACAATTTCGTCCACCGCTATCCGCACGGGCTTGACTGCGAAGCCTTCACCTGGACAGCGATGGAGCGCGACTGGAAGGAAGCGCGCGAGCCCTACGACCGCGAACACGTGACGCCCTGGCTGCGCCGTGCACCGGAGATCAGCCGTGTCTCGCTGGAGGGCCCGAGCGAAGACCTCGGCAAGCTGCGCTGGACGCTCGACTATCCCGAAGACCTCGAATTCTGCCGTGCGCTCTTTCCTTTGCTCGGCGACGGCATTCCCTCCTGGACGGAAACGCTGAAGGTCTGCGAGGAGAACAAGCATCTTCAGGAGCTGAATGCCATGCGGCTTCAGCGCTGACAAAGGCTTCGCAGGGGAGGTCCATCATGCAGAAATACGGCAAGCCGAGCGCACCTCTGCTCTCTCACAAATCGCATTTCTTCGACGAGAACGCGGCGCTTCTGCAGCGCCAGATCGGACTGGCGGCGCTTTACGCTGAACAGCCGAGGCGCCTGCGCTGCAAGGCCTGCGACGGCCCTGTAAGCGAGGTCAGCTTCTCGAAGCTCGGCATCGACTATCTCGTCTGTCCCCGCTGCGGCCATCTGAATGGCGCATTCGAGGACAGCGACGCCTTCTGTTCCGAACTCTATGTCGAGGCGGGCGGGGCGGCCTATGCGCGCGACTACAGCTCCGCCGACCGCGAAGCCTATCGAAGGCGCACAGAGGACATCTATCTGCCGAAGGCGCGCTTTCTCGTTGACGCGCTCGCCGCAAAGGGAGAAGACCCCAACGCGCTTTCCTATGCCGACTTCGGCGCGGGCTCCGGCTATTTCGTTTCCGCGCTCCGCGCCACCGGGCTCACCGATATTCGCGGTTTCGAGGTTTCGGAAACGCAGGCGAGCCTCGCAAACGAGATGGCGGGGGAAGCGGTCGTCCGCACCCATGCCCTTGGCGATACGGTTTCGCTCGCGGGCGAAGTGGATGCAAAGGTCGTCTCACTGATCGGCGTGCTGGAGCACCTGCAGCAGCCGCGCGAACTTCTCGCCGCCCTTAAGGACAACGAGGCCGTTTCCTATCTCTACATCTCCGTGCCGCTTTTCAGCCCGAGCGTCTTCATAGAAGCGGCCTTCCAGGACGTGATGCAGCGGCATCTCTCCGGTGGACATACGCACCTCTATTCGGAATCCTCACTAGACTGGACCTGCCGCGAATTCGGAATGAACCGGGTAGCGGAATGGTGGTTCGGTGGCGACGTGATGGATCTCTACCGCAGCATTCTCGTCCGGCTGTCCGCTTCAGACAAGACAGCGGGCGCCGCCGAGCTCTGGACAGGCATGATGAAGCCTGCGATAGACGCCATGCAGGAAGCACTGGACCGGCGGCATCTGTCTTCCGAAGTGCATATGCTTCTCCAGTTCGAAAGGCACGGCTGAATGAAGCTTCTTCTGTTGGGCAGCACCGGATTGCTTGGCCGGGCGGTCGCGGAAGAAGCGCGGCTGCGGGGTCACGCATTGCGGGAAGCAGCCCGGCGAAACGCGGAGATTACGCTCGACATTGCCGATGAGCAGGCACTGCGGGAGGTACTTGCCGCCGAGAACCCCGACATGGTCTTCAACTGCGCCGCCCTCACGGACATCGAAGCCTGCGAGCGCAATCCTCTCGATGCCTGGAGCACGAACGCACGTCCCCTCGCCTTTCTCGCCGCCTGGGCGCGCGAAAGCGGCGGCAAACTCATACATGTCTCGACGGACCAGTATTTCACCGAAGGTGGCAGAGAGGCGCATGATGAGATGACGCCCGTCTCCCTCGTCAACGAATATGCTCGAACGAAATTTGCGGGAGAGGCTTTCGCCCTGACGGCGGCGAACGCACTCGTGCTCCGTACCAGCATTGTCGGCATTCGCGGCTGGGAGAAGCAGACGCTTGCCGAATGGGCAATCGATGTCGCCCTGAACGATCGGCCCGCCCAGCTCTTCGCCGATGCGTGGTCCTCTTCCATCGATGTCGGAAGCTTCGCGCGCGCCGCCTTCGACATGGCGGAGGCAGAGATGTCCGGCCTCTACAACCTCGCCGCGGGCGAGGTATATACGAAGGAAGACTTCGTGCGCGAAATCGCCCGGCAGCTTGAGCGGAAGCTCACCGCCGCAACATCCGGCTCCGTTCGCGGTCTCGCCACGACGCGTGCCCATTGCCTCGGCCTCGACGTCACCCGCGCAGAAACGCTTCTCGGGCGCAGGCTGCCTGAACTTCCCGAAGTGGTTGCATCCGTTCTTCACCGCTACAACGAGATATCGGCCCATGACCTACGACAGCTCGCTCCGCATCGGAACGCATGAAATCGCGCTCGACGCACCCAGCTATTTCATCGCCGACATCGCCGCCAATCATGACGGCAATCTCGAACGCGCGAAGGACCTGATCTGGAAGTCGAAGGAAGCAGGCGCGGACTGCGCCAAGTTCCAGCACTTCATTGCAGACAGGATCGTGAGCAAGGTCGGATTCGAAGGGCCGAAGGGGCAGGTCTCGCATCAGGCGAAATGGAAGAAGTCGGTCGTCGAGGTCTACGACCAGTATCATACGCGCCGCGACTGGACGGATGAACTGGTCGAAACCTGCCGCAAGGCGGACATTCATTTCATGACCACGCCTTATGACATCGAGGCCGTGGACATGTTCCGCGACATCGTTCCTGCATACAAGATCGGCTCGGGCGACATCACCTTTCACGAGGAAGTCGAACACATCGCGAAGACCGGAAAGCCCGTCCTGCTCGCAACCGGTGCCGCAACGATGGCGGAAGTCGAGGCCGCGGCCGATCTCGTTCTGCGTCACAACCGCCAGCTCTGCCTCATGCAGTGCAACACGAACTACACGGGCAGTCCCGAGAACTTCAAATATGTGAACCTGCACGTGCTGCAGACATTCGCAGCGCGCTGGCCGGGCATGGTGCTCGGTTTCTCGGATCACACCCCCGGGCACTCCGCTGTACTCGGCGCGGTGGCACTCGGCGCGCGCGTGATCGAAAAGCACTTCACGGATGACAATTCCCGCGAAGGCCCGGACCATTCCTTTGCTCTCAATCCGGTGACGTGGCGCGCGATGGTCGATGCGACACGCGAACTCGAAGCTGCACTCGGTGACGGCGTGAAGCGGATCGAGAAGAACGAGATGGAGACGGTGATAATTCAGCGGCGCGCGCTCCGCCTCAAGACCGCGCTCGATGCCGGAACGGTGCTGTCGCAGGATCATCTCGAAGCGCTCCGTCCCTGCCCCGAGGGAGCAGTGTCGCCGGACGCGCTGTCGAAGGTGCTCGGAAAGCGCCTCGCTTCGGCGAAAGAGGCCGGGAAGGAATTACTGTGGACCGATCTCGCATAGCGATCCTGATCCCCGCGTTCCGCGAGGCGGCAACCATCGGAAGTATCGTGAGGGCCGCACGTGAACACGCCGAGGTGATCGTGGTGGACGACGCCTCGCCCGACGAGACCGGCGCAGAAGCCGCAAGAGCAGGCGCCATTGTCATCCGCAACGAGACCAATCTCGGCTATGACGGCACGCTGAACCGCGCTTTCGAGGAAGCCCTCGCACGGGGCTTCGCCTACGCCATCACGATGGATGCCGACGGCGAACACGATCCCGCCCTCGTCGCGAGCTTCAAGTCACTGCTCGCCGACGAAGGCATGCCGCTCGTTCTCGGCGTTCGCCCGCACAAGCAGCGCTTCGCGGAAATCGTGATGGGGCTTTACGTGCGTCTCAGATTCGGCGCACGCGACATTCTCTGCGGCATGAAAGGCTACGACCTGAGGCTCGCCGCGGAAAACAGGGGCTTCGATCACACGAACTCCATCGGCACGGAACTCGCAATCAACTCGCTTCGCAGAGGTACGAGCTTCCGGCAGATTCCCGTGCGCGGCACGCGGCGGCTGGATGCACCGCGCTTCGACCGGCGCCTGCGGGCGAACATGCGGATATTCGCCGCGCTCGGCGAAATCGTGCGCGCGGATATTCGCGGTCTCTTCGGATGAGATGATACGGCTGCGGCCACACTGAATACCTCCGGATTTTAAGACGGCGTTTACCCTGTTCACGCGCCCAAAACGGGACGAAACCGGCTGGCGCACAACTTGCGACCTCACAGACCAACTGTCGCATTCGGATACAAGTTGGTGTGAGTACCGTGACCGCAATCGAAAAGCACATTCAGACCTTCGGCGCGTCGACCCCCGTCGCCGTTCCCCCCGTTGAAGGCTTCGAAAGCAGCTACCGGGAGGAAACCGGCGCCGGCACGCGGCTGACGCCCCTCGCCGACCGCTTCATGCTGCTGGTTGGCGACCTTGGCGCACTGGCGCTGGCGCAGATCATCGCGGGTTCCATCGCTTTCGGCATCAATGTGCAGGTTCTCAACACGGAATTTGCAGCACTTGAAGCCGGCGAACTGACGAGCCGCCTTGTCCGTATCGGTTTCCTGCTGATGCTGCCGGTCCTCTGGTGGGCGGCGAAGGGCCACTATTCGAAGCGCACGCCGTTCTGGGCCGAGACCAAGGAAATCGTGAAGGGCATCGCCCTCGTCGCGCTTGTCGACGGCTTCCTCCAGTACCTCACCAAGGACTATTTCTCCCGTCTCTGGATGCTCCAGGCATGGATCTGGGCGCTGGCGTTCGTGCCCGTCACCCGTATCGCGATGAGACATGTCCTGAAGCGGTACGGAAGCTGGACCGCACCCGTTCTCCTGATCGGCTCGAAAGAGAACACCGACGAAGCCGCCCAGGTGCTCGAGGACGAACCCTATCTGGGCTACGAAGTCGCCGGTGCGATCGACCTGGCCGACCTCGCCTCCGAGCGCAATGCGTCCAATCCGAACAGCCTTCTCTATCAGGCGGGCGGCCAGCTTTCGGCAGCCCTGAAGCTCGCCTGCGAGCGCCACGGCGCGCGCTTCGTGGTCCTCGCGCCCTCGCCCGAGGAAATGGCGAGCCTCGACCACATCCTGCGTGCGCTGCACCGCGCCCGCATCGCCTTCTCTATCGTGCCGCCCGTGAAGGGCATCGGCGTGATGGCGCTCGAGGCCGGCAATTTCTTCAGCCACGACCTCGTGATGCTGACGCTGGCCGACAATCTGAACCGGCCGATGGCGCGCATCATGAAGCGCAGCTTCGACCTCGTGGTAGCAAGCGCTGCCCTGTTCGCCCTCATGCCCTTCTTCTGGGCCGTTTCCGCGCTTATCCGCCTTGACGGCGGTGCCGCCTTCTTCGCCCATCGCCGCGTCGGCGAGAAGGGCCGCGAGTTCCTCTGCCGCAAGTTCCGCACGATGCATGTCGACAGCGAGGCGATCCTGAAGGACGTGCTGGAAAACAATCCGCAGGCCGCGGCCGAATGGGCGCGCGACCAGAAGCTGCGCAACGATCCGCGCGTGACGGCGGTCGGCGCCTTCCTGCGCAAGACCAGTCTCGACGAGCTGCCGCAGCTCATCAACGTGATCCGTGGCGAGATGAGCCTGGTCGGTCCCCGCCCCGTGACCTACGCGGAAGTGCTTCGCTATGGCGAGGACGCGGAATACTACCTCTCCGCCAAGCCCGGCATCACCGGTCTCTGGCAGGTGAGCGGCCGCAACGACACGACCTATATGCGCCGTGTGGAGCTCGACGCCTGGTATGTGAAGAACTGGTCGCTCTGGCAGGACATCGCGATCATGTTCAAGACCTTGCCCGCCGTGCTGCTGCGCCGTGGCGCCTGCTGAGGCTCACCCTTCGGCTTCCATGTCCGGCTTGACGAGAGATGCGTCGCGCTTCATCGCGCGGCGCATCTCTCGTTTGGCCTGTATCGCCTGCCAGCGACGACCGGCCCGAACGACGACGATGCGACGCCAGCGACGGCCGCGCGGATGATCGAGAGTGAGAATGGTAAGCCCGACCGGAATGGCGGCGGGGCCCGGCGGTCCCGGAATGCATCCCAGAACGACGAGCACGACGCCGGCGCCGATGCGGCCCGTCCGGCTTTTCGGCACGGGGATACGGTATCGCCCCACCTTTATTTTCATGAGCGCGGCTCGCCTCTGTTCATAATCCCGGTGCTCTGGGACCCTGTGTCCGCCGGAAAGTATAGATACGGACCGAAAGCCCGGGTTCCGGCGTTGAATTGTGAGATTTTGTGGTCTGCCATTGAAGATGGGGCTCAACTGACAAAAATGTAGGGGGAAGCCGCAGGGAAAAGGAGTGCCCCATGTCCGCCGCCAAGGAAGCCGACCACGACGTATCCAGCCAGAGCGGGAGCGAACTGGTCTTCGCCACGCGCAACCGTCAGTTCCAGGCGGGTGAACGCCGCCACTGGTACAATGGCGATCCCGTGGTGACAGCCTATTTCAACGCCCTCTCGGCGATGTTCCCGGTGGGCGAGCGCTTCTTCTGCGACACGGTGCGCTACCAGAAACACAAGATCACCGACCCGAAGCTGCAAGGCGAAATCCGGGAGTTCCTGGGCCAGGAGGCGATCCATTCCCGCGAGCACCAGGCCTACAACGACCGCATCGCCGCGCAGGGCTACCCGATGTGGAAGCTCGAACGCCGTTCGGCCCGCATGCAGAAACTCGCGCGGGTCCTGATGCCGAAAAAGGCGCAGCTCGGCCAGACGGTAGCCCTGGAGCATTTCACCGCGGTTCTCGCCGATCACCTTCTGCGCGAGCGCGATACCTTCGCGGAACACGCCTCGCCGGAGGAGTACGAACTCTGGATGTGGCATGCGGTGGAGGAGACGGAACACAAGGCGGTCGCCTTCGATGTGTTGAAGGCCGTTACCAGACCCGGGACCTTCTACTTCCTGCGCGTGCGCTCACTGCTGATGGCGACGATCTTCTTCAACATCAACCTGTTCCTGCATATCCGCAACCTTCTGGCGGTCGAACGGATGCAATGGAGCCCGCGTGCCTGGGGCAGGCTTGCCCATTATCTCTGGATCAATCCCGGGCCCCTGCGGAAGTCGATTCCCGCCTATCTGGACTGGTTCAAACCCAGCTTCCATCCCTGGCAGCACGACAATCGCGAGCTGGTGGCCGAATGGAAAGCGGCGCATGGCGAAGAGCCTGCGCACGCCGCAACGGCGGCCTGAGCCTCAGCCGCGAAGCGCGAGGTAGGCGTCGCAGATCTCGATCATCCGGTCGCGCCCGAAGCTCGGATCATGACCGCCGTGAACGACATTCACGTCAAGGACGCGCAAGCGTCTGATGGTCTCGCAATAGACCGCGATATCGGAGCCGGGCAGCTCGTCGAGCAGCGGCCCGTCATAGATCGCGTCGCCCGAGAAAAGCGTTTTCGTCGCCGCCTCGAACAGGCCGATCGACCCCGGTGAGTGGCCCGGCAGGTGAAAGACCGAGAAATGCCGGTCGCCCAGATCGATCACGTCGCCTTCGCCGACGGTGCCGGTAGCCGCAACGGAACGGACTTCATAGGTCTCGACGTCGTAACCTTCATAAGGCACGGCGTCGATGAGCTGCGCATCGCCCTCCGCGAGCCCATATCCCGCCAGAGCATCGCGCAGCTCGCGCGGGAACCCTGAAACGCTCAGCGTCGCGAATTCACGATAATCCGCCATGCCCGGCGCCTCGATGGCATGCATGAGGCGCGTGCCGAACTCATGCAGCGATCCGACATGATCGTAATGGATATGGGTGGCAAGCGCGGTGAGCGGCTTTTCGGTGAGCTTTGCAACTTCCGCCTTGAGCGAGGCGACACCGGTTCCCGTATCGATCAGCAGATCGCGGTCGCGCCCGGCCACATGCCAGATGTTGCAGCGGATGAAGGGATGGATATGCGGCTCCCACAGGAGCGTGACGCCATCGCCCATATCCTTCCGCTCGAACCATCGCTCCGCGATTTTCACCGGTCTCTCCGAATGTCATTCCGCACCGAATGGACGATAGCCACACCATGCGGGAATCTTTCTCCCTGTTTCTTCAATCTCCGAGATGGAGAGAGACAAAGGCGAAAACAGAGCCGATACGACAGAAGCGGGGGAACTATTCCGCCGCAGGTTTTTTCACGTCACGCCCATACACGTCATCGTAGCGCACGATATCGTCCTCACCGAGATAGGAACCGGACTGCACCTCGATGATGCTCAAGGGTTCGTCGCCGGGATTGGCGAGCCTGTGTCTGGTGCCGATGGGGATATAAGTGGACTCGTTTTCCTGCAAGGTCTTCACCGTGTCGCCGATGGTCACTTCGGCACGGCCCTTCACGACGACCCAATGTTCCGCGCGATGGCGATGCATCTGCAGGGACAGCGCCGCCCCCGGATAGACCATCAGGTGCTTCACCTGGTGCCGGTCACCGGAGTCGAGGCTCTCGTAGAAGCCCCAGGGCCGATAAACCCGGCTATGCGCCTGATGCTCCGTTCTCCCGGCCGCGGCGAGCCGCTCGACGACCTTCTTCACATCCTGAACACGATCCCGCGCCGCGACGAGAAGCGCATCGCCCGTTTCGACAACGATAAGGTTCTCAAGCCCTACGGTCGCGACCAGACCGGATTCCGCGCGGATGAAACAATCATGCGTGTCTTCCGCCAGAACATCGCCAGCGAGAACATTGCCCTGACTGTCCTTCTCGCCGATTTCCCAGAGCGCCGACCAGGAGCCGATGTCGCTCCAGCCCATATCCACCGGCACGACGACCGCGCTCGAGACGTGCTCCATGACCGCATAGTCGATGGAATCCGACGGACAGGCAGCGAAGGAATCCGGGTCAAGCCTCAGAAAATCGAGATCGCGGACGCCCTTCACGACGGCTTCGCTCGCACAGGCGGCGATCTCCGGACAATGGGTTTGCATTTCCTCGAGAATTACGTCCGCCCGGAACATGAAAATACCCGCGTTCCAGTCATAGCCGCCTTCGGCGAGATAGGATTGCGCGGTTTCGAGATCGGGCTTTTCGACAAAGCGTTCCACGACGAAGGCATCGCCGCCGCCAAGCTCTGTACCTCGCTTCACATATCCATATCCGGTCTCGGGGCCCGACGGCAGGATCCCGAATGTCACGAGCTTGCCCGCTTCTGCGAGCGCTGCCCCCCGGGAGACCGCATCGCGAAACGCATCTATGTCGGCGATGTAATGATCGGCGGGCAGAACGAGCAGAACGCCCTTCGGATCATGGGCCTGGACAAAGGCGGCAGCAGCGGCAGCAGCGGGTGCCGTATTGCGGCCTTGCGGTTCCAGGATATGGGCCAGGGGAGCAATTCCGGCATCGCGCATTTGCTGGGCGATGATGAAACGGTGCTCGTCATTGGACACGATGATGGGGTCGGCGAACCGCTCGCCGCCCGATACCCGGAGCGCGGTTTCGAGCAGCATGGTGCGTTCCGACACGAGCGGCAGCAATTGCTTGGGATAGAGCGCCCGGGAAGTCGGCCAGAGTCTCGACCCCACACCGCCGGAAAGAATGACCGGATAGATCATGCGCGCCGCCCTGAACCCTTGTCGTGTAACGCCGCCGTCAAGGCGGTCTGTGCCCGATACTTCCATGCTCGATACTAGAGGAACGTTCGGGCGTTTTCACCCCGCAGCCCGGATTTGGGTTAACCGTGCCCGTTTTCCAGTGGCCTTCGGAGAACCCGGCGAACAACAGCAAAGCCGGAAGGGCCCGAGGTCACCCGGAGCCTCATCTTGCCGCAACGGGCGAGAAATGCGAAACCTGACCCATCGTCGCGCGTTGTCGACATGTCTTGCCAAGAGCATATCAATCTCATGAATACCGCGCCTATCAGGAAAGTCCGAAAAGCCGTTTTCCCTGTAGCCGGCCTCGGCACCCGCTTCCTTCCGGCCACCAAGGTCATCCCGAAGGAAATGCTGACCGTCGTGGACAAGCCGGTCATTCAATATGCCGTCGATGAAGCGGTCGAGGCCGGGATAGAGCATTTCGTGTTTGTCACCGGCCGGGGAAAGGGCGCCATCGAGGATCATTTCGACCTCGCCTACGAGCTCGAAGCGACTCTGAAGGCGCGGGGAAAGACGGTCGAATTCGAAATGCTGCAAGCAGGCCGCCCGGCAGCGGGCGCCGCCAGCTTCGTTCGCCAACAGGAGCCGCTGGGCCTCGGTCATGCCGTCTGGTGCGCACGCGACATCGTCGGCGACGAACCCTTTGCCCTCGCCCTTCCCGACATGCTCATTCACGGAAAGCGCGGATGTTTCGCGCAGATGATCGACACTTACGGCAAGCATGGCGGCAACGTAATCGCTGCCGAGGAAGTACCGCACGAACATGTAAACCGTTACGGCGTCCTCGCCCTCGCGGAAGATCTCGGCAACAAGACGCACCGGATCACAGGCATGGTGGAAAAGCCGAAGATCGAGGATGCCCCTTCGAACCTCATCATCTCCGGTCGTTACATCCTGCAGCCGGAAATATTCGCGAAACTGGAGACGCAGAAGCCCGGAGCCGGCGGAGAGATACAGCTGACCGACGCGATGATCGCCCTGCTCGCCGAGCAGGACTTCTTCTCTTATCGTTTCGAGGGAACCACTTACGATTGTGGCGACAAGATCGGTTATCTCGCCGCCAACGTGGCGCTCGCACTTGATCGGTCCGACATCGAACCGAAGTTTCGCCCCGTTATCGAAAGACTGATACGCGCTTAGAAAGACCGCCGACAGAACGTCAGAAGGCGTTGCGACCGATGAATCCGTAGAACGGCGTCATCGCAAGAACCTTCAGATCGAACCAGACCGTCCAGTTCTCGATATAGTAAAGGTCGTGCTCGACCCGATGACGCATCTTCTCCGGTGTGCCCGTTTCGCCGCGATAGCCGTTCACCTGCGCCCAGCCCGTCATACCGGGTTTTACCTTGTGGCGGTTCGCGTAGCGGGCGAGAACGCTTGAATAATATTCGTTGTGCGAAAGCGCATGCGGCCGTGGACCGACAAGCGACATGTCGCCCTTGAGCACGTTGACGAGTTGCGGCAACTCATCGAGGCTCGTCTTGCGAAGAAACCGTTCCAACCCTGGTAACGCGAGGATCGTGACGTGTCGCCTGTGTCAGCACGGTCTCACCATCCTCACACACATGCATCGTTCGAAACTTGTAGACGTTGAAGACCTCGTGATTGAAACCGTGCCGACGTTGCTTGAAGATGACGGTTCCCCGGCTGTCCAGCTTGATGGCAACAGCGATTAAAAGAAGAAGGGGAGCAAGGCCGACCAGCAGCAAGGCACCAAGCACGCGGTCTTCGATGTTCTTCATGATGGGCGCCCAGTCATCCAGCGGACGCCGCTCAAGCTCCAGGACGGTCAGCCCCTGATAATTGAGCAATCCCTTGGGAGGAATGCGAAAACTCGTTGAGCTCGGACAGATCCTGATATCCGACGGTAGAAGCGATAGCTGTTCCACAAGGTTCGCAATGCGCAGTTCGTCCGTGAGAGGCATGGCGATCAGCACCTCGTCGACACGATACCGCTGTCCGAAGGCGATGAGGTCGGAAAGCCCTCCGCGCACCGGCACCTCGTGGCGTTCCCCGTTTTTCAGGTCGTCGAAGACGCCAACCACGCGAAGGTTCATCGCGCTCGATCCAACCTTTCGTATCAGCTTCTCGGCAATTTCACCGCTCCCGTAAACGACGACATGCCGGGAGAACCATCCAAGCGCACCCCACCACTGCAGGATGCGTGCGCCCGCCAGATGCAGAGCCAGAACGGCAACCGTGGAAAGTGCAAACCAGAGCGCGAACCAGACACGCGAGTAGTCTTCCGAGATTTTGAGAAGATAGCCGGCAGCCATCAGCGCAAGAGCAGTCGCAAAAAGACCGAAGACAACACGACCGGTCTGGCCGCGCGCGTGGCTCAGTACGTGGAATTGATAGAGCCCGCGATATCGCAACATCACGACACTGACGACTGCGCCGACGACCGCGACCACGGCGTAGGGTGCGGAGCCAACCGGCGCGCCGAGATGGAGGTTGATGTAACCCCACTTCGCGAGCACGGCCGCACCAAAGATCACCGCACCGTCGACACACATCATGAGATCGGCGATCACGCGCTTGGAAATCAGCGCTTGCTCACCACCCCCCCGGCGCGGCGCGGCATCTCCAGGCGGCACCGTTGCCGCATCGGCGGAAGCCCCTTCTCGCGAGTGTGCGGAAGCCGCGAAAACGACATCGTCGTCCGGTCTCTCTCCAAACCTCCGCATTGGTGAACCCCCAAAAGATCACGCGAACAGAACCGGCTTCTGCCGAACACAAACCCCACATGTGGCCAGCCAGCCTGTTTTACCCTCTAACTCAGGGCGAATAACGCTTCTATCAGACTAAAGTCTATCCGCTCTCCCAAAGCCGTAAAGTCTACCAAAGACACACAGCGTCAAATTCTCAACTCGCTTGCCCAAGAACAGGCAAGCTGGGGAACCCCTCTATATAAGGTAGGTTCTCCCATTAACCCCTCAACGGCTAGAAGCGCCAGCCGACATTTCGGCACCAGCCGTGCCCAGGAAAAACAGTCAATTTTCTACTGCGGCTATCTGCCTCAATCCGGTCCTGCCGATGTACCAGAACGAGCCAGTCCGGAAAGTCGACGTATATCCCCTGCAACCATCTCGCCGACGAGGGCGCGAAAACTCACACGCGGTCTCCAGCCCAACTCCGCCCTGGCTTTCGAGGCATCGCCGAGTGTCGCCACGACATCCACATGCCGAAAAAAGGCCGGATCGATCTCGACCAGCACTTCGCGCGTCTGCATATCAAGGCCTCGTTCGTCCATCCCCGTGCCTTGCCATTCGATCTCTCGTCCGGTTTCGGCAAAAGCGATTTCGACGAACTCACGCACCGAGTGATTTTCACCCGTTGCCACCACATAGTCGCCGGGAAATCCATGCTGCAACATCAGCCACATGGCTTCGGCATAATCCCGCGCATGCCCCCAGTCCCGGCGAACATCCAGGTTCCCGAGCCGGAGGGGCTGCCTGTCTCCCAAGTGCCGAGCGGCGACCGCAGACGAGATCTTCCGCGTAACGAATGAAAGCCCCCGGTGCGGGCTCTCGTGATTGAAGAGAATACCGTTCGAGGCAAAGAACCCGAGCGCCTCTCGAAATTTCACGGTCGCCTCGAAAGCCTGCAACTTGGAAATGGCATAGGGACTCAGGGGGCGAAGCGGCGTCCCTTCATTCAGGAGAACGCCTTTGGCGTCGCCGAACATCTCCGAGGTCGACGCCTGAAAGAAACGCACGTCACGAGACGGATAAATCTTCTCCAGCGCTCGCAGCAATCGATCGGCTCCGGCTGCATTCACATCCGCCGTGATGTCTGGATCCTCGTAACTCGCCTGAACATGGGTCTGGGCTGCAAGGTTGTAGATTTCGGCAGGCCTTATCTCTTCGATCAGACGGAATACGGCGTCACCGTCCCGCAAATCGCAATTGTGGAGATGAAGACGATTCCCGATATCGGCGAGGTCCTGAAATCTTGTCCGGTCAAGACTTTCCGCCATACGCGAAAGCCCGTGAACCACATAGCCTTTTTCAAGGAGCAGTTCGGCGAGGTATCCGCCATCCTGGCCCGTGATGCCGGTTACCAGGGCGACAGGCATTTCTTCGGGACCACGATGGGGTGTCTCGGCATTCGGCAAACGTCAAATCCACGGTGCTGACGGACGGTTAATCGTGACGGCTGACCCGGTTGGCTTCCCGCGCGACGGTCTTGAGATCGGCGGCCACCATTTCCGCCACGAGGTCGGGGAAACACGTTTCGTGACGCCACCCGAGCTTCTGGTGCGCCTTGCTCGCATCGCCCAGAAGGATATCGACCTCCGTTGGCCTGAAATAGCGCGGATCGATGCGGACCAGAACCTTTCCGCTGACCTCATCGACGCCGACTTCATCTGCGCCGGTTCCCTGCCACGCGATATGGCGGCCGACTTCCAGAAAGGCAAGTTCCACGAATTCGCGGACCGAATGCGTTTCGCCGGTCGCCAGCACATAGTCGTCCGGTTCGTCCTGCTGCACGATCCGCCACATGCCCTCGACATAGTCCCGCGAATGTCCCCAGTCGCGGCGCGCATCGATATTGCCGAGATAGAGAACCTCCTGAAGGCCGAGTTCGATGGCGGCGACAGCACGCGTGATCTTCCGCGTGACAAAGGTTTCGCCCCGGGTCGGCCCTTCGTGGTTGAAGAGGATCCCGTTCGAGGCATGCATGCCATAGGCCTCGCGGTAGTTCACCGTGGTCCAGAACGCATAAAGCTTGGCAACCGCATAGGGGCTGCGGGGATAGAAAGGAGTGCGTTCGTTCTGCGGGGTTTCCTGCGCCTTGCCGTAGAGCTCGGACGTGGAGGCCTGATAGAATCGGACGGTCTCGGACATGCCAAGGATGCGAATTGCCTCCAGAAGACGCAGAGTGCCGATCGCATCGGCATTGGCGGTATATTCCGGCGTCTCGAAACTCACATGCACATGACTCTGGGCGGCCAGATTGTAGATTTCGTCCGGCTGAGTCTCCTGGACGATCCGTATGAGGTTCGTGGCATCCGTCAGATCCCCGTAGTGGAGGAAGAGGCGCACACAATCGAGATGGGGGTCCTGGTACAGATCGTCGATCCGGCCCGTATTGAACGACGAGGAACGGCGCTTGACGCCATGCACGATATAGCCCTTGTCGAGCAGCAAACGGGCAAGCCAGGCGCCATCCTGACCTGTAATGCCGGTAATAAGGGCTCTCTTCGATGTCGACGCCGTCACATTCGCTCCTCAAAAGGACAACCGGGCGGGGCACGGATCCCAAGTCCCGGGGAATTGAGCGTTTTTTGCCCGTCCATGCAAGCCCGTTAACTCTCCCGGCAGAAAGGCACCTTGTCGGTGGCGCAAGCACCTCACCTTGAGGCCGCCAATCCCTTATGCTGCCGCTACCGCGTTTGTCCCGCTCCGTTTCCGGCTATACGATTAGCCGCTTGAGCCACTGGAAATAGCGACCACTCATGATCGAGCTTGAAGAAACCGCAATCCCTGACGTCAAGATCCTTCGGCCGAAGCGTTTCGGCGATGCCCGGGGCTATTTCTCCGAGACCTTCAACAAGCAGGCTCTGGCAGAGGCCGGCATTGAATTCGACGCCATACAGGATAACGAATCCCTCTCCGCATCTCCGGGAACCATCCGTGGCCTTCATTTTCAGAAGCCCGACGCCGCCCAGGCGAAACTGGTGCGTGTCCTCTCCGGTTCGATATTCGACGTCGCTATCGATCTCAGGCGGGGCTCTCCGAGTTATGGCCGTCACGTCGGCGTCACACTGAGCGCCGATGACTGGCGACAACTTCTCGTTCCAAAGGGGTTTGCCCACGGCTTCTGCACGCTTGCGCCCGATACACGCGTCTTTTACAAGGTTGACGCCTACTATTCGCCGGAGCTCGACGCGGGTCTGATCTGGAACGACCCCGATCTGGCAATCGAGTGGCCGGCACCCTCAGCCGAGGTGACCTTGTCGGAGAAGGATGCCCGCTTGCCGCGTTTCTCGGACTTCGACAGCCCATTTGACTATTCGACCGCCTGAAAACAGCAAGCTACCGGGGAACGTTCGATGCGCATCATGGTGACCGGCGGAGCAGGCTTCATCGGATCAGCCGTGATCCGTATGCTGATCGAGCAAACCGATCACCATGTGCTGAATGTCGACTGTCTTACCTATGCAGGCAATCTGGACTCGCTCAGCATCGTTTCCGAGAACAACCGCTACGGTTTTTCGCGAACGGACATCCGCGATCTTGCCGCTCTCCGGGACGCCGTAACGGGCTTTGCGCCGGATATCATCATGCATCTGGCAGCCGAAACGCATGTCGACAGGTCGATCGACGGGCCTGCCGCTTTCATCGAGACCAATCTCGTCGGCACCGCCAATCTGCTGGAGGCGGCCCGGACGCATTGGGAAAGCCTCACGGGCGAGGCAAGAGCCCGTTTCCGGCTACATCATATATCGACCGACGAGGTATTCGGATCGCTCGGGGAGACCGGTGCCTTCACGGAGGAAACGCCCTATGCACCGAACTCTCCCTATTCCGCCTCGAAAGCAGGCTCCGACCATCTGGTGCGGGCATGGCGCGAAACCTACGGTCTGCCGACCGTCACCAGCAATTGCTCGAACAATTACGGCCCCTACCAGTTTCCTGAAAAGCTGATCCCGCTCGTCGTGCTCAATGCGCTGGAGGGAAAGCCTCTTCCGATCTATGGCGCCGGCACCCAGATACGCGACTGGCTGCATGTCGACGATCATGCGCGCGCCCTGATTGCCGTCGCAACCCGGGGCACCATCGGCGAAACCTACAATGTCGGCGGCAACGCAGAGCGCACGAACATCGATGTGGTCCGCGCGATCTGCCGCATCCTCGATGACCTGTGCAGCGGATCGCCCCATTGTCCGCATGAAGACCTCATTACCTTTGTCGCCGACAGGCCCGGCCACGACAAGCGCTATGCGATCGACGCCTCGAAAATCGCCCGCGATCTAGGATGGCGCCCGCAAGAGAACTTCGAGAGCGGATTGCGCAAGACCGTCCAGTGGTATCTCGAGAACCGCGAGTGGTGGGAGCGCGTGCGTTCCGGTCTCTACCGGGGTGAACGCCTCGGCCTTGTAACGACCGGGTAAGCGCGGCTCCATGACGCGAATGACAGCTTCCAGACATGTGCTCGTCACCGGAGCCGATGGGCAGGTCGGTACGGAACTGGCGGCGGGGAGCGGCGCTCATGGGTTGTCTGTCACGGCGCTCTCGCGAAGCCTGCTCGATAATACCGACGCGGACGCCATCGCGGGAGCGATTGCAGCGCACAAGCCTGATATCGTAGTCAACGCAGCCGCCTATACGGCCGTCGACAAGGCGGAGAGCGAACCCGAGCTTGCAAATGCCGTGAATGCACGCGGGCCCGGCTTGCTCGCTGCGGCCTGCGATGGCGCCGGAATTCCGCTTTTTCACATCTCCACCGACTATGTTTTCGATGGAAGCGCCACCCGCGCCTGGCGGGAGGACGATCCCGTAAATCCTCTTGGCGTCTATGGCCGCAGCAAGGCCGAGGGAGAAGCCTCGGTGCGGCGCGCTACGCAGCGCCACATCATTCTCCGGACGGCCTGGATATTCAGCGCGCATGGCGGCAACTTCGTCAAAACGATGCTGCGGCTCGCCCGCGAACGGGACCGGCTTTCCGTCGTGGACGATCAATCCGGCAACCCGACCTCGGCCACGGACATCGCCCGGGTACTGCTGCAGCTGGCAGCTACCTGCATCGACCAGGTGAGGGCCGGAGAAGCCCCGCCCTGGGGCACATATCACTTCTGCAATGCCGGAGTAACGAGCTGGTGCGGCTTTGCCCGCGCCATCATGGAGGGTTCTTCGCGACGGGGCGGCCCTTCCGTTCCGGTGACGCCGATCACAACCGCCGAATATCCGACCCCGGCTAAAAGACCCGCCAACTCGGCGCTCGATTGTGACAAACTGAAGACGAATTTCGGTATCGAACCCCGTCCCTGGGAATTTGCTCTTGATGATGTTCTGGACCAGCTTGTCGGGCCACGCGTATAAGCGGCACGAAAGAGCGAAAGGCTTACTGGCATGAAGGGCATCATTCTCGCGGGCGGCAGCGGTACCCGCCTCTATCCCGTCACCAAGGCCGTTTCGAAGCAGCTCCTGCCTGTCTACGACAAGCCGATGATCTACTACCCGCTGACGACGCTGATGCTCGCGGGGATTCGCGACATCCTGATCATCACTACGCCGCATGATGCCGCCTCCTTCGAGCACCTGCTGGGCGACGGCAGCGACTGGGGCATCTCCATCTCCTATGCCGTGCAGCCGAAACCCGAGGGACTGGCCCAGGCCTTCATCATCGGCCGCGATTTTATCGATGGCGGCCGCTGCGCCCTCGTGCTTGGCGACAATATATTCTACGGAAGCGGCCTTTCCGGCATCCTCCAGCGCGCGGCCCGGCGGGGCAAAGGGGCAACCGTTTTCGGCTACTGGGTGCGCGATCCCGAACGCTACGGCGTCGTCGAATTCGACGAAAAGGGAAACGCGATTTCCATCGAGGAAAAGCCGAAGAAGCCGAAATCGAATTATGCCGTTACGGGTCTTTATTTCTACGACTCCAGGGTGAGCGACCTTGCCGCCGAAGTCCGGCCTTCGGCGCGCGGCGAACTGGAGATCACGACCCTGAACGAGATGTATCTGGAGGACGGGGCGTTGACGGTCGAAATGCTCGGCCGGGGTTTCACCTGGCTCGACACCGGCACGCATCAGTCCCTGCTGCAGGCTGGTGCCTTCGTCGAAACGATCGAAGAGCGGCAGAACCTCAAGATCGGAAGCCCGGACGAGGTTGCCTTCCGTATGGGATATATCGACGCCGAACAGCTGCAGCGGATTGCCCACAACATCGGCAAGAGCAGCTACGCGGACTATTTGCGGGCGCTGGTGCGGGAACAGCGAAGATAGCGAACGGACATCGCCCGAGACGGCGGGCAGAGACCTGAAAGCGCCAGGAGTGAGAAGATGAAAGTAACGATGATCGGAACGGGTTATGTCGGTCTCGTCACCGGTGCCTGCTTTGCCGATCTCGGCCACGACGTGGTTTGCGTCGAAATCGACGAGCGGAAGCTTGCCAGGCTTCGGGCCGGCGAAATCCCGATCTACGAACCCGGTCTCGAAGACATGGTGGCGCGCAACGTCGATGCCGGGCGGATTTCCTTCACCGCGAAGGCATCTGAGGCGGTACCGGCAAGCGACGCCGTGTTCATTTGCGTTGGCACGCCGCCTCGCGAGGACGGCGATGCCAATCTTTCCTATGTCTATGCCGCCGCCCGGGACATCGCCCCCAACTTGAGCGGGTACACGGTTGTCGTGGACAAGTCGACCGTGCCCGTCGGCACGGGCGACGAAGTGACTGCGATCATTCGGGAAGCAAATCCGGATGCGGATTTCGATGTGGCCTCGAACCCCGAATTCCTGCGGGAAGGCAATGCAATCGACGACTTCATGAAACCGGACCGCGTGGTCATAGGCGTCGATGGGCCTCGTGCCCGCGCGGTCATGCAAGCGCTGTATCGCCCGCTGACATTGAACGAAATGCCGATCCTCTATACCGGCCGCGCCACGGCAGAACTCACAAAATATGCCGCGAACGCCTTCCTTGCCATGAAGGTGACGTTCATCAACGAGATTGCGGACATCTGCGAGCGCGTTGGCGCCGACGTCCAGGACGTGTCGCGCGGTATCGGACTCGACAGCCGCATCGGCACCAAGTTTCTCCAGGCGGGCGCCGGTTTCGGCGGTTCCTGTTTCCCGAAGGACACGCTGGCACTGACCGGCACGGCCCGCAAGGTCGGGCGCCCGACAAAGATCGTCGAGGCGGTCATGGCCGCCAATGACGAGCGCAAGCGCCGCATGGCCGAAAAGATCATCGACGCCTGCAAGGGAGACGTCGCCGGAAAGACAATCGGCGTCCTTGGCGTCACCTTCAAACCGAATACCGACGACATGCGCGACGCGCCGAGTCTCGACATCCTTCCTCTTCTGCAGAAGGCCGGGGCCAGGATCAGGGCCTACGATCCGGAAGGCATGGGCGAAGCGCGCAAATATCTCTCGGATATCGAATGGACGGAAGACGCCTATGGCGTGATGCCCGGTGCCGACGCGCTCCTCATCCTCACCGAATGGAACGAATTTCGCGTTCTCGATCTCGACCATGTCCGGCGCGAACTGAAGGAGCCGCTGATCGTCGACCTGCGCAACATCTACCGCCCGGCGGAGATGGCAGAAGCGGGATTCACGTATCACTCGGTGGGCAGGGAAACGGCAGTGCCCGACGCAAAGGACGGTGTAGCCGGATGAGTCTCTCCTCAAGAACCGCTCCGGTTCCCGCTCTCGGCATACGTCGTTCCGCCGATGCTGCCCTGGGCAGACGAGTATCTACGCGTGTTGAGGCAGCGACGATGAGGAGCGATCAGGAATGAATCCATCTGGCCGGAAACTGAAAGCTGCACTGGGCCCGGTGGCGGACTTTCTCCTGTCTGTCGCCACGCTTCTCGCGACGCCTTTCCTGCGCCTTCTGACCAGGAATCCGGCCTTGTTTCGTCGCACCCGTGAGAGGCTTGATGCTGCGGGCGTTACCGTGCTCCGGCATCATTATTACTCACCGGCCGTCGTCCCGATTGAAATCAGGAAGCCGCTCGACGGAATACGCGACCTGCCTGGCGTCGATCTCAATCTTGAACGGCAACTCGAACTGATCGGCGAATTCAGCTATCGCGACGAGCTTCTCGCCATCCCGATGGAACCTGCGAGCGAGACCGCGTTCGGATACAACAACGACGCGTATGAAAGCGGCGACGCCGAACTTCTCTACAACGTCATTCGCAAGTTCAAGCCGAGACGCATCGTGGAGATCGGCTGCGGGCAGTCAACGAAACTGATGCAGCTGGCGATCTCGAGAAACGTCGAGGAGGACGGGTCGTACGAGTGCCGGCAAACATGCATCGAACCGTTCGAGCAGCCCTGGCTGGAGAAACTCGACATCGAGCTCATACGCAAGAAGGTCGAAGACTGCCCGCTCGAACTGTTCACGGAACTCGGCCCGAACGACATCCTCTTCATCGACAGCTCTCACGTCATTCGTCCGCAAGGCGATGTTCTGACCGAATATCTCGACATTCTGCCGCGCATCGGGAGCGGCGTGCTCGTACATGTCCATGACATCTTCACGCCGCGCGATTATCCGGCCGCGTGGGTTCTTCGGGATCGCCGGTTGTGGAACGAGCAGTATCTTCTGGAAGCCTTCCTTTCGTTCAATCGGGATTTCGAAGTTCTGCTGGCGGCGAACATGCTTGCCAACGATCACGCCGACAAACTCGCAACGACCTGCCCTGTCCTGAGCAGAACACCTGGCAAGCAACCCGGCGCGTTCTGGCTCCGCCGCCTGTAGACTGGTCCGGACAGAACCGGTCGGGGATAAGTCGGGTACCGGGACGGCGATCGAGGCGGCGCGCGCCCGACCGTCATTGAACTGTCATAAAAACGTCATAAATGCCCTGCCAGTTAATCCGTATACGGACAGATGAGGGGTTATCCCCGCCTCCGGAAGCGCCGGACCGGGGATAAGTGCGGGGGACAAGCCGGACCGGACAGGATGCCGAAGAAAACTTGTCCCCGGAAAATATCCCCGCCGCAAAAACCTCCCCCGCGGACGGGACGGGAGGATGGCATCGCCCAGCACGTCAGACGTCCGACGCCCTCCGCGAACGGCGAAAGGCCGTCCGCAGCAGCCGGTACATCGTACCGGCGAAATTCCGGGCATGCTGTCTGAGCGGCTGCGTCCGCGCCACCGCGCCGAGACCGAGATCGCGATAGACCGGAAGGCGCCGGCCCGTGAGCAGCATCGCCAGCAGGCGCGCGGGCACCTGCCCCTTGCGCCGCGCCTGATGCGGCTGCATGCGCGCGATGTCGGCGACGGGCAGCGGTTCGAGAACGATGTAGCCGGCTTCCGCCGCCGCCGCGACGAGCGCCTCTCCCCTTTCCGTCCGTGTAATGATGAGAGAGCGCCCCTCCTGCTCCTGGAAACTCGGATAGCCGTCCTCGCCGGGATACCAGGCATCCGCGCAGGTCACATCCGCGAACTCGCCGGTGCCGTCAGGACAGATCTTGCAGCGGAACTGGAGATGCTTGCTGAGAACGCCGCCCCAGGAACTCTGATAGTCCATCTGCCGCGTGGTGCCGTCCGCAAGAGCGGCGGTCGCGAAACCCGGCCAGCCATTGCCCCGATAGCGAAAGCTTTCGACGTCGCTTTCGGGCGCCTCCATCCGGCGCAGCACCTCGCGGCTGCCGCTCTCGCTCGGCATGCCGGCGCACATGAAGGAAAGAACATAGGGCACGCGATCCTTCAGCGCCGGGTTCCGGCCGAGCAGATTGCGCAGGCCCGCAACGTCGCAGGGCTTGCCGACGAAACCGTGACGCGCGCCATCACCGCCGATGTCATCGAGGATGCGCGCAAGCGGCGCCGAGGGCGCATAGCGCGAGCCCGCCGCATGGAGAACATCCGCCCGGTTCCGGCTCTTCTGCGTGACGTTGCCGATGGGGTTGTCCGGGTCCGGTGCGTTCTGCAGCACGTCTTCGACCTCTCCCCGTTCGAGGAGATAGAGCAGAAGCGCGGACAAGACGCCCCCCGACGAGCCGACCTGCCGGACTTCCGGATCGGTCGAATAACCGGCGCGCACCTCGACCACGTTGCCCCAGACGGGATGATAGGCGGCAGTTCCCTGCGCTTCATATCCCTCTATGCGCGCGCCCGGACAGACATCGACAATGGCGCGGTCCTCCTCCGCCGTGAGCGCCTGCCTGACCGATGGCCGCAGATAACCCGGCGCGGTCATTTCCATGCCGATCTTCCCGTCACCGGCGAGGGACGCGCAGAGGCCGCAGCCCGAGCACAGGTCGCCGGACAGGATGCTGCGGAGATCGGCGGGATGCCTCATCGCGGAAGCCCGGCGATGATCTGAGTGAGGTCGTCGCGATAGGCCTCGAGACGGCCGAGCGCCAGGACATTGCCACTTTCGAGCGCCGCCAGCAGGCTTTCCTTCCGCCCCTCGGCGGACAGGACGAGGGCGACGAGGTCCTCCTTCGTCTGCCGCGAACAGTCGCCGATGAGCGGATAGCCGAGCGTTTCATAGAGGCCGACGAATTTGCGGCTGTAGCCGAGCGGCACGACGGGAACGCCGGACGAGAAGGCGGCGATGGTCGCATGCATGCGGGAACCCGCGAGAAAATCGAGGCGAGAGATTTCGCTTTTCGCCTCGCTCGGAGACGAAAAACGCGGCATCAGGATCGTCTGCGGATAGCGCTCATGCAGCTCGCGGCACAGGAGGTGATCGTCATGCGCCGGATCGTTTGACAGAACATGCGCGACGAGATGCACCCGCGCTTCCGGCCGCGCCAGCAGAGTTTCGATGAGCGTATCGACGAGTTCCCGGTTCTCGCAGGTGAGGGAAAAGCGCGCCCGGCTGCCGTGTTCCGGCCTGTAGAGAAGCGCCGAAACATTGATACCGTAATGAACCTTGCCGTCGACATTGAATTTTTCGCGCCGCTCGAAGGGCAGCCGGAAGGCAACATCGATGGACTCGCGAGCCCTGTCTTGAAGACCGAGCTCTGCCATACAGGCGGTCGATTGCCGGTCACGCGTATAGACACGCAAGGCGCGCCGCATGAGCATGGCGGCGGCGAGACGGCAGTTGCGCCTGTCGAATGGTCCGATGGTCTGCGGACTGAGCAGCAGCGGGACGGATGCCCTCAAGGCAAGGTATTTGGACCAGGCCAGATTGAAGAAACGCCGCCATCCATAGATGTCCGTGAAACTGTCGCCGGAGCCGATGTCGACGGCGATATCGCATTCCGCCATGGCGCGCGCCACCGGCGAGCCGGGTGTCAGCGACCTCTTCACCGAGAAACGGTGCTCAACGACGGGGAGCGACACGGAAGATCTGTAGTCCGCATCGCTGGCAAACTCGAACAGGTGAAACTCCACTTCGCGGCCCGCCGCCCGCGCCGCTTCATCGAGGAGGCTCATATTGGCGATGGTCAACGCGCCGCAGCCGAGATTGCCGCTGCGCAGCGTATGCCACAACAAGCCGATGCGAAGGGGTTTGCTGGTCAAGAAAGCGGCCCGATCCTCGATGGTTCCTAGATCCTGTACCCGTGCAGGTTGATCTGGGTCATGAACAGATGCCGGAAGCGATTGCCGGTCAGCGCATTCAAAATTCGCGCCTTCCGGCCCGGCGCGGATAGTGGCTCGACGGATGTCACCGCGAACCCCGCCTCCTCGAACATCTGGCGGAAGGACGCAGGTGTGAACCATCTGAGATGGGTGCGGTCCATCGCGCCCCGTTCTTCAAGTTCCCACCGGCCCTGCAACAACCCCATGACGATCCGGTAGTGACTGATGTTCGGCGAACTCGCCATCACGACGGCGCCCGGCTTCAACAGGACCGCGAGCCGCCCGAGTACCGTCCAGGGGTCGACGAGATGCTCCAGAACCTCGCTGAGGATCAGGGCATCGAAACTCCGTTCCGGCCACGGAAATTCGAGCCGCTCGACATCACCGACAAGCACTTCGCTCAGATGTTTCCGGGCCTCCGCAGCCGCTTCGGGATGCATCTCGATGCCGACATACCGGCCGCATTTTCCCGCCTGCAAGGCAAGATGGCCCGTTCCGCCGCGGGCACATCCAAGCTCCAGTATGGCCGCGGAGGACGATACCGGAAGCGCGCCGACGTAATCGTGGCGGACACCCGAAAAATAGGAGGGCGGTTTCGTCTGGTAACCGTCAGATTGTGTGCTGTCCATCACGCGGGCCTATTCATATCCGAGCGCGCGGGCGACGTCTTGCGCGCTCTCGCGCGGCAGGGTTTCGGCCGAGGCACGCCGGACCGCCGCCTTCCTGCCGTTGAAGCCGGACAGACGCCATTTCAGGCGCAGAAAGGACAAGGAAAGGGGCGTGATCGTGGTGACCGTCGTCCTGACCGGCAGCCGGTGACGCCACTTTTTCCTCATGTAGCAATAGGCGTCCGTGTAGCCACCGGCGAGTGAGAAGACCGGCACGCTGTTGTGCACGACCGGGGCATTGACGACATAGACGCCGTGACCCCGCTCCAGCGATGCCTGGCAGATGTCGGTGCCGTACATGTGAAACCCCGGCAGATCTTCGTCGAAGCGCAGCCCGCTGCCGCGCCTGAGCACGATCAGCAATTCGTCGATGCTCGACGCCTTGACCGGTTCCTTCGAACCCGTATCGAGCTCCCTGTTGAGACCCGACGACCAGACGCGGCCCGCATGACCCCCGTCATCCCTGATGCCATAAACGCCGATGACCCCCCAGCCGGGATCCGTCTCTTCGATGACGGCAATGTTCCGCAGCAACACCTCCTCCCAGCCTTGCGGGAGGTAGACATCCTGATGGGCGAAGACGGCGATGTCCGCCGAGGTCCGGTCCAGACCCGCATTATAGGCGGCTGAGGCGGACGAATAGCCCCGCATCGCCGTCAGGATATCGGGGTTCTTTCTTACCAGCGCGGAAGAAGCCAGATTCTGCTCCAGGACCACATCATTGTTAACTGCGGCAATTATGCATAGCGAAGCCATCAAGGCACTCTTGCGCGACGGAATGAACGGAAAAGGTGTAGAAGGAACAGTGCCCTGAGAATATTATGTTTTCCGCAAGATTGCAGCCTCCTTCTCCACCGGCACTTCCTCTGGCTTTCGGAAAATCGCGGCAGTTCATGGTGGATCAAGACAGGCGTGACCGGGGAACCTTTCTGAACGACGGGGAGAAGCGGTGACCGCCGATTCCTTGCGAACTTTCCTCGTTCGCAGCGCAAGTGGCTCCTTCGGGCTGAATGTCGTAAATGTATTGCTGAAACTCGGTACAGGTATCGTGCTCGCGCGCGCCCTGGGCGCGAGCGGCTACGGCGTCTATGCCTATGCCTTCGCCTGGCTGCAGATCCTGCAGATTCCGGCGGCGATGGGCCTTCCTTCGCTCATCGTGCGCAACGTCGCGGTCTATGTATCCCGGCAACAATGGGGCCTGCTGCGCGGTCTTCTCGTCCGCGCGAACCAGACCGCCCTTCTCGCGTCGCTCGTTCTTGGCCTTGCGGCGGCCACGGCAAGCTGGCTGCTTGCCAGCGATGACCCGCAATCCCAGTTCCTCGACACATTCCATCTCGCGCTCTGCATGTTGCCCTTCATGGCACTGACCGCCCTGCGGGCGGCGACGCTGCGCGGTCTTCATCTCGTCATCCTGGGGCAGATGCCCGAAGCGGTCGTGGGGCCGGTCATCGCGCTCGCGCTGGTGGGCGGCGCCTGGTGGCTCTGGGACACGCCCCTGTCACCGCTCTTCGCCGTCGGAATGCAACTCGCGGCCACGGTCTGCGCCTTCACGCTCGGCGCGGCCCTGCTGCTGTGGAAGATGCCGGCAGGCGCGCGCGCCGCCATCCCTGCCTACGACACGAAGATCTGGTCGCGAAGCGTCCTGCCGTTCCTTCTGATCGGCGGCATCCAGGTATTCAACAACCAGGTCGGCATCCTCATTCTCGGCGTCTTCGAACCGGCGACCGAAGTCGGTATCTACCGCGTGGCATCGCTCGCGGCGGGGCTGATCCTCTTCGGTCTCGCCGCCGCCAATGCGGTCCTGTCGCCCGTCTTCGCCCGCCTTTACGCGGAAGGCGCCCATGAGCGCCTGCAGCGCCTGATCACGCTGAGCGCGCGCGCGATCCTCGCCTTCTCCGCCCCTCTGGCGCTGGTGCTGATGCTGTTCGGCCGCGAACTTCTCGCACTGCTGTTCGGCGCAGAATATGCAGACGGCGGCACCGCGCTCACCATCCTGGCGGGCGGACAACTCTTCAACGCGGCCATGGGCTCGATCGGCATCCTGCTGAACATGACCGGTTTCGAACGCGACAGCACGAAGGGCGTCGCGCTCGCGGCCATCGTCAATGGCGGATTGTGCATGATCCTGATACCGGCATGGGGAAGCACCGGCGCGGCGACGGCCATGACCGCGAGCCTGCTGGTCTGGAACATCGTCCTCGCCTTCTTCCTGTGGCGCCGCACCGGGCTCCATGCGACCGCCGTCGGACGAATTCGGCGTTGATGTCACAAATGCGTCAGGAAAGGGAAATGCGGAAACCAAATCTGTTCATCGTCGGCGCCCCCAAATGCGGCACCACCTCGATGGCGCATTACCTCTCGGCCCATCCGGAAATCTTCATGGAACCGGGCGAGCCTCATTTCTTCGGTCGCGACATTCCCTACGATCCCGTGCGCATGACGGAGACCGAATATCTCCATCTGTTCGACGGCGCGGACCGCGAAAGCCTGATCGGCGAAAAGTCACCCTGGTATCTCTTTTCCGCAACGGCGGCGGAAGAGATCAGGGCATTCCAGCCTGACGCGCGCATCATCATCCAGATCCGCAATCCCGCCGACATGCTCTATTCGCTGCACAATCACTATGCATTTCATACGAAGCGCGAGGACATTCTGGATTTCCGCAAGGCGCTTGCCGCCGAGCCCGACCGGCGCGCCGGCCGGCGCATCCCGTCGAACGCCCGTTTTCCGGGACAGCTCTTCTATTCGGAAATACCGCGCTACACGGCGCAAATCCGCCGCTACGTGGAGACATTCGGATGGGAAAAGGTCCATGTCATCGTCTATGACGACCTGAACCGGGACCCGGCGGCCGTATACCGCGCGACACTCGATTTTCTCGAGGTCGCCGACCGGGACTTCCAGCCCGTCTTTCCCGTTCACAACAAGGCGCGGCCCCTGAAGAGCTTCGCCCTCCACAACACGATCCTCGCGACGAGCCGCATGACAAGGAGCATCAAGAACGCCCTGCCGGCGGCGGCATGGCGGCCCGTGCGGATGCTGCGGGACTTCGCCTATTCCTGGAACACGGAATCCGCATCCCTGCCAGACGATCTGCGCCGGTCGCTGAACCGTCAGTTCCGCGACGAAGTGAATGCCCTGAGCGACCTGCTGAACCGCGACCTCACCTCCTGGACGGCGTCCTGACGAGTGGCGCCGGCCGCAACCCTCCTCTAAGATTCCGGCCGGGTCACGCGTCCCCGCCAGATGTTCACCGATGCAAAGGATTCGGGAATGCTCCTCAACAGGCTGATCAGGCCCTTCGGATACGAACTGCGGCGCAAAACCCGGTCACGGGATTTCTGGACGAATATCGACCTGCCTCGTGCCGGAACCCTGATCGATATCGGCGTCGGCTACGGCACGCACAATCTCTACGAGAAGCTCCCGGAGGCCTTCCTGCTGCTCGTGGACCCGCTCCCAGAATGCGAAGAGGCCGCCGCGAGGGCGCTTGCGACCCGCAAGGGAAAATTCGTGCAATCGGCGGTCGGCGCGGCCGAAGCGGAAGTCGAAATGAATGTCGAGAGCGATATCGGCAAGAGCTCTCTTCTCGACCGTGCGCCGCTGACCCAAACGGGTAACGTCGCGGCGCGGCGGCAGGTCCGTGTCAGGCCGCTCGACGCCATCGTCGCCGAAGCGCATGCGCCCGCCCCCTACGGCGTGAAGATCGATACGGAGGGATACGAGATGGAGGCCCTCAAGGGCGCGACCGACACACTGGAAAAAGCCCTTTTCGTCATATGCGAGTGCTCGGTAAAGCGGAGATTCGAAGGCAGTTACCGGTTCGAGGACCTGATCGCCTTCATGTCGGCCAGAGGCTTCTCGGTGGACACGCTGTCGTCGGGACCGCTCAATCCGCAGGGCATCTCGACCTATGCCGATATCCTGTTCCTGAAACAGAATGGTTGAGACGATCAGCGGCGCCGGGCAATGAAACTCCTCGTATGCATCGTTCACTTCTTCGGACAGAACGCGTCCTTTTCCGGCGGCTCGTCATGGCGGGGCGACGCCCAGGAGGCGGAGAACGCCGAGCGCCGGCTGCGGCGCGAGACATTCCTGCGCCGCACCTGGGAAAGCGCCGACGCCATCCGCTCTCTCGGCTTCGATGTCGACATCAAGGTCTGCGGCATCGAGGGCAAGAGCCTCATGCCCGTCGACTGGGATTTCAGCCGGCTCGAGGACCCGACATTCCTGGTCTATGAAACGCTTGCCGAAATGGCGAAGGCCGGCACGGACTACGATTATGCGATGTGCATGGAAGACGACATCCTGCTGCCCCTGCAGACATTCGAGAATGTTGTCCGCTTCGAACCTCATTCGGCGGTGACCGAAATACTCCATCCGAACCGCCTCGAACAGGCGGACGACGGCACGCTCGACTGCGTCGACCTGCGCGTCGTCCCCGGCTGGAAGGGCGAGGAGCGCGAGATACTCGACCGGACGTTCTCGCAGGCGCTCAATCCGCATTCGGGCATCGCGATCTTTTCCAGGCGAAAGCTGAAACATGCGGCGGAGAATGTGGACTTCTCCGAACGGAACATCGTCTGGGGCGGCCGCATGGCGTCCGCCTTCGCCAACATCCACAAGCCTTTCGAGCTGTGGCGCTGCAAGGACGACATGATCTTCCATCACGTCATTCATCAGGACAAATGGGTGCAGCCGCACCACCCCTGGCACAAGCGGGCCCAGCGCCGGATTCGCTCAACGCTGCGTTCGGCGAAGTCGAGATTCTTCTAGGCGCGCCGCGCCTTCTTCGGCTGCGGTTCGCGGCCGTTCCGTGCCGCCTTCAGCATGATCTCGCTCATCGAGGCGCCCATGCCGAGCAGGAAGAAGAAGAGGACGTAGATGTTCGCCCAGAAATGCACCGTGATGCCGGCGAACAGGAAGGCCGTCATCGCGAAGACCCAGCCGAGACAGAGGCCTTTCCAGCGCGGATCGGTGACCTCGCGCGCCGAAATCGCCACATTGCGATAGATCAGCGCGATACCTGCGACCATGAGAATGAGGCAGGGAAGCCCGTAGCGCATGGCCGTGAGCAGCCAGAAGGTGTCGACCGAGCCGTGCATCCATCCTGGCCGGGCCCACTCCGAAAAGCCGATACCGAAGAGCGGATGGGCCACGACGCTGTTCATGCCGTAGTCCCAGATCAGCGTCCGGTAGAAACCGGTCCAGGGATCGAAGGTGACGTTCTGAACCAGGAATAGAACAAAACCGCGATTGGAGAAGGTCTCGATGAACGCAATCGCACCGATGACCGCGATCAGCAGGAGGCGCCAGTACCGCACGCCCTTGAAGGTCTTCATTATGGCGCGGTAGACGATCAGGCCGAGCTGCATCACCAGAGCCAGCAACGGCCCCGACGAGAGCGATACGCCGACGCCCACGATCGACGCGAGCGATCCGACCAGCCTGCCGCCGCCCTTCAATCCCATCCAGAACATGGCAAAGAAGGCGCTGCAGAACACGCCGGCATGGATCGAGTGAGGAAACGGACCGACGGGGCGCAGCAGGCCGAAACGGCTCTTGGAATTGAGATTGAAGTCCGCATCGGCCACGGCGCTGAAGATGTCGCGAATGATGTTCTTCTGCGTGACGATCTCGACGACGAGAAGCGATGCGATAACGACATAGAGCGACGCCATGAGCTTCAGAAACTTCTGGATGGCACCGATATTGGTGAAACAGAGACGCGCGCAGAAATAGCCGCCCATCGCCTCGAAGGCGACGACGCCGCCCGACTTGAGCCCCCCGAACAGCCCCTGGTTCACCATCATCGCGAGAACCATGTAGATGGCATGGCCGAGAATGGCGTAGTCGAAATATTGCCACCTGAAACGGCCCGACATGGCGCGCATCAGCAGCGCCGGCAGGATCGCGAAAAGGACGAGGCGCGTTCCGTCGATGCGAAGGTCGCCGACATAGAAGGACGCTGTCGACGGCAGCAGCAGGCCGATTGCGAGCGCGATGACGGGTACCGGAAGGCTGGACGCCGGCGTGCGCGCAAGCCCCGTCATCCGTCCCCTGCCGGGGAGGTTCGCTCTGCGCTCATAGCCGCTTCTTGATGTCTCTGTCACGTCTGCCGTCCCTCACCAGCTTACGATGTGCGACTTCGTGAAGAGAAGGAATCTCTCGCGGAAGCAGGATTTGCCCGGAAACAGGGCCTTCATCTCACGGCCGGTCAGAAGATTGACCTTCTCGATCAGAGTGCGCATTTCGGACGCGCTCTTGCCGCCGAAGGTTCCCCGCCTCAGCAAACGCAGCAATCCGATCCGGTTCGGCACGGAAAGCCAGTGCACGATGGGCAGCATGTAATGCGGCTCGACCGGAAACTCGTGCGCCGGAACCTGGACCCAGCCATGCTTCCCGACCCGCACGAGCTCCCGCGCCATCGCCTGCATGTTGGCCCACAATACCGTATGTTCGATGACCGAGTTGCAGACCACGAGATCGACCGACACATCCGCGATTTCCGGCATGTCGCAGCCGTTTCCCGTCTGGAATCTGTAGGCGGCATTCATCTCGCTGATCCGGAAATCGCGGGACTCCAGCGCCTCGTCCTGGTTGAAAAGCGTGATCTCGCACAGCGCGCGCGACGGCACCGTTTCCCAGAAGAAGGGCGAGCCGCCGACATCCAGCACCTGCAGCGTGTCGCCCTTGCGGGCATGGAGGTCGCGAATGACGCGATCGAGCGCCGCGTTGCGGCGCTTGCGGAAATAGAGTTGCAGCTTGCGGCGGTTCAGCATGCGGGACGACAATCACAAGGGCCGTTCGGGCGGCGGGTCGCGAAGCGGCGCGGAGCGCGCCGCAGGGTGACGAATGGGGCGACCGGAGGCGTCCCCGATCCCTGAGGTGACGGGCAGCCGGGCTTCATTGCGGATCATCCCCCGCGCCCGGCCCGTCGAACAGCAATATAGCATCAATCGGAAAGTGATCCGAATTCCCGTATTCGCCGATCCGTCCCGCCCTGACGACCTCGACGCCGCCGCCGACAAAGATGTGGTCGATGCGGATGAGCGGCATCGGAATCAGCCGCCCGAAGCGGCGCTGCGGCGTCGCGAAGGTGAACCCGAACCAGCGGCCGGCCTCCTCCTGCGCGCTGCGGAGGAACGTTCTCATGCGCCGGTAGCCTTCATTGGCCTGCGTCATGTTGAAATCGCCCGCCACCAGAAGAGGCCCCGGCGCCTCGCGAATATCCTCCATGAGCCGGTCGACAAGGGCGAGTTGCGCGCTGTCGTCGCGCATACCGCGAATGGCGTGAAGATTGCGCAACTGCATCGGACCCGACGGCAGGCGGACGCTCGCGCGCTGGAACTCCCGGTCCCAGGCGCCGGCCCGGAGCGGGAACCGGCTCACGATCATCAGCTTCAGCCGGTCATCGCGGACGACATGCACCAGCCCGTCCGGATAGAGATCGTTCAGACGGTCGAGCAGTTCCTCGGGCTGCCGCACCTCCTGCAACAGCAGAAGGTCGGGCTTCTGCTTCAGCACGACCGCGGCAATCCGGTTCACCTCCCAGTTGCGCCCCATGACATTGTAGCTCATGACATGAATCGCATCCGGCGGGACGACTTCGCCGCCGGCCACGATGCCCGTCAGTCCACGGAATATCTGTCCGCCATAGGGCGCCAGCACGAGAACGACGAGAAGAAGCGCGGCGCCCGCCAGCACCGGCCGGCGCAGCAGCGCGGCCAGAAGAAGCAGAGGCAGCAGCGACAGGCCGATCCACGGCGTGGCGTAATTCGCAAGGCGGACGATGCCGATGCTGTCGCCGCTCAACGCACCGGCGAGCCACCAGACGCCGACGAGAACGAGATAGCCCGCCCCCATGGCAGCGGGCACGGCCCGCCAGCCCAGCGCCCGGAGACGGCCGTTCATCTTCGCCAGTGCTGCGGGGAAACGTTTCGCCGGCATCGCTCACACCGCGGCGATGAAGCCGCCGAGAGCCGCGAGAAGCTCCGGCGACGCATGGGGAGAAAGCCCGCTCGAGGCTGCAAGCTCGTGACGCCGGTCGAGCAGCGCATGCAGATCCTTTTTCCCCCAGGCGACATGGATGCCGGGGCGGTCCTCGAAGCGGCGCGCGGTCGCGGCCTGATGGTCGTTGCGGTGTTCGCCCCGCGCGAAGCTGCGCGGCATGATGACGAGCGGCTTGCCGAGCATGCCGACGCTCAGGATCGTGCCCATGCCGGCATGCGAGACGATCAGCTCCGCTTCCTGCTGCAGCCGGTCGAGCCGGTCGGGCGCGAGAAAGTCGAACGCTTCGAGCGCCGCGGGACGGCAGGCGCCGCCGCCCGTCTGCGCCACCACTTTCACCTCGGGATGACACGCCGCCCAGCGGTCCATGGCGCCGACGAGCCGGTCGAACGGCATCTGCGTGCCCACCGTCACCAGGATCACAGCACACTCCCCCGGCAGAAAGGCCCTTCGTCGCGCGCGAGATGCGGCCATTGCGTCAGCCAGAGATCCGCGACGCGCCCGGCGACGCGGCCGGACATCGAAAGCTCTTCCGCATTGGCGATGCTGTCGATCCAGACCGTGCGGCAACGCAGGCAGCGGCCGATGAACAGGGCGACGAGGCCCGGCGCCGCACCGGTCGACACGACCACATCGGGCCGCACCCTCGCGAACAGGACGAGAAGCTGGAAGACGAGCAGCAATACCGAAAACGGGTGACGGCGCGAGGCGTCGCGAACCACGGCGGAGGATGTCACGCCCGCCATGACGGCGAGACCCGGCATGGTTGTCACATAAAAGGTGGAATGGGCATCGAACACCGGCCGCAGACGCATCATCTGGACCCAGTGACCGCCGCCGGAAGCAACGGCGAGAACCCGCTTCGGCCGGCCCGGCGAGGTCCTCTGCGCTGTGGAGTCCTGCACACTCATGTCCTGCTTATTTTCACCGCGCCGGTCGGGATTTCTGACTTATAAAGGGATATGAGGACGAAATCATAGCGAATGACGCCTTCCTTTCCACCATATCCAAACATCGTTAACGTCTGCGAGACGACGAGGCAGATGAAAGGCTTCCCCCGAGATGCCGGCAGGTGAAACCGAGACGCGCACGCATGCGCCTGCGGAGGTATCTGCCACGCCCGCCGTCACGGTGATCGTCGTCAGCTACAACACACGCGCGCTCACACTCGCGGCCCTGCGCTCCCTGCTGGCGGAAACCGACATGGCCGCGGTCGAGGTGATCGTCGTGGACAATGCCTCCGCCGACGGGTCGGCGGACGCGATCGCCGCGGAATTTCCGGCGCTGAAGCTTCTCGCGCTTGCCGAGAATATCGGTTTTGCCCGCGCCAACAATCTCGCGGCGAAGACGGCGCGCGGAAGATATCTGCTGCTGCTCAATCCCGACACGGTGGTGATCGAGCGCGCGGTCGACCGGCTGATCGCTTTCGCCGGCGCCCATCCGCAGGCCCGCATCTGGGGCGGGCGGACGCTCTTTGCGGACCGGACGCTGAACCCGGCCTCCTGCTGGGGACGGATGACGCCGTGGTCGCTCTTCTGTCTCGCTTCCGGGCTGAGGGCCCTGTTTCCGCATTCCGCCGTTCTGGATCCCGAAGGCATGCCGGACTGGAAGCGCGACAGCGTCCGTCATGTCGACATCGTCTCCGGCTGCTTCCTGCTGATCGAAAGGGCCCTGTGGGAAGAGCTCGGCGGCTTCGACAGCGGCTATTTCATGTATGGCGAGGATGCCGATCTGTGCCTGCGCGGAAAACGCCTCGGCGCGGCACCGCTGATCTGCCCCGACGCCGCGATCGTCCATTATGGCGGCGCCTCCGAACCGGTGCGCGCCGACAAGATGATCCGTCTCCTGAAGGCGCGCGTCACCCTGATGAGGGATCACTGGCCGTCCGGGCTGCGCCCGCTCGGGTTGCTGCTGTTCCGGCTCTTTCCGCTGCCGCGGATGGCGGGCTACCGCCTTGCCGCCGCGATCCGGAACAAGCCGTCAGACCGCCGCCAGTTCGAGACCTGGCAGAGCATCTGGCGCGCGCGCCGCGAATGGCTTGCGGGCTACGACCGGAGCGAACGGCGATGACGGCGCTCTGGAGCATCGTCATTCCGACCTTCCACCGTCCGGCGCTGCTCCGCCAGGCGGTCCGCTCCTGCATGGCGGCGCGGCGGCCGGACGGGACGGCGCTCGAGATCGTGGTGGTCGACAATTCCGCCACCGGCGACGCCGCCGAGGTCTGCCGGGAGATGGGGTTCGGCGAGATCCGCTATGTGCACGAAGCGCGCCCCGGTCTCGCCCATGCGCGCAACCGCGGCATCGACGAAGCGCGGGGAGAGATTCTCGTCTTCCTCGACGACGACGAACATGCCGACGAGAACTGGCTCGTCGAACTCGACCGCGTCTTTGAGGCAAGCGGCGCCGACATCCTCTGCGGCTGGATCGAACCCGACTTCGCCGTCGCGCCGGAGCGCATGGCGGCCTATCTGACGGATTTCTATCGCCGCGACGTCGAGCGCCCGTCGGGCGCCGATCTGAGCGACATTCTGAACTATGTCGGCAGCGGCAATTCCGCCTTCCGCCGCGAGCGCTGCTTTGGCGGCGGTATCCGCGTCGACGAAAGATTCAATCATTTTGGCAGCGAGGACATTCAGCTCTTCCGCACGCTCGTGGCGGCGGGGCTGCGGATCGCCTGGGCTCCGCAGGCAATCGTCCATGAATGCATTCCCGTGGAGCGGGCGTCGGTGCCCTATCTGAAAGCCCGGCGCAGATTGCAGGGTCAGCAGCGGGTTTTCGGCATGGCGATCGGCGGCCCGCTGCAGAAGGCGAAGGTACCGGTCTTCATGGCGGGCGGGGCCGCCCAGGCCGGCTTGCATGCCGTGCTATGGCTTTGTTCCATCGTCACCGGCAGACGGGAACGGGCGACCGAACACGCCATCGAGGTTGAAGGGGGGCTGGGCAAGGTCTTCTGGACCGGCGCAAGCCGTCGCAGGATATACGGAAAGTCGCCGGACTGAACTGCCGGCGGCCTTGATCGGGGGTAGCCTCGATCCGCGAGGGGAAACACGGAAATGCGGAAACCAACGTCGGCCGCCGACGATATTGTATTCTGGGGTCTGATGCTGCTGACCGCATGGGCGCCGCTTCCCCTGGGCAGCAACCGCCCCTGGTCGATGGCCTTCCTCGCGCTGCTCTCGGGCCTGCTTCTCCTCGGCCTCGCCATCGGGCATCTCGTCACGCGCAAGGACTCGCCACCCCTGCACCGCGGCTTGCGTCTGCCCCTCGCCTTGGCGGCCGTCCCTCTCGTCTGGGCGCTCGTGCAATGGTCCACATGGACACCCGAGAGCTGGCATCACCCGATCTGGCGGCAGGCAGCCGCCGTACTCGGCTCGCCGCTCGAAGGCCGCATCACGGTCAATCCCGATGCAACCCTGTCGACCCTCATGAATCTCCTGGGCTACCTGGCTATCTTCTGGACGGCCATGGCAACCACACGGGATCCCGCCCGGGCCCGGCTCGCTCTCCGGCTCTTTGCCCTGATCGGCGCGGGCTATGCGCTGTATGGACTCGCAATCTTCTTCAGCGGCACGGAAACGATCCTGTTCTTCGACAAATGGGATTATTTCGGTTCGGTGACATCGACCTTTGTGAACCGCAACTCCTACGCCACCTACGCCGGACTCGGGTTGTTGTGCGCCGTCGGCCTCATCATCGAAGACATACGGCAAAGACTCCCGAGACAGCCGCTCCATATGCGCCGCCTTCCCGCTCTCGCACTGGACATCGCCTCCCGCAAGTTCCTCTCTCTCGTCGTGATCCTGCTGCTCGCATGCGCGCTCATGCTGACGGGTTCCCGCGCCGGGATCGGCAGTACGCTGATCGCGCTGGTCGTGCTCCTCGGAATCTCGCTGCTGCGCGACCGGAGAAGCGGGCTGGCTGGCGGCCTGACGGCAGCCGCACCGCTGGTCCTCGTATTGCTCGCAACCTTCTGGCTCGCCTCTGGCCCGATACTCGACCGGCTCGACGAAAATTCGCCCGCCGCGGACCGGCTACCGGCCTACAGACTTACCTTGCATGCAATCCAGGAAACACCGCTCCTCGGAACCGGATACGGCACCTTCCAGGAAGTCTTTGCGGCCCATCGCGACCTGACGGTCGCCAGTCCGTCGAGCTGGAAAAAGGCGCACAACACCTATCTGGAGAACATGCTGGAGCTCGGCGTTCCTGCCGCGATGGCGCTGAATCTGGCCATCGCGCTCATCGCATGGCGAGCGCTTCGCGCCATGTCCAGTCGACGGCGCAGCCGCATCTACCTGACCGTCGGCGTTTCGGCCACGGTGCTTGTCGGCCTTCACTCACTTGTCGATTTCAGTCTTCAGATACCGGCAATTGCCGCGGCCTACGCGTTCATCATGGGCGTTACCGCCGCCCAGGCTTTCAGGCAAACCTCCCAGGGCCCGGAAGAGAGCGACGGCTAATCCTGATCACGCCCCGGCAGCCGATCTACCCGGTAGTCGAGCATCTTCCCGTCCGTTTCCGGATTTGGCAGAAGCGTGCGGAGCAGGGCCTGCTCTTTGGGAGCGAGGTTGGCAAAGAATTCCGCAACCGACGTAACATGCCGGGCCCGCCACAGCACAACCACCTGGTCTCTGCCGTCGTTGCGCACATCCGGTGGCAGCTCATCCCAGCCGGAGAGATAGGTCTGAAGGCGCCGCATGGCATCCGGCAGTTCGAGACGTCCCGTCAGCCAGGAGAGTTCGAGCGCGTCGACGGCAAGAGGCGTCATCCCGCCGGCAGCGAATTCCGCATAGGCAAGTCTCGACCAGATGTCGGTACGCAAAGGCGCTCTCGACGCGGCCGCGACCAGGCGATCCCGTCCTTCCCGGATCGGCTCCGCCTTGAGATGCCGCAACCCGGACTCCGTCGAAACGACAGCCGCCCTGCTCTGAAGCTCCGGCGAGGAGGGAAGACGGTCGGCAGCGGTCCGATAGGCCGCAAGGAGATCGGCCAGTTCGCCGCTGGAAACTTGCTCACCCTGCCCCAGCCGCCAGTATCGGCCATCTTCCGGCAAGGCCGTCCCGTACGCCCACAAGCGCGGAACGGCGAGGGCAAGCAGCCCGATCGCTCCCGCAAGGATGGCCACTTCTCGAAATCGGTACTTCGCCGCGAGCTTTCGGGGCTTTCCGCTCATCTCAGTTCGAGTGATAGGAACTGTAGGAACTGTAGTAATACCCGCCGTCGCCGTAGCCATATTTCTTCTGCTGGCTCAGATCGACCTGCGCAAGCACCACCCCGGCCAGAGGAAGACCGAAGGTGAAGAACTCGCGAATGGCATTCTTGGCGGCAGCCTTGGGCGTCTTGTTCCACTGAACGACGAAGAGAGTGGTGTCCACGAGCTTCGCCAGTTGCCGCGTATCCGAAACCGGGAGAACGGGCGCGGAATCGATGACCACCAGATCGTAGGTCCGGCGGAGATGCGCCATGAGGTCCTTCATATGCTGGGACCCGAGAAGCTCGGTCGGATTGGCGGTCCCGGCCACGATGGGAATAACGTCGAGCCCGGACTCGTGATGCAGGAGAACGTCATCCAGCGACGTCTGCTGGGCCAGGTACTCGACCAGACCCGCTTCGGGCTTCTTCAGTTTGAGCGCCTCGACGGCTTTCGGACGCCGAAGGTCGCAATCCACAAGAACGACCTTGGAACCGGCCTTGCTCGCGGCGAGAGCGAAGCTCGCCGCGGCCGTCGTCTTCCCTTCGCCCGGCAGAGACGAGGTGAAAAGGACGACCTGCGGCGGCTTGTCGACATTCGACAGGGCGAGAGCCGTCCTCAAGCCGCGGAAGGCTTCGGCATAGGAGGAAAGCGGTTTTTTCTGCAGAAACTCCTGCGGCTGATCCCGACCCGCCGTTGCGCGATCGACAAGCGGCACAACGCCCAGATTCGCGACACCCAGCGTCTCCTCGACCTGCGTCGTCGTGTGAAAAGTGTCGTCGAGCAACTCGAGCAACACGGCGCAGCCAAGTCCGGCACCCAGCGCCGCGATGAGAGCCCCTGCAAGCAGGATATTCATCTTCGGTTCGCTCGGCGCCGTCGGAATGCTCGCTTCCGAGATCACGCGGGCGTCGGGGGTCAGAAGATCCTGTTGTTCGCTGGTCTGCCGGAACCGGGTCAGGAACGATTCGTAGAGGGTCCTCGTCGCGGCTGCATCGCGCTCAAGTGCACGCAGCTGTACGAAGGCCTGATTGTCCCCGGATGCCCGCTTCGTCAGCCCTTCGAGGCTCTCCTGCAGCGATCGCTCGCGGGTCGCGGCAACATCGACTTCATTCCGCATGCCATCCGCAATACGGCCGATTTCCTGAGAGATTTCGCGGCCGAGGTCGCGCTGTTCGGCCTGAACCTTCAGGATTTCCGGATGCCGGGGTCCGTAGCGGGAAGACAATTCCGCCTGCCGGCGGGCCAGTTCCGCCTGTTGCTGACGCAACCCGGTGATAACGGGAGACGACAGAACCTCACCTATCGCGTCGACGTTTCCGCCCCGCTTCATGATTTCCTGCAGTCTGTCATAGCGGGCCTGCTTGGCGGCGCGTTCCGCGCGCGCAAGAATGAGCTGGCTGTTCAGTTCCGAGAGCTGCTGTTCGTTCAGTGTGCCGCCGTCGGTGTTCGCGCTGACAAGATCGTTCTCCGTCCGGAATATTTCGACGGCCCGCTCGGCCTCGTCGAGCTGCGTCCGCAGTTCGGAAAGCCTCTCGGTCAGCCACTCATTGGCCCGTCGCGTGGCCTCGAACTTGGCCTCAAGCTGATCCAGCACATAAGCCTCGGCCACCGCATTGGCGATCCGCGCGGCCTTTTCACGGTCCGTCGAGGTAAATGCGATCTCGATTGAAAGCGTCGAGCTGTTCGGACTCGTTTCAAGGGCGGCGAGAACCGACCGGAAAACGGTCTCCGATTCGACCCTTTCCCTCTCTTCCGGAGAAAGAGTTTTCGGGCTGCTGAACAGACCGGTCAGCCAGTGCGGGAGCAGTCCGCCGGCTCCGCCCTGCTCGCTCCGGAGCAGCGGATTGAATTCCGGATCGTCTTCCAGGCCGAGTTTGTCGATGACGCGCGTGACGACCGACTTGGACTTGATCAGGGCAGCCTGGGTGTTGACCACCCCGCCCTTCGGGGCAAGGTCGGACAGAACGGACTCGATATCCACGACTTGTTCGCGCCGCGTCTCGATCATTACGACCGTCGAGGCGGTGAATCTCGGCGTGAGGGTCTGGAGAACGAGGAAAGCACAGACAAACAGAACCGCGGCGATGCCCAACACAAGCCAGATGCGGCGCCGGAACATGGCAATCAAGGCATGAATGTCTATGCCGTCGCTGGCATCTTCCATTGGCCCTCCACCGTAGGAGCGCGCCGTTTCAGCATCATCACGATTGGCATTCATCACATTCACTCGACTTCTTGAGATCGGCCGTCGCCCCACATCCGGGGCAACGGTGCCCCAGCACTCGCCGGACGCCGCAAGAGAATTCCCGGAAGACTACTGGCCCAAGGTGGACCGCAACAGCCTAAATCGGGAAATCAAAGGCCGCGAACCCTGTTTATGGTTTCGCGGCCAGCTGATTTTGCAGTCATCGAAAAGAGGAACTTCCGTCCATCACCGCTGCAGGATCAGAGAGATACCCACCCGGTTCTCCTCGTAGTCCAGCCCGACGGCATCCGAGCTGCGCTCGGCATAGTCGTAACCTACACGGACCTTTGCATAGCGATTCACGAGATAGCTGACCCCGACACCGGCATCGATATAGTCGTCGTTCCGGCTGACGTCTTCGTAGTCGGCATTCTCGAAGCGGAAACTACCGTCGAGGATAACGTTGCGAAGCAATTCGTGATCGACCCCGACCTCACCATACTGCGCCAGATATCCGCCAGAGCCGCCAACGGTCGACTCACCCACTTCCGCGCCGGCGCCAAAGCGAACGGTCGTCAGCGGTGTCGCCAGCCAGGTGACGTCGGCGTGGTAGGCCAGACCGCTCACATCATCAAATGCGGCGGAGTCGTAAGTCTGTTCCTGGTAGCCGATGCCGATTTCGCCGCGGATCAGGCGGGTCGCCGGGAAGGAAAGCCCCGCCTCGACCGCATAACCATCGGAATCGCGGTTGACCGCCGAAGCCGGCGGCTGAAGATCGTAGCGGCGCTGATTGAGGCGGCCCTCGACAAAGACGCTGGTATCCGGGGATACCTCGTAGCCAAGCCGCAGCATCTGACCGAACTCTTCGCGGTCGCGGTCATCATTGTTGATGGTGCCGCCGCCGATGGCGTCGACGCTGTCGAAATCGAGATCCGCATAGGAAGCGCCGACAGAGGCCGTCATGCGGTTGAACCGCTGGTTGAGCGTTACCGCAGCTTCCAGAGCATCATAAGGCGTCGGCTCGGCCGCGAGAGCAAGAGCGGCCGGCGTACCGCGCTCTTCATGCGCCCGCCGGTAGCTGAGCTCACCCTCGATATTGGTATTGCCTGTGATGTCCAGACGTCCGTCGGTGCCGACGACCCAGTTCGTGTTGTCCTCGTCGCTGTTGTCGTCATAGAAGTTGTGCTGCAACCCGGCGTAGAGATTGAGCGCGTGACGGCCCCAGTTGGACTGCACCTCGACCTGCGGTTCGATCGTGAAAATGAAGTCGTCGACCGTATTGGTGTCGGTCCGGAAGATGTTGTCGCTATAGGTTGCCGAGAGTTCTGTCGACGGGAGAATGACGAAGCTTCCCGCACGCAGGCCGCTCGGCTCGTAAGCGGCGCCCGGTCCCCCTTCCTGCGCATTCGCTGCGGCTACGGACGTACCAAGCGCCAAAGCTGCCAGAAGCGGCAGATATTTCCCCATCGACATTTTAATCCCTCATGCTTTCGATGCGCTGCACGCAACCTTGCTGCCAGCGTATGACCGAAGTGCCCGCACCCTTCAAGGAGCGCGGGGCGTCTGTCGCGTCGTCAGTTCGCGCTCTTGTCGCCCGTCGCCTCGGTGAAGAGATCGTTCCGGCGATTTGCAACGATCGTCGCGGTCTGCCCGACCGTTTCCGCGAATGCCGTCTGGACTTCTTCCGACATCGTGACCACTACAGCCGCGACCTCGGAGGCCGCCACGGGGTTGGTTTCGTTGAGCGCAATCACGGCAAGGCCGAGACCGTTGCCGATGGCCGCAAGGCGCTCGTCGCTCAGCGGCGGATCCATTGCGGCAACCTTTTCCGCGATGATCTGCGCGGCCGCACCGGGGTCCTCGGCATTGATGACGATATCCGCAATGGCCTCAGCAAGCTGCTCATTGGTCAGCGTGGTGTCAGCCAATACGGCGTCCACATCGGCTGCCACATCCGCATGGGCGGAAGACACCATCGAAAAGGACATTGCGAACGCCATCATCGCAACAGCGACAACCGGTGCGAATAGATTCCTGAACATCGCAAACTCCTGAATGTTGATCCGCATGCCGAACTTACAGCGCCACTATGGGACGCAAGCCGCGGAAAATCCTACCGATGTTAATAGCATATTAGCCAAAGCAGCCCAACTGCGCCGCACGCAACGAACGGCATGTCACTCACTGCTGTCTACGAATCCTGAAATTTGTGGCATCGTCGCCACGTTCTCCGTTAACCATGAATGCCGGTCCTCCTCCGCGCACCTACAATTTGTGTCCATCGCGAAGGCGTACACAAATCTCCGGCGACCTGGGATGTTTCCCGACGATTCCCGTACGAACGGTCTCAGAAATATCGTTCCGGCACCCGGATGACGTCGCCGGGCTGCACCTTCAGCGCGTCGAGCTGCCCGACCTCGCGCTCCCCGCCCGCATTCTCGCGGGTGATGAAGACGCGCGAGTCGTCGGCCCGATAGGTGTAACCCCCTGCAACCGCTACGGCATTCAGAACCGTCATGCCATCCGTATAGGGATACTCGCCGGGCTTCGTCACCTCGCCGATGATGTAGAACGGCCGGTAGTTGATGACCTCCGCGCTCACGCGGGGGTTCGTCAGATAGCCGTTCCTGAGTTTGGTCTCGACCGCATCCTCGAATTCGCTGAGCGTAAGGCCCCGCGCTTCGACCTGGCCGATCAGCGGCAGCGCCGCCCTGCCGGAACCGCTGATGTCGAACTCACCGGAAAGATTGGGTTCGTCGAAAACGATGAGCCGGAGCCGGTCGCCCGCCCCCAGACGATAGTCGGGCTCGGCGGCCAGCGGTTCCGCGCTGGCAGCGCCCATGGAGGGCGCCGGCCCGCCGCCGCAGCCGGCAAGCAGCAGCGCCATCGCGGCGAGACCGAGGATCAGAAAGGAAAACCGCTTGTAGATCAGGGCATTACGGATTTCGAATGCGCGGAATCCTGAAAGCCGCGCGGCGGAATACGTCATCTTAGAGCCCCTTTTCCGTCGCTCGTCCGCAGGCGGACGTGGTGCCCGCAATTCCTATCACCATTTCGGGTGAGATAAAGAGCCCAAACGTCAGTAACCTGCGCAAATTCTCGTCTCCTGGTTAAGGGGGCTGGTTAACCGGCCATCGCGAGCGGCTGGTCGCCCGTCTGCAGGAAGCGCTTTCCCTCGCCTTCGAGGACAAGCGCGGTGAGCACCCCCGTCATGTAGGCGCCGGTGTCGATCCCGATCCGGTTCGGCCGCACGACGACCTCCTCGCGCGGCGTATGGCCATGGACCACCACCTTGCCGTAACGGCTTGAAGACTCGAGGAAATCCTCGCGGATCCAGAGCAGATCCTCCTCGATCTGGCGGTGCAGCGCGACGCCGGGACGGACGCCGGCATGGGCGAAGAAATAGCCGCCGAACTCCGCGGAAAGCTGCAGCGTCTCCAGGAAATGGCGGTGGGCATGCGGCAGCGCCTCGTCGAAACGCTCCCGCGCGCGCTCGAAATCCGCCGGATCGTCGCTCAGCGTGAGCTCCGTGATGCCGTAGGAGTGGAGAGTTTCGAGGCCGCCATAATATTTCCAGGTCTTGCCGAAGGCGGCGTCGCTCAGGAACTGGAGCAGGGCCTGCTCGTGATTGCCCTTGAGGAAGACGCGCTCGAACCCGGCCGGGCCCGCCCCGGTCAGCCGGTCGAGCACCTGTTTCGACTGGAGCCCGCGATCGACGTAATCTCCAAGGAAAATCAATACGTTACGATCGAACGGCGCACCGCGCGCATCCTGCTCGATCGTGGCCACAAGCTCGGCCAGCAGGTCGTCGCGGCCGTGAATATCGCCCACCGCATAGATGCGCAGACCCTCAGGGAGTCCCGCCGCTTCCGTCCTGCCCCCGAAGGCGGCCCGCAATCGGCCAACCAGTCCGCTCAATCCGAACACCTCTCGCGGCGCGAGGCCGCCAGCTCCCGATGAAACTCCGGCCACCCTAGTGGATTTCTCTGCATAAACAAGGACATGCCAAGCCGGAAGTGCCCGGTTTCCGGGCGCCGGGCCGGTCCGGAACGAGGGCGGCGCCCCTCAATGCTAAGTCCGCTGTATGGAGAAGCAAGCGGCCTGCTGTATAAGGAGGCAAATCACCCATGCGGGCGCGAGCGCGCCCCCGCAGGAGCGCATCTTGTCCAAGCCTTCGACCGATCCCGATGCCCCCCGCCCCGCCGGCAAGACGGCGGACGCCGCTCACCTGACCTCGGCGAAGCGGACGATTTCCCTTGAAATAGAGGGACTTAAGGCCCTGATGGCGTCCCTGGACGGCCCCTTCGCCATGGCCGTCGAGGCGCTCGGCCAGGCCACCGGCCGCGTCATCGTGACGGGCATGGGCAAGTCCGGCCATATCGCGCGGAAGATGGCGGCGACGCTCGCCTCGACCGGCACGCCCGCCCAGTATGTCCATCCCGGCGAGGCGTCCCACGGCGATCTCGGCATGATCGCGACGGGCGACGTCATCCTGGCGCTCTCCTGGTCGGGCGAAACGGCAGAGCTTTCCAGCATCATTTCTCATGCGAAACGGTTTGCGATCCCGCTCGTCGCGATGACCGCGGAAGCCAACAGCGCGCTCGGCGCCGCCGCCGACATCGCCCTCGTCCTGCCACGTGCGGAAGAGGCCTGCCCGAACAAGCTCGCGCCCACCACCTCGACCACCATGCAGCTCGCGCTGGGCGACGCGCTGGCGATTGCGCTGCTGGAGCAGAAGGGCTTTTCTGCCAGGGATTTCAGTGTCTTCCACCCCGGCGGCAAGCTCGGCGCGATGCTCAAACACGTCCACGAGGTCATGCATTCGGGCGAGGAGCTGCCGCTCACCGGCCCCGAAACGCCGATGTCCGAGACGCTTCTCATCATGTCGCAGAAGAGCCTTGGCTGCGTCGGCATCGTGGACAAGGCAGGCAAGCTTGTCGGCATGATCACGGACGGCGATATCAGGCGGAATTCCTCGGTCGAGGGCCTGCTCGCGCGCTCCGCGGGCGAGATCATGAACCCGACGCCGAAGACGGTGAGCCCGGGCATGCTGGCGTCGGAAGCGGTCAAGCTGTTGAACGAAAAGAAGATTACCAGCCTCTTCGTGGTCGAGGATGGGCGCCCGGTCGGCGTCGTCCATATCCACGATTTCCTGAAGGCGGGCGTCGTCTGACGGGCAGCGTGACGCTCCGGCCCGGATCGCGAGACCATTGGCGAATCCCGCAAGGACTCCAATCGCTTGCCGACCGATCCTCAACCGGCCGGCTTGCGACTGTCACCGTACTGTTATCGAAACGTCACATTGGCGGCGGTTATCCCCGCCGTGCCCGCTCCGCCACGGCGTGACATTCCGGTGGCGTCACCCTGGCGACACGCTGGAACATTCCGGCAACATGAAAATGTGACGCTGCGTCAACAATATTCGATGGCCACGAATACTTCGAATACTGAGCGCCGCGCTCCGGCGCCGGAACGGGATGCCGGGTCTCACAGTTATGCCGCGCGGTGCCGGCCAGCCGGTTTGCCGTGAAGGCAATAGACACCCCGACGCGTTGGCCGGCTGGTCTCGCCACGCGACTTGCGCCAGTGGCAAGACGTCCGGCTGGTCTCCGCGCGCTCTTGCCCCTAAGGTCCCGGCCCATGACAAAGCCGGACGGGAAACCCAAAGCCATCCTCTCCTGGAGCTCGGGCAAGGACGCGGCCTTCGCGCTTCACGAGGTGCGCCGGACGGGCGCGGCCGAGATCGCCGCGCTGCTGACGACCGTGAACGAAACCCATGAGCGGGTGGCGATGCATGGCGTGCGCGAGCGACTGCTCGACCTGCAGGCGGAGGCGGCGGGCCTGCCGCTGATCAAGGTGCCGATCCCTCATCCCTGCCCGAACGGCATATATGAAGAGCGGATGGCGGCGGCGATGGCGCGGGTGAAGGCGGACGGGATCGCCCATGTCGTTTTCGGCGACCTCTTTCTGGAGGACGTCCGCGCCTATCGGGAGGAGCGGCTCGCGCGGGTGGACATGACCGCCCTCTTCCCGCTCTGGGGGCGGAACACCGGCGACCTCGCCCGCGAGATGATCGCGAGCGGCCTGACCGCCCATCTTGCCTGCGTCGACCCGAGCCAGGTGCCGGCCGGCCTGTCGGGGCGGCGCTTCGACCTCGACCTGCTGGCCGAGCTGCCGGAGACGGCCGACCCCTGCGGCGAGAATGGCGAGTTCCACACGGTGGTGACGGCGGGGCCGATGTTTACCCGGGCGATCGAGGTGGAGATCGGCGAGACGGTGACCCGCGAGGACTTCGTCTATACGGATGTGATTCCGGCCTGAGGCGGAACGCAGGCACGCTCCCGGACGTTTCACTCTTTCATGGACAGGGAAACGGAACGGCCCGCCGACGCGGAGCCCGGCCTCTCGCCCGGGCGCGGGCGGTATGCCGATGCCCCTTCGGAGATTCCCCGCCGGGGCTGGAAGGAGATCGGCTGGCGCGTCTGGGCGGAACTGGGGCGCGACCGCGTGACGCTCGTCGCCGCGGGGGTGACCTTCTACATCCTGCTCGCGCTGTTTCCCGCCCTTGCCGCCTTCGTCTCCATCTATGGCTTCGTCGCCGATCCCGAGACCATCGCCGACCACATCGCCTTTCTGGGCGGGCTCTTGCCCAATGAAGGACTCGACCTCATCCGCGAACAGCTCGACGCCCTGCTTGAGCAGAACGCAGGCTCTCTCGGTTTCGGCTTCGTTCTGGGTCTCGCGGTCGCGCTCTGGAGCGCCAACAACAGCGTGAAGGCGCTCTTCCAGGCGATGAACGTCGCCTATGAGGAAGAGGAAAAGCGCTCCATCGTGAGGCTCCACCTCGTCAGCTTTTCCTTCACGCTGGGCGCCATCCTGATCGGGGTAATGTTCCTGCTGTCGGTGGGCGTCGTGCCGGCCGCGCTCGCCCTGCTCCGCCTCGACGCCTGGACGGAATGGCTGGTGAGCCTCGGGCGCTGGCCGGTCCTGCTGCTTGCGGTCGGGGCGGGCATCAGCCTGATCTATCGCTACGGCCCGAGCCGGGCGGGGGCGAAACTTCAATGGATCACCTGGGGCTCGGCGCTCGCGACCCTTGTCTGGATCGCAGCGTCCGTCGGCTTCTCCTTCTACCTGGAGAATTTCGCGAACTACAACGCGACCTATGGCGCGCTCGGCGCGGTGATCGGCCTGATGATGTGGAGCTGGCTCTCGGTCGTGATCCTGATTACCGGCGCGGAGATCAATGCCGAGATCGAACATCAGACGGCGCGGGACTCGACGGTCGGCGCGCGCAAGCCGATGGGCGAGCGCGGCGCGGTCGTTGCCGACACGCTGGGCGAGGGACGCGGCGGGAAGGAATGACGGGCGTGGCCCTCACTCCATCTTCGCGACCCAGGCGCGCAGCAGCGCGACGGCGCGGGGTTCGGTGAGGGTGCGGCCGAGTTCCGGCATCATGACGCCGGGCTCGTTGCTTTCGACGCGGTAGACGAGGATCGAGGCGTCGGGGTCGCCGGGTTCGATATCGACCTTGAGGTCACCGGCGCCCCGGCCGGCGGCAACCGGGCGCTTGCCGATCCCGAGTGCGACGGGGTCCTGTTCGTCCCAGGTGAGGAAGAGGCCGGAATTGCTGGCGGGGCCCTCGGCGCGGTGGCAATGGGCGCAATTGATGTCGAGCCAGGCGCGGGCACGCGCGTCGAGCGGCGCGGCCTCGTCGAGCCAGTCAGGAACGGCGGGGATGTCGCCCCTGTCGGGAAGCCCCGAAAGAATGCCCGCCGCCGCCCAGCGCGCGAGCTGGTTCTGCGGCCCTTCCGCATAGTCGAACACATGGTTGAGGTTGCGGGCCTTCGGACCGATGGGCACGATCTCGCCCGAGAGCTCATGGCAACCCTTGCATTGCGCCTTGTTCGGCACCGCATAGGTGATGGCTTCCACGGCCCCGCCGGGCAGCGGGATCTCCATCGGGAGCTTCGCGCCCGCGATCTTGAGTTCGGCTTCGCTCTGCGCCTCGTTCCAGACATAGGCCCAGGCCTCCCAGCCCTGCTCCTGCCGGAGCAGCACGCGCGTTTCGACGAGCCGGAGCCCGCCGGGCCGGTCCGCCGCCGCATAGGCGAAGGTCTTGATGAGGGCGGACCCGACCGGAAAGGCAAAAGCCTCGCGGGCGTCATAGGCGGCGCTTTGACCGTCCGGCAGATAGACGAAGCGGCGCTTCTCCGCGAAGTCGGTGAAGAGGGGCGTCCTGGGCGCGAAGGGAAGCACGCCTGTCGCCGGCACCTGACGCGCGGCGTCCGCGAAAAAGCCGAAAGCGGAAAGCTGGCGCGGCGGCTTCTTCGCGAGGATCGCCTGATCGTCGACGGCGGCGGCGCCCCCGGTCATCGCACCGAGGAAGAGGACCGCGAGGAGGGCCCGCTTCAGGTACGGCAAAGGGGAGCGCGCCGTCATGGATGTCAGCCTTCCGCGTCCTGCGGCAGCTCGACGGGCGCGGGCTCGGGGAGGCTGCCTGCATGGTTCGAGATGTCGCGGTCCGGGCTCGTCTCCCACGGCAACAACATGTGCGAAATCATCTTCGCGTTGGCGAAAGTCGTGTCGTCGGCCTCATCTATATAAAGACGGTTTTCCGCCGCGACCCAGGTGAGCCATTCGGGGATGCGGGTGACGCCGTCCCAGACGATATCGGGGACCGGCGTGCCGGTGCGCCCGGCGATGATTTCGCCCATCTCGTTGTCCGGCGCAGCCCCGCCCTCGCCATAGGTGTTGTCGTGGATGTAAACGCCGCGCGGCACGAACATGTAGGTGTCGTCGTCATACTCTTCCGGATAGGCCGCGACGATGATGTGCACCGTGCCGTTGTTCGCGAGGCGGTTGCCGAAGACATGCACGTTGCGGTTCGCCATGATCATGATGCCGGTGCCCATCGGCACCCCGCCGACGATGTTGCCTTCCGGCGCGAAGTTCGGCGTGTCGTTGTCCACGGATGAATTGTCGAAGACGCGGATGTCGTGGCCGCCCTGCTGCGGCAGGCTGGGCAGGTCGAAGATCAGGATACCGCCGGTGTTGTGGCGCGCCATGTTGCCGTAGACGTCGGCGCGGTAGCAGTTCTCGATCTCGATGCCGGCGACGTTGAACTCGGCAAGGCTGTTGCGGACGATGATGTCCTGGCTCTGGCCAACATAGATGCCGGCGTCGGACGCGCCGCGCACCGTGACGCCTTCGATCAGCACATTCTTCGACGAGACCGGATAGACGCCATAGGCGCCGTTCTTCTCGTCCGGGCCGTTCGTCCATTCGACGCGGAGGTTGCGGAAGGTGATGACGTCCGAGCCCTTCGACTTGATGCCGTCGCCCTTCGTGTCCTCGACCGCGAAATCTTCGAGCACGACATTGTCGGACGTGACGAGGAGGCCCTCGCCGGACCCCGTCTGTCCCTTGAAGGAGAGCACGGTTTCGCCCGCCCCCGCGCCGCGCACGGTGACGCCGTCCGCATCGAGCACCAGCCCGTCGGCGAGATCCCAGCGCCCGGCCCCGAGCAGGATCGTGTCGCCCTCCTCCACCATGATGAAGGTCTCGATCAGCTTTTCCGTGCCGTCGGCGGGGCTCACCCGGATCTCGGCGGCGTGGCCCGCGCCCGCGGCAAGGACACTGATGGCGAAGGCGAGCGCGCCCGCCGAAAGATTAAACTTCATCTGCTTCTCCCCCAAAGCCCATGCATGCCCGAGAGCCCGGACAGGAAGCTGCCGGGCGCTCTTCTCACGACAAAATGCGGCCTTCGCTCTGGTCCTGTCAACAAAAATGAAATAGTTTCACTTTTTGAGAGAGACAGCACCGGACCCGAGGATGCGAGCGACGAGCCGCCCCGCCGAGACCCCCCTGAAGGGCGCGAAGCGCGTTCCCGTCCAGCCACGCGCGCTGAAGACGCGGGCGGCGCTGCTGGCGGCGGTGGAGGAGATCGCCGCGGCGCAGGGCGCGGAGGCGGTGACGACGACAAGCGTCGCCGAGCGCACCGGCGTCGCGGTCGGCAGCCTCTACCGCTATTTCGAGGACCGCGACGCGCTGCTGCTCGCCGCCTATGACGCGACGGTCGAGCGGATCGCGGCGGCGAGCGTCGAACGGCTGGCGGAGCTCGGCGCGGAGACGGATGTGGAGGAAGCGGCGCGGCTTCTCCTTCATGTCTATCTCGACGAGGCCGAAGCGATCCCGGCGCATACGGCGCTGCTCCGGGCCATGCGCTCGATCCGGACCACGGAGGAAGAGCAGGACCCCGCCAATGTCACGATCATCGGCGAACGCATCGCGCCCTTCCTGAAACGGTTCGCGCCCGACGCGCGGCTCGACCCGGCGCGGCTTCACTTCATGAATGTGCTGATCGGCAACCTCGTCGACCTCTATCTCGTGACGCCGGGGACGGGCGAAGAGCGCGCGGCGCGGCGAGAGGAAATCGAGGCGCATATGCTGCTGGCGCTCAGGCGCGCGATGCGGCCGGGCCGGGCGTCATGAAGAAGGACGGACCTCGAAGAGGCACCAGAGCCTGGGGCGGATGATCGTCCCGCTTCGACAAGTATCAAGCTATTACTTGCTGGTTCGATTTTGCACCACAGATTCGATTGTTGCTCTGTGCTTAGCGAGGAATTTATCTTTAGCCCTATTGAGCGCGTTTTGTGTAGCTTCTGGCGACAGCCACGTCGGTTCTTCCGGAAACTTGTTGGCTTCAACCAATTGCTCCCAAAGGGCGTCGCGCTCTTCGTCCGCACCCAAACCTTCGATCTCGCATAGAACCTCAAAAGGACTGCTCTTCCCGCAAACACCCACGAGATCATCGAAATTCAGATTGGCATCCATAATGATTTCGCCTTGGCGAAATTTGAAATGTAACAGGGCATCGGCATTGACACCGCTCCGATCATTGAATCTTTTTACCGATGCCTCAAATGAACTTTCGGCCCACAGTGCAGGAATGTTCACCAACACTTCGCTTGATTTAGGAACATGGGCAAATATGGCTGAGAAGGTTCCGTCGCGAAGTGGGTCCTTGAAATTCTGTGCGAACTTCCGATCAGTGGTCCAACTTGCAAGTCCTTCCTCAATAAACCCGTTTATGAAGAGCGGCCCCATGTCGCCGCCGTTCTGAGGATTGTTAGGCACTAGATAGCGCTTGCGATAACAAACCGAGTCCACTGATCGAAATTGGATTGGCAGGTTCTCCGCCTGCACTGCCGAGCGCAGTTCCTCGGCGAGAGTCATTCGTCGGGCTTTTTCTTCACCCCAACCTCTCTGCCAACCGCCAAGCGCTGATAGAAATCGATCAGAGAACATCATCTTGCCCCGTTAGAATCTACCACCGCGCAAGCGATCAAGTTCGCTATCGACGAGGTCGGCTGCGAGAGGGAAAAAATCGAAGCGTTCGTATAACGGTGTAAGAAGCTGGTGCAGAATCTCAGCGAGATTGTCGCGGACTTGGTCGAGTGTAGCCTGCGCAGTCACAGTGATTTCGGGAGTATGGCTGACCCGGTTATCAAACATAGCGCGTTCCCTATTTAGGCTGGTGAGAAAGCGGTTATTAAGGCCGGTGAATCGGCATTCGATGGCGATGGCTTCGACGTCCTCGTATGTCTCCGCGAGGCGCGCGGCAAAGAGGATTCCTTCTCCGACGCGCCAGATTGGCAGGGTGACATCAATGGAGACGCCAGGTTGGACGCGGTCTGCGTAGCCGTCCTCGGTATAGCCCCGGATGGTGTAGAGCCGGCCTTCGCGAGAAGCCCGCCAGAAATCTGCGTGTGCCGGATCATTGTGGGCGCGCTCACGCTCGATGGGGCGACCTACCCATGCCTCGATAAAGTCTTCGTGTGGATAGGGAGTCCATCCGGGCGTAATCATATCTAAGAAAACAGACCATCCCGTCAGCCTGACACGCCGGGCCTGTTCAAGCCTCCTCTGCAATTCGACCAAGCTGGCTGCAGGCTGCGCGCCAACGAGGGAGAACGCCATCTCATAATGCCCGAGAGGAAAACGGGCTGGTGCATTTTCAGGCAACACTTCGACCAACTCCGACCAGCGGCCATGCGAGGCAACTCTGAAAGCGCGGAGATCATCGCCTGCATTAGGAATGTTCGGCGCTGCCTCAATACGCCCGGAGACGATGGAGCGAATGGCCTCAAGCATCTCCTCGCGTCCCGCGAGGACACAGCGGCGAAGCAGCAGCCGCCATTCTTCGGCTCCATGCGGCTCCTCACTGCGCGGTCCTGGTTTGCGGATATAGCAGCGGTTTTGCGCGATGATGTTTGCGCAGTCACGCTTGCTCATAACAGGCTCGGTCAGGTTTCCAGGAATTACGATGACCGGGTGCACAGCCTGTGTTGTGGGGTGAACGACATTGTAAAGCTCGCAGTGAAATTCAGGCGTGGCGAACCGATGGATAGCGGCGTTCACCGCATCCTGCGAAATCTCGGGTACATTTTCCGGTCGCACAACGGAGCCGAGACGGTGCCCGTGGTCATCAAATCCTATGATGATGAAGCCGCCGCCGTGGTTTGCCAGAGCAATGGCGGCTTTGGCCAGAACTGCCTTGTGGTCGTTGATCGTCAGGTCCAACCATGTCTTGTACTCAGCGGCCATATCTTCGCGAGGCTCGCCCAGCAGCGGTTGAAGCTCTTCAATTCTCGGCATGCAAGCCCCCTTGGATAGGGCATACATATATAGGAACCACTGTTTGATTTCGACGCCGATGAGATGTTGACGATCGATGTGAGGATCAACAGGTCCACTTCTGGCCAAAAGCGGCGCGATGTTCCACGCACCAATACCCGTGACGGCTTCATCTTCACGGAGGCGATCACTCAAGAAACTCCGACGACGACGCAGCACCAAAAGCGGTCTTTCGCCGCTGCGTCTCGAGGTCCAGTCTCTCCCGGAATAATGGAGGGAAGCCATGAGCGACGCAGTCGGACCCGGCGATCTCGTGCTTTGCGTCAATGCCGCCGGGCTCAGAGCGCTGAACTCTCGCCCCAGCCATGGCGAAACACGCCGATGACGGATTCGATGTGCCGTTTGACGAAGGCGTCTGAAAAGGGCTCTTTCTTCCAGATGCGCCGCGCACCGGCGGGCGAAACGAAGACGAAGTTCATCGCTCCGGCCAGTGCATAAAAGTCGTAGACGCTTTTCGGGCGGCCGCTCACCTCAGAGATCATGTCGGCGAAGCGGCTGACGTGTTTCTCGGCGATGTAGTCGCGGCGGCTGGATTCGACCTTCGCTTCGCGCATGATGAAGTTCAGCATTTCCGGATGGCGTGCGCTGCCGCGGATATAGGCCGCAATGAGCGCGGCCAGCCGGTCGCCCCCGCGCTTGGCGAGTTCATCGGCGAACAATTCCCGGATGGCGGTCTCCGATTGAGTGAAGGCATGGTCCACCGCCTGCCGCCACAGCGCATCCTTGCTGTCGAAGTGATACCTCAGCAACCCGCGCTGGACGCCGGCCTCCTCCTCAAGGGCCGCCACCGTCACGCCCTCGAAGCCGACGGTCGCAAACATCTCGATGGCCGCCTCCAGCAAAAGCCGGCGGGTGTCTTCGGCGCGCTTCTGTTGCGCCCTCTGGCGGGTTTTGGGGGTACGTGCGGCCATTTGATTCGAAATTCTACCAGAACGGCCTTCGAATTAACCAGTCACTAAATTTGCACTTGAGCGAAATTAGCAAACTGCCCATGATAAATCCGGGTCCGCGAATGGGCGGAAGGGGGCGCCTGCCGGTGTAGAGCAGCCGCAAAACCGAACGGGGGTGACGGGCTGCGCATGTCGCGGCTCGCAAGTGGGGCAATGGCAAATCGGAACGCACTTGTGGCGCGGCGGAAGGCCCGCCGGGCAAAACTTTCTGGCAATCACTGGTCCGTTCTGCCGCTCGCGGCGCTCGGCCTGACCCTGACGGCCATGTCCGGCACGGCCTCGGCGGCGGATGCCACATGGAACGGCACAACGGCCGACTACAATACCGGCACCAACTGGGACACGAGCACCGTCCCCGGCTCGGGCGACACCGCCACCTTCGACAATACCGCCACCAACCAGAGCGTCACTTTTTCGTCGAACCCGATCACCGTGGGCGGCTGGACGCTCAACAGCGGGAACTATGATTTCACGATCGGCAGCGGTCAGCACCTCACTTTCGACGGTGCCGGCATCATCAACAATGGCGCCAACATCGTCGACAGCTTCGCCATCACGAATGACGGCAGGCTGGACTTCTCCGGCGCCAGCTCAGTCAGCGGCGGCAGCTTGAGCACCACCATCACCACCAACAGCGGAGGCACCACCTATATCGGTGACACCGCCAGCGCCGGCAACGCGCGTTTCTACATGTATGGCACAGGCTCGCTCGACATCTCCGGCCTTACGAACAGCGGCACCACCGTCAGCTTGTTTGGAGGGACCGGCGACATCTTTCTCGGTTCGAAGAACCTGACATTCGCCAGCGGCAGCGTGGTCGCCACTTTTTCCGGCGTGATCCAGGACGGCGGCGACGGCGGCGGCACCGGCGGTTCGCTGACCAAGGAAGGGGGCGCCAGCGTACTGACGCTGAGCGGCGCCAACACCTATACCGGCGGAACGGCGATCAACAGCGGCACGGTCGTGATCGGCAACGACAGCGCGCTCGGGACCGGCGATGTCACGATGGCGAGCGGAGCAAACATGTTCTTCGCCGGCGATTACACCATCGCCAACAATTTCGGGCTGACCGGCAATACCTACTTCAACGTCGTTACTGGCTCTGCCAGCACGCTCTCCGGGATCATTTCCGACACCGGCGTCACGCCCGGTGTATTGAACAAGTCGGGCAGCGGCACGCTGGCGCTCTCCGGCGCCAACACCTATACGGGCGGCACGGCCATCAATGCCGGTACGCTCACGGTTGCCGACGACGATGCGCTCGGCACGGGCGATGTGACGATGACAGGAGCGGCGACGCTCGGCTTTGCCAGCGGCACCTTCACCCTCGCCAACAATTTCGGCCTGACGGGGACGCCGACCTTCTTCGTCGATACAGGCAATACCGACACCATCTCCGGCGTGATCTCCGACAGCGGCGCCACGCCCGGCATACTGGAAAAGACCGGCGGCGGAACGCTCGTGCTGACCGGCATCAACACCTATAGCGGCGGCACCATCGTCAATGGCGGCACGCTGAATGTCCTGGCCGATAGCGGGCTCGGCGATTCCTCGGGCGGCGTCACGCTCGACGACGGCACGCTGCAATGGGGGGCGGAGTTCTCTTCTGCGCGCGACATCGCTCTGGGCAGCGGCGGCGGCACCTTCGATGTCGGCAGCTCCTACATCATCAATCTTGACGGTGTGATCTCCGGCGGCGGCTCGCTGACGAAAACGGGAACCGGCATGCTGACATTGGCCGGGAACAACACCTATACCGGAGCGACAACAGTCAGTGACGGCACTCTGAATGTGCACGGCTCTAACGCTTCAAGCCAGTTCACAGTAGCGGCCGCCGGCTATCTCGGCTTCCGCGACAGCACCGCCGGCAGCGCCACCATCACAAACAATGGCACGACGGCATTCAACAACGACAGCACGGCCGGCAGCGCCACCATCACCACGACGAGCGGCGGCGACTTGAGCTTCGCCGACAACGCAACCGCCGGCAACGCCACCATCACCACAGACACAGGCGGCGGCACCTATATCGCCGAAAGCGGCAGCGGCGGCACCGCGCGTTTCATCATGAACGGCGGCTTGCTCGATATTTCCTTTTCGAACAGCGGCACCACCGCCGGTTCCATCGAAGGCGATGGCGATATCTATCTCGGCTCCAGGTCCCTCACCGTCGGCGGCAATGATCTGTCGACCGAGTTCTCCGGCGTCCTCCAGGACGGTGGTGCCAATGGCGGCACGGGCGGCTCACTGACCAAGGAGGGCACCGGCAATCTGACCCTTTCGGGAACCAGCGCCTACACCGGCGCAACGACGGTGAACGGCGGAACGCTGTTCGTCGACGGATCGCTCGGCAACTCCAGCTCGCTGACGGTCAATTCAGGCGGCATACTTGGCGGCCGGGGCGCGGTATCGACGACCGTGATCGCCAGCGGCGGCACGCTGGCGCCGGGCAACTCCATCGGCACGATCACGGTCGCCGGCAATCTCACGCTGTCTTCCGGCTCGACCTATGCCGTGGAGGTCTCGCCGAGCGCGGCCGACATGACGATCGTGACGGGAACGGCAACGATTGCGGGCAATCTGACCACGACCTATTCCGGCGGCAGCTATACGGCGGGGACCCAATACACGCTCCTCAGTTCCGTCGGCGGGCTGAGCGGTACCTTCGCAAGCGTCAGCTCGACGAACCTGCCCTACGGCTTTATCGCGGATGTGAGCTACGATCCGAACACTGTGTTCCTGACCCTGACGCAATATCTCGATTCCGGCGAGGGACAGATCTACGCGAGCGGGACCACGACGGCCATCGCCGATGAGCGGATGCTCCGCAACGCCGTTCTGGATCGCCTGCTCGCGCCGGGAGACGGCACGGTGCTCTGGGGCGAGGGCTTCGGCGGCTACAACAAGTTCGACGACGGGCTGACGATCGACCATCACCATAGCGGCGCCATCGCCGGTTTCGATCTCCCGCTCGACAACGGACTTCGCGCCGGCGTGGCCGCCGCCTACACGAGTGCCAGCACCTCCGTCCCGGCCCATGGCGGCAGCGCCGACGGCGATGCTGGCCATGTGCTCGCCTATGCAAGCTGGACGGAGGGGCCCGTCGCCCTGCGTGGCGGCGCCGCGCTCGGCTGGGGCAGCAGCGATGTCACGCGCAGCGTTTCCTCGGTGGGCGAGACCAACACAAGCAACCGGTCCTACCGGACGGAACAGATGTTCGCGGATGTGGGCTATGCCTTCGGCATCGCGGGCGCGAGTCTCGAACCGCATCTCGGTCTCGAGCATGTTCGCGCCTCGGCCGGCTCCTTTCAGGAGAGCGGCGGACCTCTCTCGAGCTTCTCGGGCGCCGGCAGCGACGCCTCCGCCACCTTTACGACGCTCGGCATCCGCGCGCTCGGCGACGGCATCCCGGCCGGCCCGTTCGAGGTGACGCCGAGCCTCGATCTCGGCTGGCGGCACGGCTTCGGCCTCTCCCGCCCGCGCCAGAGCGTGACCGTCGACAACACAGGGCAGACCTACGTCTTCTACGGAACCCCGCTTGCGGAGGATGCGCTCACCGTGAAGCTCGGCGCGGACATCGTCGTTGCGCCTTCGCTGCGCCTGCGTCTCGGTTACGACGGCTTCCTCTCCAGCCATTCCCGCGATCACGCCGTCACCGGCAAACTGGCGTGGGAATTCTAGACCCGTAAACCGGCAAAACCGGTCTTTCGCCGCTGCGGCTCGAGGTCTAGTCTCCCCCGGAACGATGGAGGGAAGCCATGAGCGACGCAGTCGGACCCGGCGACCTTGTGCTTTGCGTCAATGCCGCCCCGAACCATGTGACCGGCCAGCCGGTACCTTTGCAGGCCGGCGAGACCTACCGCGTTCTCGACGTCATGGAATTTGCCTGCCCCTGCGGGCGCTCCGATGCGCTGCTCGATGTCGGCGTCGGTTTCGCGTGGTGCCAGACGCGCTTCCGTCTCCTGCCCAAGCCCAGGATGGAGGCGAAACCCCGCCGCGCTTCCGCGCCGAAGGAAAAGGAGCGGGTCCGCTGACCCGGGACGGCTTCGCCTTCACGCGGATCGCCCGATAAAAAGGCCGGGCATTGCTGCCCGGCCTTGAATTCGAGGCTCATCCCGGGGGAAGGGATCACGGAGGCGGCGGGGCGGCCTGCGTGAAGACGCCGTTGCCGGTGATGCCGCTGTCGCCGAAACCGATCACATAGCCGATGCCGATCGTCTTTCCGCCCTGGCCGAAGGCCTGGCCGCTCATGGAGGCGTTGCAGCTTCCGGGGTTCGGGCAGGCCGAGCCGGTGCCCGCGCCGTCGCCCGTGAAGGTGACGGGGAGCGAGCCGCCGAAGCTGCCATCGACGCCCATCGTGAACTCCGATGTCGACGGATTGGCGGCGCCGCCCGTCGTGACGAGGTGATAGACGGCATCGCCCGCCATCGCCACGTCGAGATCGGTGCCGATCTTCGTGGCACCGGCCCCGCCCCACGCGACGGTCATCGCGCCGGTGAGCGTGCCCGGAGCCGCCCGTCCATCGTTGAAGACGGGCGCGCTGTAGCCGGCGAGTTCGTATTCCGCCGTACCGCTGGTGGGAAGATCGGAGGCCGGATTGCCGACCATCCAGTGCATGCCCCTGTCGCCGGAAAGGTCGGCGCCGACATAGCCGTTGAAGGTGCCGGTACCGCCGGTCTCGCCGCCGGTCCAGCGGCCCCACATGGCGTCGTCGGTGCGGCCGAGTTCGGCCATGCCGTTGCTGCCGATATTGGGGGTCGATTCCGAGCCGGGATTGGTGCGGACCTGGTAGCTGATGAGTTCGCCATTCGGGCCGAAGACCGCCGCCTTGTCCCTGTAGGTGGCGTTGCTGCCGGGCTTCGTGACGAGCGCGGTGTAGTTGCCGTCCGCAAAGGGCGTATCGAGCGGGTCCGAGAGAGACGCCACTTCCGCTCCGTCGGTCGTGAAGGCGCCCGAACCGCTGATGGACTGGGCGAAGTAACCGCTCTGCCAGATCTTGTAGTTGAGCGCGGCGGAGGAGCCGCCCTCGCCCGAAACGAAACCGTAGAGCGAGAAGAAGCAGCTGCCGTTCGACGGGCAGGCGCGGCCGCCGCTATCGATGGTGAAGGTGCCGGAACCGGCCATGACGATGCTGTTCGTGGGATAGACGGACCCTGTCGTATAGACGACGAAGGGCGAGAGATGCGGCAACGCAAGACCGCCCGGCGTCTCAACGACATAGACGTGGTCGTCCGGCATGTCGATTTCGAGATCGAGACCGACACTCGGCATGCCACCGCCATAGCCGATCGACATCGCGCCGCTGAGCGTGCCCGGCAGGCCGCCGCCATCGGCGAAGGTCGGCGCCGTCGCCGCCGCGAGCGTGTAACTCGCGACGCCATAGGCCGGCAGGTTCAGCGCCGCCGTGCCGACGGCGTAGTGATAGCCGTCGACCAGCGGATCGAGCTGCTTTGCGAGATAGCCCGTCGTGGTGCCGTCGTTCCAGCGGCCGATGGTGACGTCCTCGTTGCCCCAGAGTTCGGCGACGGAGGCATCGCCCCGGTCCGTGCCGCCCTCGCCTGTGTAATCGTTGACGAAGGATGAGAGCGCGCCGTCGCCATCGAGTTCGACGGTCGAGGTATCGACGAAGACGCCGTCGAAGGCGACGAGGTAGGGACCGGCGCCAAGCGGCGCTTCGATCTCGCCGCTCGACGAGGATGGAGGCGGATCGCCCGGCGTGTAGGAACCCTGCGTGAAGACCGCGGCGCCGGAAATCCGCTTGCCGCGGAAGAGGTCGTCGGTGGGTACCGAGAAATCCATGATCTGATAGGCGACGCCGAGATCCTCGCCCGCAGCGCCGGTGAAGAGGCCGTAGAGCGAGGCCGTGCAGTTCGCGCTCGGACAGGTGGCGCCGCCCTGCGCGACGGCGATGTCGTTGATGCGGAACAGGCCCTTCGAGAAGTCCTTGTATTGCGGCGCGGCGGAAGGCGCGGCCGCGCCGCCCGCCGTCAGGACCGCATAGGTGTGGTCGCCCGGCATGTCGACCGTGAAGTCGACGCCGACCTTGAAGATCGGCCCGAACAGAACGCCGAGTTCGCCGGTGAAGGTGCCGGGGGCGAAGCTGCCGTCGTCGATGGTCGGGTTCGTCGCGGCGACGAGATCGTAGGTCGCGACGCCGGCCGTCGGGATGTCGCCTTCCGCCGTCGGCTTGCCGTAGACGGAATGGAAGCCCTGATGGCTGGTGCGGCCCAGGCTGGAAAAGGTCGTGCCGTTGTAATCGTTGTAGTAGTTGCCATGCGTCTCGCCGCCCGCCCAGCGTTCGATGAAGACATTGCCGTTGGAGTCCGCGCGCTCGAGCGACGCGTTGGAATTGCGTTCGAGACGTTCGTCGCTGCCGTCGCCGACCTGGTACTGGTTGAGCTCGCCGCCGGACCCGATGGTGACGGTGACGTCGTCGCGCGCATCGATGCCGACGGAGTCGGCCGCATAGGCGATGACATAGCCGGTGTCCTCGTCGCCCGTGACCGGCACGACGACGCCGGTGACGGGAGGCGTGCCGCCGTATCCGCCGCTGCCGCCGCCCGCGGCTTCCTCGACGATTTCGGAGCCTTCCGAGCCCTGGTCGTCGGCGGGCGAGTAGTTGGTGTCGTCCGGTTCGGGTTGCGTCAGTTGCGTCGTGTTGACCGGCGGCGGGGTGAAGGTGCCCGCGATGGACGTTTCGTTCGCTTCATAGCCTTGCCCGGTCGCGAAGTCGCGGCTGCCCGCACCGTTCGCGACGGTGGCGCTGCCCTGGTTGACGCGGCCCGACAGCCCGCCTTCCTCGCTCTCGAAAGCACTGAATGCGCCACCCGTCGTGGAGATGGTGACGCCGCCCTTCGAAATCGCAATCGGCGTGCCGCTGGAGGCGACGCGCATCGCGCCCGAGACGAGTTCGAAGGAGATTGTGTCGCCCTCGCCCGTCAGCGTGAAGACGGAGCCGGGTTCGATGGTGACGATGCTGCCGTCCGGCGCCTGCAATTGCAGCAGTGAAGACATCTTCCTCCGAGGTCGCGCCCGCGCCGAGCGTCGCGAAGCCGAGCCCGGCAAAGGCCGGGATCAGGATGCGGCTGTCGCTCGTCGAATTGTTGACGTTGGTGTCGTAGCCCGCGCGGATCGTGACGCGGTTCTCGATGGTGGTGCCGCCGCCCGACAGCCCCGTATCGAGGGCCGCGACATAGCGGTCGATGGTGGCGCGCACGCTGTCCGGCACGCCCGGCTGGCCCTCGACGGTGGCGAGCTCGCGCCGCGCGGCTTCGGGCTCGTTCATCGCGATATAGGCGCGGCCGAGTTCGGCGCGGGCCTGAAGGTGGCCGGGTTCGACGGCAAGCACGCGCTCGAAGGCGGCGACCGCTTCCGCCGGGCGGCCGGAATCGATGGCCGCAATGCCGAGCGTGTAGTCGAATTCGGGGTTGCCCGCACGGGCGCGCTCTTCGGGCTTCAGGATTTCATAGGCGCCCTGGGCATCGCCCGCGCCGAGCTTCTGCTGCGCGTCCTCCATCGACCCGGCAGTCGCCGCCCCCGCCGCCGCGAGCGCCAGCGCCGCCGCGAGGACCAGCGGCCTCACCCGGCTTCGCCCGAACTGGAATCCCGGCCTTGCGGCCCCCCGTGTCACCCTCATCGTTTCACCCCGTTTTATGCAGATACAGCCGGTTCCCCGGATGGACCGGTGAATCGGGCGCGCGATTCCCTCGCGCGCGGCGCAACACTAGGGAGAGGGCCGGGCCGCCCGCATGACCCAATTGGACTAAGGGCGCGAAACAGGCCGCCGCGGCAGCGCCTGTGCGCATCTGCCGCCGGGCCCGCCGGCCCACAATCCCTGTTTCCATGTGTAGAATGGGAAAACAGAAGGAGATGAGGAAACATGTTCGGTGCGCAGATCAGGCTGTTCCGGCTCGCGGGCTTCGATGTCAGCCTCGATGTGAGCTGGGTGTTCATCGCGCTGCTCATCTCGTGGACGCTCGCGACGGGTTATTTCCCGGAGCTTCATCCGGGTTTCGACAGCGTTACCTACTGGTCGATGGGCGTTGTCGGCGCGGCGGGCCTTTTCCTCTCGATCGTCCTGCACGAACTGGCGCATTCGGTGGTCGCAAGGCGCTACGGCATCCGGATTTCGGGGATCACGCTCTTCATATTCGGCGGGGTCGCGCGGATGGAAAGCGAACCGCCGACGGCGCGCTCCGAGTTCATGATGGCGATCGCGGGCCCGCTGGCGAGCCTCGCGCTTGCGGCATTCTTCTATGTATCCACGGCGGCGGCGGCATCCGCCGGGCTCGGCGCGACGGTGACGGGCGTGCTCGGCTATCTCGCCTTCATCAACCTGGTGGTGGCGATCTTCAACATGGCGCCCGCCTTTCCGCTCGATGGCGGCCGTGTCTATCGGGCCTGGCTCTGGGGCCGCACGGGCGACATGGCGGCGGCGACCAAACGCGCCGCCCTGTCGGGCCAGATCTTCGGGCTCGTCCTTGTCGGGCTCGGCGTTGCGAGCCTGATCTCCGGCAATGTCATTGCCGGGCTCTGGTGGGGCCTTATCGGCCTCTTTCTTCACACCGCCTCGCGCGCCTCCCAAACGCAGGCCGAAACGCAGAAACTGCTCGACGCAGAAACGGTCGAACGGGTGATGACGCCGGACCCGCTGACCGTGCCCGCCGGGATATCGTTGCGCGAGCTCGTGGACGACCATGTCTATGGCTCCTTCCACGAGACCTTTCCCGTGATGGAGAACGGAGCGCCGGTCGGCACCATCAGCGTGTCGGATATCCGCGCGGCGAGCCGGGCGGACTGGGCCCATCTGACGGTGCGCGACCTCATGCACCCGCTTTCGCAGCACAACACGATTTCGCCGGAGGAAAAGACCGAGGCGGCCCTGCGGCGGATGCGCGAAAGCGGCCATGCCCGCCTCCTCGTGATCGACCGGGGCAGGCTCGCCGGCATCGTCGCGCTGCGCGACATCATGCGGCTCGTGGAACTGAAGCGGGAACTCGGCTAGCGCCACCTGCGCCGGTTTCTGTATATAAGAGAAGAACGGGGCGAGACCCGCCCCGGAAAGAGAGGATGCCCTTGGGCGCACATGACATTTTCCGCGCGGCCTTCGACGAGCACCACAAGGTCGCGCACGAAACGGCGAAGAAGCTCGAAAACGATTTCGCGAGCCTCGCGGCCGCCTGCGCGGAAGCGGCGGCGGGGGGCGGCAAGCTCCTCTTCTTCGGCAATGGCGGCAGCGCGGCCGACGCGCAGCACATCGCGGCGGAACTTTCGGTACGCTATGTGAAGGACCGCCCGGCGATTGCCGCGCTGGCGCTCACCACGGATTCGTCGGTGCTGACGGCGGCGGCGAACGACATGGGCTATGAGCACGTCTTCGAGCGGCAGGTGGAAGCGCTCGGCCGGCGCGGCGACATCGCCATCGGCATCTCGACCTCGGGCAAGAGCCGCAACGTGGTGCTCGGCCTCGAGGCGGCGCGCCGGCAGGGCCTCGTCACGGCGGCCTTCGCGGGCGCGGAACCGAACCTGATGGCGGGGCTTGCCGACCACATTCTCTGTGTGCCCTCGACGACGACGGCGCGCATCCAGGAAATGCACATCACGCTCGGCCACATGCTCTGCGCGGCGATCGAGACGCAGCTCGGCTACGTCTGAGCACCGGCGAGCAATCCGGCGACAGTCGGGACGACGAGCGTCGCGTTGTAGGCGGCGTGAAGCAGGAACGGCGCGCGGAGCGAGCCTCCGGCCCGCGCGAAGAGCGCCAGCAGGAACCCCAGCAGAAAGATGATGCCTGTGAGAAGCCATCCGCCGAGACCCGGCGAGAGGAAGAGATGGCCATGCACGAGGGAGAAGAGCGCCGCGGTGACGATGGCTGCCGCGGCGAAGGGTATGCGTCGCGCGAAGACGCGAAGCATGATGCCCCGGAAGTATAGTTCCTCGGCAACCGGCGCGAGCAGCACGGCAATGACGAAGACGGCGAGCGCCTCACCGAGCGTCGAAGGATCGAGCGCGGCGCTCTGCTCGATGAGTTCCTCCTGCATGGCGGGCGGCAGGAAGGAAAGCAGCGCCATGACCGCAATCGCCAGGAGGATGCCCGTGGGGACCGCGCCCCATGCCGCAAGCCGTGCGCCGCGCGCGAAGAAGACGGTACCGAGCCGGTGGCCGCGGAAAAAGAGAAGCAGCGCGACGGCGCCCAGCGTCGCGAGATAGAGCGCGCCCATCGCCCCGAACAGGAAATAGGGCGATTGCGCGGCACCGCCGGACGGAAAACGGCCCGTCAGCAGATCCTCGTCCGCCGTGACGGCTTCGACCGCAAAGGCAACCGCCCCGGCGAGGAAGGAGAGCGCAAGCGCCACGGCCAGCACGACGACGAGATCCCACCAGCGCTCCGGCGGGCGCGTCACGGGCGCGGGCTCGATGAATTCGGAATGGCCGCGCGGCTCCGCGTCCGGGCCCCAGATCGCCATGCGGCTCAGCGTCCGAGCCGGGCGATGGTGCCCGTGGTGCTGAAGCCCGGCACGATGTCGACGATCTCGACGCGGCCGCCATTTGCCTGCACGAAATCAGCGCCGACGATCTCGGAGACCTTGTAGTCGCCGCCCTTCACGAGAAGGCCGGGACGGAGCGTCTCTATGAGCCGCGCGGGCGTGTCTTCCTCGAAGATCACCACGAGATCGACGGATTGCAGCGCGGCGAGCACCGTTGCGCGCGCGATCTCGGGCTGCACGGGGCGGTCCTCGCCCTTGAGACGCTTTACGGATTGATCGCTGTTGAGCCCCACAACGAGCCGGTCGCACAGCGTGCGCGCCTTGTCGAGCAGCGTGACATGGCCCGGATGCAGGAGATCGAAGCAGCCATTGGTGAAACCGACACTGAGACCGCGTGCGCGCCAGGCCTCCACGATGTCGCGCGCGCTCTCGAGACCCGCGATCTTCGCTTCGAGCGCGGAGAGCTCGCGCTCGCGCAGCTTCGCGGCAAGCTCGTCGCCGTGAACGACGGCGGTGCCGACCTTGCCGACGACGATGCCGGCGGCGGAATTGGCGAGCGCGGCGGCCTCAGGCAGCGAGAGCCCGCTGCCGAGCGCGGCGGCGAGCGTCGAGACGACGGTGTCGCCCGCGCCCGACACGTCGAACACCTCGCGCGCTTCGGCTTTCAGATGCGTGACGCCGCCTGCCGTGACGACGCTCATGCCGGCCTGCGCGCGCGTGACGACGACGGCGCCAATGCCGTGTTGCATAATGAGCGCGCGGGCGGCAGCGACAATCTCTTCGTCGTTTTCGACGGGAAGGCCGGTCGCCTCGCCGAGCTCCTTGCGGTTCGGCGTCACGACGTCCGCGCCCGCATAGCGCGCATAGTCGCGGCCCTTGGGGTCGATCACGACGGGAAGGCCCTTGCCGCGCGCGGCCGCAATCGCGGCTTCGAGCACGGCGGGCGTGAGTACGCCCTTGCCGTAGTCGGACAGCACGAGCACGTCCTTGTCGTCGAGCGCGGCGGTGAGCCCGGCGATGAATTTTTCCGATGGCGCGTTCCCGAGCGGCAGGTTCGTCTCGCGGTCGACGCGGAGCACCTGCTGGCCCATCGCGACGAAGCGCATCTTGACCGTCGTCTCGCGGCCGGGAACGACGGTGAGCGAGGAGGTAACGGCTTCGGCGCCGAGCGCGGTTTTCAGCTCCGCGCCCGCCTCGTCATCGCCGACGACGGAGAGGAAATCGACTTTCGCGCCGAGCGCGGCGAGATTGCGCGCAACATTGCCTGCGCCGCCCGGCATCGCCTTCTCGTCGCCGACGCGCAGCACCGGGATCGGCGCTTCCGGCGAGATGCGGGAGACCTCGCCATAGACGAAGCGGTCGAGCATGACATCGCCCGCCAGCGCCACGCGGGCGCGCGCCAGCCCCTCCACCAGCGCCTGGATATCCGGGCCGTTCGCGGTCGCTTTATCGGTCATTCACTGGTCCCGGATCGTGCGGTTTGTGTCATGGTGGCGGAAAGCGGCTCAAGATAGCGTAAAAATGCCGCCCTGTTCCGGCCCGATGCTGAAGCGCCTCTCATGACCATACCCCCCGATATCTGGCTTTCGACCGCGACCCCGCCCCGGCGGCAGGGCGCGCCCGGCCTCTTTCTCGACCGGGACGGGGTTCTCGTCAAGGAGGTCAACTATCTGAAAAACAAGGAAGATGTGGCGCTGGAAGCGGGCGCGGCGGAGATCATCGCCTGGGGCCGGGCGAAGGGGCTCGGCCTTGTCTGCGTCACCAACCAGTCCGGCATCGCGCGCGGGCTGATCTCGTGGGCGGAATTCGAGGCGGTGGAGATGGAAATCGCGCGCCAGCTTCGCGAGAAGGAAGTGGCGCTCGACCTCACCCTCGCCTGCCCCTTTCATCCGGACTTCACGGAAGGCTACGGGCCCGGCCTCGACCGCTGGCGCAAGCCCGGCCCCGCCATGATCGAACATGCGGGTGAGTTGATGGGCCTCGACCTCGCGAAGAGCTGGCTCGTCGGCGACAAGGCCGCCGACATCGAGGCGGCGAAGCGGGCCGGCCTCAAGGGCGCGGTGATCGTCGCGACCGGCTACGGCGCAGAGGAGCGCGAAGCCGCGATGGCGCAGGAGGGCGAGGGCTTCACCGTGCTGACGGCGGTGACGCTGGATGAAGCGCGGACGCTGCTGGAGACGGCGTTCTGATCACGAGATGCAGGTTACTTGTTGAACGGAAAGACACTTAACGACCGACTGTTACCCCAATAGCGATACCTAACAAAAATAGGGCCACGGATGTTCTGAAGTTTATTTTTGTCAGAACATCGGTGTGGGACCATAAATAGTGAAACCAGTTCCATATTCTTGCTCGCCGCAACTTCAAGGAAGCACGATCATGCGTTGCCCAAATTGGCGAGCGGTCGTCGTATTCCAAACCAATTGTAGCCCTGTCGACCGGAACATCCGAAAGATCGTAGTTCTCGGCGCCTAGTGTACGATCCTCAAACTTCGTACCACCCTGAATGCCCCGCACAACTCGAAATATTGTGCTCCAGTTTCTTTGTGGGTCATTTGAAAGCTTCTCAGCGCGCCCAGTGATTGCAATCAACGAACCGCGATCTACTCCGAGTTCGTTCATTAAATCCATACTCAGGCGGACAATGCCACGCCCGTAGTCACCGGCTCCAGTGTTCAACTTTTCAAAAGAAACGACACGAAAGGTTCTTGCCTTACCGTATCTATTCAGGAGATCACGGGCACGGGCTCTGGCTTTCGAGACTACGAAGAAAAGTAACCACAGAAGAGATACTGAGAAGACCACGACAACCGAGAACGGCAGCAATGGCAGCAATGGCAGCAACGCAACATCGTCCAGATAGCGTCGTGCTATTTCAATAACACATAGGAAGAACACGACAACGGTAAGCGTTCTGATCAAAGGTACGACAGCGCTCAAACGTCGAAACTCACCGACAATCACCTCCGCTACGATCAGAACTAAAATCACCAAGAAGAGATAAGCGTCGTGCCAATCCTGGAAATATGTGAGGAGCATATCCAAGGCGTGTTCGGCAGTATCCATCTGTCCCCCCAGCCGGTAGCCTCAATTGAAAGCTCTGATCGAACTTAAAATTATGCGGGGCTTAGTGTCTTCTATTATTCCGTAGACGTAATATTGTGCAGCGCCAAATCTCCCGGACTTGCGCCGTTTATTGAGAAGACGATTTCTGCACTGGAAGAAAGAACTATCCGGCCTTTTCGACCTTCGCTGCCATGAAGGCGCGCCAGCCGCCGAAAGAGGTGATTTCCTCCGCGCCGTCGAGGCCGCTTTCCTCGCAGAGAAAACCCTTCACTCGTCTGCCGCTCGCAAGGTCGAGCGTGCCGATGCACAGCGGCTGCGGGACACCCGCCATGAACCCGCCGAACGCAGCACGCGGCACGCGCCAGACTTCGAGTTCGATGGACGCACCGCCTGACGCGACACGCACGAGGCCGGGGCGGAAAGGCGGCCCGCCCGCCAGCGCGTAGAAGCGGTAGGCCGGCGCGGTCTTCGTGCGCTCGACAAACATGGCGCCGCGCGCGGTGAGCTCGGGATTGAGCGGCAGACCGGACATATGCGCGCCGACGACGGCAAGCTCGATGAAGCCTTCATCCGGCGCGGAGGGCGGCACGGGCCCGCCCGGCGCGAGACCCTGCGCCGTCTCGAAGGCGGAAGCGAAAGCGGCGAGACGCGCTTCGGAAAAGGCGGGCGCGCAAAACGTGACGCCGAAGGGAAGCCCTGCCGCGGGGCCCGCCTCGCGGATGCCCGCGGGAATGGCGATACCCGCCATGTCGAGCAGGTTCATGAAATTGGTGTAGGTGCCGAGGCGACTGTTGAGCTTCACGGGCTCGGCCATGATTTCGGCCACGCGGTAGATCGTCGGCGCGGTCGGCACCATCAGCAGATCGATCTCGGCGAAGAGACGCTGCGCCCGGCGCTTCAGCGCTTCAAGCTTGTACATTGCCTCGAAAGTCTCGACCGCGCTCCGCTCCCGCGCCCCGAGCACGATGCCGCGCACCGTCGGGTCGGTCTCGGCCCCGTGCTTCTCGATGAAATCGCCGACGGCGGCGAAACGCTCCGCAACCCACGGCCCTTCATAGAGAAGCGCGGCGGCTTCCTCGAACATCGAAAAGTCGATCCAGCGCGCGCGGCCGCCAAGCTCCTCCAGCCGCTCGGACGCCGCCTCGAAGAGACAGGCGGCTTCGTCGTCGCCGAAGAACTTGAGGTCGGAGGCGCGCGGCACCGCGAAGGTGAAGCCGCCGGCAGGAAGCGCCGGCGTTTCCGGCATCCGCGTGCGAGCATAGATGTCGGCGGGGTCGAAGATGGCGGCCACGTCGAACACCGCGCCCGCATCCGCGACCGTGAGCGCGAAGACGGAAACGCAATCGATCGAGCGGCAGGCGGGAACGACGCCGCGCGTGGAGAGCAGGCCGCGCGAGGGTTTCAGCCCCACAATATTGTTGAAGGCGGCGGGGACGCGGCCGGAGCCCGCCGTATCCGTGCCGAGCGCGAAACTGACGATGCCCGCCGCGACGGCGACGGCCGAGCCCGACGACGAACCGCCGGAAATGAACTCATGGTTGAAGACGGAACGCGGCGCACCGAGCGGCGAGCGCGTGCCGACGAGACCGGTCGCGAACTGGTCAAGATTGGTCTTGCCGATGGGAATGGCGCCCGCCGCAACGAGCCGCGCGACAACGAAGGCGTCTTCCTTCGGCTGGTAGGCATAAGCCGGGCAGCCCGCCGTCGTCGGGATACCGGCGACGTCGATATTGTCCTTCACCGCGAAGGGGACGCCGAAAAGCGGCATCAGCGCGCGCTGCTCTTGTCGCAGCGCGTCGAGCGCCCGGGCACGGGCGAGCACCTCCTCGTCCTCGAAGCGGGAAATCCAGACCGCCGGATCGTTGCAGGCTTCGGCGCGGGCGAGCGCCTCGCGTGCTACGTCCTCCGCGCGGACGCCGGAGGCGAAAGCCGCGCGGAGCGACGGCAGGGAAAAGGACAAAGCCTTCACGACACGGCCTCCATTCCGGGTTTGGCGGCGTCGAGCGGCACCAGCGTCAGAAGCGCCTGCCCCGCCTGCACCATCTTGCCCGGCGCGCAATGCACTTCGTGGACGCGGGCGGCGACGGGCGCGCGCACCTCGATTTCCATTTTCATCGATTCAAGAACGACCAGCGTCTGGTCAGCGGCGACCTCGTCGCCCGGCGACACGCCGATCGACCAGACATTGCCGGGAACGCCCGCCTCGACGAGGCGCCCGCCTTCCGGCACCTCGGCCACTTCCTCGACGGCGGCAACTTCCGGCTCCATCGCCGACATGGCAAGGCCCTGCTCCTCCCAGCGTTTGCGCTCTTCCTCGAAAGCGCGGCGCTGGGAGACGCGGAAAGCGGAAATGTCTTCGGCATTTTTCTCAAGGAACGAAAAATAATCGCTGAGGCGGAAAGTCCCCTCCTCAACCTTCACGTCATATTCGCCGTGCAGGAAGGCTTCGCGCGCGTCTGTGAGTTCCTCCGCCGAGACGGGGAAAAATTTCAGCCGGTCGAAGAAGCGAAGCAGCCACGGCTTTTCGAAATTCGCCGTCTTGCGCCAGCTGTTCCACATCTGCACCGTGCGGCCGACAAGCTGGTAACCGCCGGGCCCTTCCATGCCGTAGACGCAGAGATAGGCACCGCCGATACCGACGGCGTTTTCCGGCGTCCATGTGCGGGCCGGGTTGTACTTCGTGGTGACGAGCCGGTGGCGCGGATCGAGTGGGGTCGCGACCGGCGCGCCGAGATAGACGTCGCCAAGGCCAAAGACCATGTAGTCCGCCTCGAAGAGAATGCGGCGCACTTCCGCGATGTTCTTCAGCCCGTTGATGCGGCGGATGAACTCGATGTTGGACGGCACCCAGGGCGCATCGGGCCTGACCAGCGTGCCGTATTTGCGGACCGCCTCGCGCGCCGCCTCGTCGTCCCAGGACAATGGCAGATGCACCACGCGGCTCGGCACTTCCATGTCGGCGGAAGAGGGCAGCGCGCGCTCCATCTCCTCCAGCGTCGCGAGGAGCCTGCGCGCGGGAAGCACATCCGGATCGAAATGGATCTGCAGAGAGCGGATGCCCGGCGTCATCTCGATGATGCCTTCGAGGGCGCGGGCTTCGAGCGCCATCATCATCGCATGCGCGCGGAAGCGGAGCGCGAAGTCGAGCACGATGGGCCCGTATTCGACGAGAATGTAGTCGTCGCCCGCGCGGCGATAGGTCACTTCGGTTTCGAGATCGCCGATACGCGCGAGCACCGCGTCTTCCTTCGGCGCCTGTTGCGCGACCGGCGCGACGGGGCGCGAAAGCGTCTTCACCCAGGCATTCTCGGAGCGGCGCATGTCGGCGGCCTGCTTGTCGGTGATGCGGCGGAAGCGCACCTTGTCGCCGGGCTTCAGCTGTCCAAGCTTCCAGAGCTCGGCCTGCGCAAGCGTCGCCGGACAGACGAAGCCGCCAAGGCTCGGCCCGTCGGGCCCGAGAATGATCGGCATGTCGCCCGTGAAGTCGATCGTGCCGACGGCATAGGCATTGTCGTGAATGTTGGACGGGTGAAGCCCCGCCTCTCCGCCATCCTTGCGCGCCCATTGCGGCTTCGGCCCGACGAGACGCACGCCCGTGCGCGCGGAGTTGTAATGAACCTCGTAAGCCGTATTGAAGAGCGTCTCGATATCCTCGTCGAGAAAGAAGTCCGGCGCACCATGCGGCCCGTAAAGCGCGGCGATCTCCCATTCGCGGGTGAGCGGCGGACGCGCGGAGGCGGGCAGCGGCGTGGCGATGGGCTCGGCAACAGCGCCTTCGCGGTTGACGCGCAGCACATCGCCCGTGCGGAGCGCACCGGGCCCGTGGCCGCCGAAGCGGCCGAGCGTGAAGGCCGAACGCGAGCCGAGATAGGCGGGCGCGTCGAAACCGTTGCGAACGGCGAGATAGGCGCGCTGCCCCGCGCCCTTCACCTGGCCGAGTTCGAGCACCTGGCCGCGCTTCGCCTCGACCGCGCACCAGAAGGGAACGGGTTCGCCGTCCAGCGTCGCGGGCATTTCCGCGCCGGTGAGCGCGATCGTCGCATCCATGCGGAAACGGAGCGCCGGCCCGTTCAACGTCATTTCGAGCGCTGCCGCGTCTTCCGGGTTTCCGGCGAGGCGGTTCGCAAGGCGATGCGAAAGCCCGTCCATCGGTCCGGAGGGCGGCACGCCGACATCCCAGTAACCGAGGCGGCCGGGCCAGTCCTGCAGGCTCGACTGCGCCCCGGGCGAGAGAACGTCGATGCCGGCGCTTTCATGGTCGTAGCCCGCCAGCGTCGAGGTCAGCATCGTGCCGCCGAGAAATTCCGGCGTGCGGACGAGGCCGGCGAGATAATCGAGATTGGTTTCGATGCCGTAGACGCGGGACGCATCGAGCGCCGCGCCGAGCTTCGCCGCGGCTTCCGCGCGCGTTTCCCCCTTCACGATCAGTTTCGCCAGCATCGGGTCGTAGAACGGCGTCACATCCGTGCCGGTCGCGATCCAGCCATCGACGCGAATATCGTCCGGGAAGGACACTTCCGTGAGAAGGCCGGAGGACGGCTGGAAGTTCTTGCCCGGGTCTTCTGCGTAAAGCCGGACCTCGATGGCGTGGCCCTGCGGCACGCGCTCGTAATCAGCAAGAGGACCGAGGTCGCCCGCCGCCTGGGCCACCATCATCTCCACGAGATCGAGCCCGGTCACCTCTTCCGTCACCGGATGCTCGACCTGGAGGCGCGTGTTCACTTCGAGGAAATAGAAGGTCCTCGCCTCCTCGTCATAGATGAACTCGACCGTTCCGGCGGAGGCATAGGAAACGGCCTCGCCGAGCTGAACCGCCGCCTCGTGCAGGGCCTTGCGCTCGGCCGCTCCGAGATTGGGCGCGGGCGTCTCCTCGATCACCTTCTGGTTGCGGCGCTGCGCCGAGCAGTCGCGCTCGCCGAGCGCGATCACGTTGCCCTCGCCATCGCCGAAAATCTGCACCTCGATATGGCGGGCGGCGGCGACATATTTCTCGAGGAAGAGCCCGCTATCCTTGAAGTTCGCAAGCGCGAGGCGGCGCACCGTGTCGTAGAGGCGCGGCATGTCGGCGGCCGAATGGCAGAGCTGCAGGCCGATGCCGCCGCCGCCCGCCGTGCTCTTCAGCATGACGGGGTAGCCGATCTCGCCGGCCTGCGTCATCGCATCGTCGAGGTCGACGATGAGGGGCGAGCCCGGCAGCAACGGCACACCGCTCTTCTCCGCGATCTCGCGCGCGGTGTGCTTCAGCGAGAAGGCGCGCATGTGTTCGGGGCGCGGGCCGATAAAGGCGACGCCCTCGCGCTGAAGCGCGGCGGCGAATTCCGGGTTCTCGCTGAGGAAGCCGTAGCCCGGATGTACCGCTTCCGCGCCGGTCTCGCGCACGGCGGCGAGAATCGCGTCGATATCGAGATAGCTTTCCGCGACGGGCGCGGGACCGACGCAGACCGCTTCGTCCGCCAGCCGCACATGCGGCGCGAAACGGTCGGCTTCGGAATGGACCGCGACGGACGCGACGCCCATCCGCCGGAGCGTGGCGATGACGCGGACGGCAATCTCGCCGCGATTGGCAATCAGAACCTTCTTGAACATCGGGCCTCCGATGAACCCGGGCCGCGAAGCGCCGGGCGGGAACTTTGTCAGGCGTCCCAGATTAATGTGCGCACGGGCGAGGGGTTGAAGCCGTTGCAGGGATTGTTCACCTGCGGGCAATTCGAGATCACGCAGAGAATGTCCATCTCCGCCTTGACCTCGACATAGTCCCCCGGCTTCGACAGACCGTCGACGATGGCGAGCGTTCCGTCTTCCTCCACCGGCACGTTCATGAAGAAGTTGATGTTTGAGACGATGTCGCGCTTGGTGAGCCCGTGTTTCGACAGTTCCATCACGAAATTGTCGCGGCAGCTGTGCATGTAGAGCGTCTCGTGACCGAAGCGCACCGTGTTCGCCTCCGCCGAGCAGGCGCCGGCCGAGGTGTCGTGACCACCCGAGGTGTCGGCGATGACGGTCGCCATCAGGTTGCCCTCGTTCGAGATCAGCTTCGTGCCGGAGCCGATATAGGGTGAGCCCTGCGCGCGCGCCGTATCCTGCGCGCTGTAGCGCTCCGACGGATCGGCCTTCGAGTAGAACAGCGTGTCGACGGCCTGTTGCCCTTCGAGGTCGACGATGCGGAGGATCTGTCCCTTCTTCAGCGCGTGCGACCAGGGCCGGAGCGCGGGCACGGTGAAATCATAGATCGCCTGGTCTTCATGTCTGTTGGAGAGCGTCATGGCGTCACTCCTCGCCAAGCGCAGCGAGATAGCGCGCATTGTTCTCGAAGCCGCGCACGGCTTCTTCCGTGGCGGTGCGGCAGAAATCATCCGCCGCGGGCGGCGGCGACGTCCAGACGATGAGATCGATCTCCTTGGGGGCGTAGTCGCCGGGCGCGAAGGGATGCGGTGCATTGGAGACGAAGACGAGAAGATCGAGCTCGGCGCGGAGGTCTACATAGTCGCCGGGTGCCGGTCCCTCGCCTTCCCAGATGAACCTGCCCTCGCCATCAACGCCGACCGGCGCGAAGAGCGTGAGGCAGGGCGCCACGTCGCGCTTGTCGAGCCCGTTCTTGGAGGCGATCAGGATGAAGTTGTCGCGCGTGTTACGGAGCGTCGCGTCGCCGTAGCGTTCCTCGTTGCTCGCGGGCGTCGAACCGCCGGTCAGCGCATCGTTATGGCAGAAACTGTCGTCCGTGATCGAGGCCAGCACGCGGCCCATGTCGGAGAAGAGGACGCGGCCTCGGGCAAGCCGCGCGTTCCACTGGATCTTCACCGTGTCGCCCGCGTTGAACCGCTCGCTTTTGTCTTTCGCATTGTAGAAGAGAAGCGACACGCCCGGCGTGCCATGCGTATTGAGGACGCGGAGCGTCTCGCCGCGCGCGAGCGGCAGCGCATGCGCCCAGCCGCCCGGCACCGTCTCGCGCGAGCGGATGAGATCTTCCGGCAGGTCCGCCGGATTGCCGGTCGCTTCGCTGAAATCGCGCGCTTTCGCCCTGGCGCCGCCGAACAGCCGGTCATAGCGCTCCTGCTGCGCGGCATAGGGGCCTGTATACTTCTCGTTGCGGGATGCTTCCGCCATTGCGCACATCTCCTCTTGCGCGCCGGGTTTCCCCGGGCCGAAGCCTGGCCGTCCAGGCACTTGCCCCGTTGAACCGGGGCCTTGCATAACCGGACGGGCCGTCCCGTCCGGCGGGTTATCTACTGCGCCGCCGCGGCCAGCGTTACATCCGCCGGCGGTTGCGGCGGCGCGCTCTTGCCATCGACCTTGAGATCGAAGGTGACGGTCGCGCCATAGGCTTTCTGTTCCTCGGGGCGATTGCGCACCCGGTCGAAAGCGATGACGCGCGTGCCGAGCTTGAAGGCTTCGGACAGGTCATGCGTCACCATGAAGATGGTCATGCCTTCCTCGCGCCAGAGCCGGAGCATGATTTCGTGCACCTCGTTGCGGATGCCGGGATCGAGCGCGCCGAAGGGCTCGTCGAGCAGCAGGATCTTCGGCTTCTTGATGAGCGCCTGCGCGATGGCAAGACGCTGCTGCATGCCGCCCGACAGCTCGGAGGGATATTTGTGAACCGCATGGGTGAGGCCGACGCTCTTCAGCATGTCGAGCGAGGCATTGCGCGCCTCGCGTTTCTTCCGCCCGAAGAGCCGTCCCGTAAAGGGGCTCGCGGCGAATTCGAGGCCGAGCATCACGTTCTGCAGCGCGGTGAGATGCGGGAAGACGGAGTATTTCTGGAACACAACGCCGCGATCCGGCGACGGTTCGTCTTCGAGTTCGACGCCGTCGATCAGGATGCGGCCCCTGGTCGGCGCCTCGTCGCCGAGCATCATGCGCAGGAAAGTGGACTTGCCGCAGCCCGACGGACCGACAAGGGCGATGAAGGAACCGGGTTCCGTCTCGAAGTTGATGTTTTCGAGCACGGTCTGGTCGCCATAGACCTTCCAGACGTTTTCGACGGTGACACGCGTCATACTCAGTTACCCCGGTACATCCAGCGGAAAGCGATGCGCTGAAAGAGCCGCAATGAAAGGTCGAGGGCGAAGGCGAGAATGGTGATCCATGCGACGTAGGGCAGGATGACGTCCATCGCGAGATAGCGCCGCATCAGGAAGATGCGGTAGCCGAGGCCGCTGTCGGACGCGATCGCCTCCGCCGCGATCAGGAAGAGCCACGCAGCCCCGAGCGACAGACGCACCCCGTCGATAAGACGCGGCAGCATCTGCGGCACGACGATGCGCAGGATGATCTGCCATGTCGACGCGCCGAGCGTCTGCGCCTTGATGATTTCCTCATGCGGGATTTCGGCGGTCCTGAGCGCGAGGTCGCGAATGATGAAGGGCACGATGCCGATGACCACCAGCATCACTTTCGCAAGTTCGCCGAGCCCGAAGATGATGAAGAGAATGGGAAGCACCGAGAGCGGCGGGATCATCGACAACACGCCCGTGAAGGCGTTGAAGGTCGCCCTGAAATAGGGGATGAGACCCTGCAGAATGCCGAAGATGCCACCGATCAGCGTGGCGATGGCGACGCCGATGCCGAGCCTTGTCAGGCTCGACAGCGTGTCGCTCCAGAGCAGGTAGTCGCCCGTGCGCTGGTCGGGCAGAAACGCCATGCGTTCGATCGCGTCGGAAATCGTCGACCATCCGGGAAGCAGCTTGTCGTTCGGATTGACCGACAGACGCGCCTCGGAGGCAACCATGTAGGCGATGACGACGATGACGAACGGCAGGATCATGAGTCCGAACCGCGATGCCACATCGGGCCGCCGGTTGATCAATCTACGCATGGCGTTACTGGCCTCTCTCAGGTGATGGCCGTCAGAGCGCGCCGTCGGCGGCCATCTGCGCGTACTCGGTGGTGTAGCGGAGCAGCACATTGTCCTCGTCGCCGACGACCGTGCCGTCCGCGAGTTCGATCCCGATATAACCGGGCGACTTCGCGTCCTGGCCGAGCAGGCCGTGATCGAAGAGGAACTTGGTGACGAAAGTCGTGAGCTCCGACAGGTTGCCTTCCGTGAAGGCGATGTAGTCTTGCGGCGTATAGAACATTTCCGTCGCCGCGAGCTGCATCTCGTAGCCCGCGAGGTCGGTGCCGGAGGCCACGCCCATCGCCGTCTTCGCCGCCGTCGCCGCCTCGTCATCCGCGGACATGAGCGCCATCGTCTCGTACCAGATGCCGGTCATGGCCTTGGCGAAGGCCGGGTTGTCCTTCAGCGTCTGCGTGTTGACGACGAGGGAGTCCTGGATTTCGCCGGGAAGTTCGCTCGAGTCGAAGACATTGTTGGCGTTGTCCTCAGTGAGAATTTCCGCCGCCATCGGGTTCCATGTCGTCATGGCCGTCACATCGGGCGTTGCCCATGCGGCGATCATGTCTGCATCCGACGTGTTCACCACCGTCACGTCCTTCTCGGACATGCCGATCTTTTCGAGGGCGCGGGCGAGCACGTAGTGCGACACGGAAAGTTCGACGAGATTGACCTTCTGGCCCTTGATGTCCGCCAGATCGTCCTTGCCCTTCAGGATGATGACGTCGTTGCCGTCGGAATAGTCGCAGATGAGGAGAATCGTCGAGTCGACGCCACCGGCAGACGGAATGGCGAGCGCGTCCATGTTGGTCGCCATCACGCCGTCATAGGCGCCCGCCGTGTACTGGTTGATCGCCTCGATATAGTCGTTGAACTGCACGACCTCGATGTTGATGTCGTACTTGTCGGCCCATTTCTTCACGATGCCGTTGTCCATCGCGTAGCCCCAGGGCATCCAGCCGACATAGATCGACCAGGCAACCTTGAAGTCCTTCTTCGCCTCGGCATGGGCAGGCGAAGCCGCTGTGAAAGCGAGCGTCATGGCGACCAGGGCCGCCGCGAATATCTTCAGGGAAGAGAGTTTGAAAGAAGTCATATAGCCAGTCCTCCGGATCGAGTGATCGCGTTTCAAAGGCGGAGGATTGGCGTCACGGCGGTTCTGCAATGCCAACCCTCGCATTACATCCGTCTCCCGGGCTTTTATCCCGCCGTGTACCTGCCCGCTGTTCACCGGACAGGGTGCGGCTCTCGGACCAGACACTTCGCAAAACCGATTGCGCACTTGCGCGAAGCCGGAACCCTAGCCGCTGCCAGAGACATACATCGCAAGCGCCGTGCCAGTTCGCTGCACCGCAAAAAGCGCGCATTGGGCCGCGCACCGACGGCCGCAGGCTCAGAAATCAAGCAGCCGCCGGAGCCGTCTGCCTTTTGTTTGTGCAGAAGGAGATGGAAAAGGCGTCAGCCCCAGGGGCCGCGCCGCCCGCTTGCGCGCGCATCGAAGACCTTCGGCTGCGCCTTGTGGAAGAGCGACACGTCGCGCCGCTTGAAGAAGGGCACGAGAGCCATACCCGCGACGAAGCCGCCGACATGCGCCCAGAAGGCGACGCCCGCTTCCTCGACCGGGTTCATGAGCCCGCTGAAGACCTGTATCGCGAACCAGAGCCCGAGCACGATGATGGCGGGCACATAGAAAGTCCGCAGCAGAATGAGCGGAAAGGGAATGAAGAGCACGCGGACACGGCCGCGCGGATAGAGCAGGAGATAGGCGCCGAGCACACCCGAAATCGCCCCGCTCGCGCCGACCAGCGGCACGGTCGAGGCTGGCACGAGAAGGGCATGGGCGAGCGCGGCGGCAATCCCTGTCGCGAGATAGAAGACGATGAAGCGGACCCGCCCCATCGCGAGCTCGATGTTGTCGCCGAAAATCCAGAGATAGAGCATGTTGCCGCCGAGATGCGCGAGCCCGCCATGCATGAACATGGAACTGAAGATCGTCGCCCAGGCCGGCACCGGCGCATTGCTCATCTCCGTCGAGCCGAACAGCACACCGGGGATGAAGCCGTAGTGATAGACGGCAAGCTCCGCCTCGCCGGGCGGGAGCGAATACTGCAGAAGGAAAACGGCGACGCAGGCCGCGATCAGCCCCCAGGTGACGAAGGGCACGCCGGGTTCGGGATTGTCGTCGGAAATGGGAAACATGCAGGCTCCGTCGGCCGGAAGGGGGCGGCAAAGCCTACAGGCAATCTTCCGCGTGGAGCCAGCCTTATCGGACAGCGCTAGCGGGGACGAAGCACGTGATTGGTGAATTCGGCGGTTTCGGCCTGCGAGAGTTCGCGCTGACGTGTCTCGCCCTGCTCCTTGAGCGAGGAAGCCGCCGCCACCGCTGCTTCGTCCGAGTCCTGTTTGAAGAAGGTATAGGAGAGCGTGATCGCCTTGATGCTCTTCGTGTCGATGTCTTCCGTCATCTCGGGATCGAGGAAGAAAACGATCGGCATTTCGGCGGTCTCGCCGGGCGCCAGCTTCTGTTCGCTGAAGCAGAAGCACTCGGTCTTGTTGAAGTAGTAGCCCGCGGCGTCCGGCGTCACATTATATGTGGCGCGGCCGACGACCGTCTGGTCACTGTTGTTGGTCGCCCGGTAGAAGACCGTCTTCGGCACGCCGACATGGGCCTCGACCTGACGCTCGACCGGCTCGAACGTCCAGTCGAGCCCCGGCGAGACATTGGAGTCGAAACGCACCGCAACGACGGGGCCGACAGCCGAGCCGGGACCGGGTTTCAGTTCCTTGTTGATGCTGACCGTGCCGCCATAGCCGGTCGCGGCGCAGAACATCCGGTAAAGCGTCGGTGAATAGGCGACCGCCGTTGTCGCTACGGCAAGCAGCGCCACGGAGAGCGCTACCGGCGGGATGGATGTACCGAGAATTTTCATGACGGACGGGACTTTAGCGCCCGCGCCCCCTGCCCCGCAAGCAAACCCGGCCACCCGCCCCGCGTGGCCGATTGCCGCGCTTTTCGGGGCAACCTCCCCGGAGGCCGGGGGAGTCGACCTGAGCGCTCGACATGGTAACAATGGGGCAGGCGGCCGGATATCGAAGAGCCGCGACCAGAGGGATCAAGAGCGGGGCCCCGGCCTCGGGGGAGCGTCAGGTGACAGTTTTCGGGTATGTGTGCCGCCCGCGCGGCAAGGCGGGATCGTCCGCCGTTTTCGTCACATGGGCGCTGGGTGCCGCCCTCGCCGCCGCGCCGGCGGCGCTGGCGCAGGAGGCGGAAGAGAAGGCCTGGCTGCTCGACGAGATCACCGTCACGACCACCGGTCTCGGCACGCCACGCGCGACCCATATCGGCAATATCTCGAAAATTCCGGAAGCCGAAGTCGAATTCGTGAAGCCGGTGCAGCCATCCGAAGTGCTGAACCGCGTGCCCGGCGTCGGCATCCAGCAGGGCAGCGGCGCCGAGCACCTGACCGCCATCCGTTCGCCGGTGCTGACGGGCGGCGCGGGCGCGGGCTCCTTCCTCTATCTCGAGGACGGCGTGCCGATGCGCGCGGCGGGCTTCGCCAACGTCAACGCACTGATGGAAGCGATGGACGAGGTCTCGGGCGGCATCGAAGTCGTGCGCGGACCCGGCGGCGCGCGCTATGGCTCGAACGCCGAACATGGCCTCATCAATTTCCTGAGCCGGCCACCCGCCCCGGACGAGGACGGCGAACTGACCGCCTGGGGCGGCCCGCACGACCTTTTCGAGGTGACGGGCACCGCGAGCAAGACGCTCGCCGGCGACGGTGCGGCAAGCCATGGCTTCCGCGGCAGCTTTTCGGTTCTGAACGATGGCGGCTTTCGCGCCGATTCCGGCCTCGAACAGCAGAAGGCGCGTTTCCGCTACGATTACGACGCGCCGGATACCCGCATCGAGGCGACGCTGACCGCCGTGAACACCAATCAGGAAACGGCGGGCTATGTCGTCGGTCCCGACGCCTACAAGGACCCGGCGCTCTACAAGACGAACCCGAACCCGGAAGCCTATCGCGACGCATGGGCGCTGCGCACGGCCGTGCGCATCGAGCGCGACCTCGACGACGACCTGATGCTGGTGCTGACGCCCTATGCACGCTCGAACCGCATGAACTTTCTCATGCATTTCCTCCCCGGACAGCCGGTGGAGGAAAACGCGCACTGGAGCGGCGGGCTTCTTTCGAGCCTCGTCGCGCGCCTCGACGGCGGCCACAGTCTGATCTTCGGTTTCGATACCGAATACACGGACGGATCGCTGTCGGAAATCCAGTACAACGCCGCCCCGCCCTTCCCCGCGCCGCCGAACAACTCGCCGCAGGGCGTCCACTACGACTACACGGTGAAGGCGCTGGTGCTCGCGCCCTACATACACAGCGAATGGCAACTGACGCCGAAGACGCTTCTCTCGGCCGGCCTGCGCTTCGAATACACGCGCTACGACTACGAGAACGACGCGCCGAACGGCATTTTCGGCCGCTATCTGCGCATCCCGAGCCGTGTCGACGAATTCGCCGACGTGACGCCGAAGATCGGCCTGCTGCACGAGTTCAATGAAAACATCACGGGCTACGTGAACCTTGCGCGCGGCGCCCGCGCACCGCAGACGACCGACCTCTACCGTCTGCAGCGCCTTCAGGTTCCGGGCGAAGCCAAGTCAGAGGAGCTCGACAGCATCGAGGTCGGCGCCCGCGGCAACTGGGCGAACATCTCCTACGAAACCAGCCTCTTCTACATGGAGAAGCGAAACTATTATTTCCGCGACGCGAACGGCTTCAACGTATCGGATGGCAAGACGGACCATGCGGGCATCGAACTCGAACTCGCCGCGCCTCTGCCTTTCGGTTTCGACATCGCCGCCGCCGGCACCTATGCCCGGCACACCTACGCCTTCACCAACATCACGGCGACCGAGGTCATTCTCGACGGCAATGATGTCGACACCGCGCCGAGAACGCTCGCCAATGTCCGCCTCGGTTACGACTTCGACGGCGGCGATGGGCGCGCGGAATTCGAATGGGTCCATGTCGGCGACTACTGGATGGATGCGAGCAACACCGCCGAATATGACGGTCATGACATCTTCAATCTGCGCCTCGACTACGACGTCACGGAGAACCTTGCCCTCTTCGGCAAGCTCACCAATATCTTCGATACGCGCTATGCCGACCGCGCCGACTTCGCTTTCGGCAACGAACGCTACTTTCCGGGCGAGGACCGCGGCCTCATTCTGGGCGCAACCTTGCGCTACTGACCTGGCCCGGACCGCCAATCCCGGCGGGGCAAGCCGCGACCGGCGAAGCGGCTTCGGCTAGTCTGGAGACCTATGGAAACGGGATTCTGGGATATCTGGCCCTTCGTGCTCGCGCTCGTCCAGTTCGGGGGCATGGGCGGCGCGGCCATCCACGTGATTCTGACCAAGACGGATGAGCGCGCGGCGGCTGGCTGGGTCGGCTTCGTCCTGCTCGTGCCCTTCGTGGGCTGGATCGTCTACCTCCTCTTCGGCGTGAACCGCATCCAGCGCCGCGCCCGCGAGCTGCGCGGCCAGAAACACGACATGCTGCTTCTCGCGCCGCTCCCCGAGCGCAGCGAAGCGCGGGCCGGCGAAGGCGTGGTGCGCCTCCTCGAACTGGAAGGCCTCGCCCGCTTCGGCCAGAAGATTCTTCCCGAGAGTTTCGAGCAGGGAAACGCGATCGGCGTTCTGCTGAACGGCGACGAAGCCTATCCCGCCATGATCGAGGCCATCGAACGCGCAACGCGCTCCATTGCGATCTCGACCTACATCTTCAACAACGATGCGGCGGGCCGGCGCTTCGTCGACGCCCTGTCGGACGCGATGGAACGCGGCGTGCGCGTGCGTCTTCTCATCGACGGCGTCGGTTCCTGGTATTCGCATCCCTCGCTGATACCGCTGCTCGAGGAACGCGGCATCAACTATGCGCGCTTCCTGCATTCCTTCATGCCCTGGCAGATGCCTTACCTGAACATGCGCAACCACCAGAAGATCTTCGTGGTGGACGGACGCCACGGCTTCACGGGCGGCATGAACATCGCGGAGGGAAACGTCAACGACGCCGGACCGCGCAAGCCCATCAAGGATTGTCATTTCCGCGTCGAGGGCCCCGTCGTTTCCCATCTCATGCACACATTCGCCCACGAGTGGAACTTCACCACCGGCGAACTGCTGGAAGGACCCGACTGGTTTCCGGAAATCGAATCCGCGGGCGACGTCGTGGCGCGCGGCCTTCCCGCCGGACCCGACATGGGGCTCAACCCGATCCGCTGGACGCTGCTCGGCGCGCTTGCCGAAGCGCAGCACAATGTGCGCATCGTCACGCCCTACTTCATTCCCGATGCAACGCTCCGCACCAATGTCTCGCTTGCGGCAATGCGCGGCGTGATCGTCGACATCGTGCTGCCGGAAACGAACAATCTGCCCTTCTGCGACTGGGCGGCAACCCCGCAGCTCGAATGGCTCGCCCGCGCGGGCTGCCGCATCTGGAAGACGAAGGGCCCGTTCGATCACTCGAAGATGATGACGGTCGACGGCATGTGGGCGATGGTGGGTTCGGCCAACTGGGACGACCGGAGCCTCCGCCTCAACTTCGAGTTCAACCTGGAATGCTACGGCGCGACCTTCGCCGGCGAACTCGACGCACTGATCGAGCGAAAGATTTCAACCGCGCGACCGCTCTCCTATGAGGAACTGTCGGGCAGAAGCATGCCCGTCCGCATCCGGGATTCGCTCTTCCGCCTCGCCTCGCCCTATCTTTAGGCGCTTTGTGCCTGCACGGTCTGGCTGTTCAGTTCCTCGACCGACATGCGTTCAACGCCGCCCGGGTGCGACACTGCGGGCATCGCCATCTCATTCGAAACATAACGAATGGCGGCCGCTCTGCAGAGCGTCAGCGCACGCGGCTCCGACATATTGATTGCATAAGTCCTGAGTCCCTTCTCCGATGCGACGGCAGCGATACGGCGCAGGGCATGGAAGCGACTTTCCTCGTCACCGAGCCGCCGGTCAGCGAGATCGATCCCGAGCGCTCCGGCGCCGCGCTGCCGGGTTGCGGAGAAGTCGATCCCCTGCAGATCGGCAGCGGCGGGTAGCGCTTCTCCCGGAAAACGCAGAAAGATTCCTCGGCTATAGGGCTTGAGTTGCTCAACCCAGGCAGGCAACCGGCCTGTTTTCCAGTTCGGGCCAAGAACGATCTCGACAAAGATTCTGCGCCGCTGTTCGACGGGCAACTGCGAGATCAGCTCGACGTAGGAACGGCGCGACGCGAGGTTTTCGAGCGTCGTCTGATGAACCGTAACGACAAGCACCGAAGGGCCTGCCTCACCCTCCTCCTCAGCGAGCGTCTGAACGAGATGACGCATCGCCAGCCTGTCGGCGATGATGAAGACCTCGTCGTCCTCCTCCATTTCCCTGAGCTGAGCCGGATCGTAGGACATGCCGCCAATCCTGAAACGGAGGCGGCAGAGAAAGATGCCCTTCACGCCCGCCGTGATATCAAGCAGCGGCAGATAGTCGATGCCGAAATCGATCTTGTGCTCCGGCAGGCTGAGCCACTGGACGTCGCCTTCGTGGCCCGCATCAACCCCAGCGCCTCCGCTTCCAGCGGCTCCATCGGCCGTACGCAGCGTCGCCAGTTGCGCCTCTGTCCTTTCGATCAGCGCGGAAAGCCGCGAAAGCGCACTTGCAGGCGGTTCTATCGGCGCCCACTGCGTGCCGCCAGCAGACGCGTCCTCCCGGTTCGTGACGACCGGCCTCGATGCATAAAGGCTGCGCTCCAGCGCCCGGAGCTTGGAAACCAGCGTCTCCAGCTGCTGCACGAGCTTCGGCGAATTGCCTTCGCTGGCCTTGGCGACGATCGCATCGAACTTTCGCTCGACATGAATCAGGACAGAATCGACGGATCCGGATTGCGCCTGCTCGGCTGGTCGCTCCGCGACGCGCTGCATGACATGGGCCTTGATCGCCTCGACGGGCGATGCCGCATCCTCCAACTCGTCGAGGGCTATTTCAAACACTTCGGAATGAACCGCCAGTTGCTGGCCGTCGGTTTCCTCCTCCGTCGACAAGTCCGCGAGCGCCTGACCGAAAAGATAGGTCATGATCTCTTCGGCGACCTTGCCGCACTCGCTCTCCGCCTCTTCCTTCGAAAGATCGGCAAAAACGATCGCGAACACGCCCTCGCCACAGCGAAAGAAGGTGCTGTTGCCCCGGAGCCGCCGTGACAGAAGATTCTCGACCAGCAGATGAACATGCCGGGAAACGAGCGGCCACTTCTCTCCGACGCGCTCCCGCGCCTCGGCCAGATCGAGCACAACCAGTTCCCCGACAAGGGCAGTCTCGCCGGGCCTGCGATGGCGGATCATGTCGGCAATGAACGTATCGGCCGGAATTCCGGCCTTGTTCTCATGCCGCCGCCCGATCCCCATCCAGTCGAGTACCTTTCGCCACACGCGAATGACTCTCCTTTCGGTGCTGCCACTGCCCCCCGTATCAAATAAAATGAGCCGGAAGGTGCCGGGATACAAACCGTCATTTAATGAAAAACCGCAGTCTCGCCCGGCTTGTCTGCGTCCTTTTGCGGGCTATTCTTGTTACCGAACGAGGCGATAATCGAAACCCGCAGGCGCCCTTGTTCCGGAGACATGCGACATGGCTGAAAAAAAGACTCAGGACAGCTCAACCATCGAGGAGCTTCAGGCCCAGATCGAGGCGCTCCAGCAGGCGCTCGAAGAGGCCCGCACGGCAATGCCCGAGGAGGCCGACGGCATCCTTGCCGACGCCGAGGCGATCCGCGAGCGGGTACAGGATGGGCTGCAGGACGTCCAGCAGCAGATCGATGCGCATCCCGTGCCAAGCGCGCTCGTCGCCTTCGGGCTCGGTTTCCTCATCGGCCGATTGCTGACCAGATAGGAGCGCGCCGGTGATCGATCCCACACCCCATGTCCGCAAGCTCGCCGAAGCGGAGCTCTACCGTGCGGAACTCGAGGCGCGCCGCCTTGCCCGGCGCCTCTCGCTCGTCGGCATTGCGGTCTTCATCGCGCTCTTCGCCGTCACCATGCTCATCATCGCGGGCTTCCTCTATCTCTCGGAGCTCTACGGCTATCCGCTCGGCGCCCTCATCACGGGCGGCGTGCTGACGCTTCTCGCCTTTATTGCGCTTCTCCTGGCAGCGAAAGCGCCGGGCCGCGCCGACAAGCTCGAACTCGAACTGGCCAACCAGGCAATCGCGTCCGCCCGCGCGGAGGTGAAGCGGGACTTCGACCTGGTCGAGAAAACGCTGAACGATCTGACGCTTGGCGTCCTCGGCCTCGTCAAGGGCGGCTCGGGAAGCCTGCCCCTCATCACCATCATCGTCGGCGCATTGGCTGCCATGAGCCCCGGCCTTCGCAAGTTCATCATGCCCTTCCTGAGGAAGGAATGATGCGCACGCTGCTGGTAGCCGCGACGATCCTCCTTTCGGCCTGCGCGCAGCAGAGCCTGCCGCAGCCCGACGTCACCATGCGCGAACCGGACACGCTGATCGACGCCCCCTTCGACGACGGCGGCACGGGCCTCGCCGGCCCCGCGGGCGGCGCGCTGCTCGGCATGGCGATCGGAACCGGCTCCGGCACGGAATGGGCGGTGGCGGCCGGCGTCGCCGCGGGCTACGCGATGGGTGGCTCGCAGGGCCCGACGCTCACCGGCATGGCCGCACAGGCGCGCCGCAAGGCGCTGGCTGAAATGATGACGGTGCCGCTGCGTGAGCAGGTGACCTGGTTCACCGCTGAGGACAAGGCGAGCGGCAAGCTGACGCCGACCCGCGAGTTCACCGACGACAGGGGCCGCACCTGCCGCGACTTCGTGGAATGGCGCACCGTCCGCGCGATGAACGGCCACGCCTCCGGCATCGCCTGCCTGTAACTCAGTCAGCCCTTTCGACGACGAGCGCGGATCCGTCCACGCCTGTGACCTTCACCCGCGCTCCCGCTTCCGCGTCCGGCCCCTGCGCGATCCAGAGGCTGTCTCCGACACGGACCTTGCCGCTACCGTTCCTGATTTCCTGCTCCACGAAGAAGACGCGGCCGATGTAGGAAACGCCGCGCTGGTTGAGCGTCGGATGATCGCTTTCGATCGGATGTCTCGTGAGAAACTGCCGCGACGCCCAGACGAGCGCCACCGACAGCACCGCAAAGATGGCGAGCTGTCCCGCCAGCGGAATGTCGAAAAGGAGCAGCAACCCGCCGACGATCGCGGCCGCGATGGCGAGCCAGATTGCAAGCACCCCCGGAACGACGAGCTCGACGATCGCAAGCAGCGCCGCGACGATGAACCATATCCAGCGGCCGAGCAGGTCCAGAAAGGAAACATCGCTTTCCATGGTCTATTCGCCTCCTGCCCGCGGCACCGACCCGGAAGGAGCGCGGCGCGGCGCGCCGCCCGGCCCACCTCCGCCGAGCGCCTCTTTCGCGATTTCGCCGATGCCGCCGATCGCGCCGATCACGCTTGCCGCCTCGAGCGGCATCAGCACGAGCTTCTGGTTCGGGGAAGTGGCGATATCCTTGAGCGCCTCGATATACTTGCCCGCCACGAAGTAGTTGATCGCCTGCACGTCGCCCGCCGCAATCGCCTCGCTCACCACCTGCGTCGCCTTCGCCTCGGCTTCGGCCTCGCGCTCGCGGGCCTCGGCATCGCGGAACGCCGCCTCGCGCCGGCCCTCCGCTTCGAGGATCGCCGCCTGTTTTTCACCTTCCGCGGCAAGGATCGATGCCTGACGCTTGCCCTCCGCCTCGAGAATGGCGGCACGCTTGTCACGCTCGGCTTTCATCTGCCGTGCCATGCTGTCAACGATGTCGCGCGGCGGCGCGATGTCCTTGATCTCGATGCGCGTCACCTTGACGCCCCAGGGATGCGTTGCCTCGTCGACCACGGTGAGCAGGCGCGCATTGATGGCGTCGCGCTGCGACAACAGCTCGTCGAGGTCCATGCCGCCCATCACCGTTCGTATATTCGTCATGGTGAGGTTCAGGATCGCGTTTTCGAGGAAGTTCACCTCATAGGACGCCTTCGGTGCGTCGAGCACCTGGAAGAAGACGACGCCGTCGACAGTCACCATCGCATTGTCGCGCGTGATGACCTCCTGGCTCGGCACGTCGACCACGGTCTCCATCATGTTCATCTTGGTGCCGACGCGGTCGACAAAGGGAATGATGAGACCGAGGCCCGGCGTCAGGCTGTGCGTGTAACGTCCGAAGCGCTCGACCGTATAGACATAGCCCTGCGGCACGACCTTGACCGCGCGCAGAAGAAAGACGAATGCAAGCAGAAGTCCAACAAGTACGAAGATCAATCCGCCGTCCATGACCGGCTTCCTCCCCCAGTTTGGCGCCATCGACGGGAGGCGCCCGAAATCGCGACCGTCAGGCTGCGAACGATTCCTTCACTTTAGCCCATATTGTCTTCGCGCCACCTGTTATTTGGATGACACTCCCCCCTCACGCCGAAGCAGTATAGGATGCCGCGCGTCCCCGAATTCGATGCCGCGTGGAGATCTGCCACATGAAACTCTACTACTCGCACACCTCGCCTTTTGCGCGGAAGGTACGCGCCCTTGTCCGCGAGAAGGGCGCGCTTGCCCGCGTGACGGAGGAAGCGATCGCGGCGATGGAAGATCCGGCGGCGCTTCACGAGGCAAACCCGCTCGGCAAGATTCCAGCCCTCGTCCTGAACGACGGCTCGTCCTATTTCGACAGCCCGCTCATCTGCGAATATCTCGATGTGACGCTCGAAGGTCCGTCGATGATCCCCGCCTCTCACGTCGAGCGCTTCCGTGTGCTGCGCCATCAGGCGCTGGCCGACGGCATCATGGACGCCGCGGTCTCGCTCACTTTCGAACGCGCGCGGCCGGAAGAGCAACGCTCCGAAATGTGGATGGGCCGGTGGCGGCGCGCCATCGAACGCAGCCTCGCCCTGCTCGAAGACGAAGTCGTCTCGCTCGACGGGGCGGTCGATCTCGGTGTGATTTCGGTAGGCGCGGCGCTGGGCTATCTCGACTTCCGCCACGCCTCGCTCAAATGGCAGGACAGAGAGACCGAACTCGCCGGCTGGTGGCGGGACATTGCGAAGCGCCCCTCCTTCGCCGAAACCGCACCACCCGCCTGAACGATCAGCGCCAGGGCTCGACCAGAATCTTCGCGTGCTTTTCCGGGTTGCCGAGTTCCGCGAAGGCTTCCTTGACGCCCTCGACGCCGACCTTGCCGGTGACGAGCGGCGAACCGTCGATCCTGCCTTCGGCGAGATGCTGCAGGGTGAGCGCGAATTCCTCCGGCGTGTAGCCGAGCACGAACTGCACGTTCAGTTCCTTGTTGATGCCGAAGAAGGGTTCGAAGCGGTCCTGCTCCATGCAGACGCCGACGACGACCACGCGCGCGAAGCGCGGCGCGCCTTCGAAGATCTGCTGGATGATGCCCGGTACGCCGACGCATTCGAAGATGACGCCGGGGCGCATCTTCGGCCCCATGCCGAGTAGCGTCATGATGTTTTCCGGGTCGTAGCCCTCCGGCGTCGCTTCCTTCGTCCAGCGCGCGTAGGGCGCATCGGCCTTCGGATCGAGCACGATGTCGGCGCCCATCTGCTCGGCGAGCTTGCGCCGCGCGGGGCTGAAATCGGCTGCGATGATCGGATGCACGCCCTTGATCTTGAGACCCGCGATGACGGCGAGGCCCACCGGCCCGCACCCGATCACCAGCGGAATGTCGTCCTTCGTCAGGTTCGCCTTCTCGACGGCATGCCAGCCGACCGCCATCGGCTCGGTCAGCGCCGCCTGTTCCGTCGGCAGCCCGTTCGGCACTTCGAGCAGCATCAGCTCGTTCAGCACCATCTGCTCGGCGAAACCGCCGGGCTTGGTGTTGGAATAGCCGACGGGATCCATCTTCGCCTTCTCGCCATTCATCGTGATGGCGATCGGCATGGAGCAGACGCGCGTACCCGGTTTCAGCTTCTTCTCCGTGCCCGGCCCATGGTCGAGCACCTCGGCGCAGAACTCGTGCCCGAACACGATGTCTTTCTTCGTATCCATGCCGAAAGTCGAGCCGGAGCGCTTGGCCTGCTCCACCATCTTGTCGGCATGGTGGAAGGCATGGAGATCCGAGCCGCAAATGCCGCAGGCCAGCGTCTTCACCAGCACCTGCCCCGCCTCGGGCGTCGGTTCGGGCATCTCGTCGGCGACGAGATCGCCGTTGCGGAAAATGGCTGCGCGCATGGGGACGGTCCTCCGGATGTTCTGTTTTGCCGGTATGCAAGCAGGCGGACGCCCGCCGCGCAAGCTAATTTATAGACTGCGGTCTAGTAATTTCGCGGCTGCCGCAGCGGCGCGCAGGCGCCGCCGTTCCGCGAACGCATTCGCGGAGACGATGATGAGAATCGGCAGGGCAAGAAACAGCGTCACGCTGTTCGCGCCGATCAGCGCATAGTCCCCGAGATGGAGCCCATGCAGCAGCCAGAAGACGATCCCCGCCGTCATGCAGGCATACATGGCGAGCGACAGGCCCGACGTATCGCGTGTCCTGATCGTCTTTATCGCCTGCGGCAGGAAGGCGAAGGTCGTGAGGAAGGCGGCGATGTAACCGATATTGTCCATGGAAAGCACCGGGCGAGCGGAAAGCGATGCCGCGCATATGATGCCCGGCCGCGATACTTGGCAAGAGCGAGGTTCGGCACGGACAGCTAGATCAGTCCGCCGCTACCCAGCCCTGCATCGCTGCCGCCTCGTGACGCACGCGCTCCGGCGAGCCCAGCAGCTGCCGGTCGAGCCCGATCCGCTTGAACCAGTAGTGAAGCCCGAGCAGGTCGGTGAAGCCCATGCCGCCGTGCACCTCCGTCGCGGTCCGCGCGACGAAGCGGCCGGTTTCCGCCGTATGCGCCTTCGCATGCGCCGCCATCAGGCTCGCTTCCTCTGGCATCGCGTCGAAGGCATGCGCCGCATACCAGACCAGCGAACGGCACGGTTCGAGCTCCGCCGCCATTTCCGCGCAGAGATGCTTCACCGCCTGGAACGACGCGATGACGCGGCCGAACTGCTTGCGCTCGCCCGCATACTCGACCGCCTTGTCGATCATCGCCCAGCCGGCGCCCAGCGTGTCGGCAGCGAGCATCACCCGGCCCGCATCGACGACCCGGCGTCGTGTTGCGTCGGAATCGCCTGTCGAAAGCGCTTCCGCGTCCACATTGTCGAACTGCAATTCCGTCAGCGTCCGCGTGAGATCGATCGAGGTGAGCGCCACTTTCGTGAGTCCCCTGGTGTCGCCTCTCACGAGGTACAGTCCGCCCGCCTTGTCGGCCACGACGATGACATCCGCCTTCGCCGCGTCGAGCGCGAACAGCGACTTGCCGCTGAGCCTGCCCCCCGACGCCGTCACGCCAGCACCTTCACGTGCACCGGACGCGGCTTCGGCAATCGCGACACCGGCAATCGCCTCACCGCTCGCGAGCTTCGGCAGCCACGCCTCCTGCTGCGCCTTGGAGCCCGCGCCCGCTATCGCGATGGGTGCCATGACGGCCGTCGCGATGAAAGGCACCGGCGCGACGTAGCGCCCGAGCATTTCCGCCACCAGCGCCGCATCGAGCAGCGCCATGCCCATGCCGCCATGCGCCTCCGGCACCAGCATCCCCGGCACGCCGAGATCCTTCAGCGCCGCCCAGACATCTTCGACAAAATCTTCCCGCGCTTCGGCGGCTTTCCGCACGCGCTCCAGCGGCGAGACTTTCTCGAGCGTGCCGCGAACGCTTTCCTGAAGCAGCTTCTGGTCTTCCGACAATCCGAATTCCATGTGTCCGCTCCCTATGCCTTGGCCGGTTTCGGTTCGCGCGGCATGCCGAGCCCGCGTTCCGAAATGATGTTCTTCTGGATCTGCGCCGTGCCGCCGCCGATGATGAGACCGAGGTCGAACATGTAGCGATGCTGCCAGCTGCCATGCGCCCTGAGATGCGGGCTGTCGCCGTAGAGCACGCCGATTTCGCCGAGCGCGTCGATCGCGAGCGCCGCAAGCTGGTGATTGAGCTCGCAGCCCTGCAGTTTCACGATCAGCCGCGCGATGCCCGGGTCCTCGCCTTTCGAGGCGGCGGTGAGAAGCCTGAGCCCGTGGAACTGCATCGCGAAGACCCGCGCCTGCAACTGCATCAACCGGTCGCGATAGACCGGATGGTCGATCAGCCGCGTTCCGTCCACCGTCTCCTCATGCATCAGGTCGACGATTTCCTTCAGCCGCGTCCCCGCCTGGTTCGGATCGCCGAGCATCCCGCGTTCGTGCTTCAGCGTCGCATTGGCGACAAACCAGCCCTGGCCGCGTCCCGCCACGATATCCTTCTGCGGCACGCGGACGTCGGTGAAGAAGACCTCGTTGAATTCCGCATGGCCCGTCATGGTCGTCAGCGGACGCACCTCGATCCCCGGCGTCTTCATCGAGAAAATGAGATAGGAAATCCCCTCATGCTTCTTCGCCTCGGGTTCGGTGCGCACAAGGCAGAAGATCATGTCGGCGGCATGCGCCGTCGAGGTCCAGATTTTCTGGCCGTTGATGATGAAGTCGTCGCCGTCCTCCGTCGCCTTCGTCTGCAGCGAGGCAAGGTCCGAGCCCGACCCCGGCTCCGAATAGCCCTGGCACCAGACGACCTCGCCCTTGAGTGTCGGCTCGATCCACTTCTTCTTCTGCTCTTCCGTGCCGAGTTCCAGCAGCGTCGGCACCAGCATCGAGATGCCCTGGTTCGCAAGCCCCGTCGGCAGCTTCGCCGCCGTGAATTCTTCCGCGATGATGCGGGACTTCAGGATGTCGGGTTCCGCGCCATAGCCGCCATATTCCTTCGGGATCGTCCGCGCGGTGAGCCCATGCGCGATCAACAGCTTCTGCCAGGCGATCGACTCCTCCGAAGGCCGCGACACGCCGAAGCGCTTCGGCGCCTTGTCTCTGTTCTTTGCAATGAAGTCGCGCACTTGCGTGCGGAAAGCCTCGTAATCGGGCCCGTAGGCGAGATCCATATGACGTCTCCCGGCGGCGCGGCGTCGTGGCGCCGCGCTCTGTTCTGGTCTGCTGGCCGGAAGTTTAGCCTCCCTAACGTTCTCGTGAAAGAGCGGCCCGCTTGCGGAGAAAATTCACACGGTGACGCAGCGTCGAATGGACGGGAGAAGAAGGGATCAGGCGACTGTGCCCCGGGGGCCGTTTGCTTCCACGGGCGTTTTCGCAATTTCCGCCGAGCCCTCGATCATGGGACCGCGCCGCCCGCCCGCGGGCGAGTTGCGCAGGAAAACCTCGAATTCCGCCGCCGGCATAGGCCGCCCGACAAAATAGCCCTGCACCTCGTCGCAGCCGAGCTGGTGAAGCATGTCGTACTGGTCCGCCGTCTCCACGCCTTCGGCGACGACCCGCACGCCGAGCGCATGCGCGAGGTCGATGATGACTTTCGGAATCACATGCCCGTCGCGACCGTCGGCCACGTCCTGCACGAAACTGCGGTCGATCTTGAGCCGCTTCACCGGGAAGCGCTTGAGATAGGCGAGCGAGGAATAGCCCGTGCCGAAATCGTCGATACCGATCCCGACGCCGAGGCTCCGGAGCCGCCGCAGCGTGCCGATCACGACATCGACATCCTGCATCACCATGCTCTCGGTGACTTCGAGCTCGAGATATTGCGGCGAAAGCCCGCGGCGGATCAGCGTGTTCGCGATGGTATCGGTCAGGTCGGTGCGGCGCAGGTCGATCGCGGACACGTTCACCGCGACGCCGATCTTGAGAAGGCCCTCGTCCTGCCATTCGCGGTTCTGGCGGCAGGCCTCGTCCAGCACCCATTTCGTGAGCGGCACGACAAGGCCGCTGCGCTCGGCAACGGGGATGAAGACCGAAGGAGGAATGAAGCCGCGATCCTCGTGCCGCCAGCGGATCAGCGCTTCCGCGCCGATCACGCGGCCTGTCGCGATGTCGACCTTCGGCTGGTAGAAAAGCGTGAGTTGATCCTTCGCCAGCGCAACGCGCAGATCGCGTTCGATCGTGTTGCGTTCGATCGCGCGCAGATGAAGCTCGTGACGGTAGAGAACGCAGGCCCCCGAGCCCTCCTGCTTCGCGCGGGAAAGCGCAAGATCGGCATTCTTCACCAGCACATCGGCATCGCGTCCGTCCTGCGGAAAGAGCGTCAGGCCGACGCAGGAGGCCTGTTGCAGCTCCTGCGCACCAAGCCGGAACGGCGCGCCGACCGCGCGCACAAGGCGGCTCGCCAGCTGCAGGGCGTCGTCGGCGCTCTTCACGCCGGGCATGATGATGCCGAATTCGTCGCCGCCGATCCGCGCCACCGTATCGCCATCTCGCGCGCAGCCGCGCAGGATTTCCGCGGTTCGCTGCAGCACCAGGTCGCCCGCATCGTGACCCAGTGTATCGTTCACGTCCTTGAAATTATCGAGGTTGAGGATCATCACGCCGACCATTCGGCTTTGCCGCTCCCCGGCGACAAGCTGCTCCCCGAGGCACCGCTTGAAATGCGTGCGATTGCCGAGCCCGGTCAGCCCGTCGGTCGCGGCAAGCGTGGCAAGCCGCGCTTCTCCCACATGCCGCGCCTGAAAGGAGTCCGAAAGCACACGCGCAACGACCCCGATCTCGTCGTCGGGACCCGCCGGCCTCGCCTCGCCCTTTCCACCGCTGGCCGCGTAGTCGCGCAAGGCCTCGATAGGCGTCACGATCACCCGGTGAATGAGAAGAGAAACGCTCAGCACCGCGACAATCACCGCGATGACCAGCCACATCATCATGTTCCAGGAATCGACCAGGATCTCCGACGCAATCTTGTCGGCGTCGACCCGCACCAGCACGGTCGCACGCTCGCCTGTCCGTGGAAAATCGAGATCGAGTGCATAGTCGCCCGGATGACTTCCAGCGTTCGCAAGCTGCGTTTGCAGGTCGACGCGGCGAACGGCGCCCGTCTTTCCACCTTCATCGAAGGCAAGCCGCTTCATCAGCCAGCCCGCATGGGACGCGACGGCGATGCGTCCGTCCGCCCCGGCAAGGGCGGCGCCCTTCATGCCCGGTGCACCGGCCACCGCGCCGATCATCGGCGCGATATCGGCCGGCGTCTTCGCGTTCTGCGCGGCATAGACGATGGCGTCGCCGACGCCCGAGGCGCGCGCGTCCGTCTTGACGCCGAGCGTGTGGTTGAATTCGTAGACGACGAAGCCCGCGCTCACCGCGATCAGGACGGCGCCGACAAGGGTCATCAGCGCGACGACCTTTGCGCGAACCGAAACGAAGCGGTTTGAAATGGCAGCCTGCACGTCGCTCAGTACGGCGCGCGCACGCATGCGCAACGGCGAACCGTTCGCCGCCGCATCGTCACCGGAAACGGGAGGTGTATTTTCACCCGTCACCTCGCCTGCAGCCTCTTCCGACACGTCTGCCCTTCCACGTCGCGAAACCGGAGATTTGGTTTCGTCGCCTGAAGAGCTTTATAGGGAAAAGGAAGCTAAAATTGAGTTACGCGGGCGGCAATACAGAGCCCGCCTTGTCCCGGAACGGGACAATAGTCACGGGGCTGACGGGTGCTGCCGGGCGGGCGGCGAGGCGAAGCCCTTTCCGCCAGAGTTTGGCGGCCTCGAGATGGATGCCGGCCACGACTTTCAGCGTCATCAGCGGGTGCCTCAGAAAGGCCGTCAGAAGATCCCGGTCGCGAAAGCCGCGCGCCTCCCCCGTGAAGGAGGCCGTCAGCAACGCGCCTTCGCCGTCGCTCTCGCGAATGGTAAGCGCAAAGCGGCTGCCCGGTCGCGCAACCTTGAAGTGATAGCGCCCGCTGACCGGAATGAAGGGAGACACGTAGAACGCCTTGTCGCAGCCCTGCTCGACCGTCTGCGCCTCGCCATCCGCAACCGGAATGAGATAGCTGTGCCGGTCGCCGAAAGTGTTGTTCACCTCGTAGAGCATCGCGGCGAGGCTGCCATCCGCCCGGTGGCAGAAATAGATCGACAGTGGATTGAAAACATAACCGAGCACGCGCGGAAAGGTGAGCACGAGAATGCGCCCGCCCCCGGTTTCGATACCCGCCCGCGCGAGTTGCGCTTCAACCCACATGCGCAGCGGCTTTCCCGAGCCGTCGCCGTGGTCGCGGTCGTGAAAGCTGAACAACGAAAATCTGTTATGCGCGAAAAACCGCGAACGCCGCGCAAGCGAGGGCAGCTCGTCGAGATCGAGCGCCATGTAGAAAACACGATAGGAAAGCGCGTGAACGCGCGGCCGGAGTCGCCGGTGAAACACCTTGCCTTCATAGAGCCGCGATTGCGTCTCGTGTTTCACGCCGCCTGCTCCCGCACAGTGTTGCCCGGAAGGCTGATCCGGCCCGACTGGTTTTCCACCACCCAGGGCCGCCGCACGCCGCCAAGTTGCTCCGCCACGGCAAGCCCGGCCTGCAATCCGTCCTCGTGGAACCCGGAACCGAAATAGGCGCCGCAATACCATGTCCGCCGTGTCCCCTGGATTTGCCACAGACGCCGCTGCGCCGTCAGCGCGCCCGTATCGAACACCGGGTGATCGTATTCGATCCGCTTCACCACATGCTCCGGCGCAGGCTCGTGCGAAGGGTTCAGCGTCACGAAGAGCTGCCGTTCCGTCGGCAGGGCCTGCAACCGGTTCATCCAGTAGCTGACACAGACCGGGCTTCCCGCGCCGCCACCCATATAGTTCCAGCTCGACCAGACGCGCCGCTCATCCGGCATGAAGGCGGGATCGGAATGAAGCCAGGCGATGTTGCGCTGATAGGGCATCGCACCGAGAAGACGGCGTTCCGTCTCGTCCGCGTCGCCGAGCATGCCGAGGGCCTCGTCGCTATGCGCCGCGATCACCACATGATCGAACCTCTCGCATCCGCCTCTGGCGTCGAGCACCAGCACGCCCGTCTCGTCGCGGCGCACCGTCTCTACGCCCGCGCCGAGCCTGATCCGCCCCTCGAGCGCTTCCGTCAGCTTGCGGACATATTCGCGCGATCCGCCCTTGACGGTCCGCCAGGCCGGACGGCCCTTGAGGCGCATCAGACCGTGATTGTCGAAGAAGCGCAGGAAGGCAAGCGCCGGAAACTGTTCCACACGCTCGAGCGGCAGCGACCAGATCGCCGCGCACATCGGCAGCAGATGGTCGTCGCGCAGCGCTGCCGAGTACCCCTGCTCGCGCAGGAAAACACCAAGCGGCTTTTCGTCGAGCCCGGTCTGCAGGGCAAGGTCGGGCGCCGCCCGGTAGAGCCGCACGATCTCGCCGATCATCCGCCACAGGCGGAGCGACGCGATATTGCGACGGTCGGCAAAGATGCCGTTGAGCCCGGAGCCCGAATATTCGAACCGGCGTTTGTTCCCGGTTTCGAGTGACGCCGCAAAGGACATGTTGCTCGGCTGCGTTTCGACCTCGAGATGCCGGAGCAGCGCGGTCAGGTTCGGATAGTTTCGCTCGTTATAGACGATGAAGCCGGTATCGACCGGCACCGGTCCTTCCGGGCAATCCGCAACGATCGTGTTCGAATGTCCGCCGGGACGCGTCTCCTTCTCGAACACGGTGACATCGTGGCGCGACGACAGCAGCCACGCCGCCGAAAGCCCCGATATCCCGCTGCCGACGACGGCGATGCGCAACCGCTCCGTGAAATCTGGCGTTTCGCCGGACGGCTCGGCGCGATCGTCGAAAGGTGTCATGAAGGTCCCTTGGATAAAATACTGAAGCGAACGGTACTGCCTACGCGTTTCCTGCCCTCGCGGATCACCTGACGCCTGGGCGTCAGCGCTCGGCGCTTTCGCGAACGCGGCGTTTTCCATAGACTTCGCCCAAGAGGCCACACCAAGTGATCCGTTCTGGGGCGCGGCCCGTAATTCGGGCATGTCGACGAACCAGGCGTCACAGATCAGACCGGCCCCCCACGTCCGCCAGCGATGGCGGCCGAACCTGAGAGAGCTAGGCCTGATGAATCGGGACCGGACGTCCGGCGAGACGCCCCAAGGGGACAAGCAGCAGGCTGCGCCGGAGAAGCTCGCCGCCGAGATGGCCGAACTTGTCGTGGCGATTGCGAACCACGCCGACAGGACGGCCTTCGCGCGGCTCTTCGGATATTACGCGCCGCGCGTGAAGTCCTATCTCCGCCGCCTCCGCGTCGACGAGCGTCTCGCCGAGGATATCGCCCAGGAAGTCATGCTGACCGTCTGGCGCAAGGCCGCCCAGTTCGACAGCTCGAAGGCGTCGGCGGGCACGTGGATTTTCACCATCGCGCGTAACCGCTTCATCGACCGCGTTCGCCGCGAAAAGCGGCCGGGCTTCGACGAGACCGACCCGATGCTGCAGCCCGAAGCGCCGCGCCCCGCCGACGAAGCGATGGCGGGTACGGAAATCGGTGCGCGCGTCCATGCCGCGCTCACGGACCTGCCGCCCGATCAGGCGCAGGTTGTTGAACTGTCTTTTCTTGAAGGATTGCCGCATTCGGCAATCGCCGAACGCCTCGGCATTCCGCTCGGCACCGTGAAGTCGCGCCTGCGGCTTGCCTTTGCCCGCCTGCGTCCGGCGCTGGAGAATCTGCGATGAACGCTGCTGCATCACATGGCGCCCCGAGCCGCCCCGTCACGCATCGCATCGGCGATGAATGGCTGATGGCCTATGCCGCGGGCACTCTCTCCGAAGGACAGTCGCTCGTGATCGCCTCGCATCTGAGCTATCTCGATGACGCGCCCGCGCGCATATCCGCGGCGGAAGCGGCGGGCGGCGCGCTTCTCGAAAGGCTCGAAGCGGAATACATGGCGCCCGACGCGCTCGCGAAGACGCTTGCCCTTCTCGACGGACCGGAAGCGCAGCCCGTTCCCTCGCCCGCGGCGCCGAAGTCGCGCGCCGGGACGAAGGGCGACCCGCTCCCCGCCCCGCTGCACGCGTGGCTCGGCCGCGGCGTCGACGAGCTTCGCTGGAGCTTTCTCGGCCCGAAAATGAAGAAGGTCGACCTCTGGCGCGGCGGTCCCAACGATCAGCGTCTCTGGATGCTGCGCGCAGGCCCCGGCATCGACATCCCGATGCACGGCCACAGCGGAACGGAGCTCGTCCTCGTTCTCAAGGGCAGCCTCACGGACCCGCACGGCACCTTCCGCGCCGGCGACATCGAGGAATGCGACGGCGATATATTCCACTCGCTCAGGACCGGTGAGGACGAGGAATGCATCTGCCTCGCCCTCACCGAGGGCCCGACCCGCTTCAGGGGCTGGATCGCAAAACTCCTCCAGCCCTTCATCGGCCTTTAGGAAACCGCGCGCGAACGAAACTCTTTTCCCACCCTCCCCTCGGGGAGGGTCGAAATTTGCTTGTGCAAATTTCGGGGCGGGGGCGCGGCCCTGCGAGGGTCGCCGCCTCCCTTCTCGTCAGAACCGCGCCGTCACGACGAAGCGCACATTGCGTCCCGGCTGAAGCACGTCCGCCTTCTTGAAGGAAGAATGGTTGCGGATGTCGGCATCGAGCAGGTTCTCGCCGACCAGCGCAAGTTCGACCGCATTGCCTCCCGTCATGCTCGCGGGCAGCAGATATCGCACTTCGCCCCTGAGGTCGGTATAGCTGCCCGTCTCCGTCTCGCCGGGCGCAAGATCGTCCTGCGCGAAGGCGTGCAGGAAGCCGAGCCTCGCCGACACCTGCTCGTCCCCGTAGAAGACGCCCGCGCCCGCGCGCATCGGCGGAATGCGCGGCACGTTGCCGCCCGCATCCAGTTCCGCCCGCACCATGTCGAACTGCCCGGTCACGCCCGCCCGTGCCTCGCCCCAGCGGGCCAGCGTCACGCTCCCCTTCGTCTCGAAGCCCTTGAAGGTCGCGTCCGCCTGCGTGAACAGCACCTGGTCGAGTTCCGTGCCCGCGCCATGCGGCGTACAGGTGTCGTAGCTGTCGTCGCACATCTCCCCCGTCAGCCGCTTGTAGATGAAGTCGCTGAACGAGGTGTGGAAGACAGCCGCCTCGAAGGAATAGTCCTCGCCCTCGCGCCGCGCATTGAGTTCGAAGCTGAGCGCGCTTTCCGTGCCGAGCGTCGGATCGCCGATCTCGAACGTCTCGGTCGCCTCATGCGGCCCCTTGGAGAACAGCTCAAGCGCATCCGGTGCGCGCTCCACATGCTGCGCCGTCAGTCCGAACACCCAGTCCTCCACCGGCGCGAAGACGAGCCCGGCCGAAACGCTTGCAGGTGTGAAACGCCGCTCCACCGCATAGTCGCTCGGCGCGAGCGGTATGCTGGCATCGAGCGCCCGGCCGGAAACCTCGACCTGCTCGATCCGGCCGCCCAGCTGCAGCTTGAGCCGTTCGCCGGCAAGCGGCATCTCCTCGAACAGGAATGCGGCGATGGCTTCCGTCGTCGTCGGCGCCAGCAGTTCTCCGCCCTCGCCCGCCGCCTCCATATCGCGTTTGCGCGCCTGTATGCCGAAGGCGCCGGTGAACGGACCTACGGCGCGGTGCAGCAGCTCCGCCCGGCCTTCCCATTCCTCATTGTCGAAACGCGAACCCGTCGCGCCCGTCGCGTCCACTTCGCCGTGGCTGTAGTCGCTGTAGCCGCCGGTCAGCCCGAGCGCGGAGAACGGACCGTCATTGAATTCAAGCTCGCTCGCGAGCTGCACCTTCGTCTGGTGCATGTCGATGTGAACCGGGTTCGCCGGATTTCCGGGTGCGGGAATGCCGTATTTGCTGTCGTAATACGTAATGGCGCCGCCCGCATAGCCATCGACATCGCCATTGCCGAGCATCACCGAGGCGCCGCCCGCAATGCCGGATGTTTCCGCCCATGTCTCGCTCTGCCGGTCGACCGGCCCCGGAATGGCGTAATTCTCCGACTTCCGCGCAAAGGCGTCGCCATGCCAGACGACATCGCCCGTCACCGCCTGCATCTTGCCGAAGGCCTGCCGCCCATGGCTCACGCTGTCATAGGCCGCGCCCGCTTCCGCCTCGAAGCCGCCTTTCGGGATCGCCTTCGGAATGCGGTTGTTGATGACGTTGACGACGCCGCCGATCGCCTCGCTGCCATAGCGCAGTGTCGCCGGTCCGCGCACCACTTCCACGCGCTCGGCCGCGAACGGATCGATCGGCACGCCGTGATCCTCGCTCACCGCCGACACGTCGCCCGCGCCGATCCCGTTTTCCTGCACACGCACGCGCGTATTGTCGAGCCCGCGAATGATGGGGCGGCTTGCCCCCGCCGCGAAGGAGCTCTGGCTCACGCCCGGCAGGTCGCCAAGCAGCGCGCCGAGCGTCGCCGCCGATGAGGTGAGAATGTCGTCGCGCGTCACGATATCGACCGGCGCCGCCAGGTCGTCGAGCGGCGAAGCGAGCGGCGAGGCGGTAACGACAAGCGGCTTGAGCGGCAGCTCTTCCGCCACCGGAACCTGCGCCCCCACGCCTGCCTCTTCCTGCGCCAGGGCGGGCGCAACCGCCAGCGCGATCAGCGCCGCCGTGGAGAGCGTGAGCGCCCGGCCGGGCCGCCCCCGCCTCCTCGCTTCCTCGCGCTCGCGGCGAAATCCGTTCCCGTTGCCCATGATTGCCCCCTGCCTGTAATGTTATAATATAACATCACATTCATAGACACATCCGCCCCGGCGATCAAGCCCTCTCCTCCCCGCGACAGCACGGCCCCTTCCGGCCCGCCGCGCGCGGGTCTAGGCTCGGGGCCAGTGGCTCTGGGCCCCGCGGGAAACAAAAATCATGACGAAGAAAAAAGAGCAAAGCGGCCCCGGCGCCCTGCCGGAGATCTCGCACAGGAAATACAAGGACGAGCTCTACCGCCTGCAGGTCGAACTCGTGAAGCTCCAGCGCGACATCATTGCTGAGGACCGCAAGCTCCTCGTCATCCTCGAAGGCCGCGACGCCGCGGGCAAGGACGGCGTCACCAAACGCATCGTCGAACATCTCTCGCCGCGCGAGACGCGCGTCGTCGCGCTTGGCAAGCCGTCCGACCGGCAACAGAGCGAATGGTATTTCCAGCGCTACGCGCCGCATCTCCCGGCCGCGCAGGAGCTCGTGATCTTCAATCGCTCCTGGTACAACCGCGCCGGCGTCGAGCGCGTCATGGGCTTCTGCACCGACGAACAGTATGAGCGCTTCATGGTCTCCGTTCCGCAATTCGAGGACATGCTCTCAGGCTCCGGCATCGTGCTGATGAAGTACTATCTCGACATCTCGAAACCCGAGCAGAAGAAGCGCCTCGACGAGCGCCGCAAGGATCCCCTGAAGCAGTGGAAGATTTCGCCCATCGACAGCGTCGCCATCAGGCACTGGAAGGATTACAGCCTCGCCCGCGATGCCATGCTGCTGCGCACGCATACCTCCGTCGCGCCCTGGGCTGTTGTCCGCGCCGACAACAAGCGTCTCGCCCGGCTGAACCTCATTCGCGATCTTCTCTCCCGCATCGACTATCGCGGCAAGCCGAAGGACGGCATCGCACCGGACGCCCGCGTCGTCATCCCCTTCGAGCCCGCCCTCGTCCAGACAGACATTCTCGCGAAGTGAGGCGATGGAATGCCCGATGAAACCATGACGAGCGAAAGCACCACGCCCTTTCTCGACGCGCTGCCGGACATGCTGCTGGCGCCGGAGCGTCTCGCCGTGCTGCTCGGCCTCGCCTTCTTTCTCGGTCTCGCCTTCGAGGAATATTTCGGCCAGCGCCGCCTCAAGGCGCCGGGCGGCGTGCGCACCTTTCCGCTCCTCGCCCTTGCCGGCGCGCTGCTCTATGCGCTGATGCCGGAAATGCCGCTCCTCTTTCTCGGCGGTCTCCTTGTTCTCGGCCTCTGGCTTGCGGTCTGGTACCGCTACCGCCTCGAAATCCAGTTCGCCGAGCCGCGCATCGAGCACGAGCCGGGCGTGCGCCTCGACGGCGGCATCATGGCGCTCGTCGGCTGCCTCATCGCCTATCTGCTGGGGCCTATTACGCTCACACAGCCGCTCTGGGTGCCCGTCGCGGTCGCCGTCGCCGCCGTGCTCTTCACCGGCGCGCGCGAACGCCTGCACGCCTTCGCCGAAACCCTCGGCGGCACCGAGCTGGCGACGCTCGCAAAATTCCTCATCATCATCGGCATCGTCCTGCCCCTCGTGCCGGACGAGCCCGTCACCACGCTCACCTCGATCACGCCCTACCAGGTCTGGCTCGCCGTCGTCGTCGTCAGCACGCTCTCCTATGCGAGCTATCTCGTTCAGCGCTACATCGCGCCGCGCCACGGCCTGCTCTATTCGGCGGCGCTGGGCGGTCTCTATTCCTCGACGGCCACCACCGTCGTCCTGTCGCGCCGCGCGCGCACGGCCGGCGCCCGCTCCGGCACGCTCCATGCCGCGCTCGTGCTGTCGACAGGCGTCATGTTCCTGCGCATCCTCATCGTCGTGGCGATCTTCAACATGGGCCTCGCCATGGCTCTCGCCCCCTCGCTCGCCCTTCTCTTCGTCTTCGGCCTGGCGCTTGCGGGCCTGCTCTACTGGCGCGAGAACGGCGCGGGCGCGGAGCGCGACGGAGACATCCTGCCGCCCTCGAACCCGCTCGAGATCCAGACGGCGCTCGTCTTCGCGCTGCTCTTCATCGCGCTCTCCGTCGCCGTCGGCTGGGCGCGCACGGAATTCGGCGAGGAAAGCCTCTTCGCGCTCGCCGCTCTTGCCGGCGTCACCGATGTCGACCCGCTCGTCCTCTCGCTCGCGCAAGGCGCGCAGGGCGAGGCGGCGCTTGCCGTCAACGCCGCCGCCATCCTCATCGCCGCCACCTCGAACAATCTGCTGAAGGGCGCCTACACGCTCTCCTTCGCCGGGCGCCAGGCCGGGCTTGTCCCCGCCGCCGCGCTTTTCGCGCTCGCCGCCGCCGGCCTCGCCGCCGCCCTCGTCACGCTCGGCCTCGCATGACCGCCCGCGCATGAATTACCGGCACGCCTATCACGCCGGCAATTTCGCCGACGTCATGAAGCATGGCCTTCTGACGCTCGTGATCGAACACCTGAAGAAAAAGGACAAGCCCTTCTTCCTGCTCGACACCCATGCCGGCACCGGCATGACGGATCTCTCCGGCGAGGAAGCGCAGAAGACCGGCGAATACGCGCAAGGCATCGCCCGGCTTCTGGCGGCGGAAAATCCGCACCCCGCCCTCGCGCCCTGTCTCGCCGCGATCCGCACGCTCGGCGGTGACCCGCTGACCCGCTATCCCGGCTCGCCCGCGCTGATGGCGCATCTGGCGCGGCCGGACGACCGCCTCGCTTTCTGCGAACTGCACCCCGAAGACGCCGCCGCGCTCCGCGCCAACTTCCGCCGCGACGCGCGCGTGAAATGCCATGAGATGGACGGCTACACCGCCTTGAAGGCGATGCTGCCGCCGAAGGAGCGGCGCGGCGCGGTGCTGATCGATCCGCCCTTCGAGGACCGCGCCGAGTTCGCCGCCCTCGCCCGCGCCCTTGGCGAGGCCCATCGCCGCTTCGCCACCGGCACCTTCCTTCTCTGGTATCCGGTGAAGGACCCCTCCGTCTCCGGCGCCTTCCTCGAAAGCCTCGCCGCCGACGGCCCGCCGAAAACCCTCGCCCTCGAACTCCACGTCATGGCCGCCGACCCCGCCCGCATGACCGGCTGCGGCCTCGTCGTCGTGAACCCGTCCTTCGCCCTCACCGAAAAAGGCGCGGACGGAAAGAGCACCGCCCTCTCCCTCCTCGACTGGCTCGCCACAACGCTGTCACAAGGCCCCGGCGCCCGCGCCCGCGAGGAATGGCTGCGGAACTAGGGCCGGACAGGAAAAAGGGAATGGCACGCAGAGGCGCAGAGCCGCAGAGAAGGTTTGGCACACGGAGGCACGGAGACACGGAGAAGAGACGAATGGATTGCGCCTGCGGCGCGAAGGTTCTTCGGCGCGAAGCGCCATTCCCTTTCTTCTCTTCCCTTCTCCGTGTCTCCGTGCCTCCGTGTGAAAACATCTTCCCTTCTCTGCGGCTCTGCGCCTCTGCGTGCCGAAATTCTTCCCTTCCTCCCCCGGTTCACCAGCGAACAGCCTCCCCTGACTTTTTTACGACAAGGGAACTGACCGGAACCGGGTTTTGAGTCTATAAAGACCCGCGCGCCGCTGACAAAAAGTCGGAAACGAGGCGGCGCCGGGAAACGCTTGATGGACCAGTCGCTCACCGAGGAGGAACGGCAGACCCGCCTCGCCGAGGCCGAAGCCGCCTACGAGGCCGAAGTCGAGGGCAATCTCCGCCGCAACTACGTCGCGAACCTCGCCCACGGGCTCCTCGGCCAGACCGGCTTCCGTCTCGTCAACGCGCCGACCTTCGTCCCCGCTTACATCTATCTGCTCTCCGGTTCGGAATTCGCCGTCGGCCTCGCGCTCGCCGCGCAATGGTTCGGCGCGTCCGCCTCCTCGATCTTCGGCGCGACGCTGATCGAACACAGGAAGCGCGTGCTGCCCATGGGCCTCCTCATCGGCTGGGGCATGCGCGCCGGCGTCCTCGGCCTCGCGCTTGGCGGCTTCTTCCTGCCGCCCCACCTCGCGCTCGTCACGGCCATCGGCTTCCTCTGCCTCTTCGGCCTCTTCAACGGCATGCAGGCGGTGATCTTCAACACCCTCATGGCCAAGGTGATCCCGCTGCGCCTGCGCGGCCGCCTCACCGGCTTCCGCAACTTCTCGGCCGGCCTGACGGCGGCGGGCGTCTCCTATCTCGGCGGCAAATATCTCGTCGAGGGCCACGCCTTCGGCAACGGCTATGCCTCGACCTTCCTCGTCGCCTTCATCCTCACCTCGATCGGTCTGTCGCTGCTGATGCTGGTGCGCGAGCCCGAGCCGCCGACGATCCGCGCCCGCGCGAAACTCGCCGGGCGCTTGCGCGAAATTCCGTCCATGCTGCGCGCCGATCCCGCGCTCGCGCGCTTCTATATGGCCGCCGCGCTCGCCGCCCTCGGCACCATGGCGGTCCCCTTCTACGTGCTCTATTCGGGCGAACGCATCGGCCTGTCGGGCACCAATCTCGGCATCCTCTCGACCGCCTTCCTCCTCGCGCAGACGGGCGCGAATCTCGGCTGGGGCACGCTCGCCGACAAGATCGGCAACCGCGTCGTCTTCATGTCGGCGGTGGGCCTCTGGGCCATCTCGACCTTCGCGCTGCTCTTCACGAACGAGATCTGGGGCCTCGCCCTCGTCTTTGCGGGCCTCGGCGCCGGCCAGGGCGGCTTCCAGAACAGCAATCAGAACATCATCGTCGAGTTCGGCGCGCGCGACGATCTGCCCATGCGGATCGCCGTGCTCAACACCGCAACCTCGCTGATGATGGCGATGGGCCCGCTGCTCGGCGGCGTCATCGCGCGCGGCGTCTCCTTCACCGCGCTCTTCTCGCTCTCGATCGCCGTCCTCGCCGCCGCCGTCATCATGATGTTCTTCGTCGACGAACCGCGAAAGCGCCGCAAGCTGCTGTAGCCCTCCGGCGCCAACCAAAAAACAAATGTCATCCCGGCGCAGGCCGGGACCCAATCCACGTCAATTCTTGGCTCGGCCATTCGATGACGCGTGGCGTCAGCGCGGTGCGCACTCGCCCTTGCTGAGGGAACCAATGGGTCCCGGCTTCCGCCGGGATGACACTATTGATTTAACGCAGATCCTCTGCGGCTCTGCGGCTCTGCGTGCAAACCGCCGTCACGCGGCGACGCGCGATCCCGCCTTCACTTCCCGCACGACGAGATAGAACAGCGGCCCGAACGCCCCCGCCGCCAGCGTCAGCACGACGAAGGGCCAGGGCGTGACGCCGCTCGTCTTCGCGTCGTTCACCATCCAGATGATCGCGAGAACGCAGACGATGACGAGATCGCTCAGCACCTGCATGCCTGCATAAGTCTCGAAATGCTGCGCGAAGATGCCGAGATACCCGGCCTCCATCAGCGCCAGCGCGCTCAGCGCCCCGAAGGCGAGAATGACGGCAAGAAGAACGAGAAGACGGGCGGACATGAAAGGCTCCCGAAGTTTGTCGATCCATGGGGAGGATTTTTGTCTCCGCGCGTCAGCGCAGCAATTACCTGCGAGGTAGGGGGACTACCCGATGAGCTTCCGAAGAGCTCCCTCCAGATCACAGGCCATTTGTCCCCTCAAATTTCCCGGAACACTTTTCGCAAAGCTGTTGCCATCAGCAACACCTCTCTCTTTAGCTACCAATCGGATAGCGCCCACCAAATTCTTCCCCAACACTCGGTGCTGCTTTCCACGCCGCTGAGCCACTTCCAAAACTTCAGCATCTCCAAAGAGAGGAAGCTCCCCCTTACCCGCCGCCTTGATTTTATTCATGGCATCAATTCTTTTCTTCCGTCTACAGATCAAATCTGCATCTTCCGCACATGAGACCCTAACGGCTTCATCAATCATATCCCTAGCGTCGTCTTCGGAAATACAAAAATGTTCGGCAACCACCCTCACGTCACACCAATATGATTCCACATCAGAACTTGCGGTGAACCAAAGTGTATGCTCAGCATCAGCATATGGCTGCGACGACGCGACGATCTCCGGCTCCATCAAAAAATCACGATCCTTGTGCAACAAAACTTTGACGCTTCCACCGGTCAACGTCACCAGCTCACTCACAACCTCGGGGGACGGTAACTTCGATGACCCATGAAACGGCCAAACCGCAACCTTTCTGTCCAAATCCGGCCACTGGGAAACCAGAGCCTGAATCATTCCAGCTCCCTTATCTTCCGTCATCAACAAAACTCGTCGGTCGAGCAAACCCCATCCCATCAAGCTTCGCCCTTGGGTGTCTCCTTTATCCTGAACTTCCCCTTCCTTCATCCATATAACCTTTGCATCGGGTGGCAACGCCCGGATTACAGAAGGGCTATGGGTGCTTAACAGCACTTGAGCATCAAACTTTCGCGCTGCATCAGAAAGAACGGTGACTAGACGTTCTTGAGCGGTTGGATGAAGGTGGGAGTCCGGCTCGTCTACCAAGAGAACTACCGGCTTAAAGTACACAAGATATGCAAATATCTGAATGACCTGAAGAAAGCCGATTCCGGCAAGCTCCAACGGCTTAAAACGCTTAGGGTCAGATTTCTTCATTCCGGCTGTTTGGAACCTAGCTTGAATGGAGGAATGTCGGCCTTCATCGAATTCCACTTCAAGAACCAAGTCCCCCATCACGCGCGACACAAACTCTTGCAGCAGCTCGAGTCCGTTTTTATCGCCGTCCTTCACATCCTTCAGTTGAAGCAAAACATTCCGAAGAACCGTATTCGCATCACCGGCAGCCGCTAACCGGTGCACGATGAGCTTGGTCCGCTTTTCCTCACTCAACGGTATGCCCGCAAGCCCGGGGATGTATGCACTAAACTCTCGTCGTTGGTCACGCAGCGTGCCTATAAAGGCATTACCGGCAGGAATGTGAACACTAAGGCCTTCGTTGCGGGCCGCCTTTATCCACATTCTGGCTTCAATTGCCTCCGCGTTTGCCCCATCAGCTTGAACATACAGTTCAAGTTTAGGACTCTCCTGCCGGTTGCCGTACTCAAGACTATGCCCGGAATTTCTATAGTCAGGTGACGGCATAAAGGTCGCGTTTTTTTCGGATAGCGTCGCTCCATCAGAAAATTTTTGACGAGCATCGATGCTACGATTTCTACCCGACTGAAACATCCAGTGCATCGCCTGCAGCACTGAGCTTTTGCCTGACCCATTCGCCCCAACGATCACGTTGAAGTCCGCCAGATCTAAACCGGCAAAATCAATAGCTTTAAAGTTTCTAACTTCAACTCTTCTCAACCGCATGAGAGCACACGCCTTTTGTAGGTTCTTCGATCAGGAGATAAGAGGGTAGATCAACAAATTATATTCACCACAGAGATTCGCGGCACCAGCCCGCTCACCTAATAAAAAAGCCGGTGCGATCTCTCGCACCGGCTTTTCCGTACCCGGAATGACCGGAAGTTCGTCAGGCCGCATTCGCCCCGAGCACGGCCTTCGTCTCGAGGAATTCCTCGAAGCCGAGCGGGCCCCATTCGCGGCCGTTGCCGGACTGCTTGTAGCCGCCGAAGGGCGCGTTGAGGTCGGGGCCGGCGCCGTTCACATGGATCTGGCCGGCGCGGATCTGCGCGGCCACCTTGTTGGCGTGGGCGGGCTCGCCCTGCACATAGCCCGACAGGCCGTAGACGGTGTCGTTCGCGATGCCGATCGCTTCCTCTTCCGTCTTGTAGGGCATGATGGCGACGACGGGGCCGAAGATTTCTTCCCGCGCGATCGTCATGTCGTTGGTGACGCCGGCGAAAACCGTCGGGCGCACATAGAAGCCCTTGTTGAGGCCGTCCGGGCGGCCCGTGCCGCCGGTGACGAGCGTCGCGCCCTCGTCGATGCCCTTCTGGATCAGCGCCTGGATCTTGTTGAACTGAACCTCGTTCACCACCGGGCCCATCACCGTGCCTTCGGCGTTCGGGTCGCCGACCTTCACGCTTTCGGCGGTCGCCTTGGCGATCTTCACCGCCTCGTCATGCTTGCCGGCGGGCACCAGCATGCGCGTCGGCGCATTGCAGGACTGGCCGGAGTTCTGCATCACACCCATGATGCCGCCCGAAACCGCCTTCTGCAGGTCGGCGTCGTCGAGGATGATGTTGGGCGACTTGCCGCCGAGTTCCTGCGCCACGCGCTTCACCGTATCGGCCGCCGCCTTCGCGACCAGGATGCCCGCGCGGGTCGAGCCCGTGAAGGAAACCATGTCGACATCGGGGTGCGACGAGATCGCCGAACCCACGCCCGGTCCGTCGCCGTTCACCAGGTTGAACACGCCCTTCGGCACGCCCGCCGCGTCGAAAATCTCGGCGATGAGATAGGCGTTGATCGGCGCTTCTTCCGAAGGCTTCAGCACCATCGTGCAGCCCGCGGCAATCGCGGGCGCGACCTTGCACATGATCTGGTTCACCGGCCAGTTCCACGGCGTGATGAAACCGCAAACACCGATCGGCTCCTTGCGCAGCGTCGTCGTGCCGCGCTGTTCCTCGAACTTGTAGTTCTTCAGGATTTCGATGGTGGTGCCGAGATGGGCAAGCCCCATCGCCGCCTGCGCGACCTGCGAGAGCTTCGCGGGCGCGCCCATTTCCATGCTGATCGCCTCGGCGATTTCGCCGTAGCGGCTCTGGTAGACTTCCATGATCTTGGAAAGCAGCGCGATCCGCTCGTCGACGCTCGTCTTGGAGAAGGTCTCGAAGGCCTTCTTCGCCGCCGCGACCGCCTTGTCGACATCCTTGGCCGAGCCGATGCTGATCTTCGCGCAGGGCTCTTCGGTCGCCGGGTTGATGACGTCGAGCGTCTTCTTCTCGGCCGGGTCCACCCATTCGCCGTTGATGTAGAACTTGAGGCATTCTTTCATTGGTCGTCCTCCGTTTGATGCTGTCCCTTGCCCGGGCGCACTGTCTTTCGGGGGCCCTGGGGGGACCTCGCAGCCTTGGCCGGAAGAGGGATTCCTGTTGGCATGAAACCTCGCATGGAGCGCGCCGCCCGGTCCAGCCGAAAACGCCCTCGTTTACCGCCAGACGCCCGGTTGCGTCCCCGAATGTCTGTTCCCCGAATGTCTGTTCAATGTCGGCTTTCTTCAAAAGACATCGCATAGCGCTCCGCACCGTCCGAGAAAGTTCCGGTTGCGCGCAGGCCAAGACGCTTCGCAAGTCTGATCGAGGCCTCGTTGGCGGGCTCGATGAAGGCTTCGACTTCCCGGCATCCCGGCTGCGCGCGCAGCCAGTCGAAGGCGGCCCGCGACGCTTCGGTCATAAATCCCCGTCCCTGGAACCGGGTGTCCTGGTGGTAGGCGTATTCGGAACACGGGCCGAGGGCATTGAAGCCCACGGCGCCGATGAATTCGCCCTCCGGGGCGGAGACAACCGCCCATCGGAACCGCGTTCCGGCGGCCGCGCTTCGCACAAAAAAATCGATGATCTTGTCGCTGTCCGCAGGCGTCACGGCCGGCAGCGTGATCGGCTCGCCGCGCCAGTCGAAGGCCGCGCCCGAATAGGCGCAAACGGCGGCTTGCGACCACATCGCAAACATGCCGGGCGAATGCATCGCCGATAGCGGCTGAAGCACGACCCGCCCGCAGGTCAAATGGGGCACGGTGAACGGTTCTGCGGCCATTTCAGAGCTCTTGTTTTCTTTACGTCTACACATTATTCTATTTACGTCATCACAGAGAGGCTGCCATGCCCCTGAACATCCGAAACGAAGACGTGAACCGGCTGGCCGAAAAGCTGGCAATCATCAAGCGGACCACAAAAACCGATGCGGTACGAGTCGCCCTCGAAGGCGAACTCCGCCGCGCGGCGGAGGCTGTGCCGCTTCGCGAGCGGCTGCGTTCCCTGCAAAATCGGGTCATGTCCCGTCCAGCGACGGGCCTCGAAGCGGACAAGGCGTTCTATGACGATCTGAGCGGAGACACCTGATGTTCGTCGACAGTTCGGCCATCGTCGCCATCCTGACGCGGGAGGAAGACGCGGACCGGCTGGCCGACAGGATCGAGACGGCCGACGCGCCCGTCACATCCCCGATCGCCATCTTCGAGGCAACGCTGGGGCTCTGCCGCAAGCGCCACGCGAGCGTGGAAGAGGCCCGCGCGGATCTCCGCGACTTCCTGGATCTGGCAGGCATCGAAACCGTCGGCATTTCTCCGGCGGATGCGGATATGGCGCTCCTCGCCTTCTCGCGCTACGGCAAGGGGCGAGGCCATCCCGCGCAGCTCAACATGGGCGATTGTTTCGCTTATGCCGTTGCGCAAAGCCGCGATATGCCCCTTCTCTACAAGGGCAACGACTTCGCGCAGACGGATATCGGCTGATCCCGACCGGCCCCACAAATGCCGGGGCCTTGCCGCAATTCGGGCACGAAATCGGGTAAGAAAAGCGTCATACGGCGGACGCCCGCCAGGAGAGACGAGAATCCCATGTTTGCAGACGGACGCCAGATTCCCGACGGAACGGTCATCGAAACCGACCTCGCCATCATCGGCGCGGGCGCGGCGGGCATTGCCATCGCCCGCGAACTCGCGGACTCGGGCATTTCCATCGCCCTCATCGAAAGCGGCGGCTTCGAGTTCGACGCCGAGACGCAAGCCCTCTACGAAGGCGAGATCGCGGGCGTCGACTATCCGCTCACCAGTTCGCGTCTGCGCTATTTCGGCGGCACCACAAACCACTGGGGCGGCTGGTGCCGTCCCTTCGAGCCCATCGATTTCGAGGAACGCGACTGGGTGCCCTGGTCCGGCTGGCCCGTCACGCGCGAAGACCTCGATCCCTTCTACGAGCGCGCCCGCGAGGTGCTGCAGATCCGCTCCCCCGCCTTCGACAACGCCTCCGCCTGGGAAGACGGCGGCAAGCCGCTTCCCCTCGCCGGCGACGAGGTCGAAACGCGCTTCTTTCTCTACAGCCCGCCCACCCGCATGGGAAAGAAGTACCGCCCGGACATCGAGCGCGCGAAGAACGTCACCTGCTATCTCCATTCCAACGTGACGGAGATCGTCGCCAGCCCGAACGGCGCCGAGGTCGACCGTCTCGACGTCGCGACGCTGTCGGGCGTACGCTTCACGGTGAAGCCCCGGGCCTGCGTGCTTGCCACCGGCGGCATCGAGAATGCGCGGCTGCTCCTGCTTTCGAACAGCGTCGAAAAAGACGGGCTCGGCAACCGCAACGGCATTGTCGGCCGCTTCTTCATGGAGCATCCGCATGTCCCCTCGCCCGCGACCTTCCTCGTCACCGGCCTCGACCTCGTCGCCGACTGGTACCGCACCTACACCAAGGTCGAAACACCCGCCGGCAATGTCGTCATGCGCGGCTGCCTCATGTTCACCGAACAGTATCTCCGCCGCACGAAGCGCCTCGGCACGGTCATGACCTTCGCGCCCTCGCACCCGATCCTCGCGGAGGACGAGCCGCCGGCCGCCGGTGCGAGCGACGAGGAAAGGGCGAGGGCCGAGGAAGCCGCGAAGCGCAACGCGGTCTTCCGCAGCGTGCTGCAGCTCGCGCGCAGCACCACCGCCTCGCCCGCCACGTCGAACGAAGTCGGCTGGCGTCTCGGCGTCGGCTGTGCCAGCGAGCAGGAGCCGAACCCCGCGAGCCGCGTCACGCTCTCGGACGAGAAGGACGCGCTCGGCCTCAACCGCACAAAGCTCGCCTGGCGGCTGAAGAAGTCGGACGCGGACAGCCTGCGCGGCAATCTCGAAGCCGTCGCCCGCGCCTTTGGCGGATGGGGCGAGGGCCGCGTGCAGATCCTCTTCCCCGAGCGCGACGAATGGACGGAGGCCGAAGGCTGGGGCAACCACCATCTCGGCACCACGCGCATGGCGGCCGATCCGAAGCGCGGCGTCGTCGATGCCGAATGCCGCGTGCATGGCATCTCGAACCTCTTCGTCGCGGGCTCGTCGCTCTTTCCGACCGGCTCCACCGTCAACCCGACGCTCACCCTCGTCGCGCTGGCGCTGCGCCTGTCGGATCACCTGAAGCGCCGCTTCGCCAGCAACGCATCGGCTCTTTGAGGGCTGGAGTAGAAACATGAACACCGGACATCCTCACGACGATCATGGCCACCACGACGCGCACGGACCTTCCGTCTCGCGCCGCACGCTCATCGTTCTCGGCGGCACCGCGCTTCTCGCCGCCGCCGTGCCGGGCGCGCTCTTCCTCGCCGAGCCCGACGGCTCCGGCATCGCCGCGCAGGATTTCGTGCAGCTCCTCGCCGATCCCGAAGGCGCCGCCGCCCTCGGCGAGATCTGGATCGGCGAAGGCGGCGCCGACAGCGCCTCCATCGTCCATGAAAAGAAGCTCGCCGAAGCCCTGACCGTCGAAGGCTGGACGCCCGGCATGGGCGCGGAGGAAACCCACACCGCCCTCGCCGCCGCCGTCCGCGCCGACTACGCCGCCGCGCGCACCGTCGCGATCGACAACTGGATACTCTCCGATACCGAAGCCCGCCTCAGCGCCCTCGCCGCCCTCGTCACACGCGACAGCGGCAACCACGCGCCCGCGCAAGACGAGCATGGCGAAGCGGAAGAGTCTCACGGCTGAGCACTACCTCTCTTCCCACCCTCCCCTTGCGGGGTGAGAGGCGGTTCACGCGAGTGAATGAAAAGGTCCGGTGGACCTTTTCAAGCCTCGAACGCCCTGAGCCATGCGAAGGGCTGAGAAAAATTCTCCGAATTTTTCGGGGCGGGGGCGACGCACACTCTGCCTCTTATCCCCATCCACCACCCGATCTACCGCCCACCGGGGATAACTCCCCTGCACACTTGTCCCCGCCTGACCGAACGGTCTGCACGCGCGCGCCACACGCGAACGCCACCGCGCCCGCGATTCCATTTGTAACGTTTTGATGACAGTTCAGTGACAGTCAGCTCTCACAGGGCCCGTTTATCCCCAGTTGCACGGAATTCATCCGTGCAGAGATCGTTCCCGCGCGCCCCGTCGCACCCGGCCGCCACTCCAGCGGGTTCGGCAGAACGGATGCGAGCTGCGCCGCCTGCGCCTGCGAAACTTGTCCCGCACTCACCCCGTAATAGTGCCGTGCCGCCGCTTCCACACCATATATGCCGGGTCCGAACTCGATCACGTTGAGATAGAGCTCCATGATCCGCCGCTTGCTGAGCAGCGTTTCGAGCCACACCGTGATGTAGGCCTCGCCGCCCTTGCGGATAAACGTCCGCCCCGGCCACAGAAACAGGTTCTTCGACGTCTGCATGCTGATGGTGCTCGCCCCTCGGAGACGTCCACCGCCACGGTACCGCTCGAGCGCGGTGTCGACCGCTTCCCAGTCGAAACCCCCGTGTTTACAGAACTTTCCGTCTTCGGCCGCGATCACCGCGCGCTGCAGATGCGGCGAAATCTCGCTGAGCGGCACCCAGTCCTTCGCGAGCCCGTAGCCTTCCACGAGCCGTATCAGCATCAGCGGCGTCGCGGGCGGCGGCACCACCGCATAGACGAGGATCAGCACCGCCGGCCCGAAGAAAAGCAGCAGCAGCGCGCGCCCCGCATAGACCGCGATTTTCTGCGCAAGGCTCCGCTCACCGGAAGGCGCGCCGCCTTCCGTTTCCTCGAGGCGGTCGCCGCCCGGTCCTTCCGGTTTGAAATCCATGCTCACACGCGGATCATCCGCAACGCCCCACATCGGCACAAGAGGCATTTGCCGCGAAATTGCCCAAAGACAGCCATTTTCCGGCAGGAACGCCTCCCCCGCGCGGACGTTTTTGAAGCAGCAACCACGGAGGCGAACGTGATGACCAGAACAGCGATCGTAACGGTGATGGCCGCCTTTCTGATGACGGCAGGCTGCACCAATATGGGCAAGACCGAACAGGGCGCGCTTTCCGGCGGCGCCATCGGCGCTGGCGTCGGCGCCGCAGCCGGTGCCGTGACGGGTGGTGACCCGGGGACCGGCGCCGCCATTGGCGGCGCGGTCGGCGCTGCGGCCGGCGGCTACAAGGGCTGCCGCGAGGAAGGCAAGTGCGACTGATCTGACTTCCAGTACAGAAGCAGGAATGGCCCGTCGCTTCGGCTCCGGGCCATTTTTCTGGCCGGATTCCTGGCTTTCGGGCCCATAAATGCGGCACAATATCACACTTATTTTCTGGGATTTTAAGGGTCATATTAGACGCAACAGAACGCAACTTCCGGAAATTCGAGGAGTCGTTTCATGAAGCCCGAAGTCACAGCCTTCTTCGACGAGGCGACGGCAACCGTCACCTATGTCGTGGCCGATCCGAAAACCCGCCAGGCCGCGATCATCGACGCCGTCACCGACTATGATCCGGCATCGGGCCGGATTTCACGGCAGTCGGCGGAGCGCGTCGCCGATTTCGTGCGCGCGCAGAACCTCGCCGTCGAATGGGTGCTCGACACCCATGCCCATGCCGATCACCTGACGGCGACGAACTATCTCCGTGAAAAATTCAAAACGAAGAGCGGCATCGGCGAACACATCGCCGACATCCAGGCCTATTGGCGCACCGTCTTCGACATGCCCTATGTCGCCGCCGACGGCACGCCCTACGACCGTCTCTTCCGCGACGGCGACACCTTTTCCATCGGCAACATGGAAGCGCGTGTCATCCACACGCCGGGCCACACCGCCGCCGACATTACCTATGTGATCGGCGACGCGGCTTTTGTCGGCGACACGCTCTTCATGCCGGATTACGGCACGGCGCGCACGGACTTCCCCGGCGGCGACGCGCATACGCTCTATGCGTCGATCCGGAAGATCCTGGCGCTGCCGGAAGATACCCGCGTCTTTGTCGGCCACGATTACCTGCCCGAGACGCGCAAGGACAACCGCTGGGAGTCGACCGTTGCCGAGCAACGTCAATCGAACAAGCATGTGCATGAAGGTGTGAGCGAAGAGGAATTCGTGAAGCTGAGGGAAGAGCGCAACGCGAAGCTCGGCTCCCCGCGCCTGCTCTATCCCTCGCTCCAGGTGAACATCCGCGGCGGCAATCTGCCGGAGCCCGAAGCGAACGGGTCCGTCTATCTGAAGACACCTGTCAGGGAAGCAAGCTGAGACGATGGAAAACTTCACACCCGTTTCAGGGCTTGTCGGCGGTCTTCTCATCGGCGCTTCAGCCGCATTGCTTCTCGTGCTGACGGGCCGCATCGCCGGCATCAGCGGTATATTGGGCAGCATACTCGACCGGCGTGAAACCGATCCGGGATGGCGTCTTGCTTTCCTCGGCGGTCTCGTCGCGGCCCCGATCGTCTATGCCAGCCTCGTCCCCGTCGAAATCGATGTCGCTGCATCGCCGCCGTTGCTTATTGCGGCGGGATTGCTCGTCGGCTTCGGCACGCGGCTTGGCAGCGGCTGCACCAGCGGTCACGGCGTTTGCGGCATTTCCCGTCTCAGCGCCCGGGGCATCGTCGCAACCGCGACTTTCATGGCAGCCGGCGTGGCGACCGTCTTCGTCATGCGCCACGTCGTCGGAGGTTGAGATGAACAGGAACACCGTGCTTGCCGCGTTCGGCGCAGGCCTCCTTTTCGGCCTCGGCCTCACCATCTCCGGCATGGCGAACCCGGCCAAGGTCCTTGCCTTCCTTGATGTTGCAGGCGACTGGGACCCGACGCTTGCCTTCGTGATGGGCGGCGCGATCCTCGCTGCCTTTCCGGCCTTCCGATGGGCGAAGCGCCACAAGCATCCGCTCCTCGGCGAAAAATGGTTCATACCCGAGCGGACGGATATCGATAAGCGGCTCCTCGCAGGAGGGGCGCTCTTCGGCATAGGCTGGGGTCTCGCCGGCTTCTGTCCGGGCCCCGGCCTTGCCGCACTCGGCCTTGCTCCGGAAGCCGCGCTCACCTTCGTTATCGCAATGATCGTCGGGGCGCTGGCCTATCGCTACACGCTGGGAAACTGACACCGCCTCGATACATCTTCGGGAGGCGCCCAGACAACCGGGGCCGGCATCTGGCGCGGCGTCTCTTACTCTGCGGAGAAAATGTTTGCTTCCACCGAGAGGAAGGAACCTGCAACCGGTGCCTCCTTCTCCTCCTTCCACATATCGTGGGCAAGGTCGCGGTCGATCCGAACGGCCTTCATCCCCGCCCCGCGCGCTGCGGCGACTTCACCCGCGTGATCGGACAGGAAAAGCATTTCCGCCGCCGGCAGGCCGACCTCGCGGGCGATCGCCTCATAGGAAGCAGCCTCGATCTTTGCACCGATCCGCGTGTCAAAAAAACCTTCAAAGAGTTTTCCGAGATCGCCCCTGTTCGAACGGCCGAAGATCAGCCGCTGTGCTTCCTCCGAGCCCGAGGAATAGACGAAGAGACGCAGGCCCCGCTCGTGCCACTGTTCGAGCAGCGCGGCGGCGTCTTCGTAGATTTCGCCCTTGAGAGCGCCCTCTTCATAGCCCTGCCGCCATATCAGCCCCTGAAGAAGCTTGAGCGGTCCGGCTTTCCGGTCTTCGTCCATCCAGGAGAGCAGAAGATCGGCGGTCCCATCCGCATCGGCCTCTCCGATGCCGCCAAGCTCACGTGCTTCGGCAAGCGCCGCAGCGACTTGCCGGTTGTCTTCATGTTCCTTCACGAATTGCCGAAGCCGTTTTCGCGCATAAGGGAACAGAACCTCGTGCACAAAGGCGAGAGGTGTCGTCGTTCCCTCGATGTCGGTCACGACGGCGCGGATCGCCGTCATGCCGTCTCGCTTTCGAATTTCGGAAAGCGGGTCGCGATGTCGTCGCCGGTGAAATGGCCGACCCAGCCCTCCGGCGTCGTGAAGATACGGATCGCGCAGAAATCGGGCGCGGGGCCTGTGTCGAACCAGTGCGTGATTCCGGCCGGCACGCTGATCAGGTCGTTGCGCTCGCAGACGACCTGGAACACCCGGCCGTCCCTTCTGAGATAGAACGCGCCGGCGCCATCCACGAAGAAACGCACTTCGTCGTCGTCATGCGTGTGCTCTGCCAGGAATTTCTGCCGGAGTTCGGTGCGGTTCGGATTGTCGGGTTTGACGCGCACGACATCCACGCTCTTGTAGCCACCTTCTTCCATGATCCGGGCAACGTCTCGCTCATACGCGGCGAGCACCGCATCCTGATCGGCGTCTTCGCCAAGCGCATGAGGTGCTTCCCACCGCTCGAAGGAAACGCCGATCGTGGCAAGTTCCGCTGCGATCTTGCCGCCGTCGCTCGTTTCGAGCAGAACGGTCTGGGGATCGGTGTCGGGATAAATGGTGAGCCGGGTCATCGTGCGCCCTCCTCATGCATCTGTGCGGTCAGCAGAAAATCGAATGCTTCCATATGGCGGATCGTTTCCGCCGCAGTCCGTCCCCATACATATAGGCCGTGACCCGCGATGAGGTAACCGTGGAAGGGCCCGCCCGCCGCCAGTCTTTCCTCGACCAGCGCCGCCAGCCTGTCCGTGTCCTGGTCGTTCGGAACGATCGGAATGTCGAGATGGGCTTCATGCGTATCGATGCCCGGAAACGCCTTCAGGAGCTCCCAGCCCTCGAGCCGGATATGTCCCGCCGTCTCGTGCCGCCGCGAGAGAACGGTAGCCGCGAGCCCGTGCACATGGGCGATGGCGCCGATTTCGGGCGCAGCGCGGTAGCGCATGAGATGAAGCGGCGCTTCGGCCGACGCCCGCGGATGCTTCGGCCCGGCGATCTCCGCCTCGATCACGCCTGTCTCGTCGAGCTCGGCCTTGTTCGCGCCCGTCGCGGTCAGCGCCGCCCTTTCTTCATCCAACCTTACGGAAAAATTGCCGCTCGTCGCCGGCACCCAGCCGCGCGCGCCCGCGAACCGCGCCATCGCGACGACACCTTTCGCCGCCTCCCCGAAACTCACGCCCTGCAACGGATTTCCGTCCATCCCGACAAGTTCGCCTTCCTGATCGAATTCGGCGGCCACCATAGTGGATTTGCATGCAGCCCCGCCAGCGATAGACCAACAAAAAAGCCCGCAGGAAAAATCCTGCGGGCTTTTGATTTGGTTGCGGGGGCCCGCAACCACCGATACTTGCGGCTGACGGAATGTGAGATTCCGAGAATGTGAACAAGATTTGAATGAGTCCACTGTCGCCGACTGGAACCAAATGACGCAGTTTGACCATTGGCATCTATCGGTCCAATCCCCGATGTTTCCGAACATGCTGACATTTCCAGGCGAGCATCGGCATGGCACCAATCCTCGTCCGCACCTCGGGCGCCACATCAAGCAGATCAGGGTTGATCTCACCGCGGTCGAGAACGCCATCGAGAAAATCCCGCTCGGTCGCGGTCAGATCAAATAGAAGTACAAATCGCTCCCGGCAGAGCGCGACCGTCTCCTCGATCCACGCATCGATCTCGTCTTTGCCGCCGAAGTAACCGCGCGGCAGGCAGATCATAAGTTTCTGACGAAGCTCCCGCGGGTCGCCCTTGATCGCGTCGGTCGAAACCGCTCGCCAATCCCGGCGCGCGCAGGCGCCGAACGCGAGAAACGCGGCTTTGATGTTCTTCCAGTCCAGTCCCTCAATCGACAGGATACGGCGCGCATCGAAAAGGTCGCGTGCGGCATGGCGATCGAAGAGTGCGACGAGCTTGCCGGCGACGACCTCATGAATATCGAGCACCAGCACGTCGCTTGCACGCACTTCTCCAAGCGCGACCGACGATACGCGGGCGGTGCCGAACAGAGGCTGACGCGCCATGTAGTTCACGTCGAGCTCAAGCGTCGCGTTTCCGCCGAGCGCCGACGCAAAGCGCATGATCCACTTGCCACCGGCATGCTCGTCAGGCTGGCGACGGATGTCGTATCCTTGGGACGCCAGCAGTCGGCCCAGAGCCGCCTCAAGCTGCGGCCGCTCAGTTTCCATCGCCGCACGATCGAGCGCGCCGACATAGTTGAGGTCGATATCGACCGACAGACGGTCGAGACCGAGATGAAAGACGTTGAGCGCCGTGCCGCCCTTGAGGGCGAATTGCTCGCTCAGAATCCGGTCGCGAGCGATCTCCTGCAGGATGTCGAGAAGGCGCATCACCTTCTCGATCGTGCCGACCTGATGACCGGTCTCGCTGGCGATGCGCTGCAGGGTCTGGGTCGAGGGCGCCGCCATTTACACCCCCTCGAACTGAGGCTCTATGACCTCAACGGGCAGGATCACGTTCCACCCCGCGGCCGTCCGGCCTTCGCCCGGTTTGGTGGCTAAGGCGTATCGCGCTTGTCGCGGGGCGAGCGCGTGCAGCTTTTTGAGCGCGGCGCTTTCTACATCGAGCCGGTCCTGTTCGCGCTCCAGCCAATATCCCAAGGCGCCGACCGCCGTCGCGTTGCCGAGCGCGCGTGCATGCCGGACCAAGGCGGCGGTGTCGACGCGCGCGACCAAGTCAAGCGAATTGAAAAGCTCCTCTGCGCCGCCGGCAAGATCATACCGATCAAAAAGGTCGGCGATCGTCCGCTCGATTGTCGTTACGCGAACGTCGAGCCCCATGCGATCGACGACCGTAACGCCGTCCATCAGGCTTCCGTTTTTCGAGGCGATGCCACGCGGCGGTTTCACGAACCGGCACGAGAAATCCGCAGTCTCGACGACGCCCGGCTCGCCGGGTGCGATGACCTGCACCTCGTGGCCTTCCGTATAAGCACAGCCGTGAAGCTCGAGGGCCGAGTGATAGGCGATAACGCCGCGGCGCCGCAGGCGGGATGCCGCCAGGAAACGATCGACCGACCACTTGGCGGAATCGGCATGCTTTGGGACGGACGCGAAAACGCCCCGCGCGATGCGCTTGATATTGCCGGCCCGAAGATGCTGGGAGAGCATCGCCGTGACCACCTTGTCGTCGGGGCGACGGCCGACCGCGGCGGCATACTCGGCCCGGTCGAAGACCGGCCTGGCGCTGAAAAACGGGGCTGAAACGAGCCGGGACATGATCAGACTTTCTTATAATCGGAAAAAGAAATATATCAGATATGGTTTTACCTCCGATGAAGAAAGTATGTTCGGATAGACAATACTTTGTCAAGTCCGTCTCAAACCATATTTAAAATATAGCCTTCCCAAGAATTGGGAAAGCTCTAAGACATTCGGCCTCCAAGCCGGCAGGCTAGGCTCGGACCGTCTGGAGCCGGAGCCACTCAAAAGACGTGTCACAAAACCTCGGACCATAGGGCTAACGTCCGAGGTTTTGTTGCATCATCAAACGCCCCACCGGCCCGCGTCTAACCTTCCCGCCGCCTCCAGACGAGATGGGCCTCCTCCCCACCCTCCGCCGGGAACAGCGCCGCATGAACGGGCGCTGCCAGTACCGGATCGTCGAGCCGGACACTCAGATACTCCTTCTCACCGCCCCGAACGCCAGCAGGAAATCCGCTGCCTTTGAGGCAAGGCTCGCGGCGCGGAAGATCGCGCGGTCGTCGTCGCGCAACAGGTCGAGCCATGAGGCGATATAGTCCGCATGGCGCACCGTCGGCACGATGCCGAGCGCGGCGCAGACAAAGGCGCTCGCCGTTTCGGCGACGAGTTCCTCCGCCGCATAGGCGCGCGAGCCGAAGCGCCCGGAAAGATCGCGCGCCAGCCGCGAGGGGTGACCTGTCCAGTGGCCGAGTTCGTGGAAACAGGTGCGGTAATAATTGACCGGCTCGTGAAAGGCCGCTTGCGGCGGCACCTCGATGCGGTCGAGGCTCGGCATATAAAAGGCCATCGCGCCGCCGACATGAAATGCCGCCCCGGTCGCCGTGATCAGCGCCTCGGCGGCGGGCACGGTCTCGCTCTCCGGCAGTATGGCGGGCGGTGCAAGCAGGTCGTCCGGCAGGCCGTCGCATTGCGCGACATTGAAGACGGTGAAGCGCTTGAGGAAGGGGATGCTCCGGGCCTCGTCGCCGTCCGCCGCCGCGCGTTCGCGCTCCGCCTTCGGCGTGAAGCGGTCGGCATAGACGAGGGTCACGCCCTTCTCGCCCTTGCGGACATGCCCGCCGAGCGAGAGTGCCTGCCGGAAGGTAAGCCAGTTCTGGACGGTAAAGCCTCGCTCGATGACGGCGCTCCAGAGGATCAGGATATTGATCCCCGAATAGGCGTTCGCCGTCGCCGCATTGCGCGGCAAACCGAGCCCGGCCTTGGCCCCGTCCCAGGGTTGCACCCAAGGCACCCGGCCCGCTTCCAGTTCCGCGACGATCTTTGCCGTCACATCGGCATAAAGCTGCGGCCCCGCCTGCCTCCCGGCCTGACGATTATGTTCTCCGCGCATCGGCCAGCTCCCGTCAAATCCCGCCGCGTCTCTCCCGGAAGCGGGATGGGCGGCGAAAAGCGACCGGAAGGCCCGCCGTCAGAGGCGGGACGCACCGAAGGCCGGAACGAAGTGGAGGACCCGGAGCGCAAGCGGAGGGTTGCGGCCTGCCGCGGCGGGCCTAGAAGGAAGCGCCGCCCATCACGCGTGACGGGGAGACGCCTCAAACAAAGACGCCGCGCGAGAGCGCGGCGACCTTAACCCTTGGGCTTGTAAAGTTCCTTGAGAACGTCACCGGGATCGCCGCCAAGCGCCTGCACGACGTCGACGAATTCGATGATATCGAGACGGCGTTCGCCGCCTTCATATTTGGCGACAAAGGACTGGGTGCGCTTGATCAGCAGCGCCAGCAGCTTTCGTTGACGCGGCGTGCGAAGGGTCTTGGACATTCGGCCGGACCGGCTGGAAGCGAAACGGTCCGATCAAATAATCCCAGTTTCGGATTATCCCATTTTAGGATATTTTGATGCGGTGCGAACTTGACTGATGGGACGAGATCGCCCTTCGCCACATCCGAAAAACAAGGTGATCGAGTCTCAGCCCGATCTGTCCGGACGCAGGAGATCGAGATGACTGACACCCAACGCGGTCGCGAGTTCATAAAGCGTCACGACGGTTGGATTGCGGCGGCCTTGTTCGAGCCCGCTGATGTATTGCTGGCTGAAACCGGAAATCTCGGCGAACTGTTCCTGGGTCAGACCCTTTTTGAGCCTGATTCGCCTGACATTGCCGCCGACCGTCTTGCGCATATCCATGCGCCAAGGTCAGCGGATTACATACTTTAAGTTTATCAACTATAATATGTTATCTGGTAACAACGGAACAATGAGCGGAGCGGGACATGTCCAAACCGGAACTCAATCCCGAGATCGCCGACGATGTCCCCTGGTCGGAGACCATCACCGACTATGACGAGCGTCATCTGATCGTCTATCTGCGATTGCTCGACGCGGTCGCGGCTGGAGCGTCGGATGAGGCGATGTCGAGGAACGTTCTGGGCATCGACCCCACGCGTGAGGCCGAAAGGGCACGCAACGCGTTGGCAAGCCATTTACGCCGCGCCAGATGGATGTCGGAAAAAGGCTACCGTCATCTCCTCAATGCCGGCGCGCACTGAGTTCCTTCACCGCAGCAATTTCAGATAGCCGCCATTCATGAGGTCACGGCCACGCCTGATGGCGCGGCGCACTTGGTCGCAGAGATGGTTCCGCGGATCGCGCCAGTCCGCCTCGACACGCTCCGCACCGAACAGCGCAATCGCGACCTCGCGCTGGGATGCTCCAGCGAGATAGCCGTCCAGCGCCTGCAGAACTCGGGAGAGGCGTCGAGCGCCAAGGTCCGGCGGATAAAATTTCGTTCGTAGCGTCTCGGTGCACACAAGGTCGTTCAGCCGCCTGAAGCCGCGCCATCTTGTCTCCGAATAGGGCGTCATGGGCAAGACGTTCGCAAGCACCTGCACCGGGCGCGTAAGGCATTCGCCAGTAACAGACAGTTGCAGGAACCGGCCCTGGTCGGCGCACAGAAGATGTTGAATGTCTTCTCCGGGGATGAGGACATTGCGGCATCGCAGGCGGCTTAAATTCAGAAACCGGCCCGACACGGGGCCTACCTCCCGGCTCGCAATGACCGGAAGAACGCTCGGGCAGAACTCAGGCATCCAGAAAATATTCGCCTCGCGCGCGTCGCGGTCGGGCGTTTCGAAAAGGAGCAAGCCCCATTCCAGCGCCTCGGACATTTGGTCGCCGGCGGACCAGGTCTCATCGGGCGGGCTGCCATCCGGCGGCCACGTCACACCAAGATTTGCAGCCGCGCTCCTGTAGGCGCGATTGCGGCGCAAAAATTCCCACGCAAGCCCATGCGCCGACAAGGCCTGAAGCCACTCATATTGCTCTGTGTTTTGCCATTTCATGGGACCGGTTCGAAAAAGAGATAAGTCGCCGGAGCCTTCTATTCCGGTTCGGATATGGTCAATGGACCGCTCATCTGGTGAGGACGATCCATATCTGCGCGAGTGACGTGGGGTTCGGGTCTTTGACCGTCGCGAAGGCATTGCGCGCCGGGGTCCGGGACGGGGACACCGTTCCAGAACACCGTGCCGTCGAAGTCGAGTTCGAGATCGACGACCTGCGGCTCCGTCTCGGGCGGCGGGGCTGACAGGTTCTGCGGCATGTCGAGCTTCACCGCATGGGTCTGGATCGGGATGGTGATGATCAGCATGATCAGCAGCACCAGCATGACGTCGATCAGGGGCTCGTGTTGACCTCCATCATCACGTCGTCTTCCTTGCCGTCGCCGACATTCATGGCCATGGGTTCACTCCTGCTGCGCCGCGCCGGAGACGGGCTCGGTGATGAAGGCGACCTTCTGGATGCCGTCGCGCTGACAGGTGACAGTCACCCGGCCGATGAACTCGAAGCCCGCATTCCGGTCGCCCCGGACATGGACTTCCGGTTGCGGCTCCAGCACCGCCACTTCCTTGATCCGGTCCAAAAGTTCGCGATTGTCCGCCATCTTCTCTTTGTTCCAGAAGACGGCGCCTTCGCCGTCGACCGCCGCACGATGTTCTCCGGCCGCGCCTGGGGGACGACAAGCACCTCACCATGATCGAAACCCAGTTCGGCAATGTCGATCAACAGCTCAAGCGCTATTCGCGGGCGGCTTGAGCCTGAAGGGTTGGTGGACTGACATAAAAAAGGGACGCATCCCGGATGGTCCGTCAAAGTCCCAGAACGGCCTTTGCGATGACATTGCGCTGGATTTCGTTCGAGCCGCCATAAATCGAAGCGGCGCGACCGAAATTATAGGCACTTGTCACGCTCACCGCATAGGCGGGCCCGACGGGCGCTTCATTGGCGATTCCCATCAAATGTTCCCTCTGGAACGGCATGGCGTAGAAGGCGGCTGCTTCGACGGCAAGCTCCGACAACGCCTGCTGAACTTCGGTCCCGACAATCTTCAAGGTCGAAGAAGAGGGGCCCGCAGGGCGGCCCGCCACCTCCTCCGCGACGATCCTCAGATTGGTATATTCGAGACCTGTAAGCTTTACCTCGATTTCGGAGAGCCTCGTCATGAATGCCGGTTCGTCCGCCAGCGCCGCGCCATCGCCGAGCCTTTCCTGTTTCACGATTTTTCTGAGGTGCGCGATCTTGCGCTTGGACTCAGGAACACCTGCAATGCCGGTGCGCTCATTGACGAGCAGGAACTTCGCGTAGGTCCAGCCCTTGTTTTCATCGCCGATGCGATTCGTCACCGGCACCTTGACGTCAGTAAAAAAAACTTCGTTCAAGTGATGCAGGCCATCGATTGAAATGATGGGCTTCACCTCAATGCCGGGCGTCTTCATGTCGATCAGAAGGAACGAGATACCTTCCTGCGGTTTAGCGGTCTCATCCGTTCGCACGAGACAGAATATCCAATCGGCTTCGTGGGCGTACGACGTCCAGATTTTCTGGCCGTTGACGATGTAATGGTCGCCCTGACGCACGGCCCTGGTCCTCAGCGAGGCGAGGTCCGATCCGGATCCTGGCTCCGAATAGCCTTGGCACCACCAAACATCTCCCGACAATATACCCGGCAAATGCTGCTTCTTTTGTTCTTCGTTGCCGAAAGTGTAAATCACCGGCCCGACCATCGACAGACCGAAAGGCGACAGACGCGGCGCGTTAGCGGCGGCCATCTCCTCGTTGAAAATATGCTTCTGCATCGGCGTCCATCCAGTGCCGCCATACTGCCTGGGCCAATTGACCGCTACCCAGCCTTTCTCGTGGAGGTCCTTCTGCCAGCGCCTGAGCGCCCCGCGCTCGCCAGACGCGCCCACTGTCTCTCTCTCCGCGAGCTCCCTGGGGAGTTTTTCCGAAATGAACCGACGGACTTCCGCGCGAAAGGCATCGTCCTCTTTCGTAAGCTCGATATCCATCTGCTGACCTTTCGCGGCGACGATCCGGGTGATTGTATTTTTATTATAATGAATTTCTCCGGGTGGGCAAAAGACCGAATTGTCCGCCTCTTTCAAAAATTCCGGCGAAAGGTTGGCCGCGATAAATCCGCCTCTCTCCCCATTGCCGGGCCGATGCGAATATTACCGCGCCGTGAGTCGCGGCAACACACATCGACAACCGTATCCATGCTTCCCGATACCCGGGTCGGGGTCTAGGCAGCCCAGCCCTGCAAGTGCGCCGCTTCGAGACGAACCAGCTCCGGCCCGCCCAACAGCTGCCGATCGAAACCAATACGCTTGAACCAGTAATGCAGGCCAAGCAGATCGGTGAAGCCCATGCCGCCATGAACCTCGGTCGCGGTGCGCGCGACGAAGCGGCCCACTTCCGACAAATGGCTCTTGGCATGACATGCCATGAGGCGCGCGTCGCCCGGCACCTCGTCCAGCGCATGGGCCGCATACCACACCAGCGAACGCGATGGTTCGAGAGCGGCCGCCATCTCGGCGCAGAGGTGTTTCACGGCCTGAAACGACCCGATCACACGGCCGAACTGCTTGCGCTCTCCCGCATAAGCTACCGCCTTCTCGATCATCATCTGACCCGCGCCGAGGGTGTCGGCGGCAAGCATGACCCTACCGGCATCTATCACCCGCGCAACCGCGTCGGCGCTGGATAGGCGCAAGGGCTCAGCCGCGACCCGATCGAAGACAAGTTCGCCAACCGATCGGGTCTTGTCGATGGTGTTGAGCGCCCGCCGCGACAAACCCTTCGCGTCGGGCAAAACGAGATGAAGTCCATGGTCGCTGTCGGCCACGATGTAGAGATCGGCCTCAGCCCAGTCGATCACGAAGAGGGACTTGCCCGTGAGCGTTCCCTTCCGGGCTTTCACGCCGGCACCTTCGCGGATGCCGATTCTTTCCGTGACGGCCACGCCTGCGACAATCTCGCCCGCGGCGATTTTTGGAAGCCACTTTTCCTGCTGGGCCTCGCTGCCTGCAAGCATCAGCGCGAGCGGCGCCATGACGGCGGTCCCAAGGAAAGGCAGCGGCGCCACATGCCGACCGAACATCTCGTAAACGATCGCCGCGTCGAGAAACCCAAGACCCATGCCGCCAAAATCTTCCGGAATCAGCATTCCAGGGATACCCAGCTCGCTGGCGCCCGCCCACAGGGACCGCTGAACGGTATGCGTGTTCCCGGCGGCAAGGCGTACCTTGTCAAGCGGCGCATTCTGTTCAAGAAAACGGCGGACGCTATCCTGCAACATGCGCTGCTCTTCCGACAATGCAAATTCCATCGGATAAATTCCTATTTTGCCAGCTTCGGTTCGCGCGGCATTCCAAGCCCACGTTCCGAAATAATGTTTTTCTGAATCTGCGCCGTGCCGCCGCCGATGATGAGCCCAAGCTGAAACATGTATCCCCACTGCCACGAGCCGTGGCTGCGCAGATAGGGGCTGTCGTCGTAGAGAACGCCAAACTCTCCCATGACGTCGATCGCGAGCGCCGATATTTGATGGGTAAGTTCGCAGGATTGAAGCTTCACGATCAGGCGCGCCAAGCCGGAATCTTCGCCCTTGCTGGCGCTGGTCAGCAGCCGGAGCCCATTGAACTTCATGGCGGCAAGTTCTGCCTGAAGCCTTACCAGGCGGTCCCGGAAAATTGGATTGTCGATGGCCCGCTGCCCGTCGACAGTCTCCTCGCGCATCAGATCGACAAGGGCCTGGAACCTGGTTTCCATAGCGGCCGGATCACCCAGCATTCCGCGTTCGTGTTTCAGCGTTGCGTTGGCGACGAACCACCCCTGCCCGCGCTGGCCGACGATCTGCGTCTTCGGTACGCGCACATCGGTGAAGAAGACTTCGTTGAATTCGGCATGGCCCGTCATGGTGGTGAGCGGACGGACTTCGATGCCGGGCGTTTTCATCGAGAAAATCAGATAGGAAATGCCTTCATGCTTCGGCTTGTCGGGCTCAGTGCGCACCAGGCAGAAGATCATGTCCGCCTCATGCGCGGTACTGGTCCAGATTTTCTGACCGTTGATGACGAAATCGTCGCCATCGACAGTCGCCCTTGTCTGAAGGCTGGCGAGGTCCGAACCCGAACCCGGCTCGGAATATCCCTGGCACCAGACCACCTCGCCGCGAAGCGTCGGCTTCACCCATTTTTTCTTTTGCTCCTCGGTGCCAAGTTCCAGAAGCGTCGGCACCAGCATGGAGATACCCTGGTTCTGCAACGCCGAAGGCACACGAGCAGCGGAAAATTCCTCCGCGATGATGCGCGATTCGAGAATATCCGGCTTGGCACCATAACCGCCGTAGTCTTTCGGAATCGTCCGCGCGGCATAGCCGTACTGGATCAGCAGTTGCTGCCAGGAACAGGCTTCGGGAGACGGGCGCCCGGCAGCACCGAGCCCCTTAGGCGCCTGACTCTTGTATTTCGTCAGGAACGCCCTGACTTCTTCCCGGAAGGCCTCGTATTTGGGGCCGTATGCCAGATCCATTTTCGATCTCCGATGCGTAGATGGCGATTGGCTTTGCATTTATTTCGGGGCAGGTTTGAAACACGGAAGCATGAATCCGTCGCCGATATCCTTGAAGACAAGGACCACAGGCATGTCCAGTTCAACTGCCTCCGGGTCGCAGTCGAGCAAGCGCGTCGCCATGCGGACGCCTTCTTCCAATTCCACGACCGCAGCTATGTAGGGCACGTCGCGTGCGAAAGCCGGATGAAAGGGCTGGTAGGTCACCGTCCAGGAAAAAATGCGCCCGCGCCCGCTGCTCGGCATCCACTCGTAATCCGGCGAGCTACATTTTGCACACATGTAACGCGGAAGGAACCGCCAGGTATCACAATGGCTGCACTGCTGAAAACGCAGGACGCTGTCCTGGCAAAGCTTCCAGAACTCCGCGTCGACCGGATCGACGGTCGCGGGCTGAGGATATTTCGGTTGCTCAATTTCCATTTTTACCTCCTCAAAATCGCGAGGCTACCATCGCCGAGATCGCCCCATCCGGTCACGAGTCCGATTTCGGCATCCGGAATTTGCCGCTTGCCCGCATCGCCGCGCAATTGGCGGGTCGCCTCAAGCACATGATTGAGGCCCCACACATGCGCCTCGCTCAAAAGCCCGCCATGCGTATTGAGCGGGAACTTTCCGCCGAGCTCGATCTGTCCATCCTTGACGAAATCGAGTGCGCCACCCGGCTCGAAATAACCCAAGGCTTCGAGCTGGAGCAGCACGACATAGGTAAAACAGTCGTAGACCTGCAGAAAGTCCATGTCCTTCGGTGTCACGCCGGCCATGGCGAAAGCGCGTGGCGCGGCGTAGCTCAAACCGATCTTGAAAGGATCCGGCCGTGACGGAATATCGTCGGCAGGATAAGGATGGCCCTCGGCCGCGCCGGAGATATAGACTGGCCTGTGAGGCAAGTCCTTCGCCCGCTCGGCGCTCGTCACCACGACGGCGCAGGCCCCATCCGTCTCGAGACAGCAATCGAATAAACGGAACGGCGAGGATACCATGCGCGACCGCATGTAATCGTCCATCGTCATCGGTTGACCGCAGGTCAGGGCGCGGTCGTTGAGTTGGGCATGCTTGCGGCACGCCATCGCAATCCAACCCGTCGCCTCGGGGCCAACATTGTAAAGTTTCGAGTGCCGCGTCGCGAGCCAAGCATACATCTGCACCGGCAACAGAACGCCATAGGGGAGATAGTAACCCCGGATGGTCGAGGTCAGCGTGTTCATGTTCATTGGCCGGCTTGGCGGCACCCCCGCTTTTGGACGCAGCGCCGAGTAGCCATTCCAGCCGAGCGTGACCAGCACGTTGTCGCAGATACCGGAGGCCACGGCCATGGCGGCATTCTGCAACGCCGTAGTCGGGCTCGCGCCTCCCATGTTGACCGTCGATGCATATCGCAGCACATCGACGCCAAGGTTGGCGGCCAGTTCCTCCGAGGTTGTATAGACGGGCGGCGGCACCATGCCGTCAATGTCCCCAGGCTTCAGCCCCGCATCCGCGATGGCCCGCCTGGCGGCATCGAGCATCATGGCCACGGCCGTCTGGTCCGACCCTTTTACATAACCGGTCTCGCCTATCCCGACGATCGCAGCCTTGTCGCTGAAATTCTTCACGAAACTGCCCTCATCATCATCGCCCCCCCGCACGCAGCCTTTTCGTTGAGCAGCCGCACGCCTTCCGTTTGAAAAATATTCTGTAGACAGATCAAGTCGCCGGAATGAGACAGGAATGGACGGATTCCTGCCCCTCGATCTGGCGCGCCAGCGTCTTGATCGCCAGTTCAGCTTCCTCAAGCTCGAAATTATGAGTGTGCATGAGCTCAAGAGGATATTTGCGGCGCTCGATCATCTCGATCGCCTTCTTGTATCCCGACGACGTAACGCCGATCGCGCCCTTGATGGTGATTTCCTTCATGACGATAAGGTCGGACACAAAATCGGAGACGGGCTTAAATCCCTTGACGCCGGCAAGGACGACCGTTCCGCCCATACGGACACAATCCAGGGCTTCACGGACCGGCTGAGTCGCGTAGGATGTAACCTCAACGATGACGTCCGCGCCCTTTCCGTTTGTCAACGCCCGCACGCGATCGACAACATTTTCGTTCTGCACGTCGATGATGTGATCGGCGCCCAGAGCAAGCGCCATCTGGAGCTTGTTTGAATCGGCCGCAAGCCCCGTGACTATGATCTTTCCCGCGCCGGCTTCACGTGCGGCAACGACGCTCGCAAGCCCGCGCTGTCCGGGCCCAAAAATCAAAACGGTATCGCCAACCTGCGTCTGCGGAATCTCTACCGCCCAGCGGAAACCGGCGCCCAGCGGATTGAACATGACCGCCAGTTCCGCCGGAAGGTTCTTGTCCATCTTGTGAAGGATCGTGTTGGGCGCGAGATACATATATTGTGAATAGGCACCCCAGAGGCCCGGTGACTCCGTGAGCGGAATATATGAGTAGATCTGGCGGCGGTCGCAGAGGTGATAATGCCCGCCGACACAGGTGTCGCAGCAATGGCACGACAACATCGTCTCGATAGCGACCCGATCACCAACATCGACGCCCCAGCGCCTGGCGGCCTTGTCGCCAATTGCCTCGACAATCCCGAGAGGTTCGTGGCCCGGAATCACCGGCATCGGAGTCTGCAAGACCCCTTCGTATTGTTCGTAGTCGCTGCCGCAAATGCCGCAGGCTTCGATGCGAAGGATGGCGCTGTCGTCGGCGATCTGGGGGATCGGCAAATCTCGGGCTTCGAGTTTGCGCGGAGCCGTCTGCACCATCGCCATCGATTTTTTCGGCAACATTTTCAACTCCCTGCTTAGTGTCGGCACCGACGACGCGTCGATAACACATATATATTTTTTTATCCTTGTATGTGTTATAAAGATTCAAACGTAGAATGCGAAGCCCTAAACTTCCGCTTCGCAAAATTTCGGGGAGGACAAAATAATAATGACCGATGAAACGCCCAGGGTTCCCCTGCTGTCGATGGCGGAAGCGGCGGCCGCGGCCGCGAAGGCCGGCATATCCGAACAAATGGCGCCACTCAGCGTCTTCAGGGTCTTGCTCCGGCATCCCGATGTAGCGAGCGAGCTTGCCTCGACGCTGAACACCCTGCTTTTCCAGGGCAACAGGCTCGATGCAAGACTGCGCGAACTCATCATCATGCGTATCGGCTGGAAGACGAAATCGCTCTATGAATGGACACAACATTGGCGGGTCGCCCGCATGCTGGACATTCCGGAGGCGGATCTGGTCGCCACGCGGGATTGGAAAAATGCTTCCTGCCTGTCAGACGCCGACCGCGCCGTTCTCGCCGCGACCGACGAGACGCTCGACGGCGGCATGATTTCGGACGCCACATGGACTGCCTGTGCGGCACACCTGAAAACGGCCGAAGAACGCATCGAACTGGTTGTCGCCATCGGCAACTGGACGCTTTTCTCGCAACTGCTCAAAAGCCTGAAAATCCCGCTTGAGGATGGCGTCGTCGCCTGGCCACCGGATGGCAAGAAGCCTTGATCTGGCGAGGAATAACAATTCGAGGAATAACAATTCAAGAACAGGATCGCGACAATGAGCGGAAAAAAGGCGATTTCGAAGGATTTGGTCGGCATGACGTTTCCGGCCGTCGATGTGGAATGGTCCGACAAGGACACGATGCTCTATGCACTCGGCGTCGGCGCTCGTCCCGCCGACGGGCTTGATTTCATTTACGAAGGCCGGGGACCGAAAGTTTTGCCGACTTACGCCGTCATCCCTGGCGGGCGAGGGCTCGCCGGGCTGATGAGCGGCGTCGAGATGAAGCTGGAAATGCTGCTGCATGGCGAGCAATCCGTCGAGTTGCTGCGTCCCCTGCCCTCATCGGCCAAGATCAAGGTAACGGGACGCGTTTCCGAGGTTTGGGACAAAGGCAAGGCGGCCGTTATCGGGGTTGAGAGCACAGGTTCCGACGAGAAGGGGCCCCTCTTCAAAACTCACGCAACACTATTTGTGCGCGGCGCCGGCGGATTCGGCGGAGAGCGCGGCCCTTCGGGCGTCGACTCGACGCCGCCGGATCGGACGCCTGACGCCGTGGTCGAGGATGTGACGCGCCCCGAGCAAGGGGCAATCTACCGCCTCTCGGGCGACCGCAATCCGATCCACATCGATCCGGACTTCGCCAAACTGGGCGGCTTTGAAAAGCCCTTCGTTCACGGGCTTTGCACATATGGCTTTGTCGGCCGCGCGGTCCTGCGCGAGCTTTGCGGCAACGATCCTGCCCGCTTCAAATCTCTCAGCGGACGCTTTGCCGCTCAGGTCTATTTCGGCGACACCATTATAACGAAGATGTGGAAAACGGGCGACGGAGTCGCAATCGTGCAGGCCGAGACGCAAAACGGTAATGTCGTGCTGTCTCAGGCCAAAGCGGCATTCAAGCCCTGACGGACGGAAATTGGTCGAAGTGAAAAAAACGCCAGATATCTTTGCTCATCTGCTTGCACCGCTCGATCTCGGGTTTACTGCGCTCAGAAACCGCGTTTTGATGGGATCGATGCACACCGGCCTCGAGGAGATGCCGGACGGTTTCGAGCGACAGGCCAAATTCTTCGCACGACGCGCAAAGGGCGGCGTCGGAATTCTTGTTACCGGCGGTATCTCGCCGAACAGGGCGGGAAGGCTTGCAGAGCGCGCGTCGGTCATGACTGAGGACCTCGTTGAGAGTCATCGTGTGATCACACGCGCTGTCCACGATGAGGGCGGAAAGATCGTTCTCCAGCTCCTGCATGCGGGCCGGTACAGCCGGCATGCCGAACTGGTGGCTCCCTCCGCAGTCAGGTCCCGCATCAATCCGCTTGCGCCCCGCGCCCTGGGTGAAGATGAAATCCTCCAGACCATCGAGGATTTTGGCACTGCCGCGGCACTCGCACGCGAAGCCGGATATGACGGCGTTGAAGTCATGGGTTCGGAGGGCTATTTTCTCAATCAGTTCACTGCGGCGCGCACAAATCAGCGCACAGATGGTTGGGGCGGTTCGGCGGAAAACCGGCGACGCTTGCCGGTTGAAGTCGTCGGGCGTGTCCGCAAGCATTGCGGACCGGACTTCATTATCGTTTACCGGATATCCGTTCTAGATCTTGTCGAGGGGGGTAATTCCTGGCCGGACGTCGCCGCCCTCGCAAAAGATGTCGAGGTAAGCGGAGCAAACATCCTCAATACCGGCATAGGCTGGCATGAATCGCGTGTGCCGACGATCGCTCATATGGTGCCGCGCGGAGCTTTCACCTGGGCGATCAAGCGGCTCAAGGCAGAAGTCGCGATACCCGTGGTCGCGTCCAACCGGATCAATACGCCGGAGCAAGCGGAGCAACTGATTGCAGACGGACAAGCCGACGTGGTTTCGCTCGCGCGTCCACTATTGGCCGATCCCGATTTTGTTGCGAAAGCGGCATCGGGCGCATCGTCGAAAATCAATACTTGCATCGGTTGCAATCAGGCCTGCCTCGACAATGCCTTTACCGGACGGCTGACGACCTGCATGGTCAATCCCGCCGCATGCCGCGAAGTCGAGTTCAAGATCGCGACAGCAGCCAGAGGAAAGCACATTGCGGTCCTTGGCGGCGGCCCGGCGGGTCTTGCCTGCGCGGTGACGGCGGCCGAACGCGGCCACAAGGTGGTACTATTCGAAGCCGACATCGATATCGGCGGTCAATTCAATCTGGCACAGCGGATTCCCGGCAAGGAGGATTATGCCGAGACTATCCGCTATTTCAGGAACCGGCTCGACGAACTGGGCGTCGAGGTTCACTGCGGCCGTCCGGCTTCGCTCGCCGATCTGGAGAGCGGAGAATTTGACGAAATCGTCGTCGCAACCGGCGTTCGCCCGCGCCATCTCGACATTCCGGGTTCGGATCACCCGTCGGTTATGACCTATGTAGAGGCAATCACAAACACCGCACGCGTCGGTGCCGAGGTTGCCATTGTCGGTGCCGGCGGCATTGGCTTCGACGTGGCGACGCTTCTGTCCCATCCGCATGGCCCACACGATCCGTTACATCCCGATGTCGAGGGATTTTCCGCCGAGTGGGGAATTGATCTGAGCTATACGCAGCCAGGCGCGTTGCTGCCCGCCAATCATCAATGGCCTTCATCGCGCAAGATTCATCTTCTCCAGCGCAAGCCGCGCGATAGCTTCGGCGCCAGCCTGAGCAAGACCAGGGGATGGGCGAATTTTCTGGAGGTGATGTTCCGCGGCGTTACGATGACCGGCGATGTAACCTATCGGAAAATCGACGATACCGGGCTCCACATCGAGGCAGGCGGTAAACCGCAGACTTTGAAAGTCGACACGATTGTCGTCTGCGCCGGACAGGAATCGGCGGACGATGCGTTGTCGTTGGCGCAGTCCCTGGGCAAACCCGTTCACATGATCGGCGGCGTCGACAAGCCTCAACAACTTGATGCTGTGAGGGCGATCGAGGATGGCACGCGCCTCGCGCTCTTTCTTTGAGGAAACAAACGAAAAACGAGACGCGGAAGAGACCATATAAATCAGAGTTGTCGCATGAACGCTAATGTCCTCAAATCCGAACAGCCGTCGGCTGCAACGGTAAAATCCGCGACCCGTGTTCTGGAGATTTTCGAGTATTTCGACGAAGTAAGACGCCCGGTGACGATTCAAGACGTAGCGCAGGCGCTGAGTTATCCTCATTCCAGCACCGCCGCCCTTCTGAAAAGCCTCGTGAGCCTCGGTTATCTGGAGCACGACGACCGGGGCAAGACTTTTTTTCCAAGCATCCGGATATCTCTGCTGGGAAACTGGGTGGAAGCCGAGGCGTTACCGATCCGGAATGTCCAGCGCCTTATGAGACGGCTTTCGGCCGATACGGGATGCACGATCATCCTCGCTGCGCGTCTAGGGGCTTATGCTCAATATGTGAAGGTGATTCAAGGTACGTCGCCCATCCGCTTCCATGTCAAGCCAAGCACCAAGCGAATGCTCGCTTTTTCGACGATTGGCCGCGTTCTGCTGAGCGAACTTCCGTTGCCCGAAGCGAGACGTCTGATTCATGATGCCCTTGCCGCCATGCCGGAGCGGCGGGAATCGATGCAGGAGATCGAAGACGAACTGCAAAGAATCAGAAAACGCGGGCTTGCGCTTTACAGCGATCTCGTGACGCCGGGAGCGACTATGCTGGCGATGCCCATTCCGATGGGTCCGTCCGGACGCTCGGTCGCGATCGGCATAGCCGCTCCCAACGAGTATTTTCGCAATCGTAAACAACCGTTCACGGCGTTACTGAAAAACGCTATCGCCGAGCACATCTCACAAAACGGGCAAGGCTTTAAGGAGACTGTAGACGACGAGGACCAACTTGAAATCAACGACGATACAGCGCCATAATCATCCGAGCTTTGTATCCAGGAAGCTGGCCAGCTCGTCGATCGCCGCGCGGCCTTCGCTCAAGACCGGCGCAAACCAGTGCCAGACATGAATCATCTCCGGCCAGACATGGAGATTGACGGATACGCCAGCCTCTTTCAATCTATCGGCCAATAAGTGGCTATCCGAGAGCAAAACCTCCGAACTGCCTACCTGAATCAGGAATGGCGGCAATCCCTTGAGATCGGCATATACCGGCGATGCCAGAGGCGTCCTGCGCGGGGTTGAAGTTCCCAGATAGGCCGCCGTCCACAGCTCAAGATCGGCATGGCGCACCATCGGGTCCACATTCGCTTTCGCGCCATAAGAGGCACCTTTATTTTCAAGATTGGCCCACGGCGAAATACAAACGGCCGCAGCCGGAAGTCCGAGACCGGCATCGCGCGCCGCCAGAAGCACGGCAACCGTCAGGCCGCCGCCGGCTGAATCTCCCGCCACAGCGAGCTTCGCCGGGTCGACGCCCGTCTCGATCAACCAGCGATAAGCAGCAAGCGCATCATCGACAGCCGCCGGAAATGGATGCTCTGGAGACCGCCTGTAGTCGATCAGCAGAACCCGGCCTTTCAGGGCAAGAGCTGCGCGCGCCGCAAGATGGCGATGCGAGTCGAGAGAACCAAGCGCATAGCCTCCTCCATGCAGATAGAGCAAAACCCGCTTGCCGGCACCGGCAGCCGGCGCCAGCCATTCGCCGGGAACCCCGCCGGCGGAAACCGGCGTGACCGTCACGCCTTCGGGAAGACCGAACGCCTTGCCAGCCTCGTCATACGAGGTACGAAAATCCTCAAGAGAACGAGCCTCCCCGGTCACAAGGCCCGCAAGCAGCTGACGAACGACAGCAAGTTCCTCAAGACTCATTTTTCACGTCCTCCTCAGGCTGCTGCGCCATGGCGCAACAGACGGCCCGGCAAACGACCTTCGGCGCCCAACACATCGACGCCATTGCGCCGGATCAATGTCCCGTTGACGACGACGGCCGAAATGCCCGAGGCATCGGAAATCAGCCGGTCTTCGCCAGCAGGCAGGTCATAGACCCTGCGAAGGGAACTTGCGCCAACCGTTTCGGCGTCGAAGATCAGGACATCGGCGGGCATTCCCACAGCGAGGCGACCGCGATCCTTGATGCCGAACACCTCGGCGGGCCGCGATGTCAGCATCCGGACCGCCTCCTCCAGCGTCAAAACGCGCTTTTCACGGACCCATCTTCCGAGAAGATGCGTAGAAAAACATGCATCGCAGAGTTGGCTCGCATGCGCGCCTGCGTCCGAGAGGCCGAGCACCGTGCAGGAATCGCGCAGCAACGTTGCCACTTCGTCTTCGTCGGCGTTTGCGACAGGCAGGCGGAACCGCGTCTGCAGATCGCTTTGAATCGAGAGATCCAACGCAAGATCGATCGAGTTGCATCCGAGTTCCGCTGCTACGTCGCACACCAGCCGTTCTCCGAACTCCGGCCGATCCGGACAATAAGCGATGACCGCCTTGTCCCATGCACTGAGAATCGGACCACGCATCGCGTCCCGGAATCCCGCCCGGAAAGAGTTGTCGGCGTAAAGCCTCAGTTTTTCCGCGCGGTCGGCTTTGTTCACCGGCGCGAAGACCGGCATGCTCTGGAACAGAAACGGCTGATCGAATCGAAATTCAAAATTGAGTGGCCTGCAGGTGACCTGCGGAAACACCGCGTAACCAGCCGACTGAAGTTCGTTTGAGCGCGCCAACTGCTCGGCTGCGGAGCCGACATTCAGCACCCCGCCACCGCCCAGCAACGCCGTCCAACTGACATGGCGACCGGAAACGCGGTTCAATTCCGCGAATTCATCAAATGACAGTTCCTTGCCGACAGTCGCCTGTATCACGCCTTCGCCCGCCTCGCCCAGCGCCGACGCGATCTCCCGTATCTCGCTGAACGCCGCCAGCCGGCTTGGAACCGGTCTGCCCTCGTAGCCCACATGCGTCGGCGATTTCGATGTCGCATAACCGAGTGCGCCCGCTTCGAGGCCCTCGCGCATCAGGCTTTTCATATGCCTGACCTCCTCCGGCCGCGCCGCCCGTTCGGTGGATTCAGGCCCGAGGGCATAGAGGCGAAGCGGCGTATGCCCCAGAAGAACGGCCACGTTGATCAACGTACCCTTCTTTTCCACGACGTCGAGATATTCGGGAAACGTCTCGAACCCCCATTCGTCGCCGAGACCGGCCTCCAGCGCCCTGACGCTCATGCCCTCGACATTTTCGAGCGTCCGCAGAATAAGGCCGCGGTGCTCCTTGCGCGTCGGTGCGATGCCGAACCCGCAATTGCCCACCACGACCGTCGTCACGCCGTGCCACGGCGAGATCGACAGATTCCTGTCCCACAGAAGCTGGGCATCGTAATGCGTATGTATATCGACGACGCCGGGGGCAACGACCTGCCCCCGGGCGTCGATAGTCGTCCTCGCCCCGGCGGGGGCCTGCCCCATAGCCACAACTTTGCCATCGCGAATACCGATGTCTCCGGCATAGCCCGGAGAGCCGGTGCCGTCGACAATGAATCCACCCACGATCTTCAGATCGTAGTCCATGAAAACGTCCTCCCCGTGAATCGAAAAAACCCGCGCCTTGACATCAGTATACGGATCGTCAAACGGCGAGCTTGTAGAGTTCCGCGACGTTGTCGTGGCATATCCAGTTGCGTTCCTGCTCGCTCAGATTTTTCGTGTGCTCTTCCAGCATTGCCTGCGACCAGGGCCAGGTCGAATCCGAATGCGGGAAATCGTTCGCCCACATCAGGCGGCGAACATTGCACATATCCTTCATCCTGAAGGCAACCCAGTCGTCCTGGAACGTCACATAGATGTTGTCGTTGAAATAGTCGCTCGGCATCCGCTTGAGCGGCGGCGCCTTCATCCAGTAGCGATGACGCTTGTAGGCATGGTCCATGCGATACATGTAGTGCGGAACCCAGCCCGCATCGGCCTCGACGCAGACAACCTTGAGGTCGGGGAAGCGATCGAAGACACCGCCGAATATGAAAGTGCCCATCACGTCCTGGCAGCCACGAATGATCGAGAGGAAGCCGTTGATACGCGGACCCCGGACCTGCCCCGAAAGACTGTCCGATTTGCCGGTCAGGATGTGGAACGAGAGCGGCATGTCGCACTCGACAGCGGTCGCCCAGACCTTGTCGTATACAGTTGAATCATAATCCTCGACGGCGGGGTTTCCGGGCATCATCACACCCTTGAAGCCCATCTCCTTCGCATGCCTGATTTCCGCAACGCCATCTTCCGGTGATCGCATGGAAACCTGCGCAAGACCGTAAAGACGGTCAGGCGCCTCCCCGCAGTATTCCTGCAACCAGCGATTATAAGCGTCGAAGCAGGCCTTCTTGTAGTCGAAGTCGGGATGGTTGCAGATCACCATTCCGACCGTCGGATAGATGAACTCGGCCGCAATGCCATCCTTCTCCTGGTCCGCAACGCGGAATCTGGCGTCCCAGCCGCTCTTCCACAGGTCTTCGAAGGCGACGCCGTCTGTCGTGATCTCCGCCGGATCCTTGCCGGCGGCGGCCACCAGCCCCATCGGAACTGGAGACCCCATACCATCGACGATGAAAGCATCGCCAATCTTGTCGATCCGCTGGATGCGCGGCGCGCGATCGCGGAATTTGGGATCAATGTAATCAACATAGCAATGCGGAGGTTCGGTGATGTGCGAATCCGCGGATATCGGCTTCTTGATCATTGGCGCTCTCCCAGCGTCGTATTTGGTTTCAAGGGCGCGACTTTTAATTTGACAATCCCTGATCATAAATCTTCGCTGGCCGCGCAATCCGAGTCCAGATAAATTTACATCCATGCGATCAAGCAACACATATACGTTATTCGGAGGAGACGCGAACATGACGATGGAACCGGCCCTGCTCGAAAAAAAGGGCCATATTGCGCTGATCACGCTCAACCGCCCGGAAGCGCGCAACTCGTTCAGTCCGGAGATGTTGGTCAGGCTTGCCGGTCATTGGGAAGAGGTGCGCGACGACGCGAATATCCGCGTCGCCATCGTCACCGGCGCCGGAGACAAGGCGTTTTGTTCGGGCGCGGATCTCGGGCAACTCATCCCGCTCATAAATGGCGCACGCAAACCGCAAAACGAATGGGATCAGAAAATTCTGGCTGATCCGAGTATCCTGGCCAAGGGCTTGTTGCGCACATTCGATGTGACAAAGCCGGTCATCGCCGCGATCAACGGCTTTGCCGTCGCAGGCGGGATGGAGTTGGCACAAGGAACGGACATGCGTATCGCTGCGGATACGGCAAAGCTCGGTGTGCAGGAAGTCAAATGGGCGATTTTTCCGGGCGGCGGCTCAACGGTGCGCCTTCCGCGCCAGATACCTTATGCAAGGGCGATGGAACTGCTGCTCACCGGCGACCTGATCAGCGCGCAGGAAGCCTACGATCTGGGATTCCTGAATCGTGTCGTCCCCCAAAACCAGGTGCTCGACGCGGCATTCGAACTCGCGGAGAAGATCGCCGCGAATGGGCCGATCGCCGTTCAGGCAATTCGCAAATCCGCTCGCGAATGTCTGGGTCGCCCCGAGAGCGAGGCGATGGGTATGGAGTCGCGCTTCGCAGCACCCGTGTTCAAGACCGAGGATGCCCGCGAGGGGCCCAAGGCATTCATGGAGAAGCGCAAGCCTAACTATAAGGGCCGCTGAAACAAGAAACCGAAATCATTACGACAAGGAGATATTCCGATGCAGTTCGGCATTCAGATGGTTTTTCAGAATTTCGACAGAGCCAACTCCGGCATAACCGACGGCCAAGTCTATGACGAAGAGATCCGTCTAGGGCTTTTGGCGGAAGAACTAGGCTTTGACGCATTGTGGCCCGTCGAGCACCATTTCGAGGACTATTCGTTTTGTCCCGACAACACTCAGTTCCTGAGCTACATGGCAGCGCGCACCAAACGCATCAAGCTGGGTACCGGCGCCGTCATCCTTCCCTGGAATGTGCCCGTTCGGATTGCGGAAAAGGTCGTCCTGCTGGATCACCTTTGCCAAGGCCGAACACTCTTCGGGATGGGTCGCGGCCTGGCGCGCAAGGAATATGCCGGTATGGGCGTGAACATGGACGAAGCGCGCCAACGCTTCGACGAAGCAAGCCCGATGATTATCGACGCTCTCGAAACCGGCTTCATCGAAGGGAGCGGCCCCTTCTATCCGCAGAAGCGGACCGAAATCCGTCCCAATCCGCGCGGCTCCTTCAAGGGGCGCATCTATCAGGTCGCCATGTCGCCGGAATCCGTTCTTCAGTGCGCGAAGGCTGGCGCGCGGATGGTGATCTTCGCTCAAAAGCCGTGGGAGGCTCAGGCCGAGGCCGTCAAGGAATACAAGGCTGCGTACAAGACACAACATGGCGAAGACGCACCGCCGATCATGATATGCGACTTCACCTATTGCGACACCGATCCTGCACGCGCGAAGGAGTTGGGACAGAAATATGTGACCAACTATCTGCTTTCGGTACTCGATCACTATGAACTGGCCGGCGAGCATTTTAAAAATGCCAAGGGCTACGAGTCCTACGCCCAGGCCGTCGACGCCATTCGCGCGCTCGGCAAGGATGGAATGGCCAGAACCTATCTCGATGTCACGGCCTGGGGGACGCCCAAGGAAATCGTCGACAAGTTCGAATATCGCAAATCGCTTCTGGGCGAATTCGACATCAATCCCTGCTTCCTTTTCGGCGGCATGAGCTATGAGGAGGCAGCCGAAAGCATGCGTTCGTTCGCCAGACACGTCATACCGGCCCTGAGAAAGAGCAGCAAACGCAAGGTGGCTTGATGCGTCTGCTTCTGGAAGCCCTATGGCGGTCTGGCCCCTGAATTGGGCGACGACCCAGCTTGTCGCCGATGCTCCGCGGACGGCGGTCTGGCGGCGTGGAAAGCCGGATGCGCCGATGCGTCACTCCGATCACAGGGATGCATGCTCGATGAGCCGGTCTGGAAATTGCCCGGGCAGTGCAGCGATGGCGAGCGCCTCTCCTCGCTCAAGATCGAAGGCGTCGCCCGCAAGATTGACCACACAAGAGACCGGGTCTGGGCCGACGCATCGGATGGCATCGAACACTTCTATGATCTCCTGCGCCGGCACTCGACGCTCGGGTATCTGAGCCCATGGAGTTCGAAAAGAAGATTCTGTTAGCTTAACTCGACATCTGCGAGACCGGCAGCAGCCCAGTCCGCCGTCCGCGTTCCCTGCTGGCCGACAGGGCCTACGACGCCAAAAACCTGCGCGATGAACTCGCCCTGCGCCGCATCAAGGCCGGGATCCCGCCCAACCCGACCCGCAAGCATCCGCATCGTGACAACACGAACGCCTACAAGGGCCACAACGTCATCGAGCGTATGTTCTGCCGCGGCGGTTCAGGTACGCGGCGAAATTCGCGCAGATATTGATCCGGTCGAAGCAGCGCGATGCATGTTCGCCGCCCGCTGTCAGCAGCCGCAAACCTGGCTGGGCTCTGATATCAGCCACAGTGCCCTCAAGAATAACATGCATGTACTGCTCAAATTCGCGATCGACGGAATGTTCATAGACGGCACACGCAAGATAGAACCCTCACGAAATAAACGAACTTCGCAGGCCGGAAAAGACGATAACAGGGCTGTTATGCTGATACCCGGGAAGAGCGGCGCCGTCGAAGGCAAATGATTTCGGTTGATTCAGCGTTCCAACGCTGCCGACTTTCGGGATCAGCACGAAGACGAGGTTTGGGTCGGGGAGATCCATCTCGACCCAAGGGGCAGTCGACGCCCGTCTTTCAAGGGGAGGATCGGGGGAGGAACCTCGAAATCCGCACGCCGACTGCGACTAGTGCTGACCGTCGGGTATTCTCAACATGAGACCGTCGAGATCGTCGGTCATTGTGATCTGGCAAGCAAGGCGGCTGTTTTCCGTCGAACCTTCGGCAAATTGTAGCAAGTTGGCTTCCATGCCGCCGGGCTCGGCCATGCCGGCCCGGGACATCCACGCGGCATCGACATGCACATGGCAGGTCGCGCAGGCGCACTCGCCCCCGCAATCGCCGTCGATGCCCGGCACACCGTTGTTGACCGCGGCGTCCCTCGCAGTCGTGCCACTCTTGACCGCGATAGGATATTCAGCGCCGTCCGGCTCGATGAAAATGACTGTGGTCATATTTTTCTCTTTTCGATCATGCTGAATGAAACGGCGAGTGGAGCGTTCGTTTTCTCGATGAATCGGGGGCGCCGCTCCGTCGCGAACTAATGCCCGCGCAGCTTCACCGGCAGACGGGTGAACCCGCGGATGAAGTTGGACAGCGTTCTCTCGGGCGCGCCGACGACCTCCACCTTGCTGAAACGCTTCAGGATTTCTTCCCAGATGATGCGCAACTGCAACTCCGCCACGCGGTTCCCCATGCAGCGATGGACGCCGAAACCGAAGGAAAGATGGTGACGGGAATTCGGGCGGTCGATAATGAACTCGTTCGGGCGGTCAATTACCTCGTCGTCCCGGTTTCCCGAGAGGTACCACATAACGACTTTGTCGCCCTTTCTGATCTTCTTGCCACCGATTTCGGCGTCCATGAGTGCCGTCCGACGCATATGCGTCAGCGGCGTCTGCCAGCGGATGATCTCGGGGATCATTTCCGGGATGAGGCCTGGATCGGCCATGAGCTTGCGGTATTCGGCCGGGTTCTGATTAAGGGCGAGCACCCCGCCGCTGATGGAATTGCGCGTGGTGTCGTTACCGCCGACGATCAGGAGAATCAGGTTGCCCAGAAATTCGAGATACGGCATGTCCCGCGTCGCGGGCGAATGCACCATCATCGAGATCAGATCGGGCTTCGGCGGCTCGTTGACCCGCTTGTCCCAAAGGCCCTTGAAGTATTGCGCACATTCGAGGAGCTCCTCGCGGCGCTGCTCAAACGAAGAAACCACGCCCGTCTCCGGCGTTGCGGTCGCAACATCCGACCAGCGAGTGAGCTTGCGCCGCTCCTCCCAGGGGAAGTCGAACAGTGTCGCCAGCGTCATCGTCGTAAGCTCGATGGAAACCCGGTCAACCCAGTCGATCTCCTCGCCGACGGGAAGCGAATCGAGAATAAGCCCCGCGCGCTCGCGGATGATGGGCTCCAGCAGAACAAGGTTGGACGGGGCGACAGCCGGACTGACTGCCTTGCGCTGAGCGTCATGCTTGGGCGGATCCATCGCAATGAACATCTCAAGTTCAAGCGACGCTTCGCCGCTTTGCATGTCCTGCAGGGTGATACCACCAAGTTTAGCCTCCGAGGAGAACGTCTGGTGGTTCACTTCGACCTGCATGATGTCGTTGAATTTGGTTACCGACCAGTAAGGGCCATAGGCGCTCTCGGGGCAATAATGGACGGGGTCTTCCCGCCGCAGCCGTGTGAAGTAGCTCCCGATCGTGTCGCTTTGAAAGAGCTTTGGATCGCTGACATCCATCTGAGAAAGCGGGACCGTCGAAGCCGTATCTCTAGTCAATGTGTCGGTCGTCATCTCTCCGTCCTCCCGATCGACAGCTACGCGGCATCCCCCGTCATGGCGCATGCAATCTTTTGTGTAATTCATTATAATAAATCATATGGACGATTCAGCGTCAAACGCTTTTGTCCCGCAGGCGCCCCAAAAACCGGCAGCGAGGCTGCCGCAGATACATCAATCCAGGACGAATCCTTCATAATCCTTGGCCGCAGCGGTATTGCACCGGTCCATATACATGGGCACGCCGGGGAAATTCAGAAGCTGCCGCGGTTTCCCGGGAACGTTGGCACCCATGTACCAGGAATCGGCCCGGGGAAAGAGCGTCATGTCGGCGATGGCGTTCAGGAACTGCGTCCATTCTTCCTCCGCCTGAGCGGTCGCCTCGATCCGCCGCTTGTTATTCTCGCGCATATGTTTGAGGCAACCGACGACCCACTCACCCTGCAATTCGGCACATGTCGGGCCGTTGCAGAATCCGGAAGGACTCTGCGGACCGTAAAGAAAAAGCATGTTCGGGAATCCCGACGTCGCGAAACCGAGATAAGTACGCGCGCCTTCGGTCCATCTTTCCTTGAGCGTCACACCGCCCGTCCCGCGTATATCGATCTGTGTCAACCCGCCGGTCACGGCGTCGAATCCCGTCGCCAGAACAAGCATATCGAGTTCAACCAGACCATCCGCCGTGCGCACGCCTTCGGGAACTATTTCCGCGATGGGCGTCTCGCGCACATCGATCAGGCTGACGTTGTCCTGATTGAACACTTCGTAATACCACTGCTCCAGCGAAGGCCGCTTGACGCCGAAGGGATGTGGCGGCTCCATCGGCGCGAGTTTGTCGGCCAATGCCGGATCCTTGATCCGGGCGCGGGTCTTGTCGCGCCAGAAATCGTACATGGTACGATTTGCTTCCTCATTCGTCAGGATGTCGGAAAATCCACCAATCCAGTAGTGGAAGCCGCCTTTCTGCCAAAGCCTTTCATAAAGCGCGCAGCGCTCTTCCGGCGGCACTTCCAGCGCGGACCTTTCGTCCCTCAGGATGTCGAATCCGCCAAACGTCTCCCGCCGTACACGGAATATCTCCGGATAATCGGTCTTCATCCGCTGCTGCGTCTCGACATCGAGCTTGCGCTGCTGCATCGGCAGAGCGAGGATCGGCGTGCGCTGGAACACCGTCAGATGTGCCGCATCCTTGCTGGCTTCCTGTACCACCTGAACGCCGCTCGCTCCGGTTCCCACGACGCCAACCCGCTTGCCCGTGAAACTGGCGCCTTCCTGGGGCCACAATCCCGTGTGAAATGATTCTCCCGCGAAGCTTTCAAGACCCTTGTAGTTCGGAATATAGGGTTTCGACGCAAAACCTGTGCAAAGGATAAAGAACCGGGCGCGCACGACGGCGCCATCGGTCGTGCGGATGACCCATTGATCGCGCGCTTCGTCGAATTCCGCCGCGCTGACGCGCGTGCCAAATCTTATGTCACGGCTGAGATCGAGTTTTTTGTCGACGTAGTGGAAGTAGCGGCGCAGCTCGTCCCAAGCCGGAAACCTCTCGGTCCAGCTCCAGTCGCGCCATAATTCCTCGATCGAAAATTCATAAATCGGGACATGAGAATCGACCCGCGCGCCAGGATAGCAGTTCCAGTACCAGATGCCCCCCATGTCGGCACCGGCCTCAAACAGGCGCACTTTGAAACCTTCTTGCCGCAAGCGGTGAAGCTGATAGATGCCATTGAATCCCGCTCCGACAATGAGGGCATCGAATACTTCGGCATCGTCATTTTTTTGCGTCTGGCTGGATTGTACCGAACTCATGGAAACAGCTTCCCTTCATATCCCAGCCACGAAACGGTGGGTGTCGTTCCGGAATTTACCTCATCGAAACCATATTCGGTCGCCGAGCAATCTTCCGCGCAGCGCCGGGAGGGGGGCTGCGTTGCCTAAGCGGGCTTTGGATCGCGAATGAGAACGGTGCCTTGGGCCGCACAACAGGCGCGGCCCTCGTTCGTCACATCTATACGAACCACCGCAGTCGATTTTGTCATCGCGATCAATTCGGCCACTGCTACCACCTTGCCCGACGATACCGGCGCCAGCAGATTGAGCTTGAATTCCGTCGTAGCCGCCCACTGTCCTTTCCGCATATGCGGATAGCAAACGCAGCCGAGAACATGGTCGCACATCGCAGCCAGCACCCCACCATGCATGTTTCCGATCGGCGTCAACAGCCGGTCGGAGACTTCCATCTCGGCAGTGAGCTTGCCCGGCTCGATATGCGTGATGCGGACCCCCAGAAACTCGGGCAACCCTTTCATTGAATTGCTTGCGTTTATGAAACCCTGTGCGATTTCCTGGTTGAACTCCGGCAGTTTTGCAACAATTGTCATTTCGTTTTCTCCGAACCTTCAATGATCCCCAAGGCGCGCAGCCGAGGCTTACAGATAGGTGTTTGCGCTGCTCAACGAGTTTTCGGCGCTTTTCACGAGATCGGCCATGACTTCCGCAGCCGGCCTTACCTTGTGAATGAGACCCATGCCCTGCCCTGCGAAACCGGGAGCGATATCTTTCCGCTTTACCGCCGCCGCCGCCGCCAGCACCGGCATCGCAACCATGGGTTGGAAGGGCATGGGCAACGGCTCCAGACCCGCCTCGACAAAAGCCTCGGACCACTTGTTGCGAATGATCCGGGCCGGCTTTCCGGTGACGGTTCGAGAAACCAGTGTGTCACCGTCACCCGACTCGACAATCGCTTCCTTCTGGAAGTCCTCGATGCCCGCCTCGTCGGTGGCGAGAAACGCCGTACCGATCCAGGCACCTTCGGCGCCGAGCATCATTGCAGCCGCGATGCCGCGCCCATCGGAAATGCCGCCCGCACCAAGCACTGGAATGCGGCCAGCGATCGCATCGACAACCTGCGGAATGAGCGCCATCGTTCCGACGGGTGAATTGTGCCCGCCCCCGTCATGGCCTTGCGCAACGATCAGATCGATGCCGGAATTGACTACCTGCAGCGCATGCTTTACCGCGCCGACGACTGCCATCACCTTGGTGCCGTTGGCATGGAGCCGATCAAGCCAGGGCCCCGGATTGCCGAGACCCGCCGCATAGACAGGAACCCGCTCCTCAACAACGACTTCCATTTGCGCTTCGAAGAATTCCTTGGAAAACAGCGGCGCGTTCGATTTTGACGACCGGTGAGCTTCCTCGGATTCCCGCGCCCTGGATTTCAGCGGCGGAACGTTTTCCTTCTTCAGAAAATCTTGCGCGAATTTTTGGTACTCAGGCAGCAGATCCATCGGAGACGGACCCGCCTTGCCCTTGTAGGCTTCCCTACGCACGGAGGCTGGCAGCAGGGTGTCTACACCAAATGGTTTGTCCGTCAACGATCGCGTTTCCCGAATCCATTCGCGCAGCTGATCGGGAGAACAAGCAGCCGCGCCAAGCACACCGAGGCCACCCGCATTCGATACCGCCGCCGCAAGCCGTGGAACGCTCGCGCCGCCCATACCGGCCAGCAAAATCGGGTATTTGATTTCCAGAATATCACATACTCGGCTATGCAGAGTCATAGCTAACCTCCCATGGGCGACTTCATCGGCCGCGTTATTTATGATCATAAATTAGCGACGCCCAAGGACCGACGCAAGTGCCGCAAAAAACGACATCGAAATCGCTAGCACTCGCCTAGCGTTTCCGTCGGGGAACCCGCGGCACGCTCAGGTCGTCCACATCCTGCCAACGCACGATCTTGGACATGATGTCGGGATGACGAGATTCCAGATACTTGTCCGATCGGCTTATGAACCGGGACATTTCGGTGAAGGCGAGGTCCGGATTGCGATCTTCAATCGCCTTGAGAAGCCGTCCGTACGCCTTGATCTGATAATCACGCTCACCTTCGGTGTAAGTTATGCCGACTTCCGACGCATTCGTAATGTTGTGAAGCGAACTGATCAGAAATCCGATCAAGGGATTGCCAGACGCCCACGCAAGCACGTCGTGGAAACGCCTGTTCTCCTCCGCATAGGAGTCGCAAGATACGGACAGCGTCTTCAAAGTGGCCAATGAGGTATTCAGCTTGTCGATATCCTCATCGGACGCACGCTCCGCCGCAAGCGCCGCCATGGTCGGGCCGACCGCTTGCCTCACTTCAATCAGCGAACGGAATGTGGTGCCGAGAAACTGCAGCAGCAACGCCATTGTACTGGCAAAATCTTTCGGTCGAGGCTCCTGAACAACCGGCCCGCCGCCGGGGCCGGGCCGCAGAAAAATGATGCCCTGCAGTTCCAGAAACCTGAGCGCCTCCCGCAAAGTCGCGCGGGCCACGCCATACCGTAAGAGCATCTCCTGTTCCGGTGGCAAGCGATCTCCGACCTCGGCACCTTGCTGCTCAATGTCGTCGACAATTTGCCTCGCAACTGTGAGGGCACGCTTGCCGGACCCTTTCGGAAATCGGCCAACTCGCGAAACGGACACGCTCGCTTTCATTCGGATACCTGCATTCTTCGTTTTCAAGACCAATCGCCCCCCATCAGGGAACGGTTGGGCGAACCCGACTACAATACCATCGTCCGTGTTTGCAACATCCCATCAATTTATCATAATGGATTCCGGCTCTTAATACACATACGAAGAACATTGGAAAAAGGCGTTTGATGTCAGAAAACCGGACCTTGTTCACCCTTGTCCAAAATCTCAAAATCGCGGCGGACGCATTCGGCCCCGACCAAGCGCGTCCGGTTATGCTCGCCCATGGCGGCGGGCAGACACGCCATGCTTGGCAAGCCTGCGGTAGAAGGTTGGGAGAAAACGGGTATTACGCCCTCGCCGTCGATTTGCGCGGGCACGGCGAAAGCGACTGGTCTCCGGACGGAGACTACAGGATGGAGCGTTTCGCGGAGGATCTCCTCGACGTCGCGGACGGCTTCTCCGTGCCTCCTGTCCTGGTCGGCGCATCTCTGGGCGGCATCGCGGGCATGATCGCGCAGGGAGAATACGCAAAGGCCGGACGGCGCGGGTTTGCGGCGCTGGTCCTTGTCGACATCACCCCTCAGATGAACATGGAGGGGGTTCAGAAAATCCTCGGATTCATGGCGTCAAATCTGGAAGAAGGCTTCGCCTCGCTTGAGGAAGCAGCCGATACGATCTCGCGCTACATGCCCGGTCGGCCTCGCCCCAAAAACCTGAGCGGACTGGCAAAGAACCTTCGCCTCAGGGAAAACGGCCGCTACTACTGGCATTGGGATCCACGTTTCATCACCGGCACGCAAAAGCCGCAAGGCAGCCGCGAACCCGAACGCCTCCAAATGGCCGCACGTTCCCTGAAAATACCGACGCTCCTTGTCCGGGGCCGCGACAGCGACCTCGTGACGGTCGAAGCGGCGCGGCAATTCGCCGAAATTGTTCCTCATTCCGAGTTTATCGATGTCGCAAATGCGGGCCATATGGTAGCGGGCGACAAGAACGACATATTTACAAGCGCCGTTCTGGATTTTCTGACGCGAATGGCACCTGCCGCGAGCACATCGTAGCCCCACGGGTGGATTCATTCACGCGTGTACGTCTTCGACAGATGAAGACAAGCCAGACAAATTAAGATCGAGAAGAAGAAGGGAGAAAGCCGATGTCGAATCTGGTTCTTCGCAAGGACAGCGGGCGTATTTGTACGCTGACGCTCAACCGTCCGGAAACCTTGAACGCGCTCAATGTCTCGCTGTTCGAGGAACTGCGCGAGCATGTGGATGCGCTTCGTGGACAGGTTCACGAGGTGGCATGCGTCATCATCACGGGCGCGGGCAAGGCTTTTTCAGCCGGCCACGATCTGAAGGACATCCAGAAGGGCGAGCGCCCGCCGGAACCGCATTTCCAGGCGAAGACCATTCAGGCGCTGGCCGAACTGCCGCAACCGGTCGTCGCCTGCATCCGCGGGCATTGCTATACTGGCGGACTGGAGCTTGCGCTCGCGGCAGACATCATCATCGCCGCGCGCTCCGCCAAGTTCGGCGACACGCATAGCAAGTGGGGACTGAGCCCGCTCTGGGGCATGACGCAAAGACTGCCGCGTCGCGTCGGGCTGTCGAAGGCCAAGCAGATGATGTTTACCTCCGATATTTTCGCGGCGGAGGCGGCGGAGCGTATGGGGCTGGTCGACATTTGTGTCGACGATGTCGAACTGGAACAGGCGACAAACGACCTTGCTCAGCGTATCGCCGCCAATTCAACCTACAGCAATCAGGTCAACAAAGGTCTGCTGAGCGCGACCGACGGCATGACCGCCCAAGCGGGGCTGGCCTACGAACTCGCGCATAGCCCCGGTGCCTGTTACGACGCGCACGAACGGGTCGCCTCATTCGGAAAAAAATGACGGCGTGCCACGCGCCGCGCCGCCTTCGACCTTATGTGGCGGGTGGAAGTTTTTCACCCGCCTCCTCCAGGTTCAGCCCGGGATTCTTACCGGCAATGCCTCATAGCCCTTGATGAAGTTGGAAAAGACCCGCTTTGGTTCATCGACCACTTCGATCGGCTTGTCGGGCCAGCGTTTCAGGATTTCCTCCCAGACGACGCGGAGCTGCATTTCCGCCAGCCGGTTGCCGACGCAGCGATGAATGCCGAAGCCGAAGGAGAGATGCTGACGCGGCCTTGCACGATCGATGATGAAACGGTTCGGCTCGTCGATCGCCTCCTCGTCCCGGTTACCCGAGATGTACCACATGACAACCCTGTCACCCTTCTTGATCCGCTTGCCGGCCAACTCGGTATCCTGTAGCGCGGTGCGGCGCATGTGGGTGAGCGGCGTCTGCCAGCGGATGATTTCCGGTATCATGGTTTCAACGAGCGCCGGATTTTCGCGCAGCTTCCTGTACTGATCCGGGTTCTCGTGGAGCGCGAGCAAGCCGCCGGTGAGCGAATTGCGGGTCGTGTCGTTACCGCCGACGATCAGCAGAATGACATTTCCCAAATACTCCGCCGGACTCATGTTCTTGGTGGACTCACCCTGGGCTAGCATGGTGATAAGATCGCCGCCCGGTTCGGTCGCGTTGACGCGCTGATTCCACAACTCGGTAAAATAGGCGGCGCATTCGAGAAGCTCTGCTTCGCGGGCTGCCTCGCCTTCCGGTGTCTTGAAGGCTTCCTCCGAGGTTGCGACGTCGGACCAGCGGGTGAGTTTCCGGCGCTCTTCCCAGGGGAAGTCGAACAGGGTGGCGAGCATCTGCGTCGTCAGCTCAATCGACACGCGATCGACCCAGTTGAACGTCTCGTTCACCGGAAGCGAATCGAGAATCTTGCCGGCGCGCTCGCGGATCGTGCCTTCGAGTTTGGCCAGATTGGCCGGAGCGACGATCGGGCTCACCACCTTCCGCTGCGCGTCGTGCTTCGGGGGGTCCATTGCGATGAACATCGGAAGCTTCAGACCCGCATTATTGTCGCGAATCGTAATCCCCCCCTGCTCGACGTCGGACGAATAGACGCCATGATTGGTCTCGACATGCATGATGTCCTTGTATTTTGTCACGGACCAGAAAGGTCCATAAGCGCTTTCCGCACAATAATGCACGGGATCCTCGCGACGCAGCCTTTCGAAATACGGCCACATCCGATTGGACCTGAAGAGCTCCGGATCGCTGACATTGAGTTTGTCGAGCGGAATGGCATATGGATCGTCCAAGGACTGGACGCGTTCGGCTACGTTCATGCTGCTCATGATCTTATCCTCGTTTGTGGACGAATATTCACCGGCGCAACCACTCCTATTCGGCGGCGATTGTCACGCGACCGCGCATGCCGCCGACACTTCCATTGACTTCCTGACGCTTCAGACGCGGTAAAACCTTTTCCGCGAAAAGTTTCATGTTTTCAGTGGAAAGTTCCTGCGGCATGCCGCCATAGCTGAAAATGGAAATCAGCCCCGCCGCATCGACGCGCTTTTGGTTTTCCATGATCTGCTCGTAGACCTGATCCGGCGTGCCCCAGACCTGAAGCTTCGCCAGAAAATCGACAAACTCGTCGACTCCGTGCTTTTCGATATTCCGGGCGAGCGCTCCGTAATACTCATAGCCCTTGATGTCCGCGAGCCCCTTGTTATGAAATTCGTAATGGTTCAGGGCCGAACGGCTGTATCCCCTTATGTATTTTTCGTATATCTCCTGAGCGACCGATGCGTCCTCATGACAGGCGATGAAACTGGCGATGATCGGCTTGGGCGCCTCGGTACTGTTTATCTCCCTGTAGATTTCCCGGTAGTTGTTGAGTTCGGCGACCGTCGTTTCCCAAGGCTTCTGAGCGATGATCAGAATGCCAATGCCGAGCCGCGCCATGATGCGCGCCGACTCCGGCGAAACCGCCGCCGCATAGGTCCGGCCGCGGAAACTCTGGAACGGGAACGGCCTGATGGCCGTTCGTGGCTGTTTGTAAAACTTCCCGTTCGCCTCGATATAGCCCGTTTCGAAGGCGTTCAGAATTGCCTCCGCATATTCGACGAAGCGTTCGCGGGATTCACCCATATTGATGCGGAAGCCCTCGAACTCGATCCGGCCGAGGCCGCGGCCAACGCCCAGAATGGCGCGGCCTTTCGAAACATGGTCGAGCACCAGCACTTCTTCCGCGAGCCGGACGGGATCGTGCCAAGGCAGCACCATCACCATCGAGCCGAGACCGACCCTATTGGTACGGCCAGCCATATAAGTGAGAAACTGCGCCACGTTCGGGCACATGGTGTATTCGTCGAAATGGTGCTCGGCCGCCCATATAGAATCGAAGCCGAGCGGCTCGGCCATGTCGGCCATCGCGATTTCATGGGCGTAGACCTCCTGGTCGGTATAACCGCCAGCGAGGTTCTGAAAGAACGTACTCATGCCGACATGCATGGGAATCTCCTTTTTGTTCAATTCCGCTTCACACGGCGTTTATCCCCAGCGTCTTTTTTATCGACCGGTGGAAGTATGCAAGAGCCGGCTCGTTGGCGCCGAAAGTCACAAAATCTTGTGCACCCGAGTGAAAATCACGCTGGATATTTTCCGCCAGCGGAAAATCTTCCTGCTGCACGGTCGCCATCAGCAAGTCCATGTTCTTGGTCCAGTACTTTCTGGCCTTGTCGGTCACGGCGGGTTCGGGCGTATAGAGAGAGACGTGCATTTTTGATTCATCCACGCTGTCGCCCGGATAAACCCTCCACGTCTCCAGATGATCGCCCTGCATGATGAAGACCGTATTCGGAAAGAGCACGTATACAAGCGCGGAGTGGCGGACCAGATCCCACTCGCTTTCCGGCCTCTGGCGCAACGCGTCGATCGTCTTGCGGGCGCCAATCATGCGCAGATTTCGTGCCATGCCGTCGAACGTGCCGAGGTTCGAGTGCAGGATCGGCGCGATCGTATTCTTGTGAAGTGTGCTCAGATGGTAGGTTTCGAGAAACGTGTCGATCACGAGCTTCCAGTTGAGGCGGGCCCGGAGCACGCGTGTCTCGTAGTGGCTGTAACTCGCAAGGCCGAACGCGACGAGATCGTCCGCCATCCCCGCAAGATGGCCGTCGATGTCGATCGACCCGCCGGGCGTCGGCATGACCCAGATCATGCCGTATTTCTCCACCACCGGCAGAGGCCGCAAGCCGTTGCTCGTCTTGTCGACGCTCTCGAAGCCCTGCTCGAACGGTATCGACCTCAGCCTGCCGCTCCGGTCGTAGGTCCATGCGTGATAGGGACAACTGAACACGGTCTTGCCGCTGCCGCAGCCCGACGCAACGCGCGCGCCACGGTGGCGGCAGACATTGATGAAGGCATTGACCTGCCCCGCTTCATTCCGCACCACCAGGATCGGAACGCCCGAAAAATCGTCGGTTACATAGTCGCCGGGATTGGGCAATTCGCAGCTCAATCCGATCAGGAGTGGCTCATGCCGGAACAGCATCTCCCGTTCTCGGCCAGCCTGATCCGGACTGGTGTAGTCACTGACATGATGACGATACACGGCATCGCCCATCGCGGTCTCACCCGCGTCGAGATAGCCGAAGATCTTCCGCAACTGCTCGACCTGGGCTTCGTGTTTCATGATCGCACTTCTCCCGAAGAGGTCCCCTTGATTATCCGTCAGCGGAATAATGGTTCCCGGCGCTCCCGGAACGCCGCCAGACCTTCCGAAACATTTTCGCCCATCAGCGCGTCCACGACTGCGCTCCGTTCCATATCCAGACCTTCCTGGAGCGATCCGTCGAGCCCGTTTCTGCAAAGCTGCTTCATGGCGGCAAGACCGCCCGGATTCTTTTTGGCGAGATCGGCACAATAGGCTTCCGCCTTGCCGGCAAGCGCGCTGTCGTCAACGATATGGTTCACAAGCCCCCAGGCCAGCGCCTCGTCTACCTTGAGCCAGCGGCCGCTGAACATCAGATCAAGGGCACGCCGCGAACCGACGATGCGCGCGAGACGCTGCGTGCCGCCCCAACCCGGCACGAGCCCGTAGCGGGCATGCTGGCATCCCATCTGCGCCGACTGCCCCGCAAAAACCACGTCACATGCCATCATCAATTCCAGCCCGCCCGCAAGACACAGACCGTTCACCGCGGCGACAATCGGCAGAGGCGAGACCTCAAGACGGCGCAGGACGCGATGACCGCCCGTGATAAACGCTTCCAGCCGGCCCCGCTCCCTGCGAGCGTCGAGGACCTCGTCAAGATCGGCACCGGTGCAGAAGTGCTTGCCACGCGCGAGCAACAGAACGGCACGAACCTTCCTGTCTCCCTCGAACATTGCGAGAGCCTCGTCGAGACCGGCCATGACAACCGACGAGAGGCAATTGAACTTGTCAGGCCTGTTGAGCGCCACGATTCCGACGCCGTCTCGCATCTCGGTCTGGACCGGGGCTTCCGCGGCGCTAGTCATATCGCCTCCCTCACGCATAAGGCACGGCCACCCGGCCGACTTTCTCGCGCGAAATGATCATCTTCTGGATTTGCTCGGTGCCGTCGCCGATCTGAAGCCCCATCACGTCGCGCAATCTCTGCTGATGAGGCAGATCAGTGCTGTAACCGCCATGTCCGTGCGTGAGCAGGCAACGGTGGATGACCTGGAAAGCTGTCTTGGGTGCCCACCATTTGCACATCGCGGCTTCGGCGGTATGCGGCAAATCATTGTCGCGGAGCCAAAGCGTCTTGTAGCAAAGCAGACGCGCCGCCTCGAGCAGCGTCTGGGCTTCGGCCAGCGGTTCCGTGACACCCTGATATTTGGCCAGCGGATTGCCGAAGGCAACGCGCTCGGTCACATACTTCCAGGTCTCTTCCAGCGATGCGAAGGCGGGAGCCAGACATTGCAGGCCGATCAGCGCGCGGGAATAATCGAACCCCTGCATGACCTTCCGGAAACCTTCGCCCTCCGGGCCGACCATGTAGCGCGACGACACCTTAACATTGTCGAAGAATACCGAACCGCGGCCAACCGCTTTCGAACCTACATCATCGAAGCTCGAACAGGTGATACCCGGCGCGTCGAGCGGCACCAGAAAAGCCGACACACCGCCAGCGCCCGGATTGCTTTCATCCGTGCGCGCGAGCACAAGAATGTAATCAGCCTGCTCGGCCATCGAGATCGAGGTTTTCTCGCCCGACAGGACGTAGCCGTCGCCATCGGCGCGCGCTTTCGTCTGCAGATGCGCTGCGTCGGAGCCGCCTCGCGGCTCCGTCAGACCGAGCGCGACGATCGCCTCGCCCGAGCAAATCTTCGGAACGATTTCATCGGCGACTTCAGGCCTTGCATGCGCGGCGACGATCGATCCCATCAGCGAACCCAGGAGCTGGACATAACCGACGCTAATGTCGCCGCGTGATATTTCCTCGATAATAATGCCGGTCGTAACGCTATCGAGTCCCGGCGCCCCGAATTTTTCGGGCAAATCGGCGCCGACGAGGCCAAGCTCGCCCATATCCCGGACGAGCTGTCGATCGATCGCTCCGGCGGTTTCGCGCACCTTGTAGGCGGGCGCGAGCCGCTCGCGCGCAAATCGTGCGGCGGTATCTCGAATGGCTCCCTGGTCGGACGTAAAGGCAAAGTCCAAGATACCACCTATTTCATATGCTTGCGGAATTCCGGCTTGCGCTTTTCATTGAGCGCGTTGACGCCCTCTTTCGACTCCGCCGAGTTGTAGTAGAGGCGGAGCGCCTGCATGCCAAGACCGCCAATGCCGCGAATATTATCGCTGTCGGCGTTGAACGATTTCTTGGCAATCGCAATCGCCGTCGGGCTACGCTCGACAAGCTCGGCGCACCAGGCATCCACTTCCTCATCCAGCTTGTCGTCGGGAACGACCGCATTGGCGAGACCCATCGCCAGCGCCTCGCGCGCCGGGTAACGCCGGCACATGTACCAGATTTCGCGCGCCTTCTTCTCCCCGACCACGCGGGCGAGATAGGCGGTGCCGAAGCCGGGATCGACGGAGCCCATCTTGGGGCCCACCTGGCCGAAGATTGCGCTCTCGCCCGCAATCGTCATGTCGCACAACGTCGCCAGCACATTGCCGCCGCCGATGGCGTAGCCCCGCACCTTCGCAATCACCGGCTTGGGCACGTCGCGAATGACCGTGTGCAGTTCCTCGACCGGCATGCCGATGGTTCCGCGCGTCTCGCCGTCGCCATAGGAACCGTCATGATCCGATTGATCGCCGCCGGTGCAAAACGCCTTGTTGCCCGCGCCAGTCAGCACGATCGCACCGATCTCCTCGCTCCAGCCCGCCTTCAGAAAAGCGTCAATCAGTTCGACGCAGGTGCGGGGGCGGAACGCGTTATAGACCTTCGGACGATTGATGGTGATGGTCGCGACGCCATTTTTCTCGTCATACAGGATGTCTTCGTAGTCCATGAAAATCCCCGTCAACCGTGCATTGAGAGACCGCCCGAGACGCTGATCGTCTGGCCGGTAATGAAACTTGCATCGTCGCTCAGAAAGAATGCGACCATGCCCGGATAATCGTCCGGTTGCGCCAGGCGGCGCATCGGGATCGCCTTGGTGAGCGCTTCGGTCAGACGTCCGCCGCCCGACGCATCCACGGAGGCGAGCAGCGGCGTGTCCGTCGGCCCCGGACAGATCGTATTGAAGGTGACGCCCTTCCGGGCGAACTCGCGCGCCATCGTCTTCATGAAGGCGATGACGCCGCCCTTGGCCGCGGAATAGACGGCCTCGCCAGACGAGCCCACACGGCCCGCATCCGACGAAATGCTGACGACCCGACCGGCACCCTGCTCGGCAAGCCGACGCGCAACGACATGAGTGAGATTGAGCGGCCCGTAAAGATTGATGTCGATCACCTTTTTCCAGAAATCAGGCTCTGTCTGGATAAAAGGCTTCGCCTCGTCCCAACCGGCATTGTTCACCAGTCCATAAACCTGGCCGGCCGCCTTTTCGAACGCATCGACTGCCCGCGCCACTGCCGCATAGTCGGTGATGTCGACCTTATAGGCCCAAGCCTCTCCACCCTTCTGGCGAATTTCGGCGGCGGCGGCCTCGGCACCCTTCTCGTTCATGTCGAAAATGGCGACCCTGGCACCCTCTTCGCCAAGCCTGAGCCCAATCGCCTTTCCGATACCGCTTGCGCCGCCGGTAACGATGACCGGCTTCTGATCGAGTCCTCGCATGTTAGTCGCCTCCCTCGCTGCACCGCTTCAGACACATTTTTAACTTTGCCATAGCAATGGCGGCACATTTTTTCTAATACTAGTTCGATTTTCGAGGGAGGCGCAACATGTTTCGAACGTACATTAGATTTACGATCGGCACCGCCAAACAGGCGGCGAGGGGGCGTTTGTGACGAGCGAGCAAAGCAAATCCGACATCAGCCGCGCGAGAATACTGGACGCCGCCGCCAAGATGTTTCGGCAAAAAGGCTACGCGGCGACGACCCTGATCGAAATCGCGAGAGCCGCAGGCATGCAGGCGGGCAGCCTCTATTACCATTTCGGTTCGAAGGACGAACTCCTCGAGGAAGTTCTCGACATAGGCATGAGGCGGGTTCACGAAGCCGTCGAGGAGAGCCAGGAACGTCTGCCTGCGGATTCATCTCACCGCGACCGAATTCGCGCCGCCGTAGAGGCGCATCTCACCACACTTCTGAAGCATGACGACTACACATCCGCCAATATCCGCATTTTCGGACAGGTCCCCGAAGAGGTGCAACAGCATCACATCAGGCAGCGCGACGCCTACGCCGAACTCTGGCGGCACATTTTCACCAAGGCGCAGAAATCGGGCGCATTGAGCAGCGACGTCAATCTTGGCGTCGTACGCATGCTGCTGATGGGCGCTCTCAACTGGTCGGTCGAATGGTACCGTCCCGGCAGAACGTCCATTCAGGCGATAGCCGATCATATGTGCCTGATGCTGTTCAACGGAATCGGGATCGAAGAACCCGCACAAAGCAGGGAAAACGAAACAGTCACGTGACCGAAAACATTCGAGGGAGACGCGCATGGAAGTTCAGAAGACTCGATTCGGGTTTTCCGATGAGGAACTGAAGGCTCTACCCACGGTTTATCGAGCTGATCTTTTTTCGGGGAAAACGGTCGTCGTTTCCGGCGGCGGCAGCGGTTTCGGCAAGGCGATTGCCTGTCTTTTGGCACGACTGGGCGCAAACGTCGCCATATGCGGGCGCAACGAAGAAAAACTTGCCGCGACGGTTTCACTTCTGGAAAGCATGGGCGCGCAGGTCTTCAGCCGGTCCCTGACCATACGCGATCCGGATCAGGTTGACGGTTTTATTGAAGCGGTCTGGGATAAATTCGGCGCGCTCGACCTTCTCGTGAACAATGCCGGCGGCCAGTTTCCGCAAATGGCCCTCGACTTCAAGGTCAAGGGATGGAACGCCGTCATCGACACCAATCTCAACGGCACCTGGTACATGATGCAAAGCGCCGCGCGGCAGTGGGTCGAAAGAAAGACCCCCGGCTCGATCGTGAACATCATCGCGGACATATGGCGCGGAATGCCGGGCATCGCGCACACATGCGCGGCGCGCGCCGGTGTTGCCTATCTGTCCAAATCGGTGGCCGTCGAATGGGCACCCCATCGCATCCGCGTCAACTGCGTCGCACCGGGCGTCTGCGAAACGAGCGGTTTTGCGCAATATCCACCCGAAGGTCTCAAGACCTATCCTGGCGCAAATCCGATGCTGCATGTCGGCGACGCCCACGACATCGCCGAGGCTGTTGCCTATCTCGCCTCGCCGGGCGCCAAGTTCATTACCGGCGAGGTATTGACGGTCGATGGCGGCGAGCAGCTCTGGGGCGACCCGTGGCCCCCCGGACGACCGGATTATTTCCAGCCAAAGTAATGCCTGGAGTTCAAGCCCGCCTGCGAGGGGAGCGTTACCGATGTTCGATCCAATTCTGACCAGGAAGCGTGTCGAGGCGATGAACGCCGGCGGCTTCTGGCCGGGCAAGACCGCCGCCGACTATCTCGACGGTTGCATCGCCAAAATGCCGGACAAGACGGCCGTCGTCGATTTCAACTCCATGACGAACAAGGCCACCCGCCTCAGCTACCGCGATTTAGGCAAGATCGTGGAACGTATCGCGGTCGGCCTCGCGGAACTCGGCGTGGAGAAAGGCGATGTTGTTTCCTGCCAATTGCCGAACTGGTGGCAATTCACCGCGCTGCATCTGGCTTGCGTACGGATCGACGCCGTGACCAATCCATTGATGCCGATTTTTCGCGAGCGCGAATTGTCCTTCATGCTTGGCCTTGCGGAAAGCAAGGTACTCGTCATCCCGCGCACCTTTCGCGGCTTTGATTACCCTGCCATGGTGGCCAACATCCGGGCCGGCCTGCCGCAGCTGAGGAATGTGCTCGTCATCGGCGGCGACGGCGAAACCAGCTTTGAGAAAGTCCTTCTTGATACGCCGTGGGAGCAGCGGCGCGACGCCGGCCGTCTCTTCGCGGCGCGACGGCCCGATCCCGACGACGTAACGCAGTTGATGTATACGTCCGGCACGACCGGCGAACCGAAAGGCGTCATGCATACGTCGAATACGCTGCTCTCCAATATCCTCGTCTGCGCCGAGCGCCTCGGGCTCGGCGCGGACGACGTGATGTTCATGGCGTCGCCGATGGCGCACCAGACAGGCTTCATGTACGGGCTGGCGATGCCCGTTCTGGCCGGAGCGACCGCCATTCTGCAGGATGTGTGGGAGCCGAAGCGCGCCTCCGCGTCGATCTCCCGCGAAGGAATCACCTTCACCATGGCGTCCACGCCGTTCCTGTCCGATCTGACCGAAACGGTGGCGGCGGACGGGAGCGACGTATCCCGTTTGCGCATCTTCCTGGTGGCAGGCGCCCCCATCCCCCGCGCGCTTGTCGAGCGGGCGCGGCAAATCCTCGGGGCGAACATCGTGTCGGCCTGGGGCATGACCGAGAACGGCCTGGTGACAACGACATGCCTCGACGATCCGGACGACAAGGCGATCAATACTGACGGACGCGCGCTGCCAGGCATGGAAGTCCAGGTGGTCGACAGCGAGAACAAACCCCTGCCCGCCGGCGAGGAGGGCATGCTCAAGGCTCGCGCCTGTTCGACTTTTGTTGGCTATCTCAAAAGACCGGACTGGTACAATCACGACGCGGAAGGCTGGTTCGGCACAGGCGACCTGGCGCGGATCGACGGCCAAGGCTATATCCGGCTGACCGGACGCTCCAAGGACATCATCATCCGCGGCGGCGAGAATATCCCCGTGGTCGAGATCGAAGGCCTGCTCTTCCGTCATCCCGACATTCAGGATGTAGCGATCGTCGGCGTACCGGATGAACGGCTGGGCGAACGGGCATGTGCGTTCATCGTGCCGAAGCCCGGCCGCGAGGTTGGCTTGCGCGAGGTGGTCGCCTTCCTCGAAGAGCACAGGGTAGCGAGGCAATACCTGCCGGAACGGGCGGAAATCGTCGGCGAACTGCCTCGAACACCGAGCGGCAAGGTACAGAAGTTCAAGCTGCGCGAGATCGCCGTCGCCCTGCCGGCATGACATTCCGCAGGCAGCCGGTGGCGGAAGGCCGGCAACAGGCGTGTGACGGACTGTTCGGAAAGTTGGCGACACCGCGTCGCCGCCCAATGAATGCAACCTGACAATCCACGGAAATATGCTTATAATGATTTGGTGGGAGAGAGTCGGCTAACCAGCATCCCATATGTCACGCCTTCTCAGGCTTCTGGAAACACAATGGAGACGCCGTCATGAGTGAAACCCTGGTTGCCGCTCGAGACAAGTCGATTGCGGACGCCTACGCGATCCCGCTTGAAAAAATCGATGTCAGCAATCCGGAACTCTTTAGGGCGAATGCGATCTGGCCGTATTTCGAGCGGTTGCGCCGCGAAGATCCGGTCCATTACTGCAAGGAAAGCGAATACGGCTCGTTCTGGTCGGTGACAAAATACAAAGACATCATGCATGTCGACACCAACCACGGCATCTATTCGTCCGAAGCCACTCTGGGCGGCGTCGCCCTCCGCAATCAGGAAGAAGGTTTCTTCCTGCCCATGTTCATCATGATGGACCCGCCGAAGCACGACGCGCAGCGCAAGGTTGTCAGCCCGATCGTCGCGCCCGGCAATCTGGCGAAACTTGAAGGCACGATCCGCGAGCGCGCAGGCAACATTCTCGATTCCCTGCCTGTCAATGAGACTTTTGACTGGGTAGACCGCGTGTCAATCGAGTTGACGACGCAGATGCTCGCTACCCTTTTCGATTTCCCTTGGGAAGAACGCCGCAAGCTCACCCGCTGGTCGGATGTCGCCGCCGCAGGCACCGCCTTCGGCGATGAGGAGACCGAGAAGGCCCGCAGGAATGAATTGCGCGATTGCGCCGCCTACTTCACCGAGTTGTGGAATCAGCGCGTCAACGCGACCGAGCCGGGAAACGATCTCATCACTATGCTGGCTCAGGGCGAAGCGACGAAAAACATGGGGCCAATGGAGTATCTGGGAAACATTCTTCTCCTGATCGTCGGCGGCAACGACACGACCCGCAACTCGATCACCGGTGGCCTTCTGGCCCTGAACGAGAACCCGGTTCAATACAAGAAGCTGCGGGACAACCCATCGCTCGTCGAATCCATGGTCCCCGAAATCATCCGTTGGCAGACACCCTTGTCGCATATGCGCCGCACCGCGCTTCAGGACACGGAGCTTGGCGGCAAGCAGATCAAGAAGGGAGACAAAGTCGTCATGTGGTACGTCTCGGGCAACCGGGACGAGGAGGCAATCGAAAACGCCAACAGCTTCATCATTGACCGCAAGCACCCCCGCCAGCACCTGTCCTTCGGCTTCGGCATCCATCGCTGCGTCGGCAACCGGCTGGCGGAAATGCAGCTCCGCGTCGTCTGGGAGGAAATCCTGAAACGCTGGCCCGACAAGCCGATCGAAGTGGTCGGCGAACCGACGCGGGTTTTTTCAAATCTGATCAAGGGTTACTCGAGCATGCCGGTCAGAATTCCAGGCTGAAGCAAAACACCGGAACGCATTTCCCGGCCTCAGTCACAGGATGTCGCGGGCGGGACCGTGTCGCCGCCGCTACCTGCAAGGAGAGGGCATGCGAAAGATAGGCCTCGGCATGTGCTGGAACGACCTCACCGTCGGCGAGGAATTCCGCACCATCGGCCGGACGATCACCGAAACCGACCTGGTCAATTTCATCAACACGACAGGCATGGTGGAAGTGCTCTTCACCGATGTCGAATATCTCAAGGCCCACGGCCCCATGAACGGCCGTGTGGTGCCCGGCGCGCTGGTCTATTGCATGGCCGAAGGTTTGCTCGTCCAGTCGATGATGCAGGAGACGGGCCTCGCCTTCCTGCACATGGAGTTCAACGTCAAGGGACCTACCTTTGTCGGCGACACGATTCATGTGGAATGCAAAGTGCTTCAGGCGCGACCGACATCCAGGGGGCGCGGTCTGGTGCGCACCCGCAACCGGATCGTGACCCAACGGAACGAAACGGTGATCGAATATACGCCGTTGCGAATGATGGCCGGCCGGTTCGACGCCTCCCGAACATAAAATCCGGCATCCGGCCGTCAGCGTTCCTCAGGAAATCCTCGGCCCGCGGCAAGAGAGGCCGCCGTGCGCATGGCGCTCAGCATCATCGCCGGATCGGCGGTGCCCTTGCCCGCAATGTCATAGGCCGTTCCATGCGCGACCGTCACATGCAGGTAGGACGGCCCGAGGATGATGGCGCAATTGCCGGAAAAGCCCCATGTCTTGACCGCGATGTGTCCCTGATCGTGATACATGGCGAGGACGATGTCGTATCGGCCTTCAACGCATTGCCGGAACACGGAGTCGGGACTTACGGGCCCTTCGACATCTATGCCTTCCGCCCTCGCCCGCGCGACGCCGGGCGCGATGGCTTCGCGGTCTTCATCTCCCATCGCGTGAGGGTTGAGTCCCGCGACGACAATCCGCGGGCGGGCGATCCCCCAGTTCCGCATAGCGCCGTCTATCTGCCGCAAGGCAAGCGCCACGAGATCGGGGCTGATGATTTCGCAAACGCGCCGGAGCGGAATATGGTCGGTCAGATGCGCGACGCGGAGCGGCCCAGTCAGCAGAACAAGATAGCTTTCGCCGGGTGTCGGACTGACGATGCCCGGCACCTTGCGGGCAAGTTTGAGGGAGCCGGAGCTGATTGGTCCCATGACGCCAGCCGCGATGGCACCGCCGGATGCAAGGGCGCTCATTTCGTCGAGCCACAGCGCCGATGCCTCCCCGCCGCGCACCGTATCCTCCGCGAGCGGCAGTTCGGACGCTTTCAAGGCGCCTGAATCGATGATGTCGACGATAGCAGGGTCGTCGCTCAGATCGTCGATCGATCGGGTCACCCGCACGCTGCACGACACGCCGGTGATTTCCACGGCGCGCTCCATTGCCGCCGCGCTGCCGATCAGGACGGGAATGGACAGCTCATGCACATGGCCAGTCGCGAGGGCGCGGGCAATCACCTCGGGACCGACCCCTGCCGGATCTCCGATCATCGTGCCGACAATGGGTCGCGCTTGCTTGCTGTTCACGTCCTGCTGTCCTCAGACGTTGTAGACATCGATCATCGTGTCGGCGACGTCGTTCAGAACGACGGTCTTCTTCCGGGCGATAAGCCAGGTATCGCCGTGCTCCGCCAGATCGTATTCCGCCCATCCGTAGTAGGCGAGGGTTCGATCCTCGCGAACCGACTGAACCGTCCAGGAAGTTCGCGCACGGACGCCACCTTCCCGTCCCTCGACGGAAAGCAGCGTAAACATGTGGCAGGTCCGCATGAGCGGCATCGTCGCGGATGACCGGCGCGATCGAATGCGGTAGATGCGATCCTCCAGACCGGCACGGCTTGGATAGTAAATCAGCGAGATTTCGCTCTGCGGATCGACCGTGAGTTCCCCATCATCGTCCCATGCCGGCAACCAGTATTCGGCGTCCTCGCGATAAAGCGCCAGCCAATCATCCCATTTCCGCTCATCGAGGCAAAGCGCTTCCCTGCCAAGAAACCGCTGCACCGAAATCCAGCATCGTTCGCCGCTCGTCATTCTGCGGCCCTCGAACGATCGTTTTCGCGAGTGAGGGACGCTTCCGCCCGCTCCTGCGCGATCGCGTGTTTCATCCGCTCGATCCACTCCTTGTGCATGGTGACGAAAAGTCCTTCATCGGCGACATTGATGCTGCTCATGGTCGCGTCGATGTTGAGCCCCTTGCCAAACTTCCCCGACCCTTGAACGCTTCTCGTTGCCCCGCGCGACAAATCGTTATAGCGACCACCATCGCGGCCATACGCGATCTGGCAATTGTTGAACTCCGTCAAATCGTCGGGCGTGGCCATGCCGCTGGCATTGAAGAAATCCTCATACTGTCGAATGCGCATCGCCCGCGCCCGCGCACTTTCTCCAACCGGCGCGATGCAATATGTCGTTATTTCCGTTTCATCGACCGAGATCGGACGCACGATACGGACTTGTGTGCTGACCTGATCCATCAGGAACACATTCGGAAACAAAAGAAGATTTCGTGTGGTTTCGGTCATCCAGCGGGAGCGCTCCTCGCCGAATTTCCGCTTGTACTGGTCGACAAACTCAAAATTGGGCCGGGAGGCAGAACTGGCCGACGCGTTCCAGATCAAAGCGTGTCCGTGATCGAATGAGAAAAAACCGCCCTGATCCGTCTTCATCCACGCGGATACGTTTGCGCTCTTGGTGGTGTTCGTTGAACCGCCCGTCATTCGGTTTGCGACGGTCAACAGGTAGTTGGAATGCACGGTCGGCACGTGATACCCGTCGAGACCGTTCTCGGTCTGCATCTTCCAGTTGCCGCGATAGGTATACCGCCCGACCCCGCGGATGATTTCAAGCTTCCCTTCCGGCGACTGATCCACCATGAGATCGATGAAGGTCTTCGTACCCGCAAGGTAATCGCTCAGCGGTGGCACGTCCTCTGAAAGGCTGGCGAAAACGAATCCCTTGTAGGATTCCAGGCGTCCGACTTCGCGGAGACCCAGATCGCTCCGGTCGAAATGTTCCGGATATGCGCCATTTTCCTCGTCTGTGACATTCAGCAGCGCGCCATCGTTGCTGAACGTCCAGCCGTGAAACGGGCATGTGAATGTCGCTCGCCTGCCCCGTTTTTCCCGGCACAGCCGCGCGCCGCGATGCGTGCATGCATTTATAAAGCATTTCAATTCGCCCGACCGGTTCCGGGTCAGAAGCACAGGTTGACGACCGATTGTCAGGGTCAGAAAGGCGCTTTCGTTGGCGAGCTGGCTTTCATGGGCGAGAAACACCCAGTTGCGCTCGAAGATGTGCTTCATCTCAAGATCGAACAACTCGGGATCGGTGAATATGGCGCGGTCGAGCATGAAGCGCCCGGTCGACGTGTCCTCGACAAGCCATGAATCGAGCCCGTGGCGAATGCGATCGAATGGGTTGCTCACAGCGGATGTACACATAGCGCTTCCTTCCTCGCCGTTTGGCCGGCCACGAGACCGGCACGCGATTGTCTCTCCACCCCGTCAGGCCCCTGGCACGTGGCTCCAAGTACTTATCTTTTCGCGCGACACCACACTCCAATCCTTGTCATCGACCGTGCGGGCGCCGGTGCCGAACTCGACTTCGAAGCCGGATGGTGTTGCCATGTAAAACGAGACCATGTGATCGTTGGTGTGCCGGTCCAGCGTGCTGCGCAAGGTGACGCCGCGCTGCTTGCGCAAATCGGCCGTCGCCTCTTCGACGGCGATAGCGCCTTCTTGCAGCTTGTCGCGGATCGCCGCCCGGATAAACCTCGCATTGAAAACCGTAAAAATCTTGCGGTCGACAAGACCGTGCTCGACGTCGATGAAATCGGACGGCAATCGGCTTTTTCGACTTTCCGCAGCCCGATTTTCTCGCGCAATTTCTCGTTCTTCATCGAACTTCCTCCGCGTTTCAGCGACAAACCGGCTTCGACCTTCAATGCATTCAGAGTCCATCGCATCGCAATGCGTCACATGGTCGTGTAGCCTCCGTCGACGACAACCTCGGAGCCGGTCATGTAGGACGACTCGTCGGATGCCAAAAACAGGACCGCATAGGAAACCTCGACGGGTTCGGCCGGCCGACCAATAAGCGTGGCGCTCAAGACCTGTTTGGCGACATCCGCATCGCTGAGAAGATCCTTTGTCATATTCGTGCGGATGATTCCGGGGTGCACGGAATTCACGCGAATCTTGAAAGGCGCATAATCCACAGCCGTCGATTTCGTCAGCAAGCGAACGGCGCCCTTCGATGCCTGATACGCCGCCGTGGCGGGCGCACCGATCAGTCCGTAGATCGAGGAAATATTGACGATCGAACCGCCGCCAGCCGCCTTCATCGCGGGTAATATATATTTCGTGCCATAGAATACGCTTTTTACATTGACGTCGAGAACACGTGCGAAGTCTTCATTCGAGGTGTCCTGCACAGCAGAAAAAACGAGAATACCGGCATTGTTCACGAGGATGTCGACGCGTCCGAAAGTGGACTTCGCCTGCTGTGAAATCCGCTCCCAATCCGAGACGCTCGACACATCGTGCCTGAAAAATCGCGCCTGCCCACCGTGATCGTTAATCTCCTCGACCACGGCGTTGCCGCCCTTCTCGTCCATGTCGGTCACGATCAGCGTTGCGCCTTCGCGCGCAAGCAGCAAGGCGTGAGAACGCCCCATGCCGTTGGCGCCGCCCGTCACAAAGGCGATTTTCCCGTCTACCCGTCCCATGTAGTCCTCCCGTTGCGAGTGCCGCGCGCCGCCTCCGTCACTTAAACCGTCGTCTAGGCAACCCCAAGCTCGCGTTTCGCGAAATCGGTAACGCTCTTGTAGTCGGCCTTGCCGTTCGGCGCGCGAAGAGGCGCGGCACCCACCAGAATGCGCTTGGGCGTTTTGTAGCCAGCGAGGTGCGAGCGGACGTGCTTGCGCAAATCCTCTTCGTCAAACTTCGCGCCGTTCGCCAGCGTGACGATGCCGGTGACCGCCTGACCCCATTTCTGATCGGGCACGCCGACAACGAGTGCGTCCTCCACGGACGGGTGCGTCTTCAGAACTTCCTCGATCTCCTCCGGGTAGACCTTCTCGCCCGCCGTGTTGATGCAGACGCTGCCGCGTCCCAGCAATGTCAGGCTGCCGTCCTTTTCCACAACGCACCAATCGCCGGGAATGGAATAGCGTTCGCCGCCAATGGTCTTGAATGTCTTGGCGGTCTTTTCCGGATCCTTGTAGTAGCCAACGGGAATCGGCCCCCCCATGGCGATGATGCCTGGCTTGCCGCTGCCGGGTTCGACCGGCTGATCGTTTTCATCGAACACGCGGCACCGGTCGCCGATCTGGAACCTGGCGGTCTTGACCTCGCCGGCGCCCGTCATGATCGAACTGCCGAAACCGAGTCCCTCCGAGGCACCGAAGGAATCCATCAGAATGACATTCGGCAAATGCCTGAGCAGGCCGCGCTTCACTTCCGTGCTCCACATAACGCCGGAAGAAACGATCGAGACGACGCTGGCCAGGTTGTATTTGCCAGGCGCCTCGTCGAGCGCCGCCAGCATCGGCCGGGCGAAAGCGTCGCCGACGATCGCCAGCGAATTGACACCACGGCGCGAAACCGCCGACCAGAGTTCATGCGCGTCGAGGGTCGGGTTCTCCAGCGTGACAATGCAGCCGCCGCTCATCATATTGCCGATAGCCGTAATGAAGCCGGTGCCGTGCATCAGCGGGCAGGCAGGCATCGACACGGGCCCCGAACCGGAAGTCTTGATAAACTCAACCAACTCGGGAAGTGTCTCCGGGATCGGACCCAGCGCTCGAAGCGTCGTAAGCTGAGCTTCGCGCATGTCGTCGTGGCGCCACATGACGCCCTTGGGCATGCCCGTCGTGCCGCCCGTATAGATGAACAGTAAATCGTCCGGAGACCGCTCGATGCCGAGCGGCGCGCCATCTCCGCCGGTGACGATCTTTTCGTAATTTTCCGCGAAGGGCGCGGCGGATCCGTCTTCATTCACCTCGACGAAAGTGGCGGCTTTCGTCAGCCGGTCTTTCAGTTCGACGATGATGTCCCGGAACTCGGAACCGTAAACGACCGTTTGCGCGTCGGAGTCATTGAAGATGTAGAAAACTTCGTCCGCCTTGTAGCGGTAGTTGATGTTGACATGGACAAGACGGCTCTTGAAGCAGGCCGCCATGGTTTCGACATATTCGGGCCGGTTTCGCATATAGAATGCGACCTTGTCGCCGGGCCGGGCGCCGCGCGCGATCAGCGCGCGCCCGAGATTGTTGGACCTCCGTGTCGTTTCTCCCCATGTGATCACCCGATCGCCATGAATAAGGGCGGGCGCATCCTGCGGTAAAACCGCCGAGATACTGTCGAGAATGTCACCGAAATTCCAAGCCATATGATCCTCCCTGAAAAATCCGGTCCTCGGGGGTCGGCTTTTTTTGCGATCACGCCGTTCCGTCCTTAACCGTCCGTTGCCTCAACCGACTCGTCGCCGGACGTTCCGGCAAGCAGTCAAGCCCGCCGGAATGCCGTTCAACGAAAATTCCGCATCATGCGGACGTGAACACCGGCAGCGCGTATCCGTCGCCGGCCTCGGAGAATTCGACCCTGACTTTCTGCCCGATGCGAATCTTGTCGATTTCGCAGCCGATGATATTCGTGAGCATTGCAACCCCTTCATCAAGCTCAACATAGGCGATGACATAAGGCGGCTTGGCTTGCCTCGTGACCGAATAGCTGTAGATCACGCCGTTGCCCGAAGCCTCGACGAACGCCGTGTCGTCCGAGAAGCAATGCGGACAAATAGTCCGCGGATAGTGGTGCACCTTGCCGCAGGCGTTGCAAGCCCGGATCAAGAGTTGCCTCTTGGCGGCGCCTTCCCAGTAGGGCTTAGTCTCGGAATTGACTACAAGATTGATCTTGTTTTTCTGATCGGCGTTCATGCGTCTTCATTCCCAAGAATAACGGTTGCGCTGCCCATACGCGATCCCAGAAGCCCGCCGGTTCCATGTGCCAGCGCAATATCGCAATTGCGAACCTGAACCTTCGGATGAGCCTCACCGCGAACCTGACGAACCGCTTCGAGAACCTTGGTCATGCCGCCGCGATTGCCCGGGTGGTTGTTGCACAATCCCCCGCCATCCGTGTTGAAGGGCAATTTGCCGACGCCGGAAATCAGATTGCCGTCCGAGACGAACTTCCCGCCCTCACCTTTTTTGCAAAAACCCAGATCTTCGAGCGTTTCCAGCACTGTAATAGTGAAGGAATCATAGACGGAGGCGTATTTAATTTCGGCGGGCGTGACGCCGGCTTCAGCGAACGCTTTGGGTCCGCTCCAACGCGCGCCGGAATAGGTCAGATCGACCTGGCCCGCCGCGAGATGCTTGGGCGCCTCACCGGCACCGAGAACCTTGACGCGGGTACGCTTCAGCGACTTCGCCACTTCCGGGCTCACCATCACAATGCCGCCACCACCGTCGGTGATGACGCAACAGTCGAGCCGGTGCAACGGATCGGCAATCATCGGCGAATTGACGACATCCTCCACGGTCACAACGTCGCGGAGCCTGGCATGTTCATTGTGCTGGGCGTGATGGGATGCGGCGACCTTGATCCATGCGAGTTGCTCGCTGGTGGTGCCGTATTCGTACATATGCCGCATCGCACACATGGCGTACATATTCGTGACGTTGGGGCCATAGGGCATTTCGAACGGAAAGTCCGGCGCTTGCTGGTTGTAGTAACGGACGGGCTTACCTTCTTTCGCGTCGGCAACCGGCCTGCCTGCCAGCGTGATCAGCGCCACATTGCAATGCCCCGCGGCTATGGCCTGCGCTGCGTGATTGACATGGACGATGTAGGAAGACCCGCCGGTCTCCGTGCTGTCCATATGACGCACATTGTTGAGGCCCATATATTCGATCATGTTGATCGGGCCCAACCCCGGTGCGTCGCCGGCGCAGAAATATGCGTCAACATCGTCCTTTGAAAGACCAGCGTCCGCCAGCGCGCCCTTCGCGATCTCGGCGTGAAGTTGCGGCAGCGTCTTGTCCAGCGCCGCGCGGCACGGATGCTCGTAGATGCCGACTATGTAGGATTTTCCGTTGATACCCATCCCTATCCCTTATCATGATTTTCATATTGCTTAGCGCATTCAAGGGGGATACGTCCACCCCGTCCACGAAAGGCAGAAGCGCCGGTTATGGCCGATCGGAAGAACAGATCGAGCGAGGGGGGAACGGATTGGGGACGGTGAGGATTGAAAACGCGGGCGGCGTCAGGACCACCACGCTTGCACGCGTCGAAAAGTGGCCTGCCCCCCCCCCGAAATGCCACCAATCAAAGGCTAAACCCACCCCAAATTCGGTTTGGCCAACTGAAGTGGTCCCGCAGATGCCCGTGCGGCATAGCCGCCCCGGCATATCTGCCGTCATTCACCCGTGTCGGGGCACTGGATTCCTGATTATCTCCGCGCTCTCGGACCTGCTCAAGAAACCAGCAACTTCTGCTGACGCTTCACCGCACACGCAGAGAACACGCAATCCTCTAAACGACAGCCGGCGAAGGTAAATCTCCCAAATCCATCGCTGGACGAACAAGACGCATTTTCTCAAGCACCAAGACGCTCACCGATGTTGACGCGTACTGCGGAGTTAGCACTATTGCGCCCACAACATCCTTTAGTGCGCTCTATCGGTGCACATGGAATGCACACGCGATCGCATTCCATCGCGGACCGGGCATGCGAAATCGCCCATCGAATTTTCTCCACGCCCATTTCATCTTTTTCCGCGCCGACAAAGCCACAACTACGACGAAGCAGGCCCAACTACTTCTAAGTCTTTGATGT